>JAESGG010000016.1_pt1 | contig 190649 bp, 171 predicted proteins | sample 9266231 | NCBI WGS metagenome assembly JAESGG01 (sample SAMN14515337, study PRJNA621664) | algae metagenome | isolation source: Aphanocapsa sp. GSE-SYN-MK-11-07L and co-occurring heterotrophs from wet... | place: USA: Grand Staircase Escalante National Monument, Utah | collected 2006-04-16 | reverse complement strand
GAGCATTACAATCATATTCGCCCGCACAGTTCGTTGAATTACATGTCGCCTGTTGAGTATGCAAAGCAGGCAGCATAAGCTGGAAAATCTCATCACGGGATTGGTATTAATTTCGGGGATAGATCAGGCGGAAAACTAATGAAAGTAAAAGTATTTATAGCCACCAGTCTGGACGGTTTTATCGCTAAAAAAGATGGTGACATCAATTGGTTAACCTCTGCCACAGACTCAACAGACGACCATGGCTACAGCGCTTTTATGTCTGAGATTGACGTGATTTTAATGGGCCGCTCCACCTTCGAAAAAGTGCTGAGTTTTGGCATCGACTGGCCTTATCCAATTAAAACCATAGTGTTGAGTCATCAGCTAAGCTCTGCTGATTTACCGCCTGAACTACAAGACAAAGTAGAGAACCGTCAGGGCGCTATGGTTGATATTCTTCATCAGCTTAAACAGCAAGGGTACAAAGCTGTTTATCTGGATGGCGGTAATATCATTCAACAAAGCCTGCGCCATAATCTGGTGGATGAATTGACGTTAACCCGAATTCCGGTGTTGATAGGAGAAGGTATACCGTTGTTTGGTACTTTGGCTGCGGATGTAAAACTACAACATCTGGAAACCCGGGTGTACCAGAGTGGTTTTGTGCAGAGCAGGTATAGTTGCAGATAAGCGGCAGCTTGCATTGTTGTAGTGCCGCTCAACCTACAGCTCACCTATAACTGCTCAGCCCCATTAATCACAGCTTCGATAGGGTAACCATCAGGATCAATCACAAAAGCTGCATAATATTCATCGCCGTAATCTGGCCTCAGGCCTGCAGCGCCATTGTCTTTGCCACCATGCAATAAAGCCGCTTTATGGAACTCATCCACCGCAGCCCGGCTTGGTGCAGCAAAGGCCAGATGAAAGCCAGGTACTGAACCTGATAAAGCTTGTGCTCTGAGTTTGATAGCAAACTTATCGCCACCATTGCTGTAGCCATAACCTACAGCACAATCCGGATCATCATCGCTGATATCATCCCAAACCCGGACATAACCTAAAGCTGCTAACACAGCATCGTAAAAAGCTGCTGAACGATAAATATCAGAAACACCAAAAGACACATGATGCAGCATAAAACCTCAGAGTAAAGATGGTTGATTCAAGAGTCGTGATTTATCACAACTCGCAGGTCCGGCGCTATTTAGTGAGCAGGGATAAGCCCTGCCCCACAATTTCGAATCGACGAGAAGCCCACAAACAACAAGGCCAGCTTTCGCTGGCCTTGCCTGACTTACTTCTTATTCACCAGATTCGCTCTGGCTTTTAAGATACGGTCACGTTTGTACTGCTGATTTGGTGTCAGCATATTACGTTTGCCGGCAAATGGGTTTTCGCCTTCGCGGAATTCAATCCGCACTGGTGTGCCCATCATCTGTAAAGATTTACGGAAATAGTTCATCAAATAGCGTTTGTACGAATCAGGCAGGTCGTCTACCTGAGTACCGTGGATCACGATCAGAGGCGGATTGTAACCACCGGCGTGAGCGTATTTCAGCTTCACCCGACGGCCTTTCACCATAGGAGGCTGGTGATCTTCCACAGCCATTTTCATGATACGGGTTAAAAGCGCGGTGCTGACACGGCGGGTTGCCGAGTCGAAGGCTTCTTCTACCGATTCAAATAAGTTACCTACGCCTGAGCCGTGTAAAGCCGAGATAAAATGCAGACGGGCGAAGTCGATAAAACCTAAACGTCTGTCGAGTTCACGTTTGACATCTTCTTTCACACGTTCGTCCAAGCCATCCCATTTGTTGACAGCCAGCACCAGTGAACGACCGGCATTGAGCACAAAACCTAAAATGCTTAAGTCTTGATCCGAAATACCTAAACGCGCATCCAGCACTAAAATCACTACGTTGGCATCTTCAATGGCCTGCAGAGTTTTAATGACTGAGAACTTCTCGACCATATCGTCAATTTTGCCACGACGACGCACACCAGCAGTATCAATCAGGGTGTATTCGCGCTCACCGCGAGTCATAGGGATATAAATCGAATCCCTTGTGGTGCCTGGCATGTCAAATACCACAACACGCTCTTCACCTAAAATACGGTTGGTTAAGGTCGATTTACCTACGTTTGGACGACCCACTATGGCCAGCTTGATATGCTGATCCTTAGCCTGAGTAATGTCCTCTTCGCTTTCTTCTTCCAGCTCTTCTGGTAATTCTTCGCCCTTTTCAATGGCGGCAATGCGCTGTTGTTGCTGTTCAGACAACATTGGCAATAACGCATGTTGCAGCAAAGACAATACACCACGGCCATGCACAGCAGCTATAGGATAGACTTCACCCTGCGCCAGACTGTAAAAGTCCGCTGTGGCTGTGTCTGCATCTAAACCATCGGTTTTATTAGCGACTAAAAACACCTTTTTATTGATACGACGTAAGTGTTGCGCTATCGCATCATCGGCTACAGTAGCACCAGCACGGGCGTCTACCATAAACAGCACTATGTCAGCTTCGTCTATCGCTTTTAGTGACTGTTCGGCCATTTCTACTTCAATGCCTTGCTCATTGCCGTCGATACCACCGGTATCCACCACAATAAATTCGTAACCTTCGTATTTGACTGAACCGTATTTACGGTCACGCGTCAGGCCCGGAAAATCCGCCACTAAGGCGTCACGGGTGCGGGTCAAACGGTTAAATAATGTTGATTTTCCAACGTTGGCTCTGCCAACCAAAGCCACTACAGGTAACATGGTTTTACCTCAAATAAAATTACTATGTATCCTTGTGGATACCGCAGGCCGACTGGCCTTCTTACTTTGTCACACCAGGCTTTTCAGCCATGGCAACTACGTATAATTGGTTAAACTTTATTAAGCAACAAGGCCGGAGGCGATGGTTTATCGGCTCCGACCTTGTCTTATTCCATACTCAGCTGGTTTAAGGTAAGCGTATTAAACTTAGCTCACCGTCCCGGGTTTGGATCACTAATTCATCCGTGCTACTTACACCCTGAACATAAAAACCTGAGCCATATGAATTCCTGGCAACAAAGGCACCGGTGTTTTTATCTAACCAAAACAAGTTACCTTCCACATCACCAATGGCCAGATAGTCTTTATAAACTGCTGGTCCTGTCAGAAAATGTTTATGTAAACCCAATTGTGCCCACTGCTCTAAACCATTACGACGGTCAATCGCAAAGATTTTACCTACGCTGTCGACCAGATAAATGGTATTACCTTCAACCACCATATCGCGGAAACTGGCGTACTCACGTTTCCACATCACCCGGCCGGTACGTAACTCTAAAGCCACTAGCTCACCATTAAACGCAATGGCGTACACTGTACCATCCACCACTATAGGGGTTGCATCTACGTCGACCATGCGGGATAAATCTGTTGCACCTTTTGGCACTGCAATAGCAGCGTCCCATGCCATTACGCCTTTGTCGGCGATCAACACTGAAACTTTGCCTGCACCGCTACCAAAAATAACGCCGCCGCTGGCAATAACAGGTTCACTGGTGCCACGTAAGCTTAATAATGCGCTTTCCTGTTCGTGCATCCAGCGCTGCTCGCCTGTGTCCGGGTGCAAAGCAAACAAATTACCCGCTGATGTATTCACCAGCACATAACCTTCACCTGCAGCAGGGCTGGCAATGACTTCACCTTTCACTTTAACGCGCCATACCAGCTCGCCTGTTTCAGGATTTAAAGCCACTACATCGCCATTCTCAGTGCCGACAAATATCTTGTCGTAACCAGCACTAACGCCACCGGAAACACGGGCAGTTTCTGAATTCCAGAATTTAAGTCCATCTAACAAGCTGCCTGTGCCATCATCGCGCACATCAAAAGTCCACAGACGTTTGCCAGACTCTTTGTCGAACCCCATGACTAAACCAGCACGGCTGGCTGCAAAAACTTTATCTTTGTAGATCAATGGACGCAGTGCTGAATCATAATGTTCAACGCCATCACCAACGGATGCACTCCAAATTTCTTCGGGTTCAATTTTGTTGTTAATTTCCGGATACACCAATTCTTCTTTAGAAGAACAAGCAGCCAAAGTCGTCAACAACACCAGCATTAAGCTGATACGGGACCTGAATAACTTCACTCTTACACCTTAAGCAGCAGTTACGTGCGCCAGTTCGTCTAATTTCACTTTCAGAATTGGATTCTGAGCATCTTTATTCGCTGCAGCCGCAGCCTGGTAAGCTGTTTTAGCCTTAGCCAGCTCACCTGAGTTCAGCAGCACGTCACCAGTCAGCTCTTGTTGTTGTGCTTTAAATGACTCAGGCACAGCCAAAGCTAAGGTAGCTAAAGCAGCCGGATAGTCTTTTTGTTCGTTTTGTACACGAGCCAGACGCAGTTGAGCTAAAGCTTTGATTTCAGGTTGTTTGGCTGTAGTCACTACCCAATTCAGCTGTTTGGCAGCACTGGCGTAGTCCTCTTTCGCTACAGCTTCCTTGGCTGCCACAAAAGCAGCCAGCAACGCATAAGAAGAGTCGCTGTTTTCATCGACAAAAGTCTGGAACTGAGCCAGTAATTCAGGGTTATCTGCAGCTTTTTCTTGCTGTTCCAGTAACTTAGTATAAGCACTTGAAGCAGCCATAGTGGCTTCAAGTTGCTGATCCTGAAAATAGCGCCAGCCGTACAAACCACCTAAACCTAACACTACACCAGCGATAATGGCGGTGCCGTTTTCTTTCCAAAAGCGTTTAATTGCTTCGACTTGTTGTTCTTCGCTGTTGTAAATTTCCATCTTCGATCCCTTTAAACCAGCTGCTTTATGAAGCTGCTTAATTCAGTCAATTTAATATTTTGTTGTGGCTTATCTGCTCTGAGCCATTTCAGCGTAATTTCGCCTGCAGCCAGTTCAGTTTCACCTAATAACAGACCAAGACTGGCACCAGACTTATCTGCTTTTTTCAGTTGTTTCTTTAAGTTGCCACCACCAGCGTGCGTCATTAAACGCATGTCCGGTAAATCATTCCGCAGGCCTTCGGCAATAGAAACTGCGGCAAGTTCCGCGCTCTCCCCCAAGGCCATCAGATAAATATCAGTTTGAGGCACAACTTGTGGCAATAACTCTAAGGTTTGCAGCAATAATACCAGTCGCTCCATACCTAAGGCAAAACCAACTGCAGGTGTGGCTTTACCACCGAGTTGCTCCACTAAACCATCGTAGCGGCCGCCAGCACAAACTGTGCCTTGCGAACCTAAGCTGCTGGTGACCCATTCGAATACGGTTTTGTTGTAATAATCCAGGCCACGCACTAAACGTGGGTTGATCACAAACTCCACGCCAGCGGCTTTTAAACGCTTTTGCAGACCATCAAAATCAGCTTTGGATTCATCATCTAAATAATCTAACAACTGTGGCGCTTTGCTCAGCATGTCTTGCATCACCGGATTTTTGCTATCCAGTACCCGCAGCGGATTGCTGTACATGCGGCGTAAGCTGTCTTCATCCAGCAGCTCTTTGTGTTGCTCTAAATAAGCGACCAAAGCAGCGCGGTAATCAGCACGGGCCTGATTCGAACCTAAAGAGTTCAGCTCCAGAGTCACATGAGCAGATAAACCTAAGCTTTTCCACAAACGAGCGCTGAGTAAAATCACTTCAGCATCAATGTCCGGACCTGCCATACCAAAAGCTTCTAAACCAAACTGGTGGAACTGGCGGTAGCGGCCTTTTTGTGGACGCTCATGGCGGAACATTGGACCCATATACCACAGACGTTGCTCCTGGTTGTACAACAAACCATTTTGGTTGGCTGCACGCACGCACACTGCTGTGCCTTCAGGGCGCAAGGTCAGGCTGTCCCCATTGCGATCGGCAAAGGTATACATTTCTTTTTCAACGATATCGGTTACTTCACCGATAGAACGTTTAAACAGTTCCGTCATTTCGACTATAGGAAAACGGATTTCTTCGTAACCATAGTTGCGCACTGTTTTACGTAAAATCTGTTCCACGTACTGCCATGCCGGGGTATCCGCAGGTAAGCAGTCGTTCATGCCACGAATGGCCTGGATATCTTTTGACACGGGTTTTATCTCTTTATCCTAAGCGGACGATGCAGCGAAGCTACTCAATCCAGCTGTTTAATTTCAATCAGTCGTTTTTGCTCTGCCAAATACAGTCGTATCTGAGCTTCCAGCTGTTCTGCGACAGTGTTGTTATCAATACGTAATTTCTGGCGCTGGCCTTTGAGGTAAAACCCACTCATACGGTTCGCCCCCGCCACACCCAAATCAGAGATCAAGGCTTCGCCAGGACCATTCACCACACAACCGATAACGGATACAGTCACAGGGTCGATGATATCTTCCAGTCGCTGTTCCAGCTCGTTCATGGTTTTGATCACATCAAATTCCTGACGGGAACAGCTTGGACAGGCAATAAAATTAACACCGCGCGAACGAATACGCAGTGATTTTAAAATATCAAAACCGACCTTCACTTCTTCAACCGGATCAGCCGCCAGTGAAATACGTAAGGTATCGCCAATGCCTTCTGATAACAGCATGCCAAGACCGATAGCAGACTTCACTGAACCGGCACGAGCGCCCCCTGCTTCGGTAATACCCAAATGCAAAGGTTGTTTAATTTGTTTCGCCAGTAAACGGTAAGCACCCACAGCCAAAAATACGTCGGATGCTTTTACACTGACTTTAAACTGGTCGAAGTTCAGACGGTCCAGAATTTCAACATGGCGCATTGCTGATTCCACCAGTGCTTCTGGTGTAGGTTCGCCATACTTTTCCTGTAAATCTGCTTCCAGCGAGCCACCATTGACACCAATACGGATAGGAATATTTTTATCGCGTGCCGCTTCAACCACAGAGCGAATACGGTCTTCACGACCTATATTGCCCGGGTTTATACGCAAACAGTCGACACCATATTCAGCCACTTTCAGCGCGATACGGTAATCAAAATGAATATCGGCCACCAGCGGAATAGGCGATTGCTGTTTAATCAGCTTAAAGGCTTCTGCCGCTTCCATAGTGGGCACAGACACACGCACTAAATCAGCGCCCGCTTTCGCTATAGCCTGAATTTGTGCCACTGTGGCTGCCACATCTGTGGTTTTGGTATTGGTCATCGACTGCACTGCAATAGGCGCATCACCGCCTATCAGTACATTACCCACTTTGATCTGGGTCGACTGGCGTCTTTTAATAGGATTTTCTGCGTAACTCATCAGTTCTGTCCGAGGGTTAACCGGGCGACCCGACCTGTTGGATAACCTGACAGGTCAATGGCTTCGCCATTAAAGCTAAGAGTGGCTGCGGCTGCGTTGCCTAATAACACTTTGACTGGCGCTACACCACGCAAATTTAACTGCTCACCGGCCTGACGACTGCCAAACACCAAACGTTTTCCTGTCGCGTCCACTACATCCACCCAACATTCTGCGTTCAGTGACAAATTGATGGTGGCGTTAGCCGATGCATCAACAGGCGCAGAAGTCTGAGTTTCTGCAGCGGAGCTCGTTGCGGGTTGCACAGTAGTGGTCACAACCGGTACGTCATTTGTTACCGGAGCTGATGCCTGTGGTTCGTTTTGAACCGGAGCTGTGACAGCAGGAATGGATTGCTGCAGTTGTGGTTCAGTCTGAACCGGAGTGGTGACAACAGGCGTATTCTCTGAGCCCGTAGTAGCAGAATTTGACGCGGTTGCAGGCACTGTTGCTGTGGACTCTGTCACTACTGCTGGTGATTGTGCCGGTATCACAGCCGGAACATCTGTGGTTAAACTGCTTTGTGGCGTAGCCGGAAGGCTTGGCGTATCAGTCGCTGTAGGCGAGTGATCCAACTGAGTCACAGGAATGCTGTTTTGCTGTTGGGTCTGTTCGGTTGGCTGATACGGCTGCGTTTCAACAGGCTTAGCCTCTTCGCTGGCCAGCATAGCTTCATCTGTTTGCGCCATTGGCAAAGCAGTGCCTGACGCCGAACTGCCAAAACGGCTTTGCCAGAATCCGACCACCAGTAACACCACAAACACAAAAATGACAAAATAAGTAACCCAAATAAAACGGTTTTCTGTGGCTTCTTTGGCAGTGCGTTTAGAGAAACTGCGGGTCAGGCTTGGGATCTGATGCAAACCTTTAGAGTTACTGCTGTAAGCCTCCAGCACTTGCTGGGCTGGTATTTTCAGTAACTTAGCATAAGAGCGTAAATAGCCACGGACAAAAGTTGAAGACAGCTTGGCATCCACCTGATCCAATTCAAGATCCTCTATCAGGCTTTTGCTTAAATTCAGTTGCTGTGCCACTTGCGCCACGGTCAGATTTTGTTGCTCTCTGGCCTGTCGTAGGATTTGGCCTGCGCTTAATGCTGTTGGTGCGCTGCTAGGCTGCGTTAATTCAGTCGTCATAATTCCAATTGTGCCGGATCTTTTAAGTAGATAAATTGCCCAGCCCGTATCGGGCTTTGCTCAGTTAAGTTGTTCCATTGCAGCAGGCTGGTTAGTTTCACCCTGTAACGCATCGAAATCCGGAATAAGGTGTCGCCATACTGGATTTGATAACGTTCTGGTACTTCAATTTGTGGTTCGATCTGCCGGGGTGCTTGTTGTCCAATCCAAAGGATCTGGCCCCTGACTATAGGCTGATTATCACGCAAAGAGTTCCAGCTGATTATATCGCTAATAGTAACACTGTAACGCTCCGCTATGCCATACAAGGTTTCATCTTGTTGCACTTCGTGTTGCCGGGCCTCTGTATCTGGCTCCATTTGCGCCACTTCAGGCTGATTTTCTGCTATTGCAACGGATTCTGTGACAGTTAGACTATCAGACAACATCTTTGCTTCAGGCAAAGGCACTTCAGCCTTTGCCGCACTAAGCTGCGCCTGTTCTGTCGCCACAGCGGCTGGCGGCTTCTTACGTGTGATTTTAATTTTCGGCTGCACCACACCAGCTTTTACCTGTTCTGCAGGTTGTTGCAGCAACTGCTGCTTATAGTCTTGTCGGAGTTGGCTAAATTCTGACTCTGCTAACTTGCCCTGACTAAATAATAAGGTTTCCTGACTTTGCGGATAGGTGGTCAGCAATAACTGCTCTGCGGTTTGCATCCGACTGTAGTCTTGTTGCTCCTGAGCAATCAAATAGCCCAATAACACAGAACGAGGCGAAATTTGTGAAGCACTTTGCATGCGGTCAAGCAGCACCTGGGCGGCTGGCAAATCGGCCATCGCATAATTCACCGAAGCTAAGTTAAACAAAGCACTGGGACGGCTCGCATTGTGTTTAATGGATAAATCGAGGTAGGTTTTGGCCTGAATAAAGTCTTTTTGCTCTAAGCGGCACAAGGCGATATTTTCATAGCTGTCCGCCGCGCGGATATAACCTGGACGGCTTATCGCCTGTAACAGTAACTGTTCGGCTTGATCATATTTACCACGCTGACATAAAAAAGCGCCGTAGTTGTTGTAGGAGTCAGCGTTATTGGGTTCGAGATCTATGGCTGTTTTGTAGGAGCTTTCGGCGGCTTCGAATTCTGCCACCTGCTGATAATAATAAGCCATGGCGTTATGCACTTCTGCCAATTCAGGCGCTAAGCTTTTGGCTTTTTCCAAATTAAACTTGGCCTGCGCATTATCACCCCGTTGCAGGTAGTTAATGCCAAGCGCTATGCGGGTACGGGCAGCTTCCTTTTGATCCATCTTGGGACGAATTTGCCGGTCACTGCCCACTACTGTGGTTTCAGTGACACAAGCTGCCAACTGTAAACTGAAAATAACACAAGCAAGAAGCCTGAGTTTTTGCATAGGGGTACCAGTTGAATGGAGTGTTACACCATTTTTACTGAAATCTCCTGACCTTTCATCTGTTTTTTTTCTAAACGTTTGGTACGGTCAATTACATCACCCACTAACTGGCCACAAGCAGCGTCAATATCATCGCCGCGGGTCTTACGCACCATCACGGTATAACCATGTTCCTGCAGCACTTTATTAAAGCGGTCGATGCGGGAATTGCTGGAACGTTTGTACGGTGAACCAGGGTATGGGTTAAATGGGATCAGGTTCACTTTTGACGGCGTGCCTTTAAGAGCATGCGCTAATTCATGGGCTTGTTCCATACTGTCGTTCACACCATCCAACATCACGTATTCGACTGTGACTTTATCGTTGGCACGTGAATCTGTGACATAACGCTTTGCCGCAGCCAGGAATTCTTCCATAGGGTATTTTTTATTGACCGGCACTAACTCATCACGCAGCGTGTTATTCGGCGCGTGTAAAGAAATAGCTAATGCCACATCGATACGCTCTTTCAGCATATCTAAAGCCGGTACTACACCTGAGGTACTTAAAGTGACACGGCGTTTGGATAAACCAAAACCAAAGTCTTCCAGCATCAGCTCCATGGCAGGCACTACGTTGTTCAGATTCAGCAAAGGTTCGCCCATGCCCATCATCACCACGTTGGTGACTGGTTTTTCGCCTGTATCGCCGTAGCTGCCGATGATCTGCGCTACACGCCAGACCTGGCCAATAATTTCAGACACTTTCAAATTGCGGTTAAAACCCTGCTGGGCTGTGGAACAAAAGGTACATTCTAAAGCACAGCCAACTTGCGAAGACACACATAAAGTACGGCGGTCTTTTTCCGGGATCCAGACAGTTTCCACTTCCTGGCCACCGGCTAAGCCCATCACAAACTTGATCGTGCCATCTGCGCTGTCCTGCCGAGTCACTACAACTGGTGCTGCAATCACGGCTTTTTCTTTTAATTTGTCACGCAACTTCTTGTTGATGTTGGTCATTTTATCAAAGTCGTCGATGCAGAAATGGTAGATCCATTTCATCACCTGATCGGCTCTGAAGCCTGCTTCACCAATAGAGACAAAAAACTCCTTCATCTGGGTACGGGTCAGATCAAGCAGATTGACTTTGTTTTCTGTTTGGCTCATTTGGGCTTTTCCTCACAACATAGATAGATAAAAAATAGGACAGTTTAAATAGATAGAAAGGGAGCTAAGCTCCCTTTTCTTATTCATCGTCCATGTACAGTTCTCTAAACCTAAGTAATTGGAGTTGCAGCGAGGCGACAAGTGCTTGAGACCCCAGGAGCATAGTTCACTATGTGACTGGGGCGAAAGCGCGTGGTCAACGAAGCTGCAGCTTCAAGAACAACGGTTTAAATTAACGAGTACGGGCGCACAGCTCAGCTTCAGTGAAGAAGAACGCGATTTCACGGGCAGCAGAAGCAGCAGCGTCTGAACCGTGAACAGCGTTTTCGTCAATGCTTGCAGCGTAGTCAGCACGTAAAGTACCGGCAGCAGCGTCTTTAGGGTTAGTAGCACCCATGATTTCACGGTTTTTACGAACAGCGTCTTCGCCTTCTAACACCTGAACCATGACTGGGCCAGAGGTCATGAAAGATACTAAAGCTTTGAAAAATGGACGCTCTTTGTGCTCGCCGTAGAAGCCTTCAGCTTGTTCCTGGCTTAAGTGCAGCATTTTAGCAGCAACGATACGTAAACCTGCAGACTCAAAACGGTGGTAGATAGCGCCGATGTGGTTCTTCGCTACTGCATCTGGTTTTACGATTGAAAAAGTACGTTCTAAAGCCATGACAGACTCCTGTAATCAAAAGGGTGAATAAATTTAAGGCCGCGAATTATACGCTAACGAAAATAAAAAACCTATTTTTTCTAAATAGAGAGGAGAAAGCTCTTATTTTGTGATCAGAACCCGTGCTGCAACTAGTAAAAAAGCAGCCCGAAGCTGCTTTTTGTCTCACCAGACCAGGCTTAATGCCCTTCGCTGACCATATTGACTGTGTACTTAGGAATCTCAACCACTAAGTCTTCATCCGCAATACGCGCCTGACAACCTAAACGTGAATCTGGTTCTAAACCCCAGGCTTTATCCAGCATATCGTCCTCCAGCTCATCGCTAGGATCCAGAGAGCGGAAGCCCTCACGTACTATGACGTGACAGGTCGTGCAGGCACAGGATTTTTCGCAGGCATGTTCAATCGAAATGCCACAACGAAGCGCCACATCCAGCACAGTTTCACCTGTTTTGGCTTCGACTGCGACACCTTCAGGGCATAACTCTGCATGGGGTAAAAAGATGATTTGTGGCATATCAGACCTCGTCGACCTTATGACCTTGCAATGCCTTACGGATAGAAATATCCATACGGCGTGCTGCAAACTCATCCGTTATGTGATTGGTATGTTCAATGGCGGCTTTAATAGCGGCCGTGTTGTCGCCTTGTTTCACTGTGGCAAGTTCAGCAAGGGCTTGTTCTACACTTAATTTTTCTTCTGCAGTTAAAAGTTCAGCATCGGCATTTAAAGCGACTGTGACAGCTTCCAGTACCCGCTCAGCTTCCACTTGTTGCTCTTTTAACAAACGCAGCTGCATATCCTGCTTGGCATACAACATAGAGCTTTGGATCATGGTCGCAACCTGATCGTCACTTAAACCGTACGAAGGTTTAACCTGAATACTGGCGCTGACCCCTGTCGATTTTTCTTGTGCTGTGACACTTAATAAACCGTCGGCATCGACCTGAAATGTCACCCGAATATGAGCGCCACCAGCGGCCATAGCAGGAATGTTGGTCAGGTTAAAACGCGCCAGAGAACGACAAGCATCTACCAGTTCACGTTCGCCTTGCAGCACATGAATAGCCATAGCGGTCTGGCCATCTTTAAAGGTGGTAAATTCCTGAGCACGGGCTACAGGGATCACTGTGTTGCGTGGAATAATTTTTTCCACTAAGCCACCCATAGTCTCTAAACCTAAAGACAGAGGTATCACATCAAGCAGCAAGGTATCGTGATCAGATTTGTTGCCGACCAGCACGTTGGCCTGAATAGCAGCACCTATGGCAACCACTTTATCCGGGTCTATCGACGTTAAAGGCTCTGCAGCAAAAAACTCTGCCACAGCGCTTCGCACTAATGGCACGCGGGTAGAACCACCGACCATCACCACTTGTTGAATTTCTTCGGTGTCTAAACCGGCATCACGCAGCACTTGTTTACAAGCTCGAATGGTCTTGCGCACTAAAAGCTGAATTAAGGTTTCAAAATCAGCTCTGCTGATCTGGCCTTTAAATTCACCGGAAACTAAAGGCAGGACAAAATCCAGCTGCTCTGTGGCACTTAAGTTTTCTTTAATTTGGCGGGCTGTCACCAGATACTGGCGCAGCTCTGAATGCGAAAGTGTAGTCTGACCGGTTTGCTGTTGTAACCAGTTAACCAGAGCGTGATCAAAATCATCACCACCTAAAGCCGAGTCGCCACCTGTGGCCAACACCTCAAACACACCACGCTTTAAACGCAGGATAGAGATATCAAAAGTACCACCACCTAAATCGTAAACAGCAACCACACCTTCCTGACCTGAATCCAGGCCATAAGCTAAAGCTGCTGCTGTAGGCTCGTTTAATAAACGTAATACGTTCAGGCCAGCAAGCTTGGCGGCGTCTTTGGTCGCCTGACGTTGCGAGTCATCAAAATAAGCAGGCACAGTAATAACCACACCTGTCAGCTCGCCACCTAAGGTCTGGCTTGCGGTATCTGCTAAAGTCGCCAGAATCTCAGCTGAAACTTCAACCGGGTTTTTAATGCCCTGAATGGTGTTAATAGCCACTAAACCGGACTGATCGACCAGCTCGTACGGAATATGTTCTGCATCGGCATTGATTTCAGCAAAACCACGGCCCATCAGACGTTTGACTGACACTATGGTGTTGTGTGGATCCAGCACTGCTTCGGCGGCTGCAGCATGACCGACTATGACGTTGTCTTTGGTGTAACGCACCACAGAAGGCAACATGTCCTGGCCTGCTTTATTAAACAGCGTTTTGGCTTCGCCACTGCGAACAGTAGCAACCAGCGAATTGGTGGTACCGAGATCAATACCTGCGGCTAACTTGTGCTGATGTGGAGCCGCGCTTTGACCGGGCTCTGCAATTTGTAATAACGCCATGCTGCTCTTTAGTCTTGTGTTTGTTGTTCTATCAGCTCCAGCTCTTGCTGTAGCTTAAAGAAAAATTTGAGTTTGCGGATTATATCAGCCGCCTGATGATCGTGCTCAGGGTTGTTGGCGTCCAGTGCCGATTGCAACTGTCGTAATAAGGCTTTTTTCTGTTGCTGAATTTGCTGGTCGGCTTCGTCAATTAACGCATCAGGATCCGCTGCATCGCTAATCTCTGCCAGTAACTCACGTAATTCCATTTGCTGCATTAAAAACGCAGGCTCCATAAAGCTACGCTGCTCGTTACTGATTTTTAAACCACGTAACGCTAATAAATGCTCAGCACGTAATAACGGCTGTTTTAGGCTGTGATACGCATCGTTAATATTGGCTGCTTGCTGCACCGCCATCAGTTTATCGCGCTCAGAACCGGCTGCGTGTTTATCCGGATGAAACTGACGCTGCAATTCCAGATAACGGGTGCCTAATTCAGTCAAATCCAGCTCGAACTGAGCTGGCAGATGAAAAAGCTGAAAGTAATTCATCTGCGCCCTTCGTTAAACGGTGAAGCTTTCGCCACAACCACATTCGCCATTGACGTTTGGGTTGTTAAACTGGAACCCTTCGTTTAAACCTTCTTTGACAAAATCAAGTTGGGTACCGTCTATATAGACCAGACTTTTACCGTCAACGATGAGTTTCAGATCGTTGTGTTCAAACACCTGATCGTCATCGTTTAACTCGTCAACAAACTCCAGCACATAAGCTAAACCTGAACAGCCTGTGGTTTTTACACCCACACGCAAGCCAAGGCCTTTGCCTCTGTTGGCGAGGAAGCTTCTGACGCGATCCGCTGCCGCTGGTGTCATTGAAATAGCCATAACTTAGTTCCCGTGACGTTGTTTGTAATCAGCAATGGCTGCTTTGATTGCATCTTCCGCCAGAATAGAACAGTGGATTTTTACCGGAGGTAAAGCCAGTTCCTGTGCTATATCGGTGTTCTTGATTAAAGCAGCTTCGTCGATGCTTTTGCCTTTAACCCATTCAGTGACTAATGAGCTGGATGCAATAGCGCTGCCACAGCCATAAGTCTTGAACTTGGCATCTTCAATAATGCCCTGGTCGTTAATTTTTAACTGTAACTTCATTACGTCACCACAAGCCGGTGCGCCAACCATACCTGTAGCTATAGTTGGGTCGTCTTTAGCGAATGAACCGACGTTACGCGGATTTTCATAATGGTCTATGACTTTAGTACTGTATGCCATGATTCTAAGTCCCTAATTTGATTAATAACTTAGTGTGCAACCCAGGCTACGCTGCCTAAATCCACGCCGTCTTTGTACATTTCCCACAGAGGTGACATGTCGCGTAATTTACCAATGGCGTCATGCACAATCTTAATGGTGTGATCAATTTGCTCTTCCGTTGTGTAACGGCCGATGCTGAAACGAATAGAACTGTGTGCCAGCTCGTCCGTTAAACCTAAAGCACGTAATACGTACGAAGGTTCCAGACTGGCTGAAGTACAGGCTGAACCTGAAGATACGGCGATGTCTTTTAACGCCATAATCAGTGATTCACCTTCAACATAGTTAAAGCTGACGTTGGTAATGCCAGGCACACGTTGCACAGCGTCACCATTTAAAAACACCTGTTCGATGTCTTTAATACCATCCAGCAGACGGTCACGTAACACAGCAACACGTTCACGCTCAGCGTGCATTTCTTCTTTGGCAATACGGAAAGCTTCACCCATAGCCACAATCTGGTGTGTGGCTAAAGTGCCTGAACGCATACCACGCTCATGACCACCACCGTGCGTCTGAGCTTCTAAACGAATACGTGGCTTACGGCGCACATACAAAGCACCAACGCCTTTTGGACCATAGGTTTTGTGGCCTGAGAACGACATCAGATCGACTTTTAAGGTCTCTAAATCGATATCCACTTTGCCTGTGGCCTGAGCCGCATCGACATGGAAAATGATACCTTTGCTGCGGCACAGCTCGCCAATAGCAGCGATATCCTGAATAACACCAATTTCGTTGTTGACGAACATGATGCTGATGACAGTGGTATCTGGGCGGATAGCGGCAGTTAACTTGTCTAAGTCAACTAAACCACTGGCTTCTACATCCAGATAAGTCACTTCAAAACCTTCACGTTCCAGAGCACGCATAGTGTCCAGTACAGCTTTATGTTCAGTTTTAGCGGTGATCAGGTGCTTACCCTTTTTATGGTAAAACTGCGCAGCACCTTTAATAGCTAAGTTGTTTGATTCGGTTGCACCTGAAGTGAATACAATTTCACGTGGGTCGGCGTTGACCAGTTCGGCAATTTGCGCACGGGCAATTTCTACCGCTTCTTCTGCCTGCCAGCCGAACTTGTGCGAACGTGACGCTGGATTACCAAAACAACCATCCATAGTCAAAAATTGCATCAGTTTTTCAGCAACCCGCGGATCAACCGGGGTTGTGGCTGCATAATCTAGATAAATAGGTAGCTTCATTTTCTGCTCCGGCTTTTGCCTACAACTGGCAACTGACTTCGATTTCAGTTGCTGGATTTTTTAACACACGGCCATCTTGCCGTTTCGCCACTTTTTTCACTTCATTCTGGCGAACCAGTTCACCTAAAGTGATACCGGTGAGGAAGTCTTCTATGCGTTCGCTTAAATCAGTCCACAACGTATGGGTTAAACATTTAGCGCCGCTTTGACAATCAGATTTACCCTGACAACGTGTGGCATCTACGGACTCATCGACCGCACTGATCACTGCAGACACTGATATTTGCATTGGATCCAGCCCCAGTTGGTAACCACCGCCAGGACCACGCACGCTACTCACCAGACCTTGTTTGCGTAAACGGGCAAACAGTTGTTCAAGGTAAGACAGGGAAATACCCTGACGTTCAGAGATATCCGCCAATGATACCGGACCGGACTCAGCATGTAATGCAACATCCAGCATAGCTGTCACAGCGTAACGGCCTTTTGAAGTTAAACGCATAACGGACTCCCTGAAACGAATGGCGCAAATTGTACATTCTTGACTGTTTTAGTCAAGTATTAATCCTACCGTTTTAGTCAGGTATTATCCGTTTAGGTTCAACTCTTTTTTCGATGATTCAATCGCATCTGTTAAATAGTAGGGTCAAAAGCATCCACAGCTTTTTTGCGATGTTCAGCCGCTTCACGCTCAGCCTGGATAAAAGCTTCATCTTCAATAGCGATTTCCGGCACTATATCGCAGACGTTGCCACCCAGCTTGTTGACGCTCTGACACAGCTCCGTCACTTTGTTATCCAGAAAATGCATATGATCCAGCATGCGCCCCATCGCATTGGCTACTGGATCCGGGTTATCGCTGGACACCGCATAGGCATCAAAACCAAACTTTTTCGCCATTTGCTGACGTTGCTCCGTCAGTGCCATATCTTGTTTGGCGACAATACGACCGGGAATACCCACCACTGTCGCGCCTGCCGGTACATCTTTCACCACCACAGCATTTGAACCTATACGGGCAGATTCGCCGACATACAAAGGCCCCAGTACTTTGGCACCTGCACCTATGACGACGCCATTGCCTAAGGTTGGGTGACGTTTACCCGGGTTCCAACTGGTACCACCTAAAGTCACACCATGGTACAAGGTCACGTCATCACCTATTTCTGCGGTTTCACCTATCACCACCCCCATGCCATGGTCGATAAAAAAGCGACGGCCTATTTTGGCGCCAGGGTGAATTTCAACGCCTGTTAACCACCGGGCTATGGTGCTTAAAAAACGCGCCAGCCATTTCCAGTTCGCTCTCCATAATCGGTGATTCATTCTATGCCACCAGATGGCATGCAAACCTGGATAGTTAGTCAGTACTTCAAAAGCACTGCGCGCCGCCGGGTCCCGCTCGAACACACTTTTAATGTCTTCTTTGATACCTGCAAACATCGTACAAATCCTATTGCTTGGTGGTGCGTTGAATCGAGGCCAAAATGCCACGCAAAATATTCAGTTCTTGATCATCTGGTCTGGAACGAGCGAATAAGCGGCGTAAACGTGCCATCACAATGCCTGGGTGCTGCTTAATAATAAAACCTGTGTCGCTCAGGGTTTGCTCCAGATGAACATAAAACTTCTCCATCTGGTCAATTTCCGGATACACAGTTAAATCCGCTTCAGGGGTTTTATCCTGCTGCGCTAAAAAGGCCACCCGAACTTCATAAGCGATAATTTGGACTGCCATAGCTAAATTCAAGGAGCTGTATTCAGGATTGGCAGGAATACAGACATGGTAGTTACACATTTGCAGCTCTTCATTGGTCAGGCCATTGTTTTCACGGCCAAATACCAATGCCACAGGTTTTTGGGTGGCTTCCAGCACAGCTTTTTCACCACATTCACGCGGTTCCAGCATAGGCCAGGATAAAGTACGGGAACGGGCACTGCTGCCAACCACCAGACCACAGTCAGCAATAGCCTGCTCTAACGTATCCACGACTTGAGCATTAGCCAGAATGTCACTGGCTCCCGCCGACAATGCATAAGCCTGACCGTCTGGTAACTCTTTGGGTGACACCAGCACCAGCTTGCTCAGGCCCATAGTTTTCATGGCGCGGGCAACAGAACCTATGTTTCCGGTATGAGAGGTACCCACTAATACAATACGGATTTGCTCTAACATGCCCACTCCAACCGATACTTAGGATAGAAGCCAGTTACTGTTCTGAAGTCGTCTTCAGCACAGCAGCAGGCTTAAAAATTCAAGGGGCGGCATTTTATCACAGCATAAAAATTTTGTTGATTGAAATTTAGCAGTCCAGCCATCTGAAACTTTTTATTCAGCCCTGCTATCCCATAAACACGGCCGCTGGTTTTTTCTGACTGCAAAAGATCTTGTGCTTTGTTACACTAGCGCAGGTTTTTAACTCAGAAGGATCGTGTTATGAAGGCGTTATCGCAATTCGTTTTAGTATCCAGTTTAGTGCTTAGTCAGTTTTCTTTTGCAGACACTGCAACCACAGCTTTACAGCAAGCGGTGCAAAACCCAGCCCGTACTGAAGCCAACAAAGTACGAGACCAATACAGACATCCGGTTGAAACCTTAGCTTTTTTTGGGGTTACACCACAAAGCACTGTGGTTGAAATAGCTCCTGGTGCTGGCTGGTACACCGAAATTCTGGCTCCGTTACTGGCGAAAGAAGGCAAATACTACGCGGCTCATTTCCCTGCCAACAGCACCTCCGAATACGCGACACGTAACCTGAAAGCCTTTAAAGAGAAGCTGGCAGCTAATGACGCTTACTCCCAGGTTGTAGTCACTGAATTCTCTCCGTTACCTAATCAACAAGTCGCGCCAGCGAACAGTGCTGATGTGGTACTGACCTTCCGTAACCTGCATAACTGGTATATGCAAAAAGGTGAACAAGGCATGCTCGACGCTTTTGCTTCCTTTTACGCAGCGTTAAAACCGGGTGGTGTGTTAGGTGTAGTGGAACACCGTTTGCCTGAAGATAAGAAGACAGCCGACTGGTTAAAGTCTGGCTATTTCCCACAAAGTCTGGCGGTTGAATTGGCACAAAAAGCTGGTTTTGTCTTAGAAGAGAGCAGCGAAATTAATGCCAATCCAAAAGATACAGCCGACCATCCAGGTGGTGTCTGGACTTTGCCTCCAACTCTGTCACAAAAAGAGCAGGACAAAGACAAGTATCTGGCCATTGGTGAAAGTGACCGTATGACTCTGAAATTCCGCAAACCAGCAGCCAAATAGGCTGCTGTTTGTTTTAGTAGCACTGATTTTTTAGTTTTTGATATTTTTAGTTTTTGATTGAGGCGAGACTGACGATGAAAGTATTAGTGATAGGTGGTGGTGGTCGTGAACATGCTCTGGCATGGAAAGCAGCACAATCGGCTCATGTGACACAAGTTTTTGTAGCTCCGGGCAACGCAGGAACTGCGCTCGAAGCCAATCTGACTAATGTGGCTATAGCAGCTGACGATGTGCCTGCCCTGACCGCTTTTGCCAAAAGCGAAGGCATAGCTTTGACTATAGTGGGTCCGGAAGCACCACTGGCCAAAGGTGTGGTTGATACCTTCCGTCAGCAAGGCTTAGCTATTTTTGGCCCGACTCAGGCCTCTGCTCAGTTAGAAAGCTCGAAAGCTTTTGCCAAAGACTTTTTAGCGCGTCATAACATCCCCACTGCGTCTTACGCCAACTTTACTGACATTGAGCCGGCCAAAGCTTATGTGAAAGCTTATATCGAAAAGCAGGGCACTCCAATAGTGATCAAGGCCGATGGTTTAGCTGCAGGCAAAGGCGTGATTATCGCTCAGACTGAAGCTGAAGCTTTTGCAGCCATCGACGATATGCTGGCTGGTAACAAGTTTGGTTCAGCTGGCAGCCGTGTGGTGATTGAAGAGTTTTTAACAGGTGAAGAAGCCTCCTTTATTGTGATGGTGGACGGCACTCACGCTTTAGCTTTTGCTTCGTCTCAGGATCATAAAGCCCGTGATGATGGTGACAAAGGTCCAAATACCGGTGGTATGGGCGCTTACTCTCCAGCGCCGGTAGTGACTCCTGCGGTGCATGACTGGGTGATGGAAAATGTCATTTACCCAACAGTGAATGGGATGGCATCTGAAGGCCATATCTACACAGGTTTCCTCTATGCAGGTTTGATGGTATCGCCAGATGGCACCTGTAAAGTACTGGAATTTAACTGTCGTTTTGGTGACCCAGAAACTCAGCCTATTATGATGCGTTTACAGTCCGACTTAGTTGAGCTGTGCCAGGCTGCTGTGGAAGGTAAATTAGCCCAGCAAGAGATTAAATTCGACAGCCGCGCCGCTGTAGGTGTAGTGCTGGCTGCTGGTGGTTATCCGGATGATTATCGCAAAGGTGATGTCATTTCTGGTTTACCTGCAGAGGACAGCCGTGAAGCCAAAGTATTCCACGCTGGCACTGTATTAAAAGACGGTCAGGTGCTGACGGCAGGTGGTCGGGTGCTTTGTGCCACAGCTTTAGGCGCCAATGTGACCGCGGCACAAAAAGCAGCGTACGAGCTGACAGATAAAGTGCAGTGGGACGGTGTTTTCAGCAGACGTGATATAGGCTATCGCGCCATCAAACGTGAAAACAGCTGATTAGATTGATATCAGACAAGGGCGCCGTTGTGGCGCCTTTTTTATTCGCTGCCATCCATGGCGCTCACCCTTCGGGCCATCGTCGCTGCGCTCTAATGTTAAAAATTGCTCCGGGCAATTTTTTATTCGCTGCCATCCATGGTGCTCACCCTCCGGGCCATCGTCGCTGCGCTCTAATGTTAAAAATTGCTCCGGGCAATTTTTTATTCGCTGCCATCCATGGTGCTCACCCTTCGGGCCATCGTCGCTGCGCTCTAATGTTAAAAATTGCTCCGGGCAATTTTTTATTTAACCGCCGTTCACAGCAATTTCATACGAAATTCAACGATTTGCCCTTGTAGATTTTTCTGGGTGCCTTAGGCTGTACGCATCTGTGCTTATGCTCCTGAATTAAAGGACTCTTTTGATGAAATTATCCATTTTTACTTTACTGGTGCTAACCACTGGTTCATTTGCTGTCTCTGCCGCTTGTCAGACAGAAACCGCTATTGCAGCAATTCAGGGCGATGCTAAACAAAGCCCGCTGTTAAACAACACTGTGTCAACATCAGGTGTAGTCACTGCAGTGTTGTATCCGGGCAGTAAAGCGGCTGGCATTTTGATCCAAAGTTTGACACCTGATAACAATCCAAAAACCAGTGAGGCTTTATTTATCGCCAGTAAAGAGCTGGTGCAGACAGTGAAGCCAGGTCAGCAGGTTCAAGTGAAGGGTAAAGTGGCTGAACTCAATGGCATGACAGCTTTAGTGGATGTCACCAGTTCAGTCTGTGGTCAACAAACAGCGCCAAAGCCTGTAGCCGCAAAATTGCCTGTTCAATCCAGACAAGATTGGGAAGCTTTGGAAGGTCAGTATTTGTCGTTTTCCCAACCATTAATAGTCAACGACACTTATCCGTTAGCACGCTACGGTGAAATTTTACTGGCCGATAAAAGACTCTGGGTTGCCACAGAGTTACACAGACCTGGTAAAGAATCCCAGCAGTTAGAGCAACAACAGCGTTTAAGCCAACTGTGGCTGGACGATGGCATTTTTAAACAGAATCCAGACCCTGTTATTTTCCCTGACGGCAATTTATCAGCCAGCAATACGGTGCGGGTTGGCGATACAGTGAAAAACCTGCAGGGTTATTTAATTGAAACTAAACAAGGTTACCGCTTAGTTGCGGCACAAGTGCCTGATTTTGAAACCAGCAATGCAAGAACTGAAGCGCCAAAAGCCAAAAGCGCTGATCAGATCCGGGTGGCCAGTTTTAACGTGCTGAACTTTTTTACCGGTGAAACCGCAGCCAACCCTTTTCCTACCCGCCGTGGTGCTACAAATGCAAATGAGCTAGAGCGCCAGCAAGCCAAAATGATAGCGGCTTTATCCCGCATGGATGCTGATGTGATAGGTTTGCTGGAAGTAGAAAACAATGGTTTTGACGAGCGCAGTGCTTTGGCCACTATAGTGCGCGAACTGAATAAAGCGCTTGGCGAAAATCGTTATGCTTTTGTCAAACCAGAGAGCTCTCAGGGCAATGATGCGATTAAAGTTGCGATGATCTATAACCAGCAAAAAGTGACGGAGACAGGCAAAGCGGCAGTGACAGCCGAAGGACCATTTGCTTATGGTTCACGTGCACCTTTAGCGCAGAGCTTCAAAGCCAAAACAGCTTCAACCTCCTTTACCGTCAGTATTAATCACTTTAAATCCAAAGGCAGTTGCCCGGATAAGCAATCCAACACTACAACCAATGGCAACAAAGACAATAAAGATGGCCAAGGCTGCTGGAATCAGTCTCGTGTAGAAGCTGCAAAAGCCTTAGCCGCCTGGCTGCAAAGCCAACCTACAGGCGTCAATACCCCACATCAACTGGTGATTGGCGATTTAAATGCCTACCGTAAGGAAGACCCAATTTATGCACTGGAACAAGCAGGTTGGGTGCATTTGGCGCCAGTTGCTGAAACCGGCCACTATTCTTATGTGTATCAAGGTCGTACAGGGTCTTTAGATCACGCGCTCGCCAGCAAAAGTATGGCAAAACAGCTGACTGTATTCCAGCATTGGAATATCAATGCCGATGAACCAGCCGTACTGGATTACAACACAGAATTTAAATCAGAAGCACAGCAAAAGATGTGGTATGCACCGGATCCTTACCGCTCGTCGGATCATGACCCGGTCTTGATCGACTTTAAGTTTTAAGCCTTACAAACAAAAGCCAGCTGACTGCGCTCTTTATTGAGCGCAAAACGGCTGACTTCAGTGCCACAGTCTTTCGATAAATCTAACCACAAAGTCCAACCTTGTTTACCTGAAACTTGCCACTGATAAATTTTCGTACCAGCTGATACCAGTAAAGTATCAGCTGACCACCAGACTAAATCCTGGCCTTTCTCAGGCAGCGCCAGCTCAGTCGCAGTCGTAGTTCTGGTTTTCACATCGTAAAAACTCAAATAGAGTTGCTCGTGTTTGGCCTCTGTGTAATAAGCTTTTTGAGTACCAGGTTGCCAGCTTAACGCTCGGCCTACCCCCGTCGCCAGCGTCGTCAGCTTGCCGTTTTGATCCAGATAACGCACTGTATGGTTGTCTTCTTTATCGCCCAGAATAAACACCAACAGATCCTGATCCTGCCCCCATGCATGATAACCCACCCCTTTAGGTTGTGCTTTTAGCACACTGCTGTTGCCCTGCCAGTCCACTTTCCATAATCGTTGTGTTTGATCGGCTTCCACCACAACTACAGAGACACCTGAACCATCAGGTAACAAGGTGGGCGAATATTCACTTAACGCTGTTTTGCTAAGCAGTTGCTGCTTTTTCTCTGCTACAGAATACAGCCCGATATCAGTTTGAGCTGCTGTATCTTTGCCCTGCTCCAGCGTAAAAAATAAGCTTTTCCCGTCCATGCTAAAAGTTGGCTGATTGATATAAGTTGGAGTTTCGTTAATTTTTACGCTGTTAGAAACAGACAAATCTTTTGACAAATCAGCCAGATATAAATTGTATTGTGGTAAAGCTGCTGCCACGGGTAAAACCATAGCAGCCAAAGCAAGAGAAAGTAATCGCACTTGATAGTCCTTGTGGGTGAATGAGCAACAGCTTCATTACTGTGCTTGCAGTAACCTTACTTTATCCTTTATGGTAGTCGGCTGACAATCAACACAACCTGGCTTTTTATGTCTCACAAAAACCCTATTATTGCGGTCACAGGTTCTTCAGGCGCTGGCACTACCACCACGATGAGCGCTTTCTCACATATATTCCGCAGCCTTGGTATAGACGCAGGTTTTGTCGCAGGAGATTGTTTTCACAAATACAGCAGACCAGAAATGGACCTGGAAGTACGTAAAGCTAAGGAACATGGCAAACATATCAGCTACTTTGGCGCCGAAGCGAACGACTTTGCCGCTTTAGAATCGCTGTTCTCAAGCTATGCCGAAACAGGCACAGGCAAAGTACGACAGTATTTACATACCTTTGATGAAGCTGTGCCTTATAACCAACTGCCTGGCACTTTTACGCCCTGGCAAGATTTACGCCCAAACACCGATTTGTTGTTTTATGAGGGCTTACATGGTGGTGTGGTGACTGAACAAAACAATGTGGCTCAGCATGTGGATTTGCTGATCGGCATGGTACCTATAGTCAACTTAGAGTGGATCCAAAAAATCATCCGCGACACCTCTGAACGTGGCCATAGCCGCGAGGCCGTGATGTCGAGCATAGTGCGCAGCATGGATGATTACGTCAATCAGATCACTCCGCAGTTTTCCCGTACTCATATCAACTTTCAGCGCGTGCCTACGGTCGATACTTCCAACCCATTCAGTGCCAAAGATATTCCGTCATTGGATGAAAGCTTTGTGGTGATCCGTTTTCGCGGCATTAAACATGTCGACTTTCCTTATTACCTGCAAATGATCAACGGCGCTTTTATGTCGCGGGTTAATACACTGGTAGTACCGGGAGGGAAAATGAATTTAGCGATGGAGCTAATTTTAACGCCGCTGGTAGAGCAGCTGATTATTAAGCGTCGTCAGGCCAGGGGTCAGATTAACTGGCTCGAGTAATGCTGTTAGGGTCAGAGTTTTAACTCTGACCCAGTTATAGACGCAGTGCTGGATCCTGCTCTGAACACTATATGTAGGTCTGAGCCAAGGCTCTGACCAGAGTTATTCCATTTCCGGTAAATTGCGGCCGTAAAAAATTTCCCGCATTTCGCGTTTCACTTTTTTATTGATGGCTTTACGCTCAACATCGTCCAGCTCACCGACACCTGTACCAAACAGATAGTTGTTCAAATCATACTCTTTGAGCATCATTTTGGTATGAAACAGGTTTTCCTGATACACATTCACATCCACCATCTGGAAGGCATTTTTAGTCTGCTCGTCCATAAAGTTCTGAATCGAATGAATAGGATGGTCGATGTAGTGTTTCACCCCTTTCACGTCACGGGTAAAACCACGCACGCGGTAATCTATGGTTACTATGTCTGATTCAAAGCTGTGGATCAGGAAGTTCAGCGCTTTCAGTGGCGAAATTAAACCACAAGTCGAGACTTCAATATCAGCACGGAAAGTACAGATGCCGTCCTGTGGATGCACTTCAGGGTAGGTATGCACACAAATATGGCTTTTATCCAGGTGAGCTACTACAGAGTCCGGTAATGGGCCAGGGTTTTCTGAGTTGTCCGGTGAGCCTTCAATAGGTTCTTCACAGACCAAAATAGTCACGCTGGCACCTTGTGGGTCGTAATCCTGCCGGGCAATATTTAAAATGTTGGCGCCGATAATATCCACTACTTCACTCAGAATATCGGTCAGGCGATCGGCATTGTATTGCTCGTCTATGTAGGAGATATACTCCTGACGATGTTGCTCAGTCTGGGCATAGCAGATATCGTAAATGCTGAAACTCAGGCTTTTGGTCAGGTTATTAAAACCATGCAGTCTTAGTTTTTCAAAAGGTTTAACCACGTCTTCTTTACCTCAATAGTCAGCACTGTTGTCCAGTATAGAACAACAGCTCTGATACAATCCTTATTCAGATTCAGCCGCTGGCTGTACTTCGGATTGTTTCACACTAAAAGAATGCGTCACTTCGACACTTTGTGACAACATAATAGAAACTGAACAGTATTTCTCAGCCGACAAATTCACTGCTTTTTCCACATGTTTTTCGCTGACATTAAAACCAGTCACGACAAAATGCAGATGAATTTTACTGAATACACGAGGAATGGTTTCTACACGCTCTCCAGTTAAAATCACTTCACAATCCGTGACTTGCTGTCTGGCTTTTTGCAGAATACTAACAACGTCAACCGAAGAACAGGCACCAGCTGCCATCAGCACCATTTCCATAGGGCTGGGTGCAGCACTGCCTTCTTTATGAGCGTCAAACACCACATTGTGGCCACTGTCAGAACGACCAATAAAAGTCTGGTCACCGGCCCATTTTACGCTGGCTTGCATAGAAGATCCTGTTGTCCGTATAAAAGAACGGCTATTTTACGGAAAACAGTCAGATGAGGCTAGTTAAGATTAATCCATCAAAGCCGCAACAGCGGTATCAAACAGGTTTTTGATCAACAACGCTATTTCCTGAATCAGCTCTGTCTGCTGTGCCGTGGCCGGCTCTTCCAGCACAGAAGCCAAAACTTCCTGGAAATCATACAAAATACCATCCACTTCGCGCACTATCATGCTGCGATGATTCATTTCGAGCTCGGTGTGCTGAGTACAAAGCTGGATAATTTGTTCCGCGATGGACTCTTCCAACACTTCACCCAGAGTTTTTGCACCAGTGACAACAGGGCCGCGTTGTTCAAACAGCGACAAATGCTCCGTCAGAAACTGGATCAGATGCTCATAGCCGGGTTTATCAGTTACCATACAAAAAGGACACCTATAGTGCACAACACTGGATACTGGACTTTATCTGAGCATGACACAAAAGCCCAGACAAGTTGTGGTTAAGTGAGTGTCATTTAAGCAAATTTTTTTTCATAAAACAAATCGGGGCAAGGCCCCGATTGAAATAAAACTAAAAAACACACTTCGCCTGCATCAGAAACGTAAACCTGGTGACAACTGCGCAGGAAGCTGTAATTGCTCCAGCTCGACAGAGGCGACCGGATAAGCACAATAATCCGCGGCGTAATAAGCACTGGCTCTGTGATTGCCACTGCCGCCAATGCCACCAAAAGGAGCGGCCGAGCTGGCTCCTGTTATAGGTCTGTTCCAGTTGACAATACCTGCACGGATTTTACGGAAAAACAGCTGATACAGCTCTTCATCATCCGACAACAAGCCTGCCGACAAACCAAAGCTGGTGTTATTGGCTGCTTTGATTGCTTCACTGAAATCAGCAAAACGGAATACTTTTAACAGTGGTCCAAAATGCTCTTCATCTGGCATATCATTGACCGGGCTGCAATCCAAAATACCAGGGCTTAACATGGCCGGACTTTGAGCTTGTTGCTGCATAGATAACAACACTTTAGCACCACGTTCTATTAAATCCTGCTGCGCTTTGAGCATACCTAAAGCTGCTTTTTCAGAAATTAATGTGCCCATAAATGGCTGATCTGCGTCGTCGTACAGCCCAACTTTCAAAGCCTTAGTGACTTCAAGTAAACGGGCCAGTATGGCATCGCCTTCAGCCCCTTGCGGCAAGTACAACCGACGGGCACAGGTACAACGTTGACCAGCTGAGATAAAAGCCGACTGGATAATGTCATGCACAGCTGCGTCAACATCTTTGACCTTCTGTACTATCAGCGGGTTATTACCGCCCATTTCCAGCGCCAGAATTTTATGCGGCTGACCAGCAAACTGCTGGTGCAAATAGTGACCAGTGCCAGAGCTGCCAGTAAAAAATAAACCATCAATACCCGGGTGACTGGCGATAGCTTTACCAGTGTCAATTTCACCTTGCAGTAAATTCAGCACACCAGCAGGTAAACCTGCTTTTTGCCATAACTGCACAGTCAACTCTGCCACTTTAGGTGTCAGCTCACTGGGTTTAAACACCACCGTATTACCTGCCAGTAAAGCAGGCACTATATGACCATTGGGCAAATGCCCAGGAAAATTATAAGGACCAAATACAGCCACTACACCATGAGGTTTGTGACGGATCCAAGCCTTGCCTTGTGGCATAGGATTTTCTTTCACCCCTGTTCTTTCCTGATAAGCCCGGGCAGAAATGTCGATTTTGCCTATCATGGCAGCCACTTCTGTACGGGTTTCCCACAGCGGTTTACCTGTTTCTTCGGCAATGCACAAAGCCAACTGTTCTTTGTGTTCGGTCAGTTGGTCCGCAAAGGCGCGGGCTATCTGTAAACGAGCGTCAAAACTTAATTCGCTCCAGTATTCAAAAGCGGCTCTTGCCGCTTCGATGGCGCTGTTCACCTGTGCCGAATCGGCACTCTGACCTTGCCAAATAAGCTGTTGTTTAGCCGGATTTAACGAGGAAAATGAGAGGCCAGCACCCTGTTGCCACTGGCCATTGATAAATTGCACTGCACGTTCTGTCATGATCGTTGTCCGTTAAAGATTAAATCCGGGCTAAACGCACCCAATCGCCGTTACCTACCTGCAATAGTTCTGCACATTCAGCAGGTAAGATCACCACTTCGCTGTCTTCTGCCAGTTGCAGGTAAAGCCAGGTAGCTCTGAAGTCTTCCAGTTTGGTGTTTGACACCATATAGGATTGGCCGCCTGTGACAGCACCAATCTGGACTTGCAACTTACGGCTACTGCGCACACTGCGGATATGCTCTACTTTGGCTTCAACCGTTGGCCCTGCGTCAAAAATATCGACATAACCAGTATTGGAAAAACCTTCTGATTGCAGCAAAGCTAAAGCCGGACGGGTTTTTTCGTGCACTTTGCCTATTACAGCCTGAGCTTCTTTACTTAATAAAGTGACGTAAATTGGGTACTTCGGCATCAGCTCAGCAATAAACACCTTCTGGCCTATCCCAGTCAGGTAGTCTGCTGTAGGGAAATCCACTGAAAAGAAGCTGTCCTGCAGCCATTTCCAGAACGGTGAGTGACCATCTTCATCGGACACTCCTCGCATTTCAGCAATCACCCTGTCGGCAAAACGCGAACGGAATTCGGCAATAAATAAAAAGCGGAACTTAGATAACAAACGACCATTGTTTTGTTTGCGACTCGTCTCGCGTAAAAACAAGGTACAAAGCTCTGACACTCCGGTGTAATCATTACAAAGCGTCAGAATATCTACCGGGTTATAAACCCCTAAAGCACGGGAGGTATGCACTACCTTACCTAAATGGTAATGATAAAACGCATCTTCCAGCCCTACTGCGGCTTCGATAGCACTGGTGCCTACTACAGCGCCTGTTGCAGGGTCTTCCAGTACAAACAGATAACCCTCATCACCTGGCTTCGCTACCTTTTTGGCAAAGGAGCTTTCCGACCGGCTGATCTTACGTTGTAACAACTCATCATTGACGGGCAACGAAGTAAAGCCATGACCTGATTCGACAGCAATGTCGTACAGTTCAGCATAATCTTCGGCTCGGATTGGGCGAATGACCATCATAGTCGCTTACTCCAGTTATTTTGCTTCAGAGCGCCCGATCGTAGCGGGCGCTTCATTTTTTGCTTTATTGTATTTGTAATCAGACAGTGTACAGAGGCAAAGTTCAGCCTTGTTTTACCTGAGCTACAGCTTGTTCAAAACGCTTAAAACCTTCGATAATGTCTGCTTCAGGGATCACTAACGAAGGGGCAAAACGAATCACATCCGGACCTGCAACTAAAGCAAATAAGCCCTGATCAGCAGACGCCAGTAAAAAGTCGCGTGAACGGCCTTTAAACTCGTCATTGAGTACAGCCCCCAGCAACATACCCTGACCACGCACTGTACTGAATACATTGTGTTTTTCGTTGATAGCTGCCAGTTCACGGCGGAACAGTTTTTCCCGCTCCAGCACACCATTTAACACTTCAGGCTGGTTGATAGTATCCAACGCCGCTTCTGCTACAGCACAAGCCAGTGGATTGCCGCCATAGGTACTGCCATGAGTGCCCACTTTTAAATGACTGGCAATCTCAGTCGTAGTTAACATAGCGCCCACCGGGAAACCACCGCCTAAAGATTTAGCTGTGGTCAGAATGTCAGGCACTACATTGCTGTGCATGTAGGCATATAATTTACCGGTACGGCCTACACCAGATTGCACTTCATCGTAAATCATCAGTGCATTGAATTGGTTACATAAATCACGCACACCTTGCAGGAACGCCAGATCACCGGGAATAATGCCGCCTTCGCCTTGCAAAGGCTCTAATATCACGGCACAAGTGTTATCCGACATCAGCGCTTTTAAGCTTTCAAGGTTATTGTATTCAGCGTGATCTATGCCACCAGGTTTAGGACCAAAACCATCTGAGTACGCAGCCTGACCACCTACTGTCACAGTAAAAAAAGTACGGCCGTGGAAACTTTTGCCAAAAGAAATAATTTGTTGCTTTTGTGCACCAAACTTATCCAAAGCCCAACGGCGTGCCAGCTTTAAAGCGGCTTCATTGGCTTCAGCGCCAGAGTTGGCAAAATAGACTTTTTCGGCAAAGGTGCTGTCGACTAATTTTTGCGCCAGACGCAAAGCAGGTTCATTAGTCATCACATTGCTTAGATGCCACAACTTGTCAGCTTGTTCTTTTAAAGCGGAGACTAAAGCCGGATGGCAATGACCTAAGGCATTCACCGCTATACCACCTGCAAAATCAACGTATTCACGACCCGCCTGATCCCAAACGCGAGAGCCCTGACCACGAACCGGAATAATAGGTGCCGGTGCATAGTTTGGAACCATCACTTCATCAAAAAGTGCACGGGTGACCTGAATATGTTCTGCCATTTTTTACCTCTGTTGCAATAAAGGTCCGTAGTTTGCTCTGGCTGGTTTTTCAGCAAAAAAACGACGGACGGAAAAAGATCCTTCACCGCATTATTGCAGATAAAAAATAAAAAGTCTTGCAGACGACACCGCTAAAAGCCTTGAAAAATAAGGCTTCCAGATAGTTTTGCATAGGATGTGAATAACTAGCTATTAGCTTTCACAGGGAAACAGAGCAGAAAAACACGGACGAACGAATGTCCCTGTTGCTCTGCTCTGCCATTTGGCACCACAGAAGATTTGTCGAAAAAAACTGCATGTTTATGGAGTAATTTTTTTGAAATTATTCAAATGACAGTTTTTTCAGGTCAAGCCCAGATAACATTTTTCGCATTTCATTATGAATGCCAGCGTCATTTAATAACTTATTGGCATCATCCACTTCAAGCCGTTGTTCCTGAACTAAAAATTTCACCTGTACATAAGTATTGGCTTGTTTAACAACACGGGTTAAATCTGTGCAGCTGCTTAAAGGCGTTTCATCAACAATTTGATCCAAAATAGCAGCAAGCGGCATACGTTTTAACTGCCAGCGGGCAATTAAATCAGCGCTGATGATACCGGCAAATTCTTCAATGCTGCTGGATAAGAAACCAGCATCTGCATCTAAAGCTTCTAAAGCGTCTGTCAGCTCATTATCGCGGGCATCACGGGCTCGCAACAACTCGGTGCGTTTCACCTGAGCATAACTTCGCAGGTAATTTCGGATCACCACCATATGCCCCATGGTCTGGAACATAGCGGCGCAAAAGGCAACAAAACCATTCAGCCCCTGTGAATTTGCAATTTCACGGGCAGATAAAGCAGTAGCTAAAGAATACTCCCAGATTTTGACTTTAAACTGTGCAAAAGGATCTGTGGAGTGTGGAATACAATGGCGAAATGCATAAACGGGTACCAATGCCTGCAAAGCTTCAATACCCAAAAAGCGCAATGCCGTTTTAATATCTTTCACCAGATTACCAGAGCTGGTTTTATTACGATAACGCGGCTGGTTCACTAACCTAAGTACATCTTCTTTCAACCATTGCACATTACTGATCAACGGGTCCAACTGGTTCAAGGTCACAGCTTTAGCGCTTAAAGCATCGATTAATGCCGGAAAGTTTGGTCCCAGGTCAAACAACGAACTGCTGACCACTTCAATGCTGCTCAGGCGTTGCATTAGTTCCTGAGCAACTTCATCGTGCAAATGGGCCTGAGTAAAGTCGAGGAAGATTTTTTTTGCATTCTCTCCAGACTGACGTGCCTCCTGGGCTTTACGTTCTACTTCCAGCATAGGACGTTGCTCGTTCGTCGTTTGCTGGTTTTTTAAATAACGTAACCGCTTCTGATTAGGATCAACACCAATCAGATTATCGATAAACAGCTGCTCCAGGGAGGAGAAAGAAGACAAAGACATAACTACCCTTTACTTTATGTGTTTACACACCATATTTATCATTATTGTTCAGGCCTTTGCACAATGTCAGAAAGTTCTGTAATAACTGATGTCCTTGCTCAGTTAATATGGCCTCAGGATGAAATTGCACCCCATGCACAGCCAGCTTTTTATGCGACAGAGCCATGATTTCCGGGCTATCTGCTTCAGTCCAGGCTTCAATACTAAAATCATCAGGCACCGAGTCTTTTTCAACCACTAAAGAGTGATAGCGAGTCACACTTAAGGGGTTATTCAAGCCTTTAAACAGGCCTTCTTCTCTGTGCTTAATCAGCGAATTTTTACCATGCATCACAGTTTTAGCCCGCACCACTTTAGCGCCAAAAGCCTGGGCTATTGCCTGATGCCCCAGGCAAACCCCTAATATAGGAACTTGTCCGGCAAAATGCTGAATGGCAGCCAGCGATATTCCGGCCTGATCAGGACTACAAGGACCAGGCGATATCACCAGATACGAAGGCCGGATCGCTGCTATTTGAGTCAGGCCGATTTCATCATTACGGCGCACCAGTACCTGTTCACCTAACTCAGCAAAATACTGAACTAAATTGTAGGTAAAAGAATCGTAATTATCTATCAATAAAATCATAACTATCCGACGTTTAAACCAGGATCCCGCAACTAAGCCGGCAGAACAAAACCAACAGCATCGTAGACCTTTTCGAGTGTCACAGCTGCGCGTGCTCTGGCTTGTGCTGCACCTTGTTTTAAGACCTGATTCATCAGGGTCTGATCCTGGCGGATTTGATGGAACTTCGCCTGCACAGGTTCTAATAATGCAATCACCGCATCGGCTACGTCGCCTTTTAAGTGGCCATACATTTTGCCTTCATACTCAGCTACCAGACTGTCAATCGGCTTCCCAGTCACACCACTTAAGATGCTCAGCAGATTGGCAACACCGGCTTTGTTTTCCAGATCGTAAGTGACACGAGGTGGATCCTCTGAATCTGTCATGGCCTTTTTGAATTTTTTGCTGATCATCTTCGGATCTTCCAGCAAACCAACAAAATTCCATGGGTTCTCATCCGACTTCGACATCTTTTTCGTCGGCTCCTGCAAACTCATTACCCGCGCAGCAACGTCAGGAATATAAGGTTCTGGCACAGTAAAAATCTCGCCATGCAAAGCATTAAAACGAGTGGCGATGTCACGGGCCAGTTCCAGATGTTGCTTCTGATCATGGCCGACCGGAATTTGGTGGGCGTTATAGATCAGAATATCAGCCGCCATCAGCACAGGATAAGTAAACAAACCGGCATTGATGTTATTGGCATGGCGTTCAGATTTATCTTTAAACTGCGTCATACGGCTTAATTCACCAAACTGGGTATAGCAATTTAAAATCCAGTTCAGTTGACTGTGCTCCGGCACATGAGACTGCATAAAGACGCTGGAGCGGTTTGGATCTATACCACAAGCCAGATACAAAGCCAGACTGTCGAGCGACGCATTACGCAACGCTACAGGGTCCTGACGCACTGTGATGGCATGCAAATCCACAATACAGTACAAACAGTCGTAGTCGTCCTGCATCCTGTCCCACTGGCGCAAGGCCCCCAGATAATTGCCTATGGTGAGCTGACCTGAAGGTTGAGCACCACTTAAAACTATAGGTTTAGCTGTTGGGCTATTGGATTTTGACTCTGACATCTATCTTTCCTGTTCTAAACTACAAATGGCATCTGGCAGCGAGGAAAAAGACTCCAACACCAGATCCGGCTGACTATGCGCAATGGATTGGCCGTGATTATACCCATAGCTCAGCGCAATAACAGGCATACCAGCGGCACGGGCAGCAAATATATCGTTTTCCGAATCGCCCACCAGCAAAATATCTGTAACCTGAAGTTGCTGCTGTTCTGCCAGTGCCAGCAACATCTGTGGATCAGGTTTGGCTTTAGCTACATCATCTGCACACCAGATGGCTTTAAAAAAGCGCCCGATCCGCAAATGTTCTAACAAAGGTTCGGTAAACTGCCGTGGTTTATTGGTGACCAAAGCCAAGGGATAACGCTCACTTAGCTGTGCTAACACTTCAGGCACCTGATCAAATAAGCGGGTTGCAGAGCCGTTGCTTTGTTGGTAAAAATCGATAAACAACTGCTGTGCAGTTTCAAATTCAGCTGCATCGTAACTGCCGGGTTCAAGCCTGCCCGTTAGTGCTCTTTTAATCAGCATCGCCATGCCGTTGCCAAGCCAATGCTGCACTTGCATCAGACTGACCTGCGCTTTGCCAAGCCTGACCATCATCTGATTTAATGCGGCTAAAATATCAGGAGCGCTGTCGACTAAAGTGCCATCTAAATCAAAGGCTAATAACTGAAAAGGCTGCACTAGTTCACTCCAGCCAGTTCAGCTCTCATCTGATCAATTACTTTTTGATAATCGCTCTGGCTGAAAATAGCAGAACCGGCCACAAAAGTATCAGCACCTGCTTCTGCTATCTCGCGGATATTTTCTACCTTCACACCGCCATCAATTTCCAGCCGGATGGGTAAACCACTTTGGTCTATGATCTGTCGGGCCTGTTGCAGCTTCTTTAAGGTAGCGGGAATAAAAGACTGACCGCCAAACCCCGGGTTAACCGACATCAACAGCACTAAGTCCACTTTATCCAGTACATAGTCTAAGTAGCTTAATGGAGTGGCCGGATTAAACACCAGACCTGCCTTACAGCCGTGTTGACGAATAAGCTGCAAAGTACGATCGATGTGTTTCGACGCTTCAGGATGAAAACTAATGATCGAAGCACCAGCTTCAGCAAAAGCAGGTATCAGAGTATCGACGTTTTCCACCATCAAATGCACATCGACAGGAGCTGTTACACCGTAGTTGCGCAACGCACTGCAAATCATCGGGCCAAAAGTTAAATTTGGCACATAGTGGTTGTCCATCACATCAAAATGCACAACATCGGCTCCGGCTTTTAACACACGAACGACGTCCTCACCCAGGCGAGCAAAATCTGCGGATAAAATTGACGGAGCAATCCAGTTTGGTTGACGCATCTGATCTCCAAAAGGCAGTTGTAATAACGCAAGGCCCAGACTTTACTGAATCATTAAGAAAAAATCATCTTTGTCGGCAAGGCGCTCTGCACAAAAATCAGGCAACAACGCACCGTTTTTGCACATAAATAATAAAACACTCTGGCACATTTTAACTATCCAATTGATTTACATAGAAATAAAGCAATGGCATAAAAAATGGACTGTATTGATGGGAACTAATAGATAAGGGCAAATAAAATGACAAAAAAAGTAACACTTGGATCAAAAGCAACAAGTAAAACAATTCGCCGTAGCCTCGTAGCATTACTCATTGCAGGCAGCAGTTTCGGTGTAGGTGCGGCAAGCCTGACTGGCAACGTAGCCTTGACCTCTGATTATTTATTCCGTGGTATCTCTCAGACGGATGAAGGCCCGGCTGTGCAGGGTGGTTTTACATTAAGCGGTGAATCAGGCTTTTATTTGTCAACCTGGGGTTCAAACATTAAGTTTGGTGAAGGCAGTATGGAGCTGGATATCCTCGCTGGCTGGACTGGTGCCTTAAACGACAGCTGGAATGTGGACGTTGGCGTGATGCAATACCGCTATCCAAAAGGCGACAATGCCGTTGATGAATTTAACTTCTACGAAGGTTATGCCAAGTTCTTCTATGACAGCTGGACTTTAGGTGTAGCTTATTCACCTGACTATTTTGGTACTGGTGTTGATGACTATTACTACCTGTCTGCAGACTACAAATACAGCCTGGTAGAAAACATCGCATTAGATTTACACTTTGGCTACAACGCTTTTGAAGACGAAGCCGAGTTTGAAACCTTTTTAGCCGCGGGTCCTGTTGGTAGCGATACCTACATTGACTGGAGCATCGGCTTCAGTACTGAAGTCTTAGGTGCAGGCGTGTCTCTGAAGTATGCTGATACTGATATCGACAGTTCAGCAGAATGTAATTTATGTGACGGCCGTGCAGTGTTGACCTTAAGCAAAACCTTCTAAACCGTGCAAACAGGGCAAAATCTAAGTTTTGCCCTGTTTATTCAACCCGCTGTAGTAAAAAGCCGGTGTAAAAAGTGACTTTTGTCACTACTCTGTGAAGTTATAAACTTGTAACTTGTTGTCAACTTGAGTATCATCCAGCACATAATTCAACCAGTTGAGGTTCATATGAAGCAGCTAGCATCCCGCAAAATAATGCCCGTTTTGGCCGTTAGTTTGTGTATTGGTGTTTTTGCTTATAACCATAAGAGCGCAACGACTGAATTATGTCAGGCATCAGTGCAAGCCGATCCATCCAAGCCACTGGCTATCACTTCATTATGCAAACCATCTCAGCAAAGTTGGTTTAGCTGGCTGCAAGGCAACAGCCGCTCCACTCAGTTTCATTTCGTCGATTTACTGGAGTTACTGAATCGTTTTGACCACAGAGGTTAAAATGGCAAAAGCCCCTGGCTTTAAGCAAGTACTCAAAGCTGTATTCGGCGCTATTGTTGGAGTTCAATCTGAACAGCAACGGCAACAAGACTTTCAGACAACAGTCATCTGGCCTTATTTAGTTGCCGGAATTTTTGCTGTCGTGGCTTTTGTAGTGCTATTACTACTGCTGGTCAGTTGGGTTGTAGAACGCTGATCCTTTGTTGCGTATAACGCAAACAGCTCTGCGACTTTTCCACGCGTTGCGCCCTTCTGACTAATAGAACGCCCTACCTGAATAGATGTCAGTTGTGCTTTTTCATACAGCTTACGGGTTAAAGTAGTGTCGTGATTACTGATCACCACACTGATACCGCGGCTTTGGCAGTTTTCCGCCAGATTCGCCAGTTCAGCCTGATCATCCAAATCAAAACTGTTTTTCGCATAAGAGGTAAAACTGGCTGTGCGGCTCAGTGGTACATAAGGTGGATCACAATACACCACTGCTGGTGAACTGATTTGCTGCATCAACGCATTGTAATCCATACAAACAAACTTGGCTTTTTGCGCTTTTTCGGCAAAAAACCATAGCTCAGCTTCAGGAAAATACGGCTTTTTATAGCTGCCAAAAGGCACGTTAAATTTACCACTGCTGTTGTAACGGCATAAACCGTTATAACCATGGCGGTTTAAATACAAAAACAACAGAGAGCGCTGATAGCTGTCTGTACTCTGATTAAATTGTTCTCTGAAAGACAAATAGCTGTTTTTTTCGTTACTGCTTTGCACAAACAAATTTCTGGCATCCGCGATAAAGCGAGCGGGCTGAGTCTGCAATAACTGGTACAAATGGATTAAATCAGCATTGATATCGTTCAGCAGATACTCTGGATAATCTGTGTTTAAAAACACTGAACCGGCCCCAACAAAAGGCTCCACCAATAAAGGTGCCTTTGGCAGCTGCAGTGAGATAGCATCAACTAAATTGTATTTGCCACCAGCCCATTTCAGGAAAGCTCTGGACTTCTTTAGCATACACAAGCCATATGTGAGCTCTGCAGCGGTGTGAAATTAGTTCGCATTGGCTGAGCGGATCTCTCGCTGAATATCGCTTAATGGTTTTACAAAAGGCGTTTGTTGTCTTAACTCTTCCGGTAAAGATTTCACCTGTTGACGCGCCGCACCACCATTGACATAAGAGGCCGACACCACCACGAACTGGGTTTTGCCTTGCTGCTGACGTTTGTAAAGCTGCAGATTTAAACTGGAGTATTGCTGCAGAAACTTTTTCGCAGCCGCTTCCTGTGAAAACACCCCAAGCTGAATAGCTACAGTATCAGGCAACATCCCCAGTAAAGCTGCAGAATCATGCCCTGCGGAACTTGTTGCCGGGCTAGCAGCTGGAGCTGATTCCGGAAGCGTCTCTGGAACAATCTCTGCTGCATCCGCAGCCATTTCTGCCACTAAATCATTTTGCTCAGATGCGGTCGGAGTCGGTTTTACAGCAACTTCTGCAGCAGGCTCTGGCTCAGTAACGACAGGTGCTTCTTCACCAGGTGCAGGCAATGCAGGGATCACAGGCTGCTCGCGCATTGGCTCAGATTCAATAGTCATAGAGATCATTTTCTGTTGTGGCAAACCGTTGTCATCTTTTACCACTTCCTGTTGTACCGTCATGCTGGCGCTATCGGTATTCTTCTCCATCGCCATTTGAGGTAAACCCTGATCAACAATAGAGTCTTGTGTCGTATTCGAGATCTTTGCCGTTGTATTGGCAGAGGACGGAACTTCAGGTTTGATCTCAACTGTAGGCTCAAATTGCCGATCTTTTTGTAAACGAGCCGCGGCACTTGTATCCGTTGAGGCGGGATAATAAGGCACCATATCGTCAGCTATGGGTTGGCGGAACTGCTGTTCAGTCCACAACCAGAACATCACTACAGCTGCAATCAAGCCAAAACCAATACTCATCACTAAGAAGGGTGAAAAGAACTGGCCTGAAGCCTGTTTCACTGCTTTTCGCTCTTCCGTAGCGCCACTGCGGTAATCAGTACGTTGTTCAGTTTCAATCGAAAACGACGGTTGCTCATCTGCCGTATCTATAGCCCGCAGACCTAATGGGTCGTCTCTGCCGCTTAAGTCAAAACCTGAGTCTGCGGCGCTTACAACAAAAGCCGGAGCTTCTCTGTCTTCCCGTGCCGAAAACGCCAGTGGAGAAGTGGCAACTTCTGGTTTTTGTTTGGGAATACCAGCTGTTTTGCGGGATGGATTGGCATTCAGACCATGCAGTAACAAATGCAGATCACCAGCACAATCTTCAATACGCTCGCGCTGTTCGCGGCCCTGTAAATTGTATGGCGCCAATAATTCGGCGGCTTCGTCTTCAGTAAAAGCCGGAATATTCATCGCAAGGCGAATATCACTTTTAGCTTTTAAGCTGCTGACAAACACACTGACAGGCAGTTGCTGTAGCAGTTGCCAGCTCTCTTCATTGAGTTGATCCGCGTCATCAACCAGCAACAGGTATTGTTCTGCTTTACTCAACTGAGCGACAAAATCAGTCAAAGTCCGAGGCATAGATGCGGAACCAACCCATTGCTGCTGCAATACTTTTAATACATCAACAGGAGCAAGACCTATATCAGCCTGTAACAAGGCTACGTTAAACTGCTCAGAGCAAATTTCAGCTAAAGTCAGGATCAGCGTAGATTTGCCACTACCGCTTGATCCTACCAGTTGTAAGCGATCAGGTTGGTTAAACTCCAGTTGCAACAACAACCGTTGCAGTAACTGACGCTGAGAGGCTAAAAGGCCTGAATGTTGCGCTAAGCGCTGTTGCAGAGCTTGTTTACTCATATGCTGAAGATAGCCATTAGTTCTTGTTCGGTCACATCATCGACTATTGCACTTTGTCCCAAGGAGGTAGGAACAATAAAGCGCATTTTGCCTGCCTGTACTTTTTTATCGGTTTTCATATAGGGCATAAAATCTGCGATCTTCATTTGCACAGGAGGCGCCACAGGCAAATTAAAAGCAGACAATAAGCGAATGATACGTTGTAACTCGTCGCGACTGACATCACCACGGCTCACCGCCAGTTGTGTGGCCATCACCATGCCCACGGCCACAGCCTCACCGTGTAACCATTGGCCATAACCTAAAAAGGCTTCAATAGCATGACCAAAGGTATGGCCTAAATTTAATAAAGCCCGCTCGCCCTGCTCTGTTTCATCGCGGCTGACAATGTCGGCTTTCATCTGGCAACAATGGCGGATCATTTCACCTAAGACTGCAGGTTGCAGTTCACGGATAGCCTGTTGATTTTGCGCCAGCCAATTGAAAAATGCCAGATCGCTGATTAGTGCATACTTGATGACTTCCGCCATACCAGCTGCGAATTCTGAGGCAGGTAGAGAGCTTAAAACAGCAGTATTAATCAGCACCAGATCAGGTTGCTTAAAAGCACCAATCATATTTTTACCCAGTGGATGATTCACTGCGGTTTTGCCACCCACTGAAGAATCCACCTGAGACAACAAAGTGGTAGGGATTTGAATAAAACGCACGCCACGCTGGTAACAAGCGGCAACAAAGCCGGTCAGATCGCCTATCACTCCGCCACCTAAAGCCACCAGCAACACATCACGGTTAATCTTTTGCTCAAGCAAAAAGGACATCACCTGCTCAAAAGAGCTCAGAGTCTTGTAGGCTTCGCCGTCTGGTAAAATAAAGGAGTGAACTACAGAGTCGGGAAATAATGCAGTGACAGCAGGCAAATACAGCCCTGCAACCACTGGATTAGAAATAATTACCACCTGACGGGCTTGAGGTAAGTAGTCCGTCAGAGGCAGGGTAAATAAATGGGGGCTGATCAGGATAGGGTAGCTGCGCTCTCCAAGTTGTACTGCAACTTTTTGCATCAACAGCTCTCCTTATATCCCTGACAAGTTATCTCAAACTAGAAACCAAGTTGTTCAACGATTTGATTCGCGACTGAACGGGCACTTTGTTCGTCTGTGCGTACGGTAAAGTCTGCAATCTCTTCATACAGAGGATTACGCTCAGCCGCCAGACGTTCCAGCACCTCTTTAGGTGCCTCTTCGGTTTGTAACAACGGACGTCTTTTGTCACGTTGAGTACGGGCCACTTGTTTCTCTATAGGGGTTTCTAAATAAACCACTATGCCACGCGCGGATAAACGGTTGCGGGTTTCTTTGCTCAGCACTGAGCCACCACCAGTCGCCAGTACTATGCCTTGTAATTCTGTTAAGTCCGAGATCACGTTTTCTTCGCGAACACGGAATCCCTCTTCGCCTTCCAGATCAAATACCCAGGCTATATCTGCACCAGTGCGGCGTTCAATTTCCTGATCTGAGTCGTAGAATTCGAGATGAAGCATGTCTGCTAAATGACGGCCAATTGTACTTTTGCCTGCACCCATTGGGCCTACCAGGAAGATATTGCGTTTTTCTGCCATAGTTCGTAATGCTGCTGCGCTAACTTAGAAGGTTAATTTCAGGACCCGAAAGCTCCCACGAAAATTTGAAGCGGTGAATTATGTCAGTAATAGCCTTGGCTTGGCAAGCGAATTTTCTGCCGAAGCCAGCGTCAGCTCCGGCCTCGCTTTGGGTCCTGCTACAAGCTTTCGGTCAGTATTTTTGGGGTGACGAAAATCAACAATTCGGTTTTTTCATTAAAGTCATTACGGCGTTTAAACAAATTACCTAAATAAGGAATGTCGCCAAAAACTGGCACTTTTGAGGTGGTATTGGTCATCTGTTGCTGGTAGATGCCACCCAAGACCACAGTAGCGCCATTATCAACCAGCACCTGGGTCTGTATACGTTGCGTGTCTATCGCCTGCGCTGGGCCATTGCCTGTCGATACAGTTTCGCCGCGAGTGTCCTGAGTGATCTCCAAATCCAGAATAATTTTATTGTCCGGTGTAATTTGTGGTGTCACTTCAAGGCTTAATACCGCCTTTTTAAAGGTCACTGTAGTAGCTCCACTGCTGGATGCTTCCAGATAAGGAATTTCAGTGCCCTGCTCTATCCGGGCTTTTTTCTGATTGGCCGTGGTAATACGTGGGCTGGCAATGATTTCACCCTTGTTTTCCTGCTCCAGCGCTGACAGTTCTAAATCCAGCAAAGTGCCATCGGCAAATTTAGTCACATGAAAAGCTATACTGCCCGCCGGATTGGCGACGGGTAGGTTCACATTCCATCTGTCATTTAAAGCAGGCACAGTGCCGCCCGCCAGATTATTAGCACCAGGCGCTGTGCCAGACCAGGCTCGGTCATTTTGCTGATCGCTAAAGCCCCAACGTAAACCAATCTCGTCCCGCACATTGTCTTTGACTGTGACCATACGGGATTCAATCAGCACTTGTTTCACCGGCACATCCAGTCGGCGCAGCAAACGCCGTACATTTTCGATCGTGGTCGCGGTATCTTTCACCAATAAAGTGTTGGTTCTATCATCCACAGCCACATTGCCACGGGCAGATAACAAGGTCGCGTCTTTGTTATTGAGTAAAGCGGCAATATCCGCAGCTTTGGCGTAGTTAATAGGCAAAAACTCGGACATCAAAGGTTCTAACTGCTCAACCTGCTGCAGAGCCTGCAGCTCTTTCGCTTCGCGTGCTGCCAGTTCGTCGGATGGCGCTATCATCAGAATGTTGCCATCCATACGTTTATCCAGCCCACGCACTTTCAGCACTATATCCAGTGCCTGATCCCAGGGGGTGCCGTCCAGCCGTAAAGTGATATTGCCTGTCACTGAATCGCTGGTGACCAGATTAAAGCCGTTGTAATCAGCAATGATCTGCAACACAGTCCGAACCGGAATATCCTGAAAATTTAAAGAAATAGCCCGACCGACATACTGGCCTGCCGCAGCTGATTTGGTTTGTTCTGCAGATTTTTTCTGCACCACCAGATGAAAGACCTCGTCAATTTGCTGGTAGCTATAGGTGAAGGTATCAAGAGTTTCAATCACCAGCCTTGCTTTACTGCCTTCTCTGAAGGTTTCTATACCTTTAACCACAGTGGCAAAATCCAGCACATCCAGTTGATACAACAACTCATCGCTGATTTTCGTATCATGGAAATCCAGCTGAATTTTGCCATTTTGTTCAATGACATCCACAGCAGCTGAATTTTGTTGCAGAAATATCAATATCTTAGCTTCACCTTGTTCACCACGGCGAAAATCTATTGAATCAATTTCATTAATAAAGTCCTTGCTGCCTTGTTGGGCTGCAACATTTCCCATCAGCACCATACAACACAGAGCTATAGCTTTACTAAAGTGGAGGAGCCTGCAGCTTGTTTTATTTTTTATCATCATTCAGGTCGCTCAGTTAGTTTCGGTTGCATCGGCGGATGCATCCAACAATTGCAATTTACTGTTCCGCTGCACAGTGCAACCGCTGCCATCAGGGATAAATTCAGTTATTTCAATATAGTCTGGCTTTACAGCAATCACTTTGCCATGAAATAAACCCAACCGGTCGTTGATAGTGATCCGGTGCATACTTTGATCGGATGCCTCAATCAAAGCCCATAGCTGATCGGCATGACCTAAAGTGCCGCGCATTTTTAAGTTATCAACAGCGTATTGCTCTAAAGCTTGTTTCTCGCGTTGATTGTCCAGTTGAATACAGCCGGGCTGATGCACTGGCAGTTGGTTGTAAGCCTCCGGTGACGGCAAACTAAAAGGGCTGCGCAATTCTGAGCTGGTGTAAGGTAAGTGCTCAAAAGCTTTGACGGGAGGCAGAGGCGGAATTCTGGCACTGGAGTTGGCTTTGACGTCTGCCATAAACTGTTGAATATCTGCGGTATCGTCAAAGCATCCGGTCAAAATCATCAAAGTGATAAACAGAGGTAAAGGAGCTCGTTTCATTTTTTCAGCTCCTTGTACCTGTAAGTCTTGGCTATCACGTTAAAGCTTTGGTTGCCGTCTTCCCTGCTTTGGATCACAAAATCATGCAAACTGACAATACGGGGTAACTTGGCAATTTCACTGACAAAATTGCCAATCTGGTGGTAGTCCCCTATCACCTCAATCTGAATTGGCAGTTCAGTGTAGAACTCTTTTTCAATTTCCGGCATCCAGTTAATTCGGACAAAAGTCAGGCCCACTGAAGTACCGGCAAAGGTGATATCGTCCAGCATGCCCGGCGTTTCATGGGTTGCTGGCAACTGTTTTAATAAGGTGGAAAAGGTTTTTTCCATTTCCAGCATTTGCTGTTGGTACAACTCAAGATTGATGGCTTTTACATACTTGTTCTGGTAGTCGATCCTCAGCTCCAGTTCTTTATTTTGTTCTGTTTCAAGTTGAGTGACCTGTGCCTCAATCAAAAAAAAGTAGCTTAGTAACATCACAATCAAAGCGACCAGCAAAGCCAAGGCAATTTTTCCGGCTCTGGGCCAGGCTCCCATGTTGTTAAAATCAATCTCTGAGAAATCGATATCTGACAAGTTGATGTTCAGGCTCATTTTTTTGCTCCTGTCTTACTGGCAGCTTTAGCCTTAGCCTTGCCTGCAGGTTCTGGCGGCGGAGGCGGAGCTTCAGCCCCCACCAGACGTAAATGCATTTTGAAATCACTCAATAAACCACTGTCTTCTTTACTAGCCTGAATAAACTCCAGCACAGGCTGAGTGAGTAAAGGCGACACCTCAATGACCCGCAGCAAACTGGATAATCTGTTATTAGACTCACTTTTGCCTGTGACTAGTAACCTGTTAAATTTTTTATCCATAGACACAAGGTACACCCCGGCAGGTACGGTTTTGGCCACTTCATCCATAATTTGAGTACCGAGGTTTCTGCTGCGCTGCAGCTGCTCGATCAGCGACATACGCTGTTGCAAGCCTGCTTTTTGTTTTTCTAACTCACGGATCTGGGCAATACGCTTGTCCAGTTGTTTAATTTCGGTCTCCAGCAAGGCATTGCGACTGATTTGCCCCTCCACCCGAGCCTGATACAGCCAGTAAACAAAAAACATCAGCACAAAAGCCAACACAGCAACCTGCGCCAACACGGTCAGATAATTCAGTTGCTGTTGTTTGCGCGCGGCTTCACGCCATGGCAGCAGGTTTATTGATGCCATGAGTTAAAACTCCGCAATGCCAGACCTGTTGCTATCATCAGGCAAGGGGCTTTTTCTGTTAATTCCTGCCGGCTAACGCCAGATGCGGACTCCATATGACGAAATGGATTGGCAATCACAGTTTGGATAGCCAGCTCGTCACTGATCAATTTGTCTATACCATCTAACAAACTGGTCCCCCCGCTGACCAGTAAATAGTCCACTTGCTCCTTACCACTGGTGGTCAGGTACATCTGAATAGAACGGCGAATTTGTTGTAACAACATGGTTTGAAAAGGAGCCAGCACTTCAAAACTATAGCTCGGAGGTAAGTCCGCCAGAATTTTCGCCTGCTCGGCCTCTTCGTAGGTTTTATTGTAGTAATTCATAATGCTGCGGCTGTAATGTTCACCACCAAAAGCGATGTCTCTGGTGTAGAGGTTTTTATCGCCCTCCACTATGCTCAGCAGCGTCATAGTGGCGCCTATATCCAATACAGCCACTACTTTTTCTGCCGCATCTTCAGGCAGTTGATCCAGACATAAAAGTGCAGCGCGGCTTAAGGCTGAACTTTCGACGTCTATTACTTTGGCAGTAAATCCGGCAGACTCCAGCGCGGTAACCCTTGCCTGTACACTTTCGGTGCGGGCTGCACTGAGTAACACATTGACTTTACTTGGGTCCGTATCATTGGCTTCCAGCCGTTCGAAGTCTAAACTGACTTCGTTCAGCGGGTAAGGTATTAAACTATCGGCTTCCAATTCAATCTGACGGGCTAGTTCAGCGTCTGTTAAACTGGCATCCATAAAAATTACTTTACTGATCACCAAAGAGCCAGACACGGCAGCCGCAGCATACTTAATTGATTTATCTATCTTTTTTCTGATATTCAACAAGGCATGAGCGACAGCTTCAATATCCTGAATTTCACGATCGACCATAGTGCCTTTCAGCATAGGTTCTATTGCAAAGGCTTCTACTTTATAATGCTGGTTGTGTTGGCTTAATAACACAGCTTTCACAGCATGTGAGCCAATATCGACCCCTAACATCAAGGTTTTTTTTGTTTGAAACAGCTGCTTTAGCATAGCGTCCCGTACACAGGTCAATGATTTATATTGAACTTCTGTCAAGAGCTTAGTCGTTTCATACAAGATTGCGTAGGGTAGGCAAACAGCTTTTTAAAAAAAACAGACTAGCAGTCCCGCTAGATCCAAAAATATACATTGAGGTTAATCAGTGTCGTGGTTTAAAAAACTAATCATTCTGGTGATTGCAGGTGCTTTTTCCGTTGTAGCTTTGATTGCAGCGAGTTATTGGTATGTCAAAGATGACCTGCCAAGTGTGGCTACATTAAAAGATGTGAAGCTGCAAACACCTATGCGCGTCTTTAGTCAGGACGGTGAGCTTATTTCACAATTTGGTGAAAAGCGCCGTATTCCTTTAAAACTGGAAGAAATGCCTGATTTACTGCTCAAGGCGGTGTTGGCAACTGAAGATAATCGCTTCTATGAACACCCTGGCATTGACGTCATTGGCATGTTCCGTGCTGCGACCGTAGTGGCATTCAGTGGTGAAGCCAAACAAGGCGCCAGTACCATTACTCAGCAGTTGGCCCGGGTATTTTTCCTGACGCGTGAAAAAAAGCTGATCCGTAAAATCAAAGAAATCTTCCTGGCTTTACGTATTGAACAAGAGCTGACCAAAGACGAAATTCTGGAACTGTATTTAAATAAAATCGAATTAGGCCAGCGCTCCTTTGGTGTCGGTGCTGCAGCACAGGTCTATTTTGGTAAAAACATTCAGGATTTAACTTTATCTGAAATCGCCATTATTGCCGGTTTACCACAAGGCCCTTCAATACTGAACCCGGTGCGTTCACCAAGCCGCGCCCGTGCCCGTCGTAATATAGTGCTGGGCCGTATGTTGAATGAAGGCTACATCACTCAGGCTCAGTATGATGAAGCGCTGCAGGAACCTATTTTGTCCAAACTGCACGGTGCTCAAATCACAGCCTCAGCCCCTTATATTGCTGAAATGGTGCGTCAGGAAGTGGTCGACAAATACGGCGAAGAAGAAGCCTATTCCAAAGGTTTTCAGGTCTTTACCACCGTCGATTCTAAATTGCAGGGCAAAGCAGTCGCTGCAGTGCAAAAAAATGTCGTAGGTTATGACGAGCGTCACGGCTACCGTGGTCCTGTCGCAACCTTGTGGCAAGCCACGCCAGAGCCACAAGCAGATGGCTCTGTGAAGTTCGCTGAAAAAGATCGTCTGAGCGATGAAGCTATTTTGGCTTATCTGGATACACAAGATGGTTTAGAAGACTTAATTCCTGCAGTCGTCACTGCAGTTTCAGGTCAACAGGCACAAGCTATTTTATCCGGTGGCCGTAAAATCACCCTGCCATGGCAAGGTTTAAACTGGGCCCGGGCTTTTATCAGCCACGACAGACAAAGCCACGCACCTAAAGCAGCTGCTGACGTGTTAGCGCCAGGCATGCATGTGCTGGTGCGCCCTGCTGCAGCTGAGTGGCGCTTAGGCCAAATTCCTGGTGTCAGTGGCGCTATTGTTGCTATTAATCCGAAGGATGGTGCTGTACAAGCCTTAGTTGGCGGTTACAGCTTTGCCATGACACAGTTTAACCGCGCCACTCAGGCCAATCGTCAGGTCGGTTCAAACATAAAACCTTTTATTTATTCAGCTGCTTTGGAATCCAATCTGACGCTGGCGACTTTAATGAACGATGCACCTATTCATGAATGGGATGAAGGTTCAAATCAGGCATGGCGGCCTAAAAACTCACCTGAGGTCTATGACGGAGCTATCCGTATCCGTGAAGCTTTGGCCAAATCGAAAAACGTGGTGGCAGTGCGCTTATTAAGGGCTGTAGGTATAGAAAAAACCCGCCAGCATCTGACGAAATTTGGTTTCAGAGAAAAAGATTTACCTCACAGTGAAACTCTGGCTTTAGGTTCAGCATCATTAACTCCGCTTGAATTGGCGACAGGTTACGCGGTATTTGCGAACGGCGGCTATTTGGTGAAGCCTTATGTCATTACCAAAATTCTGGATGATCAAAACAACCTGATCTTCGAGCATGTGCCTGTGCCCGTTTGTTCCGACTGTGAACAACAAGATTTAGCAGCCAAAGCTGCTGCTGAACAAGCGGCAAAAGAAGCCGTCGCTTTGGCTGAAACCGCCGATCCTGAAGCTCAGTTGGAAGCTACCTTTGCAGAGCAAACAGCAACCACTGAACAAGCTGCAGTTGCAGAGGCTCCGGCTTATGCTCCGCGGGTTTTATCAGCGCAAAACTCCTTTTTAATTGCTGACGCCCTGAAAAGCTCCATCTGGGGTGGCGGTGACTGGAAAGCAGGCACTGGCTGGCTTGGTACTGCGCATCGGTTACGAGAATTAAAGCGGCAGGATTTATCCGGTAAAACCGGTACTACCAACGATGTGAAAGATGCCTGGTTCTCTGGTTTTTCACCTGATTTGGTGGTGACGTCCTGGGTTGGCTTTGATGATGCTGAAAGCCGCTTAGGCAAAACGGCCTGGAATAATAATCTGGGTAAAGATCAGATCGCAGGGGGTGAATCTGGTGCGAGAACCGCATTGCCAGCCTGGCAGGATTTTGTTGGTTTTGCCTTAAAAGACAAACCGCAAGTTTTTGTACAACCCCCTGTAGGTATTACCTCTGTGCGCATTGACCTTAAAACAGGTTTATTAACTCAGGCAACTGATAACAGCAGTGGTTTTGAGTTTTTTATTCAGGGTACAGAACCTAAAACTTATACCAATTCGTCGGTACAGCAGCTGCCAACGCAGAATAATCAGCAACAGCAGGAAGAAATCGAGCTGTTCTGATCACAGTCTGTTGCATGCAGTGAAAGGCCGCTTTTAAGTGGCCTTTTTTATGTCACAGCTCCGCAACTATTTATATCTGCTTACAACTACAACTGAATTTTCTGCGCTGAAACAAGTCAGATAAGAACTAACCGTAATTCAAGGACTTCTATAAATGAATACTAAAGGTTTATTGGATCAGTTGCTCAAGGCCGGTTCTGATCTGATGCAGCAGAAATCAGCGTCGCAGAGTTCTCATCAATCATCTGCCACCTCTTCAGTCAGCAAATTAATGTCAGGTTTTGGTGGTGGGGCTCTGTCTGGTGGTGCTTTAGCTATGTTGCTTGGATCAAAAAAGGGTCGCAGTATGGGTGGAAAAGTTATCACTTATGGGGGGTTGGCAGCTTTGGGCCTGCTGGCATACAAAGCTTATGGCAACTGGCAACAGCAAAACAAAGGCAAAGTTGATCAACACGAACCACAAACTGTAGACCGCTTGCCTGCGGCTGAAACTGAGCAGCACAGTAATGCGATATTAAAAGCATTAATTGGTGCAGCCAAAGCGGATGGGCATATTGATCAGCAAGAACGCGAATTGATCGACAGCGAAATAGCCAAACTGACGTCAGACTTAAGCCTGCAACGCTGGTTTGATCAGGAACTGGCAAAACCGCTAGACCCTGCCGATATTGCAAGCGCCGCCACAACACAGGAAATGGCTGCTGAGATGTATCTGGCAAGCTTACTGGTGATTAACGAGCAAAACTATATGGAAGGGGCTTATCTGCAGGAGCTGGCACGTCAGCTTCAATTGCCGGTTGAACTGAAAGCTGAGCTGGATTTTCAGGCCAAGCAGGCCTTAGCCGCTTAACTTTTGGCTGCGGGAAAAAGAAAAAAGCCGGATCAAAAATCCGGCTTTCTCATGTGGAACAGCTCAATTCAAAGTGCTTCAAACCAAACTTTGGTTGCGTCCAGCGCTTCTTTAACTCTATCAGGACTGGTGCCTGCTAAAGAGGCACGTTTGGCCAGACCTGCTTCAATGGTCAGGGCTGCAAAAACATCATCGCTGATTAAAGGCGATACCTGCTGCATTTCGGCTAAAGCTAAAGCTTCCAGCGGTTTTTGCTGTTTCGAAGCAACCAGCACCAGCTCACCGGATAACTCATGAGCGTCACGGAAAGCGATGCCTTTACCCACCAGATAATCAGCCAGGTCGGTGGCATTGCTGTAGCCAAGCTCTGCCGCTAAACGGCAACGCTCCACATTAACCGATAAATGCGGCAGTACTGTCGCCAGCACCAGCAAGCATTGCTGCCAGCTTGCCATCAAATCAAAAAAGCCTTGTTTGTCTTCCTGCATATCTTTGTTGTACGCCAGAGGCAAACCTTTAAGTACATGCAAAATAGCCACTAAATGACCCAGCACCCGGCCGGTTTTGCCACGTAATAATTCAAACACATCAGGGTTTTTCTTTTGTGGCATCAAGGACGAGCCACTGCTGATGGCATCACCAAGCTTAAAGAAAGCCGCTTCACCTGAGCAGAAGAAGATCACGTCTTCAGATAAACGCGATAAATGTGTCATACACAAAGAGGCAGTGGCTGATAACTCCACCACATAATCCCGGTCCGACACTGCATCTAAGCTATTGAGTGCAGCTGATTTAAAACCTAAACGCTGGGCTAAAGCTGTGCGGTCGATTTGAATACCAGTACCCGCTAAAGCACCACAGCCTAAAGGACAGACGTCCATCCGCTCTAAAGCATCGTCAATACGGCTTAAATCCCGTTTAAACATTTCGATGTAAGCCAAAGCCCAGTGACTGACCAGCACAGGTTGAGCCCGTTGCAGGTGAGTAAAACCCGGCATCACAGCACCAAAATGCGCGTCAGCAAAAGTAATAAGGGCACCAATGGCGGTGATTAAAGTGCTGCGAACCTGACGGGCATTCAGTTTGGTCCACAAGCGTAAGTCGGTTGCCACTAAGTCGTTACGGCTGCGGCCTGTGTGCAGCTTTTTCGCCACCGCACCAATTTTTTGCTGCAACTGAGCTTCCACCCAGCTATGAATATCTTCTTCCTGTGTCTGCAACGGCAGCTTAGGATTGGATTCCAAAGCTAAAGCTAAATCAGCCAAAGCATGATCCAGTTGCTCTGCTTCAGCTGCGGTAATAATGCCAGCTTCAAGCAAGCCTATGGTCCAGGCACGGGAGGCCTGAATATCCTGTTGCGCCAACAGATAATCAAAACTTAATGAGTCATTAAATGCACTGAACTCGGCCAGACTGGCTTCGGTAAACCGACCACCCCACATCGCCATGATAAATACCCCAAAACTTGAAAAGAGAAACGGCTCACAGTTGAGCCGTCTTGATGCTCAGAACCATTAACCTTTGCTATGCAAAGCACGAATACGGCTGGCTAAGCTATACAGGCGGATAAAACCTGCAGCATCTTTTTGGTTGTACACTTCATCACCTTCAAAAGTCGCAAAGGCTTCAGAGTACAGGCTGTTAGGTGAACGGCGTTGTGTTACAGTCACATTGCCTTTGTAGAGCTTAACAACAATGTCACCTGTCAGTTGGTCGGCTAAAGAAGTCGCAGCAGCTAACAAGGCATCTTTTAACGGCGTAAACCAACGACCATCATAAACCAGCTGAGCAAACTCTAAGCCCACTTCTTCACGGTATTTCAGTGAAGTGCGGTCATACACCAAAGATTCCAGTGCACGTAAGGCCGCCACTAAAATAGTGCCGCCAGGAGTTTCGTAGCAACCGCGGGATTTCATACCCACTAAACGGTTTTCAACGATGTCGATACGGCCTATGCCATGCTCTGAACCAATAGCGTTCAGTACTTCAATGGCCTTGATTGGAGCTACTGCTTCACCGTTTAATTTCGTCAGTTCGCCTTTTTCAAAGCTTAACTGAATATGTTCGGCTTTATCCGGCGCCTGCTCCGGAGATTTAGTCCACATCCAGATTTGGTCTGATGGCTCATTCCACGGGTTTTCAATCTCACCACCTTCGTGCGAGATATGCCATAAGTTGGCATCACGGCTATAAATTTTGGTGGCAGAAGCTGTGGTTGGCACATTTTTCTCTGCCAGATAATTTAACAGTGACTGACGAGAGTTAAATTGCCATTCACGCCATGGCGCTATCACTTTTAACTGCGGCGCTAAAGCGGCAAACGCGCCTTCAAAACGCACCTGATCGTTACCTTTACCAGTACAACCGTGGCATAAAGCATCAGCACCTAATTTCAGCGCCAGCTCAACCTGAGCACGGGCAATCACAGGGCGTGCCATAGAAGTACCCAGTAAATACTGGCCTTCATACACTGCACCTGTTTTTAAAGTCGGGTAAATCACTTCTTTGATCAGTTCTTCACGCAGGTCAACCACATAGCACGAGCTTGCGCCTGACTTAATGGCTTTTTCTTCCACACCTGCCAGTTCTTCATCGCCCTGACCTACGTTAGCGACAAAAGCTATCACTTCACAGTCATAGTTATCTTTTAACCAAGGCACAATGGCTGATGTGTCTAAACCACCTGAATACGCTAACACTACTTTTTTGATACTCATGTCCAACCTCAACTAAATAAACTGACTAATACTGCATTCTGAGCGTGCATACGGTTTTCTGCCTGCTGCAACACTAACGAATTATCACTGTCCAGCACTTCGCTGGTCACTTCATGCCCACGGTGTGCAGGCAAGCAGTGCATAAAATGTTTCACGGCTAAACGCTGCATCACTGCAGTATTGATTTGATATGGTGCAAACAAGCTCTCGACCAGTTTAGGGTCGGCCTTCGCACCCATCGACAACCAGGTGTCGGTGTAAATAGCATCCGCACCAGCAGCAGCTGACACGTGCTGACTTAAAGTCAGTTTAGCGCCGCTTTTTTCTGCTATTGCCTGAGCTTTTAACAATACATGAGCATCAGGACCAAAGCCTTGTGGTGTGACCACAGTCAGCGTCATGCCCATAATGGCAGCGCCTAACATCAGCGAGTGGCAGACATTGTTACCGTCGCCGACAAAAGCCAGATGCACTTTGCTTAAATCGCCATAATGCTCTTTTAACGTCAACAAATCGGCCAGAGCCTGACAAGGATGGTACAAATCGCTCAGTGCGTTAATCACTGGCTTTTTGCTGCTTTGCGACAGCTGCACTAATGTTTTCTGAGAATAGACCCGCGCCACTATGGCATCACACCAACAGGCCAGGTTACTGCCAAAATCTTCCACTGATTCGCGTACGCCCATAGCTCCGTTTTGCTGATCCAGATACACACTGTGACCACCCAATTTATTGATCCCAACATCAAAGCTGACGCGGGTTCGCAAAGAAGGTTTTTCAAACAATAAGGCAATGCTTTTGCCTTTCAGTGCTGAGCTGTACTGCTCTGGTTTTTGTTTGATCTGAAGCGCAAGCTCCAGCAGGTCGGATAATTGGGTCTGGTCTAATTCAGCTAAACATAAAAGCTGGGTTAATTTACTCATAAAAACACACTGCATGTCCGCTAGGCGGCATCCTTATCGTTGCAACAGGCTCAGCTTCTGTTGGAGTCAACAGGGTATCAGGCGCTGTTTTGTTTCGGGATCAATACACGATGCAAGTACCTACTGCTTGTTGTTGCATCAACTTTAATAAATCGTCCGGATGCTGCCATCCTGCCACTGTAATATTACGTTTCAGTGCTTGGGCTGTTTCCAGCGCAGCATCCAGTTTTACTTTCATGCCACCTTTAATCACACCATCCAGCACCAGTTGCTGAGCTTCTGCTGCAGTTAAGGTTGGGATCAGCTGCATAGTGGCATCAAGAATGCCAGGCACATCAGTCAGTAAGACCAATTGGCCCTGCACCAACTGGCAAATAGCAGCGGCTGCGATATCGGCATTCACATTCAATAACTGACCATCGGCACTTAAACCAATAGAGCTGAATACAGGCGTAAAACCTTGAGCCAATAAGGTATTCAACAGTAGTGGGTTGTTAGGTTTAGCAATACCAACAGCGCCTAATTTATGATTAATATCAAAAGCTAAACTACCACCTGCTGCCAGACTTAAACCTACAGGATTTAAGCCCTGTAATGTGGCCCGGGCCACCATATCAGCGTTGACTGCGCCATCTAAAGCACCGGTGATCACAGGCATTTGTTCTGCTGGAGATACACGCTGGCCATCAATTTTTTCAGTGGTAAAACCAAATTTTGCCAGCCACTGATCCACCTGATCACCACCGCCATGCACCAGCACGATCGGATACTGAGTTTTAAGCTGGGCACAAACTTTTAATAAGGCATCTAAAGCGGCCTGATCCTGTAATAAACGGCCACCCATTTTAAGTACTAAAGGTGTCTGGCTCATTCTGCTGCTCCTGCAAATAAACCTGCGATTTCAGGAGCACCAAATTTAATATTAGCAGCCTGCATCGCTTGTGCAGCAGCACCTTTGAGTAAGTTATCAATAGCGGACACAATCACCAGTTGCTCACCATCCTGTTGCCAGTGGATATCACAAAATGGTGTGCCTGCCACATCAGCCACATTGGGCGAATGTTTGACTAAACGTACTAATGGCTTAGCTGCATAAGCCTGCTGGAAAGTGGCCGCCACTTGCTCTGCAGTGACACCAGATTTTAAGGTCACCACGCTGGTGGCCAGAATGCCACGTTTAAAGTTGCCTAAATGCGGAGTAAACACCACTTTGCGGCCTAAATTCTGTTCGATTTCAGGTCTGTGTCTGTGTTTAAAAAAGCCATAGGCATTCAAGCCCACTTCGCAAAATGACGTGCTTAGTGCGGCTTTACGGCCCGCACCTGACACACCGCTGGTGGCGTTGATCACAGGAATACAGCCATCGGCCACTAAACCTGCTTTTAATAAAGGCAATAACGCCAGCGAACAGGCCGTTGGGTAACAACCAGGCACAGACACCAGCTGTGGCAACGGTTGATCCAGCCATTCCATCAGTGAATACACAGCTTGATCCAGCAGTTCCGGATGCTGATGCTCATAACCATAATATTTAGGATACAAAGCCGGATCTTTTAAACGGAAAGCACCGGATAAATCAAACACGGCTATGCCTTTCGCCAATAACAAAGGCGTAACAGCTTCACTGACTTCGTGTGGTAAAGCTAAAAAAGCCACATCCAGTTTGCCTGCTAACTCTTCGACTAAATCGTCTGTCCACGGCTGAACCAGGATATCCACAACGTTTTGATAACGTGGATATAAGTTAGAAAAAGGTTCAGCTGCGCGGCCAGCGGAAGCAAAAGCGTAACTCAACTCAAAATACGGATTCCGTGCCAACATAACGGCCAGTTCGGCGCCGCTATAGCCGGCAGCACCTAAGACAGCGCTGCGCAGTTTGGTGGTAGGGGAAGTGGATTGAGTGGACATAGGTCGCTGAGTCTCCGAAAACAAAAATAATAAATTAAGGCCACGCCAAAAAAGTGTGGCCAGTGTAGTGGCTTCGCCATGCAGTTTCAAGAATTATTATGCTGAATTAGTGAATTTTTATTATATTTAATTCATAAATTCAAACAAGCACCAGATCCACTGCAGAAAGACCACAGCTTAGACCAAAATGGCGCAAGGCAGAAGTCGAACTGACTTAAATCAAAGACCCACAGCTTCGCCTTGCGGATCGATGTTCTGCCCCGGCAGGCTGTTTAGCGCATCAGCTAAGGTTGAATAAAAACTCAAAATACCAGGCAAAGGTTGCACCTTAGCTTTCGCCAGAGTTTTTAGCGGTTGAAAGGTTAAGTCTGTCACCAATAAATGAATGCCCTGCTTTTCAGCCAGACTGACCAGTTTGGTAAAAGCAGAGAGTCCACCCGCATCCATCAAAGTCACGGCATCCATCACTAAAATAACACCTTGCTGCTGTTTAAGTTTGACCGATAGCTCGCCAAAAACCCGGTCTGCTGCGGCAAAAAACAAAGGCCCACTAATACGAAATGCTTTCCAGCCTTCAGGCAAAGGCTCAAGCAGGTATTTTCTGTTATGACTGATATCCGCTACGCGGGTCATATCGGCCACTTGCTTCACAAAGAAGAAGGCCGCTATGACCATGCCACAGCTGATGGCAATGACCATATCAAACAGCACTGTACAGCCAAAACAAATCAGGAAAATAATGATGTCGTTACGGGGCGCTGTTTTTAACAGATGCACAGCTTTAGGCGCTTCACTCATATTCCAGGCGACAACCAACAGCAAAGCAGCCATAGCCGCCATAGGCAAATAGGCCAATACAGGCGCCAGCACCAGCAGGGCCAATAACACCACCAGCGCATGGATCATGCCGGCTATGGGCGATTGTGCACCTGCCCGCACATTGGCAGCGGAGCGGGCTAAAGCAGCTGTTGCAGTGAAACCGCCTAAAAATGGCGCCACTATATTGCCAATGCCCTGGCCTAATAATTCGCTGTTCGCACTGTGTCTGCGCCCTGTCATACCATCCAAGACTACGGCGCAAAGCAAAGACTCTATAGCGCCTAACATCGCCATTGCAAAAGCCGCTGCCAATAAGTCTTTTACCATTTGAGTGCTGAACTCTAAAGTTTGCCCATCAGGACCAGCCTGCAACCAGGGCCAGGTGAATTCGGGTAATACAGCAGGAATGCCCTGCCCTTGTGAGCCATCAGGCAACAAATAACTAAAACGACTGCCAATGGTATCCAGCTCCCATCCGAAATGAGCCAGCGCTAAGGCCAAGGCTGTAGCTACAACAATAGCGGGTAAATGCGGTGGTAAAGGCAGTTTAAGTTTTGGCCAGAGCCACATCACAGCTAAAGTGACAACAGCCACCAGCAAGGATGGCCAGTGCATATCTGGTAAAGCGAAAGACAGTTGCTGTAGTTTTTCCAGATAATGCTCTGACAGCTTGTCTATCGGCAAACCAAAGACATCTTTGAGTTGCAAAGTGGCAATGACCACAGCAATACCGCTGGTAAAACCTAAAGTAACTGCTTCGGGAATATATTCAATAAAGCGGCCAAAACGCATAGCGGCCATGATGATCAACATCACACCAGACAAAATGGTGGCAAGCAGTAAACCCGCCAGACCATAACTTTGGGCCACAGGGTACAATATCACCACAAAGGCCGCGGTAGGCCCGCTAATGCTGTAACGCGATCCGCCAGTCAGGGCTATCAGAAAACCTGCGATAACAGCTGTATACAAACCGTATTGCGGTGGCACACCGCTGGCTATCGCCAACGCCATCGCCAGTGGAATGGCGATAATACCGACTGTAATACCAGCCAGCAGATCCAGCTTAAAAGCGCCAAAGCTATAGCCTTCAGCCAGACATTCCCGCAGCGCATGACCAATACGCAAAGAGAACAAATAAGAGCGGTGCGACATCTGAATCCGTCCAGTAGCAAAACACAAGCTGAGTGTAACTAAGTCTAGCGACTAAGGTGTTGATCTAGTGTAAAGATTTAGCCCTTTGGGACTAAAGTATAAGTTTCGACACTCTGATAGCTCACGCCCTGCTCTGTGCTGATGGAGTGATACAAGGCAACTTCTGTACAAAGCAGGCTTAGAGGCGGTACTGCTAAAGGAAAAGCACTAACAGACTGAAACTTACGCGCCAAAGTCACATGAGGCACAAATTGCTCTGGCACTGGCACATTCAGAAAAGGTAAAGCCAGCTGTTGCAGCTGTTGTTGTAATGCCATCAGAGCTGCGGGTGGTTGAGAGACACCCAGATACAGCACTTTGGCATGGCTGAACTGATTAAGCTCGTCAAAACGAAGCTCAAAAGGCGGTAGCTCGTGAAGCAATTCCAGGCTTTGTGACCATAACTGCTGTTGCACGGCTAAAGCTTGCTGACCTAAAAATACCAAGGTCAGATGCAGGTTGTGGGCTGGGTGCCATTTGGCATCCTGACAAAAAGCCGGCTGCTGATAAGCATGCAGCAGCCGTTGTTGTTCCGGGCTGAACTTCAGACTGAGGAAACATCTGTCGTTCATGCTATGAATGACGTCAGGCAATGGCACTCTGCGGCCGCACGCCCAATAAATGGCAGATGGCATAACTGAGTTCGCAGCGGTTTAAAGTGTAGAAGTGGAAATGATTCACCCCTTCACGACTTAACACTTTCACCATATCCATGGCTATATTGGCAGCAACCAGATTACGGGTGGTTGCGTCCTGCTCCAGCCCTTCATAGGCTTTATTCATCCAGCCTGGTATAGCCACGTTGGTCATTGTGGCAAATTTAGTCAGTTGCTGGAAATTAGTCACAGGTAAAATGCCTGGTACTATTTCCACATCTATACCAATAGCGGCGCAGCGATCGCGGTAACGTAAGTATTTTTCCGGTTCAAAAAAGAACTGGGTAATAGCACGGGACGCGCCGGCATCCACTTTGCGCTTTAAGTTCAGTAAATCAAACTGAGCATTTGGCGATTCAGGATGTACTTCAGGGTAAGCCGCCACTGAAATATCAAAGTCAGCCACTGAACGTAAAATCTCTACTAAATCCGCTGCATACAAAGCTGGTTTTTCTTTATTGCCAGCCGGTAAATCGCCGCGCAAAGCGACAATATGACGAATACCATTGTCCCAGTAGTCTTTGGCAATACGCTCAAGTTCCGCACGGCTGGCATCGACACAGGTTAAATGCGGTGCAGCTATTAAGCCGGTGCGCTGTTTAATCGACTTAATAATATCGTGTGTACGGTCGCGTTCGCCTGAGTTCGCACCATAAGTCACAGAGACAAAAGAAGGTGCCAAAGGCGCTAAACGTTCAATCGATTGCCATAAGGTGTTTTCCATCTGCTCTGTTTTTGGTGGGAAAAACTCAAAGCTGACGTTGACCTTGCCTGCAACATCCTGCAGGTTGCGGTTAATAGACTCTAGATACTGTGCGCTGACAAAAGACATATTATTTCTCACTTCACCCAGGCTGCGGCCTGAGCCTGACTATGTTTAGCTGCTTTGGCAGCGGCAATTTTTTGTTTGGCTAAAATGGCTAAGTCGGCATGAACACCACCAGCCGTGACCTGACGACCAGCGCCCGGGCCTTTTAACACCAATGGATTTTGTTGATACCAGTCGGACTCAATGACAAAAATATTGTCACAAGGCAAAATGGCCGCCAGCGGATCAGTCTGCTCTACAGCCACTAAAGACACCTGCGCCTTGGCTTTGCCTGCTGCTATCTTTAAATCGGCGACATAACGTAAGACTTTACCCGCAGCCTGAGCTTGTTGCTGTAGCTTAGCTAATTCCTGATCAAGCACTTCACGCCCTGCCCAAAAGTCATCAATGCTGCCAGCGCTTAACGAAGCGGGTAATAAAGGCTCCAGCTCAATCTGATCAATGTCCAAATCTAAATCCAGCTCACGGGCCAGCACCAGCAATTTACGCTGTACATCTTTACCCGATAAATCATCCCGTGGATCAGGTTCAGTTAAACCCAATTGCTGTGCTTCTAATACAAAGTCGGAAAAGGCTTTACTGCCATCAAATTTCGCCAATAACCAGGACAAAGTACCGGAGAAAATACCGCTGATCCGGTGTACTGTATCACCGCTGCTTTTTAATTCCTGCAATAAACGCTGTACCGGTAAACCTGCACCTACAGTGGTATTACTCAGCCACTGCACCTGCTGCTGTTCAGCCGCTTGTCTAATCTGCTGATACTGCGCCAGTGGCAAGGTCACACCTTGTTTATTGGCACTGATTAAATCTAAACCTGCGTTGATAAACTGCGGATAACGTTCAGCAAAAGCACGACTTGGGGTTAAATCTACCAGCACTTTAGGTTCAGGCAACTGCTGCAGTGCCAGCTCCAACTGAGCTTCAGTATAAGCAGGAGCTAAAGACAGCGCCTGCTGCCAGTTGTGAATATCAATTTTTTCGGCAAAAAGTGCCTGACGGGAATTAAATAATCCAGCCAGCTTTAGATTGATCTGACCGGCAAAGGCTTGCTGCTGCTTCGCCAATAAAGCTAAAAACTCAGCGCCCACATTACCTGTGCCTGCTACTACTATATTCAGCTGTACTTGAGTTGGCAGTAATAACTGATGCAGCTCAGTCAGCTCCAAAGCAGTTAAAGCGCTTTGGAATAACCACAAAGCCAGTTGTTCGTCTTCAAAACTAAAAGCAGGTTGCTGACGGTCTAACCAACGCCCAGCGGCTGCATTGACTTGTTTTTGCTGACGGGCTGCAGGTTTTACCCAGACCACAGCATGAAAAGCCTGAGGATTCACTCGTGCAAAGACCTGCTGACCTGCCAGATAACTTAACAAGCTGTCGACCTGATTGCTGGCCACTATCCACTGATCCGCAGCTTTAGGGGCTGCAAACACAGTAATTTGTAAGGCGGAAGCCACGGTTGCAGCAGTTAATTTACAACTTGCAGGCACAGTCACTAAAGCCGCTTGTGTTAAGTCAGTTAAAAACTGTACTTCAATAGCGGCTTGTTGGCTGACTTTGCAGCCCGGGTGATTCGGCTCAAAACTGCTGCGGACTATTAAATCCGCAGGCGCATCCAATAAAGGACTTAAGGTTTTAGCGTGCAACACCGGATTACCCAGTTGAGCCAAAGTTAAGGCCTGTTGCCATGGCACCTGACGATAAGCACGGGCAGAAGGCACTTTACGTGGGTCGGCGCTATAAATTGCATCCACATCAGTCCAGATATGAATAGCCTGAGCTTTGACTAAACGGCCCACTATAGTGGCTGAATAGTCACTGCCATTGCGGCCTAAGGTGATGCTGTTGCCTTGTAAATCACGGGCTATATAACCTGTCACCACTTTAATGCCACTGCTTTCAAAAGGCGCCAGCCATGAAGAGGACACCTCGTATTGCACTTCGCTGCCGTCTAAACGTAAAAAATCACGGGCATCAATAGCAGTGGCGGTCAGACCTTGTTGATTCAGTAAAGCAGCCAATAACTGGCTGGATAAACGCTCACCTATCGCCAATACATCGTTAAACTGAGCACTAGCTAAAAAGCCCGGCACTTCAGCGAACCAGCTTTGTACTTTGCTGATCAGCACAGCCGCGTTTTGTTCATTTAAAGTGCGCTGGATCAGTAAACCCAGCTTTTCAGTCAGTTGTTGTAACAGTGCAGCAAAAAGCTCTGGTTGTTCACGGCTGTCGATTAACGCCAATAACTCATCAGTAGTGTCGCCAGGTGCTGAGACCACCACCCAGGCTTCAGGCTCTTTTGCCACAATAGCGGCGACTGCAGAAAAACGCTCAGCACTGGCTAAGCTGCTGCCGCCAAACTTGTGCACTGTGTTTTGATTTTTTGCTGGACTACTCATCACTCACCACTACTTACCACAACACACTAAGTGCTGGGTTTAATCTGAATTGCTGTTGTTCGTTTTTTGCTTTATCTGCAGCTGCAGGCTCTGACTGAACCTTTTCTGTTGGGTTGTTTTGCTTTACCGCTGCATCTACAGCAGCAAAAGCCTGTGCCAGATCGGCTATTAAATCCTGGGCTTCTTCGATACCCACAGATAAACGAATTAAAGTCGGGCCTATACCAGCGGCTTTTTGTGTGGCTGCATCTAAAGAGGCATGAGTCATAGAACCTGGGTGACAGATTAAGCTTTCAATGCCACCTAAAGACTGAGCCAAAGTGAAACACTGCAGGGCTTCAAAAAATACTGCTAAATAGGCCTCATCGGCGGCTAAATCAAAACTCAGCATGGAGCCAAAACCGTGCTGTTGTGCTTTGGCAATGGTATGACCCGGATGGTCTTTTAAACCAGGGTAATAAACACGGCCAACCAGTGGTTGTTTTTGCAGATAATCTACTACCAACTCGGCGTTGTGCTGATGTTGTTTGATACGAGGTAACAAAGTGCGCAAGCCACGTAAGGTTTGATAGGCATCAAAAGCGCCGCCTGTGACACCTAAACAATTCGCCCACCATTTCAGCTCATCACCCACCGCAGCATCTTTGGCGATTAAAGCACCACCTACGATGTCGCTGTGGCCATTAATAAATTTAGTAGTGGAATGCACCACGATATCAGCACCCAGAGCTATAGGGTTTTGCAAAGCTGGTGATAAGAACGTGTTATCCACCACCAAAATCGCATTTAGTGTTTTAGCCAGCTCTGCTGTGGCTTTAACATCAGTAATTTGCAGCAATGGGTTACTTGGGGTTTCAACCCAAATCATTTTAGGCTGCGCTGCTTTGATTTGTTCAACCCAGTCGGCTTGCTGGAAATTCACCACAACCAGCTTAAAAGCTTTTTTGCGAGTGGCTAAATTCAGGAATAAACGATAACTGCCACCGTAACAATCATGGGGGATCACTAAGGTATCTTCCGGGCCAATCAATTGCAGCGCTAAAAGACAAGCGGACATGCCAGTGCCGGTAATTAAACCTTTGGCACCACCTTCCAGCTCTGCTAATGCATCGCCTAATAAATCCCGCGTTGGGTTATTCGAGCGTGAATAATCGTATTTGCCCGGTTGTTTAAAGGCTTTGAGTTCATAAGTTGAGGTTAAATATAAAGGTGGCGTAACAGCACCATATGCAGAGTCCTGCGCTATTCCGGCGCGGGCAGCTACTGTGGCTGAGTGTTGTTTGCTCATAAAAAACCTCAAATTTAGATGTTTAGACGTCTAAAAGTATACCCAGCAAAAATAAGAAGTCAAAACATTTAGACGTCTGTACTATTAAATCTTGCGCAGAGTTTGTACTCGGGAGTATAAAGAAGTAAAATTTCGTCCAATTACGTGTACGTGCGCGACAACGTAGCAAAGGTCAGCAGACCATATAACTAAATTCAATCAAGGTATCCCTATGGCAAAGTGGAATGGTGAGTATGTTCACCCTTATGCGGAACACGGAAAGAAGTCCGAACAGGTGAAAAAGATTACAGTCTCTATCCCGTTGAACGTATTGAAAGTGTTAACAGATGAAAGAACCCGCCGTCAGGTGAACAACCTGCGTCATGCCACCAACAGCGAATTATTATGTGAAGCTTTTTTGCATGCGTTCACTGGCCAGCCTTTGCCTGCAGATGAAGATTTACGCAAAGACAATCCGCATCAAATTCCAGTGGAAGTGCGTAATATTTTAACCAGTATGGGTAAGCCAATTCCTGTGATCCAGGAAGCGGATTCAGACGAAGAGTAAGTTTGGAAATTTGGGGCCCGAGCATTATTAAATCAAAGATTTAATAATGCTCGGGCCCCAAATATTTAGAGCATATAGTTTTCAGGCATTGGCAAACGCGCCACTCCTGATGCCACGGCAGCTTCAGCCACAGCTCGGGCGACACGGGACAATAAACGTGGGTCCATGGGCTTTGGAATAATATAGTCCGCACCAAACTCCAGTTTATCCACTTGAGCAGCTGTTAATACAGCCTGCGATACAGGTTCTTTGGCAATAGCGCGAATGGCATGCACTGCTGCCAGTTTCATCTCATCGTTAATGACCTTGGCACGCACGTCCAAAGCACCACGGAAAATAAATGGGAAACACAAGACGTTATTAACCTGGTTCGGGTAATCCGAACGGCCTGTCGCCATAATTAAATCGCTACGCTGGGCATGCGCCAGTTCAGGTTTAATTTCCGGATCCGGGTTAGAGCAGGCAAAAATCACCGGCTTATCCGCCATCAGCTTTAAGGCTTCAGCAGGCAGAGCATCAGGGCCTGATACACCCACAAATACATCAGCGCCATCCATTGCCTCTTCCAGCGTGCGCTTGTCGGTATTGTTGGCAAACAGCTCTTTATATTTATTCAAATCGTTACGGCGTGTGTGGATCACACCTTTGGTGTCGAGCATATAAATATGTTCGCGTTTCGCGCCACATTTGATCAGCAGTTCCATGCAGGCAATAGCGGCAGCGCCAGCACCTAAACAAACAATCACCACTTTACGGATGTCTTTGCCCTGAATTTCCAACGCATTGAGTAAACCTGCAGCTGTCACAATAGCAGTGCCATGCTGATCGTCATGAAAGACCGGGATATTACAACGTCTGATCAGCTCTTTTTCAATTTCAAAACATTCAGGCGATTTAATATCTTCAAGGTTAATACCACCAAAGGTATCGGCGATATTGGCCACTGTATCGATAAACTCTTCTGTAGTGCGATGAGTCACTTCAATATCAATAGAATCCAGGCCAGCAAAACGTTTAAACAACAAAGCTTTGCCTTCCATTACTGGTTTAGAGGCCATAGGGCCTAAGTTACCTAAACCTAAAATAGCTGTGCCATTGCTGATCACAGCCACCAGATTGCCTTTGCCTGTGTACTTGTAGACATCATCTATATTGTTGGCAATTTCGCGCACTGGTTCAGCCACACCCGGGCTGTAAGCCAACGCGAGATCTTTCACTGTTTCAGCAGGTTTGCTGATTTCAATACTGATTTTGCCCGGTTTAGGTTCGGCGTGATACTTCAGCGCCTGTTCTCGAAAGTCTGACATAGGTAAGAGGTTCCATGAGTAGGTAAGTATGCCCTGTGGGCTATTTTCTTCTATTTGCTATGAGTTGTGGTGCAACCCAAAAGGTGGCTCATTCTAAAGAGCAACACCCTCCTTTAGAACTACTAATTTTCAGATCGTACCAGTAACAAGTCACTGTTTAGCAGAACTCACTCTGCTGCTTTCATTGTTCCGTCAGGTATTTTTGTAGGGTAAACCTGTCAGGAACAGACTGCAGAAAACTTCAACAGCGGAGCTCTGTACGTCTTTTATAACAAGTTTTATGAGGTGCGCCAAGCGCTAAAATGAAACTGATCAGACCAGATGGTGCAAAATGATAAAGCATGCAGTTTTATGCCATCTTTAGCCGGATAGTTTTGACAAAAAATTGCTTAGCAATGCAATTGAGGAAAAAATGCACTTAATAAAATGAGTAATATCAAATAGATGAATAAATAGATGGGCAAATAACAAGCAAAGAGTTTATGCAGGATAAATTTTTTATCTTCTAAAAACTAAAGGCCGGAAACCGGCCTTTAGTTGCAACTACCATTTAAACAATTAAAGAGACGGAGTATTCTCGCCTTCTTTTTCAATCACTTCAGGTAACAAATCTTCGCGGCTTGCGCCTAACAACACAGCAACAGAGCTTGCTACGTAAATTGAAGAATAAGTACCAATGGCAATACCAAATAACAGAGCTGCCGCAAAACCGTGTAACAATGGGCCGCCTAAATAAAACAGCGCTACTAATGACAAGGCTGTAGTGCCTGAGGTAATAGTAGTACGGCTCAGTGTGGAGGTAATAGCATCGTTCACCGTTTCTTCGACTGTAGCTTCACGTAATTTACGGAACATCTCCCGGATACGGTCAAATACTACAATAGTATCGTTGATGGAATAACCAACCAGCGCTAACAAGGCTGCCAGCACAGTTAAATCAAACTCCATTCCGGTAATCGAAAACATACCCATAGTCACTATCACATCGTGAATTAACGCAACCACAGCACCCACGGAATAACGCCATTCAAAGCGGAAGGCTACATACATCATGATGCCGATAAAGGAAGCCAATAAAGCCAGCATACCGTCATCTTTCAGCTCATCACCTACAGCAGAGCCAACCACTTCCACACGACGTTTAGTGACTTCACCTTTTTCTACTTTCTGAATAGACTCAATAATTTGTGTACCAATCACAGCCTGGTCTATATCGTCGCGTGGCGCGATACGGATCATTACTTCTGTTGAGGTACCAAAATACTGCACTACTGCATCAGGAAAACCATCGGCTGCTAAAGCAGTTCGAATTTTTGGCAGATCGGCCTGTTGCTCAAAACCAGCTTCAACCACTATACCGCCAGTAAAATCCAGACCAAAGTTAATGCCTTTGATAAAGATGCTGGATAAAGAAGCAACCACCAGCAATACAGAAATAATGATGGCCGGCGATTTGAACCGCATAAAGTTGAGCGGTTCTTTAAAATCAAGAAACTTCATCATAATTCCTTATATAGGTAACTTTTCAACTTTACGGCCACCCCAGATCAGATTGACAAACAATCTTGATACGGTCACAGCGGTAAAGATAGAAGTGATAATACCTAAGGCTAAAGTCACGGCAAAACCTTTCACCGGGCCAGAACCCAAACCAAACAGGATGATCGCCACTAAGAAAGTAGTGATGTTGGAGTCGGTAATAGTGGCAAAAGCTCTGTTATAACCTTCATGAATGGCTTGTTGTACTGAACGTCCACTTGCCAGCTCTTCACGAATACGCTCGTTAATCAGTACGTTAGCGTCAATCGCCATACCTATGGTCAACAGAATGCCGGCCATACCTGGCAAAGTCAGAGTAGCGCCAGGCACCATAGACAATACGCCTATCAGCAAGACTACGTTACTGGCCAACGCCAAATTCGCGACCATACCTACGCCTTTGTAGTAAATCGCCATAAAGATCACAGTCAGCAGCATACCCACCATAATAGCGTTGGTACCCAGCTCAATGTTTTCCTGACCCAGGCTTGGGCCTATGGTACGTTCTTCTACAATCTGGATAGGAGCAATCAAAGCACCTGCTCTCAACAACAGTGCCAGGTTTTGTGCTTCAGCCGGACTGTCTACGCCAGTGATACGGAAGCTGCGGCCTAAACGCGCCTGAATAGTGGCGACGTTAATCACTTCTTCTTTTTTCTCAAGAATAGTGCGGCCCTGAGCGTCTTTTTTATCTGTTGGCTTGTATTCAATAAACACAGTCGCCATCGATTTACCAATAGCTTCTTTAGTGGCTTGCGAGAAGGTATTACCGCCTTTGGCATCCAGATCGATATTCACCTGAGGCCGGCTGTATTCGTCGAAGCTGCTATTGGCACCAATAATGTGGTTACCTGTCAGCATCACACGTTTTTGCAGTAACACAGGACGACCCTGACGGTCTTTATACAGCTGAGCATTCGGAGGGATACGACCATCAATAGCACTTTGCAGATCGCCTGCTTCATCCACCATACGGAATTCAAGAGTAGCAGTTGCACCTAAAATTTCTTTGGCACGAGCTGTATCCTGCACACCAGGCAACTGAACCACAATACGTTCAGCACCCTGACGTTGTACTAACGGCTCAGCCACACCAATGGCATTCACGCGGTTACGGATGATCGTAATGTTTTGTGCTACCGCATCTTCACGTAATGCTTTTACTTTGATTTCACTAAAACCCGCTACCAAGGTCAGATCGTCAGTTTCAGTAAAGGTCATATCGCGGTCTTTACCACTTAACAAAGTTTTAGCAGCAGCTAAATCTTCAGCAGTACGGAAACTCAAGTTTACCTTTAAATTCGGCACATCAGCAGTTACAGCACGATAACGGACTTTGGCTTCACGTAAGTCAGTACGGTAGAGCAACACTAAATCGTTGACGTTTTTTTCCATCGCAGTTTTCATGTCCACTTCCATCAGGAAATGCACACCACCACGTAAGTCCAGACCCAATTTCATTGGAGCTGCACCTATAGCATCCAGCCAGGCTGGTGTAGCCGGAGCCAAATTTAACGCAGTAACGAAGTTATCGCCCAGAGTATCATTGGCAACTTCACGAGCCTTCAACTGATCTTCTGTGTTTAAAAAACGAACCAGCACCTGGCCTTTTTCCAATACAGCAGATTTAGGTGTTAAACCTTGTTCAGTAAAAGCTTTTTGCAGTTGATCCACAGTTTGCTGAGTGACATCAGCACCACGGGTTGCATTAATTTGTAAGGACGGATCATTGGGATATAAATTCGGCAGGGCGTACAGCATGCTGACGCCCATCACGATAATGACCAATAAGTACCGCCAGATGGAGTTCTGGTTTAACACATTAAAATCCTTTTACAGTGATTTCATCGTGCCTTTCGGCAGCACGGCAGCAATAGCAGATTTCTGCACTGTTACTTCAGTAGTATCGTTTAATGCGATAGCCACAAAGTCTTTATCGTCAGCAATTTTGGCGATACGGCCAACTAAACCACCTTGTGTTAATACTTCATCGCCTTTGCCTAATGCAGACATCAGGTTTTTATGCTCTTTGACGCGTTTAGCTTGTGGACGGTAGATCAGGAAATAAAAGATCAAACCAAAAGCCACTAACATAATCAGTAAATCCCAGCCACCACCGGCAGGTGCTGCAGGTGCTGCGTTGGCGTATGCATTAGAAATAAATAAACTCATCACATGTCCCCTAAAGTTTTAAATTAAAAGTTTTAAAATTGAAAAATGAAATCTTATTGTTCTGTAAGGCTTGCTTCCAGTGGCGGTACTTCCATACCGCGTTTCTGGTAAAACTCAGCCACAAATTCTTCCAGCTTTTGTTCAGCAATAGCTGCACGCAAGCCCTGCATTAACTTCTGATAATGATGCAAATTGTGCATGGTATTCAAGCGCGCGCCCAAAATCTCATTGCATCTGTCTAAGTGATGTAGATATGACCGAGAATAGTTTTTACAAGTGTAGCAATCACATTCTGCATCTAAAGCAGATGGATCGTCCTTGTGTTTGGCGTTGCGGATCTTAATCACACCAGTGCTGACAAACAAATGACCGTTACGGGCATTACGGGTTGGCATCACACAGTCAAACATATCAATACCACGGCGCACCGCTTCAACTATGTCTTCAGGCTTACCCACACCCATTAAATAACGTGGCTTGTGCTGCGGCATCTGACCTGTGGTGTGATTAAGGATTTTAATCATATCCTCTTTCGGCTCGCCGACCGATAAACCGCCAATGGCATAACCATCAAAGCCAATCTCTTCAAGACCTTGCAAAGAGATATCACGCAGCTGTGGGTACATACCGCCCTGAATAATACCAAAGAGCGCAGACGGGTTATCACCATGTTCATCTTTACTGCGTTTGGCCCAGCGCAAAGACATTTCCATCGACTTTTTCGCTTGCTGCTCAGTCGCTGGATAAGGCGTACATTCGTCAAAAATCATGACGATGTCTGAGCCTAAATCACGTTGCACCTGCATAGAGCGCTCAGGAGTTAACATGATTTTTTCGCCGTTCAGCGGCGAGCGGAAGGTCACACCTTCTTCTTTAATTTTGCGCAGTTCACCTAAACTGAACACCTGAAAACCACCAGAGTCGGTCAAAATAGGTTTATGCCAGTTCATAAAGTCATGCAAATCACCATGTTTTTTGATGATCTCAGTGCCTGGACGCAGCATTAAATGAAAGGTATTGCCTAAGCAGATCTGTGCACCTGTCGCATCCAGTTCTTCTGGTGTCATACCTTTGACTGTGCCATAAGTGCCCACTGGCATAAATGCAGGAGTTTCAACAATGCCGCGCTCGAATACAAGACGGCCACGACGGGCTTTGCCATCGGTTTTTAATAATTCAAATTTCACGTTCTACCTCAGTCTCTGCCAGAAAAACAGTCCGGCTTTTTTCGCGCCCGATTGTAGCAGAAGATCCTTGCGAACCCCACCACTAAAGCGGGGTCCGGCTTGTAGCGAATTTAAAGGATCAACATCGCATCGCCGTAGGAATAAAAGCGATACTCCTGTTCTATAGCGGTTTGATAGGCCTGCATCACATAGTCTTTTTGGCTAAAGGCGCTGACCAGCATAATCAATGTTGATTCAGGCAAATGGAAGTTGGTGACTAAACCATCAATCACCTGGAACTGGTAACCTGGGTAGATAAAAATTTTGGTATCGCCGCTGTAAGGCTGTAATTTTTTGCCTTGCTGTAATGCGATTTGAGCGGCAGACTCCAGTGAACGCACAGACGTAGTGCCGACAGCAACTACTCTGTTACCGCGGGCTTTACAGGCCTGAATAGCATCCACCACAGCCTGCTCCACTTCGATGTATTCAGCATGCATCTGATGGTCCAGCACATTGTCCACCCGCACCGGCTGAAAAGTACCAGCTCCAACATGCAAAGTGACATAAGCAAACTCGATTCCTTTAGCTTTTAACGCAGCCAATAAAGGCTCATCAAAATGCAAACCAGCAGTGGGTGCTGCTACAGCTCCTGGTTTCTGGTTATATACGGTCTGATAACGCTGTTTGTCTTCGTCACTGTCAGGTCTGTCTATGTAAGGAGGCAGCGGCATATGCCCTAGTCTGTCCAGCATTGCCAGCAAAGGCTCTTCGCCCAACAGTTCTAACTCAAATAAAGTATCGTGACGCTGCAGCATCAAAAGCCTAGTGTTGTCATCGACCAGAATAACGCTGTCTGGTTTTGGCGCTTTACTGGCCCGCACATGCGCTAAAAAGCGCTGGCTATCCAGTACCCGCTCCACCAGAATTTCGACTTTACCACCTGACTCTTTCTGGCCAAATAAGCGGGCCGGTATCACGCGGGTATTGTTAAATACCAAGAGATCGCCGCTATTGAGTTCAGCCAATAAATCAGTGAACACCAGATGGGATAACTCACCATTCTGGCGCTGCATTTTTAATAAACGACTGCTGGAACGTTCAGCTTTAGGGAAACGTGCGATTAGCTGCTCTGGCAGCTCGAAGGAGAAATCTTTTACTTGCATAGTTGTAGTCCGCTTTACCGACAAACTTTATCAAACCGGCATTGAAGCCGACACGAAGCACGCTTTTACAGCGCGGCGGCAGTCTACAAAGATGTTTTTTTCAACACAAGCTATTTTTCTGCCAGACACCAGAGTGCAGAATTTCAGCTAAGCTTTGGAAAAGTCCAGAGATATCATCGGATGAATTACCTCCTTAGTGTGCTGCTATTTTGCTTTTTAGGGTTGCACCCTACTTTTGCTGAGCAAAAAGCCCCGGCAAAACTTCAGATCAGTACACCCGTATGGGCAGGTTTTACTAATGCAGATGGCAGTGGCGCCTATGTAGATTTGTTTCAGCTAATTTATCCAAAAGAGCAAGTGCAACTGGTATGGCATTTTAGCAATTACAGCCGGGCTATCGCTCTGGTACAACAAGGTAAACATCATATGGTGCCTGGCCTATCGGCACATGAATCGATTCATCAACGCGAGGCATTGTTGCTCTCGGCCCACCCCTTCGATTTTGATTTGATAGTGGCTATTTACGATCCTGCACACACATCGGCGCCCCAACTGGAGCAACTAAAACAGTATAAATTGGCCTGGGATCTCGCCTACGATTTACATTTATTATTAGGTCTGCCGGAAAAAGGTTATGAGGTACTGGATATCAAGCAAGGACTTGAGTTGGTCAGGAATCGTCGGGTTGATGTCTATCTGGCGGAAAAGAGTGAGTTGCAACAATACTTGCAAGGCGAAACGCCGATGAAGCTGCAACCTCTGGAGTACAAAGAACTGTTAAAAGACCCGATTTATCTGGCGTTTGCAGATAACGACGCGGGCCGCTCGTTTAAAGAAATGTGGGATCAACGTTTTATCCATTTGTATAAAACAGGTCAGCTGAAAAGCTTTTATCGTCACTATCCACAACTGACCTTGCCCATTTTGCCTTAGGTTTTAATCACTGCATTTTTGCTGCAAAACTTCCGTAATTAACTGTGCCATCTGACGATAACTGCGTAATTTACTTGATGTAGGACGCCACGCCACACCTATATCGCGATAAGCCTGACCTGAGCTTGGTTTTTGCGCGACCAGTTCAGTACCTCGTAGCAAACCACTATTGATTGCCATCTGCGGCATAAAAGTCACACCGAGCTTGTTATTCACCATCTGACTTAAAGTATGCAAACTAGTCGCAAAAAACGGATTTACTTTACGATTGTCGTCCAGCTCACAGGCTTTGACCGCATGGCCTGTCATGCAGTGCTCACGTTCAAGCAGGAAGATACTTTCATCTGGCCACTGGCTGATATCTTGTTGAAACCCCCTGTTGAGCCAGTCTTTATGCAGCACCAGTTTAAAGGCGTCCTGAGCCAGCACTTCAGTATGCAAAGTGCCGGTATCATAAGGCAGAGCTAACAGCACTAAATCCAGACGGCCTTCAATCAGCGACTGTAAGGAATTTTCGGTGGTGTCCTCGCGCAGTAACAATTGCAGTTCAGGAAAACGCTCACGTGCCAACGCCATCACTTCACTTAAGACAAAAGGTGCAATGGTTGGAATGCAACCTAAACGCAGAGGCCCAGCCATCGGCTTGCCCTGGCATTTAGCAAATTCGGTCAGCTCCTCACATTGTTCCACTATATAACGGGCCTGACGCACCACATCTTCACCCAGCGGAGTAAAAATAAAGGTTTTATGATCGCGCTCTAACAATTGCGCATTCATGGTTTCTTCCAGATTGGCAATAGCAGCACTTAATGTCGACTGGCCTATATAACAAGCTTCGGCGGCACGACCAAAATGCTGGTGTTCATGCAATGCCAGCAGATACTGCAGTTGTTTGATACTGGGAACACGTTTCATCTTTAATTCCGATGATTAAGATCAGTTAGAACCAATTTAATCGAATACAATGAAAAAGCAAAGCTCAATAAGAGTTCATGCGACGAAAAGCAAAAAATTGCCTGGAGCAATTTTCACTCACATCGTCCATGATGTTCGCCTACGGCAGCTGAAGCTGTGAAAAACGGCTATCCTGCCGTTTTTTTAACATCGGAGCAAAGCGACGATGGCCCGACAGGGTGAGCGCCATGGATGGCTGCGAATAAAAAATTGCCCGGAGCAATTTTCACTCACATCGTCCATGATGTTCGCCTACGGCAGCTAAAGCTGTGAAAAACGGCTATCCTGCCGTTTTTTTAACATCGGAGCAAAGCGACGATGGCCCGACAGGGCGAAGCCGGGTAAAGCATTGCCAACAGTTTGGCAATGCCCGGATGAGCGCCAGTGGATCTGTCCACTGGCCGGAAGGCGCCATGGATGGCTGCTATCGTCGCAACAATATTCCCGACAGTTGCGATATACCGTCCTTCCATGGACATAAAAAAAATCCCGGCATCAAGCCGGGATTTTTATCAAACTACAAATAACATCAGGCGCCGAAAATTGCTTTGATGATATAGAAAAACAGAATGGATAAAGCTGCGCCCACAGGTAAAGTTACCACCCACGAAATAAAAATATTGCGCACTACACCTAAATTCAGTGCAGCAATACCCCGGGCTAAACCTACGCCTAATACAGCGCCAACCAGAGTTTGAGTGGTAGAGATAGGTAAACCTGTACCAGAGGCGATCACCACAGTGGTGGCGGCAGACATTTCAGCAGCAAAACCGCGGCTTGGAGTTAAGTGAGTAATAGCAGTACCTATAGTTTTAATCACTTTAGCGCCTAAGGTCGCTAAACCAATTACTATACCTACAGCACCTAAAGGTAAAATCCACCAGTCCAGTTTAGCTTTTCCAGCCACTTCTCCACCTGACTGAATCACACTAACCACTGCAGCCAAAGGACCAATAGCATTCGCTACATCGTTAGAGCCATGAGCAAACGCCATACAACAGGCCGTAGTGATCATCAGAATGCCAAAGATTTTTTCTACATTATTAAAATGCATTTCTTTATCAGCTTGTGGGTCTATATGCACTCTGCTGATAGCAATCTTACCCGCAACCCCTACAATCGCTGCGATACCACCGGCAATCATAAAGTTTTGTTCCGGGCTCAGATTTAAACCAACATGAGTTAAACCTTTAGTTACAGTCACCAGCGCCATCATTAATGCGGCGAAAGCCATATAAAAAGGTACATATTTTTTCGCATTCGCCAGCGGATTATCAGTATCAAATATTAACCGTTGCGCACTCATAAAGATTAAGTAGGCGAGAATACCGGCTAAAACAGGAGTCACAACCCAGCTGCCAACTATGCCGCCTACTTTGCCCCACTCCACCGCATCTACGCCCACACCTACAGCAGCAAAACCAATAATGGCACCCACAATAGAGTGAGTGGTTGACACAGGCCAGCCGTAATAAGACGCCACAAGCAACCAGGTGCCAGCAGCTAATAATGCGCCAATCATACCAAATACCATCAGCTCAGGCGCTGAGGCAAAATGAATAGGATCGACAATACCGCTACGAATGGTAGAAGTTACAGAACCACCAGCTAAATAAGCACCGGCGAACTCAAAAATAGCAGCAATAAAAATAGCTTGTTTGATAGTTAAAGCTTTGGAGCCAACAGAGGTGCCCATGGCATTTGCCACATCGTTGGCACCGACACCATAGGCCATAATAAAGCCGAATACAGCGGCTACGATAATCAGCGTATAGCCGTACGTAGTTAAAATATCCATGTTTGAATTACCTTAAGAATTAACGGGCTAACATGATTTCAAGACGTGAACCTACTTTTAATGCGGAGTCAGCTAAATCGCCTACCCATTCCAAAGTACGGTACAGGAACATCACATCAACAGGATTCATTTCGGCTTCAGCTTTGCGAACAAACTTACGCAAACTGATTTGCAACTGGTCGGTGTCGTGCTCGATTTCATCGATACGCTCAACCATTTTGATCACTAAATCCACTTCGCGGCCACGGAAACCGGTTTCCAGCAGCTCGTCCAGCTCATTGATCGCTTCACAGGCTAATTCAACGGCGTCGATACAACGCTGCAAATAGGCTTTAAACTCCACCTGAATAGGTAGCGGAATTTCTAACTCACGACCTAACACACGACCTGTGATATCTTTGGCTTTATTGGCAATTTTATCCTGTTGCGACACCAGCTCTAATAAGTCGGTTCTTTCCACAGGTAAAAACAGTCCACGTGGTAAATGCACACGGATATCACGTTTTAAATTGTCGGCATCCTTTTCCAACGTCACAATAGATTTGCGAACTTCAGCCGCTTTATCCCAATCTTTTAAAAACACTGCATCAAAAAATGGCAGCAGCAACAGGCTGGCATCAAATACCTTTTTGATATGCTCTTCCAGTGGCTTGATAGGGGATTTCGCGAAAACCGCCAAAAAGTGATTTGGCATAATGAGTGTGCCTCTTGTTGTTGAGTTGACGAAAGTCGGCGCGCATTGTACTGCAATCAAAGTGTAATAAAAACTTCTTAAAAGCCAGTAAAATGAAAAGCCTGATAAAACATAGGTTTTATCAGGCTTTTATGACAACTTTATGGGTAAGTTTTTTAACTGCGCGCGTCTTGCTCTAATTTTTCATCATCAGCATGGCGCACATCTTTGCCTTTCACCAGAAAGACGATGTATTCAGCGACGTTTTTACAACGATCGCCGATACGCTCCATCGAACGGGCTGACCACAATACGTTCATGATCTTAGGAATAGAACGTGGGTCTTCCATCATATAAGTCATCAGCTGGCGGGTGATGGCTTCGTATTCACGGTCTACTTTTTTATCTTCACGGTGCACAGCTAAAGCCGCTTCTACATCCATACGGGCAAAAGCGTCTAATACATCGTGCAGCATCTGCGCGACATGGCGGCCCATATTATCCAGATTGACCAACAAGTCCTGCTGCGCACTGTTAAAGGACTCCAATGCTACTTTAGCGATACGCTCAGCTTCGTCACCAATACGCTCTAAGTCAGAAATCGTTTTGATAATGGCCATAATCAAACGTAAATCACTGGCAGCAGGCTGACGCTTGGCAATAATACGGGTGCACTCGTGGTCAATTTTAATTTCCCAGTCGTTTACCTTTAAATCGTTGGCAATCACCTGACGAGCTAAATCAGCATCACTGCTGGCAATAGCGTTCAGTGCATCCGCCAGTTGCTGTTCGATTAAGCCACCCATTGCCATCACATGGTTGCGAACCTGTTCAATTTCTTCGTTGAACTGGCTGGAAATGTGTTTAGTTAAATTCATTTTGTCCATCGCGCTCTCCTCCAATACCCGTCGTTCTTGCAGCCGCAGCTGTGTTCACTGCTCTCTCTCGCCCCAATCGCATAGTTTTCTATGCTCAGGGGTCTCACTCGTTTGTCGCCTTGCTGCAACTTCAATTACTTTGGGTATTCACTTTAATTAATTAACCAAAACGGCCTGTGATGTAGTCTTCAGTTTGTTGCTGCGATGGATTGGTAAACATCTTATTGGTGGCATCAAACTCAATTAAATCACCCATATACATAAAGGCAGTATAGTCGGATACACGAGCAGCCTGTTGCATATTGTGGGTAACAATCACAATAGTGTATTTATCTTTGAGCTCATAAATCAGCTCTTCAATTTTCAGCGTGGAAATTGGATCCAAAGCTGAGGCTGGTTCATCAAGCAATAACACTTCTGGTTCAATCGCAATAGCGCGGGCAATGACCAAACGTTGCTGCTGACCACCAGATAAACCAAAGGCATTGTCATGTAAACGGTCTTTTACTTCGTTCCATAAGGCAGCGCCTTTTAATGAAGTCTCTACCACTTCATCCAGAATACGTTTGTCTTTGACGCCTTGTAAGCGCAAGCCATAAGCTACGTTTTCATAAATGCTTTTTGGAAATGGGTTAGGTTTTTGGAATACCATACCGACCTGACGGCGCAGCTCTGCCACGTCAATTTTCGGATCATAAATATTCTGGCCATCCATTAAAATCTGGCCTTCAATACGGCAGATATCCACTAAGTCGTTCATCCGGTTAAAGCAGCGCAACAGAGTGGATTTACCACAACCTGACGGGCCGATAAAAGCAGTAACGCGTTTTTCCGGGATCGTCATATTGACGCTTTTTAATGCCAGCGCATCACCGTAGTACAGCTTCAGATCATTCACCTGAAGTTTGATTTTTTCATCCGACAGTTTCAATTCGGTTTCTACTGGTGGAGCTGTTAATTTATCTTGATTCATCTTCATTACCATTCTGTGAAATTGGTCTGCGAAATTGGGTTAGCATACAAGGCCTGCCATGCAGGCCAGTCGCTTTCTAATCAGTATCGCTGCGGTATTTCTCACGTAATCTGTTACGCATATAAATAGCCGCCATATTCAGCACCACAATCAATAACACCAGCACCAGTGCTGTGGCATAAAGTAGCGGACGTGACGCTTCAACGTTTGGACTCTGGAAACCCACATCAAACACATGGAAACCTAAGTGCATAATTTTTTGATCTAAATGGATAAAGGGGAAGTTGCCATCTATAGGTAAAGTAGGAGCTAACTTCACTACACCCACCAACATCAGCGGAGCTACTTCACCTGCAGCACGAGCTACAGCCAGAATTAAGCCTGTCATCATAGCCGGAGTAGCCAGCGGCACTACGACTTTCCATAAGGTCTCAGATTTAGTCGCGCCCAATGCCAGACTACCCATACGAATAGTACTTGGAATACGGGATAAACCTTCTTCAGTCGATACAATCACCACAGGCAATGTCAGCAGGGCCAGCGTTAACGAAGCCCAGAACAAACCCGGAGTACCAAAAGTCGGGCTTGGTAACGCTTCAGGGTAAAACAGCTGATCGATGCTGCCCCCCATAATGTAAACAAAGAAACCTAAACCAAAGACACCATAAACGATTGAAGGTACACCAGCCAGGTTGTATACCGAAATCCGGATGATTTTCAGCAGCGGACCTTGTTTGGCATATTCACGCAGGTAAATGGCTGCCAGTACACCAAAAGGCGTGACGATAATGGCCATTAAAATCACCATAGTGACAGTACCAAAAATGGCAGGGAAAATACCGCCTTCGGTATTGGCTTCGCGTGGCTCTTCCGTCAGGAAGTTTCCAATGCCTTTGACATAGTGTTTAGTCTTTTGCCAGACCGACATATCGTTAGGTGCATAAGCATGAACAATATTAGCCAGAGAAACTGTCACTTCACGACCTTCAGCAGAGCGAACCACTAAACTGTCACGGTTGGATTCTGCACGAAGTTGATCCAGTTTTTGTTGGATCACTTCGTATTCGTCACTCAGCACTTTGTTTTCTGCAGCAGCCTGGGCTTTAAATTCTGCCATTTCAGCATCGGACACTTGATCCAACACCAGACGACGTTCAGTTAAACGCAACTTTTCAATCTGGTTGTTGATGCGGCTGATGTCATTTTTTTCGATATCTTTCATTTGCTGGAAGATAGCGTTGGCGCGTTCAACCCGTTGCAGCAGCTCTGGCCACATAGCCACACCTTCAGCAATCAGAGTCTCGCCTTCATTGAGTTTCAGCGGGAAACCATAAAAGTTACCACGTTCACGGCGTTCCAGTGCAATAGCACCTTGTGGTGCTGCCCAGCCGGTGATTTCATAATCCATATACCAGGAGAAATCACGGCCATATATATCGCGGTTACCTACTTTGACCAGGTAACGGGTCACAGCTTCCAGCTCTGCCGGTACTGTAGCACCCGATTCACGCAGCATCACAGCGGACACTGTTTCAGCGCGAACCAGTTCACCCATAATGACTTTTTTCTGGCCGGATTCAGGTGTCCATTCTGTCTGCTGTAAATCAGCAGGCCAGAAATGACTGCCACCACGCACCACAATCAAACCTAACACACCCACGACCATCACCAGACATAAGGCGATGGCACCGGCGTTTAACCAAATCCAGGGAGTCCCTGATCTGAACCAGGCTCTTACGCCAAATAAAGATTTCATCAAAGTGCCCCTTAATTACAGATTGCTGAAGCGTTGACGTAAACGCTGCCGTATTACTTCGGCGAGGGTATTAAATACAAAGGTAAATACAAAGAGCACCAGCGCTGCCAGGAACAACACACGGAAGTGAGTGCTGCCTACTGCAGTTTCAGGAAGCTCAACCGCTATATTGGCGGATAAAGTACGCATACCTTCGAAGATATTAAAGTTCACCACAGGGCTGTTACCTGTGGCCATCAGCACGATCATGGTTTCACCCACAGCACGGCCAAAACCCACCATTACCGCAGCGAACACACCAGGACTTGCTGTTGGCAGAACCACACCCACCATGGTTTGCCATGGCGTGGCGCCCAAGGCTAAAGAGCCCTGAGTTAAGTGACGAGGTACGTTAAAAATTGCATCTTCAGCAATAGAGAAGATATTTGGAATCACAGCAAAGCCCATGGCGATCCCCACAATCAGCGCATTACGCTGGTCGTAATTAATGCCATTGTCGGTAAACCACTGACGTAAGCTGCCATCAAAAAAGGTGTTGTCAATCATTGGGCTGGCACTAATCGCCAGATAACCAAACAGAATAATCACAGGCACTAAAAACGCCGCTTCCCAGCCTAAACCAAAACGGTTACGGATGGATTCCGGCATATAACGCCATAAGTAGGCGGCCGCAAGCATCATAAACGGCATCAGGAACAGGATGGCAAATACGGCGCTTAAATACTCTTCAATAAAAGGCGCTAACCATAAACCTGCCAGGAAACCTAATATCACTGTAGGTAAAGCCGCCATAATTTCGATGGTTGGCTTGACCTTACCGCGCAGCACTGGCGTCATAAAATAAGCCACGTAAATCGCGCTCATAATCGCCAGCGGAGTGGCAAATAACATGGCAAAAAATGCTGCTTTTAAAGTACCTATAGCCAGCGGCACCATGCTCATTTTCGCTTCAAACTCATCAGAACCAGCAGAAGCTTGCCAAATATAACGAGCTTCATCGCGACCTTCGTACCACACCTCGTTCCACAGTGCTTTGTAAGACACATCAGGATGGGCATTTTCCAGCTCAAACTTATGCATCTGACCTTTGTCATCCAGCATCAGGAAATTGGTATTGATGGGCGATATAGCAATTTGTTTTGCGATCAGACTATCGTCAAAGGCTTCTAAAAACAAAGTACGGGCTGAAGTACCGTAATGAATGCCTAAGTGACCTTTATCATCGATGGCCATAAAGCCTTTACGGGAGTACTCAGATTCAATTTGAGTGATAGCACCAGGGTGCTGCTCAAAATCACGAATTTGTTTTAAGTCGAAGTTGTTGTGCTGATCGCGCACTAAAAACCACTGACTTAATTCACCCTTAGATGATCCCACCACCAAAGACACAGTACCCACCAGGAATTCCATGGCTGTGATTTGGGCGCCTGAAGACACGGCGTTTACACTTTGAACTAAACGCGCCTGCTCTGGATTATTAATGGCGTAATAATGGATCTGACCGGTGTTGTCGGAGACAAACAAATTCTGGAAGGTATTGTCGATCAGGATCTTAGTGGCGGAAGCCGGCGCATCCGGCAGCGTGTAATCGGTGCGAACCACTGTAGTTTCACCAGTCAGAAACACAGTTTCAGCCACCATATTCGACAGCACTAAACGACCGTCTGCCGTGTAAGCACTCAACATCCGGTTTTCGTCTTTTTCCTGTATAGCAACAGCCAGTAAAGCCTGGCCCTGAGCATCCACCTGCACAGGCGCCTCACCTAACGGAAAGCTGACCTTAGGATTGACCTGACGCTGGTCATTTGGATAACTCAGCAGGTATTCATGTTTGGCAATTAAAGCCTGACCGTTGGATAAACCCAGAATAATGGTACCGGTACGAGGGTCAGCTTTACCAAAAGCGGTCACTGTAGCACCAGCAGGCAACGCCAGTTGGACCTGCTGCTTCAGCTCACCTGTATTGGCATTAAAAAATTGCAGCTTTGCATCTGATGTAATGGTTAAACCTACTTCACCGTAGCGCTCAATATTGCTGTGCAGTGGTTGTGCTGCAGGGCTTTGATAGCTGGTTTCCTGTTCGACTGAAGCAGAGGAAAACAAAGGCCCGACTTCAGAAAACAGATAAACAAATATAGTGGCAAAAGCCAGCACCACACTGATGCCGGCAAAGCTGATGCCATATTTGGAGATTTTATCTTTAATAGCACGCCAGCGCCGTAATCGGGCCCGACGTTCACCAGTTGGCAGCAAAGAACGCGGCGAATCGCCGGCTGACTGCTGACTTGGATGGGTTGAGTGCATAGTTGCGATACCACCAGTTACTTTAAGATGCTGGCAACTATAGTAGAGTTTTATGACGGAAATATTACAGAGTGGTTTTTTGTCATATAAATGACACATTTGAAATGCAAAAAATTCCATCATCTGGAATCAATAAAACAGCCATAGCTGTGGCTCTCAGAAACAAACAAGGCACCGTAAGGTGCCTTGTTTTTGTCATACTAGCTTATTTAATACCTAAGTCAGTCAGAGCTTTAGCTGCTACTGAAGCCGGTACTGGCACATAACCGTCATGAGCTACTACGTCCTGGCCACTTTTTGACAGCACAAAACGAACAAACTCACGCTCTAAAGGCAGCATCTCTTTGTTTGGGTGCTTGTTGACATAAACGTACAGGAAACGCGATAACGGGTATTTACCATCTAAAGCGTGATCCGCATTAGGTGCATAAAACGGTTCACCTTCTTTTTTCGCTAAAGGTAAAGCTTTTACGCTTGATGTGATATAGCCGATACCTGAATAACCAATACCGTTGATCGACTCACTGATACCCTGCACTACTGAGGCAGAACCAGGCTGTTCGTTGATGCTGGATTTAAAGTCGCCACCACATAAGGCTACGTCTTTAAAGTAACCATAAGTACCAGAAACCGCGTTACGGCTGTACATAGTGAAATCACGGTTCGCCCACGCGCCTTCCATACCTAACTGGCCCCAACGTGTCACGTCTTCTTTGTAACCACATTTACGGGTTGCAGAGAAAATAGCGTCCACCTGAGCAATAGTCAGACCTTTTAACGGGTTGTCTTTGTTCACGTATACAGCTAATAAGTCGATAGCCACAGGAATAGCCATTGGCTTATAGCCGTATTTGGCTTCAAAATCCTGTACTTCAGATGGCTTCATCGCACGGCTCATAGGGCCGAAGTTTGACGTGCCTTCAGTTAAAGCGGTAGGAGCAGTAGAAGAACCGGCGCCCTGGATTTGAATATTCACGTTCGGGTACTGCTTACGGAATTCTTCAGCCCATTTGGTCATCAGGTTGTTTAAGGTGTCAGAACCTATGCTGGAAATGTTGCCTGAAACACCAGTGGCTTTTACATAAGCTGGTAATTTAGGGTCGGCTTCGATAATGGCTGCCTGAGCTGTCAGGCCTAAAGTGGCTGCGATCAGACTTAATGAAGTTAATAACTTTGCTACTTTCACGTTGCTCTCCTCACAACAGACAAATGCCTGTTCGTGGTTCAGGTTGTTTTCTGAGGCTCATCATAAGAAAGAAATATGACACTAATATGACGAAAGAAAAGAACATCTTTTGAGCTATGTCAGTTTTTTTGCTATTAGCCGGGAGAATTGCGACGACTAGACTGTCAAAAATTAGCCAGAGGTCTACAATGGGTGAAGCTAAAGTTAGCTAACTCACTGTTTTTCGAAGTTCTTTTCAATTTTTATCAGATTTGACTGTCCAGGAGAGGTGATATGAAGCAGTTGATTTTAACTGTTATAGGTCAAGATAAAGCAGGTTTAGTAGAACAACTCGCCACAGTGATTGCCAGTCATCAGGGCAATTGGATGGCCAGTAACTTAAGCCATTTAGGTGGCTATTTCGCTGGTATATTGCAACTGGAAGTGTCTGAAGAACATGTATTTGCGTTAACCACAGAACTGGAACGCATGTCGGATCTGGATATTAAAATTCAACAAGGCTTAGAGTCTGTAATTCATCCGGATAAACAACTGCAGTTTGTCATTACTGGCAATGACAGGCCAGGCATAGTGCGCGAGTTGTCCAGCGTGATGAAACACAAAGGCGCGAATATTATTCATTTTGAAAGCTCCAAACAAAGCGCTCCCAACTGGGGTGTCCCCTTGTTTCATGCGATAGCCACAGTAGAACTGCCAGCAGGTCTGAACAAGGACGAAGTGGTGAAAGCTCTGGAGGCTATAGCCTCTGACGTCGTAGTAGATATAGAACATTAAGTCGGTTGAAGAAAAAAATATTCCTGTAACAGAGGATCAAGCGCTTGATCCTTTCATCAGTCTGTCATAAAACTGCCATAGAGTAGCTCCAGAACCCGATATGGAGCGCGTTATGGTCTTTACAGAGCTAATACATACTGTGAGCGATACGAATTATTTTCCCCGCGAATTAAGCTGGCTGTCTTTTAATGGCCGAGTGCTGCAGGAAGCGGCTGACGAACGTAATCCTTTGATCGAACGTTTACGTTTTTTAGGTATTTATTCCAATAACATGGACGAGTTTTTCCGGGTTAGGGTTGCTGACGTTAAACGTCGTATTCTGTTGAAAAAATACCATGCCAACGAGCAGGAAGACGCTGAACAACTGCTGCACGATATTCAACATATAGTGCTGAAACTGGGTGAGCGTTTTAATAAAATTTATGACGACTTACAGCAGGAACTGCGCAAACACAATATTGAGCTGATTGACAACTTTAAGCTGACTGACGCGCAGGCTCAGTGGGTCAGACGATTCTACCGTACTGAAGTACAACGGCATTTATCACCTATTATTTTGTCTGCTGAAGAAGTTAAGCTGGCGAAACATTTACAGGACAATGCCACCTATCTGATGGTGGAAATGACAGGCTCGAACAAAGCGGAATACGCTATAGTGCAGGTTCCTACAGATGCCATGTCGCGTTTTGTTGAATTACCACTGCACCTGAATAAAAGTAAAAAGAGAGGCCGCTTCCGTCGGCAGATTATTTTACTCGACGACATCATAGTGCACTGCTTAAAAGACTTGTTCGACGGCTTTTTTGAATTCTGTGAAATTCAGGCGTTTTCGCTGAAATTAACCCGCGATGCCGAATACAACATCAGCGATACGCTGGACCAGTCGCTCATTGACAAAATGTCGAAAGGCATTAAACAGCGACTGAAATCTGAACCTGTGCGTATGGTGTATGACACGCATATGCCTGAGCATATGTTAAAAATGCTGAAAAAATTACTTGGCTACAGCTCCTATGACTCTTTAATCCCAGGGGGTAAATACCGGAACTTCAAAGACTTTATTGGTTTTCCGAATATTGGCCATCCGTCTTTAGAATTCCCTGCAATGCCCGTTTTAAAAAGTCCGGAGTTTGAGCGTCATACCACCAGTTTTGAGGCGATTCGCACTTCAGATATTTTGTTGTATTACCCCTACCATAGCTTTGGTTATTTTACCGAGTGGGTGCGTCAGGCCTCTTTTGATCCTAAAGTCACTGCCATCAAAATGACCATGTATCGGGTGGCTAAAAACTCACGGGTGATCCATTCGTTACTTGATGCTGTGCGCAACGGTAAACAGGTGACAGTCGTGGTTGAACTCAAAGCCCGTTTTGATGAAGAAAACAATATCAACTGGGCTCGGCGCATGACTGAAGCTGGTATTGAAGTAATCTTTGGCCTGCAAACGTTAAAAATTCACTCCAAGCTATGTTTAATCACAAGGCTGGAAAAAGGTAAAACCGTGAAGTTTGCCCATATAGGCACAGGTAACTTTAACGAAAAAACCGCCCGTATTTATACAGACATGAGCTTATTCACCTGCCACGCTGAAATTTGTCATGAAGTGGATCAGGTGTTTGAATTTATTCAATACAGCTACAAACCCTTCCAGTTTAACCATTTGGTGGTATCCCCCACCTGGAGCCGACCTAAGCTCTGCGCTTTAATAGAACGGGAAACCAACTTTGCTATTTCAGGTCGTAAAGCCGAAATTACATTAAAAATTAATAACCTGGTCGATAATCAGATTGTTGATTTACTCTATAAAGCCAGTATGGCCGGAGTAAAAGTTCGTATTATAGTGCGCGGCATGTGCTCATTGATCCCGGGTGTAAAAGGCCTGAGCGACAATATTCATGTGGTGAGTGTACTGGACAGATTTCTTGAGCACGCCAGGGTCTATGTATTTAACAATGGCGGTGAAACGGATTTGTATCTCTCGTCAGCAGACTGGATGACCCGCAATCTGGATCAACGCGTAGAAGTGGGCGTGCCCATTTACGATGCAGCTATTAAACAACAAATTATGACCACTCTGGACATCCAGTGGCATGACAACGTCAAAGCTCGGATTATCGATAAAGATCAAAGCAACCACTATGTAAAAAGAGGCAATAAGCGTAGCATTCGCTCCCAACAGGAAATCTACGATTATTTTGCTCAGTTGCAGCAATCCACTCAGGCCGGAACATGACCCACTGGACCAACGCAGACACGACTAGCGATACACAAAAAGCCGCTTATATGGCGGCTGTTGATTTAGGCTCCAACAGCTTTCATATGGTGATAGCCCGTGTGGTTGATGGATCTTTGCAGCTACTGCACCGTGAAAAACAAAAGGTTCAGTTGGCCGAAGGTTTAACAGACGATTTACTGCTCACCGAAGAAGCCATGTTACGCGGTCTGGCTGTACTGGCTCAGTTTGCTGACACCTTACAACCAGTTCCAACCGAATCGGTGCGGGTGATTGCCACCTACACCTTAAGAAGGGCCAAAAACAGCGCTATGTTTTTACGCCGTGCCCAGGCTGTATTCCCTTTCCCTATTGAAGTGATTTCTGGACAGGAAGAAGCGCGTTTTATTTATCAGGGTGTGGCCCATTTTGAACATTATCAAGGCCGTCGTCTGGTGATGGATATTGGCGGAGGCAGCACCGAATTTGCCATAGGCGAAGGTTTTCAGCCGCTGAAACTGGCCAGTCGCAATATGGGCTGTGTCAGCTACGCCCAGTTTCACTTCCCCAATGGCCGTATCAGTGCCAAGAAGTTTGAACGGGCCATTTTACAAGCCGAACAGGAACTTGAGCCTATAGTTTCAGCCTACCGCGAAACCGGCTGGCAACAAGCTGTTGGAACCTCGGGTACCATTAAAACCATCCGCGACATTATTCTTGGTTTAGGCTGGCATCCGGCTTGTATTGAATACGAACATCTGCTGCAGTTGAAGGACTTGCTGGTGTCGCAGGAGAATAGTGTTCAACTGGATTTACCTGGCCTGGCAGATGACCGCAAACTCCTGATTTGCTCCGGTTTAGCTATTCTGATTGCGGCATTTAATATGCTTGGCATTTCGCAAATGTATTATGTCGATGCAGCTTTGCGTGAAGGTGTGCTGTATGAAATGAGCGACCGTCTGCACCATCACGATATTCGCGAACATACCATTCAAAGTCTGATTAAAAGATACAGCATAGACACAGCTCAGGCCGACAGAGTGCGCAGCACAGCGCTGGAGCTTTTTGCTCAGTTGCGGACTAGCTGGCAACTGAATGATGAAATGGCCGATTTATTGAGCTGGGCCGCCACTGTGTATGAGATTGGCCTGCATATCAATTCCTCCAGCGTACAACGGCATTCATCCTATATTTTGAAAAATGCCAATTTGCCTGGATTTAATCAGGAACAACAACAGCTTATCGCCACGCTGGTGCGCTCACATCGCCGCAAAATAAAAAGCGAAGATCTGTCGCAGTTTTATTTATACAGCGCAAGTACAGTCGTGTCTTTGCTGGTACTGTTGCGTATGGCGGTCCTGTTGAATCAGAAACGCCGCGATGACTTTTTGCCACTGCTGCTGGCCAAAGGCCAGAATCAGCAATTGTCTTTGCAGCTGCCCAAAGAGTGGCTGGAACAACAACCCTTATTGGTTGCTGATCTTCAGCAAGAGCAATTGCATCTGAAAAAGATTGCCTTTGTGCTCGACTGCCCCTATTTAGTAGAGTGCAGTTTGCAAAGTCCGGGTTTTGATCCATCCAGTCTGGATGAGGAGTAATCACTTCACGCCTTACAGGCGAAAAGGAAAAGTCACAGATGCCACAGATTTTTAGTAACGATGCCATCAGCAGAGCTTTATTGCTGGTGATCCTCTGTGCCGGTGTATTCTTTTTTATCGGCTTTCTGGTACCGGTATTAGCAGCTCTGATTATCTGTTTTGCCAGTTGGCCTTTGTATCGCCACCTGCTTAGCTATTGCCGCCATAACTCCGCTTTAGCAGCCAGTGTGGCCATTATTGCTATTTTGCTAGGTTTAGTGATCCCGCTCGCCATGGTGTTCAGTTATGCGATGGAAGAAATACGCGCCTGGATTGAATGGCTCAAATACGCCAATGAACATGGCGCAGTTGTGCCTGACTGGCTTAAAGCTTTGCCTGGTGTCGGTGAAACCTTAGCAGCCTATTGGCAAACTTATTTAGCCGAACCGCATCAGCTTGGGCAAGTAGTCAGTTTAGTGAGTGGCGAACAAATCAGTGGTATATCCAAGTGGGTGCTGAATTTTGGCTGGACCACAGCAGGCTTTATGCTGACCTTGTTATTTATGCTGATCACCTTGTTTTTCCTCTATAAAGATGGCGAACGTTTAGCCTGGCAACTGGATACTGTAGGTGAACGTATTTTGCCTGATCGCTGGAACCGTTTTTCCCGCGTTGTGCCGGCCACCGTCAGCTCAACAGTTATAGGCATGACCATTATCGCTATAGGCGAAGGAGTTGTGTTGGGTGTTGCCTACTGGATTGCTGGCGTCCCTTCCCCTGTAGCTTTTGGCGTGTTAACTGGTTTTATGGCGCTGATCCCGGGCGGTGCGCCCTTGTCATTTAGCCTGATTTCGATTTATCTGATTGGTACAGGCGATTTAACCGCTGGGGTTGGCTTGTTTTTATGGGGCAGCATTGAGCTTTTTATTGTCGATAAAACCATTCGGCCTAATCTGGTTGGCGGCCCGGTAAAACTGCCCTTTTTACCGACCTTTTTTGGTTTAATAGGCGGCGTGAAAACCATGGGTATGGTGGGTTTATTTGTTGGCCCTGTGTTAATGGCGCTGCTGGTCGCTATCTGGAGAGAATGGCTGTTAGCACCACAACAGTCTGGCGAAGAGATCAAGGAACCGGCTCCTGACAAGACAGAGCATCAAAGCCTGTACCATAAAAAAGATTGACGATACATCAGTGCACTATCAGCTGAAACTGAGATAAATTACTTTACTAGTTTAAAATGATCAGTAAGATTAAATTTTTCATTTTAAGAATTATACAGACCATCTTATGAACCCTCTCCGAAGGCGCGCTGTAGTCTTTTTGATTGCAGCGTTGACACACTTTTCGACTCTGGCTGATGCGTATTCGACGCATTCCACAGCCATTAAACATGCAGAACTCACTATCTCTGAGCTACAGCAGCGGCAAGTCATTGCGGCTCATTGGTCTTCTGTCACGCCAAAATATGTGCAAAAGGCCTCTTCGGCTTCCCAGAAAGACCTGTGGTTAGTCCGCTTTGTCGACCCACAAGCCAGAAAGTTCAACGAACAAAATTTATATCTGATCCTGTCAGATTCAGGGCAACTGATTGAGTACAGCTATCAGTTACCCACCTCTTATTTGTTAATTCAACACTAAACTCACCGGAGTCTTAATAGCAAGCTATGGAAATCTTTATTCTTGTGGGTCTGATCATTTTAAATGGTCTGTTTGCCATGTCAGAAATTGCAATAGTCACAGCGAGAAAGTCGAGATTAACTGCTTTGGCACAAAGCGGCAGCAGCTCAGCGAAAGCCGCGTTAAAACTGTCTGAAGATCCAACGCAGTTTTTATCCACTGTCCAGATAGGTATCACTTCTATAGGTATTCTGAACGGTATCTTTGGTGAGTCTATTTTGGCAGAACCTTTATCACTCTGGCTGCAGAGTTTTGGTTTTGCGCCGGAAATCACCAGCATAGTCTCAACCATCCTGGTGGTCATCATCGTCACTTATGTATCTATTGTTGTCGGTGAACTGGTCCCCAAACGGGTGGGGCAAGTCAGCGCCGAACGTATCGCCTGTATAGTTGCACGGCCTATGGCATTGCTTGCTATAGCGACTAAACCTTTTGTCTGGATGCTGTCAGGTTCAACCCACGCCATTATGAAATTTTTGGGCTTTAGCCATATTATTGAAGACAATGTTACTCACGAAGATATACAAGCCATGCTGCAGGAAGGTTCATCAGCGGGCATCATTGAGCATTCTGAACATGCCATGGTGAAAAACGTATTCCGTTTAGATGAACGAAGTATTTCTTCTTTGATGGTGCCACGTTCAGACATCGTCTATTTGGATGTTAACAAGCCGATTGAAGACAACCTGAAGCTAGTGATGCAGGCGCCCCACTCCCGCTTCCCGGTCTGTCGTAACAGCGTTGACGATTTGGTAGGCATTGTTTCTGCCAAACAACTGCTGGCGCAGTCTATTGCGGCAAAAGAGATCCACATCGCCTCCCTCGCCAAGCCTTGTAATTATGTACCTGATAGCTTATCCGGTATGGAACTGCTGGATCACTTTAAAACCTCAGGCACTCAGATGGTGTTTGTGGTGGATGAATATGGCGATTTAAAAGGCCTGGTCACACTGCAGGATATGATGGATGCGCTGACTGGCGAAATTGCGCAAGATGATGATGAAGACGATCAGATGATAGTGCGAAGAGCTGATGGCAGTTTTTTAATCGACGGCCTGATCCCTATTATCGACTTTAAAGATGCTCTGAATATCCGTGAAATACCAGATGAAGTCGAAGGCCGCTTTCAAACTCTGAACGGTATGGTGATGTATCAGCTGGGTAAAATCCCGCAAACGGCTGACACAATAGAGGTTGCAGGCTGGAAACTGGAAATTGTTGATATGGACGGCAAACGTATTGATAAAGTGCTAGCCAGTCTGCTGCCACAAGACCAGGATGAATCAAATCCCGACCACAAGACAGGCTAAGACAGCGGTTTGACTCTGAGCCTCCAATTAGCAGGAGGCTTTTTCATAAACAGGGCTGGTATTTGGCTCTGCTAATAAAATTAATATCTCGTTTTATGGATTGTTATGACCACACTGGAAATTATTGTTCTGGCTTTACTACAAGGCTTTACCGAGTTTTTACCTATCTCAAGTTCAGCACATCTGATCTTACCTTCACAATTGCTGGGCTGGACTGATCAGGGACTGGCTTTTGATGTTGCCGTCCATCTGGGTACTCTGGCTGCTGTATTGCATTATTTTCGCCGCGATGTAGGCCTGATTAGTTACAGCTGGTTTGGTAGTTTCAAAGGCCAACACGACCAGCATAGCCACATGGGCTGGCTAATTATTCTCGCGACTATACCTGCAGCCCTGTTTGGTTTATTGATCAAAGATTTTATTGAAATCTATGCCCGTTCTGCCTTAGTGATCGCAAGCACAACCATTATTTTTGGCTTGTTGCTGTGGTACGCCGATGTAAAAGCAAAACAAATTAAACAAACAGAGCAGTTAACTGTAAAAGATGTGATTATTATTGGCCTGGCTCAGGCCATCGCTCTGATCCCCGGCACTTCCCGCTCAGGCATCACCATGACAGCCGGCCTGATGCTTGGATTAACCCGTCAGGCAGCAGCCCGCTTTTCGTTTTTAATATCTATTCCTATCATTCTGCTGGCAGGTGGTTATCAAAGCCTGAAACTGCTGCAAAGCGAACAAGCTGTCGATTGGACAGCCTTAGGTTTAGGTACTGTACTGAGTTTTATCTCGGCCTATGTCTGTATTCATTTTTTCCTCAAAGTGATAGAAAAAATTGGCATGCTACCTTTTGTTATTTACCGCTTAGCTTTGGGTATGTTTCTGCTCGCTTTTGTGTTTTATTTTAATCACTGAGTTTATGGCCAATCAAAAGGAATAACCATGTTACGTACTTTACTTTCAATTGCAGTGTTCAGTGCTTTTTCAGCACAGGCCAGCACTGATTTAAAACCGCTGACAGAAACTGCCATCAAAAACATACAGCCACAAATGTTGGAATGGCGCCGTCATTTCCATCAATACCCTGAACTGTCGAACCGTGAAGTCAATACAGCCAAAAAAGTTGCACAACATTTAAAATCCCTAGGTCTGGAAGTGCAAACCGGCATTGCCCACCATGGTGTACTGGGCGTATTAAAAGGCGCAAAGCCAGGCCCAACAGTCGCTTTAAGGGCTGATATGGATGCTTTACCTGTGACTGAGCAGGTCGACTTACCTTTTGCCTCTAAAGTCCGCAGTACCTTTAATGGCCAGGATGTGGGCGTAATGCATGCCTGTGGTCATGATGCCCATACTGCGATGCTAATGGCCACAGCTTCAGTACTGACGACGCTAAAAGCAGACCTTGCCGGTACTATTTTGTTTGTGTTTCAGCCAGCAGAAGAAGGCCCTCCAGCTGGTGAAGAAGGGGGAGCTAAACTGATGCTCAAAGAAGGTGTGTTTGCCAAATACAAACCTGATGCCATTTTTGGTTTGCACGTATGGCCAGGCCCTGCAGGCCAGTTACAGGTAAAAAGCGAAGGCATCATGGCTGCGGCCGACAGTTTTAATATTACCGTCAAAGGTAAACAGGTGCATGGCTCCAGCCCATGGCGTGGTGTTGATCCTATAGCGGTCACAGGCCAGCTCATCACCGCCTTACATCAAATTCCTGCCAGGCAGTTGGATGTAACTCAAGCTCCGGCAGTGTTATCTGTAGGTCAAGTGCATGGTGGCGTGCGCTGGAATATTATTCCGGATGACGTGAAACTTGAAGGCACAATACGAACTTTTGATCCTGGTATGCGCGAGCAATTATTGCAAAAAATGCAGCACACATCCGAGCATATAGCAGCGGCCAGCGGCGCTACTGCAGAATTTCATAACCACAGCTTTGCCGCAGTCACCTGGAATGACGCAGCACTCACCGAATGGGCTATGCCGAGCTTAGAATGGGCCGCGGGCAAAGCGGGTGTGGCACCGATCAAGCCTATTACCGCTTCTGAAGACTTTTCATTTTTCCAACAAGACGTACCAGGCGTATTTTTCTTTTTGGGCATAGCTGCGGACAATACCCCGGTCGAAAAAACCGCACCTAATCACTCGCCATTTTTTCAGGTCAACGAACAAGCACTGGAAAATGGTGTGCGGGCTTTCACCGGTCTGGCGCTGGATTATTTGGCTAACCCGGCAACAGTAACCAAGAAAGGCTAAAGAGTAAAACCATCACCACAGCGGCGAAGCCAACTGCTTTGCCGCTGCATTGCTTCAAATCCTGCCAACAGGTTAAAAGCCCTGTCACTAACATGGCAAAAATCAGACAACTTTGTGACAGTACAAGCGCGGCCTGACTAAACCAGACAGGCACAGCAAAAGCTATGTTTATCAGCAACACCATAATAAAAGCCAGCACAAACCATGGAAACACAAAGCCCTGGTTATTTTTGCTGTTAAAACTCAGCAAAAGTAAAAACGGTACCAGTAAACAAACCCGGAACAGTTTGGCAATCACAGCTTGTGGCGCTACATCGCCCAATTGACTGCCTGCCGCAACAGCTTGTGATACTTCAGGTGCAGTACTGCCTATCAGCCAGGCCAGTTGGGCTTCGGGTAACACGCCGGTTTGCATCAGCAAGGAATAACTCAGTAACGCCAGCAAGCCCATCAACAGCACCATAGCCAGACTTTGAGTTAACGTGGCGTCGTCACTTTTGCGCACCGACCAGGTGGCAAAAATGGCCGAAGTTCCGCAGAAACTTAAACCACAGCTGACTAATAGCACCAGATCTTTAGGCAACTTAAACACTTTAATCCCCAACCACAGTGCAGCGGTTAACACCAGCAGCACTAAAACAACCAGCTGTACTAAAGCCAGCGGACTGGTTTGCAAAACCAGCTGTGGGTCAACACTAAAAGCAAACAGAACTATGCCAAAACGCAGGGCTTTTTGTTGCCATAAAGCCAGTGTGTCTAATTGCGACGCCAACAGTTGACGGGGTTGAACCGAACACAAGGGCAACACAAAAGCGGCAAATAACCCCAGGATCAAAGCCACAAAAACAGGACTAACCCACTGATGCAAGCCAGGTTCTGCCAGATAACAGAGTTGCAATAACAGGCTAAGCAGAAGTAATACCCACATAGTGATTTCATCTTTGATGTATAAACAGCGCTATTGTAATGCGTGAATAAAATAAGAATAATGGATTTATCTTATTATTCAGATTAGATAATCAAATGAATTACCCCAGCCCACGCCACTGGTTGTTATTAGATGCGATTTGCCGCCAGCACAGCCTGACCAAAGCCGCTGATCAACTGGCATTAAGTCAGTCCGCCGCCAGCCAGGCTTTAAAAGAACTGGAGCAACGTCTGGGTCATGCACTGTTTTTACGTCAGGGCCGACAGTTAATCCCCACTCAACACACACTGGATTTATTGCCCAGATTACAGCTGTTTCTGGAATTGCAGCAGGACTTAGTCAGTGCGGATCCTGACAAAGGACAGTTACGGTTAGTCGCCAGTGAAACTGTCGGATGTTATTTATTACCCGGCTTGCTGGCAAAGTTTACGGCTTTGCACCCACACATAGACTTTAAACTACGGCTGTGCAATAGCAGTGAAGTACTGCAATTGATGCATCAGCAGCAAGCTCAGCTGGGTTTTGTTGAAGGACCAGTATTAAGTGCTGAGTTTGACATCAGGCACTGGCGTCAGGATTTGACGGTATTGATAGGTCACCCGCAACTACACCAGAATCTATCAACAGAACAGCTATTGGCACAACGCTGGATAGTGCGGGAGCAAGGTTCTGGCACCCGCGCTGTACTGGAACATGAATTGGCACGACTGCACTGGACACCCAACCAGTTGCTGGAGTTAGAGCGGCCTGAGGCCATTAAGCAAGCGGTCAAACAAGGTTTAGGTATAGGCTGTTTACCTTTACTGGCAGTGCAGGACGAAATTAATGCCGGGCAGTTGCTATTACTGCAAAGTCCTTTGCAGCTGCAACGTCATTTCAGACTGGTGCAGCATAAAAACTATCAACCTGCTCTGCTGCTAAAATTTTTGCACTTTCTGCAGCAGAGCAGTGTCATTAACGCACTTTAATAGCTTTACGTTTTGGTAATAACTCTGCCGGTAAACTAAAAGAAAAGCTGCTGCCTTTTTTCGGTTCGCTGAAAATCATCAGCTTGCTGTTATGGCGCTGCAATACATGTTTGACTATAGCTAAGCCCAAACCCGTTCCGCCTGTGGCGCGAGCTCTGGCCTGGTCAACACGGTAAAACCGTTCGGTCAGCCGCTTCACATGCTGTGGCGCTATACCTTCGCCATTATCGCTGACACTAAACACTGCCTTCTGATGCTGCCTTACCCAGCTCACCTGAATTTCGCCACCATTTGGCGTGTATTTAATGGCGTTAGTGATCAGGTTAGAAAAGGCACTACGCAGCTCTTCGCGAATACCTGACACCACAAGACCTGGTTCAACTGAAAAGCTGATCTGATGATGCTTATCGCGATTTAACGTCTGAGATTCCTGCTCCAGCATCGCCAGCATCGCGGGCACATCGATATGATCTTCAAACTGCACTTTAGCCGCGGCTTCAATACGGGACAGCGTTAACAGTTGCTGTACCAGCGCGTCCATACGTTTGGTTTGCTCCAGCATCACAGTGTGAGCTTTCAGCCAGATACCGGCGTTGGGCAGGTTATCTGCATCCATCACTTCCAGATATCCCTGCAATACAGTTAACGGCGTACGCAGTTCATGTGACACATTAGCCACAAAGTCTTTGCGTACCTGTTCCAACAGTTTCAGCTGAGTGACATCACGCACAATCAGCAAATGCTGATCGTCACCGTATTGCAGCATGCGGTATTCCAGCACCAGATCTTCGTTCACCGGCGAGGATAACTCCAGCGGCTGATCAAATTGCTTCTGCTGAATGTAAGTTTGAAATTCTGGATTGCGAATAAGGTTATCAATACGCTGACGCTCATCCTGTGGCCAACGTAAACCCACCAGTTGCTGTGCCAGTTTATTGCACCAGATAATGGTCCAGTCACTGTTTAAAACCACTATCGCATCAGGCAAGGCTTCGGCACCATCGCGAAAGCGCCGGATCAGTGCTCTTAGTTCTTTATTTTTTTTACGGGCTTTGCGCAGGCGATAATAAATGCCATCAAACACTTGTTGCCAGCTGCCATCACCGGCTGGAGGCGTCAGCTTTTTATCGCGCCATAGCCATTTATCCAGAATAAAAATATGCCGGTAATTCCAGCCCAGCAACACTAAAGAGGTGGCAAATAAAGCAGGAAACAGCAGGTCAAACAACCAGCCAGCTAAAGCAACAATAAAGAACAAAAGGAAGATTTTTCCGAAAATCTTCCTTTTAGATAGTAACAAACGCATAGCACCTACTTATTACCCGTCGTACTTGAAGCCGCAGCGTTGTTGGCTGCCCTCTTTCGCCCCAATCACATAGGACAACTATGTTCATGGGGTCTCTGTTGCCGCCGTGCTGCAACTCCAATTACTTTGGGTAAATAGCGACAAAAATTGGGTCTCGCTCACTTGGCTGAGAAACGATAACCCGAACCCCGTACAGTTTGCACTAAACGGTCATGTCCGGCCAATGAAATGGCTTTACGTAAACGGCGGATATGCACATCGACTGTTCTGTCTTCAACGTACACATTAGTGCCCCAGACATGATCCAGCAACTGCTCACGGCTATACACCCGCTCCGGATGCGTCATAAAAAAATGCAATAAGCGGAATTCGGTCGGCCCCATATCGACAGCCTGTTCAGCGGCAGTCACACGGTGAGATACCGGATCCAGTTTTAAGCCCTGAACTTCAATCACATCATCCAGGCTGGTTGGCGCCACACGACGGATCACAGCTTTAATACGAGCCATCAGCTCTTTAGGTGAAAATGGTTTAGTGACGTAATCATCAGCCCCCACTTCCAGTCCACGAACTTTGTCTTCTTCTTCACCGCGCGCCGTGATCATAATGATTGGAATAGTGCGGGTCAGCTCATGCCCTTTCATTTTTTTGGCAAACTGAATACCGCTGCCCCCAGGCAACATCCAGTCCAGTAAGACTAAATCAGGATAAGGTTCTACCAACATATTTACGGCCGAATCAAAATCTTCTGCTGTGCTGGCCTGATAGCCATTTTGTTCAAGCACAAAACACAACATGTCACGGATCGGCGCTTCGTCTTCTACGACCAGGATTTTTCTAGACATAACCCTCTACCAATTCAAGCTGATTTATTAATTGTGACCAGTATGGCGTTAGTTTATGACAGTTTTATGAAAGCAAAACAAGCAGACTGCTCTGTAATGACCAGATAACAGGTTCAGGAACACAGCTGCAACAGTATTTTGCCACTTTGACTGACCCGAGATAAAAAACAACCAATTTGCTTACATTTTTCTAATAAAAATAAAAGTCTTTCAAATGACACTTTAGTGAAGGTTTTTTGACAGCATCAGCGCTACACCACGCCAGACGCGGCCTGCATTTTAAGTTCAATCTATTCATCCGTCACTGTAATAAAACAGTCATTAAGCCTGAGTATGGTTGGCCACAGCTTTTTATAACAACAGTATTCCTGTTCGTACTTATTGGAGATTGAGTAATGGCTTTACGTAACTTTTTAAAATTGAGCGCAATTGCCTCAGCTTTAGTGTTAGCTGGTTGTGGCGGTGGAGATATCAACATCGATACAGGTAATGGCGGTGATAACGGCGGTGGTGTTACCCCTCCTCCAACCAGCGCTTGTCCAGCCTTTGCTACTCAGGCCGCCGCTTTAGCTGGCGTTACTACTCCAGTGTGTGAAATTAAAGGCATTATTACCAGCGACACCACATTAACAGCAGATATCGCCTGGGCTTTAGCGGGCAAAGTGACTGTAGGTAATGATAACGCCAACAGCGCTACTTTAACCATTCAGCCAGGTACTAAAATTTTTGGTAAAAGTGGCGCTGACTATTTAGTAGTTGCCCGTGGTTCAAAAATTCAGGCTGTTGGTACAGCCACTAACCCTATCATCATGACATCAGTGAATGACATGTTAGGTTTATCTGACGACGAATCTGCCGCTGAATGGGGTGGTTTAGTTTTATTAGGTAAAGCACCAACCAACAAATGTGACCAGGCTAACTTAGCAACCTGTCAGGTTGAAGCAGAAGGTGAAGCAGGCCCATACGGCGGTGCAAACCCTGATGACAGCAGCGGTGCTTTAAAATATGTTCAGGTACGTTACGCTGGTTTTGAAGTTATCCCTGATAACGAATTAAACGGTATTACTTTTGCCGGTGTAGGCCGTGGCACTACAGTGGAATATATTCAGGTTCACAACAACCTGGATGACGGTGTCGAGTTTTTCGGCGGCACAGTGGATGCTAAATATGTAGTGCTCACAGGCAACCGTGACGACTCTTTAGACTGGGCTGATGGCTGGACTGGCCGCATGCAACACGTATTAATCCGTCACAATCCAAATGACAGCAAAGCTGGCCGTGGTATTGAAGCGGATAACCAATCAGGTAACTTCACTGCAACGCCTGTCAGCAAGCCAAAAATTTCTAACCTGACGATCATCGGCAGCAATTACGATGGCGACGAAGATTCTGAAGGTATTCTGTTACGTGCTGGTACTTCTGCTGAATTGTATAACGTGATTGTGACTGGCCCTGAAGATATGGGTGAGTGCTTCGAAGTGAACACCACTGAAACTGCCAACTTTGCCAATAGCGGTGACCTGGTATTCCGTAATTCAATCATCGACTGCGCTGAGCCTTTTGCTGATATTAAAGATGCAGCCGGTAACGTGACCTTTAATGCAAGAGCATGGTTTGAAGCTCAACCAAACAACCTGGTAGGTGATGCGTTATTAGGTGGTTATGTTCCGGCACCGAATTCACCAGCTTTAGGCAATGGCTACAACGTTTCAAATAATGTCGATGGCTGGTTTGACAGTGTCAACTACATTGGTGCCTTTAACGGCACAACAGACTGGACCAAAGGCTGGACCACATCTTTACATGTTGAAGATGGCGTTAACTTAAAAACCTGCCCAACAGGCACTACAGAAACCAGTAGCTTAACAGGGCGTTTAAACTGCCAGTTAACAGGTGATATCACTACGAACGTCACTTTAGCTGCCGGTGCTGAATATGTATTAAGTGGCCGTGTGCGTATTGGTGTGGACAATGCCACCAGCGCAACCTTAACAGTACAACCTGGTGTAACTATTTATGGTAAGTCAGGTGCTGATTTCCTGGTGGTAACCCGTGGTTCAAAAATTGTTGCTGAAGGCACTGCAGCTAACCCTATCACTATGACTTCTGTTCAGGACGTGATTGGTTCACCTACTGCTGCGGGTCAGTGGGGTGGTTTAGTGTTGCTGGGTAACGCACCAAGCAACAAATGTGCTGATGTAAACAACTGTGGTCTGGCCGCTGAAGGTGATGCTGGTCCGTACGGTGGCCCAAATGCGGCAGACAGCAGCGGCTCTCTGAATTATGTAGTTGTGAAACATGCTGGTTACGAAGTTATTCCGGATAACGAATTAAACGGTATTACTTTTGCCGGCGTAGGTTCAGGCACTAAGTGTTCCAACATTCAGGTTCACCAGAACGTGGATGACGGTGTGGAATTCTTCGGTGGTAGCGTGAGCTGTAAAAACGTAGTTCTGACTGCAAACGGCGACGACTCAGTCGACTGGGCTGATGGCTGGAGCGGTAAATTGCAGTTTGTGTTAGTTAAACATGCGGCTGATAACGCCAAAGCTAACCGCGGCATTGAAGGTGACAACGATGCATCTAACTTCACTGCGACTCCGGTTTCTAACCCAACAATAGCTAACATGACCATTATCGGCAATACCTTTGACGGCACTGATGATTCTGAAGGCGTATTGCTACGTGCCGGTACTAACGCTCAATTAGCAAACTTCGTCATTACTGGCCCGGCTGGTATGGGTGAATGCCTGGAAATTGAATCTGCACCTTCTCTGGCGTTAGCTGCAGCTGGCAGCTTAACCATGACCAACTCTGTCATTGCCTGCCCTACTGAAGCGGTTAAAGGCACAGTTGCAACTGGCGTGACGACAGAAGCCTGGTTCCTGAATCAAACAGCCAACAAGCTGGCTGCAACACAAAGCGACGTCTTAAAAGGCATATTCACTATCGATGCCACTCCGGCCAAAGATATGAAAACTGTGGATGCCTTCTTTGATACCGTGAACTTTGTTGGTGCAGTATCAGAAAGCAACAACTGGACTGCTGGTTGGGCTGTAGGTCTGGACGACTAAGCAACCATAAACTGCCGGCTCGCCGGCAGTTTTGAATTCACTAATTGCCGGGCCTCCTTTGGATAAGCCCGGCTTACAGTTACATAGCCAAAGTGATTGACGCTGCAGTGAGGCGACAAGCGAACGAGACCCCAGGAGCATAGTAGTCCTATGTGACTGGGGCGAGTAAACGTAGTCAACAAAACTGCAGCTATAAGCACGAAGGCTAGATGAAAGAATTAGCTGATAGGACCAAGTTCAAATGAGCAGCAAGCAAAGTTTTAAAATCAGTCAGGTTGGCCGCGGCGTGCTGCTGGCGTTAGCCGCAGCAACCAGCATGATGCCTGCATTAGCCCAGGAAACACCTGCAAAGCCGGTAGAAGACAGCAAAGAAGTTGAGCGTATTGAAGTCTCTGGCCGTCTGATGAGCTCAGCCGCTTCCGCAGCAGCAGAACGCCGTGAACAACCTTATGTCGCAGAATTATTAGGCATGGAGCAAATTTCCAGAGCCGGCGACAGTAATGCAGCAACAGCACTTCGCCGTGTAACAGGCTTAACTTTAGTCAAAGATAAATTTATTTATGTGCGTGGTTTAGGGGAACGTTATTCCAGTACCTTATTAAACGGTGCTATGGTCCCAAGCCCGGATCCAACCCGGAACGTAATCCCTTTGGATATGTTTCCGGCCGGTATTATTGAAAGTTTAGTGGTACAAAAAGCTTATTCACCTGAACTGCCTGCGGCTTTTGGTGGTGGTAGTGTCAATATCCGCACTGCGTCAATTCCGTTACAACGTAGTTTTAACCTCTCAGTAGGCACAGGTTACAACAGTCTGAACAGCAGTGATGCCTACACTTACAACGGTGGCGGTGACGACTGGATGGGTAGCGATGATGGCACTCGCGCTATGTCGCCACAACTGCGTGCAGCTTTGGATCAATACGGCACTATTAACCAGATTAATATCGCTGAATCCTTAGGTGGCATTAACCAGGGCAACCTGGCTCAGGCCGCCACTATAGTGCGTGAATTAGGCTTAAACTTTAACCGCGATGTTGATGTACAACGCGAAAATATCAAACCTGATTTTGATGGCGGCGTGTCTTTTGGTGATAAGTTTGATATTGGTTCTTCTGTATTTGGTGTTATGGCGGGCGTCAGCTATGACAGGTCTACCCAAAATATCGAAGAGCAGGAACGCTACTTCTCTGTATCTGGCGATGATTTGGTTCCACTGAATTTATACGATGACATCAAAGGCACTGAACATCAGGTAAAACTGTCCGGGATGCTGAACTTTGGTTTAGAACTGGATGAAAACCATCGCTTTGAGACTGCTTCAATTTATCTGCGGGACACCAAAGATGAAGTCAAAGTGAAAAATGGTGACAGTATTGAAACCATCAACGAAGAAGACAGGTATAACACCGACACGTCAATTCGCTACGAAGAACGTTCCATGTTCAGTAACCAAATCCGTGGCCGCCATATCCTGCCATGGTTATACGATATCAACTTCGACTGGCAATATACGGATGCAAAAGCTGAACGTGATGCTCCGGGAGAAATTGAATACCGTTACGTCAACGAACTTCAGGCCGATGGCTCTGTCAGCTCTTTCCTGCGCCGCAACCAAAATGCAGTGAACTACAGCTTTGGCAATATGGTCGACAATACTGAAAATGGTAGCTGGAACGCTAAATTGCCATTTACTTTAGGCAAAGCAGAGATGAGCCTGAACGGTGGTTACTCCTATTTTGAGCGGACCCGTGAGTCTGAAACCAACCTGTTTAACTTCAGCACAGTGGGCTATAGCCTGGATCAGTTGAGCCAGAAATTTTCAGAAATATTCTCTGATGAAAGCATTCTTAATACCGCCAATGGTTTTGAGATCTCCAACGTCACCACACAAGCCGACGACTACATAGCAGCACAAATGATTGATGCCGCTTATGTTGGCATGGAAATGAACTACGACTATTTGCTACGTTTAAACTTCGGTGTCCGTTATGAAGACTTCCGTCAGATTTCTATTCCGTTAAATGCAGACGGTGAAATCAGCGGCAATATCGAAGATTTCCCGGTGCAGGAAGATGGTTTCTACCCTTCATTGTCTTTAACCTGGTTTGTCAGTGACGATCTGCAGGCACGTTTTGGCTTCAGTAAAACAGTCGTCCGCCCAGACTTACGTGAAGTAACACCAGTGCTCTTTATCGACCCTCTGACCGATTTTAAAGTCACGGGTTTTTCCGGTCTGGAAAGCACAGATGTCAGCAGCTATGACGCCCGTTTAGAATGGTATTACGACGAAAGCAACTACAGTGTTGGTGTGTTCTATAAAGATTTGGATAAGCCAATTGAATCCATTGAATTAAGTGGTTCAGACGGTAACTTGCTGATGTCATTCCGTAATGGCGACGCAGGCGAAGTTTACGGCGTTGAAGCTGAGTTTTTGCAACAACTAAACATGTTTAAAGGCGAAAGCTATAGCTGGTTGGATAACTTCTTTGTCGCTGGTAACTTCACTTACAGCGAATCTGAAATTACTATCCAGCAATTTGCCGGTACCAACCTGACCAACTTAACACGTCCGCTAAGTGGTCACTCTAAGCATGTGGTCAACTTCCAGTTAGGTTTTGACTCAGATAACGACGAACATAATGCGACTCTGACTTACAACGTCTTCGGTAAACGTATTGCCTTTGCTGGTGTAAACGACAAAGACGATGCGTACGAGCAGCCATTTAACTCATTAGATTTTGTCTACTCATACACGCCGTTTGAATCGACTTCAGTCAAGCTGTCGATGAAAAACATACTGGATGAAGATGTTGAAATTATGCAGCAAGGTGAGTTGTTACAACGCCGTGTTGAAGGCCAAAGCTACGGTTTAAGCTTCAGCTACAAATACTAAGTTAGTGTTTTTATACAGAGGGTCAGAACTTAAGTTCTGACCCTTTTTTATGAACTATGATTAGTGCATCAGCTGTTCTATAGCTTCTGGCTTATTATGAATGGCGAACTTGTCGACTAAAGTGGCACTGGCCTGATTCAGCCCTATCACTTCTGCTTCTATTCCTGCTTTGCGGAATTTCAGTATCACCTTATCCAGCGAGCTGACGGCTGTGATATCCCAAAAGTGTGCATGAGTTAAATCAATCTGCACCACACGAAGTGGCTCTTTAAAATCAAAAGCGGCAACAAAAGGTTCAGCAGAAGTGAAAAACACCTGCCCTGTCACCAAATAACGACGACTGCTGCCATCGGCAGAGAGTTCAGATTGAATTGCCAGTAACTGACCTACTTTATTAGCAAAAAATAACGCACTCATCAGTACACCCACAAAGACGCCGTAGGCCAGATTGTGAGTAAAAACTACCACCAACACAGTAATAATCATCACCAGGCTGGAGCTTTTAGGGTTAGTGGTTAAATCCCGTACTGACTGCCAGTTAAAGGTGCCAATGGATACCATAATCATCACCGCAACCAAAGCGGCCATAGGGATCATGCCGACCCATTCGCCTAGAAACACAGCAAAAATAAGCAGCAAGATGCCCGCCAATAAGGTAGATAAACGCGCACGACCACCGGATTTGACGTTAATTACTGACTGGCCAATCATGGCACAACCCGCCATGCCGCCTAATAAACCTGAACCTATATTGGCGATGCCCTGCCCTATACATTCGCGGTTTTTATTGCTGTTGGTATCGGTCATATCATCGACAATAGTGGCCGTCATTAACGACTCCAAAATACCTACTAAGGCCAGACCTAAAGCATAAGGGAAAATAATTTGTAGAGTGTCCATCGTCAGAGGCACATCTGGCCATAAGAAGATTGGCAGGCTATCAGGCAAAGCACCCATATCCGACACAGTACGAACATCAATCTGGAAATACAGCGCAATGGAGGTTAAAACTACAATACAGACCAGAGGTGAAGGCACTGTTTTTGTAACATAAGGAAACAGATAAATAATAGCTAAGCCCGCAGCTGTCATGGCGTAGACATGCCAGGTGACATTAGTTAGCTCAGGCAGTTGCGCCATAAAGATCAGAATAGCCAGCGCATTGACAAAACCTGTCACCACTGAGCGCGAAACAAACCTCATCAGCTCACCCAGTTTGCATAAACCAAACAAAATTTGCAGCACACCGGTTAACAAAGTAGCCAGCAGTAAATACTGCAAACCATGTTCTTTCACCAAGGTAATCATCAACAGCGCCATAGCGCCAGTAGCGGCAGAAATCATAGCAGGACGACCACCGGCAAAAGCGGTGATCACAGCAATAGCAAAGGAAGCGTATAAACCAACTTTAGGATCGACACCGGCAATAATAGAGAAGGCGATAGCTTCTGGAATAAGCGCCAGAGCAACCACTATGGCGGATAATACATCGCCACGAACATTAGACAGCCAGTGCTGCCGTATGGATTGAAACATCAGGAATTCCTTTGTAGTCGAGTCTTTATAAACGCATTTTTTCAGGCATAAAAGTTATAACGCCCCAGAATGCGTTTTCACTTTTATCGATAGAAAAACGGTTTAAGCACTACATCGGCGACAAAGTTCCTTATGCTAAGCAGGCCAGAGGCTGGAAAAAACGGCTATATTCTAGCCCAAAAGCCTTATGGCTGGAACCTTAATCTTCCGGGCAAGGATTTTTTGTCAGGGGAGTTGCTCAGGTAAAACCTCATCAGGCAGCGGATAAAAATGCGCACCAGCCCCTTTTTCTGCCAGTTTATCCTGCGGGTTTCGCAATGGACAATGCGTCATCGATAAACAACCACAGCCGATACACATACTCAATTGGTCTCTTAAATCAGTCAGTTGAGCTATGCGTAAATCCAGCTCGGCTTTCCATTGTTCCGACATCTGTTGCCAGTGCTGTTGGTCGGCATTTTGACCTGGTGGCAAAACCGACAAGGCTTTGCCAATTTCTTCCAGCGGAATACCGGTGCGCTGCGCGACTTTAATAATGGCCACCCGTCGTAATACATCGCGCGAATAACGGCGCTGATTACCAGCATTACGCTGGCTGTGGATCAGCCCCTTTTGCTCATAAAAATGCAAAGTAGCCACAGACACCCCGCTACGTTTTGCCACTTCCCCAACAGATAACACTGTTTTCAGCGGCTTTTTTTGCTGCTCTCTGACTTCGTTTGTAGCTACCATAAAAAAACTATTGACCTTAACCTAACTTGAGGTTTTAGCATAACCGCAATTTCATTCACAGGGGAAGTTTTTATGCTGGAGCATGCGGTTTATCCAATAGGATCGGGGTGCCAGTCTGAACAAGGCTGTGCACAGCAATTATTAAGTCGTTTGCAACGCGCCATCAATCAACGTAACTGGCCATTATTCAGTTCCTGTTTTACCGAGCAGGTTGTGCTGGTCAATTTATTGGGGCAACGCCTGACAGGACACGCAGAACTGGTACGTTATCAGCAGCAACTGATTGATATGCATCAGGACAGGGTCTGGATATATCAGTTACTGCATCTGCAACAACTGGATTTGGATACCTTTTTAATCAATGCGGAGCAGCAGTGGCAACACAGAGGACTACAGCATAAAGTGGGCCTGTGCAGCACTCCGCTTTATGTGGTGACACGGCAAGGACGACAGTGGCGGATTTGCGCTGGTAATACACTTTAATCGATAAAGGTTGCGGAACCTTTTTGATGAGCTTTTGTTGTTTCATCAGCTCGGGTCAGCCACCTGGTGGATCTTTTTTATCTCCCTTTGTTTGTCAGAGACTTGTCAAACAAAGGGAGAAGAAAGGCCAGTTGCCTGTATTGCCAGGGGATCAGTGTCAGAACTTATGCTCTATACCCACGGCAAGGTAGTCGCTGTCCACTTTACTATCAAAATCAAAACTACTGTACCAGCCAAACAACTTGGTATTTTTACCTAATTTATAATCTGCGCCAACCGAGACGCCCTTGTCATCTTCCAAAGTCTGGTACTGAGCTTTCAGTTCCCACTGATCCAGCGGGTAAGCGATATTTGCCAGATAACCATCAAATTTTTCGCCGCTATCTACTTCTTCCTGCTGCTGTAGCATGACGCCTAATTTAAAGTCTGCCACTTTCACCTGCACAGTAGCGCGGCTGGCATCAAAGCCATTCATTTCGCTGTCCATCGCAATGGACGCATACCAGGTAGAGTCTTTTAAATTTTCATCGCCGTAGACTACAGCATACGACTGAGCATCTTTAGCATCAGCTTCATCTTCCATCACATGACTCAGCAGCAGTTTAAAACCCTGAAAAGACGGGGAGGTATAAGCGATAGAATCGCTCATACGGTTTTCGCCTTTCCATAACGTTTTAATATCAGCTTCATAGTCACCAAATAAATCTATTTTTCCTTGTGACATTTTCAGCGCTGTATCATGACGGCCCGCAGTTACGGTACCGAAGACGCCCTGCAAACCAATAAACTGGTTACGGGATTTAATATTTTTCTCGTTAGCCTCATCCGAAAGGTCAACTTCCCACTCCAGTTGGTAAATCAGTGTCAAACCCTCCTCCAATCCGTAGTCACCCTGGATGCCAAAGCGGGAGGCATTACTTTTTAATTCGCCGAACGATCCTTCGCCCTCATCAGACTGTTGCGCTGAAACATTTATTTTTCCGTAGATTTCCCAGTCTTTAGCCTGAGCGGTAGTCACACAACTTAAAGCCAATGCACTACTTAATAAAGCTTTTGCAAACATGATTGTCCTTCTCGATGAAGAGGTTTGGGCTAAAAAATACTGTTTAGCTGGATAATAATCAGTGGATGCAAAAGCTCAGCTTCGGCATCAATTGTGTAATCGTCTGCCGCTGAGCTATTGAAATATGACAATAAAGCTTCCGATACATGACGTTTCGGAGTCTATTTTATGACTTAATAATGACAGATTTATGACAGGAATTAAGGAGCCTTAAGCTCCAGACATTCGCCCACTCTGCTGGCTTTATCAAAATCCAGCCCTTGTTGCAGTATCCTTGACGAAGGACGCCACTCTGGATTCACCCAGCTTTTACTAAGCTTTTGATCCGGATACTGAATACCTGCCAGGTCAAGCAAACTATGAAACACACTGCTGGTCATCAGAGGTTGCTGACGACGTTGTTCAGCCAGTGCTTTTTTCTGGGGATAGAGCAAATTATACGCATCGGAGGTCCAGAGAATAGAAGCTACTCTGTAGTCACGCTCGGTGTTATGACCGTGGCCACTCTTAGCACACTGGCCGTCAAAAATATTCTCACCATGATCCGACACAAAAAACAAACTGCTGACACTCTGACTTTTTTCCAGCTGCTTAATCAGGTTAAATAAAACAAAGTCAGTGTAGGCCACGCTATTGTCATAGGCATTATTCAGTAAAGCTCTGGATTTTTGATCATGCATGCTGATGAGCTGACCTTTGCCAGACGGAGTAAATAAGTCAAATGCCTCCGGATAGCGATCGGCATAACTAAAATGACTACCAAGAGTGTGTACGACAATAAATTGCTTCTGCTGGTTTTGTTGCAGTACACGTTCAAAGGCAGGTAATAATATGTCGTCGTAAAAGCCCTCTTTTTTATAGCCTACCGGGTTTAAATACTGCACCTGATCAGCTTCACTGGCATGCAAAGCGATAGAGGAATCATGCACGCCAAGCGGGCTTTGTGTGGAAAGCCAGCTGGTGCTGAATCCAGCTTCTTTAAAGGCGGCAACCAAAGATGTTTCTGTCGGAAAATATCGCTGATCGGTAGCCGCTTTACGCGATAGGATCACAGGCACCGACATACGGGTCCAGGCCCATGGGCTGACCATGTCGGTAAAACTAACTACATTTTCAGTACCGGCCAAACGGGGTGTAGTGGCTCTGTTGTAACCATTGAGCTGCAAACGATCCGGTCTTAAAGTTTCCCCTATCACCAGCACATAAATTTGTCGTTGTGCCGGTACATCAGCCTGACGGGCAGAAAACTTAAACAAAGCCGTACTTTCAGCCACATCAGCCACAGCTTGTTTTTGCTTAACAAACTCATTGATGGCCAGCAGCATATTCAGCGGATAAGTCGCATGAAACTTCTCATAGCTGTATGGCAAAGGCCGCTGTACAAAAATATTCTCTTCCGGGTTGGCACGCTGTTTCGCTTTATTTATTTGCTGATACTGCCATTCGTTCCAGCTCAGGCTTGCCAGCACACCGATACAAATCAGCCAAATCACTGGCCTTACTCCACCTTCCCAGCGCCAGTTTCGCTGCCAGGCATTACGCACCAGATACCACCAGAGCGCCACAATCACAACAACAGCCAAAGCTAAAAATACACCTATGCCAGTCAAATAGCCCAAAGCTTCGTTCAGATCGGTTTCCGCCACTATAGCTATGGCATGAGCATCCGTATTTTTCTGATACGTCAGCAGATAAAACACTTCTTGCGGCACCAGCAAAGCCGCAGGGAGCAGCAACACCAAACCTGGCCATAAGGAACGGAATAGCGACAGCACCAGCAAATAACACCAAACCGCGGCAATAAGCTTCCATTGCAGATAAGGCACCAGCTCCTGTTCTGGCCATTGCACCAGCACAGGAGATAACAACAGCAGAGCAAAGATCACTAACCCAACAGCACGACACAACGAATGCAATAACGACTGGTTCACCAAAAAGCCTCCGGGCTCAAAACTCAGCTGGTCTGAAAAATTGGGATTCTGAGCGCATTTTGTAACTTTTACCAGACCTGTTAACAGAATCTCATGGGCATAGTGATGTCCGAATATTACTCCTCGGTTAATAGTGCAAATAACTCGGCTCTGTTGCGACCATTACGTTTGGCCATATACAGCGCTGAATCAGCCTGCAAATACAACTCTTCGAAGTTACTTTCGCCCTGCGTCAGGGCAATGCCGATAGATGTAGTCACACATAACTCGGCCATGCCGGCTTTAATTGGATAATCAGCCAGAATCACCCGTACCCGCTCCGCGACATGTAAAGCTGTGGACGGATCGGTTTCAGATAAAAACACCGCAAACTCTTCACCGCCAATACGGCCAAAAATATCGTATTCACGCAGAGCTTTTTTGATTCGGTTAGCGGTAGCTTTTAACACTTCATCGCCAGCCTGATGACCGTAGGTGTCGTTCACTGATTTAAAAAAGTCCAAATCCAGCAACAATAAAGCCGCAGGCTGATCCGTGCGTTGACAACGCGCCAGCTCAGCTTCAACAGAATCAACAAAGCAGCGGCGATTGGCTACTTTGGTCAGCTCGTCTGTCAGTGCTAACTCACTTAAACTTTCAACGTTGCTGTACAGCTGATGCTCCAACACCTTCTGCTTGGTAATTTCTTTAGCCTGGATCAGCATTTCGCCGGAAGGAAGAATTTGCTCTGACATTAGAAACCAGCGGCCGTCGGTTAAATCCACTTCAAACAATCGAAACGGGTTTTGCCGCCTTTTTTGCTGAGCTTGCGCCAGCCACTCTTCAATATTGTCAGCCTCAAACCGCACACCTTTGCCTTCGCGAAAAGACAAGCGCATCAGATTATCGAAGGAGATCCCCAGTATATTCCGTTGGTCCTGATAAAAAATATCAGCAAAAGCCTGATTGCAGCCAAGCATCTCATCGTTGGCACTTAAAATCGCGTAACCATCGTTACAGACAGCTATAAATTCAAGTAGTTTTTGCTGAAACATCAGCTGAGAGAATGACATACCAACCTCTGCCGCAACATCTGTGTTTAAACACTAGCAGAGGGAATTAAGAGCGCCAGAGAAGATTGTAAACTTAAGCTTGATCAGAGATTTAAATAAAAAAGGGACAACCAAGTGTCCCCTTTCATCTGCGAACATCCATCAAAGTTCAGCACGCTTACCAGGCCAGGCACTGAGTACGGTTTCTGCAACCTGCTTTAATTCAGCACAGTTTGCACCGCTGGTGGCTTGTATCGCCATCCCTTGTAACACTGCACCTATATAGCGGGCTAAAGCGGCAGGATCAGAATCTTCAGGTAAGTCGCCTTCGTTTTTAGCTCGTTGCAGACGCTCGCACAAAGCCGTTTCTCCGGCTCTGCGTTTAATAATCAATGCTTCTTTCACAAAAGCCGCAGATTCACTACAAGCCAAAGCCCCCTGCACTATGACACAACCTGGCGGGTTATCCGGATCGGCATTGGCACTGGCTGCACCACAGAGCATATGTTTCACCACGTCAAAGGAAGTTGCATGCTCCAATGCCGGATAAAAAAACGCACAAGGGCGGTTTTCATAAAGCTCAATGGCTTTTAAAAACAACTGTTCTTTATTACCAAAGGCGGCATACAAGCTGGGTTTGTTAATGCCCATGGCTTCACATAAATCAGGTAAGGATGCGCCTTCGTAACCTTTACGCCAGAAGACCTCTAATGCCTTTTGTAAGGCTTTTTCCATGTCAAAAGCGCGCGGGCGTCCCACTGTTGGCGCTGGTGTAACCGCTGATGCTGACATTTCAGACTCCGGATTAAAAACGATGCGCTAGCTTAAACTGCTTGGCAGCACATGTCCAGAAAGGAATACTTACCAAGCGGTACATTATTGTATATAATAGCAACTTATCTTGACAGACCAGTTGCCTGGCCTGCTTTGGACTCTGTCATTGTGAAATAGTTTTAGGCAATCCAAAGCGGTTTTTAGATATTCAGCAAAAACAAGGCCCGATTTATCCTGTATCCAGGTTAACAGCCCTTCCCGCAGTAGCTCCTGCTAGCCCATAAAACTTCGGCTTATAACCAAAGTTTTTTTGTTAAGTTCAAAAGACTCTAAATTATTTACCGAACGGTACAAAATAATGATTGACTCTGAACTGGACTTCTATATATTTACCGACCAGTACAAAACTAACAGATGAAACTAGTTTGTACAACAAAAGTTGAAACCAAATTTCTTTATTGATCGAACTGAACGAGGAACATGTCATGAGCAGCAACAGCACTATTCGTACCTTTGTATTGGGAAGCATCGCCGCCTTAGTGTTATCCGCTTGTGGCACTCCGGAAGCTGCGGCACCGGGCGCTATGGCAGCACCTGAAATTAATGTGGCAACAGTAGTACATGAAAAAATCACTGAATGGGACGAGTTCACTGGCCGTTTACAGGCGCCGGAAACTGTCACTTTGGTACCCCGTGTATCAGGTTACATCGAACAGGTGTTTTTCACTGAAGGCGCTTTAGTCAAACAAGGCGACTTGCTGTTTCAGATTGATGCACGCCCTTTTGCTGCTGAAGTAGCGCGTTTAAGAGCTGAATTAACCAATGCTGAAACTGCACAGAAACTGGCGGATAACGATTACCGTAGGGCCGCTGCGCTGAAAAAACAACGCGCGATTTCTGAAGAAGTATTAGACACCCGTCAGAGCAGTAAACTGCAATCAGCAGCGACTGTGGCTTCTGTTAAAGCCGCGTTGCAACGCGCAGAGCTGGACTTGTCTTTTACTCAGGTGAAAGCGCCTATTTCAGGCCGCGTTTCTTACGCTCAAATCACAGCAGGTAACTTTGTTCAGGCTGGTAGCAGCCAACTGACGACCTTAGTCAGCACCAGCAAAATGTACGCCTACTTTGATGCTGACGAACAAACTTATCTGAAATATGTGCAGCTGGCGGCTGAAGGCAACAGAGCAGAACAGCGCACTGCACACAACACGGTTTATATGGCTTTGGCCGGTGACAGTGACTTTGGTTATGTTGGCAATATCGACTTTATCGACAACAGCATCAATGCCCAAACCGGTACTATCCGTGCCCGCGCAACCTTTGAAAACGTCGATAACAAATTAATTCCAGGTTTATTCGCCCGCTTAAAACTGGTGGGCAGCAGTGCTTATCAGGGCATTTTGATCGACGACAAAGCCATAGGCACAGACTTAAACAACAAGTTTGTACTGGTGGTAAATAACGAAAACCAACTGGAATACCGCCCTGTCACTTTAGGTGAAAAGGTCAACGGCCTGCGCATTATAAGCTCTGGTTTAAATGCCTCGGATCGGATCGTGGTAAACGGTCTGCAACGTGTTCGTCCATCCATGACCATTCAGCCTAAACTGGTAGAGATGGCAACAAGCCAACAGTTAACCAGTTTAAAAGCAGAACAACAGCAGTTAGAGCAGGACAGTAAGCTGGAGCTGACAGCTGCTGCAGAACAAGCTGCTTCTGTGCAACAAGCAGCTAACCAGGGTTAAGGAACGGATATGTTATCGCAATTTTTTATCAAAAGACCTATTTTTGCCGCTGTGCTGTCGCTGCTGATTTTTATCGGCGGCGCCATCGCCGTCTGGCAACTCCCTATCACTGAATACCCTGAAGTGGTGCCTCCTACAGTCGTAGTGACAGCCAACTATCCGGGTGCTAACCCTAAAGTTATAGCGGACACAGTCGCATCCCCTTTAGAACAGGAAATTAACGGTGTTGAAGACATGTTGTATATGTCTTCACAAGCGACTTCTGATGGCCGTATGACCTTAACCATTACCTTCGCTATAGGTACTGATGTTGACCGAGCTCAGACACAAGTGCAAAGCCGTGTCGATAGAGCAAAACCTCGTCTGCCGCAGGAAGTGCAACGTTTAGGCGTAGTGACTGAAAAATCATCACCGGATTTAACCATGGTGGTGCATTTAACCTCACCGGATAACAGATACGATATGTTGTATTTGTCAAACTATGCGGCGCTGAACGTCAAAGACGAATTAGCCCGTATTGATGGTGTGGGTGCAGTACGTTTATTTGGTGCCAGTGAATACAGCTTACGTATTTGGCTGGATCCAAACAAAGTATCAGCTGTAGGTTTATCACCAGCCCAAATTCTGGCGTCTATCCGTGAGCAAAACCAACAGGCTGCAGCCGGTTCTTTAGGCGCTCAGCCCGCGGGTGACAGCGATTTCCAAATTCTGATCAACGTCAAAGGCCGTTTAACCACAGAGCAAGAATTTGCTGACATTATCGTCAAAGTCGGTGAAGACGGTGAAGTGACACGTATCCGTGATATTGGCCGGGTGGAATTAGGCGCTCAGTCTTATGCACTGCGCTCATTACTGAATAACAAAGACGCTGTGGCTATTCCAATTTTCCAGGCGTCTGGTTCAAACGCTATTCAGATTTCTGATGATGTACGCGCTACTATGGCCGAACTGTCGAAAGGCTTCCCTGAAGGTTTAACTTACGACATCGTCTACGATCCAACCGTATTCGTACGGGGTTCTATTGAAGCGGTAGTGAAAACCTTGCTCGAAGCTATATTGCTGGTGGTTCTGGTCGTGGTGTTATTCCTGCAAACCTGGCGTGCTTCTATTATTCCTTTAGTTGCAGTGCCTGTGTCTTTGGTAGGTACCTTTGCTTTTATGCACATGCTGGGCTTTTCACTGAACGCTTTATCTTTATTTGGTCTGGTTTTGGCCATAGGTATAGTGGTCGATGATGCCATAGTGGTGGTCGAAAACGTCGAGCGGAATATTGCTGATGGTTTGTCTCCAATGGCCGCCACGCAAAAAGCCATGAAAGAAGTAACAGGCCCTATTGTTGCAACCACCTTAGTACTGGCCGCTGTATTTATTCCTACCGCCTTTATGTCAGGTTTAACAGGCCAGTTTTATAAACAGTTCGCTTTAACTATCACTATTTCTACCTTTATCTCAGCGCTGAATTCCTTAACTTTAAGTCCTGCTTTATCGGCGCTGTTGTTAAAACCTCATGGCGCTAAACCAGACGGCTTAACCCGAGTGCTGAACAAAGCTTTTGGCAGCTGGTTATTTGACCCCTTCAACCGTCTGTTTAACAAAGCGTCTAAAGGTTATGGCCTGATGGTACGTAAAGTGATTCGGTTTGGTGGCATTATCGGTATTCTGTACATTGGTTTAGTGGGCTTAACTGCAGTGCAGTTCCAGCAAACGCCTACAGGTTATGTGCCAGGTCAGGATAAACAGTACTTAGTGGCTTTTGCCCAGTTACCGGACGCATCGTCTTTAGACCGTACCGAAGCGGTGATTAAAGAAATGTCCCGTATTGCAGCAGAGCATCCAGGTGTGGCGAACTCTATCTCCTTCCCTGGCTTGTCGATCAATGGTTTTACCAACAGCCCAAGCGCAGGCATTGTGTTTGTAGGTTTGGATGATTTCAGTGAACGGGGTTCACCAGAGTTATCAGGCAACGCCATAGCTGCAGCCTTAAACCAGAAATTTGCCGGTATTCAGGACGCTTTTATCGCTATATTCCCGCCGCCACCAGTACAAGGTTTAGGCACAATCGGCGGTTTCCGTCTGCAAATTCAGGACAGAGCCAACCTGGGTTATGAAGAACTGGCCGCTGTGACTATGCAAGTGATGCAAAAAGCCTGGGCAACGCCTGAACTGGCTGGTGTGTTCTCAAGTTATCAGGTGAACGTACCGCAGCTTGACCTGGATGTCGACCGTACTAAAGCCAAACAACAAGGCGTGAACCTGGACGAAATTTTCCAAACGTTGCAGGTCTATATGGGCTCGGCTTATGTCAACGACTTCAACCAGTTTGGCCGGACTTATCAGGTGAATGTGCAGGCGGACGAGCAATTCCGTCAGGATCCTGAACAAATCCGTCAGTTGAAAGTGCGCAACAATGCCGGTGAAATGATCCCGTTGGGTTCTTTTATCAACGTGAAACATTCAGCTGGTCCTGATCGCGTTATGCACTACAACGGTTACACCACAGCTGAAATTAACGGTGGCCCTGCTGCAGGTTACAGCACAGGTGAAGCTCAGGCTGCTATTGAAAAAATTCTGGCTGAAACTTTACCGGTGGGCATGACCTACGAGTGGACAGAACTGACCTATCAGCAAATTCTGGCTGGTAATACCGAGCTGTTGGTGTTCCCGCTGGTATTACTGCTGGTGTTTATGGTGCTGGCGGCTCAGTACGAAAGCTTAACTTTACCTCTGGCTATCATTCTGATTGTGCCTATGACCTTGCTGTCGGCCATGACAGGTGTCTGGATCTATGGCGGTGATAACAACATCTTCACTCAGATAGGCTTGATAGTACTGGTGGGGCTCGCGACGAAAAACGCCATCTTAATAGTCGAATTTGCCAAAGAGCTGCAGGACCACGGCATGAAAACTATGGATGCCATTCTGGAAGCGGCCCGCTTACGTCTGCGTCCAATTTTAATGACCTCCATCGCCTTTATTATGGGTGTGGTGCCTATGGTGTTCTCCAGCGGAGCTGGTTCGGAAATGCGTCAGGCCATGGGTGTAGCTGTATTCGCCGGTATGATTGGCGTCACTATCTTCGGTCTGATTTTAACACCACTGTTTTATTACGCTTTGGCTAAACGCCGTGACCGCCAACTGGCCCAAGGCAGTTCAGCAGCAACAGCTACAGAGGACACTCATCATGCGTAAAACTTTTCGCTTAACTGCCATCAGTGTGGCACTAGCATCACTGTTATTTGGTTGTGCTTCGGTAGGCCCAAGCTATGCAGCGCCAGTAGCCGCCAATCAGGTTCAACTGCCTGCCGAATATAAGGCAGCGGACAAAGCCCAAAACTGGTGGCAACAATTTAATGACCCGGTATTGGATCAACTGATAGAAAAAGCCTTGCTGAATAACCAAACTTTAGCTGCAGCAGAAGCCAACGTAAAACGAGCTTATGCCGCTTTTGAAGACAGTGACAATGATGGCTTGCCCCGTATGGATATTACGGCCAGTCAGCAAAACAATCAGGTACCAGACAGCGCAGCAGTAAATGCAGGACAAATTCAGCGTCAGGCTAACTTAGGTGGCGCTTTGAGCTGGGATTTAGATTTGTTTGGCAAACTGCGCCGCGCTGCGGAAGCGGCCAATGCCAGAGCACAAGGTGCTGAACTGGCATGGCAGGAAGCCAAAGTGCAATTGTTAGCCCAGGTAGCCGCCAGTTATGGCGACTACCGCGGCGCTGAACTGCGCTTATCTGTGGCTGAACAAAACCTCGGGAACTTACGCCGCACCAAGCAGATTATCCTGGCGCGCCGTGACGCAGGTTTTGCGTCCGATCTGGAAATCAGCCGTATCGACGCGCAGATTTATCAGTTGCAAAGTACTCTGCCGCAGTTTCAGTTTGCCAAAGCTCAGACCAACGCCACCATAGCGGCTTTAGTAGCGCAGCCTGCAGAGCAGTTTGTGGTTGCCACTAAAGCAGAGGCTTTGCCTGAACTGAATAAGCCTTTGTCTTTTGCCAATCAGCACAACTACTTAAAGTTCAGAACTGATGTCGCTGTAGCTGAGCGCGAACTGGCAGCCAGTACTGCAGATATAGGTGTGGCCACAGCCGAGTTATATCCGGAAGTTTCTGTCAGTGGTTTCTTAGGTTTTATTTCAAGTCCGGGCCTGAGCCTGGGTTCACAAAATGAAGCCTGGAGCATAGCCCCCAGTTTACGCTGGCAAGCCACAGAGCTGAGCTCTATTCAGGCCCGTATTCGCGGCGCTGAAGCAGAGCAGCAAATGGCCTTCGCCCGCTTTCAGCAAACGGTGTTTGATGCGCTGGCGCAAATGCAGACCTCACTGCAAGGCTACAGAACCAGCCGTGAGCAGCAATTAAGCGCACAACAACAAGTGGCGGCCACTGAACAAGCTGTGCAACTAACCCGCGCTCAATATGAAGCCGGCACCACTGAGTTTCTGGACTTACTGGACGCCGAACGTGAATGGTTAGCAGCCCGCGATCAGCAAGCTGTGCTGTCTGCCCAAAGCTTCCAGCGTTTAGTTTCTATCTACCGTGCATTTTCAGGTGGTATAGAACTGGACCAAGGCACTCAACAATTGGCATTAGTGAAAGAGTAAAGCAATTTAAGGGCAGGCTCTCGGTCAGCCTTTATCAAAGAGTAACTTTTTGGGCGTCCGGTTAGTCCCATTCCCAACGGACGCCCCTTTTTTAACTTCCGACCACACTACTCTGGTTCAAACTGACCCCAATTCTCCCCAAATAGCTCTGTAACTAAAGTAACGCCTCATATAAACTCAGCTAAATCAAACGCATGCATATTGTTGGGCCTGCGTCACTATGGAGCCTTACATGAATCACTATCTGGCCGCTTTACTGCTTACAGCTGCGTTATCTGCTTGTTCAGCACAAAACCTCACAACCCCTGTCGCCACTGCAACTGTGCCGCAACCCACAGATCCGATCCTCTGTGCAGACAACGCCGGCTGGAACGCCCCTGCAACACCGCGGCAAATTTTTGGCAATAGCTGGTACGTTGGTACTTGTGGCATCAGCGCTATTTTAATCACATCGCCGCAAGGCCATATCCTGATTGACAGCGGCACTGAAAAAGCTGCACCACAGGTTGCGGCAAACATCGAAGCACTTGGCTTTAAATTACAGGATGTGCGCCTGTTATTACTATCCCATGAGCATCATGATCACGCGGGCGGAATGGCCTATCTGCAACAGCTGACTTCAGCACCTCTTTATGCCAGAGCCCCGGCAGATGCCGTGATGCGCAGCGGTAAAAGCAGCCGGAGCGACCCACAATTTTTAGAACTATCGGCAATGCAACCTGTGGCCAAAATCACCACTATCCGCGATGACCAGTTGGTAACTGCTGGCTCATTGCAGGTACAGGCTCTGGCTACACCTGGACATACCCCAGGCAGCACCAGCTGGAGCTGGATTTCATGCGATGAAAAGCAATGCCTTAATATGGCCTACATTGACAGCCTGACCGCTATTTCAGACAACGAATACCGCTATAGCGACGATAACAGTCATCCAGGTTATCTGGCCTCGTTTCGCACTGCACTAGAACAGATCAGCCAGTTACCTTGTGACATTTTGCTGACGCCTCATCCGGGTGCAAGCGCGACGTGGCAGCGACTTGGCGCGGATCCAAGCCAGCCTTTAGTCAACTCAAATGGCTGTCGCGACTACGCAGCCAATGCCAGTCTGAAACTGGATAAACGTCTGGCGGAGGAAACTTCAGCTCACTAATATCCGCTTTAGTGCCCGCTTTGAAAGGGGCACTGCAACCAATCTTCTATTGATAACTATTCTTATCCGCATTATTATTAGGCATATTTTAATAGCTTGCTGAATAAGGCTGACTATCCGGTGTTTAAACTAAAACAACGCTTCTGGTTTTTATTACATGGCTGGGTGGGTTTACCTGTCTGGTTAATTTTTTGCGCTGTGTGTTTAACCGGCACCATTGCTGTTTTTAGTCATGAACTGACCTGGCTGACCAATGCCAACTCCAGAGCTGAAAATCCACAAAACCTGCCGGTAAAACCCGCCACTGAATTGATTGCAGCGGTTAAAGCTGAAGTGCCTGATGCTGAAATTGGCACTGTGCTGGTGATGGAGCCTTATCTGGTCAACGCCATCGTCTTTTCCACTGCAAAAGCACCTTTTGGCATTGCTTATGTCAACCAATACACAGGCGAAGTACAAGAGCTGAACTATGGCCTGAACTTCATCAGCTTTATGCGATCGTTACACGGCTGGTTATTATTTCCGTGGGAGAGCAGTTATAGCGTGGGTTACTACCTGGTTAGTGGTATGGCCATACTGATGCTGGTGTCTTTAATCACAGGTTTAGTGATCTATAAAAACTTCTGGAAATCTTTTACTCAACCCAAAGTAAGGCTGCATCAAGGCAGGAAAACCCTGCTGACCGACCTGCACCGTTTAGCTGGTGTCTGGTCAATTTGGTTTTTAGTGGTGATGAGTCTGACGGGTTTATGGTATCTGGTGCAGGCAATTTTATGGCACAACGATGTCGACTTTTACCATGAAACAAAAATTCTGACAGCAACGGAAGTACCTGCTGCAGGACAAAAGCAAACACCACCTTATTCGCTGGAAGATGCATTAGTCATTGCCAAACAAACTTTGCCTGAGCTACAACCTGCCTATATAGCGATGCCAGAGCATAACCGTGATTTATACCGTATTTCTGGCTCTGGTGATTCAGTGTTATTTGATCAGTACTCTTATTCTGTGGCTGTGAATCCATGGACTGGTCAGGTGACTGATGTGCATACACCGGACCAGATGGGCGGCCTTGAAGTGCTGAGCCATATCGCCGACCCGCTGCACTACGGCACCATAGGCGGCATCTGGACCAAAATAATCTGGTTCCTGTTTGGCTTACTGTTATCCGGTATGTCGATCACTGGCTTTATGATTTGGGGTAGCCGTACTATCAAAGCGGCCCGCGCAGAATCTGCAACTCATTACACTACTTCAGAGGTAAACTCCTGATGGCACAACGTTCAGATAATTGGTGGCAACGTAATAAGTTTAAACTCAATGCTTTAGTGCTGATTTTGCCATTTTGGTTTTTATACGACTCCTTAAGTCCGGTGTTTCCACCTTCGTGGTCGACTCAGAAAATTGGCGCTTTTGAAGTGACTCCAACCCCTCTGACCAATGATGCGCCATATCAGCACCATGGTGATTGGGTGAAAGATTTCAGTCTGCAATTTTGTGAAGGTTGTGTGGCTAATATTCGTCAGGCTTATATGGCGATAGCGGCAGAACAACCTGCCATTGAAGACTTCGCCGAAGCCGATCTGAGTATCCTGCACGGCAGCTCTTTTGCCCAGCATGTACACGCCAAAGCCACAGCTATGCCTAAAGCTGGCGATAAAGTCTGGTTACTGATTGAAGACTGGCAAGGTCAGGTGCATGTCGGATCATGGGATTGGCCACAGTCTTAACATTAGGGGGTCAGAGTAAAATTAAGCCTAAAAGCTTAATTTTACTCTGACCCCCAATCAACTTTTGTTACAATCCCAAGCACAAATTCACCCGCTAAAGCGTTACACTCAGACAGCGAATGTTCACGGGGTTGGCTATGAGACTGTTCTGGTTAGTGCTGCTGTTTTCTTATCAAGGCCAGACTCTGGCCCACAGCTGGCCTGGTTTTGCCAAACAACAGTCTTGTCTTGAACTTTACCCTACTTATTCACAACTGGTCGCAGACATCCGCCGGCAGACGCCCTGGTACAGTCTGGATCACTGGCTTGCCCCCTGGTTGTTGCCAGAACAGCAGTTCGAAAACACTCAACAACAGCTGGATTGCGCTCAGTTGGAATACCACTCCGATAATTTCTTAGTGCAAGCCTGGGGTTTACAGCCTAAGGCGACTCAATCAAAAAAATGGCCAGTGATTATATACAACAGAGGCGGTAATTCGGCTTTGGGGCGGTTGGATTTTGTCTCGGTATTACGTCAGCTAAGCCCTTTAGCCCAACAAGGGTTTATTGTGCTGGCCAGTCAGTACCGCGGGTCAGTGCCACAGGATCAAAAAACCTATGGCAAAGACCAGTTTGGCGGCGCTGATGTAAATGACATTCATCAGTTGATTGAACTGGCGAAAAATCTGCCTGGGGCAGATGCAGATAATGTGTTTTTATACGGCATAAGCCGGGGTGGCATGATGAGCTATCTGACGGCGCAGCAACGTGGAGATATTCGCGCCATGGCCATTACCGGCGCACCAACAGATTTAGTCACAGAACTACCACGCTTGCCAGAAATGGAGCTTATTTTCCGCAGCCTGATCCCCAATTATGATCAAAACAAACAACAAGCATTACAACAACGCTCAGTGTTGTATTGGGCAGAAGAGTTACCAGCCAACTTACCTATCCTGTTAATGTATGGTGGTGAAGATCAAAGAGTGCACCCGGATAATTCAAAACGACTGGCAGCTAAGCTGACAGAGCTGAAGCGGCCGGTAAAGCTGATTGAATTTACCGATGCCGATCACCTGTTAACAGACTACAAAGAGCAGGAACGTGAGGCTATGCTGCACTGGTTTCGTCAGCACCAATACAACAGCCAAAAACCTGTCGCAGCACCTTAACCAGCAATCTCGACTCTGTCCCGCCCAAGCTCTTTGGCTTTATACAAGGCCTGATCCGCGCGTTGCAACAGCTGATCCAACGGGCTTTCCACTGAACTTGCGATACCTATACTTAAACTGCTTTCTAAACCTGATTGCTGCATCTGCTGTTTAAACTGCTGCTGCACCCGTTGTGCCAGATGCAGTAAGCCTTCTGCTGTGGTATCAGCAGCAGCCAGCACAAATTCGTCACCGCCTAAACGACAGGCGATATCACTTTGCCTTGCCGCTGCAGCCAACACAGTCCCCAGTTGCTGCAAAGCTAAGTCTCCGGTTTCATGCCCATGCTGGTCATTCAGTTGCTTAAACTCGTCGATATCAATCATCATCAAGGCTAAAGCAGTGCCCTGAGCTTCTGACTGAAGCTGGTATTGTTCAAATTTAGTTTGAAAAGCTCTGCGGTTATCCAGCCCTGTTAACTCATCAGTGTGGGCTAAGTTTTCCATTTGCTGTGCTTGCAGGTACAGCTTGTCTATAGTTTTTTCTGCAACTTTAGCCTTCTTTTGTTGCAACTGCATTTGTTGGTCCAGCGCCATCTGATAAGCAAGGGCGTCCGCAATCAGCTTTAAGCTGCTCAGCGTATGCTCTGTGATCAACACGGCTTCGGTACTGGCACCACACAAAGTGCCCAAGGTTTTTCCTTCAGATAAAACCGGAATGGCAAAAAAACTCTGCATGCCCAAAGCCGCACCAGCAGAACCAGGGAACAATACTTGCACAGCATCCGATTGGCTGCGTTGTGTATCAAACAACAAACGGCACATCGAATCTGACCAGTTCACCACACTACCTTCTTGTAGCGGCACACTATGCTGCCCTTCCACCAGAACGACTTGCTGAGTCAGAGCCTTCCAGTCGATGCGGGTTAAAAATGTGGTGTCAAGGCCTGTTAAATGCTGCACCAATTGCAGCAGAGGCCTGGCAGCCTGTTCAAGAGCTACACTGGAATAACTTTGACGTTGTGGCATAACTGCTCTTATTTGCTGCAGAATTGAACATCCCTTGTAGCACTGTTTCTTCCCTGATGTATGTTTTATACGTAGCTTTTGGCCAGTCAGAGCAAATTAATACCAAATATTTTTAGCAAGAGTGTCGAATGAAAGCAGACCAACCCGACTACTTAGTGATTGCAACCTAAGGAGAACACAACATGACTCAATCCATTCAACAGTTAGCAACCCAATGGGCTAGTGCAGTGGCCAGTCAGAATATGGCGCAGATCATGGCGTTTTACGCCGATGAGCTCATTGCCTATGATGCTGTTGCTCAACTGCAGTTTAGCGGTAAAGCTGCCTACCAAGCGCACTGGCAAAAATGTATGGAATTTTGCCCTGGTGGCCATTCTAAATTTGAACTGCGCGATTTAAACATTCAGCAAAACGACCAACTGGCATTCAGTCATGCGCTGGTGTACTGCGAAGGCAGCAATGAAAAAGGCGAAACTCAGGGCTGCTGGATGCGCCTGACCCAAGGCTGGCAGATGCAACAAGGCCAGTGGCGCATTATTCATGACCATTTTTCTGTGCCTTTTGATATGGTATCCGGTGCCGTATTATTTGAACTGACACCAGAGGCGTAAGGAGCTGCCATGAAATATTTATGTTTAGTCTACAGCGATGAAAAACTGCTGCACTCCTTGCCAGACAGCCCAAAAGACGAAGAATGTTTTGCTTACGCAGCTAGCGTACAAAACAGTGGCCGTATGCTGGCCGCTGAAGCGCTGCAACCTATAGATACAGCCACCACAGTGCGGGTTCGTACCGGTAAAACCTTATTAACCGATGGCCCTTTTGCCGAGACCAAAGAACAACTGGCTGGGTTTTATCTGGTGGAAGCCAAAGATTTAAACGAAGCCATTCAACTGGCCGCTGGTATTCCGGCTGCTCGTGTTGGCTCTGTTGAAGTTCGTCCTGTGCGGCAACTGGAGGTATAAGATGCGCTTTATGTTACTGATGATCCCTAAAGGTTATGAAAGCGCAGCACCAGGCGCTATGCCTGAAGCTGCTGCAGTGGAAGCCATGATGGAGTACAACAGAAAACTGCAGGACGCTGGTATTTTGATGAGCTGTGAAGGCTTGCATCCGCCTTCGATGGGAGCCCGCGTCAGCTTCAGCGCAGGCAAGCCGCTGGTCACAGACGGGCCTTTTACTGAAACCAAAGAAGTGCTGGGTGGTTTTTGGATGATCAAGGTGAACTCCAAAGCCGAAGCTATTCACTGGGCCAGTTTATGTCCGGCTGGTGATAACGAAGTGATTGAAGTAAGGCAAATTCAGGATATGGAAGATTTTCCTGAAGATATACAGCAGATTGCTGCTGACTTCGCCAGTATGCAAAGTTCGTAAGCTGTTGAATAGTCAAGTTACAGCCGAAGCTATCTCGGCGTTATACCAACAAGAAAGCCGCAGAGTGCTGGCCACCCTGATCCGGCTCTTGGGTGATTTTGAACTGGCTGAAGAAGCTTTGCAGGAGGCCTTTGCTTGCGCATTACAACAATGGCCTGTCGACGGCTTACCAGAACAACCCAGAGCCTGGCTGGTCTCGACCGGACGCTTTAAAGCCATAGATAAAATTCGTCAGCAGCAAACCCAGCGTAAATATCAGCAGCAGTGGCTGTTTGAACAAGATGAAGACAGCGAAGCTTTTCAGGCCGATGCAGCAAATCATCAAAGCTGGCAGGACGATGAGCTGCGACTGATATTTACCTGCTGTCACCCGGCTTTGTCTACCGAAGCTCAAATTGCCTTAACCCTGCGGGAAATTTGTGGTTTAACCACAGAGCAAATTGCCAAAGCTTTTTTAACCAGCCCAGTCACCATAGCCCAGCGGATAGTCAGGGCGAAAAACAAAATCCGTGATGCCGCTATCCCTTATGAAATTCCCGCTGCAGAGCAATTACCACAAAGGTTGGATGTAGTACTGAAAGTCATTTATTTGCTGTTTAACGAAGGCTATAGCCAAAGTTCAGGTGACCAGCTGTTGTGTGCAGAGCTTTCGGCTCAGGCGATACGGCTTGGTTATTTATTGCTGGAGTTACAACCCGACACTGAAACCATGGGTTTACTGGCCTTGTTGTTATTACAGGAATCGAGGCGTACTGCCCGCATCGACCAACAAGGTGATCTGATTTTACTGGCCGATCAGGACAGAAGTTTGTGGGATCAAGCGTTGATCCAACAAGGGGTTCAACTGGTCGAACGCTCTTTAACAGGCCGCCGTATTGGCCCTTATGGCCTGCAGGCAGCTATTGCCGCGCTTCACGCCGAAAGCCCAGATGCAGCAAGCACCGACTGGCCACAAATTGTGGCTTTGTATGATCTGTTGTATCGCTTTGAAGCCTCGCCAGTGGTGCTGTTAAACCGTGCTGTTGCCATCAGCATGGCACAAGGCCCGGCCGCGGCATTACCGCTCTTACTGGCGCTGCAACAAAGTGGCGAACTGGCGCAGTACCACCTGCTCGACGCCGCTTTAGCAGACCTGCACCAAAAACTCGGCCACAACCAACAGGCAAAGCTCTATTATCAAAACGCATTAAGTAAGACCAGCCAACAGGCTGAACAGCGTTTTTTGCAAAAGCGCCTGCAAAATTTAGCTTAATGAGTTCAACGGGTTCATATGCGGAAAAACTGCGATCTAAAAGCTGATAAAGCTGGCGCAAGCCACTGTTTGTCGCTCAGTTTAAGCTTTTAAATCCTTCATTAAGTTACAAAAATGCCAAAACTGAATAAAGTACTGACAGCCCTTCTTCTTACGACTGCATGTGCACAGGCACAAAACCCACTGAATTTTGGCAGCGCTATCCGTACTGCGGACCCTTCAGCTCACGTCTGGCAGGATGGCCGCTTGTACTTGTACAGCTCGCATGACGAAGAATGTCAGGCCGATTTTCATATGAAAGACTGGCATGTCTTCTCCACTGCCGATTTAACCCACTGGACGGATCATGGTGCCGTATTGTCGGTGGAACAGCTAAGCTGGGCCGACAACTATGCCTGGGCACCGGACGCTGCTTACAAAAATGGCAAATACTACCTGGTGTTTCCAGCTGGCACCGGGGTAAAAAACCGCGAAACCCCGCAAAAAAGCACCAAATGGATGGGCATAGGTGTAGCAGTCAGCGACTCCCCTGCGGGCCCCTTTAAAGATGCAATAGGTGCCCCGCTGTGGCGAACACCTTATGCCAACGACCCTGCGTTATTTATCGACGACGACGGCCAGGCTTATTTGTATTTTCACGGCATCAACTTTGACTACCATGTGATCAAAATGCGCGACGATATGCTCGGTACTCAAGGCGACTTTATCAAAATGGATATGGGCGGCGTTGAACCTAAAATGGAAGGTCCATGGGTGTTTAAACGCAACGGCTTGTATTACTTTACTATGCCGGAAAACAACAGAGTTTTAACCTACTATACCTCCACCTCCCCGCTTGGCCCCTGGACTTACCACGGCGCTTTTATGCAGCAGGAACACGCCAGCAATAACCATCACTCCATAGTGCAGTATAAAAACCAGTGGTTGTTGTTTTATCATCGTTGGCTTGACACACCGGAGTCAGGCTGCAGCAAAAGACAGCGCCATATCGCAGCTGAGTATCTGCAGTTTAATCCGGATGGCACTATAAAACCGGTGCAAAGAACAGCGGAAGGTGTGGCCCAAAAATAGCACTGACTTGCTATAGTTATTAACCATGCGATAACAATGGTTCATCTGAACGCATAAGCTGGCTTTCTAAAAGTCAAAGGATTGATCATGAACAGACAGCAGGCAGAACTTTTACTGAAAACAGCGTTGGCTAATCCCGCAGCGCAGTTTAGGGATGGTCAATGGCAAGCTATTGATGCACTGGTTAATCAAGGCCAAAAGTTACTGGTAGTGCAGCGTACGGGATGGGGCAAGAGTTCTGTCTATTTTATCAGTACCAAAATTTTCCGTGATCGCAACATGGGACCCACTATTATTGTCTCCCCTTTGCTGGCATTAATGCGTAACCAGATTGAATCAGCACAACGACTCGGGCTGGTGGCAGAAACCATGAATTCAACCAACGTGGAAGACTGGCGATCAGTCACAGCGCGGGTGCTGGCTAATCAGGTGGATTGTTTACTGATTTCTCCGGAGCGTTTAGCCAACGATAGTTTTGTTGAAACCGTATTAACGCCTATCGCAGATCGCATCGCCTTAATGGTGATTGATGAAGCACATTGTATATCCGACTGGGGACATGATTTTCGTCCTGACTACCGCCGTATCGTTAATATCCTGCGTCAGTTACCCGCCCATACGCCTGTACTTGGAACTACAGCCACAGCCAATAACAGAGTAGTGGCAGATATTCAGTCTCAACTCGGTGATATTCAAATCCAGCGCGGACAACTCAACAGAGAAAGTTTGGCACTGCAAACTATCTGGATGCCTGATCAGGCATCACGCCTGGCCTGGCTGGCACAAGTGATCCCTACGTTGCCCGGCACAGGTATTGTGTACACTTTGACCATCAGAGACGCTGAGCAGGTAGCATTGTGGCTGAAGCAAAATGGTATTGATGCCAAAGCCTACCATGGCAGCATTGAAGCAGAAGGTTTTGAAAACAGTAACTTGTATCGTCAACAGCTGGAAGAACAGCTGCTTCGTAATCAATTAAAAGTATTGGTCGCCACCAACGCTTTGGGAATGGGGTACGACAAACCTGATTTGAGTTTTGTTATTCACTATCAGGCTCCTGGATCTATAGTGGCTTATTATCAACAAGTAGGCCGTGCTGGCAGGGGCATACCAAATGCCGTAGGTGTGCTGATGTCAGGGAGTGAAGATCAGGATATCCACGAGTTTTTCCGCCACTCTGCTTTTCCAGGTGAAGTTGTGGTCAATGAAATTTTACAAGCCTTAGCAACAAGCGATGGTTTGACTATTCGTGCTCTTGAAGAGCAAACCAACTTGCGGCAATCACAAATTGAGAAAGTATTGAAGTTACTCAGCGTGGAAAACCCTGCTCCTGTGATCAAAATAAGTAGCTTGTGGCGCAGAACTACCGTTGCTTACCAGATGGATCATGCCCGAATGCGACATTTAACAGAGCAACGTGAACAGGAATGGCAACAAGTGCAAAGTTATCTGGCCGAGCGCGGCTGCAAAATGAATTACTTACGTACAGCTTTGGATGACCCCTATCCTGTACCTTGTGGCAAATGTAGCTCTTGTCTTGGTTATCCGCTGATCAACGTGACTCCAGATAGCCAACTTGCACACCAGGCGGCCATGTTCCTGAAACAAGCAGAAATAGTGTTTAAACCAAGAAAACAGGTTGCACCTTCGAAGGCCGACACAATACGGGCTTTCCCTGTTTATCAATTTCCACGCTTATTGGGTGAACTCGCCGCAGAAGAAGGCCGGATCTTGTCCAGGTGGAATGATGCGGGCTGGGGAAAGCTGGTTGCAGCAGGAAAACATGCAGGCCACTTTAGTGACGAGCTGGTTCAGGCTATGGCTGATATGATCCGGTTGCGCTGGCAGCCAAATCCTTTTCCGACCTGGATTTGCGCTGTACCCTCACTACAGCACCCGCATTTAGTGCCTGATTTTGCATTCAGATTGGCGCAGCAATTACAGCTGCCGTTTTTCAACCTGGTGGAAAAAGCGAAATACAATCAGCCACAAAAAGGACAACAGAATAGTTTTCACCAATGCCGCAATCTGGATGGCGCTTTTGCCGTTCATCAACCACTACCAGATGGCCCAGTGCTTTTGATCGATGATATAGTGGACTCAGGCTGGACACTGACAGTGGTCGCAGCATTACTCAGACAACACGGCTGCGGACCGGTTTACCCGACAGCCTTAGCTTCGACTTCGGTACATGATTAATGAATTTATCCAGTGCAGCCCAGGCCATTTTGTTGCTCACTTGCTACTTTGGCAAAGCCAGCAATGAAAGCGTAAAACCATTAAGCAATGGTGAATGGGGCCGTTTTGCCTTATGGCTGAAAGACCAAATGCTATCGCCCGCCGACTTATTGGTAGCAAACCCACAGCCCTTGTTAACAAGCTGGAATGATAACCGCATCACCACCGAACGTATTTTGCAGTTATTAGGCAGAGGTCATAGCCTGGCGCTGGCGCTGGAAAAATGGCACAGAGCAGGTTTATGGGTGGTAACACGCTCTGACTCTGATTATCCGAAACGCCTCAAAACCAAACTAAAAAACGACTGCCCACCCGTGCTGTTTGGCTGTGGCAACAAAGAGTTACTTCATAGCGGTGGCTTAGCTGTGGTGGGTTCACGTAATGCGGTGGAAGCCGACCTGCTATTTACCCAGCAGCTAGCAGCTAAAGCTGCTGCAGAAGCTATCACTGTGGTATCTGGTGGCGCACGTGGTGTGGATGAAGCAGCTATGCTTGGCGCCATCAAACAAGGGGGTAAAGTCGTTGGTGTGATGGCGGACAGCTTACTTCAGTCGGCAACCAGTGCAAAATGGCGTCAGGCTCTGATGGATGGCAAACTGGTTCTGGTCTCACCTTTTTATCCTGAAGCGGGCTTTAATGCCGGCAATGCGATGGCTCGGAATAAATATATTTATTGTCTGGCCGACAGTGCTTTAGTCATCCATTCAGGGCCAAAAGGCGGAACCTTAAATGGCGCCGAAGAAAACCTGAAACATCAGTGGGTGCCACTTTGGGTGAAACCTAGCACTGACCCAGAATCTACAAATTCACTATTAGTGGCCAAAGGCGGCCATTGGTACACTACTGATAGCCAGTCTTTAAATGCCGATGCGCTGTTCTCTGCGCCAGCATCTGCAACTATGGAACACAGAGTTTCGGAAGAACAGCAGCAATTATTTGCGCCTGCTGATACAACAGAACAACTTGCGGTCACTGATTTTTATAAATTTTTTGTGATTTCGTTATCAAAGCTGGCCGCAAATCCTGTCACAGCAGAAGAACTATCAGCCCGAACTTTATTGCATCCATTGCAACTTAACCAATGGTTAAAACGTGCAGTTGAAGACAAGCAGCTGATCCAACTGCAAAACCCTGTGCGTTATCACTATATAAAGAACAGCAGATAGTTGTGGCCAGCATCTGATGTCAGCGGCCTGTTTTCGGGCTACACTGGCAAAACCAGATCAACTCCGGAGCTAAGCACATGACAAACCAAACAAATAGCGTGTTCTCTCTGCTTAACGACAGCGCTTTGGTGCATCACAGCAGTTATATAGCCGGACAATTTCAGAGTGGCCGCAGTGGTCATTTTGCTGTGCATAATCCTGCTGATGGCAGCTTGCTGGCGTTAGTGGCTGAAGCAGGAAGCACAGAAGCTGAACAAGCAGTCACAGCGGCCGCTACGGCTTTTCCTGACTGGTCAGGTCTTACTGCGGCTGAACGTGCTGCCAAACTTATGCGCTGGAGTCAGTTGATGCTGGAGCATCAGCAAGACTTAGCCCGTATTTTAACTTTGGAGCAAGGTAAACCCTTAGACGAAGCAGCAGGTGAAATTGCGTACGGCGCCTCTTATGTCAGTTGGTTTGCTGAAGAAGCCAAGCGTATGAATGGCGATATTATTCCTGCAGCTAAAGCAAATCAGCAAATACTGGTGCTAAAACAAGCCATAGGTGTAGTAGCCGCTATTACGCCATGGAATTTCCCGAATGCGATGATTTTACGTAAAGCCGCTGCGGCTTTGGCCGCTGGTTGTACTTTTGTCGTCAAACCTTCGGAGCTGACGCCTTTATCGGCTCTGGCCTTGGCGGAACTCGCGACCCGTGCCGGTATTCCGGCAGGTGTGTTTAATGTAGTTACAGGTACAGATGCCAAAGCTATAGGTCAGGTACTGACCAAAGACAGCCGAGTGGCCAAATTCAGTTTTACCGGCTCAACCCCTGTCGGCAAAACTTTGTTAGCTCAGTGCGCTTCTACCGTAAAAAAAGTCTCAATGGAACTGGGTGGCAACGCACCATTTATTGTATTTGATGATGCAGATCTGCCAGCTGCTGTGCAGGGTTTGTTGGCGGCAAAATTTCGTAATGCCGGTCAAACTTGTGTTTGTGTCAATCGTGTCTTTGTGCAGCGCCCTGTGTACGATGCCTTTTTAGCCCAGTTAATTAAAGCCACAGCACCACTAAAGCTGGCTTCTGGTTTGGAAGCAGGTTGCCAGATAGGCCCGCTGATTAATCAGGCCGCCGTCGATAAAATTACCCGCTTGTTGGATCAAGCGCTGGATCAAGGCGCTGAACTGCTGTTAGGTGGCGCGATAGATGCCGACTTAGGGCCGTTGTTTTTCCAGCCAACCATAGTCACTGACGTCACTGCCGATATGCAAATCAGCCAGAGCGAAATTTTTGGCCCTGTGCTTTGTATTAGTCTGTTTGATACCGAGCAGGAAGCGATAGAGCTCTCCAACAATACGCCAACAGGCCTTGCCAGCTATTTTTACAGCCGCGATATAGGTCGGATTTTTCGTGTCGCCAAAGCCTTGGACTACGGCATGGTAGGCATCAATGAAGGTTTAATCTCCAATGCAGCCGCGCCTTTTGGTGGTGTGAAAGAGTCAGGTTTGGGCCGCGAAGGCTCCAGTTATGGTTTGGATGATTTTACTGAATTAAAGTATCTGTGTTTGGGGGGATTGGGCTGAGTGCATAGTGAGTTGAGTGCATAAAGTCAAAAGCCCGGTTGTGATACCGGGCTTTGGTTTAAATCAGTTTAATACATCAATCAGTACGTCAGTGATCACAGCTGTAGCAATAGACACTAATACCACATCAGTGCCAACCACTTGCCATTCATACCCCTGATGTTGCGGTAATTCAGCCAGCATAGCCGCAGGCACAGACTTCTTCGCAATACCTGGTGGCAACGGTTTACCCCTGGCAAGATTTTTACGGATACCTGGAGGCAACGCACTTTGGCCAGTCAGCTTATATCGTTTTGCCAGGGCGCGTGCATCCGTCACACTAATCCCTGCACTGACGGTAATATGAGCTGGGTTTAGTTCAGTGACCTTGTGTTTGCCCTGGTGTTTTACATGCTTTTCCGCCGCTTTGCCTTTATGTTCATGACCTTTGTCATCGTCAGCCGCCATCACTTGCTGCGTTAATAAGGGGGCAATTAAAGCCGCCCACAATGTAGTTCGTGCATTCATGTTGTTTAGCCTAAAAATCCAGTTGTTCTTTAGCATAGCCAACAAAACTGGATACCGGCTGAATGGCATTTAAAGTGCTTTGTGTACTTTACCCCTGAGGCGCGTCCGCCACTGAATCCCGTTCTACCAACTGCGGGATAAATAAATGCGTACGGTGTTCTGGTTCTATGCTGGTGTCGCTGAGCTGTATTGCCAGTTTGGTGGCGTAGCTGGCCATTTCTTCGACCGGATAATGCATAGTGGTTAAACGGGGACGGCAGGCTCGGCTTACTATTAAATCGTCAAAACCTATTACTGATACATCTTCCGGTACCCGCAGGCCTGCAGCAAATAAGGCATGAATAGCGCCTATCGCCATTAAGTCGTTGTAGGCCAATAATGCAGTGAATTTAATGCCTTTATTCAGCAAGGCCTGAACCGCTTGCTCGCCACCTTCCATGTTGGCGGTGGACTCTTCAATAGCAGCTTCAGCTAACTGCAAGCCGGCCAGCTTGAGCGATTCACGAATTCCCTGCAGCCGAAAACCCGGGTCACCGTTTTGGTAAATACTGGTGATCACGGCAAAGTCTTTATGGCCTCTATTGATTAAGTAATCCGTAGCCTGACGCGCGCCCGCCACGTTATCCAGCCAGACACAGCGGTTGGCTATAGCGGGCATATAGCGGTTGATCAGCACCAGCCCTGGAATCTCATTGGCCAGTTTCAGTAAGGTTTTTTCATCTGAATATTCACTATGCAGAATAATGGCCTGACAGTTGTGATCTCGAAGTGAATCTATAGCTTCCTGCTCTGATTTAGTCTCGTATAACGAGTTACTCATCAGCAGTTTATAGTTGTTTTCCCGTGCGCCTTTTTCGACACCACTGGCTAAGCTGCCAAAAAATGGCATCGACAGTTTAGGTGTAACGACCCCCAGCGTATTAGTGGTTTTACTAACCAGAGCCCGTGCATTACTGTTGGGTCTGTAGCCTAACTCGGCAATGACCTTTTTCACCCGCGCACGGCAGGCTTCGCCCACCTGATGACCATCGTGGATCACCCGGGACACTGTAGCTATAGACACTCCAGCTACTTTTGCGACATCTTTAATTGTGACCATAATTTTTTCTTTTTTATTATTTGCTTAACAATGAATTAAATGGATTCCGAACCCTGATTTTGATCTTTTGTTTTAGCTAAGGCCTGACTGATCCGCTGGCTCGCCTGAACATCCAAATGATAGCCCCGAACTATCAACAAAGAGCACAAGGCAAACACCATAGTACCTACAGCTAAAATAACCCGCATCGCCAGAATACTGTCAGGGTCTTGAGCTGCAGAGAGCTGAGCATCAAAACCAATCAAATTCAGCGATAAACCGGCCAGTAACAACGCCAGCGCAGCGCTTATACTGGTGACCCAGCTATGAATAGCAACAAAGACCCCTTCGCGGCGCTGACCATGTTTTAATTCGTCTTCATCACATAAATCCGCCATCATAGAGGGAATTAACATGGTCATAGCTGTCCAGGCTGCAGTACACAATAATGCATCCAGCCAAATCCAACCGTACCCTTGGGGTGTGAAAATAAACCACTTACAGAGGCCGCCCACTAAGGTCACGACATAAATCAACTGTACTGCTTTAATTTTGCCGATGCGGGAGGATAACGCACTGATCAAAGGCACGGTCAGAAAACCAAAGGCAGCATAAGCCATCGACAACCAGCCCTTAAAAATTGCGCCCTGAGCTATGTCGCCATCGGCAATAAAATACACCAACAGGTAATAATCCATACTGGCGGTAAAAGCGCCACCTGCCATTTGGATGACAGTGAGCAGCAGCAACACCCGCAAGCCTTTGTTAGCTTTCAGCGTTTTTAAGCTTTGCCTTAAGGTCACAGGTGGAAAAGCCACAGAAGAGCGTTGTATAACTTCTTTGCTGTAACAGGCGGCTAAAGTGCCCAGCAGGCCAAAAATAAACAAAGCCACACCCCAGCCAACATAACGTATCCCAACAAAGACCGAACTGAATATCGCCAGTTGCGCCAGCGGAAATAACCACTGATACAACAAAGAACCTAACTTCAGAAAATAGGTGGTAAAGCCCATAATATCGGTGCGTTGATGATAATCCGGGCTCATCTCATAAGATAAACAGGTCATAGGCACAGACATAAATGTGACGGCGACATAAAACAGCAGGGAAAAAATAACAAAATACAATAGATGAGCCAGCTCGCCCCAGCCTGTGGGTACCATCCAGATCAAACCAAAAAACAGACAACAGGCCCAACTGGCGACCAGAATAAAAGGTCGTCTGCGGCCAAAGCGGCTTTGATGATGATCAGATAAATGCCCAACCCAGGGGCCTAATAAAGTACCAAGCAACAGAGGTAAAGTAAGAGCAAGCCCCAGTAAAAACGGGTCTACCCCTAAGGTCATCTGGTAAAACGGAATAGCCAGTACGCTGACACTTTGCTGAGCAAAAAACATCGCAAAAAAGCCGGCGCCAAGCGCCAGCTTTTGAGTGCCTGAAACCCGTATCGATCCTGAGGCCGATGCAGATGTTGTTGTGCTTTGGTGCAGTGGCTTTGCCATAGCACTCCTGTGCTGAGGATGAAATGCAAAAGATTATATACACAAAACAAGGGGCGGAGTTTATCCCCGCCCGTCTATGATTTAATCCAATGCCCGAACCATCATGGCTTTTGGATCAAACTCACTTCCGCCAGCTCCACTCCATGCCAACCTTTGGCATCAGCAGCACTGTACGCACTCTGATTAAACATCAGTTGCAGGCCTTGTAACTGCGACAGCTCATTCAGCTTCAGCTTATCCCCAGCTGCAACCTTGCGTGCAAACAAAGGCATAAACATAGGGTAAGCCTGAGTCAGCAAAGTGTCGCTTTGTTTTAACTTATGCAGCGGAACTAACAGATACTGCCAGTCAGTGCCCACTTTCAGCTCTGTGCCGTAAGCTATACCGTCTTTATCCAGCAATGCGAACTTCAACTGTTCAGGTTGTTTGACCGCACGGATTTTCAGCGCCACAGTGTCATAACCTTTCAGGTTACGTTTTAGCAGACTGTTATCGGCAGACAAAGTGGTTTTAAGTATCGCTGCCGCTTTAGGCGTTTCTAAAGAATCCACACCCAATTGCATAGCTAAACCAGCGCCTGAACTATCAGCAACAAAACGTTGCGTCACAGTCGCATCTTTTGGATACAGGCTGTTTTGTCTGTCCAGTGTTGCGTCGAATAACGCCACAGGCTGGCCTTGTGGTTTCAAAGCCACTGTCCAAAACGGTGCTTTGCTGACAAAATCCCAATCCTGCGGTGAGCCAGCAGCTGCACCAGGGAAAGTTTTGGTTTTGCCATCCGCTATGACTACAAAGCCATATTCCAACAGACCGGTTTGAGTCCAGTCCGTTGGCATAGCCAGTTGATAATGGCCACTGGCATCAGGGTTTGGTTGCATATCAAAAGCAGTAAACTTGCTCTCGCCCAGATAACGCAACATCAGCTGCACTTTTGCAGGCTTAACCAAAGCGCCAATCTCCACATTAAAGCTAAAGGGATCGCCCAAATGGCTTTGACGCTGATTTTGATGCACTAAAGCCAGTTCTGTCGATTGTGGTTTTGGCAGATAAAAATCTGTCTCGACTTTATTGGCATACCGCTGTGCCAATGCGGCTTTGGCGGTCAGTAAGTACACACCGGGGCGCACTGTCACTTCGCCATCAACGGCTGATGCTGTGGCTGTATTACCGCTATTTACGCCCTTGAGCTGGTAGTTTTTACCTAAATCAGCCAGCGTCAGCTTCAATTGCTGAGCAGCAGGATATAAACGCCCTACTTCACGGCTTAAACTGGAGTTCTGATAAGGGTCTTGCAAGGTCAGCAAGTCAGGATACACCTCCAGTCGCCAGACACCATCTGCTACTTTATCAAGGAAATAAGCACCAGAGCCGCTGTATTTCGCCACAGAAGACGAGCCAACACCTGCAATGCTGCTTAGCTTAGCTGCAGCTTTTGGTTGTACTTTGGTGCTGTTGCTGTAGAAAAACTGCTGTGGGGTATTCAGCACAGATAAATTCTGCTGATAATCCAGAGTCACAGCGCCAAAGCTGTTGCTGGCCGGATAATCTGCTACTTTTTCAGCACGCTTTTGTGTACGGAACACTTCAGCGGCAATTTTTAAACTGATGGCTTTCGCAGGCGTATACAACAGGTTCAGATGGTGAGTGTTGTATTCAGAGTTGGTATGAGCCACAGCCGCAGCATCATAAGCAAACTGAGTGGCCCACTGAAAACCAGCTTCACGAAAACTGCGCGCCATAGCAGGATACATCACTGAGCTTGCCACATCGGCCGCATCAAACTCGTACACCATTTTGGCTTTCGTAGCACATTGACTGATGCCCGCAAAAGGATTGGTGTAATGCGCGACCGCTGGCAACATATTCGCCAGAATAGTACTGCCTTTGATCAAACCTGTTGGATACCACTGATAAGACACACCATCTATGCTGGTATTGCATAAAGCGTTGGCAAAGGGCTGATCGTCCCCCTGCTCACTGGTATTGTAAAACAAAGGTTTAGTGACGCCAGCTGCACGAATGGTACTGATTAAGTCTTCAATATAAGCGGCACTTTGTTCTGGTTTGATCTCGTGTTTAGGTTCGTTAAAGATCTCAAAAGCAATAATGTTGTCGTCCTGCTGATAACTTTTGCCGGTCAGCGGGTTAACGTGTTTAAACAGCTGAGTCAGATAGTTTTTCTGCGCAGCAATGGCATCAGCCGACTGGTTCATCTGGCTTTTGCTGTAAAAAGTCGAGAAACCATATTCCACCGGATCCGGCTCAGGGTAGCCACTGCCCCACCAGCCGATAGGGGTAATAATCACCTTGATGCCTTTTTCTTTTAACCGCAGCAACAGGTAATCAAATAATTGCAGGTGAATATTGTCCTGTAAATTGCCGTCTTTATCGGCCAGTAATCTGTCCCATAAATGCACACGGTAAGCGTCCAGCCCTAAGCGGGCAATATGGTCCACATCCATGTCGATGGCAGTGCGGTGATCAACACCCACACGCTCAATGGAGCGATAACCGTAAGCAAAAGGCGCACTGTAATTCACACCAAAAAGTGCAACTTCAGACCCGTCTTGCCACTGCAATACACCATCTTTTACAGAAACCGGATTAGCCGTAGCAGCGGCGCTAAAAAGCGCTGCTGCTAAAGCTGTACAAAGAAATGTCTGCTTCATTGTTACCACCAGGTAATATAAAAGGCAGCAACAATCAGGCTGATCAACACTGCATACAAGTTAAAGCTTGGACGGGTTTCAAAGCTGATGTCCCGCAGTTCCACCGCCTGTGGATGTTTGCCCTGACGCTGGAATAACGTCACCAGCACAGCTAAAGCTAAACAGCAGAGGAAAACTAAACCAACACGGTCCATAAATGGCATTTCTGGCAGAGCCACTTTGAAAATCCAGCTCAGTACAGCTGAGCTGATCGCCGCCACTAATGCAGCTGTGGCTGTAGTGCGGGCCCAGAACATACCTAACAAGAACAGCACCACAATACCTGGCGTGAAGAAACCGGTAAATTCCTGAATATACTGGAAGGCCTGGTCGAATTCGCCCAGCAATGGCTTAGCAGTAAATACTGCAATCACTAAAGCCACCAGGCTGACAATACGGCCTACTTTGACGTAGTGCTGCTGGCTTTGATCTTTCTTAAACTGAGAGTAAATGTCCATAGTAAAAATGGTCGCGACGCTGTTCGTCATCGACGCCAGGCTCGACAAAATAGCGGCCACTAAAGCGGCAAAAATTAAGCCTTTAATACCTGAGGGCATCATGCTCAGCAATTGTGGGTAAGCCTGATCCGGTTTGCTTAAATCTGGTAACAGCAACACTGCTGCTATACCTGGCAGTACGACGATCACAGGCATTAACACTTTCAGGAAGGCAGCAAATACAATACCTTTTTGTGCTTCGGCTAAGTCTTTTGCCGCCAAAGTACGTTGAATAATGTATTGGTTAAAACCCCAGTAACTCAGGTTCATAATCCACATACCACCAATCAGCACAGAAATACCAGGTAAGCTGACATAATGCGGGCTGTCCGGCGTTAAAATCATATCGAATTTGTCTGGCACTTCAGTCAACAGGCGATCAAAACCAGCCCATAAACCGTTACCTGCGCCTAACATATCCAGCGACATAAAGGACAGGAATAAACCACCGCCGACCAGCAAGACCACCTGGATAATGTCGGTATAGGCCACAGCTTTTAAGCCGCCGTATAAGGAATAAGCCACTGATAAAGTTGCTAAAATAAACATGCTGGTGGTCATATCCACACCAGTGACTGTATTAATAGCCAAAGCACCTAACCACAACACTGCAGTTAAGTTAACAAACACATAAACCGCCATCCAGAACAGCGCCATAGTGGTGCGCACTCTGTTGTCAAAACGCTGCTGCAGGAACTGCGGCATGGTATAAATTTTACGTTTCAGGAAAATCGGCAGGAAGAACTTACCGACCAGTAACAAGGTAATAGCCGCCATCCATTCGTACGCCGCTATCGCCATACCTATGGCATAACCTGAACCCGACATACCAATAATTTGTTCAGCTGAGATATTAGCGGCTATCAGCGACGCACCAATAGCCCACCAGGGTAAGGTATTACCGGCCAGAAAATAGTCATTGGTGTCTTTGTTATGTCCCTTTTCTTCCCGGGAGATGTAATACGCCAGCCCCAGCAGGCCCAGCACATAAATGGCGAGAATCACCAAATCTAAATTACTTAAGGTCATTTTTATCCTTACCCTGTTTTACCCGTCGCTTTTGTTGCTGCGCTGCAACACCAGAACAGCCGGGCATGTCTTGTTGTTATGGTTACCAGTTTTTAATTAACTGAATTTATACACTATTTGTTGCTGATACAACTCACCTGCTTTGAGCAGAGTGCCAGGGAAGCCAAGTTGATTAATCGCATCAGGCCAGCCTTGAGCTTCCAGACAAATCCCCTGCCGTGGGACAAAAGGTGAGGCCAGAAAGTTACCTGTATAAAGCTGTAAACCTGGCTGAGTACTGAGTACTTCAAGCTGACGACCACTTTGACTGGAACTTAACACCGCCATCAATTTTAACTCTGCAGCATCAGCCTCTTGCCAGATAAAGCAGTGGTCAAAACCATTGGCAAGCGCAAGCTGTTGATCCTGCTGGCGAAGCGCTGGCCCCACTAATTTAGCTTTGCTAAAGTCAAAGGCGGTGCCAGCTACAGCACGTCGCTCTCCTGTTGGTATAGCATGCTCATCTGTCGGCAAATAATGGGGCGCTGTCAGCTGTAACTGATGGTTTTCAATTGAACTGCTGTCGTTGTTCAGATTGAAATAACAATGGTTGGTTAAATTCAGCAGCGTATCTTTGGTAGATAAAGCCAAAAAGGATAACTCAAGCTGTTTGTCAACGATACGAAACTGTTGCCACACTTGGACAGCACCTGGATAACCCTGATCACCATCAGCAGAGCGCAAATACAATTGCACCGTATCAGATTGCTGTTTCAGCACTTGCCAGGATTGACGGTTAAAACCTGCCACACCCCCATGCAAATGATTTGGGCCATTATTACAGTCCAGTTGATAAGCTACGCCATTGAGTTCAAACCGGCCTTTGGCAATACGATTGGCAACCCGGCCCGCAGTAGCCCCCAGATAAAACTCATCTGTTTGGTAATCTGCCGCTTGCGGATAATTCAGCGTCAGCTCCTGACCAAACAAGCGGATAGAGCGAATTGTTGCCCCAAAAGGCAACAACTCCACTTCTAAACCTGTGCCTTTATTTAAGGCTATTGGGCTATGGTTCATGCAAGGATCTGCTCTGCACCCTGACTGGCTGTGCAAACAAAAATACCAGCGGTTAAGCCTGTTTGTGCCGAGTATTCACGCTCAACCAAAGCACGAATCTCGTCCACCCGGCCTTGAGGTACTAAAGCCACCACACAACCACCAAAACCACCACCTGTCATACGGACACCACCTGTATCACCCAGGGTGTTACCAATCATTTCGACCAGCGCATCTATAGCAGGCACAGTGATTTCAAAGTCGTTTTTCATCGACAAATGAGATTCAGCCATTAAGCGGCTTAATAGCTTTATGTCGTGATCGGCTAAAGCTTTGGCAGCTAATTCAGTTCTATCGTTTTCAGTAATGACATGACGGGCGCGTTTGGCGACTAATGGATCTAATTGATCCTGCTTAGCCGCAAAAGTATTCCAACTGACATCCCGTAAGGCTTTGACGCCAAAAATGGCTGCAGCTTCTTCACACTGACGACGGCGGGTATTGTATTCGCTATCCACCAGGCCACGTTTTACATTGGAGTTGATAATCATCACAGCCATATCTGTGGGCACTGATACAGGCGTGCTGTCGAGGCTGCGGCAGTCAATCAATAAAGCGTGAGCGACTTTGCCCTGAGCGGAGATCAGCTGGTCCATAATGCCGCAATTACAACCGACAAAGTGGTTTTCTGCATGCTGACCATTCAGTGCATTGTCACGGCTGGAGAGTTCAACGCCAGCCAAAGTGCTGTAGGTCAGGCCCAGGGCGACTTCTAAGGAGGCTGAAGAGCTTAAACCTACACCTTGTGGCACATTGCCGCTGATGGCTAAGTCACAACCGACCAGGTTAAAACCTTTTTGCATCAGGCTGTTGGCCACACCACGGACATAGTTTGCCCACTGGTATTGTGGATGTTTAGCCAGCGGAAACGTCAGTTCAAACTCATCCACTTGCTGCTGATAATCCAGCGCCAGCACACGTACTTTATTGTCGTTGCGTGGTGTTGCCACAACAACAGTGTCGTAGTTAATAGCGCATGGCAATACAAAACCATCGTTGTAATCAGTGTGTTCGCCAATTAGATTAACCCGGCCCGGCGCTCTGAATGCAAATTCGCCCTGAGTTTGATAATGTTCGGCAAATGCCTGCTGTACTTGTTCTACTAATTGCATCTGTATTAAACCTTGCTCTGCTGTTTGTAATGCACAGGACTTTGCTGTTTTAAGCGTTCAGCGGCCTGCTCAGGAGTCATATCACGTTGGGTTTCAGCCAGCATTTCGTAGCCCACCATAAATTTCTTAATGGTGGCTGAGCGTAATAACGGCGGATAAAAATGGCCATGCAGCTGCCAGTGGTCGATGCTTTCAACAGCATCAGCGCTTTCCTTCTGATAAGGCGCACTGTGCCAGCCCATCGAATAAGGGAAAGAACACTGGAACAAGTTGTCGTAGCGAATGGTAATTTGCTGCAGAATATCGGCCAGCGCGGCTTGCTGCTCTTTGGTTAAGTCTTCCATCCGGCGAACATGAGCTTTTGGCAACACCAGGGTTTCAAAAGGCCAACTTGCCCAGAATGGCACCACCACTATCCAGTGATCGTTTTCAACCACTGTGCGCTCGCCACTTTGTTGTTCCAGCTCGGCATAATTTAATAACAGGTTTTTGCCATGTTTAGCTAAATACTCACGCTGCGCTGCGTCTGCTTTGGCTGGTAAGGTAGGCACAGTGCTATTGGCCCAAATCTGACCATGAGGATGCGGATTAGAACAGCCGTTAATAGCGCCTTTGTTTTCAAACACCTGCACCCAGTTGTAGGTTTTGGATAAGTCTTTGTACTGACGGATCCATTCTTCCACTATGTTCTGAATATCAGTAACACTCAGCTCTGGCATCGTCAGGCTGTGATCAGGTGAATAACAAATCACTCTGCTGGTACCGCGCTCGGCTTTTAATACAAATAAATCATCATCTGAGCGCTGATAAAAAGGCGTATCTGCGGTTAAAGCAGCAAAGTCATTGGTAAAGACATAAGGCTTTTTATAGTCAGGATTCACGTCACCGGAAATACGGGTGTTGGTTGGACATAAAAAACAGCTGTGGTCGTACGATGGATTCTGCTCTGTGGCTGCAGTTTCAATCTGACCTTGCCATGGTCTTTTAGCTCTGTGTGGCGATACCAGCACCCAATCCCCCGTCAAAGGGTTGTATCTGCGATGCGGATGATCTTTTGCATTAAATTCAGACATCTACTACTCCAACCTTATTCTTAATTCTTCGGATAACCCTGCGGGTTTAATTTCTGCCAATTCCAGCTATCCGCCACCATTTGATCCAAACCACGTTCCGCTTTCCAGTTGAGTTTTTCAGCCGCTAAAGACGGGTCACCGTAATAACAGCCAATATCACCGGGACGACGCGGCGCCACCTGATAGGCGATCAGCTGACCAGAAATACGACGGTAAGCGTCGACCATTTCCAGCACAGAAACGCCCTGACCAGTGCCTAAGTTAAATACATGAAAACCTGCTTTCTGATGCAGCGTTTCTAAGGCTTTAACATGCCCTGAAGCTAAATCACAGACATGGATATAGTCCCGCACACCAGTGCCGTCCGGTGTATCGTAATCATCACCAAACACAGATAAATGTGGTCGGCGGCCTATAGCCACCTGATTAATAAAAGGCATCAGGTTATTTGGAATACCGTTTGGATCTTCACCAATCTGGCCAGACTCATGTGCGCCTACAGGGTTAAAGTAACGTAGCACTATGGCGCTGAAATCGGATTGTGCCACCACCAGATCAGACATCATCTGCTCCACCATCAGCTTGGAACGGCCATAAGGACTTTCGGGATGGACGGCAAAATCTTCCCGTATTGGCGAAGATACCGGCTCACCGTAGACTGTGGCAGAGGAGCTGAACACCAGAGTTTTGACCTGATGTGCCAACATCACCTGCATCAGTAAGCCAGAAGCGCTGACATTGTTTTCGTAATAAAACAGCGGTTTAGCGACAGATTCACCGACAGCTTTGGAGCCGGCAAAGTGGATGACTGCATCTATTTTTTCAGCAGCAAAAATAGCAGAAAGCGCCTTTTCATCACGGACATCGGCCTGATAAAAGCGAATGCTCTGGCTTGTCAGTTGCTCGACCCGTTTTAAAGCCTCAACACTACTGTTACTCAGGTTGTCGACCACCACCACCTGATGGCCACAATTCAGTAACTCCAGACAAGTATGAGAGCCTATATAACCTGCGCCGCCCGTGACTAAAATACGCATACTGTTACTCCTTGAGGTTAAAAACTAAGGCTTCACTTTGAATAGCCAAGGCTTTGGAGTGAGCTTCAAGCTTAGCTTTGTTAAATTCAGCACCTAATTTCACTAACACTGCGGCTTTGCCTTGTTCAGTAAAAGCAGGTTCAGGATTAATAATTTCAATATCACCACTGGTTTTAAATTCAATGGTTTGATTGTTTAAAGGCACAAGCTGGCCGTTTTTATCCAGCACTTCGGCATAGACAAACACCAGATCTCCTGCCACAGCCGCTACACCGCTAGTATCGACTGTCAATTTTAAACTGGCAGCGACGTCAGGAGTAGTCACCTGATGAGTCGCCACTTCTTTACCGGCAATATAAGCTTTTGCCACTAACTGACCGGCTTTGAACTCTTTTAAGTCAAACTCAAAAGGCGGATGTGGCAAATGGGTAGAAAACTTATCCGTAGACGGCTTATTACGGCTGACTAAAACACCGTTTAAATACAGTTCCACTTCTTCAGCATTACTAAATACCCGCACCTGTGAGCTGGACCCCAGTTGCCACTCACTGGCAATAAATACCATAGGGCCAGACTGATATTTTTCTGACTGTTCGGCAGCACCACGCTGGCTTTGGTAAAAGTAGTAACTGTATTTAGGTAAACGGTAAATGCTCATGATACCTGATGCTTCCAGATCATTGGCATAACCTCTGTTGTAATCAAACATTACCCAGTAACCATCGGCATAAGCAGGGGTCGTCAGGTTGTCGTTATGTGCTTCCTGCAAGTTACGGGCTTGCTGTAATAAACGCGCTTCGCCATGGCTTAACAACTGACGACTGGTACGGGCTTCTTCTTTTAGATCGCCCCAGCTGTCCTGATTAAAACCGGCATTTTGCGCATAGTATTCCCAGTCGCCGTATTCAGACACATTGTAAGGCTGGGTTGGTGTTTCATAGTGCATCTGACGGTGCTGACGCGCTTGCAGGTACATATCGTAACCATGTTGCCAGCCGGCAGAATAGGCTCCAGGGAACTCTTGTTTGACGGTGTTATGCAAGGTCGCAACAAATTCATCCGGCATCGCAGATTCATTCAGCGAACATTCCCAGGCCAATACGCTGGCATGGTTGCGGTCACGGCGGATTAAATCACGGCAACTTTGGATAGTCTGAGCGCGGAAGGCTTCGGTTGGCTGATAATACTGCCAGCCTAAAATAGCATTCATCAGCACTAAACCCAGCTCATCCGCTGCCTGCATAAAAGCTTTAGAATGTGGGTAATGTGATAAACGCACGTAATCAAAACCCGCTGATTTAATTTTTACCGCGTCACGGTAATCGGCCTGAGGCGAAGTGGCATACCCCACATGAGGGTATTCCTGATGGCGGTTTACGCCGCGTAAAAAAGTCAGCTCGCCATTGATCAGCAACTGGTGTTTGTCGTTAAAGGCAAAACTGCGAATACCTATTTGTTGCTGCTGACGTTCAATCACTTCGCCATTTTGTTTCAGTACAGTGTGCAAACTATATAAAAACGGACTGGCTGGACTCCACAGATTTGGTTTGGTCACAGTCAATTGTGACTGTTGATCCTGTTTAGCCCCTGCCGCCAGTTGAATTGAGCCTGAGCTGACTTCTGTCACTAATTGCTCACCGGCATAAAGCTGCTGCACTAATTCAAGCTCTGCGCTTGCCGCTGATTGGTTCGCCAGCTGAGTTTTTACTGCGATAACAGATTCTGTTTTATCCACTTTTGGATAAGTGACAAAAATACCGCCCCCTGCCACTTCATTGGCCAGCATTTCATCTGTGATATGCACAGGGTTTTTAATCAGTAAACGTACGTCGCGGTATAAACCACCGTAGGTATTAAAATCCAGTTGAGCCAAAGGTTTAGGCCCTGTGATTTCATTGTCTCTGTTATCCAGTTTGACTGTCAGTTGATAAGTCTGACCTGCGGCAACATAGGGCGTTAAATCAATGGTAAAAGGCAAATAGCCACCCAGATGCTCGCCAATCTGTTTATCGCCTAACCAGACTTGTGCATGGTTCATCGCCGCTTCAAAGCGGATCAGCAGCTGTTTGCCTTGCCACTCTGGCGCTATGGTCAGAGATTTTTGGTACCAGGCGAACCCCTGCCATTGGTTGTTCACCAACAAAGGCTCAATTTGTGGCGTATGAGGTAAATTGACCTGCTGCCAGTCTTCTGGTTTTGCCGTTAAATCAGCTGACTGACTTTTATAAAACTGCCAGTCGGCATTTAAATTCTGCTCTGTGGCTACTGCAACTTTCGGTGACTGCTCGTCTTTTGATGAGAGGGCGACTGGGCTGCATCCAAACTGCAGCAGCAACGCCAACACAGCCAGAGATTGTATTAAGTACTTCAACACTGGAGAATTCCTTTTAATACGCCTGTTTTACTGCACAGGACTTAGCAAAAATTAGTTTCAATCGCAGGCCTGAGCACCAGCTCGTGAATATGAGCTTTGGCTGAGCTTGCCAGCATCAGCAAAATGGCATCAGCCACTTCTTCTGCAGACAAATAATCTGGTCTGCTGGCTGCGCGAAATTCGGTATCTACCCCACCCGGATACACAGATAACACTTTCACACCAGTGCCGTTTAGCTCTTTACGCAGCACTTTGCTGTAGCTATCAAGGGCTGCTTTGCTGGCGCTGTAAGCGGAAATACCTGGGTTAGAAAATAAACAGACGGTCGAGAGTACATTCAGCACTACGCCTTTGCCCTGCTCTTTCATCGCTGGCACCAATTGCTGAATAAAATGCAGCGGCGCATAAAAATTCAGTTGCATCATCTGCTCTAGCGCAGACCAATCCGGCTCTGTCGCAGCGCTACGGCTGCTATTGCCTCCAGCACAGTTAATCAGTACATCCACGTCGCCCCATTGCTGTTTCGCCTGTTGGCAAAACTGATTGATGGCGGCTGGTTCTGTTACTGAAAAATGCTGGCTGAACACTGTTGTGCCCTGTGGCAATAAAGCTAAGGTCTGAGCTAGTTTGGCCGGGTCACGGCCACATAAACTCAACTTATGGCCTTGAGCCGCTAAAGCGACAGCCAAAGCTCGGCCTATGCCAGATGAGGCACCGGTCAGCAGAATATGAGAGGGAGATATAAGCATAGGTGGTAGTTCCGTATAAAAACCCGGCCCAAAGGCCGGGTTTTATATGCTGAATAACAAGCCACTTACATGGAGTAAGAGAAACCTAACAGGAAACGACGGCCCCACTCAGTGAAGTTAGCCGGACGGCTTGGGTCGTTATCAAAATAGGTAACCGCTTCTTCATTGGTCAGGTTTTGTGCTTGCAGCATCACCTTAAAGGCTTCTGTCACTTCGTAAGATAAGCTGGCATCTACAGTACGTTCAGCTTTAGCTCTGGTAATTTCAGTAGGTTCCCAGCTCCCCACACGAGTGTTGGCACTGCGGTAGTTATAAGACACTTTGGCATCAAAACCAGCTTTGTAGTACCACAAGGTCAGGTTGCCAACGTGACGGGATAACCCCCCTAAAGGCATTGGATTATCTTCCGGCACAAATTCAGTGACGTTGCTGTCAGTTAATGAGTAGTTAGCGTAGAAACCTAAACCATCAAATGGCTCTGGTAACATAGTCAGAGCTTGTTGATACATCAGCTCTAAACCTTTGATCTGACCACCATCACCATTGATAGGACGACTGTAGTCATAAGAAATACCATCCATAACCAACACATCTGTGGTGGTACCTATATGAGTTTTTAAGTCTTTAAAGAAGGTAGAAATCGTCATAGCACGATCGCTGGCCCAGTAGTACTCAAAACCTAAATCGATTTGATCAGCAACAAAAGGATCCAAAGTTGGGCTACCGCTTGACGCCGTATTCACTGTCGTCGAGGTATTAAACTGGTAACCGGTGCGCATCTCAATCAGTGGAGGACGTGAAATAGCACGAGATAAGCCAAAACGCACCTGAGCTTCTTCTGTCAGGCTAAACACCATATTTAGTGAAGGTAATACTTCGGTGTAATCATGATCCATGGTAATTGGTGACGCAACGCCATTTAGCAACTGATAACCAGAGGAGGTAGAATCAGTTTGTACTACACGTACACCAACGTTACCTGTGTAAGGTAAATCGCCGATTTCGCCGGACATTTTTAACATGGCATAAATTGCCGAGTTGGTTTCTTCTACTCGCCAGTTATCGGCTAAATCCGTCGCTCTTTTTGTATGTTCACTGCGATCATCAATGCCGCCAAAAGCTTGATTTACCACTGAACCCCAGTCTTTCATACCATAGAGGTTAGGGGCTACAAAATCACCACCAATGGCGTAGCTATAACCATAACCTGTCACAGAGGTATTTACAGGTGTTTGCTGCCAGCCCAAAACATCGTTATTTTTATCACGGTCACTATAACGAGCACCCAGCACTAAAGTCTCAAAAGTGCCCCAGTCGACACTGCGTTCAAAGTCAGTTTTAAAGGTGACCATTTCATCTGTTAAATCACGGTCACCGTCCACATTCATTACTGAAGAGCCGTTGATCTGATAAAACTCAGGATTACCAAGGTTTTGGTCGGCAGCTACAGCTAAACGGTCACCAACATTAGCCCAGCTGATATCCAGTGGTGTAGGTCCAACATAAGAGGAGACTACGTTCACCCAGCGGGATTCAATACTGGCTTCGGAATAACCTACATCATAAGTGGAAGTCCAGACATCACCAGTGACTGTGGTTTTTAAGCCAGTGCTTAACAGATCATTTTGCTGGAACCAGGTGGCGTTGTTGGCGGTATGAGCGCCCCATAATACACCACCGCCTGTCAGTTGCTGTGAACCATCAGGACGGGTCACAATAGTTGGAGTTGTGGCAGAGTTGTTGTAGCCCCAGGTACTTGCGTCCTGATAGTTACCCCAGCCATCAAACATAAACTGGTCTTCACGCTCTTCAATATCAAACTTGGAGTAGAACAGATCGTATTTCAGGTTCACCGTATCAACCGGTTCCCACTCAAGGATCATCAGGCTGCCTACACGTTCGTTGTTCCCTGATTTAGTACCGGCTTTACCACCCCATGGCGCAGCTTCTTTTGTGCCATCACCATCGACGTCACCTTGCTCAGCAGGGTTTTTATTGTAGGAATAAAACGCGGTTTCACGCTGAACTGAGGGTTGATCCTGATAGCTTAAACCAAAGACCACACCAAAGTTATCTGCCCACTGATCGACATAAGAAAAACTGGCTTTTTGACCTGAACCATCTGCATCCGGAATATCGTCCGCTAACTGATAATCCATCATATGGCCACTGATATTAATCATGCGTTTGTCGCGGGCCAGAGGGCTGATGAAGTTCATATTAACCAGACCAGCAATACCACCTTCGATATTATTGGCCATCGGGCTTTTGTACACTTCAACTGAGTTGATCAGTTCAGCAGGGAATTGCTCGTAACGTACGTCACGGCTTGGTTCAGCGCTGACAATTTCGCGGCCATTCATGGTAGCAGCGTTTAAACGTGCACCTAAACCACGGATAGAAATACTGCTGGCATTACCCCGATCACGCTCTGCCGTTACACCAGGCAAGCGGCCTAAGGAATCAGCGATAGTCACGTCAGGTAATTGACCTAAGTCATCGGTAGAGATAATTTCGACCGTTGATTCTGAAAACTTTTTCTGCATTAAAGACTTGCTCAGCGTGGCACCAAAACCTTTGACGACAATGGTTTCAATTTGCTGTTCAGCTTCTTTTGCTTTTTGTTGAGTGGTATTTTCTTCGCTTTGCGCTTGTGCATGCTGCATAGCAAAAATTTGCGTCATAGCTAAAGCTACAACGGTCAAGTTGAATTTGCCTGTCATTTCCTACCCCTGTCGGTATCAATTGTTATTTTTTTATGCGCTGGGCTGATTTTTCTGTGCGGGATCAGCAGTGCACGGTGCATTTATAACACTCAAGGTAAACGTTTACCAAAACTTTTTCGCAAGACATCAGCATTTAGACATCAAAACATTGAATTTATTGAATATATAATCAGGTAATCGATTTCTTAAAAATAGGAAAATGCGCTATTTTCAGTCTCAAAAAATGACAAAGCTTGCTCGCTGTTGTTTCAGATCAAGATCCAAAAAAGAGACAAGAATTAGCATAGGGGCTCGTTTTGCTGACAATGGAACTGCCCTGAACATGAATTATCCGCCGAGCACAGCCGTAACATCGTTGTCATCAGACCAGACCGTGGCACAGGTACTACAAAAAAATTTGATTTGTTGTTCTGCCGAAACCAGCGTGCAGCAAGCAGCGCAGTTAATGCAGCAACACAACATCAGCTGCATCCTGATTAAACAAGAACAGAATATCCTTGGGATCTGGACTGAATCTGACTGCAAAAAGTTGGATCTGGCGGATAACGCAGTGTTACAGCAAGCCGTGTCAGCCGTGATGAGTAGCCCGGTGCTTTCAGTCGCCGATCATTTTAGTGCCGTTGATGCAGCAGCACTAATGAAAAAACAAGGGATCAGACGTTTGCTGGTAACAGACAAGTCGCACAAGGCCATAGGCATAGTGACGCAAACCGACCTTATCCATCAACAACCGCTGGAGCATTATTTAATGCTGCGCGATATCAGCTCCATTCTGGTAGAGCTGCCTTTATTGCTTCAGGCCGAACTTAGTGTCGCGCACGCCGCAGCGTTGATGCAGCAAACCCAACGTGACGCCGCCATTGTAAAGTTTGAAAGTACAGAGTCTGAGCATGCAGAATACGGCATAGTGACTGAACGGGATCTGGTGCACTTTGTTGCCACAGACCGTACCCTTTGTACTCTGGCTGAAGTTGCAACCCGGCCTTTATTGACGCTGCCGCTGCATAGCAGTTTATTGCAGGCGGTGCGCTTACTACGCGAACATGGTTTTCGGCATCTTGGTGTAACAGATTCCTTTGGTAAACCTATAGGATTGTTATCCCACAATCACATACTGCTGAATATGGAGCATTTGTACATCAACGAGCTAAAAGCCGCACTGCAAGCTCGGGATAAAGCGCTGCGGTCGTCGGAAAGCAGTTTGCGGTTAGCCTACAAAGTGATAGAAGCATCGCATGATGCTGTAATGATTACTGATGCATCGGGTTTTATTCAGTCAGTTAATCCCAGCTTTTGTAAGTTAACAGGCTACAGTGTGGAAGAAGCCTTAGGCCAGACCCCCAGCCTTTTAAGTTCAGGACAGCATGACGAGAACTTTTATCAACAAATGTGGCAACGACTGCAGCAGCAAGGCTATTGGCAAGGCGAAATCTGGAATAAACGTAAAAATGGCGAAATTTACCCTGAATGGCTGTCCATCAGTGCTGTGCGCGGTGAAAATGGCATTATTAATCAATACGCTGCCATTTTTTCTGATATTACAGAACGTAAAAAGCGCGAGAAAAAAATTCACGAACTGGCTTACTTTGATGAACTGACTGGCCTTGCCAACCGTCGTTTATTTCAGGACAGGCTGGAACAGGCACTGGCGAATGCCAAACGCCACGATCACCAGTTGGCTGTGCTGTTTCTCGATTTAGATTTATTTAAGCGCATTAATGATACTTTAGGCCATCAGGCCGGTGATGAAGCCTTACGTCAGGTTGCCAGGCGTCTGCAAAAAGCCAGCAGAGCAGGCGAATCTGTCGCCCGCTTAGGCGGTGATGAATTTACTATGCTGGTCCCTGAGTGCAACGGCATTGAGGAAATCGAAAAGCTGGCACAACGTATAGTGGCTCAATTTGAGCTGCCCTTTCAAATTCAGCATAACGAACTGGTCCTCACCACCAGCGTAGGCATCAGTATTTACCCACAACATGGCGGCACGATCAGTGAACTGCTGAAATTTGCTGATGCTGCTATGTACCAGGCAAAAGAGTCTGGCCGCAACAAATACAGCCTTTACACCAACAGCGTTGGTCAACGTAATGACGAGGCGTTGCAACTTGAGCAGGCTTTACGTAAGGCATTGTCGCAGCAACAATTAGAAGTGTATTACCAACCCAAAGTTGCGCTGCAGACAGGTCAGTTACATAGCCTTGAGGCGCTGGCACGCTGGCAGGACAAAGAGCTGGGGCAAGTGCCACCACAACGTTTTATTGCCATGGCTGAAACCTTAGGACTGATCCAGCAATTAGGCCAACAGGTGCTGCGGCAAGTCTGTTACCAGTTGCAGTTATGGGGTGAGCAGGCAGTTCCTGTGGCAGTGAATATTTCCGTAATGGAACTGGCAGATCCTGGCTTTTTAACACAGTTAACCCAGATCTTAACCGAGACAGCAATTAACCCACAGTTGCTGGAGCTGGAAATTACCGAAAGTTGTCTGCTGCCCGAGCGTGAAACCCAAACCCGGCATGTGCTGCAACAACTCAGACAATTAGGTATACGCCTAGCGATTGACGACTTTGGCACAGGCTATTCATCTCTGTCTTATTTACGGCATTTACCGATCAATAGCCTGAAAATAGATCGTAGTTTTATTAAATCCTTACCAGAGAATACCAGCGATCGCCAAATCACCAGTGCCATTATTGCGATGGCCAATGCCATGGGGCTGGATGTTATTGCTGAGGGGGTGGAAACACAGGCCCAGCAAGAGTTTTTGCTGGCCGCTGGCTGTCAGTTTGGCCAGGGGTATTGGTTTGGTAAAGCTGAAAACGCAGCCACAACCTTACTGTTGCTGCAGAAGCATTCTCTGAGTCGCTGATCACTCTGCTTTTGCATAAATCTGATCATAGGCTGACTCAGGTTGTGCTATGGTGCAGCCTATCGAAAAGCAGTATTGGAATGGATACCATGCAAGAAATAGAAAAAATTGAGCATCGGCTCAGAGAAATCAATCGCCTTAAATTAAAACTGACCTTTGGCAATGTTCCACCTTTTTATCATGCGGTAGCCACCTCCTTAGGTATGGCGGAGGGCATGCTGAAATATGGTTTTGAAAACTCCCTGGATATTCTGACCGACCAACGGAACTGGAACTTAAAAAATCTTGGCGGCAGCGAAGATGCTGCAGGGCAAATTATTTGCCCGAACAAACCTCGTTTATCCGTGTATAAAGTATTTACCCCTCATGGTTTTGAAATTCATTGCCTGCCCTGGAAAGCGGCGCGGGAGTTTGATTTTGAGCTGGCCAATCATCCGCAGATGGACTTTAAGTTCTGGCGCCCGAACTCAATGAAAACCGTATTCCGTCTGGCTGGTTTGCATACTTTTATCAAAATGTATTTTGAACATGGTGACGAAGCCGACTTACAGCTGATTCGCTGCGCGCATAACATAGCGGAAGAATTTGTCGAACGTTTAGTACCACAGTTTGATACGCAAAAAGTATTTGGCGTGACTATCCAGAATTTTTTCGATTTTGCAGAGATGAAATTTAAAGCCGGAGAAGAGATCTATTTACCTAAGGTTTATGCGTTACAAGAGTAAAGCCAGAAAGGTTTCAGGACGGGTCATAGCTATAAAAAAAGGCAGCTGCGATGCAGTTGCCTTTTTTTGTGTTGTGACCGGTGAAATCAGATTAAATCTGTTGACTCCGGTAACTGTAATTAGAAATTACAGAACAACGATTTTCTCAGCCTGTGGGCCTTTTTGACCTTGTGTTACAGTGAACTGTACACGTTGGCCTTCTTGCAGAGTTTTGAAACCCGTGCTAGAAATTTCGCTGAAGTGAGCGAAAACGTCTGGACCTGAAGCCTGTTCGATGAAACCGAAACCTTTAGTTTCGTTGAACCATTTTACTGTGCCGGTAGTTGTATTAGACATGGTATATACCTGTATTTAATTAAATTAATAAGCCTGGTTTCAGGCGGTGGTGCTGTAAGAGATGTTTTAACTTATGAATACAGGACGTACTAAAACAACAGTAACATTCGTTGTGGTGCATAAATAATGAACAGACTAACAAAGCAAGGCCAGTGTATAGGTTTTCAGAGCAGTGTCAAAGCTTATTTCACTAAGTTATTAAAATAAGCCCTTTTATATACGCAAAGTAATTGGAGTTACGGCGAGGCGACAAGCGAGCGAGGCCCCAGGAGCATAGTAGACCTATGTGACTGGGGCGAGCAGCGCGGTCAACAAAGCTGTGGCTTCAAGTACAAAGCGTATAACGTTCAATATCGCTGACAAATTGTTGTATAACATCAGGTTTAGCGGGCTTTCGGTAATAGTTAATATTGTCGCTGATCGCCTGATCTTCGACGTAATTCATAATATTGGAAGTTAATAAGCCAATAAAACATTGCTGATCACGGCTACGGATCCAGCGCGCTAATTCCAGACCGTTACGCCCTGGCAAGTTGTAGTCCAGTGAATAGGCATCAAAGTGATGAAGTTCTATCAGTGCCATAGCTTCTTCAGCACTGTCTGCCGTCGAACAACTCCAGTCCGGTCTGAACGACTGCACATAGCCTCTGGTCAACATCAAACACACCTGACTGTCATCTACTATCAATAACTTAAAAGGCATAAGTTTGTTTCAACCTCTTCCTTGTGACTAAACGAAAATTTCGCGTCCTTTTACTGTAGTTACAACTTATCCAATTCTCCAGTTATCAGTCGATATGATTTATTTTTTAATAAAAACAAACAGATCGCTGCAAATTATCTATAGTTAGCCCAGTTGTGACTTCAGGATAATCAGTTATGGCCTATCGCCTACGTGCTCTGCTTGCAGCACTTATTGTTGCGCCTTTGTGGTTGAGTGCTCAAAGCGAGAGTTTCAGATTAGGTTATTTTGAACTGCCTCCTCATACTCAGAACGAAGCCGGTAGCGCCGGTCCGGCACTGCACTACTTCGATAAAATAGCGGCACGAATGCAGGTTGAGGTGCGCTATCTGCCTATGCCTTTATCACGTTTATTGAAGCAATTGGAAAACAACGAACTGGATGCGGCTTTGATCCTGGCCAAAAGCCCGGATAGACAACAACTTTTTATCTATCCACAACAGGCATTTTTTATCACTCAGGGTGCTCTTACGGTACGGAAAAGTATTCCGTCTAACCTGAATGCATTTCTTAAAAATCAGAATTACAGAGTTGCTCTGTCACAACAGGGTTACCAGTCTGAGCAATTACGCAGTTTTGCCGGCCGTTTTGTCATGTTAAGTGGGGATAATGTCAGTGCCAGAGCGGCTGAAATGATGGAAAAAGGACGATTGGATGCCTTTTACGAACCTGATATTTATTCATTGCGGCACAGCATAGAGCACAATACCTTCGGCTCAGCGCTCTACATTTTGGAATTACCTCAGGATCAGGTGCCGTTGTACACAGTATTTTCGCGTCAGGGGGCGGAAAAATACCTGCAGTCTTATCAACAGGCATTGCAGCAACAAGCAAAAGAACTGGGTTACATCGACTATCTGACTCAGTGGCTAAAGACACAAGCTGCCGTGGCTAAGCCACAGCAGCAAAAGCATCCTTAAGCAAGACTCGCAGTTGCTCAAATTCAGGCCTGTGTTCTGCATTATCTTGCAAACACAACTGCACTATGTCGTTCAAGCACAGTTCAAACTCCGCAGCCCCGGTTTGCGAAAGTATGCTTTGCATATCCAATAACCAGTAACCAAAAGCTCTGACTTCCAATGCACAAAACAGCTGCTGTTGTTTTTTCGGCAAAGCATGTAACGCTGTGGCTGCGCCAAAGTCGCCCAGATACAGCTGTTGGTCTTGATTCACCAGCATATTGTGTGCATACAAGTCGCCATGCGTGATCTGCTGCTGGTGCAAATGCGCCATCACGCTCACCACCTGCTCGGCCAGCTGTTTCAGCTGCAACAACGTCAGGTTTTGGCCTTGCGTAAACGTATCGCGGGTGCAGGTATCAAAAGAAGGCGGTTGCCCCAACACAGAAAAAGACGCTGGTACCAGATCCATCACTAAGCCAGGTAAATCGCAGTCCTTTAATTTTGCTTTAACCGCGATTAAATTCGGATGCTGACCTGCATTCAGGTAGTTATTCATCTCATCTTTTGGACAACCATCACTGGTGATCCAGCCTTTAAATTGTTTTAACGCGACCAGCTCTGGCTCCTGTGCAAAACGCGCCTGATAAATCACACCGGATGCACCTTCACCTAACTTTTCTAATAACTGATAATCCGCCAGGCTATGCGCTGTAATGGCCACAGCCTCTGGCACAGGACAAGCAGGATTTGCCCCCAGCGCCAGCCAGGCTAATTTTGGCAGTTCAAATAACCAGTCAGGGAAAGACTCAAACTTGTTCAGCGATAATCGTAGTAAGCCAAGATCACGGCACTGCTGCATTGAATCCGGTAACGAAGCCAGTTGATTACCGGCCATCGCCACTTTACGCAGTTTTTTGTAGCGTCCGAAGTCATCAGGTAATGCTGTCAGCTGATTGTCCGTCAGGATCAGCCACTCCAATTGTTCAGGTAAGCAAGCTTCGGCAAAGTCCGTCAGCTTATTGCCTTTAAAACTGACCATCACCAACGCAGGACAAAGGCTTAACACTGCAGGAATATGGCTGAACTTGTTTGAGGTTAAAAACAAACGTTTCAGCTTTTTAAAACGGTGCAAATCAGCAGGTAAATCCGTGAGCTGATTGCCGGATAAATCCAAAATTTCCAGGCTATCGGCAAAACGGTATAACCCGGCTGGAAATTCGTTCAAGCCCGCAGAAAGATTAATACGGCTTAATGGCGCTGTGGTCTGCACTAAAGTTTCAAGGTTAAACATCTTATTCCAACCCGCTGAAAAAGCCGGATTGTACAGTGCAGAACCCAATTCGGCAAAACAGACTCAGTCTCCCTTGAGATCTGTCCAGACTAGACCAATATCAATTTAAGCTTTTACAAATCAGGCACAACAGGAGAGCTTTATGAGCAACACTTACACCCCACCAAAAGTCTGGACATGGGACAGCCAAAACGGCGGCGCCTTTGCCAATATAAACAGGCCCGTCTCTGGCGCAACCCATGACAAAACTTTGCCTGTTGGTGAACACGATTTACAGTTGTATTCAATGGCAACGCCAAACGGTGTCAAAGTGACTTTACTGCTGGAAGAGCTGCTGGAAGCTGGCCATCAAGCTGCTGATTACGACGCCTGGCTGATCAACATTCGTGATGGTGACCAGTTTGGCAGTGGTTTTGTCGCCGTCAACCCAAACAGTAAAATTCCGGCTTTGTTTGATCGTAGCACCGGGCTGCGGGTCTTTGAATCTGGGTCAATTTTGCTCTATCTGGCGGAGAAGTTTGGCGCTTTTATACCCAAAGATTTGGCCAAACGCACTGAAGTAATGAACTGGTTATTCTGGCAGATGGGCAGTGCACCTTTTGTTGGTGGTGGCTTTGGTCATTTTTACGCCTATGCCCCGGAAAAATACGAATACCCCATCAACAGGTATGCGATGGAAACCAAACGCCAGTTGGATGTATTGGATCAACAACTGGCGAAGCATCCATTTGTCGCTGGCGATGAGTACAGCATTGCTGATATGGCGATTTGGCCCTGGTATGGTGCTTTGGTGTTGGGCCGGGCCTACAATGCAGCCGAATTTCTGGATGTGCAAAGTTACCAACATCTGCAACGCTGGGCCAAAAAGATAGATGCACGCCCTGCAGTACAAAGGGCAGTAAAGGTGAATCGCAATTGGGGTGAAGCCCACGAGCAGCTGCCGGAACGTCATAGCGCAGCGGACTTTAATAAATAGCGCAGCGGATTTTGATAGCATCCCCAACGCTTAATCAGTCCGGTTGGCAAAAGGCAGACTGTCTTGTGCCTCCTGCTGATACTGCACTATAGCCCGTTGCTCCTGCAGGCAGTAACGGGCTATCGCTTCATTGATAGCCTTATGTTCGGCTTTTTCAGTAAAGTGGTAAAAACCATGCCGCAGTACTGGTGCAAAACCACGTTGCAGTTTATGTTCGCCCTGAGCTCCGGCATCAAAAAACTGCAGTCCCTGTTTGATGCAATACTCTATGCCACTGTAATAACAACATTCAAAATGCAGGAAGTTAAAGTCTTGTTCAGAGCCCCAATAGCGGCCATACAAGGTAGTGCCGGACTGAAAACACAAAGAGGCAGCCACCATCTGCTGATCGACAAAAGCTGCAAACACCACAATCTGATGTGCCATCGTCTGACCCCAACGCCAGAAGGTGTCCGCCGTTAAGTAGCCATTATGACGGGAACGTTTTTGATAGGTGTCGCGGTAAAACCGATAAAACTGCTGCCAGAACGCTAAATCCAAATCGGTGCCGCTTAAGGTTTTCAGCACCACACCCTGCTCTGCCACTGCTGCCCTTTCTTTACGGATTTGTTTGCGTTTGCGTGCGGTCAGTACAGCCAGAAAATCGTCAAAGTGTTGAAAACCCTGATTGGACCATAAAAACTGCACATCAAAACGTTCAATAAAACCAGCGTCACGAAAAGCCAGCTGGTCTTGTGGTGAAGCATAAAGGCATTGCAGATGGCTTAATGGCAAAGCCAGATTGAGTTGACGAACCCCCTGCTGCAGCCATTGCAGCAGCAACGCCTTATCCACACCAGCGGCTAGCCCCAAACGTGGGCCTTCTGCCGGGGTAAAAGGGATAGCCAGCAATAACTTGGGGTAATACTCCAGACCGTAGTTTTGATAGGCCTCGGCAAAAGACCAGTCAAACAGGTATTCACCATAAGAGTGCAGTTTGATATAAGCGGGCACAGCGGCAATCAGTTGATCGTCTTGCCAGACGACAAAGTGCCGCACCAGCCAGCCGGTTTCTCTGCCTGGACTGCTGCCAACACTACCACCCAATTCCAGCGCCTGTAAAAACTCATAACGGCTAAAAGGATAGTCAGCCGGGAATAAAGCATTCCAGTCCGCTGCATTTACTTCGGCTATAGAAGACAGCCATTCAGAACGCATACATCTCCTGCGACATAAAACCCTTTGCCCGGTTCATTTAGTCTTGCTTAGTCAATGTCAGCAGCTGTTCAACCTGCTGGCTTAAATCAGCGCAGGACAAACGAATAGAGGAGGTATTTATCCGCACTGTAGCAGCATCTTCGGCACCTTGTTCTAAGGCGGTTAACGTCATCTGCAGATCCGATAAAGCACCTTTAACCTTATGCTGTAAAATTTGCTCAACATCATTTTTGAGGCGGAAACTGTCCTGCAGTGTATCAATCTGGTTACGCATTTCTTTGGCGCTTTGGATCAAAGCAGCATGAGTTTTCACCCTGGCTTTGACCACGGGGGGATTGACTGGTTTGGTAATATAATCAACGGCTCCTAATTCAAAACCACGTACTATATCCGTGGTTTGATCCAAAGCAGTTAAAAAAATCACGGTAATATGCTGAGTTTGTGGATCGGCTTTTAAGCGTTTACAAACTTCAAAACCATTCATCTCCGGCATCATCACATCCAGCAGCACCAGATCTGGCTGAGGCTCTGCGGCACAAATTTTTAACGCTTTTTCACCGCTGGTGGCCGCCCCTACTTTGTAGTCTTTGCGTAAAATTTCGCTGATCACCTGAATATTGTCGACCACATCATCTACCACCAGAATACGCAAAGGTTGTTGTTGCAGCGGCTCATCTTTGGCTGGCTCTGACGCTTTTTTCTGCGCCGCAGCTCTGGTCGGCCCTTCAATAGCCCGCAATACCCTTTCACTCAGTATTTTGGCAGAAAAAGGCTTAACCACGTACTCAGACACCCCAGACTTAATAGCCTGGATCACCGCTGCTTGTTCAATAATGGACGACAGCATAATAAAAGGAATGCGGCTATGTTTTTTATCCGCCCGAATTTTACCAAGCAGTTCCATGCCATCCATTTTGGGCATTTGCCATTCGGATAAAATTAAATCAACCGGCTTCAACACCAACATACTCAGCGCATATTCGCCATTAGCCGCCTGTAAAACCTGACCAAAGCCCATATCCCGCAGCATAGTTGCCACAGTTTCACGCACAATGTCTATGGCGTCCACCACCAGCACTGTCATTTGGGAATAAGGTTTTCTGCCACCATCCGACGGCTCAGCGGCCATCTCCATAGCTTTCACTGTCATCCTTTTGCACTCCGGCTTTGCTTGCTTATTTGAAGGTTACTTTCTTTTTTGCAGAATAGAAATGACTCTGTCAGACAAAAACAAAACTATAAATTCAGCAGCCCAACTTGACGAATATCAGAGGATGGCTGACAGTTGAGCCAAAGCCAAAAACCTGAGCCACTCAACCAGGTGTTTTATCGGAGAGTCTGCTTGAATCCACTTTATTCCTTTGTTTCTATTCGGCTGCTGAGCTTTGTGTTGCCGGTGTTGCTGCTTGCTCTGTGGCCTTTTACGGCTCACGCCACTGAACAAAAAATTGAAAAACTATCGGTGTACAGCAGGTTGGCCAATCCACAAATTTACAGTGTGGCTAAAGATCATCAGGGCTTTTTGTGGTTTGGTACAGCCGAAGGGCTGAAACGTTACGATGGGTATCAGTTTATTTCCTTCCAGCATGAAGCCGACCACCCCGCATCGTTATCCAGTAATAATGTCGGAGTCATGTTAAATGACTCCACCAACCGGCTCTGGGTCGGCACCTGGGGCGGTGGACTGAATTTGTACCAGCCCAATAGCCAGACTTTCCAGCACTTTAGCCACGACCCACAGCAAGCCAACTCGTTAGGCGCTGATAAAGTACAGTCGTTGTTTGAAAGCAAATCCGGCGAAATCTGGGTAGGCACCAATGGGGGTGGTTTAAACCTGTATCAACCGGAAACTGCAACTTTTAAAAGGTATATACATAACCCTGCCGATCCACACAGTATTGGCAATAACAGGATCTGGGGCATAGCCGAAGATAGTAAAGGCGCGATTTGGGTGGCTACCACAGATGGCTTATATCAGTTGGACCGACAGCAGCAACAATTTCATAAATATGGCGTGGCTGAAGGTGCTTTGGATCACCCGGAGGTTCGTTCGATTTTTATCGATGAGCAGGATCAGCTTTGGGTATCTACCCGTCTGAGCTTTGGCCAGTTTACCCCTGCAAGCAACAGCTACCAGCGTTACACTCTCCCCATCAGCGAGTTACCCAGTGTCAATAGCATGACAGCTCAGGGTGAGCAGCTTATTCTGGCCACCCTGGCTGGTATTTATCATTTCAATACCAGAACCAAAACCTTTCAGCCTGCAGCATTGGATGGCAACTGGTCCTTGCTGCCAAACCATGATGTACGTCAGGTACTGCTGGACCCTACAGGATTACTCTGGGCCGCAACCCGTTATTCGGGTGTTGTGAAAGTGTATCCCCGCACACCGGCATTTGAAGGCTGGAGCCATTATTTGCAGGATTTGCCGCTATCAGGTTTGTATTCTCAGGTGCAAAGTCTGGTTGCAAAACCTGAGGGTGGCTTATGGCTTGGTACTGGCAAAGGTTTAGTCGCTTTTGATGGGAAACGGCAATTCAGTCCCTTGAGTTCAGTTTTTTTTCCAAGCCCTTTTACACAATTCCGTATCAAAGCGATGAGCTACGACAGCAAAGGCGTACTCTATATCAATTCAGATACTGGCCTTTTCACTCTGGAACCAGAACAACACCGGGTACAGAAGCTTTCTCTGGACTGGATGCAGCTGCGAGGCGATGGCATAGAATCGATGGCTGTGGATAAAAACGATCAGCTCTGGCTGATTTTATCATCCAATAATCAACTGGTGCGCTGGGATCCAAAAACCAACAACACTGACTATTTTTTAAAAGACGTGGACCCTGTCTTTAGTTTTGTTGATCAACAAAACGAAGTCTGGGTTGCGACTGCAGGCAATGGTACCTATCGCATTTCAGCTGACCGTACAAAAATTTCACATTTTATGCCCGCAACAGCGCAGGACAGTCTGGGCAAAACGTACCTGAGTACAGCAAGCGTGCAGGCAATAGCACAAGCCAATGAAGACAGCTTGTGGTTTGCCACCAGTCAGGGAGTAGACCTTTACTCTAAAACAACGGGCAAAGTCAGCCACTTCAAGCATGTGATTGAAGGTGAGGTTATTGCAGTACAGTCCATAGCTCAGGATCAGACAGGCATAGTCTGGTTAGCAACCTCCCATGGCGTTTCGAGACTGGACCCGGACACAGCTTTGTTTAACTATTTCACCACCAATGATGGTTTAAGCAGCAATGGGTTTTTAGCAGGCTCCGTAGCTCAAACCAGCGACGGCAGAATATTTTTGGGCAGCGTCGAAGGTATAACCGCAATCAGCCCTTCGCAAGTGCTGGTAAATGAAGTCAGGCCCCCTGTCGTTATTACCTCGGTCAAAATTGATGGCAAACAGCAGCCTTTTCCATTGCCGGAATTACTTGAAGTCCCAGATGATTTCAAGAACCTGAGTATAGATTTTACTGCGCTGGATTTTCAGGCCAGCGAAGACAACAGATATCAAACCCGTCTATTGGGATATGACGATCAGTGGAGCACAAGAACCGCAGATCACCTCATCAGTTATGGCCGCCTGCCGCCCGGAGACTATCAGTTTGAAGTGGTGGGCAGCAATAACCATGGCGTCTGGAACCCAAGCCCACAGCGGCTGAAACTAAAAGTGTTGCCGCCCTGGTATCAGACCACTGTCTTTCTGCTGGCAGCGCCACTGACGCTGGCGCTGCTGATCTTTTTCTGGTTCAGAGCCAGAACCTTAGCTCAGCAAAAACGTGAACAGCACTTAGCAGAACAGGTTAGCCGCCGCACTCAGGATATTTTATTGTTAGGTGAACTGGGCCAAGATATAGCCGCTACTTTTGAGTTAGAACAAGTGGCGCAGAAAATTTATAACCATCTGACCACAGTGCTCAATACAGATACTGTCGCTTTAGGTTTGTACGATCCGCAGAAAGCCCGGGTGAACTATGTATTTGCGATGCGAAAAGGCCAGCGGGTTGACCCTGTGTCTGTGCAACTGAACAATCCACGTCGTCCAAGCTGTTACTGCCTTGAACAACGTCAGGAATTTATCGTCGCCACCGCATCTGACTGGGATCGTTATGGTTTATCTCCTCAGCATAGCTTGAATGGCCCACAAACCCAGACGGTGATTTGTGAACCCCTGATCGCAGGCGAACAGTTACTCGGCATTCTGACTATTCAAAGTGACCATAGTGACGCTTTTAATCAGGCTCAGATTAATATGCTGCGCATTATTGCCAGCCATGCTGCAGTCTCTGTTTCCAACGCCTTGTCTTTCCAGCAACTGTCCGAAACCCGGCAACGATTTGAAATGGCAATGGTAGGTGCTAATGCGGGTTCCTGGGAGCTTAATAACAAAACCGGGGAGCTTATTACCAATGAAATCTGGGCCACTATGCTCGGTTATACACCTGACGAACTGCAGGCTCTGTACGGCAATACGATTGATCAGTTGAGTCAACTGGTGCATCCGGAGGATCTCGCCAAAGCCAACAGCGACTTTGTTAAACATATCAAAGGTTTCAGCGATATTTACCGTGCCGAAGTCAGAATGAAAAGCCGCAGCGGTCAGTGGAAATGGGTGCTTAGCGTCGGCAAAGCGATTCAGCATAAAGTCTTTGGTATTTTGCTGGATGTCAGCGAATCCAAAGCCATGGAAAGTGCGTTGCTGGACGCTAAAGAAAAAGCTGAGCATGCCACCAAAGCCAAATCAGACTTTTTATCCAATATGTCACATGAAATCCGCACACCAATGAACGCCATTATTGGTATGAGTCATCTGGCACTGCATACAGAATTAACTCCGAAGCAGCGTAATTACATTGAAAAAGTACACCGCAGCGCAGAGGTATTGCTGGGCATTATTAATGACATTCTGGATTTCAGTAAAATTGAAGCAGGTAAACTGGACATAGAACACACCGAGTTTCAGCTTGATGCAGTACTGGAACAGCTGGTGGATCTGGTCGGACTAAAAGCAGCTGAAAAGCATATAGAACTGCATTTTGCCATCGCATCTGATGTGCCAGTTCTTCTGCTGGGTGATCCGCTGCGTTTGGGCCAAATACTGACCAATCTTGGGAACAATGCAGTGAAATTTACCGAACAGGCCGGTGAAATTACAGTATCAGTGCATTGCGAACAGCAACAAGACCACGAAGTACTGCTGCATTTTGCTGTCAAAGACAGCGGTATTGGTATGACGCCAGAGCAACAGGCGCGCTTGTTTCAATCATTCAGTCAGGCTGACAGTTCCACGACCAGAAAATACGGCGGCACCGGATTAGGACTGGCGATTTGTAAGACCCTGACTGAACTGATGCAAGGTGAGATTTGGGTGCAAAGCAACCCAGGACTTGGCAGCACTTTTCATTTTACTGCGCGCTTAGGTGTGGTCAAACAGGCTCAGACTGAAGTGGCATTACCTGTTGAACTTGCCGGCCTGAAAGTGCTGGTTGCAGACGACAATGACACAGCACGGGATATTCTGGCAGGTTTGCTACGCCAGCAAGGTTTTGATGTCACTATTACAAACAGTGGTGAACAAGCGCTGCGCTTAATACGCGAAGCCGATCAGCAACGAGCTTTCCAACTGCTTTGTATCGACTGGAATATGCCTGGACTAGACGGATTAGCCACAATTAGCCGACTACAACAACTGCCACTGCTTCATCCTGCCAAAGTCATGCTGGTGACCGCCTATGGTACTGATGAAGCCCAACAAGCGGCGGCAGATCTAAGTATTCACAGTTATCTCGCTAAACCTTTCACCCGTGACAGTCTGCATCAGGCAGTGCTGCATTCTTTTAACCACAGCACTCAAAGTTCCGGCAAAGAAACTGGTGTAACAGCCAAAGTGCAGGCTGCGCTCCGGCACTTGCGCGGTGGCCGTATTTTGTTGGCCGAAGACAATGCGTTGAATCAGGAACTGGCGATGGAGCTACTGAGCAGTAACGGTCTTTTCGTCACTTTGGCTGAAAACGGCCAGCAGGTGCTGGATTTGTTACAACAGCACAGTTTTGACGCCGTGCTGATGGATTGTCAGATGCCAGTGATGGATGGCTACGCCGCCACACAAGCTATTCGTCAGTTGGATCAGTTTAAGCAACTGCCCATCATTGCGATGACCGCCAATGTAATGGCGGCAGATATTCAAAAAGCCCTGGATGCCGGCATGAATGCCCATATTGCCAAACCTATTAACGTCAATGAGATGTTTTTGGTGATGGCAAAATGGCTCAAGGTTGCCAATCCTCAGCCTGACGCTGTGGTGATCCCTGCGCAAGCAGAGCAAATCCATCTACCAGACTTAGCAGGTATCGACACGAGTGCCGGGCTTGCCATCAGTCAGCACAATCACAGTTTGTATCTGAAGCTATTAAAACGTTTTGCCGATTCCAATCAGGATTTCAGTCAGCAGTTTCAACAAGCTCTGCAGGATACTGACCCTGAAGCAGCCAGTCGTTGTGCTCATAGCTTACGAGGTTCAGCCGGGAATATCGGTGCTAAGGCGGTGCAATTTGCAGCGCAAGAGCTAGAACAGGCCTGCCGTGAACAGGCAGATATTAGTCTGCCCTTATTGCGGCTTGAGCAGGAGTTGGCTGTGGTAGTCACGGCCTTACAGCAATTCAGTCAGACTCAGGTTTCTGTAGAAATACAAGAGGCTGATCCAGAGCAGATCCAGAACTTATTACAACAACTGGCCGCTTTAATTACAGACAACGACACTGAAGCCGTAGATAAAGCGGAACAATTGCAGCAACTGATAAAAGGCACTGAGCATAAAGCCACGTTGGCCGCGTTGCTCAGGCATATCACTAACTACGATTTTGATGAAGCTGCAGCTGTTCTCAGCCTGTTAAGTCAGCAGATTGAGGCCAAACTGTCTTAGCGCAGCAACGCAATGCGGCCAGTTTTCACCACTTGTTTATAAATACGGGGTTCAGGTGCGAGCACATACAAATCGCCATTTAAGCCTGTCAGCTGAATTGGCACCAGACTTTGCCTTGCCACATCGGCATTAGCTTGAATATGTGCGGCCTCGCCATGCACTGGCACAGCGATTTGAGGTTTGACCCAGCTGTACAATAATTCCAGCTCACCGCGGCACGGATGCCCAGAGACGTGAATAGGTAAGTCAGTGTCGTGGCTTTGTAAGGTTTGAATGTCACGTTGCTGAAATTGCTGCACAAGCTTTTCGATAAAAGCTTCATTGCCCGGAATGATAATGGAGCTGAAGATAACTAAATCACCACTTTCCAGCGACAACTCGCGCTGCATATCAGCGGCTAACCGGCTTAAAGTCGCTTTAGGTTCACCCTGACTGCCGGTGGCAACGACCAAGACTTCTTCTTTGGGTAAATAGCCTAAATCATTGGCATCTATCAGATGAAGATCCTCTGGCCAATGGCCTGTAGCACGAGCGGCACCCACCATATTTTGTAAAGAGCGGCCAAGTAGCGCCATATAACGGCCGGTTTTATTCGCCACCCGGCCAAGCGCTATTAAACGCCCGACATTGCTGCTAAAACCACTGACCACCACACGGCCCTTTGCCTGGCTTATCACCTGCAACAAGGCTTGGTAACAGTCGTTTTCTGATACAGAAAAACCTTCCCGCAATGCATTGGTGGAGTCACAAACCATAGCTGTGACATGTTCCTGAGCTAAACGCTGAAATACACGGGGTTTAAAGGCTTTCCCTGTCATAGGTGTTGCATCTATTTTCCAGTCGGCGGTGTGAAACACAGAACCTGCGTCAGTGCGGATCATCAGGCAATGAGGTTCAGGGATGGAATGGGTAATAGAGAGAAACTGCACCGCAAAAGGGCCTATATGTTTGGTGTCACCGGTTTTGACTTCAATGATAGGGACTTTGTCTAAAAGCCCTACTTCGGCAAGCTTACGACGCAGAATTTCAGCCGTAAAAGCTGTGGCATAGACAGGGCATTTAAAACGAGGCCACAGTGCTGGCAAAGCACCTATATGATCTTCGTGGGCATGGGTAATAATGATGCCAGCCAGATTCTCCGGTTGTTTGGCAATAAAAGCCGGATCGGCAGCCACCACATCGGCCTTTTGTACGCTGTCAGGCTGCAGTGGACTGTTAAACGTCACACCACAATCCACCATCAGCCATAAACCGGCATGACCATATAAATTCAGGTTCATGCCAATTTCGCCTGTGCCACCCAAAGGTAAAAACCACAAATCAGCGCGGCCCGGTATTAAATCCACAATCACAACTTCCTGCGCTTTCACAACCACTATTTACAATACGGCTAGTGTAAGCCCATTGGCCCAGTCAGCCTAGTAATAAAGCAGCCTGGCAATAAAGGTAGCCTAACAATCAAGGTCGCATAGATGCTTAATGCACAGGTCCGGCGCTTTGATCAATTTGCTGTTGCAGCGATTTAGCAAAACCCAACAAAAACAGCACCTCTGCCATCACAAACAAAGGTCCAATCAATAACCCGACCAGATCATCGACAAAAGCCGGTTTTTTGCCTTCAAAATAATGCCCGATAAATTGTAAAACCCAACCCGTTACAAATACAGCAACAGACCAGCCTACCCAGGCAGTTGTGCTGTTCAGTGCAACCAGTTGCAGCGCCAGAGCATAACAGCTAGCGCTAAACACCAGCATCACCAGCCCCATACTGACACTTAAGCGGAAATAAAATAGCAAAGAGCCAGCCAACAGCAGATGAGTGGCTGTGATGCCCGCTACTATCTCAAACGACAATAAGCTAAACAACGCAATCACAATCAGCGGGATACCGGCAAAATGGGTGTAAATATTGCGCTGGTCTCTGTGGTAATGGGCGTACTGAATTAAATGTTCTGATAAGGTTTTCATAGGGTTCTCCTTAGTGAAAAAAACACTCTAAGGCAGAAGCTAATCTAAGCTCTGTCGGGTAACTGACAATCAGGCCACTTTAATTCAATGACATTTCTGCAGCTTGTTTTAACAGCTTCGGATCCAGTACTTCAATTTCGCCATAACTGGTTCGGATCACCCCATTTGCTACCAGTTGCTGAAGTAACTGATTAATAGTCTGGCGTGATAACGACAATAATTGCCCTAGCTGCTCTTGCTGCACCGGGATCAGATAACGCTCATCTTGCTGATGCAAACGACATAACATCAATAAACGCCTGGCCAGACGCACTGAAGCGGGTAACAAACTCATATCTTCCAGCGCTTGAAACACCAAACGCATTTTTTCAGTCAATAACTGGCCAAAGCGTTGCCACCAAAGCGGGTCTTGCTGCACTAATTGCTGCAAAGCTGAATTGTTCAACTGCAGCAACTGACAAGCCACACTGGCGGTAGCGTCATGAGTGCGGGCTTTGCGGTCAAATAAGGCAATTTCACCTATCCAGTCACCGGCTTCCACTATAGTCAGCAAAGCTTCGCGGCCTGAACTGTGCACACCAGCTATCAGCAAAGCGCCGGATAACAGCACATAGATACCATCAAACTCATCACCGCGGCTGAATAAACGTTGCCCTGCACCCAGTTGCACCAGTCTGGCATGAGCTAACAACTGCTGCTGTTGGCTGGCTGACAAAGCCGCAAACCAGTGGCTGTGCTCCCGAAGCTGTAATGCAAAATGGTCGGACATAACTAAACCTGAGCTTATCAAGCTGAATAATTCAAACTGTGCACAAGGTAGGAGATCCGGATAAAATCAGCAAGTACAGCAGCTCAGCATTCAATCCAAAACAGGAAAACAGATGAACAGACGACAATTTTTAATAGCAGGTGCAGGTATTACTGTGGCTGCAACTGCAGGATTGGAACTGGGTAGCAGAGGTTTTGAAGCCCATTGGGATGCCTTAATAGAGCAACTGCAATGGCTGCAGAATAAAGAACTGACCAGCAGCGGCAGCTGGAATCCAAGCCAGGTATTTCAGCATCTGGCGCAAAGCGTCCAGGGCTCATTTCAGGGTTACCCTGAACATAAAGCGGCATGGTTTACTCACAGTGTTGGGCCTGTCGCCTTAAAAGCCTTTAAAACCGCAGGCGCTATGCATCATCCGCTGGATGAAGTGATCCCAGGCATGCCGCAGCTTGACGCAACCATACCAACACAACAGGCATTGCAGTCCTTGTTACAGGCCTTAGAGCAATTTACACAAAGCACAACTCTTACCCCACATTTTGCCTACGGAGTGCTGAATCATCAGGACTATCAGGCCGCTCATGTCATGCATATCCGGCAGCATTTACAGCAAATTCAAAGTACCTGATTTCATGGCTCGGGGCGGCGGCGCTTTATGCTGTAGCGCCATCCTGCTGCGCCGTTTTGTATTGCATAATGCGATACAAATTCTGGTTGATCCAATCCGTCATACTTTCCACTTGTTTAGCTATTTCGCTGCCCATAGGCGTCAGACTGTATTCCACATGAGGGGGAACCACTGGGAATGACTTGCGGGATACAAAACCATCCTGTTCAAGGGCTTGCAGTGTCTGCGCCAGCATTTTCTCACTCACCCCTCCTATTTTCCGCCGCAGTTCGCTGAATCTGTGAGTCCCGGCCAGCAAAGCCACCAGAACCAATACAGCCCAACGACTGGTGACGGTCTGCAACACCTGACGGGAGGGACAATCTGGCGAAAACACCATGCCAGGTCGCTCTAATAAAGATGCCAATCCCGGGACTGGGAGATGCTGTTCTTTTTCTATTGCGGACATTGGACACTTACCTTTTTGTGCGTACTTACCAAAAGAAATTGTGATTGATAGTATGCACAACGAACTTAACTCACAAGGTAAATATGATGATTGCAATTACAGGTGCTAATGGTCAGCTCGGTCGTCTTGTGATTCAGCAATTGCTGAACACAGTGCCCGCTTCACAGATTATTGCCGCAGTGCGTAACCTCGAAAATGCACAGGATTTAGCCACTTTAGGTGTACAACTGCGCCAGGCCGACTATGACCAACCCAGTAGTCTGCTGAACGCTTTTCAGGATGTAGACAAAGTACTGTTGATTTCCTCCAGCGAAGTAGGCTGGCGTGTGCCTCAACATAAAGCTGTGATAGAAGCAGCCAAACATGCAGGTGTAAAACTACTGGCTTACACCAGCCTGCTGCACGCCGACCGCTCCACCCTGGCTCTGGCCGGTGAACATCTGGCGACAGAACAGTTATTAGCGGATTCCGGCTTGCCTTACACTCTGTTGCGTAACGGCTGGTATACCGAAAACTACTTAGCCGCCATTCCGGTCGCGCTAAAATATGGAGTATTAGCGGGTTGCGCTAAAGAAGGGCGTATTGCTTCAGCAAGCAGAGCTGACTATGCCGCAGCTGCTGCCGCAGTGTTAACCAAAGAAAATCAGGCCGGGCTGGTGTATGAACTGGCTGGCGATGAAGCTTATAGTCTGACTGAACTGGCGGCCGAAATTAGTCTGCAATCCGGAACAACTGTGGTCTATCAGGACATGGCGGAAGCAGATTATTACGCTATGTTACAACAAGCAGGTTTGCCTGATGGTTTAGCCCATATTCTGGCGGACTCAGATACAGCGGCGTCAAAAGGCGATTTGTTTGATCAGAGCCGCCAACTAAGCCAACTGACGGGTAAAGCAACCCAGTCATTAAAAGCAGCGGTGGCCGATTCGCTAAAAAGCTGATGCACTAAAAAACTGAAGGTATTGCTCCGTGAAACGACAGTCTGAGTTACAGACTGTCTTTTTTAATTCAGTTATAAAGGGCTGACAGCTGGGGCTACAAAAGCCGGAATATGCCAACACTCTGCACTCGCAGCTGCTGTTGTTGCTGGCATATGCTGCGCTACGACCTGGTCGACAATAGCTGTAGCCATCAACGCCATCTGATCAAAGTTATCTATGCCGTTATTAGCAAAACCTTTACGGGTGCGGTGAATATTAAATTTGTCGGAGAAACTGCGACCAAAAGCCTGTTCCACTCCAGATTTTCCCAGTATAAAACCATAGAGACCACCCCAGGTTGCAGCCGGATTATCTGAATCCCACCCCGCCAATACAGCTATTTTTATTGTCTCCTGCATATCGCCTTCGCCATAAAACAAGCTGACCAAACTGGCGGCAAAGTTAATACCAGCAGCAAAACAGCCATTGCAATACAACTTTTTGCCGGTAATTTCATAACCGTCTTTTGCTTCTACCTGATAACGCTGATACAGCTTGTCTCTGGCTTCTTCCCATGGCATTCCGGACTGATACAATGACCAGACATAATCAAACATCTTGGCCGGATACTGGTTTGATGGCAGCTCAGCGCGAGCCTGATGAGCAATTCGCAGCAATTGCGGTTGTATAGCTTTGGCAGGATCCACTGCAGCTGAGAGCGCATGCATCACCACATAAAAATTAGCGATATCCGCAGCTTCAGCATAAGCCGTAGTACGTATAGGTAAATAGGCCAGTTTGGAAGCTATATCAGGGCGAAACGGCGCCAGAATACCAAAGAGCTCAGTGGTCAGCTGGGCATCAATCATATCGTAGTGCGGGTTATTCGCTGGCATACCAGTAGAGGGCGGCAGAATATTTTGCTGCATTAAATCAAAAGCTTGCTGATTCGACACCCATAAAAAGTTTTCTGGTTTGCCGTCGGCTGTTTTAAAAGGAGTTTCTGAATCTTTGTAAATATGCGCCAGCCAGCCATCACGGATTTGTTCTGCGCTGAGCAGTGGTTGTTTGCTGTCGTGCATCAGTTTCAGATAAATGTATTCAATATCGCTGTCATCATCCGAACCCCAGACGTCATCTTTATCTGCCACTACCCAATCAATAGTGTCCGATAAATTACTCGGAATACCCTGGCCCCAGATACTGGGCTGATCTTTTTTTTGCCAGTCCTCGCGGCGATAAAACTGCCCTGCTGGCCCTTCACCACCAATTTTATCCATTTCTGTGACCAGCCCGGTCCAGTTGGCAATACTCAGCCCCAGCCAGAAACCATGCACTTTATCGGCGTATAGCTTTTTATCCAGCTTGTGCGCCTTAACGGGCAATGACTGACAAAAAGAAGCGGGGGCAAAGGATGCTACTGGTTGTTGAGCATGGACAGTAAAGCCCATCAGTAACAGAGCTAACGGCAGACGAACTAACACAAGATACATCGTTGATTTCATTTCAAACTCACCATGAAAGCGCTTGCATGGTTATCCACTCTATCTGATCTTCTGTCAAGCAAAGTAGCGTCCCGTCCGTTAGCTTAGCGTTTCAGTTCTGCCAGAATGTAGAAATAAGTGCTTTCTTTATCATTGCTCTGAAAGGCGTAAGAGCTGCCAAAACGCCACCAGTTTTGCATTTGCATGGTGTTGTAGGTGGCAATAAAAGTATCAGGTTGATACTCATAACCGCGGATTTCACAGATACTGGTTTTGCAGGACACTGAACTCAGTTGTAGTTTGGCGGCATTTTCGTGAAGAGCAAAATAATCCTGAACCTTTTGTTCAATGTCATAAGCCCATTCACTGTCAACCTCTTCAGCCTGATGCTGATTCAGATAATCAACAGCCCTACCTTTTTGTTTTGCCATCAGACTGGCAAAAGGTTCAGGTAAAAAAGACTGAGCTTGCTGCAAGCTGAGGGTGCTTAAGGCCGGTTTGCTGCCCTGTTCTGCTGTTTCTGGCAATCCCATCTGGCGCTGCTCAGCAATATCAAGCTGCAGATCTTTGGCAACTAGTTGTTGCTCTAAGTCACTGACACGTTGCTGCAGTTGCCTGAGTTCGTTCCGATCGGCCAGATCCTCAACGGCTAAAGTTTGAGGTTGTGACTTTGGTTCATCTGGCTCTGCAGTGCGTTGCGGTGCTGAAGTAGTCAGACCTTCTGTAACCACAGAGCTCCCCGCTTTACTGTCGCTGCCCAGCTGCATGCCAGACACCAGACCTATCAAAAATACAAAAGCAGATAACAACAACATATGATGTGTTTTCACGCTGACTCCAACTGAAAATTCCTTTTACAGAGCCAGACTACCAGCTACATCAGAAAAAGCCAAAATCTTGTCACGACTACCTAAACTAAGATAAAGCAGGTAAAAAGTACCGTAAACAACAACAACGCTACAGAGAGAACTCCAGCTATGGCATTGCTATGCTAGAGTTAAATCAACGACTTAATTCATTCTCCTATGCAGGGGATCTGAGAAATGCAGCAGAAAAACGGGGAAGTATATGACCTTTAGTTTAGCTCCGGCAGCTTTGGCTGAAACCACACTCAAAGATGCTGTGCAGGAGGATCAGAACCTGCGGGATATCACTGAACTGGCGTGTTATATCTGTGATGCACCGGTGGCTATGGTGACCCGGGCCGATGAAACAGAACTGAATTTAATTGCAAAAGTTGGTTTTTCCGCTGCCTCTGTATCAGTTAAAGAGTCATTTTGCGTGTATGCAATGGAAACACCTGATGCGGTGATGGTGGTACCTGACGCAACTTTGGATCACAGGTTCAGTGCTAATCCTATGGTGGTTACAGGGCCAGGCTACCGCTTTTATGCAGGCTCACCGCTGATTGATCCCGAAGGTGAAGTAATAGGTACTATCTGTGTTTTTGATTATGTGCCTAAGCAACTGAACCAGCGGCAGATAAGCTGTTTGCAGGCCTTGTCCAGACAAGTGATCGCCATGTTGGAGCTGAAAAAAATCGGCGAACAATTGCATAAAACCAGCATGACGGATGCGCTGACAGGGGTAAATAACAGAAGAGCTTTTGACCTGCGGTTTGACGCTGAATTTGCCCGCTGGCAAAGAACAGGTCAGTCATTTGTACTGGCGCTGATTGATATTGACCACTTTAAGAGTTTTAACGACAGCTTTGGCCATGCCGCAGGCGATCAGGCTCTAAGCCAGGTCGCCGCTCTGTTTCTGCGCCACAGCAGGAACTATGACTTTTTCGCCCGTTATGGTGGCGAAGAATTTGTGTTGATCCTGCCAGGCACAGACACGGCATCGGCCTATAAAACGCTGGAAAAGCTAAGACTGGTGATCGCCAACCATGAATGGCCATTACGCCAGTTAACAGTCAGCATAGGCTTGGCCAGCGTTGACGCCTTTAATGACAAAAAGCAGCTGATCGAAGCCGCCGATAAGGTGTTGTACAAAGCCAAAACTCAGGGCCGCAATCAAACCAAGCTGTTCTCCACACAGTAAGAGATCTGTTCATACAGAGCCGATCTCAAGACCTCAGAAAAACTGAGGCCTCCCTTCCAAAGATGCAATTGGATCATAAATCAGAGCAAGAGCAAACTATGTCTTGTCCGGTGCTTTGCTTTACAAAAGCACCTAAACCTTAAACACATAAAGGATTCTGATGATGATCCCAAGCCGCTATAGCCCCTATGTATTTTCATTTTTTATGTCGTTACTGATGTCCGGAGTGATGTCGTTTTGTATCACAGCGCTGAACCTGGGTTGGGTGACTGACCTGCTGTTTCTCTGGCTGAAAGCCTGGTCTGCCGCTTTTGTGATTGCTTTTCCAACCATAGTGCTGGTGACGCCACTGGTACGCAAACTGGTTACTTTGGTGATTAGCGCACCTAAGCAAAACGGCCTGGTCTGACTGGAGGATTAGCTCATGATTGAACTGCAACAACTGACAGCCGCCATACTAATTGGTACTGGCGCCACTTTAGTGATGGATTTATGGGTCTGGCTACTGAGCACTGTGTTTAAAGTTCCTTCGATGAGTTTTTGTCTGGTCGGTCGCTGGATTGGCCATATGAGATCTGGCGTATTCCGGCATCAAAGCATTGGAAAAGCCGCACCACAAAAGGCTGAATGCCTGATTGGCTGGGTCAGTCATTACGTCATTGGTATTCTGTTTGCGCTGCTGCTGATTTTACCTAATGATGGCTTATGGTTGCAAAATCCCAGCTTGTGGCTGGCACTGTTGGTGGGCGTAGCTACTTTGGTATTTCCTTTTTTTCTGATGCAGCCCGCCTTAGGTTCCGGCATAGCTGCATCAAAAACACCTTCGCCAGCAAAAGCCCGCTTCAAAAGCCTGCTGACTCACAGCGTTTTTGGCCTTGGCTTGTATTTGTCTGGTCGCTTATTCAGTATGCTGTAATCTTTCAGTTCAGGAGCCTGGTGTGTGGATATTTATCAGCTAAAAACCTTTGTCACAGTAGCAGCCGAAGGCAGTATTACCAGAGCTTCTGAACTGTTGTTTTTAAGCCAGCCAGCTGTCAGCGCCCATATTAAAGCGCTGGAGGATGAACTGGGATTGCAGCTGTTTAACCGCACCGCCAAAGGCATGAGCCTGAGTGCTCAGGGTTTGGCCTTATTAACCAAAGCCGAACAGCTGCTGCAACTGCAAAAGGAATTGCTGCTGGATGCCAAACGCTTAAAAAGCGAATTGCATGGTTGTGTCCGGCTGGGATCCAACCGTGGATCCAGCGCTAAATTACTCGGGCAACTTTTGAATCAGCTTTCAACGCTTTACCCACAGTTAGATATCCGCATGCAATACGGTAGCTCAGTAGAAATCCAGCAAGCAGTTTTGCAAGGCAAAGTCGACGCCGGCTTTTATACCAGCATCAAGCCGGATCAAGCGCTGCATACTATCGAAGTAGACAGTTATGGGATTTATATTGCTGCACCACCTGCCTGGGTAAACAAAGACACCCAGCCTGACTGGCAACAACTGGCCCAGTTGCCCTGGGTCTTACCAGAGCCGGATACCTGCTGCGGCCGCGCTGCGGCAGCGCTTTTCGCAAGCCATGCTTTTTATCCGGAAAAAGTCATTAAAGTGGATCAGGAACAGATGACCAGAGCCCTGATAGCAGGTGCTGTGGGCATAGGTTTATTGCATGCCGACAGCGCATTGGATGCTGAACTAAAAGGCGAAGTGCAGTTGCTTGGCCAAACCGATCAACAGGTCAAACTCTGGTTTTCCTGCCAACAAGACCGAATGCAGCAACCTCAACTCAAAGCTGTGATTGAATTAATCCAGCAGCTGGTGATTAAAGCCTGAGCTTACTCTGTAAGCCAACTGAATACCGTCACCAAAATCCTGATTAACCTGAACTCGGGATAATGCAACAAAACAGATCTGCCACAACTTCGCCTGATTTTTTCGTTATAGTAAGGACGAAGAAAGGATCGGGAGTACACAATGCACAATGAGTTTTGCCAACGGCTAGGCATCCGCTATCCCATTATTCAGGCGCCTATGGCTGGTGTTTCGACGCCAGAGCTGGCGGCCGCAGTGTCGAATGCCGGTGCTTTAGGCTCCATTGCTATTGGTGCCAGTCGCTGTGAACAGGCCAGAGCCATGATCCGCGCCACCAGGCTGCTTACCAGCCAGCCCTTTAACGTTAATGTATTTTGTCATCAGCCTGCCGTTGCTAAATCGGACCTTGAGCAGCAATGGCTGGCGCATCTGGCTCCTTTTTTCGCCCGTTTTGCGGCATCTGCACCCACAGCACTACAGGAGATTTATTTAAGTTTTCTGGTCGCTACAGATGTACTACAGATGCTGCTGGAAGAAAAACCTGCAGTGGTCAGTTTTCATTTTGGTGTACCAGACACAACCACAGTACAAGCCTTGCAACAGGCAGGTATTTACACTTTGGCTTGTGTGACTAATCCTGATGAATTACGACAAGCCGAGGCCGCAGGCGTAGATGCGATAGTGGCCCAAGGCATAGAAGCGGGTGGCCACAGAGGGGTGTTTAACCCCAAGCAACCCGACTCACAACTTGATACTTTCACGCTGCTGCAAACACTAAGTGGGCTCACTACTAAACCTCTGATCGCCGCTGGTGGCATTATGCATGGCAAAGCCATTGCAGAGATGCTGGCAGCAGGTGCCAGTGCTGTGCAGCTTGGTACTGCTTTTTTACTCTGCCCTGAATCTGCCACTAATGCGCTGTACAGAGCGAATCTGAAAAGCCCTTTGGCCAGTCAAACCCGCTTTACCTGCGCCATTTCAGGCCGGCCAGCCCGGGGTTTAGCTAATAGTTTTTATCAGGAAGTAGAGGTAAATGCGCCACCACTGCCCGACTACCCTATAGCTTACGACGCAGCCAAAGCCCTGGTTGCCGCCGCAACTGTGCATGGCAGCGAGGATTTTACCGTGCAATGGGCCGGACAAGCTGCAGCTTTAGCAAGGGAGTTGCCAGCAGCAACACTGATTGCCACGCTGGTGAACGAGTGGCAACAGGCTTAACCATTTTAAAACCTGGCTTTTGCGGCAATCGTTATGTTACTAAACCCAGCTCGCTGGCATTCTGCCCCCGGAATTGCCTTGTATTTTCTGCTTTGCGCTACAATAGTGCTTGTCAGGCAGCTTTGATTTCCTCCAGCATTCGCACGGGGAGTTTTCTACAGCGAATGTTTCATACTGCCTTAAGACATCTTACTCAAGCTTTACATGTTGTCCGGCTGCGCAGCAAGACGCTTTATTACAGAGCGGCATGTGGCTTACTTTTTAGCTAATGGAGAACACCCATGGTAAATAAGACTCGCACTGTGCTGTTAAGTCTGGTGATGACAGTCACTATGCTACAGGCTCAGGCTGCAGAAACGAAAAAGGTCGATGTGCTACTGGTTGGCGGTGGCATTATGAGTGCAAGCCTCGGGATCTGGTTAAATGAACTGGAACCAGGCTGGTCGATGGAAATGGTTGAACGCCTCGACAATGTCGCTGAAGAAAGCTCAAACGGCTGGAATAACGCCGGTACTGGCCACTCAGCTTTAGCTGAACTGAATTACACACCTGAAGATAAAGACGGCAAGGTTAATATCAGCAAAGCCATTGAAATCAATGAAGCCTTTCAGATATCACGTCAATTCTGGGCCTGGCAGGTGAAAAACAATGTGCTGAAAAATCCGGAGTCTTTTATCAACTCCACCCCTCATATGAGTTTTGTTTGGGGCGATGACAATATTAAATTCCTGAAAAAACGTTATGAAGCACTAAAAGCCAGCCCGCTGTTCAGCGGCATGATGTATTCAGAAGACCCGGAGCAAATTAAGCAATGGGTGCCGCTGATGATGGCGGGCCGTGATCCACAACAAAAACTGGCCGCCACCTGGAGCAGCTTGGGCACAGACGTAAACTTTGGCGAAATTACCCGCCAGTTTGTCAGTTATCTGCAAACTAAGCCTGAATTCTCATTAAAATTATCAAGCGAAGTGCAGGAAATCAGCCGTAACGCCGATGGCAGCTGGCATGTAGAGTATGAAAACCTCAAAGACGGCACAGTGACTGAAGTGAACGCCAAGTTCGTTTTTGTTGGTGCAGGCGGTGGCGCATTAAAACTGCTACAAAAATCCGGTATTCCTGAAGCTGACGAATACGCAGGTTTCCCTGTTGGGGGTTCTTTCCTTGTAACTGAAAACGCCACTGTGGCGCAGCAACATATGGCGAAGGCGTATGGTATTGCTTCTGTTGGCGCTCCACCTATGTCGGTGCCACACCTGGATACTCGCGTGCTGGATGGCAAACGTGTGATTTTGTTTGGCCCTTTTGCGACCTTTTCTACCAAGTTTTTAAAAGAAGGCTCGTACTTTGACCTGCTGAGCAGCGTCACAACGCACAATATCTGGCCTATGACCAAAGTAGGTGTTGATCAGTATCCGTTAGTTGAATATCTGGCAGGCCAACTGATGCAGTCGGATGACGACCGTTTTGCCGCTTTACAGCAGTATTTCCCAGAGGCAAAACAACAGGACTGGCGTTTATGGCAAGCGGGTCAGCGCGTACAAATTATCAAACGTGATGAAGAAAAAGGTGGAGTGTTAAAGCTCGGTACTGAAATTGTGGTGTCGCAAGATGCCAGTATTGCAGGCCTGCTTGGGGCATCACCCGGTGCTTCAACTGCAGCGCCTATTATGCTGACAGTGTTGGAAAAAGCCTTTAAAGATAAAGTGGCAACACCAGAGTGGCAGGCGAAAATCCGTCAAATAGTGCCAAGTTACGGCACTAAACTGAACGACTCGCCTGAGCAGGTGCAACAAAGCTGGAACTACACAGCAGAAGTTCTGCAACTGACTCCACCGCCAGTAATCAATCCTGCGGCTATTCCGGCCGCAACACCAGACAAACCGCTGGAAAGCAAAGCCGCCAGAGATATGGTGCTGTAAGAGTGCTTTATTAAGGCTGGTCACGGGATTAGGTAGAAAAAAGGTCTCACTGCTGAGACCTTTTTTATTTAACCGGAGCTGACTTTTTGCTTAGTCTTCATCCCACATATCATCGTCACTGCCCCAAAGCTTTAACAGCTCCGCCTGCCGGGCTAACTGTATTGCTTGTTGTGGCAAATCCCCATTTAATAGCGGACTGCCAGTCCAGGCTGCGCCTTTAGCTGCAGCTGCTGCTAAAGCGGCCCATTTTTTGGCAAAAGCAGCTAAAGCTTCACGAGGCTCAGCACTATCTTCTGCAGATAAAAAATCAAAAGCCACAGGCTGCGGCTGCACACCTGTTGTGTCACCAGCTAATATCCAGTGACCAACAAAACCCGGATCAGCCGGATCTTCTACTGCCCATAAACCTACATAAGGTGCGGCATACCATTCAGGCCAGTCACAAATGACACCATGCGGAATATTCTGTGCTTTTACATAAGCTTCAATAGCGGCAAACTGTGCATCGCACCAGGCCCAGTCTTCTGCTTCATCCAAATCCATAATCAAACGCCCTTGCTGGCTGAAAACCGCTATTTTCACCAAGTTAAAGCAAGGCAGCAAGCTTTGATTTCAAGTACACTCTGCGCCAGATTTAGTTGGGAACCCCATGATGACAGTGATAGATAATTTTGTTGCCCCAGCCTGTCATCAGCCCATTGAAACGCTGTATCAGGACGAACATATTTTGCTGATCAACAAACCAAGCGGCTTATTAAGTTTGTCCGGTAAAAACCCGCTGAATCTGGATTCTGTGCACTATCGTTTAGCCAAAATTTATCCACAAATCAGCTTAATACACCGGCTCGACTTGGGCACCTCAGGCATTATGCTGCTGGCCTTGGATAAAACCAGCAACGCCTTGTTAAGCCAGCAGTTTCAAGCCCGCACTGTGATCAAACGCTACCAAAGCATAGTGGCTGGTCATCTAGAAAAAGATAGCGGCATCATTGAAGCCCCCATCAGCAAAGACAAAGCCTTGTTTCCACGCTTAAAAGTTTGTTTTGAACAAGGCCAAAAAGCGCTTAGCCATTATCAGGTGCTGGAACGATTAACCACACCAGACCGCACCCGGCTGTTATTTACACCAGAAACAGGCCGCACTCATCAGTTGCGTATTCATAGCCAGTATCTGGGTCACCCTATGTTGGGCTGCGATTTATATGGCAACGACGAAACACAAGCTATGGCGCCACGGCTATTGTTGCATGCGTCAGAACTGGAGTTTGATCATCCGGTAACAGAGCAGCGCATGACGATCAACTGCCCTTGTCCGTTTTGACTAGTTACACAGCAACCTAAGCACCTTGTGTACCTCCTGCTAAAAAGGCCTGTCGCTGAGATTCATAGTTTTTCAGGCTGGTCATCAGGTTTTGCAGATACTCAAACATGGGGTCATTTTGCATAGCAGCGTAGTCAATGCTGGCTGGCCTATCTGCCGCGTCCTGCAGCAGATTAAATTCCAGCTGATTAATAGCGGTATCGGCTTTTTCAACTTTTCCACCAAAATAACTGACTAAGACTTCAGCCCTGGCCTGAGCCAGATCCGGTCCATTACCGCCATTAAATTCGTTTGGCAACCTATTGAGTAAGTCCTGGTTTAAACCTGAAGCCGTAGTCACAACCCCCTGATTATCCAAGGAAGCAACCACCTTGCCGCCGACCTTAATAGTCGCATAGGGCTGGGTTTGTGGCAGATTTTCAGCCTCTGGGTTATTCCGGCTACTGTACTGATGTTCCAGATACTGCTGATTCGCTTCTATCAGTTGTTTTTGCGCTTGCATGAACTCCTGATAACGCTCTTCCGGCAGTTCTGACACATGGATGGCTTTCAGCTGCACTGCAAGAGGAGTTAAAGCCTCACCTGAGCGGCTGAATAACTCTGGGAAATTTTGCGGCCGAATGTCAACCGCAGTTGCAGAAGTGCTTTTTGCTTCTGTTGCTGACAGAGCAAATAATTCGTCTTGCTTCTCTTCACTCGCTTGAGTTTGCCCGCTAAGCACATTGCTGTATTGGTGGCGGTAAGCAATCTGGCTAAAGTTCAGTATTCCGCTGCTGGTGGTCATCCTAAGTTCCTTTGTAAAGTACCTGTACTGATAAGAGCAACAGCTGTGCCAAAACGCTAACCAGGCTAAAAGTTGGTTGCAACCCGCAATAAAAGTACTGCCGCAATAAGCAAAAGCATACAGAGACAGCAAAAAGCCATACAGAAACTTAGAATTGGACAAAAATACGGCAATAAATTGCCCAGCATTTCATCCCTTCACCAGAAAACCTGAAGCCAGTAAATTAAAAGCCTCCAGCGTTTTTGGCAGCATAGCCTGAGGATTAGCACTGGACGCTAGCCAAAGCGCTGCATTCAAGGCGGCGCCATTTAACAACATAGCGGCAGCTTCAGCATCGACCGGCTTGACTGTGCCATTTTCAATCAGCTGTTCAATAGTGCTTCTGGTCGATTGCAGGCATTTATTCTGGCTTGGCCATTGTGATGGGTCGCCCAGCACCGAAGGGCCATCCAGCAATACAATTCGCTGCACTTCCGGATCTAATGCCTTTTCTATATAGGCCGCGCCTTCCGCCAACAAACCTTGCCAGGCATTCTCTGCTTTGGCGCCGACAGACTGCGCATATTCGGCCATTTCAGAGTCAATCTGGTCCACTACAGCAGCAAGTAAACCACGTTTATCGCCAAAGTTATGGTACAGCGCGCCCCGGGTTAACCCCGCTTCAGCAGTTAAGGTATCCATAGACGCCGCAGCGTAACCTTGTTCAGCAAAGGCCCGCCGCGCAGCAGCAATCAGCTTCTCGCGGTTTTCCGCCATCTTTGTTAATCGGATGCTCATTCGATACTCCTTTCACATACGCAATGTATGCCACTTGACATACGCAGCGTATGCGAGATATTCTACATACGCCTCGTATGTTAAACCAATTCAACATGCAGGACCATTAAAACTATCTGGATTGTGTTGTGCTACTACACCTATCGGCAGCGTCGCAACCAGTCACCCATTAACAAAGAGAGTTATGCCATGACTACAAAAGAAGTTATTTTCCCCGCCAACAGACATGCGCTTTATGAAGAGCATGGTTATTCAGCAGCAATTCGCTCAGGCGATCTGTTGTTTGTTTCTGGTCAGGTAGGCAGCCATGCTGACGGCAGCCCTGAAGCGGATTTCGAACTTCAGGTGGAGTTAGCCTTTGAGAATCTTAAAGCTACTTTGGCTGCAGCAGGTTGCGGCTTTGACGATATTGTCGATGTCACCACCTTTCATACCGATCCAGAACATCAATTCGGTACCATTATGAAAGTAAAACAAAAGATCTTTGGTGCCCCACCTTACCCAAACTGGACAGCAGTGGGTGTCACCTGGTTATCCGGCTTTGATTTTGAGATTAAGGTGATTGCACGAATTCCTAGCTGACGATCCAAAAAGCACTTTAATGGCCATTAAAGTGCTTTTATTCGCTGCCACCTCAATAAATACAAGTCATGTATCCCAGCCCGAAGTTGAAGTGCAACTTACCCAAATTACAGTTCGAACAGCACCAGCCTAAGGCCGCAGTTGATCCAGCTTCACCTCTCCAAAACGTTGGATAAATAAAGCTTCTGCCTGATCCAGAGTATCGGCCAGTGCCTTATTCACCTTTTTCTCAATTTTACACTCCGGATGCTGAGACCGGCTGCCAATAGCAAACAAGCCAGGCCGGCCAAGCGCGATATAAATATCCAAAAGACTGATTTGATCCAGAGGGCGGGCTAAGCTCCAGCCTCCACCGTGGCCTTTGCCGGACATTACATATCCCCCCTCTCTCAAGCCCGCCATGGTGCGGCGAAACACAGCAGGATTAGTTCCCATGTTCTGCGCTAACACCTCTGAAGTTACAGGCTCTTTTGCATGCTCAAGATGCAATAAAACATGCAGCACGTCAGACAAACGAGTGTCTTTATTCATTATTTACGTCCTTCATTCCGTCATCCATCAGGCTGTTTGACAAAAAGCACAACTCACGTATCATTTGATGATACTTGAAATTCACAATAAGTAATCAACTAAAGTCTGCGCGCTATTTAGTTTCATTACCTTAGATTCTGGAAAAAGCTATGAACAACCACTTTGTGCAACCTCCTGAAAACACCTACCTCGAAGGCCCACCACGGCAAGTTCCCGGTTACCATAGTTTACATCGAATGACCGCCATACTGCTGGCAGAACAAGTACCTGCCGAAGGATCTTTGTTGGTTTTGGGTGCAGGAGGAGGACTTGAAATTAAAGCTCTGGCTGAAGCCCAATCAGGCTGGAGTTTTGAGGGTGTTGACCCTTCTGCAGGAATGTTAGAGCTCGCAGCTGAAACAGTAGCCAGTTATCAGCATCGTGTCCGTTTTCACCAGGGGTATATAGAAGACGCTCCAGCAGGCCCTTTTGACGGTGCTGTATGTTTACTGACCTTTCACTTTATTCCGCGAGAGAGCAGGCTTGAAACACTGAAACAAATTCATCAACGCCTGAAGCCTAAAGCGCCTTTGATTATTGCACATCATAGTTTTCCTCAAACTGAGCCTGAGCGATCACTATGGATCTCACGACATCTGGCTTTTGGCAATTCACAATCTGCAAATCCTGAATTGGCAAAAGAAGCGATGAAGACCAAACTCAGTATTTTGGCGCCAGAAGAAGAGGAGGCATTATTAAAACAAGCCGGCTTTTCCGGTATCAGTTTGTTTTATGCAGGCTTTAGCTTTAAGGGTTGGGTTGCCTATGCGGGTGATTAGTGCATTGCTGCGGCACATAATGAAGAGGCTTTACTGCTAGCAGCTCGGATTTGTTTCTGGCTATCCAGCAGATTGCTGTCATTCGGAGCAATTTTCAGCGCGGCCTCAATCAGTGTGGTTGCTTTCGCATGGCAACCTTGTTCACTCAGCAGCACGGCGTAATTGTTCAGATAAGATATTTCCTGCTCCGCAAAAGGCAAACCTTTTTCAAACCACTGAGCAGCCGTTAAAGGCTGGCTTGAGAAATAATGATTACCCAATAAAAAGTACGGTAACCAATAGTCAGGCCATTGGCTTGTCGCCGTTTTAAGCGCTGTAACACCACTATTAACCTGTTGAGTGCTGAGTAAATCCTGACTGGCTTTGGTGTAAATAAAGGGCTCAAGCTGCGCACTGCTTTTATCCGCAGGTAACATGGCTAAAAACCAGTAGTTGCCACGCGCCCAGGTGCGCTCAAAGGTGGAAAAATTCAGCCGGTGCGCTTCAGTCACTCCGGTGTGCAAAATCACTTCTTTGCGTTGCAGGTCGTAGCCTATCACCACGGCATAATGCCACTGCGGCAGCCAGGCCAGAGAGTTGTTTTGTAGCACTATGACCGGAATATTTTCCGCAACCAGACTTAATAGTTGGTGCATGGTGCCGCGCTGCGCATAAGCAACCAGACTAAGTTGCCGTGTAGCAGCCGACATTTCAATTTGCAGAGTGCCTTGCAAACCCGAAATAAAAGTAGTGGGCGCTATAGTGGCTGGGTCTTTTTTAAGCCCATAAAAACCAGCAACTTCAGATAAGGTCGTTGGGCCGCAAAAATACTCTTGCTGCGGATAAAATGGCACTTGTGGGATAAGATGTGCAGAAGCGATAGCAGGAGGCTCTGCCAGTAGCTGCTTGGTTTGTGGTGGAGTTTGGCAGCCTGTCAGTAAAATCAACAAGCCCGCCAAAAGGCAGGCCTGTCGCAGTAAAACCATCAAACTCACGGATTAAATTGGGTTGATAAAAGGGTAAACGTCAGTAAGACCCATTAAATCCGTTACAACCACAACCACCAGTACAGTAACCACAACACCGACAATACCGCCTGCAGGCATTTCGTTCATCTGACTATTCAGTGCACTCAGCTCTTCGGCAGTCATATTGGCGATACGTTGTTTTGCATCAGCAGGACTTACGCCCAGCTCAATGAGTTTATTCTGTACTTCTGCACTGTCTACATAAGACAATACTTGCTGCTTGTTGAAATTGAACTGTTGATTAGAGATAACCTGCTCTGAACTAAATACAGCAGCGCTAGCCTGGCTCATACCAAGAACTAACATAGGGCACAGGATGCTGGCTTTTAAAAATTTATTCATTTTATTTATCCTTAATTTGTTGTTTTTATGGAAAAAAACTGTTTTTAGATAAATCTCAGAGAGCTAACTATTTAACATTCATCTAAGGTGCAGAGTAAAGCATTCGTCAGCTATGCGCAACAAAGCTCAGAAAGCGTTGCCTATATGGATAAAGAAGTGACTGCAGCTGTCTGGAGTTTTACGCACGGATCTCTGAATTCAGCCGAACCTCAGCGGTTGCATCTCTCACTCCCTTACAGCCAGGATAACGACTACAACCATAAAAGAAATTGCCTGTATTGGGGCCTTTTCTGGCTTTTCTCAGCTGCATATCGCTGCCACATAACGGGCAACGTATATCAGCTTTTAGTTCGGATTGGGGTTCTTTGTTGCGAATGGAGTTGACCAGTAAGCGGCCATCCACCAGCACTATAGATTTACCTTCGGCAAAACCTTTTGCATCAGGCGTAAATTCACCGCTGGTGACCACAATAGCGCCCGACGCCCCTTCAGCCATCATAACGCCATAGAGCTCACGCACTATAGTGACAGGAACCTTGCTGGCTATTCTGATGTCCATCTGACTGAGGGAGGGAGATTGTCCGTGCTGTGCCTTCATACCGAAGGATCAACCTCAATCAGCTTCACACTGAGCTCTGCATTGTCCTGTAGCCAGTCACTGACAGCCTGATGCCAGATACCACAGGGCAAGCATGCTTTATCGACTGGTAAAAACAATAGTGCGGAATGGTCTGGCTTAGTGGTCAATATAGTTTGCAACGCCTGCAGCGTCTGCGCCGGATCATCAGAAGACAGTTCAGCAGATTGCTCTGGGTTGGCAACAGGCTGGCCCTGCGGATCTTTAATCACCAGATAGGGCAAAGACGGTGTCTGGCCACCCAGACAACTGCTGGCATACTGATCACAAAAATCCACAGCACTGATGTTGCCGGCTTCTGCCGCAACCGACGACAGCACCACACAACAACTTAGCCACAGTGCCGCCTTTGCGGTCTTAGTTCCCCACATAATAAATACTCACACTGGCTTTAGCCTGCGCAGTCATCTGCTGCACCTGTGCATTCCAATTTAAACAAACCGGACAAAATGGCGCATCGAGCGTGTAGAGAGAGATGACATAGCCACTTTGTTGCGTCAGCTCTTGCGCCTTATCAAAGCAGGCCTCAGCTTTATGTTTTTTCGCATCACATTGCAACACGACATCCTGCGCAGCATTGAGCACCAGCAGTTCAGGAAAGCTGCCACTTAACCGGAAACTTTGCTTAATTTGTTGATAGTCTTCGACAGAAATAAACTGGGGTTTGGCGAATAAAGTGAAAGGCATCATGGCAAAGCATGCAGCAAGTACTACTGATTTCATCCGGTGTTCCTGTTTATATGTTTAAAGCGAAGTAGGAATATCGCTCCGCTTATTTGTTAAAAGAATTCAGATCGCTATAGTCTAATTGACCACTGGTTCTTTAATTTCACAGCTACCATCAGGACCGCAGCGTACAAAAAATCCTTCAAGGTTACAATGCGTGCAAACATTGCGACTACAGACACCCAGTCCGCCAGAGCAGGAGCTGACACTGTGCCCCCGACACTTATAACATTGGTGCGATCACTGCTGCCGCTTTACGTAGATATTTCCTCATCACAAGAATCTCCTTAAAGTTTTTTATTTATTCCCATACTGGGTAAATGTTAATATAAGTTTAAAAATAATAATGTCAACATGCAAATATGTATAATTTTTGGTTCGAGTTGAAACATGCGTTAAGCCTATGGCGCAGCTATTCTGTGTACCTGCTGTTGCTGCCTCTGCTTCTGGCTGCGACCTTGGTCATGCTGCATGCTGGTCTTATTTTGCAGCAGCGGCCGATGGCGCCTATGCCTGTGGCCAGCGCAAACACTGCAAGTGGTTTCTGGTCACTTGGCTTACAGGATGACAGCTTTCAAACCTCCGCCTTTAACCCGCGGCAGCTTCGCCAGTTGACTACAGAGCTGCAGCCTGACTATCAAATGGCGACGCTTAATTCTGGTGTCATTAATTCTGGTGTCAGAATTCTGGTGTCAGGTCTTGCCCTTTGCCCCTGTGGATACTTTGTGGCTTCTCCCTGAAATAATACCGCTAACGGTTCCGTAATGTAAGCCAAAATAATGACTTAACTCCGTCTGATGGTAGCCTCCGCTGGCGTAAGCTAATTGAATTGCCCTGTTTCTGTCCCCTGAGGCTTGCTCTACATACCAATCTAAAGGTTTTGCGGGTAAACGTTTTTGCTTCGTGGGAATTTCAGATAACAATTCAGGGCAGGATATTTTGCTTTGCATTTCACTGACAAAACTATCTGAACCCAGATAAATCAACTGCTTGACCTCGGGCCACAAACTTTTCCCCACTCCACGCAATACAAAATCCTGATACTTACGAATGGCCTGTGAGCGTTCGCTACCAAAGAGTGACAACAACTGGTCCACTGCCAGCCATGGTGGTGGCTCATGATAATGACAGGTAAAGCAGTAACTACTCCAGGGCCACTCTTCGCAGTTATCTACCATTGCCGCACGCACCGGATTCAATACGATGTAACGGCTGACTTCCAGCAGATAACTGTCCTTTTGTACCAGTATCGCTTTAAAGCGCCCCTGAAACAAATGACCCACTCTTTTGTGTGTCCGGTTAAACGTCTGGGTATAAACACCATTGAGCTGGCGCATGCCGTCGCTTAAATTGGCATCCGGTGTCTCAAGCAGAAGATGATAGTGGTTGGTCATCAGGCAATAAGCATGTACTACCCAGTTAAAGCGTTCACACACCTGCGCCATAAGCTCCAAAAAAGCCTGATGGTCAGCTTCGTTCTGGTAAATCGCTTTTCGCTCGTTACCACGTGACGTCACATGATACAAAGCTCCGGCAAATTCCAATCGCAGTGGGCGGCTCATCCTTGACCCCAAAACAGATAAGGTCAATTAACCATAGTTAACCTTATCTGTTCGGGCAAGGATTTATGCCACCTGGCGTTTTGATGAATGCTGAGTGGCTATTGCGGTTTGTAATCAGGAAACGGGAAATGCCCTACCACTGAATATCGTTGCAACCAATGCCTTACAACAAGGGGCAAAGGGCAAGACCTGACACCGATTTTTTCCTAAAAATAAGCCGACAGGGTTTTCTTTGATTCGGGGTGCGAATACTTATAGGGCGACGAAAGTCCGATAGCGTAAGGTAAGCCTATTCAGCAGGTTACAGGCGATGCTGTTGCTAATAGCGCGCGCAGGTCTAGCAAAAAACAGTACACTCCTGATAGGAAGCCGCTGTGCAGCCGTCATTAACGCCCGCTTGCGTTTGCCCGGACTAATCGTATAAAACCATGGCGGCGCGCCGCACAATATGCATCGTATTTGGCTCGTTTCTCAGTGCTGTGTAAAACAGCATAGGCTTCAGCAACACGTCTAAATATCTCTGCGGTATTCGGCAATTTACTGACATCAGGATGATACTTGCGGCCAAGTTTGCGATAGGCCGTTTTAATAGCTTTGGCATCCGTCGTTGGAACAACGCCAAGCACAGTGTAATAATCAATAAATTGCATTGTCTGATCCCATCTGATGAATTCCTACAGCAAGCCTAACAGCCTCGCAAAGGGCATATCTGTGCGTTGACGAGCCAAGTGGGGAAATAGCAGAAATACACATAGCTTGAGTCAGCACTTAAGCAAATAAACATAAGCAGATGGATTTGAACATGTCATTAAACTGATAGGAAAATATATTTGGTGCCTAGGGTCAACCTCGAAATAATGTTTCACCAGGTCTCAGAACAACACATAAACTCATGATTTAATTAAAATAAAAAAATTATGTTGTTTCACTTTGTTTCAAGAGGTAACCTACAATCACTTTCATATTGATGGGTAGGTAGTTGGTATGCCAGTACGAACCCCAGAGCTTTCCGCAAAGGCTGTTAGCTTACTATCATTCGGCCATGTAAAAGGTAAACACAAACCCGGCCAAGAGACTAAAAACAGTATCGGAACCCCCTGTACCGCTTATCACACAGTTGGTGGCGTTGCGGGATTATACCTGCAATGCAATCCACCAAAGGGAGCAAATCCAAAAGAGTTCGCTCGCTCTTGGATTTATCGCACGACAATTGCAGGTAAACGGCGGGACATTGGCCTAGGTAGCTACCCGTCAGTTTCACTATCAATGGCAAGAGAATTAGCTCGAGAGATGAAAGGGCAAATCATCCGCGGTATTGATCCACTTGCGGCTAGGAAGGAAGCGCAAGCAGCGGCACAAAGGGAAAATGAAAGGGCAATCACTTTTGAACATATGGCAACGTTTTTTATCAAGAAAAAGTCTGAGGAATTTGCAGGTAAAAATAAACTCAAGCAAATTCAGAAACTGACAAATCAGCTCAAGAAATATGTCTACCCTTATATAGGTAAAATGTCGATCAATGACATAACAACCAATCATATTGCCGACATGCTATCCCCTATTTGGCTGACAACGAAGGATATTGCCCAACGCGTCAGGATGAGCTGCAACGGTATTTTTAATCTAGCAAAGGCTTCAAAACTTCTTGTCGGAGATAATCCGGTAGACTTAGAACTACTCAAACAGATACTTCCAACGCCTACTGGTAAGAAAAAAATAATGCTAAAGCAGACGGTGCATATCCCTGGATTAGCGATTTCCCAACTCACGAGCCTTTATAATTCGCTGCAATCGGACAGTGCAATGTCTGCCAAACTCGCTTTGTTTGGTTTATTAACAGCAGCTCGCCCAGGAGAGGCAAGAAGCGCTACTTGGGAGCAAATTGACCTCGAGAAAAAAACATGGACCTTAGAACTGGCAGATATGAAGGAAGGACTAATGCACATAGTCCCTTTATCAGAACCATCAATAGCTCTGCTTGAAAGCATGCCCAGACTAGGAAAATACATTTTTGGTTCAGACGGTAAAAAAGCGGCGTCTGAGAATACAGCAAACGAGCGGATAAAATTTCTTCACCAACGCTCTGTACAATCCGGAGGCGTTGGATTTACCGACCCAGATACTGGACGGATAACATGTGCTCACGGCTTTAGAAGTGTATTCAAAGAATGGGCAATCACTTACACAAGGTATCCAGATGAATGGTCAGAACTGGCTCTTGCGCACGTAAGTAATGACAAGACAAGAGCTGCTTACGCAAGAAACAAACTGCTGAAAGAACGGACTAGACTGATGGCTGAGTGGGCACATGACTGTATCCATGGCTTGCCTGATCCTGATTCAGAGTTCGGCAAACAAATAATTAGCAGTCGAATTTTTTAACATGTGATTCTTCTCGACCTTGGAGCTGAAACGATGAGCCAAGAACTCCTCAAGCGTTGTTCTAGCATTACAGAAACGCCAGTAAATTAAATAGCGGATAAAGATACTGGTTGCTGCCGAATCGATGCTTATCACTGAAAGCGGACATTACTGAAAATCAATAAATCAGGGTTCTCGAAAATTTCGAGAACCGGTAATCCCCCACCTATCAACTGCCGAACCCGGCAGGCGACGTGCAACTGGAAACATTTAAGAAACGGGTAAAAAAAGCTTAACCGGATAAGGGTTAGGATTTCACATTTTGGTGGAGCTGGGGGGGAGGTTTCGTTGTTTAGTGTTTTAGGCCTTTAAATCTAATATTTATGACGCTTTTTCTGGGTTTGGGTCTACGAAAAAGGTCTACGGATTCGTGGTTGTTTAACCGTGTAAATACCTTACTGTGGGGAATTTTCGGATTGCCAAAAATGCTCCTCTGGTAAGGTAATGCTCCATGTACAAATTGAGTCTAGTTAAACACTTTAAGGAAACTTGGAGCCGCAAGACCGAGGCCAAATCCGATAACTAAACTTACGATAGCAATAATAATGTCATCTTTTTTTCTTATCCAAAAAGAGTCTTTATTTGTTCCCATTGCTATGGTGCATTTTTCTAGACTCATACTGAAGATTATTATTAGGAGATTTAGAGTAACTGCGACTCCAGCATAAATTTGGTTGTCATATATAATTCCTGAAGCTATAGCCATGAACTGAAGGACAATTATCGGCCAAAAATGATCGCCTACCCATCCGACTACTGAGAACGTTCGTAGTTTTAAAGTTAGGATAAGACAATCTACAAATACTTGACCAACGGCGCTGCCAAACGTTTTAGAAAGCATCACTTTTCCGTCATGTTTCGAAATGTAGAATCTAAAGTCATCATCATTAGAAATGTCTAAACCTACAATGATTTCATGCGCTCTTAGATTGTCTAAGTTATGCGGTTCACTGGGGTCAATGAGCTGCTTTGCTGATTTATAAGAATAGGTAGATCCATCTTTAGTGTAAAAGTAGATCCTAGAGTTAAACTCGTGTTCGTCTTCAAGTTCTCTTAGTTCCTTTATGAACTTGGCAATGTCCTCGAAAAGAATGCAACAGCTATAAATTTTAGTTTTAATTTCTGGTTTGGTCTTCATTGAACATTCCCATCACATATTAAACTGCAAACAGAATATCTGACTTCAACTTAAAGCTGTAGTGGACTTTCATGTACAGCTCGGCGTCCACTGGGCGAACTCCTCGAAATCCTGGACAAAAAGATGGATATTGGGTTCTTCTCTCGATAGCTTGATGACCTCTAGATCCCAATGTCCATCGAGAAAACCATGACAGCAATTGAGGCAAATGAGAATGTGATGGTCTACTGGGGTTGTTTATACACTAATATAGTATGTCTCAAGATCAGCCTAACGTACATATAACATAATGATTTAATTGTATTTTTAATTTTAAGTATATGCAAAATAAAAATACTCATTCTAGAAACAATGCGCTGAACCTGTTTAAATTAGTCCATCGAGCTAACTAGGAGGCTACTGATGGATACTTTGCTACAGCTAATGAACAAGATCGTTGAACAACCTTCTGAGAAACTTTCGCTACTAGTTGCGTTATTTTCCTTGATAGTAGTTCTAGCCTCTATATGGCTAGTTAGTTATGTATTAACTCGAAAAATTCATAAGGACAGTTAGTGATGAAAGAATGGGTAAAGATGCCATCAAAGCAATTTATGGATACTCAGCTCACGCCTTTAACTAAAATGCGTTGGAAAGCTAGTGGTGGGAATGCGGACATGATTGCAGCACTGATGATCTACATTGCTTTAGTTCATCATGCAAATGAGTCAGATAGTCGTACCCACGGTCCCGTAGGTTCCGTCAAAATAACTTATGACGTACTTTGTCAAGTCATAGGTATCAGTCGCAACAAGTTATCTGGCGGGTTAAAGGTACTACAGGTATTTGACCTGGTAAGCCGTGAAGGGGAAGGGAAGAACGTACTCTACCGTATAACCGGTTATACATCGCCAAGTGGATGGGCAAAGCTCCCTGCAAAAGGGCTTTATGACGACAGCAGATCCCAAATCAAAGTGTTTAAGGACTTCAAATTAAGAAATAAGGCAGAGCTAAATGCCCTAAAGATTTATTTAGTTCTACTTTCATTCAGAAACAATAAAACCCTTATGACCCTCATGAGTTATGAGAAAATTGCAGAATATGCGGGCGTTCAACGAAGCGATATACGAACAGCCTTATCTTTTCTAGTCGTGAATCACTTCATTACCATCAATACAGACCTAACACATAAGGACGATTACAGCCGATCGAATCAATACCGGATCAGACACCTCGAAGCAAACAAGAAACCAACCGAATTAGATACTTTTGATTATGCAAAGGGGTAAAGACTCACGAGGAAACTCATTAGGCAAAGTTCACATTCGTTTTACTCCTCAGCTACAACGTAGAAAGACTATATTTCGCTCAAAGCACTGTCGGTTCTAATCCCAAAGACGACCTATCAGATAGAAATATCTGAGTGAGTCAAAATCACCGACCAGCGACTAAGGCCAGTAAAAGAGTTACCAATAAGTCTCTGTAATATCCTCTTGTAAAAGGCCAAGCCACTATTCATTAACCAAACAGATTGAGTCAGGAACATCTGTTGAGTTGATTCCTGGACTGTCAATATTCAACTTCAAGGTTCCGATCAAAGAGGTTTATTTAGGCTTGAGAAATGTATTGATTAATGAACCTCTAAAAATTCCAAAAATCGACAATACGACATACTTCAAGTTCTCGATGGATGATAAGTCTTGGAATTTGAACTCTAGTCAGCTATGCGTATAACAAAAGCAGTCAATCAGAACTGTTTTGAACGGATTTCGTTAAACCGTGCTAGCTTGGATGAAATTTTAAGAAGGGTCTGTTTGTTCAGTCTGCTTAGACCGTTCTTAAATCCTATGTTCATTTTTTTCCGATGCCTGTAAGCATTGATTCACAAAAAATCGAACGTCCGCTACTAAGGTAAATGAGAATGTCTATGCCCACAATTTAGATAGTCCGAACGCCAGGAACTCACTGAAAGCAGACAATTCTGCCAAAACTAAAGCTGAGCTCTCGAAAATTTCGAGACTTCAATACATCGTTAAAACGTAAAAAAGCGCACATGGATTTTTTCTTTTTTTACTAGTTATAAGCGTTCGGATTATAACGATGTAGCACAAAAAATTAGCTGTCCACTACAATAAACCGAGCAATGACATTTTTATGTAAAAAAACCACCATCAATGGAGACT
>JAESGG010000015.1_pt1 | contig 210837 bp, 210 predicted proteins | sample 9266231 | NCBI WGS metagenome assembly JAESGG01 (sample SAMN14515337, study PRJNA621664) | algae metagenome | isolation source: Aphanocapsa sp. GSE-SYN-MK-11-07L and co-occurring heterotrophs from wet... | place: USA: Grand Staircase Escalante National Monument, Utah | collected 2006-04-16 | reverse complement strand
CTTGCGATTGAGACCTGTTAATCCCCGAAGTAGTCGCTCATTAGAGAGCGCACGCTCAATGTCTAGCACTGTTGTTTATTAAATTAGGAGGTCTCATTACTTTACCTTATAAAGCAACAAGTCTAATATACAGAGTTTGCAGTAGCATCGTAGTAGCGACACAGGCTAGCAATGCGCTGATGCGGACGGTGCAAAGACTGTCGGTCAGAGTTCAATGTTATCCACTGCCACTTCACCGATGTACAGCGATCCCAAATGGATTGTGAGAAAGATTTCCAACGGAAATCTTTCTCACAATGCTCTTTAACGTCACAACTGAATTTGGGATTGCTGTAATAGTTCTCAACTGCGTAATGTAAAAGTTGGATTGGTCGCTAGCAGGCTACTGGTGGCTAGTCACCTTGGCAACTTGTCGCGGGGCAGAAATAGCGGTGAATAGAGCGATCGCCGTTTGAAAGTGTTGCTGGCTGGTCTGGGGCTGGTTGTACTGTTGCCAGGTTAATCCCAACTGGAAGTGAGCTTCTGCTAAATCGCACTTAGCGCCAATTTGCTCTAGCAGGGCGATCGCCTGCTGATGATAGTCAACCGCCTCCGAAAACTGGTGGCGGCAGCGATAAATTTCGGCTAACCCATTCAAAATTCTGGCTTTGACTTGGGGATAGTGGCTGGTTTCAGCAAAGGCGATCGCCTGCTGATAGAGGTCTTGCCCCCGCTGTAGGTTGCCTAGATTGACGTGGGTTTGACCCAAAATTTGGATGAAATAGGCAAAGCTGCCTGGCTGGGCAGTAACGGTAATCTGCTGCTGCAAATTTTGATCTGCCTGAGCCGCTAGGGCTTGCGCCGATGCCGTTAAGCCCAAATAGGAGTGGACTAGACCTAAACAGATCGCTGCTTTTTCGGCCCAGCGATGGTGGCTAGTATCGGTGGCTTGATCAATTACTTGCTGAAAGCGTTCAGCCGCTAGGTCTAATTCCCAGAGGTCAATCAGATATAACCCCATACTCAAGCGAGAGTCTACCTCCAGCATTTTCAGGTAGTAAGTCTTGTGCTTACTGCGCTCGGCTTCTGGCAGGGTGGCTAGCGTCTGGGTAGCGAGGTCGATCGTTTGCTGCTGGAAGGCCAAGGCAGGCTGAATTTGCCCACTAATCCAGTCCAAATCGCCCAGAATGTTGTGGAGTTCAATCAAATCGGGGGCGGCTGGATGCTGAGCCAGCACTTGGCTAATCGCTTGCCGAACCGGCTGCAATAGCCCCATTCGGTAGAGGGTGCTGCCGAGGGGCAAAAACTGCTGCCACTGGTTGAGACGGCTTTTGAGAATGACTTTGCCCGCCAGCTCAAAGTCTGGAATCGCCGCGTAATGATAGTAGGCTTCTAGGGCTTGCAGTGCGTCTGGCAGGGTCGTAATCGTTTGAATCTGGTCTGTCCAAAACTCGGCTGCTTTTTGATTGGCCAACGCCCAGTCTGGACTGCCCCGCAGACGCACCACTGCTTCGGCTTGAATCACCGGATGCAGCCAGTAGCCGCCCTGCTGGTGTTCAATCAGCGATCGATTTTGCAAGGAGGTAATCACCTGCCAGTGCTGAGCGGGAGGCAGATCCCAAAGTAAACAAATTAGCCCTGCCGCCGGAATTCGCGCCACATCTTGGTAGCGATAGCAGCCTAAGCGGCAAAACAAGCGATAGGCTTGCGGGTCGAGGTTTTGCAGGCGATTGACCTGGCTGGCAACCAGGTTCTTGAGGTCTGTCGTCGCCAGTAAATCGGTCTGATGGGTCTGCCAGTAGGCAGCGATGCTACCTGCAAAGTCAGCTTGAATCATGCCGGCTAAGATACCCATCGCTTTGGCGTTGCCGCCATAAGCTTGGTGCATTTCCACTAAGGCTGGATCAAGGTCAATCTGGCGATCGCCAAAAAACTGCTGCCAAGCCGACAGCGCCAATCCTGGCAAGCGATAGTGTTCAACCGTTAGGTCAGGTTCACACAGGCGATCGCGACTGGTCATCAGCGTCACAGATTTGCCCTGCCAGTCTGCCAGCACTCGCAATAGCTCTAAATACAGTCGATGTGGGGCGATCAGTCGTCCCTGGGGGTCAAGCCCCGGCTCCAGGTTATCAATTAAAACTCCCACTTGCTGGTTTTGCAGGTGGCGCTTAAGTCGTCCTAGCGTCACCCCAAATTCTCGCCCTGGCTCTTGCTGAAAATATTGCTGGAGCCATTCTTCGACCACGCTTTCAACCGAGATAATATTCTGGGTCTCTTTGGCCATCAACAGCTCAAGCACGACTGCAAAGCCTTTGGCCTGAAAGTAGTGCTGAGCCAAGCTAGTTTTGCCGACTCCGCCCGCTGCTTGAATCACAATCACTTTACTGCCCTGCTGGACAAGCTGGTCTAAGTCGGCGATCGCTTGTTCTCTACCGATTAAAGGACTGTGGTCTGGTCGCCGCAGCGCAGCAGGGGAGGTTAGCCCAACCTGGCTGTGTTGCTCCAATACCAGACGACAATTTTGTTTATTGACTTTCTCCCCTAAATAACTCGAAAGCGTCTGCCAGAGGTGAGCGGCAGCATCTTTAATGTGTCCCTCGGTATAGCCAGTCTCCAGAGCAATCTGCTGATATTTGTGCCCCAGCCAGACCTGTTGCAGAATGGTTTGTTGCAGATAGCTCAGCCGTGACCCAGTTTTACTCAGAACCAGAGCATTGACCCAATCTAAAAGCGTTTCAGCGTCCATTGTTCATGGCAAAATTCAGTTGAATCAACTTCTCTGCAAGCCTATCTTAGTCTTCTGCCAGCTGAATATTGAAGGGGTGAGTGAGATTTGCTAGGGCATCAGCGGCAGGCAGGAGGGATACAATTTGTTGTCTAGGTGGGTGCAATCTAAACCAATCTAAACATGGGTCAGTTGATTCGCTAGCTGCTGTGCCAGAATAGACGATCATTATGCTCAAATTTTGTCTGTGAAATCGCCCTCTGTGATTGCTGTTGGTGGGCCAGCCGGGGTTGGCAAAACAACTTGGCTGCGGCAGAAGTTTTTGCCTACGAGTTTGCTTTACTTTTGTCCAGGAGTCGATCCGGTGCCGATTGACCTGGCCTGTGTGAAAGCCGAGTTTCCAGCCGTGGAGGTGCTAACGAATGGGCAAGAGTCTCGACTGTTTGCAGCGGCGGAATCTTCTCTGATCTTGATTGAAATTGGCTTTCAGCTTGATCTAGCGATGATTACCCCCTTGCTGGAGGCATTGGCAGCTCAGCGAGTAGCCATTTTGCCTATCGGCGCAGTCCAGACGAGTTGGCACTATTGGGCAGAGCGGATTGAAGCGGGAATAAATTTACCCGCAATCTCGGCGCAAGCCCAACTCTGGCGAGCCGCCTTAATCGGGCGCGTGTTTGACCCTGCCAGCTTGGAAATGTTTTGGTTTGAGCTTACCGCCGGGGCCTATGGACAAATCGATCGCGCCAAGGGCATCTTTGATTTATCCGATGGGCAGCTAGCCTACTTTGATTTCGTCAATGGCTTACCAGAGAATCGCTCCCGCCGATTACCCGTGCCGGTGTGGCTGCAAGGGCGACCGCGGCGATTTAGCGGGATTGAAGTGGTTGGGCAGAGCTTAGATCGGGAACAAATTGCCCGTACGCTGCACGATTGCTGTTTGAGTGATCCGGCGATCGCCGATGCCCAAGCTCAACTTTTAGCTAACCTGGCTCTGAGCTAAACGCTATCCCTGAACGCCCGCTGGCAAATTAGACCCACTATGAAACTCGCAGTCATTTCTTGTATTCACGGTAATTCTGCCGCTCTTGATGCCGTCTTGTCAGACATTGATCATCACCACGCCGAGCAAATTTATTGCCTGGGAGATTTGGTCGGCTACGGGCCTGATCCTAATGCTGTAGTCGAAACCATTCGCGCCCTAGCGATTCCGACCTGTCAGGGCTGCTGGGATGAAGATATTGTCGTCGGGCTAGATGCCTGCGAGTGCAGCTATCCTTCTCTATTGGCAGAACGGCGAGGCAAACTGGCCCACGCCTGGACGAGCCAAGCCATTAGCCCAGAAACCCGCGAGTTTTTGGCTCAGTTGCCACTCAGTTTGAGATTAGACAATCTCTGCTTTGTCCACGGTAGCCCAAATAGCCAGCACGAGTATCTGCTGCCGGAAATGGATGAGTCTATCGCCCTAGAGCGGGTAATGACGGCGGGGGCAGAGGTGCTGTTCTGTGGACATACTCATATTCCCTACGTCCGCACGTTTGAAGATAGCCATGTGCCGGTGCATCGGATCATCAACGCTGGTTCTGTGGGCGAACCCCGGCATGGACGACCCAACGCCACCTATGTGCTCTACGAGACTGAAACGCAGCAGGTGACGCTGCGAGAAGTGGAATATGACTATCAAGCCACCTGTGCCGCCATACTCGCAAAGGGCTTGCCGCCGATTTTTGCCTGGCGGCTAGCGAGAGGACTAGAATTTGCTGAGCGAGCCGATGATCCAACTCATATCTGCGATCGCTAGGTTGTGAGCCTCCATTTCCAGCATTTAGCGCCAGGATGTCGGGAATGAGTAGCAAGTTGGCTAATAGCAGTCCCCTATAAAGCTTGATTGGATCTGGTTACACTGGCCGCGCTGACAAAAACATGATTGTTGTCATCAACCACTGTCCCGCGAATATGTTTCGGCAATGTTGGATCGTCAGCCAGACACCATAACAGAACGTGGGTATTCAGTAGCAGCCTCATGGCGCTTCACCCTGAAAGGCATTTGTTAGGTCTGAAGGCAACTGATCAAAGTCTTCAGCAATTTTAACTTTGCCCCGCCATACTCCTAAAGGACGAGGAGTAGTTTGATCGAGATAAGGGACTAACTTGGCGATTGGTTTGCCCGCTTTGCTAATGACCACTTCCTCCCCTGCGATCGCCATTTTAATCAGACGAGAAAGCTGGCTTTTAGCTTCGTGAATGTTAGCAGTATGCATGGTTTTGCCTTAAGCTCCAGATAGCTAAATCTAGCTTAGCCAAAGCGTTCAAGACCGAAAGTGCGGCTGACGTTTGAAGTTCAAGGTTCGTCTTTCCAGGTAGGGAGTGAACCGCCCGGTGCGGAGCCGCACGCCGAGTAGTGTGGGAGGGGGGATTCGTGAGACTCCTTCCTATCCTGATGAGGTGGCAATCACTACTCTCGTCTATCGTAGAGGGAGAAATCTCACTTGTCCTTCCCACTCTCCCTCAAGACTGCACTCCGCAATCAAGATAACTTCCTCTATCGCTAGTCCTACTGGAACACGACGGCTAATCTCAAACAATCCAGGCATAAATAATCCTGCTTGGATGCGTTCGTATGCAAAAGTTGTCATCGTAGCAACATCATGAGTCAGAACAATCCGTTCTTCTTGAGCTGCCCAAGCTAATACTGTTGGGTCATCTGCTCCCGACAAATCGACATCTTGAACGCGCACAATATCAATATCTGAACTTTGCCGAAGAACACCTCGCACAATTTGGTTATTAAAGTTTTCGTCAGCTAGGAATCGAGTCATTTAGGATTATTTGGGCTGACTTTGCCTAGCCATTAGGCGATCGCGTATTCCAATGGGATTAAACCGCTGTTCAGCCTCCTGCTGAATTATATTTGCCTGCCGCTGGCGTTCTGCAAGGTAAGCGTTAACCTCATCCCGATGTCTCAGATAGTAACCAATCACCAGATATATATCCGGCAATTGAAGTGACGAGTACTGCTCTCCTATTTCCTCAGGTGTACAACCCTCAAGAAAAGCGGTAACAATAGTGTCTAGGGTGACGCGAGTTTTGGCAACTCGCACAACACCATGAGCGTCGGTTTCTATAGGTGCAGATTCGAGGGCAATTGCTAGAGTCATAAGTCTTGATCAAGGCTTCACTTTGTACAGTAGCAAACATCCAAGCAGTCTTGAAACTTTAGAGTTTGTAGGATTGCTCAATTTCCTTCGGCAACCATGAATCTATCCCACTAATATCAGTTTATTAATCCAGATGTGAATGATCGCTAGGTGGAGAAAGGCATCAAAACATATTTTCAATCGCTCCCAACGCACCACCAATCTTCGATACCTGCGTTGAAGCCATGCAAAACATCGTTCTTGCTGAAACCGTGGCACTGCCATTTGAATGGGTCTACCTACCGGGTTCTTGCCTCGCCATCGACGCTTTGCAATCTGACCTCGTATCCCTCGTTTTCGTAAGGCTTGCCTGAGCCACTTGGCGTCATCGCCTTTAAGTAGTTATACAAAATTAATTACATAGTTCTCACCAAATTCCTTCAGCACCTTTTCCACGTACTTCACAAGGCTCTGCCAACTCTGATAAGCACTGATCTCAATCCATTCGTACTTGATGAATCGCCACAGAATCTCAATCCGATTCAGGGGCGGTGAATAGCTGGGCAACTGGAAAATCTCAATGCCTCGCTCTTGCCACTCCGCTAGTTTGTCCTAAAATGTGTCACTTGTGTGAATCGAAGCTTGGTCTACGACAAGCACCGTCCGCTGGTTGACGCTGGGGAAAAAAGCATCAATGCAAGCGATGACCACCTCGCTCGTCATACTTTGCGTCGAGACATAGCTATGCAACTGATTGGCACGAGTCATCATGCCCAGCACATTCAAGCGCTGGCTCCGTCGGCTTTCGATTTCTTCGGTTTGTCCAATCAGTTGCCAGCCATACGGAATACAAGGAATTAAACAAAACCCAACTTCATCCAGGTAGTACAAGTCCAGTTCTCCTTGGTCTTCTAGCTGCTTCAAGACTATGCTGAGATTAACCACAACACCAGCGTTGACAATGAATAGTTTGGAACAATCTGCAAGCGTTTCGTCAATCCGTATACCTGCTCCTTGAGAATAGGTGCGATGCCCATCCTCGGTCAATGGCACTGACCGAGCTTTTTTGCTGTTAGTCTAAACTCCAGTCGATGAACGACTTGATAAAACACAGACGGAAACAGCCAATCGTAGGTGAGCGCCCAGCGATCGAAAATCCATTAGACCTGTTGCTTTATAACGTAAAAAATCGCTGGAACCCTTATCTTTATTGACTTACAGCCATCGATCGTGAAAATCGTCTAGAATGATTGCTCTGCTTGGTTTTCATGGCTTTTTGTGGCTTATAAAGCAACAGGTCTATTGTTTTTGACTAAAAAAGTCTGGCATTGAGATGGCTCCTGGCTGGGCGATCGGCGTTGTCCAAGTCAAAAATTGCGTTATTCTCTCTCTTAATTTTCTCTGTTTTGATACTGCGGCGGTTGTGATTAATTAAGGCAAGGTGTCGAGATAGCGCTCAATCAGGACGATCGCCACGATGTCGTCCACAGGCCGAGGCAGGGTTCGCATTCCGGGTGGGATCAAGCGGGCGAGACCTTGGGGGGGATACATCTGCCAGTAGCGCTCGCCGGCTTCCAAGGTGCTATAGCGCTCATCAATCAGAGTAATTTCTAGCCCTGGTGATAATTCGGCTTGCAGTTGTTTGTGCCAAGTTTTGGCAGTGGTTTGATTGCCGATCACTAAGACTGAAATTAGGTGAACTTGCCGCAATTGCTCAACGGTGGCGATCGCCAGTTCAGCCGCTACCACTTGATGGTAATGGAGCGTGCGATCGCGAGCCATAATTGCCAAACCGCACTTGTCACGTCCGGGGTCAAACCCCAAAATCATCGGCTGAGTCGGATCAGACACTAGCTTTCATTACTCCTGAGAATCACCCGGCGATCGCGAATTGCCTCTAGCTCGATGCTGAGCGGGCCAGACGTATAGACTGCTTCTGGGACAACGGCATCTACCGTAATTTCACCCTGATAAGCCTTGAGATCCAGCACAAACTTGATTAAGTCAATCCGTTGAAATGTCCCAACCGCACCCGTGACGGGATCGGTGAGCAGCCCGGCTTGAATCGCTTGTTGGTTAGCCTCCTTAAACAGACTATCCAGCCGATTCAGAATGTCTTCGTTTTTCATTGCGGTTGGATTTAGCACCACTGAAGCAACCGTTTGACCCCGCTTAAAAATCACCTGATTGCGGGCAACCTGTGGCACCACCAGCACCGAAGACTCACCTTCAAGGTAATTAGCCGCAGAGAGAATCCGAATCACGTAAGGTTTACCATCGCTAATTTGTTTAATTAGCTGCTCAACATCGTCGTTGGTAATTTGCACAACTCGCTGGCTGGGCGCAACCTGTTGAGGCTTCGTCAACGCGATCGCATTCCGACGAGCCTCGCGGAGAATCTCTTCCACGGCTTTGACCGCAGTCTCTTCATTTAATTTTTGGATCGAGCCGACTGCCAATACTTGCCCGGTACGAATCGTAATATTGCCCCGCCGAATTCCCAGTAAAAGCACTCTGACGTTTTCTTCGAGGCGCTTCCGATTGGTTTCGAGGGTTGTGACTTCTTTTTGCAGTTGATCCTGCTGCGCTAGCAACTGGCTGCGCTGGTCGTTGGCCTGTTCAAATTGAGCTTTGACTTGAGCTACAGCGGTTTGAAGGCGAGTTTGGTCGGCTTCAGCCTGCTGGAGTCGCGTTTGCGACTGGACAATCTCCGCTTCTAATGTTTGTTTTTGATTTTCGACCTGTTGCAGACGAGTCTGGGCTTGGCGAACGGAATCTTCTAGCTGTTCTTTTTGCCCTTCTGCTTGCTTCAGCCGCCCTTGGACTTGATCGCGCTGGACGATTAAGCGCTGTCGTTCTGCCTGTAGCTGCTGCTGCTCGGCTGCCAACCGGAGGATTTCACGCCGCAATACCCGCCCCTGCTCAGAAAACTGCCTCAGTTCAGTTTGCGCCTTTAAAAACCGAGCCTGGAGTTGGCTCAGTTGAGCTTGCGTCTGGCGCTGACGAGCGATCGACTTGGCTAAAGACTGGTTAACTTGCTTCAGGTTAGTCCGGGCATCCGAAAGCTCGGTTTTAGCCGAACCCAGCGCCTTTTGAATCTCTTCTTTTTGCTTGAGGGCATCAGCTAGGTCAACTTCTGCCTGCTGACGCTGGCGCTGGATTGATTCAATCCGAAACACGGCATCACGCAGTTGTTTATTGGTCGCGAACAAAATACCAAGGGTGGAGCCAGAAATAATGCTCCCGGTCAAAATTGTGACTAAAACTGCCGTGGTGCGAGGGCGCAGTTTGAACAAGCTAAGTCGAGCTTTACCGACCCGCGATCCAATTCGATCTCCAACTGTGGCGATCGCTCCACCCAGAATAATAATCGCCAAAATTAGAATATAGCCAGCCATTCACTCCCTGCGGGCTACACACTTTGCCCTTATGCCATCTAGGTTATCGCTTAGTTAGTGCCAACGGCCAAAGGAGGAGTTTCTAATCGCTCAGGGGGCGTTGATTCAGCCGCGGTGCGGACTCAACCAATCTAACCTATGCAGCCAAAGCTAGCCGACAACCGGGTTCAAAGTAGATCTTCCAGCCGACGGCGCATTTGTTCTAATTCGCTGTCGGGCAGGGTTTCGGAAGGCTCGGCTGCCTCATCTTCGGGTCGCCAATCCGGGTCTAAGCGATTGGTTTCTGGTGGAGCCAGCAGCAAGCGTTCTTCATCGCTGCTGGGGATAAACCCTTGCGGGACAGGCTGGCAGCTATAGCCAGAGGTTTGGCAAAAGTCTTCGATCTCCTCAGCATCCATCAGTTCGACAGTTGGACTCATAAAGTCTTGAGCTTCTAGAAGCAGGGCGTAGCGAGTGGCATCGTCTTCTGATTCAAACATTAAAATGATGTTGCGATCGCCAATTTGGATCGAGTGAATGCCCTCGTTTTCAGTGCGGGCATTGTACAGGAGCACATACACTTGCATAAAACGGGTCAGTTGTTCGAGAATTACTTGCGGTAGATTGCTTCTATCTTACTGGTAGTCGCCACCTTGGCTAGAGGATAGCTTAACTCTTTATTCGTTAAGTGTTAATTAAGGATGACAGCCGCTAATCATGCATAAATTTAAGTCAATTTAGTCGAGTTGCAACCGTAACAATTGAGGCAACAAGGCCTGAAAGGCAACTCCGCGATGACTAATTTGATGTTTGAGATCGGGGGACATTTCGGCGAAGCTTAGCCCCTGGTTGGGCAGATAAAAAATTGGGTCATAGCCAAATCCCCCCTGTCCACGGGGAGCCTTGAGAATTTCTCCCGCGCAAACGCCCTCGGTTTGGAGCGCGATCGCCCCATCCGGGCGGGCAACGGCGATCGCGCAGACAAACTGAGCTTCTCGGTTGAGTTCATCGCCAAGTTCGTCCAGGAGACGCTGAATTCGCTCTGAGTCAGTTTTACCGTAGCGGGCCGAAAAAATTCCTGGCCCCCCATCCAGAGCAACCACTTCTAAGCCAGAATCATCGGCGATCGCCCATTCACCGGTAGCCATGGCCGCCTGCGAGGCTTTCAGGCAAGCATTAGCCAGAAAAGTCTCTCCGGTTTCAGCAATCTCTAGCTCAGCCGGCATTAAGACTAGTTCCCAATCTAATCCCTGCAAATAAGCCTGCATTTCTTTGACTTTGCCGGGGTTTTGGGTCGCCACAACTAGGATTGGCATCTGGGCTTGGAACCTCGCATTTTGTTTGTAATCTTCAACTTGTGTAGCATCTGCAACGGCAAGTGATTCTGACGGATTCAACCGCTAACTGGTGACTGATAATCCTTCCACAATTAAAGAGGGAGTGAAATACGAGCCATTCCAGTCGGCGTCGGAGCCTAAAGCAACTAGATTTTTAAGGGCCGTGTAGACGTTGCCGGCCACCATTGTGTCTTTGACCCGACCAATAATTTCTCCCTTCTGGATCCGATAGCCCAAATCGACATTAATTGAGAAATCACCGGAGATACCGCCGCTGCCCCCGAGCATCTGATCAACCACTAGCCCATCCTCTAGACCGGCAATTAGCTCCAGCAGCGATCGCTCGCCCGGTTGCACCAGCAAATTAAACAAGCCCGGCGTTGGATAGCTGCCCAGCCCCGGCCGGAAGCCATTGCCCGTTGTTGTGCCTCCCAGCAGTTTACCGGTTGCCCGATCTGTATAAAACAACTGCAAGGTGCCATCCCGCAAAAAAGACAGGGGCTGGGTGGGGGTGCCTTCATCATCAAACGGGCAACTGTAAGGGCCAACCGTTGGGTTTTGGTAAAGGGTGAGGCCGCGCGAGGTGACTTGCTGCCCCAAGCGATCGCTCCAAGGAGAGGCTCCCTCTAGCACCCGCTTGCCGTTGAGGGCGGCTTGCATGGTTCCCCAGAGGAGGTCGGCAGCTTTGCTGGTAAACAGAATCGGCACTCGCCCCGGTGGGGGCAGCGCATTGCGATCGCACCAATCCAGCCGTTGAATGATTTGGTCAGCAATATAAAGCGGATTCAGCGTATTGCGTTGAATTTGCCCATCCGTGACGCTGAGGAAGTCGTCGCCGCGCACCCATTCTGCCGACAACCCACAGCTCAAGGTGGTGTCCGTGTGGCGACAGCGTAAGCCCTGGGAATTGATCAAATGAGTAGTTTCAATTTCACAGTCCCATTCGCCAATGCACAGCACCTCTGGATAAGCCCGCCGAACATGCGCGATCGCCTGCCCACCCCAGTCCACCAGTTGCTCAACCGATACTGTTTGACCGAGGTCAGGATAGTTTTTTTGCTGATTGGCTGCCAGATCAATTGCTTCGATCGAATTAAGCTGACTGAGGGCGATCGCCCGGCTGACTAGCTCCTGGGGGTCAATGCGACCGTGGGCAACCGCCATCCCCGGCCGCCCCGCCAACCAGAGGCGCAGCGCCGTGCCTTCGGTTTGGCTACTTTCAAGCTGCTTGAGCCGATTTGCTTCAAAAAAAACCGGCCGCGCGTAAGACCAAGATTGAAACACCTCGGCGGCACTGGCTCCAGCCTTAGCCGACTGCTCTAGCAGTTGCTCTGCCAAAGACTCTTGTTGCTGGTAGTCAATCTCCATAACCGGACAGAAGTAAAGCAAGATGGGCCCACTAGACCAACTTACGGCAGTTCGGCCTCCTGCAATAGCCAAAATCCAGCAAATGTTTCGGATTGGGGATCAGATTGCACCGCCAAAAAATGCACCTGCCGCGATTGCTGCTTGGCCGTTTCAAACGATTCAGCTTCAGAGACTAGTTGAGGCGTTCGCAAGCGAGCCAAAATCCAGCGATCGCTGGCTCCGGTTTCTAAAACCAATTGGGGCACTTGCCCTAGTTCTAGTTTCAAAAAAGCCAGCTCTAGACCCGACATCCAGCCTGCCAAAGGCATAGATCTAGATGAAAAAATAATCAGCCCCGGAATTTTGGCTTTGGGGTCAAATCCCCGCTCGACGACCGAAGAAACTTCTCCAAACGACATTTGCCACTCCTTGGCCTCTTCAAAGGCGATCGCCTCTAGGCTGGCAAACGTCCAACCCTCACCGACCAGCGCTTCTGGCAGCGGTTGGGCTGCCTGCTGCTCTAGCTGAGGAACCGCAGCCATTAGGGGCTGAAAACCAGGATGGTCAGGATAAACCTGATCGGCTCGTTCTCGCAGCCATTCGTAAAGCGTAAACGTGCGCCGACTCGGCTGGCTGGGAATGGCTGCTTCGGCACAGGCGCGGGTAATAATGCTGCTCATCTGTCGCCGAAAGAAGCGAATTTTTTCCGGCATTGCTTCGGCGGTTAAGCCGGCTGACTCTCGCCACAGCGGCAGCGCTGCTTCGAGGGCAGTCTGCAACCAGCGGGCATTGGCTTCAGCTCCAGAACAAAACTTGACAAACTCAAACCGGCGCTGAGGATCGCAAATTAGTAATTCCCAAATCTTTTTTTGATTTTCATCCAGTAGTGGGCGCGAATAAAAATCAAGTTCCCAAATTGTGCTCATGCTTTGTTCTCAATCGCCACGGCTGACGCCAATCTGCTTGCCTATTCAGTATCCCTGAAGCAGGACTCAAACGGATAGCCAACTAGGGCTTTTTGAGTACCATACCGCTTGCGGTTTGGAATTCAGCAAGGATAACTCTGCTAATTCTCAACAAGGTTCAAAAAAATAACAAACCCCTCAACGCCCCTACCGCCATTGAGCAACTGAATTGGGTACAAACGGGTGATTTGCTGGCTTGATTAATGGGTGTAAATGGGTGTAAAAATAGTTAATGCTGATTACATCGTCGCTTCAAATCACGCCAGAACTGCTTGCACTTGTGGGCGAGATCGATGAATTTAAGGGAGCATGGCGAGCCTTGGGAACCCTTGCTCCTGAACGATTGTCCGCTCTCCGTCGCGTCGCAACCATTGAGAGCATTGGGTCATCCACTCGGATTGAGGGGAGTCGCCTTTCAGATCGTGACGTGGAGCGCTTGCTCAGAAACCTAGAAATCAAGACTTTTGCCTCACGGGACGAACAGGAAGTCGCTGGTTACGCAGAGGTAATGGAAACTGTTTTTTCTGCTTGGGACGAAATACCGATGACAGAAAATTACATCCAGCAACTTCATCGCAATTTACTCCGATACAGCGATAAAGATGAATGGCATCGGGGGAGATATAAGACTACTTCTAACAGTGTTGCTGCCTTTGATGCGGAGGGTCAGCAGGTTGGGATTGTCTTTGAAACAGCAACACCGTTTGCAACCCCCAGACTGATGGCAGAGTTGGTCAAGTGGCTGAAGGAAACAATGCAGCAGCGATCTCTACATCCGCTGATCGCGATCGGAATTTTCGTGGTGGTGTTTTTAGAAATTCACCCCTTCCAAGATGGCAACGGTCGCCTGAGCCGCGTCCTGACAACGCTGCTTTTGCTTCAGGCAGGGTATGCCTATGTCCCCTACAGTTCCCTTGAAAGTGTGATCGAACAGAGTAAGGAGAGCTATTACCTCGCATTACGCCGCACCCAAGGCACTATCCGGACTGAAACGCCTGACTGGCTTCCCTGGTTACTTTTCTTTTTAAAGATGCTATACCGTCAGATGGAAATTCTGCGAGGAAAGGTTGAACGAGAAAAGATGCTCCTGATGACTCTGCCTGATCTATCGATTCAGATTCTGGACGCCCTCAAAAATCGCGGCCGCATCACCATTGGCGAGGCAGTGGCAATAACGGGTGCTAACCGCAACACGCTGAAGCCGCATTTCAAGCATCTGCTCACAAAGGGTTTGATAGAACTGCACGGAGGAGGGCGAGGGGCTTGGTACGGACTCCGATAAGTTCTGGCTACCGATGGTGAGTTTTCTATGTAGAAATATTTACTTGCACATCGCGGACAGAATTTAAGAGGTAATCTGCTGAGACTGCAAGAAAACCGATAGCCAATCTTTGACTTGCCAGGTTGCCCGACAGTCGTCTTCGTTGTAGAGAATGATCGATTCTAGAAGCTGGCGATCACCGGTTTTTAGCCATTCACTGTACCAGCAAATTGCCTGCGCACCATTTGCTTCCGTATCTCGCCACTCAAAGCCCATCCAGCGGGCAATTAGCTTCAAAGTATAGTTTTCAATCGGCAAAATTACCCCATGCGTCACCCACTTGTGCAGGTCTACACATCTCGCCAGCAGCGGTTTTACGACATGGGGCGGCGTATGATATAGCTGCGCCAACCGCTCAATGGTTTGAGTTTCGTAGGCACAGAAATGAAAAATCGGGGCAGTTGGATAGGTATGCACCAAGTCTAAAAATTGCTGCCAGGCGATCGCTTCGTCTTCTGGGCGCTCAGCCAATAGGGGATGAAAACGGTCAGTCTGCTGCTGGCGATCGACCACCAATACCCCATGCAGGAAGGCTAAGTTCAAGCCTGGCTCGGCTTCAATATCAAAGTAAAGCTCGATTGGAGATGTTGGTAAAGGAAAATTGGTCGCGAATGAGGCCAAGTGAGGATGGGGCAAGGGTTGATTGTGCATCACCGCCTGGGCTTGCCGCACCAGCTTATTGGCAATTTCTGAGCCAAATCCTGGCAAAACGGCTAGCTGGGTTGGTTCAGCCTGGGCCAGCGCTTCTAAAGTGGTTAAATTTTGCTGCTGCAAGATTGCGTAGCGGCTAGTCGTCACCCCTGGCAGCAATGACAGATGCTGTTCAGCCTGAGCAATCCCGTAGCAGTGATCAAACCAGGTGCAGAGGTTACAGCTATTGCGGGCAATAAAGATTTCCGGCTCTTGCTGCTGGTTCAGAATCAAGATTAGTTCCGCCAGGAGAGCCTGCATTTGGGGCAGGGTTTGCCAAAGGTCGATCGCCAGTTGCCCCTTATCGCGAATACAGAGCCAGGCTGTTTCTGGCCAAGCTCCCTGCATGGTTGCCAACAAATAAACATGAAACGTCAGAATAATTTGATATTCCAGCTTGGGACGCTTGCTTAACTTGATGTCGATCGGGGTGTAGAGCCAGTCCCCAAAAATCGATAGCCCAGGCTGCTTAACAAGCAAGTCTGGGCTACTAACAAGGACAAGTCCTGATTCGTCGGTTGTGAGCAAAACGCCTTGATGAATTTGCTCTACTCCCTGCTGCATGAGTTCTAGGGTGGCTTGCGCTCCGGCTGGCCAATCGCCTTTGGGGTAAACCGGACGCACCCAGGTGTAATTGGCTAAAACCAACCGCTGATGTTCCAGCGCATCCTGACCTAATTTCAGCAGAAAATCGCTGGGGGGTACTTTCTGGCTAGGGTCTCCATAGGCATCCAGAAAAGCCCGCCGAGCACACCGTTGATAATTGAGCAGCAGTTGGGCAGTCAGCAACATGCTTACAAACTAGCAAACCCTAAGCCTTCCGAACAGGTTTCAGTCTTAAAAATCTACAGCCGTTCTGATCCGCCTCGTTTGGGAGTTCTGTATGTCACCACAATATTTTGAGCTATGGATAGAAGGCTAGTTCAGGCAATCCCAAGGTTTCTGACCAGCCCATCATAATATTTAGGCATTGGACTGCCTGCCCCGATTGCCCCTTCAGGAGATTGTCGATCGCCGAAATTACGATCACTCGCCCCGTCCGCTCATCCACCTCAATCCCGATGTAGCAGAGGTTGGTGCCACAGGCCCATTTGGTTTGCGGATACACACCGCTGGGTAAGATTCTCACCCAAGGACAAGACCGATAAAAGGCTTTATAAATCGTCAGCAGGTCATCGCGCACCAGCCCCGGATCGCGCATGGTGGCGTAGACCGTGGCCAAAATTCCCCTCGGCATTGGAATCAAATGGGGCGTGAATTGAATCAGCACTTCATGCCCGGCTAGGTCGCTGCAAACCTGCTCAATTTCTGGCGTGTGGCGGTGGCGACCGACGTTGTAAGCGCCCAAGGAACCATCGGCTTCCGCCAGCAGTAAGTTGATTTTGCCTTGCCGTCCACCGCCAGAGGTGCCAGATTTAGCGTCAATAATTGCCGTTTCAGGCACAATTAAGCCCTGCTTGAGCAAGGGGGAAAGGGCTAATAGGCTAGCAGTCGGGTAACAGCCCGCACAGCCCACCAGTTGAGATTGAGCAATTCGATCGCGGTAGATTTCCGGTAGCCCGTAGACGGCGGTGGCGGCTAATTCCCGATCTTCGCGGGTTTTGCCGTACCAAAGTTGGTAGGTTTGGAGGTCTTCAAACCGATAGTCCGCCGATAAATCCAAGACTTTGCAGCCCTTGTGAATCAACGTCGGCGCCATATCTGCGGCCAGGCCATTCGGTAAGGCCAGAAAGACGACCTGGCAGCGATCGCCGATTACTTCCAGATCAACGGGTTCAATGATTAAATCCAGACTGCCGTAGAAATGAGGATAGAGTTCAGCATAGCGGCGACCAGCACTGCCTTCTCCGCCCAGATAGACCAACTCCAGCAGCGGATGGTCGAGCAGCAACCTGACCAGTTGCACTCCTCCATAACCGGAAGCGCCAACAATCCCCACCGGAATTTTTTCTTGCTGCCCCATGTCGTGATACCCCGCCCGTCTTGAGCGTTTAGTTTGGTTAAGTCTACCTGGTAAACCGAATTAAATCCCGACTCTGACCTAGGTGCCAGCATTAACTCGCGCAAATAATGAGGAACAGCCTAACAAACCCGCTAGAATCAGATCAGGATGTTGTTAAGAAACTTTACGGAAACTTACCTTGGCCGCTGCTGCTCGTTCGGAAGATACCTTTACCTTTGATCCAATTGAAGACGCTCTAGTCGCCTTGCAGGCTGGGCAGGCGATCGTCGTTGTCGATGACGAAAGCCGCGAAAATGAAGGCGATTTAGTCTGCGCTGCTCAGTTTGCCACCCCAGACATGATCAACTTTATGGCGGTTTATGCCAGGGGCCTGATTTGTTTGTCGATGACCGGCGATCGGCTCGACCAGCTTGACGTGCCGCTGATGGTGACCAACAACACCGACAGCAACCAGACTGCGTTTACGGTCAGCATTGATGCTGCGCCTCATTTAGGCGTTAGCACCGGCATTTCGGCCGAAGACCGAGCCAGAACAATCCAAATCACGATTAATCCAGAGACCAAGCCGGCGGATTTGCGCCGTCCTGGTCATATTTTTCCGCTGCGGGCGCGGGAGGGCGGCGTGCTCAAACGGGCCGGTCACACCGAGTCAGCGATCGACTTAGCCAAGCTAGCTGGGCTGTATCCGGCTGGGGTAATCTGCGAAATTCAAAACCCCGATGGTTCGATGGCGCGGTTGCCCCAATTAATGGAGTATGCCCGCAGCCACCAGCTCAAAATCATTAGCATTGCTGATTTAATTAGCTATCGGCTGCAACACGAGCGGTTTGTCCACCGCGAAACTGTGGCTGACCTGCCAACCGAATTTGGCCAGTTTCAGATTTACGCTTATCGGAATACCCTCGATCAGTCCGAGCATGTGGCGATCGTCAAGGGCGACCCTAGCACCTTTAAGCAGCAGTCGGTGATGGTGCGGGTGCATTCCGAGTGTTTGACGGGGGATGCTCTCGGCTCACTGCGCTGCGACTGCCGAATGCAGCTCCAGGCTGCCCTCAAAATGATTGACAACGTGGGTCAGGGCGTGATTGTCTATCTGCGCCAAGAAGGACGCGGAATTGGCTTGGTCAACAAGCTGAAGGCTTACTCGCTGCAAGATATGGGGCTAGACACTGTTGAAGCCAACGAGCGGCTGGGATTTCCGGCCGACCTCCGCAACTACGGTGTCGGGGCGCAGATTCTCAACGACTTGGGCGTAAGCAAAATTCGCTTGATTACCAACAACCCGCGCAAGATTGCCGGCTTGAAGGGCTATGGCTTAGAAGTGGTCGATCGCGTCCCGCTGCTGATTGAAGCCACCTTCCACAACTCTACCTATTTGGCAACCAAGGCTGAAAAGCTGGGCCACCTGCTGCTGCAAACCTATCTGCTGACGGTGGCCATTCAGTGGCGCGACCAGCCGCAATCGGTGACTGTTCGCTACGAGCGGCTAGAGAAACTGCGCCACTTGGCAATTACTCATAACTTACTGCTGCAAGAGGAAACCCGCCCGGTTGCGACGGCCCTGTTCGCTACCCCAGCCTTGATCTTTCACTTGGGACTCGATCAGCCCAATGTGGCTGCCTCCAACTGGTATCGCCAGCCCGGACATCCTTATTTAGGGGCGATCGCCAATATTCTCGATCAGCTTGTGACTTGGCCACAGCTAGCCCGACTGGAATTTTTGGTTTCCCCTGGCTTTGACCCGCTAAAAACGCTGCAAATTCAGCTTGACCGGCAGACGTTTGCGCTCAGCCAAAAACCTTCTGACCTAATGGCGCAACTGACAACCCAAACCATTTATTGTCTGCACGATTAGTTGGCCGGTAAGCCAAATCAGACAGGAGCCAAAAATATCACGGGTATCTATCGCCGCACGTGCTGACAAAAGCAGGATTAGATGAGTTAAGCTAGTAGACTGGGCAATCAGCCAATTGACCTCTGCCAGCGAATGTCAATCATTTTGGCAAAGCTAGCCGGGTTTAATTTCCGAAGAGTGATGCTTTCTGAGCAAAAAGCTTCGTTAGTGCAGCTTGTCAGCCGTGACTACCAAGTGAAGTTAAGATCGTGACCAAGAGCAACAACGCAGAAAAAGAGCAAAAGCCAGAGACTCAGAGCGCTTCCGGCTTTAACCCCTCTGCCTTTATTAAGGAAACTAAAGAGGAGCTTGATAAAGTAGTCTGGCCAGATCGGCAGCGCCTGATTGGTGAATCAGCAGCCGTGATTTTGATGGTGGCGCTCTCGGCTGGACTGATTTCGCTGGTAGATCAGCTATTTGGCTGGATTTCCGGTCTCGTATTTTAATTTCTTTGCTATGTCAGAAGATTTGCTAGATACTAACCCCGCCACTGAGACAGCAGCCCCAGCTCTTGATTTGAGCCATTGGTATGCTGTTCAAGTCGCATCGGGCTGCGAAAAAAAAGTCAAGCACAATCTTGAGCAGCGGTTGCAAACCCTAGATGTTGCCGATCGAATTGTCCAAATTGAAATTCCCCAAACCCCAATCATCAAAATGCGGAAAGACGGCAGCCGCCTGACAGGGGAAGAAAAAGTTTTTCCAGGCTATATCTTGGTGCGGATGGCCCTCGACGATGAAACCTGGCAGGTGGTAAAAAATACCCCCAATGTGATTAATTTTGTCGGAGCCGAACAAAAGCGGCGTTACGGGCGGGGGCGAGGCCACGTCAAACCGATGCCCCTCGGTCGCTCGGAGGTAGAACGTATCTTCCGACAGGCGACAGAGCAGGAACCAATTCACAAAATTGATTTGCTTTCTGGCGACAAAATTCGGGTACTCAGTGGCCCCTTCAAAGACTTTGAGGGTGAGGTAATTGAGGTCAGCGCTGAACGCAGCAAACTGAAGGCGCTGTTGTCCATTTTTGGACGAGAAACCCCGGTGGAATTAGAAGTTACTCAGGTTGAAAAAGAAAACTAGGCAATGGCAAAAAAAGTAACAGCGATTATCAAGCTGGCGATTACGGCTGGCAAAGCGAACCCTGCTCCGCCGATTGGGCCGGCCCTAGGTCAGCATGGGGTAAATATCATGATGTTCTGCAAAGAATATAATGCCCGCACCGCCGACCAAACCGGGCTAGTGGTGCCGGTGGAGATTTCGGTCTTTGAAGACCGCAGCTTCACCTTTATTCTCAAGACTCCGCCTGCTTCCGTGTTGATTCAAAAAGCAGCCGGAATTGAGCGCGGTTCCGGTGAACCGAACAAGAAAAAAGTTGGTCAGATCACCAATGCTCAACTGCGGGAGATTGCTCAAACCAAGCTACCCGACTTGAATGCCAACGATGTTGATGCTGCAATGCGAATTGTGGCTGGCACTGCCCGCAACATGGGTGTGACTGTGGTTGACTGAGTTAATTGATTTGATTGATTATCCGTAAATTTTTAGCGGGGGAGAAGCTGAGCTTCGCTAACTACCCCAAAAGGACAACACCATGAAGAAAGTATCGCGCCGCTTGCGAGAGCTGGACGCCAAAGTTGAAGACCGAGCCTACGCGCCTTTAGATGCGCTTGCCCTCCTAAAAGAAACCGCGACTGCCAAGTTTCCAGAGTCGGCAGAAGCTCACGTCCGGCTGGGGATTGACCCCAAATATACCGACCAGCAGCTCCGAACAACCGTCGCCCTGCCGAAAGGGACGGGGCAAACCGTCCGAATTGCGGTGATTGCCAGAGGGGAAAAGGTGACAGAAGCCACGAATGCTGGTGCTGACATTGCCGGTTCGGAAGAACTTATTGACCAAATTCAGCAGGGGATGATGGAGTTTGACCTCCTGATCGCCACCCCAGACATGATGCCTCAGGTGGCGAAAGTAGGACGGATTTTGGGCCCAAGAGGGTTGATGCCCTCGCCCAAAGCCGGCACTGTCACCTTTGACCTGCCCCAAGCGATCGCTGAATTTAAAGCTGGCAAACTGGAGTTTCGGGCCGATCGGACTGGGATTGTCCACGTGCTGTTTGGCAAAGCGGGCTTCTCTGCTGAAGATTTGTTAGCCAACCTGAAAGCCCTGCAAGAAACGATTGATCGCAATCGTCCTTCTGGGGCCAAGGGTCGCTACTGGCGCAGCCTCTACGTTTCTGCTACGATGGGCCCCTCGATTGAGGTGGACATTAGCGCCCTTAGAGATATGAAGTTGGAGGAAGCGGCTTAGAAGAATTTTGTTGGCGCTGGCAAATGGGGCTTCCAAATTCAGCCCCAACCTAAAACTGGATCTGTAAAACCAAAGACAGCAGGAGCGAGTTGCTTAATTTCCTGCCGAGGTTTTCACCCCCTTAATCGTCAGTATTTCACTATTACTGATGACGGTGAAACCTCGGCCTCAAGTGCCGGGGTTTTTGCATTCTGAGCTTTGCCCTCAACATCAACAAGTTTGTCCAAGTCCCAAATTTAGGAGGTGAAACAACGTGGGTAGAACCCTGGAGAACAAAAAAGAAATCGTCGCTGAACTGAAGGAAAGCCTAAGCGGTTCCCAAATGGCCCTAGTGATTGATTACAAAGGGTTGACGGTGGCTGAAATTACCGATTTACGAAATCGGCTCCGCCCTTCTGGCACGGTTTGCAAGGTAACGAAAAACACCCTAATGCGAATCGCGATCGCTGACGATCAAAATTGGCAGCCCTTGACGGAATTTCTAGCTGACTCTTCTGCCTTACTGATGGTGCAAGATGACTTCAGTGCTGCCATTAAGGCCTATCAGGAGTTTCAGAAAGTCACCAAGAAAACCGCTCTGCGTGGCGGTGTGATGGATGGGCGATCGCTGAATGAAGATCAGGTGAAGGCGATCGGCAGCCTGCCACCGAAGGAGCAGCTGATGGCTCAAATTGCTGGGGCAATCAATGGCGTGACGACCAAGCTGGCGGTCGGCATCAATGCCGTGCCTTCTGCTTTGGCCAGAGGAATCAAGGCAGTTTCCGAAAAAGAAGCAGCCTAGTTTTTTACCTAGCTGCTCTCAAGTCCGACTCAATTATTCAACTCGTGGAGTTAACCCATGTCTGCAACAACCGACCAAATCTTAGAACAATTAAAAACCCTCTCCCTGCTGGAAGCCTCCGAGCTGGTTAAGCAAATTGAAGAAGCCTTTGGGGTCAGCGCCGCCGCTCCCGTCGGTGGCATGATGATGGCTGCTCCCGGTACTGGCGCGGCTGCCCCGGCTGAAGAAGTAGAAGAGCAAACTGCCTTTGACGTGATTCTACAAGAAGTGCCTGCCGACAAGAAGATTGCTATCTTGAAAGTGGTGCGCGGCATTACTGGCTTGGGTCTGAAAGAAGCCAAAGATGTGGTTGAATCCACTCCCAAACCGATCAAGGAAGGCGTGAACAAGGAAGACGCTGAAGCAGCTAAGAAGGAACTGGAAGAAGCTGGCGCTAAAGTCAGCATCAAGTAATCAGCGGGTTGAAAAATTCCATCGCCTATAGGCGTACATGCTCAATCCCCCCAACCCCCTTAAAAAGGGGGCTTCGGAAGGTTAAAGTTCAAAGTCCCCCTTTTTAAGGGGGATTTAGGGGGATTGAAGTCCAGTGACTTTCGTAGGTAGTTTTTTGCCTACCTAACCCCTGAGCTACAGTCAACAACAGCTTTCTATAATGAGAGCCACGTCCCTTGGACGTGGCTCTCATTATTATTGCGTTTTAGGCCGGAAAAACTACCGTTACTTGTTAGGTTGGGGAGTCATTCTCAGGTAGGGCTTGACGGGGTTGAATCCTTTCGGAAACTTGGTCTTTGCTTCTTCATCCGAGACAGAAGGCACAATTACACAATCGTCGCCATCTTTCCAGTTGGCAGGAGTAGCGACACTGTAGTGATCGGTCAGTTGCAGTGAGTCAATCACGCGCAGCAGTTCATCAAAATTGCGCCCGGTGCTGGCCGGATAGGTGAGGGTCAACCGCAGCTTTTTCTGGGGATCAATGATAAACACCGATCGCACAGTTAAGGTATTACCCGTACTGGAATTGGGGTGAATCATTTCGTACAGTTCAGACACCTTTTTATCACCATCGGCCAAAATCGGGTAGTTGAGGCTGACGCGCTGAGTTTCCTCAATGTCTTTGATCCAACCCATGTGCGAGTCTACATCGTCAACGCTGAGGGCGATCGCCTTCACATTGCGTTTGTCAAATTCTGGCTTTAGGCGGGCGACCTCCCCTAGTTCAGTTGTGCAGACGGGGGTGTAGTCTTTGGGATGAGAAAATAAGACGGCCCAGCTATCACCGACCCAATCGTGGAAGCTAATTTCACCTGTGGAAGAAGCCTGGGTAAAGTTAGGTACGGTGTCCCCTAGTCTCAGAGGCATAGTTAAACTCCTGTGATACAAAAAACATGTTGCGCTTAAGCATTTACACCGATCATGCCACAAAACCCCGGTTTTCCGGTCGGAATACAGCATTTCTCAATGATGTGAGAGTTATTGCCTAATTGTGTACTGGAGGATTGCTACATTTAGTTACTGGAACAAAAACTCTTTCAGCCATTGGTTGACCAGTTGGGGCTGCTCTTGCTGTACCCAATGTCCAGAGTTGGGAATGTAGTGAATCCGCAGGTCTGGCACGTAATCTTCGGTGCCATAGGTCAATTCTTTACCGAAAGCCGTGTCTTGTTCGCCCCAGAGCATCAGGGTGGGAACTGCCAATTTTCCCCACTGTTGGCCTATCACCCCTCCCAGTAGATTGCGATAGTAGTTGACCATGGCGGTTAACGCCCCCCGTTTAGCCGCCGCATCTTTGTAAGCTTCGATATCTAACAGACCAAACGCAGCTTTGTTAACAGCGGTTTCAGTCAAGGCAGCGGCGATCGCTCGGAAATCTGCCCACTCCAAGCAAAACTCTGGCAGCCAGGGCAACTGAAAAAAGAAAATATACCAACTCCGCTGCAATTGCTCTAGGGTGCGTAGCCCCGCCTGAAACTTAGCTGGATGGGGAATATTCATCACTACCAGCTTCTCGACCATTTCTGGGTGGGCATAGGCGAAACACCAGGCGATCGCTCCACCCCAGTCGTGCCCAACCAGGACACAGCGTTGGTAGCCCAAGCCCTGAATTACGCCTTCAATGTCTAGCAATAGCTCATCCATGTTGTAGCTACTGGCATCGTGGGGTTTATCACTGTCGTTGTAGCCTCGCAAATCGAGAGCCACAACTCGATAGCGAGTCGCGAAGGCCGGAATTTGGTGCCGCCAAGAGTACCAAAATTCAGGAAACCCATGCAGCATCAGCATTAGCGGCCCTTCGCCTTGAGTGACGTAGTGCAGCTTAATCCCGTTGGTAATGATGTATTCGTGCCGCCACGGCCCCTCTAGCACCAACATGGCAATTTCCTCTGGATCCAGCTTCTATCCTAAACGCAAATTTTAGCGGGGTGTCCCAAAGACATGAGGATTTTGAGGATGGGTTTAAATGATTGATTTGAGTTTTGCTCTATTAGCTAATTGGCGTAAATTCTCTAATTCGGGCCGCAGTTTCTTCTGGCTTGCCTAAGAAGGGAAAGATCAGCACACTTTTGATCTTGGGGTTGTTGACTAACGCTTTTAATCGATTTAACTGCTGATCTGTAATGGCAACCCCGGCGTAGTTTAGCTCTTGGTTAAAATTGGCATCGTTGTAGGTTGGAATAAAAACGCGATCAACCTGCCAATTTTGCCAGTCCGCCGCAAAATAGCGCTTGCCCCAGTACGGACTCGTTGCCGAATCATTTGTTCATTCGCGTTATTCGTGACTTGATACCGACTCAAATAAATGCCCCGAATTGCTTTTTTCTGCCACGCCGTTTGCGGCAGTGAGGTTTTTTTAGCGGTAACAGGTGACGACAATTTTGGCTGGGGTGTTGTGCCAGTTGCCGACGGGAGGGGAGAATCAACTACAGGTGAGCTAGGTTCTGACCGTTGATGATTGGGTAAAGCAGTTTGGATCAGTGGCGGGGCGATATTGATCAGCAGAGATCGCTTTCATTTTGCAGTCATCCTCAATTTATTGCAGCAGCGTCAGGTAACGCCGGATCAGGGCGATTGTTACCGCCGGTACTTCTAACTGAGGCGTTAACCCAACATCATCTAATAGCTGAAATACCTTAATCGCTTGTGGATTTAATTTGGCTAACCGCTGACCCATTTCAGGACTCGTGAAGGCTGACTGCCGCCCCCACAGGATCGCAGTCGGTGTTGTCAGTTGCTCCAGGTAAGCCGCTAGGTCAAAACACAAGTCGCCCCGCACAAACGACAAAGCCGCATACTCAGCATTTGGCTGTTGGGCTGAAGCTAGATAAGCTTCTACCATTTCGGGTGTAATTCGGTTTGGTTCCGCAAACTGGCGCTGTTCCAAAAAGTTGCGAATCCCAACGCTGTTGGCAATTCCCAGGCTATAAATTGTCCGATCAATGACAGGCGTACTCACAAGTTGGGCAAAGAAGCTGCGTTTGTAATCTTGCCCAAAGTCGGATAACCCGCTGGGAGTGGTCAAAATCAGGGCTTTGAACAGTTCAGGGTGGGCGATCGCCGCTCGCACGGTCAACGCCGCCGTTAGAGAAGAGGCAATTACGATCGGGGCTGAGGGACAGGTGTTCTCAATCAATTCAACAATCGTGTTGATATAGTCACTTGGCTGATAATCTCGCTCTGGATGCTCTGATCGCCCCCAGCCAAGTAAATCTGGCGCAAAAATCCGATACTCGGCCGCAAAAGCCGGATACACTTTCGACCATTCGTAGGCTGAAGACCCCCCACCAAAACCGTGCAGAAACACCAAGTTGGCAGTAGCCTTCTCTGGAGCCGGATTGGCAGTGTTCAGCCAGCGATCGGGAGTGGCAGTATAGTAAACAACCCGCCCCAGAGCAGTAACGACTGACTGTTGCTCAAACCCTGGTGGCACAAACATAAAGCAGATTTTTGATCAGTAACTTACTCCTGATCCTAACACCTGAGATTAATGCTGCTCAGAAGCGAAGCCGTTGTGAAGCTTCACGCTCGTCCAGAAAACAGGGCTGCGCAACCGACTACCTCAACAGAAACATCTCGAAATCGGCTGCTAAGGGCTTGCTGCAAGCCAGCAAGATTGTCAGATTGATTGGAAAAGATCCGCTTTTTGTTATACACCTTCATCAATCCCTTAGCAAACCAAGTCCGCGAGACACCACCCTGTAACAAGGTTGAACCAAAAAGAACAGCATTGGGCTGCATCAACGGCTTGAGGTGATCAAAGACGACCGACTTTGACTCGATTGAGCCGGGCAGGCAATGGAACAGATAGTTAATGCCAACAGAATCGAATTTTTCTGGAGTCCAAGCGATCGGATCTAAAACATTTTGCTGATAGATTTCGGGTTGGTAGCGACCAATCCGCCGGGCAGCAAAATCTAATGTCTCTAAGTTGAGATCCATTAACGCAACGCGCGGGTTAGGAGCGGGGAACTGGCAGTGATCAAGAAAGTAACCAGTTCCTACCCCAACATCTAAGTGATTGGCGCTAACGTGCGTGTTGTAATGATTCACCAGTCGCGGAGTTGGGCACTGCCAAATCAACCGATTTGAAATGCCGAGCACAATCAAGTCATAGACCGAGAGGAGTCGCTTAGAGTAAATGGCTTGACCAGCCTTAACCTGATCCGTTGTCACACTCATCACTGCCTCTCGTTTTTCTGGACATCACAACCCTAAAGCTAGCTGCGATTTCTAGTTGGCAAATTGCTAGCTGGATTCAAAAACGTTTTTTGGCTCAGCAATTGCAGACCATCAAGAGCCGCGCTGTGAACGAGAGTTGCCTGTTCGTGGTTGAGCAGCAGGCGCAAATATTCGCCCACCATCCGCTGCTTGGCAAGGCTAAGCCGATTTGTTTTGCATAAATAAGTCAATTGCCGGACGGCAATCAGCCGCTTGAGGTCATCCTCTACCGTCAAGTCTGATACCACTCGCTGGAAATGGCTTTGATCCGCTTCAGCCTGACGATGCAAAATCAACCAAGCTAATAAAATCAGCACAGCCAGCGTGCCGAGTCCCTGCATGATTGACCCCGCCGCCAGCCAGGGACTGGTCGAGTCTCGCCAGATCACCGCCACCATGTAAGTGCTGAGGGTGGCAATTCCACCGCTGGCAAGGGCAATCACAACTGGACGATTCAAGCTCTGAAGCTGGCGATGAATGCGTCTCCAGGGAATTTGACCAGAGTTCTGAAAGCTGTAGACCAAGAACATGATCCCGACGCCGCTGCCCGTAGCTAAACACAGCCGCCAATTCCAGGCCAGCAGGGCGATTCCTACGGACAGCTTTGCTACCGCGCCGCTGGCACCCATAATTAACCCGCCTGAACGCTTGAGTCGGATCTGGGTCAGGTCTTTGGCTTGCAGTTTTCTAAGGATTGAAATTGAAAGATTGCTCAGTTCAGCTACCTGCGCCTGAACTAACTGATACACTCTTCGACTTGACCAAGACGCAGCCTTTGCCACTCTCTTTCACCTAAGATTTTGGAACCCTATCCTACAACTTCGCTTCCCCAACCTTTAATCTAGCGTGCCTGCTGCTTAATCAATCAGAATAATTTTTTAACAACAGCTAGATGGCGATCGCAAGCTGGGATTGCGATCGCCATCTAGCTGGCAGGAGTCAAGCTAATCGTAATCGGCATCTTGAAAATCCATTTCTAGATCATTAGTTTAAGAATACGATCGCTCTCAGCCACCGATCGGTCTGTAAGCAATATTACCCGCGCGATCAAGCAATGGCATGATTAGCAGTCTTACCTCCAAGGGTCAGCCGGTCACTTATAGCCAACAAGTGATTAAAGGGATTGAATATGCTCGCTTTGCGGCTAACAGTGGGTTTTATACCGCTAGCTATACTTCTGGGGTGAAGTAGTAATCTTAAAGATAACTATGAAAATTTTATTTCTTCATCCTAATTTTCCAGCTCAGTTTCGTCATTTGGCGGTTGCCCTCAGCCAAGATTCGCAAAATCAAGTTGTCTTCGCCACCAAAAATCAGGATGTTACCCTACCGGGCATCACTAAAGTAGTGTTTGCGCCTTCTCGTGACCCCCATCCCCAAGTTCATCACTATGTCCGAACTCTAGAGTCGGCAGTCTTGCAGGGACAAGCAGTCTTTCGGGTACTAGAACAATTAAAAGGGCAGGGATTTGTGCCAGATGTGGTTTATGGGCATTCCGGCTGGGGGCCAACTTTATTCATTAAAGATGCGTTGCCCAGAACCCCGATGCTTTGTTATTTTGAGTGGTTCTACAATGCCAGGGGCAGTGATGCCGACTTTGATCCCAGCGACCCGCTCAGTCTAGATGACTATCCGCGGATTCGGACTAAAAATGCGCCGATTTTACTGGATCTTTATAGCTGCGATCGCGGCCTCTCCCCGACCCTTTGGCAGCGCAGCCAATTTCCCCCGGAGTTTCATAACAAGATTTCGGTGTTGCACGATGGCGTAGACACCGACTATTTTGTCCCCAAGCCTGGCAGTCGGCTGGTGTTGCCGGAAGTCGGTCTAGACCTGTCTGATGTGGATGAACTTGTTACTTACGTTGCCAGAGGGATGGAGCCTTATCGGGGCTTTCCGCAGTTTATTCAGGCGATCGCTTACCTGCAACAGCGTCGCCCCAACTGCCATGTCGTGATCGTTGGTTCTGAGCGAGTCTGCTACGGTAAATCCTTGCCGGATGGACGCAGCTACAAAGCAATGATGCTAGAGCAAGTCCCACTGGATTTAAGCCGCGTGCATTTTGTCGGCAGTCTACCCTACGGACAATACCTGAAAGTGCTGCAAGCCTCTTCAGTTCATGTTTATCTGACTCGCCCGTTTGTGCTGTCCTGGTCAATGATTGAGGCAATGTCAGCCGGATGTCTAGTCTTGGCGTCTAACACAGCTCCGGTGACAGAGGTAATCCAAGATGAGCAAAACGGTTTGCTGGTAGATTTTTTTGCTCCGCAGCAAATTGCAGAGCGAATTAATGAAGTCTTAAATCACCCGAATCGGATGGCAGAACTGCGTGCGAACGCTCGGCAAACTGCATTTCAGCGCTACAATCTCAGCCAGCTATTGCCGCTCCACCTCAACTTGATTGCGCAGGTGGCAGCCCGATCGCCCTTCCCGCTAGAATTACCCGGCAACGGCAAACCTAAATCACCTAAACCGAAGCGAGGGTTTGGCTAAAAAGTTTTACAGATGCTCTTTGATCCACAGTTGTAGCTCTGCTTCAGACTCAGCATAAATATGCCGTCCAGTCTGGGGATCAATGATGTACCACCAGCGATCGCCGCCATTGCTAAAGTGGTGAATCTTGGGCTTGGCATTCCCGAATAGAACATTGGCGGCTTGCCTAAAACCAGCAATCCAGTCCCCTGAATGCCCTTGATCGCTGCTCTGTGTGCCTACGGCTGAAGCTGCGATTTGCTGCTGCTCTCGCTCTAACAGTGCAACCAATGAAACATTATTGGTCGCCCTGGCAACCTGCAAGCGATGGGACAAGGAAGCCATCATGCTTTCTGCATGTCTATCACAATGATTACTGGAAGTCTGAAAATTTTCTGCATAAAGTGTATTTTCCATAACGACTCCAATCCGCTGTATTGCCTAAAGACGAACCTGCTCTTCCTGCAATATAGTATTTTTTCTGTGTCTTATGCTACACAAGTTGCTTTTGTTTGATATTTCTTATTAGCCTTGAGGACAAACTCGCGGGATCAAATCAAATATAGTGTCCGGGCACTAAAGCCCCATCGCGATCGTAGTGCGTAGGTACCCAACCTGGCCCAACCATGACTTGGGCAACCGTTTCTAGATAGTGCCCAGGAATCCATTCTCCGTAAATGTCATAGTGACCAGGCACAAAAACCAGGGCAGCGGTTATTCCCCCTAAAATGCTGCTCCGCAGTCCTTTTTTGGCGGTACCTAAGAGCTTAGATTCAAGCAGGTCATTAGCGCTATGCATTTGCTTCTCCTCTTTTTGAGCGATGACCTCAATCTAATTGCAGAGTGTGTCATTGCTGCGATCGCCGTGTGACAATGCGATCGCAGCTTGTTCAAACTTGAAGATCAAGCAACTGAGCCGCTGGGAGGTGGCCTAAACATAAAAATACGGATGGGTTTTACCTCATCCGTAAGCCGCTAACAAAGCTAAATTTTTGAGTTAAATTTTGGTCTAAATTACAAGACCTGTTCAACCTCAGCAATTTCTGGAATTGTTTCCCGCAGTTTGCGCTCAATGCCCATCTTGAGGGTCATCGCAGAGCTAGGGCAAGAACCGCAAGCGCCTTGCAGTCTCAATTTGACTACAGGTCCTTCTAATTCAACCAGTTCAACATTGCCACCATCAGAGATTAGATAGGGACGAAGTTCATCTAAAACCGCCTCTACATTAGCCGCGTTGAGTTCTAACGTTGCAGACATTGCAAACCTCTTAATCAGTCAAGAAAGACTACTAAAATTATTCCTAAGCACATTATAACTAAAGAAACGAGCCGCTCACTGAAGATAGCCCAATGACAAGAGTATCCAGCGGCGACTCGTTCCTAATGTTAATCGTACAGGGACGACGGAAGCGACAATCTAACGGGTAGCGAGAGCAGGCTCGTCAGTTGAGAGCTTTAAGCTCGGAAACAGAAAATGATTCTCCTCAACGTACTGTGCCCCAAACAGTCCTTTCTCGGCCCAAAAATATCGGTCAGTCGTATGCTCGTTCCGCTTCACCAGCAGCAAAGCAGGGGGAAGAATTCCTTCAGATTGAATATATTTCCTTGCGGCGGTGACTGGCTTGTCTTCACCACTCTCAAGGCTAAACTGAGGAATATGCTCCAGAATCCTGCGTCCTTCCTGGCGACGGCGGCTCTTACGCTTGCGTCTCCTTGCCAAACCCTTTACCTCCTTTTGCGACGCTCAAATTGTCGTCATAGCTACAAAAGACGAGACTGATCATACTGGCAAGCTATTTTAATTTCAACTTTATTTAATGCTTCGATACAGAAGGTAGGGAAAGATACAGATTTTCAAGGGTCTTGGGAAAATGTCTTTAACAAAAATTCATAAAGAAATGATGCGCTGCAGATGCTAGTCGCCCTCGACCTGACTGCGATATTGACTGGCCGAGAGGGCGCCATCTAATTCAGAAGGGTCGTCAAGGCGGATTTTTAGCAGCCAACCTTCACCGTAGGGGTCTTCGGCTAACTGTTCTGGGGCATCCATCATTGCTTGATTGCTGTTGACCACGGTGCCAGTCACGGGTGAGTAGAGGTCTTCAACGGCTTTGACCGATTCAATGGTGCCGAAGACTTCTCCCTGGGTGACTGCCTCCCCAGTCTGCGGAACTTCAATAAACACAATGTCGCCCAACTGATCGACGGCAAAGGCGCTAATGCCAATTGTGGCAATGTCTCCGTCCAGCCGGACGTATTCGTGAGAATCGAGATACTTTAAGTCTTCTGGATACTCAAAGCTCATAGCTAATGCCTCATTTGACGGTCAACGGTGCTTGTGGGCACATCCGTTAGCTTAGCTGCTTTTGGGACGGTGATAAAAGGGCCGCTGGACAACTTTGGCTGGATAGGCCTGCCCGCGAATCGTAATTGCTAATTCTTGACCAATTTCAGCCAGATGAGGCGGGACGTAGCCGAGAGCGATCGCCTTACCCAAGGTCGGAGACAAGGTGCCACTGGTGACGATCCCGATCGGGTGTCCGCCATCCAAAATCGGATAGTCATGGCGGGCAATATGCCGCCCCTGCATTTCTAGCCCGACTAACTTACGTTTGATCCCCTGCTGTTTTTGTTGAACTAGGGCGGCTGCCCCCACGAAATCGGTTTTAGCCGTTAGCACCCAACCTAAGCCCGCTTCCAGGGGGGTCGTGGTTTCGTCAATGTCTTGCCCATACAGCCCCATCGCTGCTTCTAGTCGCAGCGTGTCTCTGGCCCCCAGTCCACAGGGCATAACGCCTCGGTCTTGCAGGGTTTGCCATAGCTCTAAACCAAGGGCGGGATTGGACATGATCTCAAACCCATCTTCGCCGGTGTAGCCGGTGCGAGCAATCCAGGCCGTCTGACCCAGTAGGGTGACAGGAGCATGGTGATAGGGGCGGAGGCTGGTTAAGTCGTCTTCGACTAGCGGTTGCAGGATCTCGGCTGCTTTTAGACCCTGGAGAGCAATTAAAGTTTGGGCTTGAGAAATATCAGTCAACTCCAACTGGCTAGGGTCGAGGTGTTTCAGCAGCCAATCTCTGTCTTTGTCTGTAGTCGCCGCATTGACGATCAAGATGCCTTGATCTTGACCCTGACAGTAAAAAATTAGGTCATCCAGAATCCCAGCTTGCTGATTGAGAAACAGAGTATATTTAGCGGCTCCGGCCGACAGGCGGCTCAGATCAGAGGGCACGAGCGATTGCAATTGGGCGGCCAGATTTTGGCCTTTGAGGGCAAATTTACCCATGTGGGAAATATCAAACATTCCCGCCTGCTGTCGCACAGCCTGATGCTCGGCTGTAATGCCGCTGTACTGAATAGGCATCTTCCAGCCGCCAAAACCGGCCAGCCGAGCTTGAGCCTGCTGATGCAGGTCAAATAGAGGGGTATGTTTGAGGGGGGCGATCGCGTTGGTCAAAGAGCTATTTCCTTTGGATGTGGGGTAAATATCGGAGAACTTGGGTCTAGGGCAGCCGAGAAATAATCTTGGCCAAATCAAAATCAGCCGCCGTTAATCCGCCAGCATCGTGGGTAGTCAAATTAATCGTGACTTTGTTGTAAGAGATCGCCAGGTCAGGGTGATGACCAGCCGCTTCGGCTGGCGCAACTAACGTATTGACGAAAGCGATCGCTTCGAGAAAGTCTTTGAATTTTCGGACTGACTGAATTTCTCGACCCGTGACCGCCCAACCGGGCAGTTGACCAATTTGTGCTTGAATTTCAGCATCGTTAAGCAATTTGGCCATGGCGGTTGCTCCTGCAAGTGAGCGGTAAAAATCTGTTTCAAGTTTAATTCAGGATGATGATCTTGATGGGTTTGAGCAAGTCAAAGTGATCACCGAAAGACCCCCTGCGGTTTATCCTGGTAGGAAATGAGGATAAAGCATTTGAGGGATTCATGTCGATTGAGGTTTTGCGATCGCTAGTTTGGGCCGACTATCGGCTAGCCATCTTGTTTGCAGTGATCCTGCCGCTGGGGCTATTGCTGTGGGCAGTGATTCAAAACGCCGAGCCGATCGTGCGTCTGTTGATTATTTACTGGCGGGTTTCCAGCTTATTAGCGATCACTGTCTATTTGCTGGTGGCTCAAATGCCGGTTGGCTTTTTAACGGGTTTGGCCACCTTAATGTTTATCCCAGTTGGGCTTTGGTTTTGGATTGATCTGAATGAGGAAATTGCCGATCGACCTGGCCCTTTGCAGCTAGCGTTTACCTCTTGGCGCTGGGGAATTACTCTCTACTGCGCCTTGGCCGCGATTGGACAAGTCATGTTCATCAACTGTGCGTTTGTGGCAGGGGCGATCGCCACGCCAAGCTGTCAGGTTTGGCTAGAAGCACCGCTGTTGTTCCAGCAAATTTTTCATGCCAATGCCAAGGTCAGCACGTTAGGCTTCTTAGCCTCTGGCGCACTCATTGTCTACGTTTGCTACCTGGCTTACTTTGTCTTTTTTAGGTTATCGAAACAAGGACGCTCGGCGACAGGGCTATAAGGTTAGCAAAAAGGCAGAAGGTAACAAAGATGGCAACCTTTGGCGATCGCCTAGAGCATTACAGCGCAAAACATCCTCAAGAGGTCTTGCTTGTCGAGGCTGAGGTTGAGGGTGAATTTGATCAGGTGATGATCTTTAAAGGGTTTTCTAGCTCTCTAATTCGCGCCACAGCCGCTGACCCCGATATTCCGGTTCTGCCAGCGGGGGCGACGATTCTAACCATTGCTCGCCTTCAGGCGCCCTACAATCCCAGTCAACCGTGTTACCTGGAACCTGCCCTAACCTGGGAGAATTTTGAGCCGCTGCTTGTTGCAGCCGATTGCTGATATTGCTTTGAGGCTTGAATGCGGTTACCGTCGGTTTGATTGATTTTTTGATCTTAAACCGAGGCAGCTTCAACTTCAGGCCAGAGGCGCTCTAGCTGATACCGCCAAGCGGATAGCGTCTCTTCCATCGAGTCTCGACTCTGGGTTAAATTTCCCATCATGCCTTCTTGATAAAGGCGATCGAGGCTTTGCATTGTCGTTTCCAGCGACTGTCCTTGGGTTTTGGCTACGCCAATAATTTGGCGAATTCGCTTCTCAATCAACAAGTTGTAGCATTCCGATAAGCCTCGGTTACGTAGCCCAACCAGCCGAGCTAAGGCCGTTGAAAAATCCTCGGAGTCTAGTGCCTTCAAACTGTGGTGAAAGACTCCCCACAGCACTCCTTGATAGAGGGCATAGCGGGTTTCTTGAGTCAGGTCGAAATTGGCGGCCATTAGCTCTGGCAGTAAGGATTCGACATCTGCCTGGGGAGCGATCGGGGTGAGCGCCCGCAGCCAAGAATGATCTTCCGACAGCAAAACCAGTAGCCGAAACTCTGGTGTATCGATTTGCCAGGAGCCTGGTTCAAGAATTTCTACCGCCGAGCCAAAGATCTCGTTCAAAAAAGGGGAAATTGCTTCAGGATGCATAGTTAACGCGACCTCGATAAAATTTTGGCAGCAGTTTGGTAAACAATTTCGCAGGAGTTGGCTGAACCCGTTGCCAACTTAGCCAAAGCTGAAACTTTCAGGCGCTGCTGTAAAAACAGCCTCACAACTTGAATCAACTCCATCGCTAACGGACTCAAAATCGTTGCCCCCAGAATCAGCCCGTTGCGATGCACGACAAGCTGGCACAACTCAGGGGACTCACCCGCGAGCAGTCTTTGGGCAAAGGTTAGGTTAGCTTGTTCCACACTGTCTGCTCCATACGTTGCTCTGGCTTGAGTTTCGCTCATGCCGACCCGAGCCCAAACTGGTTTGGTTTGCAAGCTCCAAGCTAGGCAGCGATAGTCAATCCTGCACTTTGAACGATGCAAGGCGTTGTAGACAGCAAGGCTGGCTTCCTGATCGGTAATTTGGGAGACGGTATACCCCCCCAACAGGTCGCCACAGGCATAAATCTGGGGCTGACTTGTTTGCAGCCGATCGTTGACCCAAACTCGCTGCTGATCGTAGCGTACCCAAATTGAGTCAAGATTGAGCACATCTGCCCCATTTCCTGATTGACAAACCAAAATTTGATCGACATGTAGGGGCTTCTGAGCAGAATTGAGAAATACTAACCAGCCTTCACCCGCTGGTTTAGCCGCTTGGAGGGTGGTTTGGGTCAAAATTGAGATCCCAGCCGCTTCAAGCTGAGTTTGGAGCCAAAAGACAGTTTGCGGATCTTCTTGGGGCAACAAAGAGTTGCCTGCAATAACTATGATCACCTGCTCACCCAGACGAGTTAAAGCTTGAGCCAGTTCAATCCCAATCGGCTGGTCACTCACAACCAACCACTTGCTTGCGTCAGTTTGCAGCCGCTTTTGCAGGTGTGGCCAAAGCGTGTCGGGAGTCAGGTAATTCCCTGGAGACAAGCCAAGAATACCAGCCTCGGGCCGGTCAGAAGCAATCAGGTAGGCTTGCGATCGCAGCATTCGTCCTGCCGCAAAAAAATGGAGTTTAGGCTGGGGCTGAAACTGACCGAAACTCGTGATTAAATCAATTCCTAAGCTAGTTAAGTAGGCAGGCGCATATTCAGCTTTCAGGCTGGCCACTTGGGCACTAATCCACTGGGCCGCCTGAGCGCGCCGGGCCTTTAGCTCTAGATGATGATCTGCTTGCCAGCTAGTCTGATCATAATCCTGAGTAAATTTTCCCAAAGCTTGATTTGCCCAAGCTGACTCTGCTGCAAACGGTAGAGGGGCAACCAGAGCAACCCTGGCGTTTTGACGGACAGCGGCGATCGCTGCTTGCAGCCCCGCCTTGGTTCCACCAATAATTACCAGGTCATAATCCCTAGCCATGCTGGCTGACTCACTCAGTTTTTGCGATCGGGATGACAGGATTCGAACCTGCGACATCCTGCTCCCAAAGCAGGCGCGCTACCAAGCTGCGCTACATCCCGTTGTAGCCAGCCTCCATTCTATAGCAATCTGATTTAGTTTGTGAGAAAGGGTTCCTAGAGAACTTTTTTCACAAACTCTCGCAATTTAACCAATGGTTAACGACGGCTAAACAATCTCAACGGCTGGGATACCAAAACATCCCCTTGATGCCCTCTGGATCGGACATAAAGCCAAGACCCCGATAAAAATTTACCACCTGGGGGTCGGCAAACAAAGTAATGTTGCTAATGTCCTCGCCCCGCAGTTCTTTGATAATTTGCTTCATCAGGGCTTTGCCAAAGCCTTTGCCCTGGTAGTCTGGGTGTACCACGACATCCCAGATCGTGGCGTTAAACGCATGATCAGAGGTGGCCCTTGAGAAGCCAACCAGCCGGCGATAGCTGCCCCGCTGTTCCCACATGGTCACGACAACAAAGCTATGCTGAATTGCCTTTTTGACTTTTCTGAGCGGACGGCGAGACCAACCGACAGCATCACACAGTTCTTCTAGCTCGTAAAGGTCAATGTCGCGATCTTTGCTGAAGAAAACTCGCGGTTCAGCGCTATTTGAGGTATAGGCAGGATTGTTCTGGTCTATCGCAGGATCAAGGGGAACAACAGTCGATGACGCAGAGACGCTTTGACCACTGAATAGGCTTTTCCAAAAACTCATGCAACCGGACGGGGAGGGTAGATTTATGAGAGTGCGATCGGCCGAATCTGCAAAAGCACCTGATTGAAAGCCAATGCCTTACCGATGCTGACTGCCGCTTAACAGCTAGTATACTTAACGCCAATGACCACAGTGTAAGTAGTGCTACTGAGGTCAATCATTTTTTGGTGTTGCTATTTCTAAGCGTCCCTGTGCGATCTCCCAATTATTTGTTATGACTTCAGACGTTCAGACTTCTACCCTGGAATTGCTCAAGCGCTTTAATCAGGCATTTCCAGAATTTTATGAACAGTTTGTCAGCAGTGAAATTCAATTTCAGAATTTGCAGTTAGCCTTTGAGCTGCAAAAAACCCGTCAACCTGTGATTCAACTCCAAACTGAAGCTGAAAGAACTCACCTTCAGTTTGCCTGTCGGAATCAGTCTTCTGTGCTGAGTGATATTTTTGGCCTGATTGCTGCCTATGGACTGACCCAGCATAACTTCAGCCTCTACGGACAAGTCCGCTTACCGCTGCTGGTATTTTTGAGATTAACCTTGTCCCACAAGGGCAAAGCTCTCTCTCAAAAAGGCAGAGACAGCCTCTGCCGCTCAATTCGAGCGGCTCTAGCCGATCAAGTTGAAGTGGAGAAAATATCGGAGCTGAACCTCAAGGGAGGATTACAGGGATTAGAAACCAGCTTTTTTATCGACCCTGTGTTTCACCTGCCGGCATTACTGGTTGAAGCCGAGAGTCAGCCCAGTTTAATTTATCGAGTCATGTACGCAATTTGGCAGGAAGATTTGCTGGTGGTCAATGCCAACTTTATGGCTTGGCGGGGCCGGGTGCGGTTAACGCTTTATCTGATGGGCCCCAACGGAAATCCAATTCCTGACTATTTGGGCCAACATATGGCTGAAAGCATTAAGCAGCGCCTGATCAATCCCCAGCAATAGTTCAGGTGATTTGAAATCGCTGTAGGCTAGAGTTCAGTTGAAGAAACTCATCCTTAAAGATGGCAGCGATCGCTCTGTTCGGCGTTGATCATACCTATGAACTCGCAGGCACCGCTCAAACAGCGCTGGTGTTTGTGCATGGCTGGCTACTCAGTCGTCAATACTGGCAGCCCTTGGTGCAAGATTTGGCCACGGATTATCAGTGCCTGACCTACGACCTGCGCGGATTTGCTGGTTCGGCCGCGTTAGCAGGCTCAGCTAGGGCCTATACCCCGGCTGCCTATGCCGAAGATTTAGCCCTGCTGCTGCAACACCTGCAAATTAATCAATGTTGGTTAGTGGGGCATTCGCTGGGAGGGGCGATCGCCCTCTGGACAGCCGCTCAACTGCCAGCCCAAGTGCAAGGGGTGATTTGCCTCAATGCTGGCGGCGGCATTTATTTGCAAGCTGAATTCGAGCGATTTCGGACGGCTGGAGCTTGGATTGTTCGCTCACGGCCGGCCTGGCTCGCAAACCTGCCCCTGATGGACTGGCTGTTTAGCCGAGCCAGCGTTGCTCAGCCGGTGGCGCGGCATTGGGGTAAACAGCGGTTAGCTGATTTACTGGTCGCTAATCCAGCAGCAGCTTTAGGGGCACTGCTAGAATCGACAACTCAGGCGGAAGTTGAACAATTGCCTCAGCTAGTGAGCGACTTACAGCAGCCAGTTTATTTTTTGGCCGGACAGCAAGACCCGATTATGGAACTTCGATATGTCTACCATTTAGCCAGCTTTCATCGCTTGGCCAAAGCAGGACAGCCAAATGTGATTGAACTAGCAAATTGTGGCCACCTGGGCATGATTGAGCAACCCAAGGCGATCGCGGCTCACATCAGAACACTCGTCTAGGGCTTGGATAGCTTTGCGAAGCTGTTGTGACAAACCCCTGTTTATAGCTTGACGATGCCAGGTCAAGGATTCCTCACAGCGGAATTTCTGGAATCTGATTGATATCCGTTGCGATCGCCAGTTCAAGGCTGCCGATAAAAGTCTCAGGACTAAGCTGAGCTTCTGAAACCAATCCGGCGCGATTCTCCACAGGAGACGCTGCGCGGTCGCAGCGTAGATCGAAGCTGCATTTACTGCACTCATTGGCAGAAATTGGCACTTGGGGTAAAGATTGCCCTGCCTGATATCCAGTTAGCCAGCTTGTCAATTGCCTGAGGCGTTGGCTTAACTCTTGACGAGTTTGTTCGTGCTGGGTCTGAGTATAGGCAAAGGTCAAACTGCACTTAGCCCGGTTGTTCGCTTCAGCAAACCAATAGGTGATCGAAAGTTGTTCAGGAGGGTAATCGCTGGTTTCAGCCAGCATAAACAGGTAGAGGCGAGTCTGCCAAGCAGTTTGCAAGTTGGCAGGCGGACGAGCATAGGTTTTCCAATCTAAAATTTGAGCCTGCTCTGCCCCTTCAATTAGCAAGTCGTAGACGGCAATCAGCAGATAGCCTTCAAATTGGAGAATTCGCCGCTGTTCGCTTTGGCGATCGCCGCTAATCATCGCTGGTGGCTGAGCGCTAAAGGCGGCTAACCAGCGCTGCAAACTCAAGTTCGCCAGGCTAACAGACTCTACCGACAGTCCTAATTCTTGCTGCTGCATTAGTTGGTGAAACTGAGCGCCTAAATCTAAGCGCTCTTGAAGCTGGGGGTCTTGGTGCAAACCCAATTGATCTAAATACAAGTGCTGAAACTTGCGTGGGCAAGTAGACAAAACGCTCAAATGCCCCTGCGAAAGCTGCATCTGAATTGCGGTTGAATCTAGGGTATTAAGCATGGCGACTGCCAGTAAATTCTATCTCCGATAAACTTTAACCCCGTTGATCGGTAAGTCACCTCCGTAAAGTTGTTGAGCGAAATCTGGGATCATTTTTTTGATGTTGCTTTCATACGCAGCCGGCCATAGAACTTTTAGTCTTTCTCTAGCCTGCTCATCTATATGTACCTCTCCTGATTTTTCAATCAGCAGCATCCCTACGTGCCCACGATTTTCTGTCACGGTAAAAATATAATCATCTTTGTCTCTTTTCATAGACAACCTCAAGTCGTCTAGAACTTCTATAAGTTCATGCTCGTATAGTTGACATTCCATTTTGCCTTCTTGCAGCAAAGCTTGCTTCAGCAGCTTCTCAATTTTTTTTACAGTCATAAGAGATGCTCTTGCTCATGAACGCTGGCCTAAGTTTAGGTCAGCTTGTTTAAAAGTTTAAGCAATGTCTGAGTCCAAGGATTTGCAAAACTCTTTCTTTGATAGATATCTGCGGCTTGTTTGATCGCCTCTGCTTGAGTTGGGTAAGGATGGATCACTTGAGCCAGTTTATTTAAACCAATTTTGTGAGCGATCGCCACTGTCAGTTCGCTGATCATTTCTCCTGCGTGTTTAGCAACAATCGTTGCGCCCACAATTTGATCACTGCCCCGCCGATGATGAATTTTCACAAATCCCACTTCTTCCCCATCGGCGATCGCGCGGTCTAGATCGTTAAACGGAATCATGATGGTTTCAACGGCAATGCCCTGCGCTTGGGCTGACCGCTCGTACAGGCCAACATGGGCAATTTCGGGATGGGTGTAAGTTGTCCAGGGCATGACCAATTGACTCAATTTTGAGCGTCCCAAACCGAAGGGAGCAAAGAGGGCATTTCTAATCACAATCCGGGCAGCCGCATCGGCAGCGTGGGTAAATTTCCAATCCATGCAAATATCTCCGGCTGCAAAAATTTTTGGGTTACTGGTTTGCAGGTAATCGTTGACTTTGACTCCTCGCTGATCCCACGCCACACCCACAGCGGCCAGATTTAGATTCTCGACATTGGGCGATCGCCCGGCGGCCAGCAGAATTTCATCTACAATCACGAACTCCAAATTGCCGTTGCAGCGCAGATGCAGAACTTTACCGCCGTCGATTTTTTCAACTCGTTCCAGTTGGCAGCCTAAAATCAGTCGAATGCCTTCTGTCAGCAGTGTTTGTTGTAGAATCTCAGCCGCATCAGCATCTTCGCGATCGAGAATGTGGGAATTTTTGTGCAGCAAGATTACCTGGGAACCCAAGTCATTAAAGGCTTGGGCCAATTCGCAGCCGACGGGCCCAGCCCCAATTACGGCCAATCGCTGCGGGCGCTCGGTTAGTGAAAAGACAGTTTCATTCGTCAGGTAGCCAACTTCTGACAGTCCAGGAATTTGGAGTTGGGCTGCCCGTGCGCCGGTCGCAATCACGGCTTTCTTAAACCGTAGCGGCACGCCCTCAGCGCTAATCGTTTGGTTGTCCGTGAACTGTCCTTTGCCCAAAAACACGTCTACGCCAAATTCTTGGCTGAACCGCTGGGCAGAATCGTGATGGCTGATTGTTGCCCTTACCCGTCGCAGCCGCTCCATCACGGCTGAAAAGTTAATTTCAATCCCCGGAGGCAATTCCACACCAAAGTTAACTGCCGCTCGGACATCCGCCACAGCCCGCCCCGATCGCAGAAGCGTTTTAGAAGGCACACAGCCAAAGTTGAGGCAGTCTCCACCCAAGAGATGACTTTCAACCAGAGCAACTTTAAGCCCAATTCCTAAACTGGCCGCCCCACCGGCCGCCACCAGTCCGGCTGTACCACCCCCCAACACAACTAAGTCATAGCAATCAACGGGCTGCGGATTGACCCAATCTGGGGGATGGACGTGGGCAACCAGAGCTTTGTTGTATTCGTCTGGGGGGAAAACTGTCACTGGGTTGTTTGCCGTCATAGGTTTGTCCACTGCTCCAGATGACGCTCACTCGCCGCTGGGATAATTTAGGCAATGTCTTGACTGGAAGGTTGAGTTTTCGCTAATCGTCATCAAGCTAATCCAGATCGGCGCTAAAGGTCGATGCGATTGATCTGAAGGCTGCACTCCAGAAGTCATTTTGCCAGGTGATGTAGATTCGCGATTTAGTCCCCTATACCTTGATTCTAAGCGGCTAGATTGCTGGCTATGGCGAAGGGGGAGAAACGGGTGGGCCCAGCGATCGCGCGCCTGGCCCTCGATCAAAAATTTCTATATCCCACTGACCATTTCGATCAAGCTGAAAACCAATGAATCGCCCATCGCCGCTGATCGTGGGGTGGCGAATGTTTCCCAAGATATTACCAGTAATCAACTGATTCTGGCGAGAAATGCGATCGTAGACATAAACATCTGGCTTCCCTCGCGTCTCAGAAACATAGACTATGTAGCGTCCATCCGCATTGATGTCTGGCTGGTCTTGCATCACGCCCGGCGTATTCAGACCGGGCAGGTTAATCAGGCGTCGCTGCTGAACATCAAATAGAAAGACGGCACGATAGCCAAGCCGATCGCTGGCAAAGACCATATATCGGCCATCGTAAGAAAAGTTAGGCTCCTGCTCAAGGTTGACGCTATTCAGACTATTCCCAAAGTTTTGGGTTGGTAGCACCAAAAAGCCTGAGTTTGTACATCCCGCCAGCAGCCCAACCAAACTGGGCAGTAATATCGATCGCAAAAACTTAATCACCAAGTTACGGTAGCGGTTAGAACAATTGAGGTTAGGAATTTTAGGCAAATCGAATAAAATTTTCTAGCGTAAATCGCTCTCTTAGCCTAATTCGCAAAGTGCTATCAAGGATTTGTTGCAGACTGCAAATGGGTATAAACTTTAGTAAATTGACCGGTTGTTTCCAGAAATTGATGTTAGTTTGAATCTAGGCACAAACCAATCCTCGGTAGTGAAAAGAAAGAGCTAGAGCTCGTGCCTCCCAGTTCTGGTTCTGGAGTAGAAATAGGTTTGATTTGAAGAGTCTTAAAATTGTTGAGTAACTGTAGAACAACATTGTTAGCGATCGCAGTTTAACATCAGAAAAGACTCTCATCGGTCAGCGTTCTATTCGTTTTCATTGACTCACATCGGCAATTGCTATCGGCTAGATGTTTCTGCCGTGAGAGGTTAAGCAGTAAGCTCCTCTAAGCTAGTCTGGTTAAGACTGAAGTGTGTAGCTAGTGTGGATTAATTGCTGATTCTGTTCACCCGTCATTAGTTCTAGGAAAACTTAATTCATTGCAAAATTTTTAAGGGTCTGGTTGCCTTCAACTAGACCCATTATCGTTTTAAAGTCTGTTTTAGACTTAAACTTTGCAGCCCTTTTTCACAGCTCTTTAAAAGTGATGCTATACCGATTTCAAGTAACAGCGAAAAGCCGTCTTATTCAAACGGCTTTTCATAACTCATTTAAGAACGCTATATCGCTTTTGGATTGACCATGAATTGATCAATCTGAGCAGTTAAGCATCATCCAAGGCTGTGATCCCCGGTAGAGCTTTGCCTTCTAGAAGTTCTAGGCTAGCTCCACCGCCCGTAGAAATATGGCTCATTTGGCTGGCTAAACCGACTTTTTCAACGGCTGCGACAGAATCACCACCACCGATGATCGTACAGGTGCCTTGGGGAGTTAATTTGGCTAAGGTGTGGGCGATCGCCTCTGTACCGGCCGCAAACCGATCAAACTCGAATACGCCCATCGGCCCATTCCAAATCACCGTTTTGCAGTCAGCCAAAGCTGCCTCAAAGGTTTTGATCGCGTCGGGGCCAATGTCTAAGCCCATCCAGCCGTCAGGAATTTGCTCAATGCTGACGGTTTGAGCATTTGCATCCGGGGCAAAGGCATCCGCTACAACCACATCTGTTGGCAGCAGTAAAGCAACGCCTCGTTCCTTGGCTTTGGCTTCTAGCGATCGGGCTAGCTCCAACTTGTCTTCTTCGACCAAAGATTTGCCGACGCTCAAGCCACGGGCTTTATAAAAAGTAAAGATCATCCCGCCCCCTAACAGCAGTTTGTCTACTTTATCAAGCAGGGCATCAATTACGCCAATCTTGCTGGAGACTTTGGAACCGCCAACGATCGCCACCAAGGGACGCTGGGGGCTTTCAATTGCGCTCTGGAGGTATTGCAATTCTTTGTCAATCAAAAAGCCAGCCACAGCAGGACTCAGATAGTGCGTCACCCCTTCGGTTGAGGCATGGGCCCGGTGGGCAGCTCCAAACGCATCGTTGACGTAAACATCAGCCACAGCGGCGAGCTGCTTAGCAAACTCAGGCTCATTTTTTTCTTCTTGCGGATAAAATCTAACGTTTTCCAGCAAAGCAACTTGACCTGTCGGCATGGCTTGGATTTGGGCCACAACCGCATCGCCAATGCAGTCATCTAGTTTCAGCACGTCTTGACCCAGCAACTCTGAGAGCCGCTTGGCGATCGGGGTTAGCCGCAGAGCCTCGTCAACGCCTTTCGGACGACCCAGGTGGCTACACAGAATCACCTTGGCTCCCTTACTGGTCAAATCTTGAATTGTGGGTAAGGCAGCCCGAATTCGGGTGTCATCAGTGATATTGTTCTGTTTATCGAGTGGAACGTTAAAGTCTACTCTGACAAGAACACGTTTTCCAGCCACATCTGCGGCCGACAAATTTGCTAAAGTTTTTTTGGACACGATACGGACTCCTAAATTCATCAGCCGTCCACATTTTATCGAAGTCCGTACCCCGGAGATGAATACAATGTTTAAGACTGTCCTCTTTCCGATTGATCGCAGCCCTGATTCCCAAGAAGCTGCGGAGACTGTTGCCAGTCTGGCTAAGTTTTGCCAAAGCCGCCTGATTATTCTCTCAGTTGAGGAAGTACCGGACGAAAATGCTGCCCCGATTGACCCAGCGGCGATCGACCAATTGTTAGCCCAAGCGCAAACAGGCTTCACTAATTTGGGCATTGAAACTGAAACAATTCATCGGCAGGGCAAGCCTGCCTTCACCATCTGCGATGTCGCCGATGAGCTGGAAGTTGATCTGATTGTCATGGGGTGCCGGGGGATCGGTCTGACCCAAGAAGGAGCCAATGAGAGTGTCAGTAATCGGGTGATTAACCTGGCTCCTTGCCCAGTCCTGATTGTGCCCTGAAGCTAATGGCAAATTTTCATAAACAGTAAGCCTCGTATCAGCTTTAGCCCAATACGAGGTTTACTATCGAGTGAGTTAAGACTCGCTGCTGAGCGGCATCGGCTTGAACGAATTGTTAGCCGTCATCGTTTTCCGCCAGCATTTTTGAAAAATGCTTGGGCTTTGTAACGTTTATAACTTCCATCTGTTCTCCAGAACGAAGCTCTGACCACATAGCATTCGCTTTCCACGGGTGCCAAACGACAACCTCAGCATTTCCGTTTTTATGCAACTCAATTGAAAAGCCCGGACTGGTAATAGTTGTATCTGGGATTACTATTTTTTCTAGGTTAATAGCCATTTCAGCTAGAAAGCTAAATCTTGCCGATTGTAGCAAAGAGGTGTTGAATTCAAAGCTCGCACTCTGGCTGTACATGATGCCTAACCAAAATTAAGATTATGGGCGTGCGTGCTTATTCGCCACCGATTTGGGGACGAGCAACACCTTGATCATAGTAGGCGGCGGTCATGGTGGGGCTGAGTTGTCTGGCCTTGTTATAGTCCTGTCTGGCTAGCTTTTCATTTCCTAAATCGTAGTAAGCCAAACCGCGACTGTAGTAGGCGGCGACAAAACTCTGATCGACATTGAGGGCTTGGGTGAAGTCAGCTACGGCCGCAGCATTATCTTTAAGGGCATAGTGAGCCATGCCTCTCTGATAAAGTGCGGCGGCAAAGTTTGAGTCTAACTGAATGGCTTGCGTGTAGTCGGCGATCGCCAGTTTCTGAGCGCCTTGGTCAGAGTAAGCTAGCCCGCGCGCAAAGTAATGATCTGCCGTCGGGTCTAGTTCAACCGCCCGACTAAAGCTAGCGATCGCTTGCTCAATATTCCCTTCACCTTGCAGAACTAAGCCTTGATTGTAGTAATCCTCAGCCGTTTGAGGCTGAGTTTGCAGGATCTGAGCATTCTCATTGGTTGTGAGGGTGGCTACCTGCTTTGCCTCAGCCGTTGAGCTTGCTTGCATGGGTTTATTTAATAGGGCTAAAGATAGTCCTCCGCCTAGAGCTAGGGCTACACCTACGCTGGTAGAAGCTCTATAGATGGTGTTCATGGCCGATTTGGGTCTTCTAAAACGAATAAATAAAGCGGAAAATAGAGGAGATTCTGAGGCTATATTTCTAGCGTATCGCTTGTGAGATGAAAGGTGTGTAGGTTGGCGCATTTTCTTCACAAGGAGTGATTTTCGACTCCCCTATCATCGGTAAATTTCAGCCCAGCCGCAGTGTTTAGGGTCTGAGTTTGGTGTGATTGTGATCATGTTGAATTTCTACCTTGACCGCCAGCAGTAAAATTATCTGCTGTTTGCAAAGCGTGCCCAAATAGTTCAGGGTTTATAACAATCAGTAAAGATTTTTATTTGAATCAGGATGATTGAGAACTGCTGCCTGCTGCGGTTTTAAGTTTCTCAAGCCTTCGCCTGCCTTGATGATTGCAGAGAAGGCTTGCGGTTAGGCATTTTAAGGCATAAAAAAAGTGGGAACAGTTTGCGATCGCACCCTGACCCCACCTGCCGATCCTCAAGAGAGGAGAACACTTAAAAGCTAATGTAGCATTAATTGAGAAATAATATCAATAATCAAATATTGGCTGACTCGGTTAAATCTAGATTTTTAGGATTACCGCAGCCGGAAAGCACAGTATGATTGGGCTGTTTGAGTACCTGATCGCGCCCTATGGCTTTGCAACTGCGGATTTACGTCCCTCCCCATCCCCTGATTAAGCATTGGTTAGCCGTGGCCCGAGATGCCACCACCCCCTCCGTCCTGTTTAAGAGCGCCATGGTTGAGCTAGGGCGCTGGCTGACCTACGAAGCGGCTAGGGAATGGCTGCCAACAGAAGAGACAATGGTGCAAACCCCGCTGATGAACTGCCCAGCCACGGTGATTAATCCCGAAGCCGCGATCGCGCTGGTGCCGATTTTAAGAGCCGGGTTGACAATGCTAGAGGGGGCACAGACGGTTTTGCCTTTAGCGAAAACCTTTCACATCGGCATGGTGCGGAATGAAGAAACCCTAGAGCCAACCTGCTACCTCAACAAGCTGCCGATCGCCTTTGAACCCAATACGCGCATCTTAATTAGTGAGCCAATGCTGGCAACTGGCGGCTCGATTATGGCAGCAATGGCAGAGCTAACCCAGCGCGGAGCTGATCCCAGTTTGATTCGGATTATCTCGGCGATTACGGCTCCGCCTGCTCTCCAAAAACTAAGCGCTGCTCATCCCGGCCTGCAAATTTATGCGGCAGGGATCGATGAAGGGTTAAATGAGCAAGGTTTTATTGTGCCGGGCTTGGGAGATGCTGGCGATCGCGCTTTCGGCACGTAACGGAAAAATTGGCATTTTCAGACGCGGATTCGTCAAGCTAATTCCTTCAGCAAACCAGCACAGGCATCGCTGAGCAAATCAAGCACATAAACAAAACCATCGGCACCGCCATAGTAAGGATCTGGCACATCTTGATCGCCGTAAGTAGTACAAAAATCGCAGATCAGGCGCACTTTATCTTGAAACTGACCGCTACGATCTAAACGAAGCATAGCCCGGTAATTCTGTCGATCCATGGCCAAAATCAGGTCAAAGGCCTGAAAATCTTGCACCTGAAATTGGCGAGCTTGCCCTTGCAGAACAATACCCTGCTGTTTCGCTGCTAGGGTCATTCGCTGATCGGGCGGACTGCCGATGTGATAGCTGCTGGTGCCGGCCGAGTCACACTCAATGTGATCGCTGAGTCCGGCTTGCTTGGCCAAATGATTCATCATTCCCTCGGCCGCCGGCGAACGGCAGATATTGCCCAAGCAGACAAACAAAAGCTTTGTGGTCATGGCTGGATGGCGATCAGGAGCGTCAAATAGCGTCAAATCAGGACTGGGGTGAGTTGCAGGCGGCCCAGCACTTGCTGAAATACTACTGCCGTCCAGTCTACATCGGCAAGCGTAGTCTCTCGCCCCAGTGTTAATCGTACCCCCGACTGAGCCACCGAATCGCTATAGCCCATCACCTGCAAGATCGGACTAGGGGTGACTTTGCCGCTATTGCAGGCAGCCCCCGCACTCAAACCAATCCCGGCCAGATTCATCTGCCGCACAACTGCTTTGCCGTTGAGCGGTGTTCCATCTAAAGCAGCAACACAGACGCTGACATGGTGGGGCAATCGATGCAGCCGATCGCCGATTGCTTGGACACCTGGAATCGCCAAAAGCTTCTCAAACAGGCGATCGCGCAATCTAATTAAACGCAGGCGCTCGCTCTCAACTTCCGCAGCCGCTAGTTCAGCCGCCACCCCAAATCCGGCGATCGCGGGCATCGCCTGGGTGCCGGAGCGCAGCTTTAGCTCTTGTCCGCCGCCCCGCAGCAGCGGACTCAGCCTGACGCCCGGCCGCAAATACAGTGCTCCCGCCCCTTGCGGGCCATACAGCTTGTGGCTAGAAATCGACAGCAAATCTACGGGTAAAGCTTGAACATCCAGCGGCAAACGACCGGCCACCTGGACAGCATCGGTGTGGAATAACGCCCCGTGTTGCTGGGCAATTGCGCCCAGCTCAGCGATCGGCTGTACCGTCCCGACTTCGCTCTGACCATAAATAATAGAAACCAAGACAGTGTTGGGCTGCAAGGCCGCCTGCAAATCAGTCGGATTGACTCGGCCTTGGCGATCGACGGGTAAACGAGTCACCTGCCAGCCTCGTTCAGCTAACCAGCGGACAGGTTCGGCCACGGCCGCATGTTCAACGCTAGAAATAATTAAATGCTGCGGCAATCGATACTGCTGAGCCACGCCAAAAATTGCCAAATTATCGGCTTCAGTGCCGCCAGAGGTAAAGATAATTGACTCGGCAGTGGCATTGAGCAGGCTGGCTACCTGCATCCGGGCTTGTTCCAGCAGGGTGGCCGAACGCTGCCCCCACTCGTGCAGGCTGGAGGGATTACCCCACTGGTCTTGGAGGGCAGTCTGCATGGCGGCGATCGCCTCTGTTCGGCAGGGAGTGGTAGCGCTGTAGTCTAGGTAAATTTGCATGACTCCAGTTTACTCTCAAAGCCGGGGCTAACTGGGCAATTTCTGCCTTCAGAAAGAGTCGTCATGCCTAGCAATTTTTTGGCAGATGCGTCCTCAAGATATGACCCAAAGCATGACCTAGAAAGTGACAACACTTCGGATTGATTCACCTCGGTGCATTAGTTCAAAAGCTTCGTTAATGTCAGTTAGAGGCAGAGTGTGGGTAATTAGGTCATCAATGTTGATTTTGCCGTCCATATACCAATCGACAATTTTGGGCACATCGGTTCGGCCTCTAGCGCCACCAAAGGCGCTGCCTTTCCAAACCCGTCCTGTCACGAGTTGAAAGGGGCGGGTGCGAATTTCCTGACCGGCCCCAGCTACCCCAATAATTACGCTCATCCCCCAACCTTTGTGGCAGCACTCTAGGGCCTGCCGCATCAAATCGACGTTGCCAATACACTCAAAGCTGTAGTCAGCTCCCCCCTTAGTCAAATCAACCAGATAAGCGACTAAATCTCCTTCGACTTCTTTCGGATTAACAAAGTGCGTCATGCCAAATTTTTCCGCCAAGGCTCGCTTGCTGGGGTTGATGTCCACGCCCACAATCATGTCGGCTCCAACCATCCGGCAGCCCTGAATCACGTTTAAGCCAATTCCACCCAAGCCAAACACAACCACGTTTGCGCCTGGTTCAACTTGAGCGGTGTTGATGACAGCACCAATGCCAGTTGTGACGCCGCAGCCAATGTAGCAAACCTTGTCAAAGGGAGCGTCAGGTCGAATTTTGGCTAAAGAAATTTCTGGCACCACCGTATAGTTGGCAAAGGTAGAGGTGCCCATATAGTGATGCAGCATTTGCCCTTCAAGGGTAAATCGACTGCTGCCATCCGGCATCACTCCGCATCCTTGGGTGAGCCGAATTGCTTGACAAAGATTGGTTTTGCGGCTGAGACAATACTCACAGTTACGACATTCTGGCACATAGAGCGGAATCACATGATCACCGGGCTGAAGGCTAGTTACACCCGCACCAACTTCAACCACCACCCCCGCTCCTTCATGCCCCAAAATGGCCGGAAATAACCCTTCTGGATCAGCACCCGACAGGGTGTGTGCATCGGTATGACAGATGCCTGTGGCTTTGATTTCGACCAAAACTTCGCCTGCTTTTGGCCCCTCTAGATCGACAGTTTCAATCGTCAGGGGTTGACCGGCAGCATGGGCAACGGCAGCTTTGACTTGCATAGAGTGACTCTTCTGTGGGTGTGAAGGCTGATAGCTTTAGGGTATCAGCGATCGCTAGTTTCAACCAAGGCTAGATCACTCCCAATTGCGAAGAGGTTGCTCGAATAAGTGAGTTTAAAGAGCTCTAGTTTCAGGCTTCAACTTTTATGTATTAAAACCGATAAGTACAGAAATATGCACTATATCACATAAAATGATGTTTATCTGCTATAGTGCATAAACAAAGACTTATGTGCCATAACTAATAAAACTTGTGCTGATGCTAATTCATTCGCCCGCAGAACTGGCAGAGTTTACGAGAGATCACCGCAAAGGTTTGCACTTTAGTCAAACAGAGGTCAGCGATCGAGTTGGACTGAGGCAGGAAACCGTTTCCGGCTTTGAAAACAAGCCAGACAGTACGAAGCTGGCGACGCTGTTCAAGCTCCTCTCTGCCTTAGATTTGGAACTGCATATCGTGCCGAAGTCAGCCGTGAGCCAGTTCAGACAAGGATGGGATCAGGAGTGGTAAGAGCCAAGCAGGTTGCCAAGCTCAATGTTCTGATGAATGGCAGATTGGTAGCGCTTTTGAGCAAATTACCCAGTGGTGCCATGACCTTCCAATATGCTGACGAGTGGTTGACAACTCTTGGTGCGCGTCCGGTGTCGCTATCATTACCACTACGGCACACTGCTTATGAAGGCGAAAAGGTCTACAACTTCTTTGATAACTTGTTACCTGACTATGAGCAGATTCGAGCCAGAATACAGGCAAGATTTCAGGTACCCAGTCGCCAGCCCTTTGATCTGCTGAGCGCGATCGGTGCCGATTGCGTTGGTGCGATCCAGCTTTATCAGCAAAACACCCTCAAGAATCTCAAGAATATAGAAGATATCACTGCCCAGCCGCTCACATCAGCAGAGATTGCCAAGCTCCTGAAGGGATATGCTGTGTCTCCTTTGGGGATGACCGAGGAGGTAGATGATTTTCGGATTTCGATTGCTGGTGCTCAAGAAAAAACAGCTTTACTTTGGCATCAGGAACAATGGTGCCGTCCAATTGGCACCACACCAACTAGCCACATCTTCAAATTGCCGATCGGTTTGATTGCCAACAACAACATCGACTTAAGAGATAGCTGCGAAAACGAGTGGTTATGTTTAGAAATTGCGAAGGCTTTCAGACTGCCAACGGCCAATGCCCAAATTCAGCAGTTTGAGGATGTCAAAGTGTTGATTGTCGAGCGCTTTGATCGGCGTTGGTCAAGCAACGGGCAATGGCTGATGCGGCTTCCCCAAGAAGACATGTGTCAGGCTTTGGGGGTACCGCCTGGTCTGAAATACGAATCAGAGGGTGGGCCAGGCATGGCTCAAATCATGCATCTCCTGCTGGGAGCGAGTAATGCTGATGCTGACAGAGAGCAGTTTTTTCGGAGCCAGGTTTTGTTTTGGTTGTTGGCAGCAACAGATGGCCACGCCAAAAATTTCAGCATTTACTTAGAACCAAATGGCAACTATCGTTTAACTCCACTCTACGATGTGATGTCAATTTATCCATTGATGGACACTCATGCCATCTCCCGCCAAAAGGCCAAACTAGCTATGGCATGGCAGGGAAAAAAACCTCGCTATCTATGGACAATGGTTCAAGCCAGGCATTGTCTATCGATGGCTAAAGCGATTGGCTTTTCGCAAAAACGGGCTGAGCAGATTTTGCGAGAAATGCTAGCACAGGTCAGCTCAGTTGCTGGGCAAATTGCCAGCAGCTTGCCAGCTCGTTTTCCAACTCATATTAGCGAACCGATCTTAAAAGGGATGGTGTCGCTGGCGCAGCAGCAACTCAGCCAGATTGAGCAGGGTTTAATCTAACTCTTTCGCTGCGAAAACAACTACTCCCAGAGGCGGCGGCGGGGTTGTCCGCTCAGGCGATCGTGGGTGTCTCGGAGCAGGGTTGGAATATCGAGATTTTCGGGGCAGCGGGGTAGGCAATCGCCGCAGTCGGTACAGCGATCGCCCTTGTTGCCAGGAAACCAGTGACCGGCATTTTCAAACATGCCGTAGCGATAGCGGCCAAAGTCTTGCATGTCGTAGGCAACTGCTAAATTCCGCAGCCGCAGCACTTCGGGAATTTGAATCACTTCTGGACAGGGCAGGCAGGCAAAGCATTGACTACAGCGATCGCTCGCTAAAGCCACCGCCTGCTGCTGGTCAAGCCGAGCGATCGCCGCTGCTTCTGGTTCAGTTAAAGCACCAACCTGGTCTGCCACTTGCAGCGGAAAGTCTAGCTCTGTCGGATCAGCCGGGCCAAGGCTGAGGGTAGAAATTCTGGGGTCGCTGAGCAGAAACCGATAATTTAAGTGCAGGGGCGAAAAAGGAGCGCACAGATCCGTCAAAGTTTGAGAAGGCGTGTAGAGTAAGCCGCCTTTATCGGCCGGAGAGATCAGAAAAACCCCCATATCCTGCTGGTGGGCAAGGGCGATCGCCGGCGCATTTCGCTGCTGGAAGTAGGTGTAGTGCAGGTTGACAAAGGCGAATTTTTGGCTGGCGATCGCGTGCAAAATCAATTCCAGCGGCCCGTGGGTCGAAAAGCCAACCTGTCGAACTCGTCCTGACTGAATCGCCTGTTCCACCGCCTGCATACAGCCCTGCGGGTTTTCGACCCAGTTCCAGTGTTCCCAGGTGTTGAGGCCGTGAACTGCCAATAAATCAATATAGTCAACTTGGAGCCGCTGCAAGGATTCATCGATCGCCTGCATCATCTCAGCCGCAGTCGGGGTGGGGGCAATTTTTGTCATCACATAAAGCTCTTGCCTGGGTCGGCCTAGACCAGCTTTTAGGGCCGCTCCCATAAAGGCTTCACTTTTGCCGTAGCCCCGCGCTGTTTCAAGGTGATTGATGCCCCGCGCTACTCCCCGCTCCAGTGTCGCTTGGGCATTGCGCTCAGAAGCCAAATAGCGCATCGTGCCCAACGAAAAAACTGAAATCGGTAGATTAGTCTGACCAAAACGGCGATATTGCATGGTTAGCTAGCCGAGGTTTCTTCTGGGCCATTTTTCTGGACAAAGTCATCCGGGCTAATGTTGTCGAGAAACTCCTTGAAGGCTTGTCGTTCGGCTTCATCGGCATCGCGATCGACTGGAATTGAGGCGTCGGCTACAACTTCTTCCAGCACCCAAATCGGGCAGTCTGTTCGGAGGGCGATCGCGATCGCATCACTGGGTCGAGCATCTAGCTCTTTTTTAAGCTCGCCCTGCCGCAGAGTTAAAACGGCATAGTAGGTATTGTCTTGCAGGGAATGAATAACGACGCGCTCTAGCACCATGTCCCAGCTTTGCAGCAAGTTCACCATCAGATCATGGGTCATCGGCCGAGGAGACTTCTGGTTTTCCAGCACGCTCAAGATTGCCTTGGCTTCGTTTTGGCCAATCCAAATTGGCAAGGCCCGTCGCTCTGTCGCATCTTTGAGCAAAACAATCGGAATCCGAGTTGCCGCATCAAGCGCAATTCCAGCAACTTTCATTTCAATCATTAACTTTTGACCTCACGAAAACAGTAGGCAAACTGAGCGATGGTCATCCAAGCGCTATGTCCTTTATCGGTTCATCTGATCCTGTTCGCTGCAACACTATAGCGCTTCCCACTTCAATCGATCACAGTTATTTTATTTCCTGAGAGCCACACAGTTCTCAAAAAATAGCCTGACCCAACTGAGAATTGTCATATGCTGCAACATATAGAGGGTGAGCAAGTATTTGCTGACTGTTTCAATCCTAGCGATGCTCCCCTGCCGCTGACAACGCATCCTCTGATGGGTCAATTCTAAATTAGCGATCGCGGCGTACCTTAGAGACAGTGCGTCTCAACATAGAATCACAACTTCCACCTATTACGGCATTACTCTGCATGTTTACTGGACTGATTCAGGACTTGGGTACGCTCAAGTTGGCTGACTTGCACCGCCTGACGGTGCTTTGCCCCAACAGCCCGATTTTGTCTGACTTAGAAATTGGCGACAGCATTGCTGTCGATGGTGCCTGCCTCACGGTGGAAACTATCCTCAACCAGAGCTTTGTTGTCACCGTTTCGCCCGAAACCCTCAGCCGTTCTACCCTGGAGATGCAGGCTGCAACGGCTGCTTGGGTCAACTTAGAATCTTCTTTGCGGGTGGGCAGCAAAGTCGGCGGACACTTTGTGACGGGGCACATTGACGGGGTAGGGCGGGTGGAAACGATTGCCCAAACTGCTGAGTCCTGGGAAATTAGCTTTACGGTGCCAGCGGCGATCGCAAGCTACATTGTGGCCAAGGGCAGCGTTGCTGTCAACGGCATTAGCTTGACCGTCGCAGACTGTAACCCCCAGGGGAGTTGGTTCAAAACGGCGGTCATTCCCCACAGTTTTGCCAATACCAACCTGCGCTATTTGCAACCTGGTAGCCAAGTCAACCTCGAAACTGATTTATTGGGTAAATATGCAGCCAAACTGCTGCAACCCCACTTAAATTCGCCCCAGCCAGACTGGACAAGCCCTTTTTCCGACATTACGCCTGAATTTTTGGCTGAGCACGGATTTATCTAGAAAATTCCCAGTCATTGATAGTAGTCGGCAAGCAATAATTTTAAGCCGCTGGGAGGCTAAGTTTGGCTGAGCGATCGGGCTACGAGCAAATTTATCGGGTGGTTTGCCAAATTCCGCGCGGGCAAGTTGCGACCTACGGGCAAGTGGCTGCCTTAGCAGGCATTCCCCGCCATGCTCGGCAGGTCGGCTATGCTTTATACCAGGTTGCGCCTAGCTCAGACATTCCCTGGCAGCGAGTGGTGAATGCCCAGGGCAAAATTTCCTATTCCCCGTTCCGTGAAGGCAATGACGATTTTCAGCAGCAGCTTTTGATCGATGAAGGCGTTGTTTTCGACCCAGACGGCAAAATTGACCTCCAGGAGTATCAGTGGCAGCCGACTGATTTTGACCTGAAGCAATAAGCCGTAAAATCCTCAAGCGTTTTAAGTCAGGCTCTGCCCTCACAATCCTAATCGAATTGGTATTAAAGTTGAATCAGCAGCAATCTTAAACAACTACCAAGATGACCGAAAACCTATTACTGGTCGATGATGAACCGGGCTTACGAGAAGCCGTGCAGGCTTATCTAGAAGATAGCGGCTTTAAGGTTGTGACCGCTAATAATGCTCAGGTGGCTTGGCAGACGCTAGAAGATTACGCGCCAGATTTGGTAATTACTGATGTCATGATGCCTCAGGTAGATGGCTACCAATTTCTGAAGCAGCTCCGGGAAGATGCGCGCTTTCGCAAGTTGCCGGTTGTGTTTTTAACCGCCAGAGGTATGACCAAAGATCGGATTCAAGGCTACGACGCAGGTTGCGATGCTTACCTGTCTAAACCCTTTGACCCCGATGAGCTAGTTTCGATCGTCAAAAACTTGCTGAAGCGAGGCAGCACCGATGCCGGGACAGAAGTGGTTGACATTGCTGACCTAGCCAACCAACTGGCTGAAATTAAAGCAATGTTGGCAAAACGCAATGCTCTGACCCAGAACGCCAATCCGCTCAAAATTGACCTTACCCCCAGAGAGCAGAGCGTCCTCGATCTGGTTTGTCAGGGCTTAATGAATAAAGAAATTGCCCGCAACCTCAGTACCAGTGTGCGAAATATCGAAAAATATGTTAGCCGCCTGTTTAGCAAAACGGGCACCAACAGCCGCACCGAACTCGTTCGCTTTGCGCTCGAAAATGGCTTGAGTTCGTAAGTTAGATTTTGCTGACTCGATCTGCTCGCAAATTGCCACCTTAAGCAGCGCCAAAAGTTAGTTGCGATTAATTATTAACCTTAAGTGTCCATTTGCTTACTGATGAAAAGCAGTTTAGGGGATAAACCCACCACTTTTTAGGTGCTACACCCAATGACAGTTGCTTGAATCATTAGGGCTACTAACTGCCTAGAACTTATGCCATGCATGGGTTGTAAGCTATGGATCTAGTTTGATTGCTGTGGCAATGTTTTTATTTTTTCTTGATCGGAGAGCAAAAAAGACCTAAAAAATTTTACCGACAAGGTAGTGACAAAATTGCTTAATGAGAATACTTTTAAATTAGTAAGCATTATTTCCCGATATGAGCAGCGCAAAGCATAAAACTCCTTTTGCGATTGAGGGTGTATTTCTTCAGTTTGAGGCAGGCGATTCCCGGCAGGACGGCAAAGCCGATCGTGCAACGTCTTCTCCCAAAGCCATTTGGATAGCGACAGCAGCCGGAGAGTCCCAGATTAAATTGGCTAAATCTCTTAGAACTAACCTGAAAATGAGTCCCCAGCCTGGCGATTGGGTCAAAATGGCTGGGCATCGCACCATTGACCTGATCACGGGTGAAGTCAAGCTGAAGGCTTATACCCTGCAACCTGTAAGCTGCGGAGCCGATTTGTTTCCGGCTGAACTCAAACCTCAGGTCAGCACGAAGCCAGCAAAAGCAAAGGTGCTGGTTTGCCAAAAGTCAGACTGTCGGGCCAGAGGGTCGCAAGCGGTGCAACAGGCGATCGGCGAGCAACTGCAAGCGTGTGGTCTAGCTGACCAAGTAACGGTAAAAGCCACGGGCTGCATGGGCTGCTGTAAAAAGGGAGCCAATGTGGTCTTCATGCCCGACAAAGCCCGCTATCAGCAGGTTAAGCCAGCGCAAGTGCCAGCCTTAATCAAAAAGCATATTGCCGCTGCCCAACCCGCTAACACCATCAGTCAAACAACATCAGCCCCAACTCCCAAATTGCTCACCGCCGTGCAAGCGTGAGATCTTGGCACCGCCTAGTCAGAGCAAATCTTTAAGCGGAAACGCAAAGCTTTTGGGGTCAAAAATATCTTTAGAATCAGCAACGCCTGAACTAATGCTGGAATTCGTTTGAGCAAAGGTGGGCATCTTGACCTATCCTGGCAGATGTTCTCCCGATCAAGTTTCTGGCGTACAGCATGATTGAACTGGCACAACTAACGGTGAACGGGATTGCGGTGGGCTGCATTATTGCGCTCGCAGCCGTTGGCCTGACCCTGACGTTTGGGATTTTGCGCCTACCCAATTTTGCTCACGGCGATTTGATGACGACGGGTGCCTATTTGGCCCTACTTGCTAACGGTATGGGTTTGAATGTTTGGCTGGCAATTCTGCTTGGAGCAGTTGGGACAGCGATCGCCACTTTGATTTTTGAAAAACTGATTTGGGCCCAGATGCGCGATCGGCGCGCAAACTCAACCACGCTGATTATTATCTCGATTGGGTTAGCCCTGTTTATCCGCAACGCGATCATTTTAATTTGGGGCAGCGAAAATCAGTCTTACGATCTGCCCGTGGCTCCGGCGGTGAGCATTCTGGGCTTAAAAATTGCCTACTACGACGGACTGGTGGTGGCACTAGCGGCGATCGCCATCGTCGGAATTCACCTGCTGCTGCAAAAGACCAAAATTGGCAAAGCAATGCGGGCGGTTGCCGATGACATTGACCTGGCCAGGGTGTCTGGGATTGATGTCGAACGGGTGGTGCTTTCAACCTGGCTCTTAGCGGGCAGCTTAGCGGCGGTTGGCGGCGGCATGTATGGGCTGATTACGGCGGTTCGCCCGAACATGGGCTGGTTTTTAATTTTGCCGATGTTTGCCTCGGTGATTTTGGGCGGAATTGGCAACCCCTATGGGGCGATCGCTGGGGCGCTGATTATTGGGATTGCCCAAGAAGTCAGCACCTACTGGCTACCGACCGAATATAAGCTAGCCGTGGCGCTGCTAATGATGGTGCTGGTGCTGCTGATCCGTCCCCAGGGACTCTTTCGCAGCACGATTTAGCGACTAATTTATTGACTCATGCCTTCTAAGTACTGCTGGTAGCCAACTTGGGAGAGTTTTTCTTGCTTGGCTAACACAGTGTTGCAAAGGGATTGGCGATACTGCTGAACCCGCTTGAGCAAATCTGAATCATGGCTGGCTAAAATTTGCACCGCCAGCAGTCCGGCATTAGTGGCATTGCCGATTGCTACTGTAGCGACCGGAATCCCGGCGGGCATCTGGACAATTGAATAAAGAGAATCGACCCCCTGCAGGTGGCGGCTAGGCACTGGCACCCCAATCACAGGCAGGGGGGTGAGGGCCGCAATCATTCCCGGCAGATGGGCCGCCCCACCTGCCCCGGCAATAATCACCTTCAGTCCTTGCAAGTGGGCAGCTTGAGCAAAGGCAACCATGGTTTCTGGGGTGCGGTGAGCGGAGACGATCGCCACTTGATGGGGAATCGCAAACGCTTCGCAGATGGCGATCGCCCCTTTCATCGTCGGCAGGTCTGAATCACTGCCCATCACAATCGCGATCGCAGGCAACTGAGGCATAAGCACTCCGATAAATTAAGTTTTCGACAGACTAAGTTACTATCACTTTCGGTTGCATCGAAGCCTTTTGATCAAAGCAATTCTGAACCGAATTTAAACAAGTCTGCTAAAGCGGAAAAATTTTTCCGCAATTGTTTTAAATGCGTTACATCTAAATCTTCTGACGGCAATCATGCAACCAAAAAAGTAAAGAAATGTAAATACTAAGCCAGGGTTGAAACGCTTGTCTTACAAGGATTCATTTCAAGCAAACTCAGATCCGACCTGGTGTTACTTTGTACATTTATTGCGATAGCTAAAGATTATAAAAATATTGCCTACAATTTGATTAATATTCAAGAAATATTCCCTTCGATCCGTTTCAATATCTATACCAATAATCGCGTCATCAATTGCTTGGAGGAAATGGTCATGCTGAATGATTTTCAAAAGTATCGGTTTGCCTGTACCCTCAAGTTTGGTGATATTTACGGTCAAATTATTGTCTGGCTGGTTGTAATTTTCTTGAGTTTGGCCACCTCTTTAGCCATGTATCATAGCCCGATCAACGCCTTACTTGCGGGTGGGTTGATCCTGGTGTTGTCTTTACCTTTTCTGCTGTTTGCGTTTGTCACAACCCTCTTGAACCATATTGAGTTTGCCCCCGTGCCAGCAACTAGCACCTCCAATGATACGCCTGCAAATCAGCCTTCATCATCGGGTGTAGCAGCAGCCAGCTAGCTTGCCGATCTGCGTGAGCATTGAATCTCTTTTCAAGCAGTCCACTCAAGTTTGTCTGACGGGCGTACGCTTAGTTGGCTATGTTGGGCTGCAACAGCTTTGGCTTAATCCGCAGGGCGTAATTCTAGACATTCAGCCTGCATCAACTCAACTTGACAGCCAGGCTGTGGTTGACTTAGGTGGCGATTGGCTGTCGTTAGGTGGCGTTGATTTACAGATTAACGGAGCTTTAGGTCTGGCTTTTCCAGACGTGGGAGAGTCTGAAGATAGCGATCGCCTAACCGCGATCGCTCAGTTTCTCTGGCAGCAGGGGGTCGATGCTTTTTTGCCGACAATTGTCACCACAGCCGTGGCCAAGATTGAGCGATCGCTGGCTGTGTTTGCAGACTTAGTAGCCGATCCGCAGCCCCAAACCGCCCAAGTCTTGGGCGTTCATTTAGAGGGGCCGTTTCTCAACCCAGCCAAGCGGGGGGCGCACCCGCCAGAATTTTTGCTGCCGCTAGAGGTGGAACAAGTCAAACGAGTTCTGGGTGATTGTAGCTCAGCCGTCAAATTGATCACCCTGGCTCCAGAACTTGATCCGACGGGAGCGGCGATCGCCTATCTGCGCGAACAAAACATAATCGTCAGCCTGGGGCATTCTTTAGCTACCGCCGCCGAGGCCAACCGCGCCTTTGCCCAGGGAGCGACGATGGTGACTCATGCCTTTAATGCGATGCCAGGCTTGCACCATCGCGAACCCGGCTTGCTGGGGGCGGCGCTCGTCCGTCCTGATGTTTGGTGCGGCGTAATCGCTGACGGTCAGCACATTTGCCCGATCATGCTAGAGATTTTGCTGCGAACCCAGCGGGATGGCAAAGGATTGTTTTTGGTCAGCGATGCTTTGGCTCCTTTGGGCTTGCCGGATGGGGTGTATCCCTGGGACAGTCGGCAAATTGAAGTGAGAGCAGGAACGGCTCGCCTACCGGATCGGACTCTGGCGGGGACAACCCTCTCGTTATTGACTGGAGCCAAAAATTTAGTCGAATCGGGAATTTGTGACTTGGCAACGGCGATCGCCCTTGTAGCCGAAGCGCCCCGGCAAGCGATCGGACTGCCGGGATTGGCGATCGGTCAACCTGCCGATAATTTACTGCGTTGGCGTCAGGATGCAGGTACAGGTAAAGTTAGTTGGCACCGACTGTTTGACTACCGCGATACTGCCGGTAACGTTTGAACAAATCGGATGCTGGCAAAGTTGTAGTCTACGATCGCACCTCTACCGATATCTGTCCGAACTTGCGACTCAAAAGCCGCAAAATCAGCGATCGTCTACGCAGCCCCTCCTAAGAAAGCTCGAATTGCAGGCGCAACGGACTGGGCTAGCGGAGTCAAAATTGTGACTGTACCCGCAGTGATAATAATAGTGGTGGCAATCCCCAATAAACGATCGCTGGCTTTAACATAGGCATCAAATTTGAGATCGGTCTTCTCTAGCGGATCGCTCAAGCCCTTGATGTCACCATCAATCTTTTCTAACAGTGCTTCCACGCGATCAAGTTGGTCTGGGTTAGTTTGAGTCATGGATTTAGGCAGCGTGGGCAGAAAAGCCGATAAATGCTTGGGGGAGAGAGAAAGAAAAAAGCTGGTGACAAGATTTGAACTTGCGACCGGCGGTTTACAAAACCGCTGCTCTACCACTGAGCTACACCAGCATTCAGGCAAACACTATAGCAAATTCTGGCCCCAATTTGGCTGGCGATTCACGGCTCAACCTTCAGCAGCATCTAGCTGCTCAATTAGCAATTCCATCTGCTGCCGTCGCTGTTTCAAAAATTGCTCGCACTGCTGCAACATTTGAGCGGCGGTCGTAAATTGATCAAACACATCGGCTAAATCTAGCTGCCCAGACTCAATTTCGGCAATCATTGTCTCAATTTCAGTCACAGCCAATTCATAGCTCCAGCCAGGCTGAAATTCGCTGTTGGGGGGGAATTGCCTCGCCGACTTGTTCATGGGTTTTATGCGTTGACTACATCAATCACTTGCACCCGCACCTGCCCCGTTGCCAACTGGAGGGTTAATTCTTCGGCTGGCTCTAGCTGGGCAGCGGCGCGGACAATCTGCCCGTTGGCTTGCCGAGCCACTGCGTAGCCCCGCTCTAAAACAGACTGCGGATTCAGGCTCTGAAGCTTTTGTGTGAGTAAATCCTGATGCAGCGATCGCTGCTGAATTTGCTGGCTGGCCACTTGCAGCAAGTGCTGCTTTAGGTGAGCGATCGCCCGCAATTCTTGGCTGAGCTGCCGGTCTAGGGGTAAGCGCTGGAGGCGTAGGCATTGCTGATCAAGCTGATCCTGAGCCACGCTTAAACAGGCTTCTAAGCTGAATACAAGCGCAGCCACTCGTTCCTGGTGCTCAAGCTGCAAGTCCGCCAAGTTGGGCACGATCTGCTGGGCGGCGGCCGTTGGCGTGTGGGCACACACATCTGCGACCAGATCTGCCAAGCATTCATCTCGCTGATGCCCAATCCCAGTAATTACAGGGATGGGGGCCTCGGCGATCGCCCTCACCACCCGCTCGTCGTTAAAGCAGACCATATCTTCAGTCGCGCCGCCGCCCCGTGAGAGCAGAAGCACTTCCGCCCGTCCATCTCGGCTCACACGGGCGATCGCGGCGGCGATCGACTCGGCGGCCTGATCGCCTTGGACGACGGCGGAGGAAAGCAACACCTTCAAACCGGGGTAGCGAGACTTGAGCGTGCGCTGAATGTCTCCCCAGGCAGCGGCTTTGGTCGAAGTGACAACAGCAATGGTTTGGGGGTGGGTGGGCAGCGATCTCTTCCGATCGGGGTCAAATAGGCCTTCGGCGGCTAGGCGATCGTGCAATTGCCGATAGCGCAAGGCCCGCAGTCCTTCACCGGCCGGCAGACACTGCCAAACCACAAGCTGATACTCTCCCCGCTGAGGATAGAGCCGAATTCGCCCCAATAAAATTACCTGCTCACCCTGGACAGGCAAAATCGTTAGCGTATCAAGCTGATTACTCCAGGCAATACAGCGAATTGAGGCGTTGGCATCCGGGTCTTGGAGGGTAAAAAACAAGCCGCTGCGGTGCTGACTGGCACTGGAAACTTCGCCGGTCAGCCAAACCTGCATTAGCTCTGAGTCTTGCTCTAGCAGCGTTTGCATGTAGCCAGTCAGCCCAGCCACCGACAGCACCGTCGGCGGAACCAGTAAGTTGGGCAAAAGTGAAGTCATGATAAAACTCAACGATTTGACCAGCCAGCAATCTACATCCTACCGCTGCGATCAATAATTTGGGGGTGGCTTGTTTCAGAAGGGGTTGGAGCCAATTTTAGCCCAGCGATCGCTCAATCATGCCAATCCACCCAGCCGCTTTATAGTTAAAACAAAGACGACTCCCTAAGGACGCTCAAATATGACTGCTCCGCTACCAGAATTTCTAGAAGCATGTGAATCGTTGGGCTTGCTGCGGCTGATTGTGACCAGTGATGCCGCCGTGCTAGAAGTTCGCTGCCCCCTGACCAAACTGTTCTACGCCGAGTTACCCAAGGGCAAGTATGCCAACATGCATCAGGACGACTTTGAGTTTCATCTGAATATGGATCAAATTAAGCAGGTTAAATTTGAGACGGGTGAGGCCAAACGAGGCAACTTTACCACCTATGCGATTCGGTTTCTGACCGCCGCCGACCAGCCAGCCTTGAGCGCCTTTTTGCAGTGGGGAAAACCCGGCGAATATGCCCCTGGGCAGGTAGAAGCCTGGGAAGCCCTGAAAGCAAAATTTGGAGAGCAATGGCAACCTGAGTAACAATGGCTGAAGAGCAGACTGCAAAAAGCAGTTTGGTCGCACCCACGTTTATCAACTGTCGAAGGCTGATCTGCCGCGAGCTTACTTGGCGGGGCTGGACGACCTGCTAGAGCTGGGGGGAGCGATTGCCTGCTGTAAGTCAGCCTGGCTAAAAGATTGAGTCAAATCGATACTGAACGGCTGTTGACTAAGCTTTTGAGCATAGGACTGGCTGAGATAGGGCTGAAAGCCGTTGTCGTTAGTCAAAAAGCGCTTAAAGAAAGCGACGCTGATTGCCTTCATGGCAGGACGAGCCGAAGCTGGACTTGGCCCTAAAATCTCTGGCGGGATGGCGAACGCTTCGTTGACAGCCGTAGCATCGCCTAGAAAAGAAAAATGCGTCCCTCTTTGCACCATCATTAGGAACTTGTCTGGCGTCGTTAGCCAGGTAAAGGGAGTAACTTGCTCTGGAATCGGTGGGGCAAACACATCATCACTGCCTGCAACCAGCAGGGTTGGGATGTTAATTTTGCTCATGCCTGGTTCTCCAAACAGCAGAGACGTTAGAGGGTTAACCGCAATCACCGCCTTAACTCGCTCGTCCCGAAAATTATCCAGGGTCGATTTCCCGTCAATGGTGGTGCATTGCAGCGGCAGTGAAACATTGAACGAAAACAAGTTTGTCTCTAGCTTGGGGCATTGATCGCGCATGCCAGCGTAGTTGAGGGTTGCGCCAGCGGTCGCTAAGACCGTGTACCCCCCTAACGACTGCCCCCAAACCCCAACGTTGGCTAAATCCATTTTTCCTTGCCAAGCTGGGTCAGAGGTGGCTTTTTGGGTTAGCGCATCAAGCAGATACTTAATATCTAAAGGGCGATTAATCATCTCATTGGCAACTTCAGCCGGATTGTAATCTAACTGACCGGCCAACAGCCGATCGACCTGCTGAGTCGAGGTGCCGGGATGTTCTGGCACAGCCACCACAAAACCATAGGAGACAAGTTGTTCTGCTAAGTAGATAAACGTTGTCCGATTGGAGCCTAGCCCGTGAGAAATCACAATCACAGGCGCCGGGGACGTTAGTCCCTGCGGGATGTAGATATTGGCAGGAATCTGCAAGGTCTGATTGGGACGATTGGGATTTTGGAAGGTAAGGGTTTGCATTGTCCAGTTCATCGGCCCAGCCTTGAGCAAATCTGGCTGAGGTGGCACAGTGATGGCAGGGGTGGCGGTTGCCTGCTTTCGCAAAGCGGCGATGATTAGGTCGCGATCGCGAACTGAATTCAAAACCGCTGTAATCGCCTGGAACCCTAATTTTCCATTGACCGTAATGCTCGTATCTGGAAATTGCTGAAACAGATCAAGAATCGTCAGCCCTTGTGGGTTGGCTGATGCTTTGCTAAAAGCAGTTTTCAGGGCCGTTCCCCCATTCTGATTGGTGCTGGTTTGAAGGATTTGCCCCACCCGCAGAAAAGCCACTCTACCCGTTTGCGTGGCGGCAAACTGACTCACCATGGTTGGGGTAACGGCAAACCGTCGCTGCAAAGCCTCTCGCAGTTGCCCAAGTTGATTAGGAGGAGCCAGTCTGATGAACGGGGCCAGATCGCTGCCAACGGTACCGTCTTTCGCAAAGGCTTCTAAACTCGCGACTGAGATGGAAATTGGCCCCAGAGGCGGGTAATTAAGGGTAATTTTCTCGGCGGCCAAGGTTGGCCAAGCCGACAGCCCCATGACGCCAGAAGACAAAGCCAGCAGTAGCTGAACGTAACGAGGTAACGTTTTCTGGCCCTTAGCCCTCTGGAATTTCAGCATGACAGACATCCTCTTGCAAAACAGGTTGAAATTTAAGCAAATACAGATTGCAGATTAGCGAATCTAATCTATTCTCCAACATGCTGGTTCTACTGCTCTCGATTTGAGTCTGAACACTCTAGCTCTGAGACAAAATCTAGCAGCGCGTGAGCCATTTCTAATTTGCTACAGGTGGGAATCGATCGCTGTCTGCCTTGCCGATCTAAAAACACGCCCTGATTTAAGCTGGAGCCAAAACCACTCTCCGGTTGATCAATTGGGTTGGCGGCGATCGCATCAAGGTGCTTAGCGATTAGCTTTTGGCGGGCTGGGGGCAGAATGTCTCCGGTTTGGGCAGCAAACCCAACTAAGCGCTGGTGGGGCTGCTTTAGGCTCCCTAACTCAGCCAAAATGTCGGGCACCGGCTCTAGGGGCAAAGATTCAGGCAGCTCATGCTTAGCCAGTTTGACGGCTGAAAAGCTGGCTGGCTTCACATCCGCCACCGCCGCCGCCATAATCAGCCAGTCTGCCTGCGGGAAAGCGGTCAGCAGGGCCGCTTGCATTTGCTGCGATCGCTCGACTGCCACCTGTTCAATTTCAGCCAGCACGGGTTCAGCGATCGGCCCATGTACCAGTGTCACCTTGGCCCCGCGATGCCAGGCTGCTTCAGCCAGGGCCAGCCCCATTTTGCCGGTGGCCGGGTTGCCAATAAACCGGACAGGGTCAAGATACTCGCGCGTCCCACCCGCACTAATTAAGATCCGTTTTGCGGCTAAATCCCGTCGTCCACCTGTGTGCAGTAACGAAGTCAAATAGCTAATTAAATGGAGAGGCTCCACCATCCGCCCTGTTCCGACCGTGTCGCAGGCCAACATCCCCGCTGCTGGGCCAATCCTGTGGTAGCGATCGTCCTGGCGGAGCTGCTGCCAGTTGCGCTGGACGGTCATTTGCTGCCACATGGTGGTATTCATGGCTGGAGCCAGCAGCACAGGACAGGTAGAGGCCAAAATCGTATTGGTCAGCAGGTCATCGGCCAGCCCGTGGGTCAGCTTAGCCAGGGTATGGGCAGTCAGCGGTGCCAGCAGGATCAGATCTGCCCATTCCCCTAGTTCAATGTGTAGCGGGCGGGTGTGGCTCGGTTGCCAAAAGTCTTGGTCAGTATAGGCTGGATGACGGCAAAGGGTAGTGGCTGTTAGAGGAGTAATAAACGCTTGGGCCGCCTGAGTTAAAATCGCCCGCACTTCAATTCCCGCCTTGGCCAGATGCGACATCACCTCGCAGACTTTGTAAGCGGCAATCCCGCCACCAATTCCAATCAAAGCTCGTTTGCTGGCCATAAAGGGGGGAATTTTTATGCTCTTAGAAGCATTACCAACAGGCTGACCGAGAGCGTATTCGGCTTGACCTCTTCACTCAAAATCAGAGTCTTTTTCTCTGGCTTGCTCAATTTGAGTAAAAATATCCTCTACTCTGATAAGGGCAAGCAATCTTGGAAATGCTTAACAAATGATTAAGAACGGAGAGGGAGGGATTCGAACCCTCGGATACCTCTAAAGGCATCAACAGATTAGCAATCTGCCGCTTTCGACCACTCAGCCACCTCTCCAGGCAAAACTCATCATATCAAACTTATCAAACTTTAGTCGTGGTCTTCAACGGGTAATAATTTAAGAAAACCGAGAATTTTTGAGCCAAGATTATCAGCGTAAGCTTGCCTGTCAGAGCAGCGACGCAAATCACAATTGCTCTAGTGGTTTGAACTTAAGCTGGGCAAAGTGATTGGTAGATTAAAGGCTCATATGCGATCGCTCCGAACTTCCCTGTGTTTAGGGTTGCTGCTTACCCCCAGCTTAGTCGGGTTAAACCCACTCCAGCCCCCGCTGCCAGCGATCGCCCAAACGTCAGCAACCGAGGCAGACCGTCAATTCAAGTCTGCGGTTGAAATGTTGCGGATTGGCTCACCGGGGATTGCCGAACAAAAACTAGAGCAAGTATTGCAGCTTTACAAATCGCAGGCCGACCCGCAAGGGCAGCAAGCAACACTGACGCAGCTCGGACTCGCTTACTATCGGCAGGGGCGCTATCCACAAGCTCTCCAAGCTTTACAGCAAGCTGAGCAGTTCCCCAGCAATTTCCAGCAGCAGGGGCAGCGCTCAAGCCTGAAAGGGATGGTTTATCTCCAACAGGGAGACTACTGGCAAGCGCTCCAGCAGTTGCAGCGGGCTGAGGGCAGCCAACTGCGGGATATTGCAGCCGAAAATCGCACCCGGATTGCCTTGGGCGAAACCTACCACTATTTGGGCGGATACACTAAAGCCTTACAGTATCTTGAGTTAGCTCAAAGAGCCGCTAACGACCCGTTTGACCGAGGCTGGGCCCTGCAAGCAATTGGCGATGTGCAATTTAATCTGGGTGAATATAAGCAAGCGCAAGATTATTACCAGCAAGCGCTGGCGATTCGCCGCTCCGTCGGCGATCGCCTAGGTGCAGCCCGCACCCTTAGCAGTTTGGGACTAGCCTACCAAGAGCTATCTCAGTTTGAGGCAGCCCTCAGTTCCTATCAAGAAGCGCTGTCGATAATCAGTGGGTTAGGCGATAGCACAGGCAGAGTTTATCTGCTCAACAACCTCAGCCGTGCTTATCTAAAACAGGGTCAGACTCAGCCGGCACTTGATTACTTACAGCAGGCGCTGGCAACCACGCGATTGATTAATGGCACTGGGCGGGCACTGACTTTCACCAATTTGGGCAACTACTACCGCCAGCTTCAGCAGTATGCACAAGCGATCGACTTCTATGAGCAGGCTTTGGCCTGGGCCAGAAAAAACGGCGATCGAGTTGGTGAAGCCAAAGCGCTGAGTGGGCTGGGGGAAACGCTGTTAGAGTCAGGACAATCGGAGCGGGCAACGCAAGCCCTGCAAGCTAGTCTAGACGCGTTTGAGCAATTACGGCCAGGGCTGCGGGATGAGCAAAAAATTTCCCTATTTGAAACCCAGACCTACACCTACGGGCTATTTCAGAAAACCCTAGTCAGCCAAAATCGGCAGGCAGAGGCCTTGGTCGCCGCCGAGCGGGGACGGGGCAGAGCCTTTGTTGAATTGCTGGCCCAGCGTTTATCAAACTCGCCGCTGCCAAGGCAAGAAGCTCCGCCCACAGTCGCTGCCATTCAGGCGATCGCCAAGCAGCAGCAAGCAACCCTAGTCACCTATTCCCTGCTCCAAGATCGGGCAGGTCAAGAAACTGACCTTTATATTTGGGTGGTCAGTCCAGCCGGAGACATCAACTTTCGGCGGATAGATTTGAAGGCGCTGAAGAATAATCAGGCAGTTTCGCTCAACAAGCTAGCCCGCCAAGCCCGAGCTGCGGTGGCGGCTGGTCAAGATCAATCTCAACCGCTGATCTCAGACTTAGTTGTTTCACTGCGGGGAAGCCTGCTTGAATCAACGTCTCAGCCCATGTTTACTTCCGCCCGCAACAGTTATGAACTGCTGATTCAACCGATCGCGGAGTTGCTGCCCACCGACCCCAAGGCTCGGATCATTTTTATTCCGCAAGGAGCGCTATTTCTGGTGCCCTTTGCTGCCCTTCAAGATGCGTCAGGTCAATTTTTGATCGAAAAACATACCCTGTCGATCGCGCCGGCGATTCAAGTGCTGGCCTTGAGCAAGCCGCGTTCGACTGCAACCAAGTTGGCTCTGATTGTCGGCAACCCAACCCCAATGCCAGTCGGACTATCGCCCCTGCCTGCGGCTGAACAGGAAGCAAAGGCGATCGCTCAGATGCTAAATGCTCAGCCATTAATTGGGAGGAAGGCAACTGAGACGGAAGTGTTGCAGCAAATGTCGCAAGCCAGCTTAATTCACCTAGCCACCCACGGGCTGCTTGATGGTCAAGAAGGACTCAATAGCTCCTTGGCTTTTGTTGCCGATCAACAGCACAATGGGCTACTGACAGCGGCTGAAATTCTAGATTTAAAGTTGCAGGCTGACTTGGCGGTGCTGAGTGCCTGCGATACTGGGCGGGGCAAAATCACTGGCGATGGCGTGGTTGGACTGGCCCGATCGCTGATGTCGGCTGGGGTAAACAGCGTTGTAGTTTCGCTGTGGGCTGTGCCTGACCTGCCCACAGCCCAATTAATGACAGAGTTTTATCGCCAGCGTCAGCACCAAAAGCTCGATAAAGCCCAAGCGCTTCGGCAAGCGATGTTGACCATGATCAAGCAAGACCCGAATCCCCGCAACTGGGCTGGCTTTGTCTTGATTGGGCAAATCGACTAGTGGTGTTGGTGCTTTCATTGCCGTCCAGCCCAGACTAACGAAGCGGGCGGGATGGGACAAATGTTGGCGATGGGCTTGCTTCCGGTTCAGGAGCTGATGGAGTGGGGGCTGGCGTTTCATCTGCTGGACTGGAGCTATCGGCGGGAGGTGTTTCCGGACTGGGGGATGGGGTAGGTTCCGCCTCTGGTGGAGTAGGGCTGCCGTTTAGAGTTGGAGCGACGGTAGAAGTTGGCTGAGGTGAAGGAGAGGCTTCGGGGGAAGAAGCACCTGGCGAAGGTGAGGTCTGGGGCGAGGGAGAAGGTTGGGGTGCCTGGGCACAGACGGCATCTGAATACTCGTAGTTAAACGTGTACATCAACGCCTGATAATTTTTCGACGGCTCAAACTTGATTTCCTCTACCGCCGCGATCGCCGCTTGGTCTAGCAACTCATGCTTCGTACTCAGAATAATTTGCGGATTTTCTTTCAGCGTGTTGACTGGAGCAGCTTCTGAACCCTGCTCTGGTTTGGGTGGCTGAACTAATTTGCCCTCTGGGCTAACTAACGCGATTACAGATGCCCTGCCCTGCAATTTATCCTGACAGGCGGCGGGGGGATAGGGGTAAGGGGGCGCTTGTGCGTTTAAAGTGGGGCGAATGTTCTCTGAGTTGATGGTGGCCCGGGCTTGGACAAACCACTGCGAAATTTCACCGAAATAGACTTGCCGCCCAGGGCTAACATCAGGTATCGCCGTGGGGGAAGGACTTGGCTGCAACACCTCTGGCGGGAGGGGCGGCACCGGAGATTCCATCACGTCGGGCTGGGGCGGAGTTTCGGGCAGTGGCGGCGGGGAAAAATCTCGGCGAGGTTGAGTAACAACGTAGTCCCGGGCTGGGGGTAAATAAACCTCTGGGGGCGGCACATAGACCGGCGGGGGCGGCAATGGAATATCTGGCATTTGGAGCGGTGGCAAAGCGCTAAAGTCAAAATTACTGACGGCGGGTGGAGCCAGGGCCGAACTGGGCGGGGCGATCGCCTTTGAATTGCCAGGAGTTGGGGCGGTTGGGTTAGCAAAGGAAGGCAAGCGACCCTGCTCCTCTGGCGACAGAGTAACCAGATTGACCAGCTTTTGATCATCAGGGATTGGGCTTTTAGGAGCTAAGGCCAGCGCACCAAACACGAGGGCATGAAACCCAACTGACACGACGATCGCCAGCCGATTGGGCTGGGGGGGTTGATCGGGTAGAATTTTGATGATGCTGGTCATATCCTGGAGCAGTGAGTGCAATCGAGCGACAGGCTAACGAACTCCAGCATATACCAATCCCAAATCAGTGTTGAGCAGCGTATCTGATTTAGATATGCGATCGCAGCGGCAATGATAGCCAGCACAGCAACGCAGGCTATAGCCTTTCCTGCCAAGTTAGAAAGCCAAACACTAAAAACAATCCACCCCCGATCGCGGTCACCAACCGCTCAGAAATCCGTCCAGCCACGAATGAGCCACCTACAATCGCGATCAGGGTACAGATTGCATGCCCCAAAATAGCCCCAGCCGTCACCCCAATTGGGTGATTGGCAGCGGCTAGCGTGATGGTCGCCAATTGAGTGCGATCGCCCCATTCGGTCAAAAAAGTTAGTCCGGCGGCTTCTAAGATGATCGCTCTCGCCCCGGCCGTTTTTGCAAGTTTGGCATCCGCTTGCTCGACCGCCACAGTTGCTGCCGCCACCTCTGCTGCTTCAGCGTGGGCAGGCATTTGGCTCGCATCCCAAAGCAATTTCAGTCCAAACAAACAGAACAGAGCGATCGCTCCGTAGTGCGTGTAAGCTTGGGGCAGCAGGCGAATAGCTTTCCCCATCAGCACCGACACCACAGTCATCAGGCTCAAAGCGGCGATCGCCCCAATGAAAACCCAGTGGCGGGGATGGCGCATCGCCAGCAACATGACAATAAAAAAGCTTTTATCGCCTAACTCTGAAACTGTAATCAGCAGTAGCCCGGCTGTAAATCCATTCAGCATAGTTGCGATCGCAAATCAACCTAGTATTTGCTGGCTTGATTTTCTATCATTAACCGCCAAGCTGGGCCAGCAACCTTATTTAAGTTAAATAAGCAGAAATATCTTCTTTGCAGACATCTGCCAGATAGCTGAGAGCCCGAAAGCGTAGCCCTACTAATTGCTCGTAAAGCGGATTGAGCTTACACATGGGCGGAATGTGTATAATCTTGTGACCAAATAGAACAACATCTCGCTCGAAAGGGCACTGAGATGGAATCAGCTTGCACAAGAAGCGGGCTGTCGCAGGGGAGTCAATGACCATTTCATCCAGCCACTCTCGCACCGGATGCAAAACATCCAGGGTATGGTGGTCTGGTAGGTTGACTGTCGGTTGATTGTTGGCAATCAAAATTACCTGCAAGGCATCCAGAACATCTGTGCTTAGCCCCAAAGCTCTCGCAAAGTTTCTCAACACCCTGTCTTCTGGCTCCGAGTAAGTTCCGTTGGCCAAAGCGACGATCATGGCAGCCCGCAAAAAGTTTTCTGCCGCTGCCGGATCGGGTCTAAATAACTCAGCCAATTCTGGGCCGTCAATCGTGGGCAGCGTCCCCAGATCTGCCTGGGGGCAAAGGTCTTTGACCAAAGACTCAATCAGCTTTTTCTCTTCAGTATTGTAGTGTCCATCAGCCCAAGCGACGGTGAGCAGACCGCGCAGCCATGCGCTCAGCCGCTCATTCAGGTAGCGAATTCGACTGACCAGACCGCGAATCAGGCTCAAGCCCAATTCCGGCGAATCAGCGATCGCCTGATGCATTTGCTGACGGCCAAGTACCAGGCAAGTGCTGGGTTCTAAAGTAACAATCGAGGCTGAGTGCGGCTGGCCGTCAAATAGAGAAATTTCACCGAAATGTGCTCCTGGGCCCAGAACGGTCAGGGGCGCATTGCCAACTCTGACTTGCACACGTCCAGTCAACAGCACATACAGTTTGCCGCTGACTGTCCCCTGCTTCAGGATTAGATGATTGGCCGGAAAATTCACCTCTTGCAGACTCGCTGCCAGCCGAGTCAGGGCCGAATCTGGCTCAATATCTCTGAACAGCGGCACTGTTTGTAAAACTTGCAAATTAGCTTGACTGAGCAGCATAAAGGTTACGCCTGAGCTTTAAGAGCAAACAAATCTTCCGCCGTGGCAAACAGCCCAATTAAGCGACGCAGCCGAGCGCCTAAGACTTTAATCAGGGCGATCGCCACCGCCGGATTCTGGTCAATCACTTGATGAATCTGGGCTTGCGACAACACCCAGCATTCAGAGTTTTCGAGGGCAGTCACCGCCGCTGACCGGGGCTGCGAGTCAAACACCGCCATTTCGCCAAACGCCTGGCCAGGAGTCAGTTCCGCCAGAGTTAAATGGTCAATATGCACGTGCACTCTGCCGCTAACCAAAATATAAAGCAGATGCCCTGACTCTCCCTGCTTAAAAATCTGCTGATTGGGGGCAAACTGCACCCGCTCTAAAACACCCACCAGCGATCGCAAACAGCTTGAGTCAATCTCTTCAAACATAGGCACAGTTTGCAAAAACGCGATCGCAGCCTCTGTGCTAGCTGCAAGTTGCTCCCCAATTTCATTCATGATCAAAACTATCCAACCCGGTGGACTTTCCTTGATCCTATTACGATTTTGCCCGCCTCTTGCGCCGTTGAGCGGAGTTGTAATTTTAGCTAAGTATAAACAAGCATTGAGAAGCGCATTCCATCAGGATTTGCTTCTCAATGCTGGTTCAAAATTTACTCGCAATCAGGAGTGCTCTCTATTAGTAAAAGCTTAGGGCCTCTCCATTGAGCGCAGCCTGTAGTCACTGACCGTTAGATAATTTGATTTAGTTAGAGACTAACTGCTTCGACTTCAATCGGCTCAGAGGTAGCTTGAGCAGGCGTCGAATCTGCCATTGTCTGATTTGGCTGGCGCTTCTTCAAGCGGTCTGTTAGCATCTGCGAAATCTCGGTTACCAACAGCGTCAGAATAGCAATGTCATCGAGTTGCCCTATGATCGGAATTATATCCGGGGAAATATCCAAAGGACTGAACAGATACACTAGGCTGGCAATGATAATAAACCATCGGTACTTGGGATGGCGGAGGGTTTGGCTATACCAAGCGTAAAAAGCATTCAGGGGAAACTTCATAGGTTTAACCTCAACAACAATTCGATTGTGGCAGACTTTTTAGAAACAATCTGGTGTGGAAAACTCACCAATTTGAGGGGAACAACCAGCCCGGAGAATCTTCCTCCATTGCAATGCTAAAGTTATCCAGTAATTAAATTGATGTCATGTACAGATTGGTAGAGCAGCAGACTGGGGCTAAGGGAGCGACGCCGTGAATATTGCAGATGTATTTCAGAAGGGTGGTTTAGCCATGTGGCCCCTCCTGGGTCTATCGATACTCACCCTGGGCACTATTTTTGAGCGTCTTTGGTTTTGGAGCACAATCCTGAAGGGAGAACACCGAACGGCGGATCAAATTTTGGAGGCGGCTCGCCGCGATTGGCAAGAAGCAACTCATTTGGCTAAGCAAGCCTGCAGCCAACCGATTGGGCGTTTTCTCTACACCCCGCTCAAATTGGCTAATAAAGAACCCGAAACGTTTCGGCTGGCCCTAGAAGCTTCGGCAGATGAAGAACTCAACGCCATGCGCCGGGGCGATAAGATTCTAGAATCCACGATCGCCCTCGCTCCACTGCTGGGCTTATTGGGCACCGTGTTGGGGTTAATCGATTCCCTCAGTTCAATTCGTTTGGGCGATATTGGCACCTCGGCCACGGCTGGAGTAACGCTGGGGATTAGTGAAGCCCTGATCAGTACCGCCACTGGTCTGATCGTGGCAATTATTTCCTTAGCGTTTTATCGGCTATTTCAAGCCCTCCTATTCCAGCAGGCCAGAATGTTTCGGCGCACGGGCAACGAACTTGAACTCACCTATCGCCAAGGCTGGCTGCAACCTAGGTCAAACAGCATGACGATGCTGGGGCAATGGGATCAACCCGAAGAAACTGACTATTAGATCACATAGATTCAGACCAATTGACCACACCAAAATTCTGCCTAGCGGTGTTTTTAGAGAAGTTTCAGCTCAATCTTTAGCAGCACTTCATTCACTGCATTTTTACCCCAACGCCATGAAGATTAACCTCTTGGAAACTGAAGGCCCAGACACTCGAATTGAGATTGTCCCCCTGATTGATGTCATCTTTTGTATTTTAACGTTTTTTATCTTGGCAGCAGTTAATTTAACTCGCCAACAGGCGATCAATCTCAATTTACCGAAAGCGAGCACTGGCGCTGCCCAGACCCAAGAGCTGCTGTTGGTCAGCATTGATCCGACTGGGCAAACCTACATCGACAAGCAGCCCGTGGGTCGAGATCAGCTTTATCAGCTCCTCCTGAGTTATACCCGCACCAAGCCAGCCGGTTTAATTGTTTTAAACGCTTCCCCCTTGAATAGCTATAACGACGTGATGCAGGTGCTAGATTTACTCCGCTCAGTCGGGGGCGAGCGGGTTGCCCTAGCAACTCAACCTGTGAACAAGCCGACCTTAGAACCGCAAAATCCTGGCGCTGTGCCGCCGCTTGACCTGCAAACTCCACCAACTATTCCAGGGACTGGTGAGGCACCGCCAATGGAAGGGGAAGTGCCTGCTGCGCCGACTGAGAGTCCTGCGGCTCCTTAGTCAGGTACTGGTTTTGCAATCGATCGCTCAAGGCTAATTCATAGGTCAATGTAATTTGTTCCAGCCGTACCAAGCCCAGAACGGCATGGGGAGGGCATTGATCAATGACGGGCAACTGGTGCAGCCCGCCTCCGGCTAAACGGGCGATCGCCACTGCCAAAGACTCATGGCTGTAAACATAAATCAGCGCTTTGCTGCAAATTTGGTGCAAGGTCACTGGCTCAGATGGACTGTGGTATTTTGCCAAGGCGCGATTCAAATCTGAAAGGGTAATCACCCCAACCAGTTCTCCGAGCGGATTAATCACCAATCCACTGTGGGTGGCTTGGCTAGACAGCAGTTTTAGACCTTCGAACAGGGTCAAGCTGGCTGGCAAAAATAAAGGATCAGTCTCCATCGCCTGCGTGACTGGGATCGTGCTGAGGATCTCCTGAATTTCATTCCGAGCCAGCGGCATCCCCATCTGCTGCAGATTGAGCGGTTTGAGCTGACATCTCTCTGCCAATAAAACGCTGATCCCAACTGCGGCCATCAAGGGCAAAATGATCCGGTAGTCGCGAGTCAGCTCAAACAGCAGCATCACCGCCGTCAAAGGGGCGCGCACCGTGCTGGCCAGCACTGCCGCCATCCCGACCATGGCATAGGCAGGCGGGGCGGCAATCTCTAGCCAAGCATCGGGGAGTACCAGCGCTACGGCTTGCCCATAGGCTGCTCCCAGGGCTGCTCCTAAAAACATGGCTGGGGCAAAGATGCCTCCGACTAACCCGCTGCCCAAACTCAAGGCTGTCATCACCAGTTTGACGACCAGTAAAAGCAGCAGCAGTTGCCAGTCAAACGAGACATTGCGGAGAATCGCCTCGACGGTTTCGTAGCCCACGCCTAAAACCTGCGGCATCAGCAATGCCGCCAAACCTACCGATAGCCCTCCCAAAATGGGTCTGAACAGCGGCGGAACCTGAAACCAAGCCACTTCCCCCTTAAACAATCGCTCTGCCAGCTTAATCGCTTGGGTAAGCACCTGAGAAACTAGGCTGGCTAGCCCGCCTAAGCCAACATAAAGCGGTAATTCCTTAAAGCTGCGAAAATCGTAAACCGGCAGATCGAAGGGGGGTTGCCAGCCCAAAAGCACTTGGGTAATCAGCGCCCCGGCGACGGCTGCTAACAACACAAACCCAACCGTACTGGCGGCGAAGGTGGTCTTTAAGAACAGTTCTACCGCCAAAAAGACGGCGGCGATCGGGGCATTAAAGCCAGCCGCCAACCCAGCGGCAGCGCCTGCACCCAACAGGAGCTGTCGCCGATCTTCAGACATTCGTAACCAGTGCGACCACGAACGCCCCAGGCTGGCCCCAGCCTCAACGCTTGGCCCCTCTGGGCCTAAAGAAGCGCCAGTCCCCAGTGAAATCGAGGCAGCCACCAGTTTGGCCGCAGCTTGGATCAAAGAAGGAGGCTGATGGGTTGGATTAGACTCACCAAAGTCTCGCCACCCCCAGCGCATCAAGCCGATCGCCAATCCCCCCAGAATTGGCACGATCGCCAAAGTCCAGTCCCCCCACGGGCCGATCGCCCCCATCAGAACTTCCAGGGTGAGATAGTGAATAAACTCGACCAAACCATGAAAGCCGACGATCGCTAGTCCAGTTGCACTGCCAATCGCCAACACTAACAGCAGCGTTAGAACCTCTGGTTTGGTTTTCAGCCAGTAAACAAGCTTCATTACTCCGGCTGGCGTCTGAGATCGAGGCTGGAAATAGGGCGGTGAGGGGGCAACGGCGATCGGAGACGGGGTTGTCTCGGACGGGTGAGAAGAAGCCATGTAGACTAAAAACCGACAGATAATTCTATTTTGCTCTGAAACAGAGTTTGAGCGGCCTTGAGCAAGCGATCGTAGATCAACTCTCTGATCACCCAGGCGCGGCTTAGGGTTAACACTCTGTAATGTATTTCCGGTAGTCCTCAGTTTGTAATAAATGAAGAGGGTGGTTTAACCCTATCCCACTCTTAGTTACTTGAGTCAGACGCTATTTAAGTCACAGCTTGCCCTTATGAATAATCCAAAGGTCAAATTATTTGTTGCCTTGTTCTCGATTAGTTTTTTAATCGTTGTCGTCGGTGCTTTCCTGCTGACGGCTGGTAAAACAATTGGACAGTCGCTGTTTGGCAGAGGTTTTGCTGAGGGGCAACTCAAGGCTTATGTCTCTGATTTGACTAAACAAGAGATCAACGGCTCCCGATGCCAAGCCGTCGATAGCGATGGCAATGGCTATGTCTCTTGCGACTACACAACGGTTGCTCAGCCCAATGTTCCTTACTCAGCAGAATGTGCCGCTTGGGGAATGGATGGATTTCTGAATCGGGGTTGCCGAAGCCGGCGCCCTTTTTAGGCTTGATCAACTCAGGCTTGGGCGGTGCCTGAAGTCATTTGGCGCTAAATCTGTCCGAAAACTCAGGATTTTTATTAAGGGATGTTGCCAAAACCGAAAATTATCGTTACATTAATTTACAGAGTCCATCTGCAACCAACCTCTAGGAGTTTTAGCCATGCAAACCACAACTACCCCCAAAACTGAAGATCGTAATGCTTGGGTGTTCGGCTTCACCCCCCAAGCTGAAATCTGGAACGGCCGGCTGGCAATGATTGGCTTCATTGCTGCCATTTTGACTGAAGTTTTGACCAAGCAAGGTGTCTTACACTTTTGGGGACTTCTGTAGACTTCAAAGTTTACATCTGATCAATGAATCTCAACGGTCATCGTCAGTTGGGAGCCTGTGACCAGGCTCTCGACTTTTTTGTGATCAGAGTCATAAAAATAGATGTCATGCTGTCACTTTCAAGCACAGCCATGCGTCGTATTCTAAGCGTAATAAGCATAAATAACCGATTTGGTGTTTCATGATGGCTAAGTCAAAGTCATACCCAGGGATAAGAGTAGCCGGATTGCTCTTGGCCACAAGCTTTTGCTTGCAAGGTGGGCCAGCATGGGCTGGTTATATTCCACCCGCCAACTTGGGGCGGCCTGGCAATCGGGAAGGAGCGGCAACCCGGAGTGCTTGCTTGTCGGCAAACACGCTGACGGCGCTGGTGCCGCTGAGTAATCTTGGTTTGACGACGGAAGGGTTTCCGACCTTTTACTGGTATGTTCCTCAGAATAATTGTTTGGCCGAGTTTCGATTGGTCGAAGTTGATCCAACCAACAATAACGAAACCGTGATTTATCTGTCTCGGATGGACTTGAGCGGAGCAGCCAGAGTGGTTGGACTTTCCCTGCCCAAGGATGGCAGTGTGCTGCCGCTAAAAGTGGGCAAAGAATATTTTTGGGATATCGGTCTGGTTGCCCTGACCAGTGCGGGCGACCCACCCAGCAACTTTGTCAAGGGATGGGTGAAGCGGGTAGAGCCCAGCGCTAGTTTGGCCGCAGCTTTGCAAACAGCCAAAGGAATTGATCGATATGAAGCTTATGCGAATGCAGGGCTTTGGTACGATGCGCTCAATACGCTGGTTCAACTGCGACAAGCCACACCCAATAATTCAGCTTTGAATCAGGCCTGGTCAGAGTTGCTCAATTCTGATGCGGTAGAGCTACAGGCGATCGCAGGGCCATCAGCCACTCAGTAATCAAGTTGCCCCAGAATCTGGGCTTCAAAGCTGCCTGAGTCACCCAAGCTATCCGTCTAGTCGGCTGAGCAGGTATTGCTTGAGGTGAGTGGTTTCGCCTTGATCGACAACTTGCCCTTGCTCTAGCAAAAAAGCGCCGTCGCAGTAGTCTAATTCATCTAGGCGATGCGTCACCCAAAGCGCAGTTAGACCTCGACTTGTCACCAATTGACGGACGTAGCTGACCAAGTCGCGCTGGCTATCGGGGTCGAGCAGGGCAGTTGGTTCATCAAACAGCAGCACCTCACAGTGACGAGCCAGCGCCCCGGCGATCGCCACTCGCTGCTTTTGTCCTCCGCTCAGGGCATAAATTGGGCGACGCTGCAAGGCTCGCATATTGACTGCATCTAGGGCTGCTTCGACTCGCTGCCGAACTTGCCCAGAGGAGAGATTTTCTGAGCCTAGGCTAAACGCCACATCAGCCCCGACCGTGGGCATCACCAATTGGTGGTCAGGATTTTGGAACACAAAGCCAATTGGTGGATCAATATGTAACACTCCTGACTGGATTGGCAGCAGCCCCGCCAACAAGCGCAGCAGGGTTGACTTACCGCTGCCATTCGTGCCCAACAGCATCCAAAACTGACCTTTCGGCACTTCTAAGCTGCATGAGCGTAAAATTGGCTGGTCGGCTCGCCAACCAAAGGTAAGGTCTTGGAGGCGAATGCTAGCAGCGGTCATTGACTCAGTTGCCAAAACCCCGGTGGGCGACCAGATCCGCCTGCATTAGACTTGTCGGACACCTGCACAGCCGAAATTTCGGTGCTGAGAACGCCAATTTTCTTTTCGGTCTGGCGATCGCAGGTAAGCTCAACCACTTGGGCTGAGCTAGCTTGGATGGCTTTTAAAATTTTGTTGTAAAGGGCTTCGGCATCCGCCGCTTCTTTACGCTCAACCGACAAAGCAAGAGGGGTTCCCTTCAGGGTGAGATCAATGGTGAACATACGAAATAAACGCCGGAAACGATTGCTGAAAAGATGAAGAGCGATCGCGCAAAGCCAAGATTTTAGCCTCTTGATCGCCGCTCCAGTACCAATCTAGCTGATTTTGGAATCTGGCATCGACCCTGGTTCTGAGTCCCGATTGCTAAGCAGCTTAGACATCACCAAGCTAGCCGAAATTGGCTTTCTGCCCCCTGCCTTAAATCTTCTGCCTTTGTTCACTGAATGATCGGAATTGTAAAGTGAAATTGGCTACCCTTGTCTTTGCCGGCTGATTCAGCCCAAATTTCGCCGCCTAAGTTGGTAATAATTTGACGACAAATCGCTAGCCCTAAGCCGGTGCCGCCAGTTGTTCGCCGCAGTGCGCCTTCTTCTTGGTAAAAGCGATCGAAGACGGTTTCGAGCCGATCGGGTTCAATTCCCCGCCCCGTATCAGTAACGGTGACTTCCAGCATTTGGCCGCCATTCGGGTGAGCTTCGATTCTGACCTGACCTTGATCCGTCGTAAATTTACAGGCGTTGTCTAACAGCTTCGAGAGCACCTCGACCAGCCATTCACCATCTCCCCGCACCAAGGGCAACTCGGCCGGAACATCGGTCGTAATTTTAGGCAATTTGCTGTTGTTAGCTGAAACCCGCAGGCTGCTTAACGCTAGGTCAACGATTTCTTGCAATGGCAGCGGTTCTGGATTCCAAACTACTCGCCCGCTCTCTAGCTGCGAAAGGGTGAGAAAATCTTGGATCAGCTTTCGCATCCGTTCCGCATCACTGACGGCGGTACTCAGCATCACCTGCCGTAAGTTGGCAGGCATGTCCGGTTCACTGGCTAGGCTTTCCAGGCAAACTTGAATGGTGGAAAGCGGGGTGCGCAGCTCATGCCCAGTAATCGCAATTAGGTTGCTGCGGGTGCGATCCAGCGCTTCTAGCTGCCGATTCAGGTCTTCTAAGTCAGCGTAGGCTTTAGCTTGAATCAGGGCCACCCCAACTTGGAGGGCGATCGCCTCGACCAGCGAAACATCGGCATCGCTCCAAATTTCAGTCGTGGTCGGCTGACAGTGGTGCAGTTCTACAATCCCCAACAGTTGCCCTTGATAGAGGACAGGAACGATTAACAAAGCCTGCACATTTGCCTGCTGGAGCCGCGCTTGGAAGCTTTTTGCTCCCTGCAGTTGAGGATGAGTTTGAGTGTTTTGAACCTGGAGCGGTTCTTGGCTTGTGACCACCTGCTGAAACAGCGGATTGGTTCGCAACGGCCAGAGCTTTCCCTGCATTAAGACCACCGTGGCTGGGTCTAAGACAAACTCATACTCTAGAGTGGCGCTGTTTTCGGTCGCCTGACAGCGATAGATCAAGCAGCGATCGCTCTGCAAGGCTTGCCCCAGCTCTTGGGTGGCAACAGTCAAAATTTGGTTGGGGTCAAGGGAGCGTCGAATCGCGGCGGTAATTGAGTTAATTAAGCGCTCTCTGGCCTCTTGGGCCGCAATTTGGCGATAGGCTTTATTTTGCTTGTATTGCCCGGCTTGCAGATACATCACCAAGCGATCGGCAAAGGGAGCCGGGTCAACTTGGTTAGCTGATACGGTTTCGGCTTCCTCCACTAACGCCAAAGCAGCGGCGATTTTAGGCTTGAGGGCAGGCTGATAGCGGCGAATTCGGTTTAAAAAGAGTCGAGCCGCTTGGCAGGCAATCCCGCGGTCAAACGTCCAAATGCCTTCAAACCGCCGCGATTGGTCAATGTGGGGCAGCGGTGGCATCCGCGAACGACCGGGCGAGAGCGGATGCTCACGGCAAAGCAGACAGACGGCATACTGCTGCCCAACCACAATCAGGTGCCATTCGTGACTCAGACCATCTTTGGCATCGAAGGCAATTGTCTCATAGCGATCGGAGCAAGTTTTGAATTCTGTTTCTGGAGCAGCTAAAACGTAAACCTGATTCGACTTTTCGGAAATTCTGGCATAGCGGTGAGCTTCTTGACGATAAAATCGCTCTCGCTGAAAGCTAGCGATAATCACAGGTTGATCGGCTCCAGCTAACACCTGATCTTCCATCGCGTGCGATAGCGCCGTTAAAGAAGACTTAAAATACAGTTGGGGGTGAAGATGGGGCTGAGCTTCTAGGAGTTCCTGCAACAGGGATGTTTGAATGATCATCAATGTGCTCTTGGGGTGAAGCCAGGTTGCAGCCTTGGTAAGCATGTATTTCTAGATTACCTGATTCACTCGCGATCGCTTAAGTTATCCCCTGGAGCTTCGTGGTTAATTTACCGATCGGCGGACTGCCAAAATGCTGCCAACCAGACCCACCAGCACTCCCAGCCCGACCAAGCTCACGGGTAAAGCAATTGTTTGCAGTAAAGAAAGCTGAAGACCTGCGGTTAACCCTTGCAGCAAATAAGACTGTTGGGCTAGCAAATGTTTGAATAGGGTTTGAGTGACTAAAATCAGCCCCCAAGCAATTGCTGCTCCGGCCAAGCCAAAGCCAATCCCTTGAAAGACAAACGGCAGATAAATCCAGTTTTTAGTAGCGCCTACCAACTGCATCACTTCAATGTCTCGCTGGCGGGTGATTACAATCAGGCGAATCGTGGTCGAAATCACCGCGATCGCCGTTGTGGTCAGCAATCCAACCACGGCTAAGCCGATTTGATTTAAGCCCCGATTGAGCTGGGCCAAATTCTTTAAGGCTTGGTCAAGATACTGAACTTCGTCTACGCCGTTAATTTGGCCTAAAGCTTGGGCCAACTGCGGTACTTGGTCTGGACTGGTGGCTTCAATCCGCAGCTCATCCACGAGCGGGTTACTTTCGAGTCCTTGGTTGGCTCCGGCAATCTCCGCTGCCCCCAAGTCTTTGAGCAGCGATCGCCAGGCCTGGTCTTTGCCAACCACTTCAACATGGCTAATCTGGGGCAATTGTGCCACCAAAAGCTGGACGGTGGCAACGGAAGCATCTGGGCGCAGATAAACTGAAATTTGCAGTTGGCTGCCCACCTGCTGCAATAGCCCATTCACCTGCCAAGAGGTTTGCAAACCAATCCCCAGCAGAAACAGCAGCACCGTCACAGTGCTGACCGCCGCCCAGTTCATCCAGCCGCCCCGCCTTAGCCCTAGCCCCGTTTCGTGCAGCAGGTAAGGCAAGTGGGTGAACGGCGACTGCCGAGGGTGTTGAGTCCGCCCCTGAGCAGAATCACCCACTCGTTTGCTGCCCCTTTGTTCAGGCCAGAGTCGCCATTCCCGCTTGAACCATCTTGTCCAGCCTGTCCAATTCATGGCTCCGCCAGTCGCTCTAGTTGGCCCTGCTGGAGTTGAATCACCGGAAACTGAGTCGATTTGATTAGATTCAAATCGTGGGTTGTCACCATGACGGTAATCCCAAAGTCATGCAGTTGTCGCAGCAGCCGCAGCACCTGCAAGGCATTTTCTTGATCTAGATTACCCGTCGGTTCATCCGCCAGAATTAAGCTCGGAGAGCCAATGATTGCCCTGGCAATGCTGGCCCGCTGCTGTTCCCCACCTGAAAGCTGATGCGGAAAGGCACTGGCTTTATCGAGTAAGCCCACCAATTGCAGGGCAGGCGTCAGCCGTTTTTGAATTTCTGCCGATCGCACGCCTTGGGCCCGGAGGACAAAGCCAACATTTTCAGCGATCGTTCGCTGTTCGAGCAGCTTGTAGTCTTGAAAAATAATCCCCAGCCGGCGGCGAAACAGGGCCAGGCGATCGCCCGCTAGCTGACTGACTTCCTGCCCATCTACCTTAATGCTGCCCTGATCGGGATGCTCTTGACCATAAATCAGCTTCATCAGGGTAGATTTACCTGAACCAGAAGCCCCGGTCACAAACACAAATTCTCCCCGCTGAATGCTGAGGTTAGCCTGCCGTAAGCTGGCCTGGCCACCGGGGTAAGATTTTGTCACTCCGGTAAACTCAATCATGGCTGGCGCAGGATCTGAAAGTGATTGATTCGCAGCAACAGCACTTCTAGAAACCGTTTGAGCCATAGTCAGGAAGAAGGCAATCCTTGAGTCAGTCGATCTTGAATCGCTCGGTAGGCAAACTGGGGCAAAGCCAACATCCGCCGCCAGCGCCAGGGTTCTTGATAAAGGCGGTAGACCCACTCTAAGTTGTTGTCTCGCAGCCAGCCAGGGGCGCGATTTTTTTGCCCTGTCCAAACATCAAAACTGCCGCCCACGCCAACCCAAATTGCTTGGGGGCAAACCGAACGGTGTTGAGCAATCCAATACTCTTGTCTAGGGACACCAAGGGCAACAAAAATGATGTCGGGCTTCAGTTTAGCTAAGCGCTCTAGAATTTTCGCTTCGGCTTCCGGGGGGTGAAACCCATGCTCGGTGCCAATCACATTTAAGCTGGGCAACTTGCTCTGCCACTTTCGCTTGGCTAGTTCGGTCACGCCAGGCGCTCCGCCATAAAAGAAAACTGACAGAGGGGGGGCTGCTTCAGCGGCTTTTTTGAGCAAAGATTCTGACAGTTCAATCCCTGGACAGCGTTTAACCTTAAAGCCAAACAGGCGCAAGTAGAGAACAACTCCAGCCCCATCGGGCACAATTAGCTCCGCTTGCTGCATCACCTTGGCCAGTTCTGGCGTTGCTTCTGCCTGCATCGCCATTTCTGAATTGAGGGTAACCACATGGCTACCCTGGCGGTTGGATAGGCGAGTCAACAGCCAATCAGAATAATCTGCCAAGACGTGCACGGGCACTCCCATCACTGAGAGGCGCTGAACGGTTTGCGTGATAAAAGACTGTGCTACCAATTGCAATTACCCTGTGAACACAAAAAAATGAACTCTTAGCAGGCGAAATTTTAAGCACCTAATAGCTTCTAAGGATAATATATTTGTGCACAGATCTTAAACATTATGCTTAAAGAATCAGCTAGGCGAGTAGCTGACTAATTTTAGCGAACGATTAGTCTGGCAGTTGATGAGCATAGAAACGGGCATAGCGAGAAGCTTGATTCAATAACTCGCTGTGAGTGCCAGACTCGACTACGCGACCTTGCTCTAGGACTAAAATCCGATCAGCGCGGCGAACTGTGGTCAGGCGGTGGGCAATAATAAACACGGTTCGCCCCTGCATAACCCGTTCCAGGGCTTCTTGCACCAGCGCTTCTGATTCGGCATCGAGGGCAGAAGTGGCTTCATCCAGAATCAAAATCCGGGGGTTGCGCAAGACGGCGCGGGCGATCGCAATTCGCTGCCGCTGTCCGCCCGACAGGGTAATGCCGCGTTCCCCGACCCAGGTTTGATAGCCGTCTGGAAACTGGCTAATAAACCGATCGGCGTTGGCAACTTTGGCCGCCGCTTGAATCGCTGCCAAATCTAAAGCTGACTGACCAAAGGCAATATTTTCAGCGATCGTGCCTGAAAACAGGACGGTTTCCTGCGGCACTAGTCCAATTTGCTGCCGCAAACTCCGCAGGGTGACAGTCTGAATATCAACGCCATCGACCAAAATTTGCCCGACTGAGGGGTCGTAAAAGCGGGGCAGTAGGTTAACCAAGGTGGTTTTGCCTGCCCCAGAGTGTCCGACCAGGGCAATTACTTCTCCGGGCAGGGCCAGCAGATTCAGGTTTTCTAAGACGGGCTGATCGGGCCGATAGGCAAACTGAATTTGCCGATACTCGACTTGCCCATTCACCGTGTCAAGGGCGATCGCCCCTGGTTTTTCTTTGATATTGGGTTGAATTTGAAACAGTTCAAACACTCGATCCAGCGAGGCTTGCCCTTGCTTAATTTCGTTATAGTTGGCGGTAATCTGCTGAATCGGTTCAATAATTAGCGCTACGCCAGTGCCAAAGCTAATAAAGTCTTTGGCGGTCAGGTTGCCCAAGGCAATCTGCCAGGTGCCGAGCAAAAACAGCAGAATGATGCTGACCGCTTCTAAAAAAGCAATCACCGGATACTGAATTGCTTTCACCCGTTCGGTGGCGTAGCGAGACTGCTGGTTGATTTTGGCTGCTTTGACAAAGCGGTTGATTTCGTAGGGTTCGGCCGCAAAAGCCTTGACCAGCCGAATCCCGCTGAACACCTCCGTCAGCATGGAGGAAAGATTAGCCACCTGGTTTTGGCTCAGCCGGGAAAAGTGGAGCAGCCGATCGCCAAACCAGCCCACCAACACCCCGACCAGCGGAGCCGTAATCAGCGTCGCTAGGGTCAACTGCCAGTTGAGATAAAGCATATAGCCCAGCAAAGCCAAAATGGTTAAAATGCAGGGCACCAACTGGTGAAAAGCTTTATTGACTACCTCTCCAATCCGATCAATGTCTTCAGTCAATCGATAGCTAAGGTCGCCGGTGGCCGCCGTCTCGAAGTAATCTAAGCCCAGACTGTGCAGATGCCGATAAACCCGCTGTCGCAGGTCAAGTACGATCGCAAACGCGGCTTTGGCCATTAAAGAATCTTGCCCATACAGCAAGAAGCCCCGGATCACAAACAGCACCGCGACCAGCCCGGAGATCTGCGCCAAGGCGACTACTTGCCCTTGCCCAATCATCCCCCCAGCTTGACCAACCAGGTAGGCCATCACCGGCATGGTGGTCACAAACCCCAGGGTGCAGACCAGGGCGATCGTCAAAATTCGCCAGTGGGGTTTTAGGTAAGGCAGCAGTTGCCCATAGTCAGAAGCAGGTTTCAAGCCGTCAGCCTAGAAGTAGATCTACTCCAGAATAGGCTGAAAGCCTGCGGTTAAATTTCGGGTGGTGGGATTCAGGTCAGGATTTTGAGGAATTGGGCAGAAACGGCAGGCGCTTTTTAATTTGACTAATTATCCCGCTCAAAACGGCACCGCCCATGAGCAGCCCGATCGCAGGCGTAAACACAGGTTGCCAAAGTCGATACCACAGATCTAGACCGAGGGGAAAATTAGCGGCTCGTCCCAGCACTGCAACCACAAACCAGAAAAAACCAAATAGCACCAAAAAAAAATTGGCCATTAAAATCAAGTTGAGTCCGTTCAGCAGTTTGTCTTTCATGCTTGAGCTAGACCTCAAAAATCGATGCTAATTAGATTTTAAGGGGACGCCAGCATTGCTGGCGTCCCCTTAAAAAACATTAACTTAGTCAAAAATCCAGTTTTGAACGCGGATTAAACTTTTCCAGTCGGGCTTGCGCTTCAGACCATCAGCAAAGTTGCCTTCCACCTCTTCGCGCATCTCGGCAATCCCCATCACAATGTGCTGGGCCAGCTCGACGTGAGGACGCACCCCTTTTTGCCCGGTTTCAAGCATGGCGATCGCCAAATTAATCCGAGCCTGCGGGTCTTCGGGGCTGAGCTTGACTGCCTTTTGGGCTGCTTTGAGGGCCTGGTTGGGTTTGTCTGCCAGCAGGTATAGCCAGGCTAGGCACGTCCAAGCGGGGCTGCTCTTTTGAGCGCGATCGCAGACCTCAATAAAAGCTGGAATGAGAGTTTCAGCAGACTCACCCGCTTGGTAACGAGCTAAAGCAGCCTGGAAAAGAGAATCAGCGGTTTCAGTCGGCATAGACATTTAGATCAACGAAGCTCAAGCTGAGAAAGATGTGCCGCAGCCACAGGTCTGGCTAGCATTAGGATTGGTGAATTTGAAACCACCGCCAATCAAAGCCGTGCTGTAGTCTAGCATCAAGCCATAAATATAGAGCATGCTTTTGGGGTCAGAGATAACCTTAAACCCTTCGTAGTCAAATACCTGATCATCGGGTCGGATATTGCTGGCATCTTCAAAGTCCATCGTGTAAGACATCCCAGAGCAACCGCCGCCTCGGACACCCACCCGGAGGCAGAGGTCTTGTCCCTGTTGCTCTCGCAAAGCCAGCACATGCTTCAAAGCTGTATCGGTCATTAAGATGCCCCGCTGTTGGGGCTGGGTAGCTTGGGTCATGATTAAACAAGACTCCATAAAGATTGATGTTGCCTACTTGAATCATAGACGACGACCAGCATTTTGTACCGTCAGGATTAGTTGAGCCAAGGGCAGAAACGGTAAGGAGTGTGGAAAGACATCTGTTTCGGCTGTCAGATTATCTGATCGGATTGTGATAGTAATTCAAATAAATCGGGGGGGGGAATTAATTCATCAGGAATCCCCCGTTCGCAATTTCTGAAGCTTTGATGATTTTTCAGCTATCAAATAAAGTTTAGTATTAATTACCAAAAAATTAAGTCCCAAATATTCTTTTCACGACCGTTCTGGTCTTTCACGTGTTTTTTGAGGGGTTTGATGTTAGCGATCGCTCAAGGTTCTTAACACTATATTTAATGTTGAGAATTGAGCTAGAAAGCCTAGAACTCAGTTCTAGAGTTGATTGTTCTAGGTTGTACCTTAAACGCCCAGCTAGAACAACTTCAACAATTGCTTGCGATCGCACTTCAGCGAATTTAAAAAAATAATTGGCATCAAAACAAAGAATTTAATCAACTGTCTATGATACCAACTCCATTGATCGCTTAGCGCAGCACAGCAATTTTCGTCAAGAGGCTTTGTGGGCTTGAAGTGGGGAAAAATGTAGGAAAAGTAAGATTTTTACGTGTTTTCCCTGAGGGACAATCTACTCAAGCCTCTCTATCATGATTGGAGGGGCAAGTCAGATTTCCAAGCTTTTGCGAAACTCGACTCAGTTCTGAATCGGACAGATTGCTAACGATTTTTCGCACTTACCCAGCACCTCAATTTGAGGCAATGTATTATGGCTTTGTCTGTAGAGTACGGCTATACCGACCCTGATTCGCTCCGTTATCAATCAGCCAGGAGAGAAGCACAGATGATTAATCGTCAATTATCTCCAGGAATTTCTACGGTGCTTGAGCGGCTGTCAGACCTTAAGCAGCAGCACTATACTGGAAAGCTGATTATTTCCGGCAGTTCCAGTTGTAGCTGGACACTCTACATCTTTATGGGGCGCTTGCTATACGGCACAGGCGGTAGACACCCGGTCAGGCGCTGGTGCCGGCAGGTGCTGGCAGGTTGCCCAAACTTGACTCCCCGCACGCTCAAAGACTGGCTAAAAGCCCACCGACCTAGCGCTGCTGAGTTGTGGGAATATGATCATCTTTGCAGTCTTGTGGCTCAAGATCACCTGACTTGTGAGCAAGCAGCCCGCATCGTACACAGCATTCTGACGGAACTTTTTTCCGATCTTGCTCAGGTTTGGAGATTGGATTGCAAGACTGTTTCTGGGTTTAGTGTCCAAAAGCAATTGATGCTGCTAGACCCAGTTCGGTTTGTTGAGCAGCAAGAACCAACCTTGGAGCGAATGCAGGCAGCAAAAGTTACAGACTATCCGTTCGACTGCGCTCCCGTCGTTCGGCAACCAGCACAGTTAAAAGAAGTCACGTCTGAGAGCGTCTACCAAACGCTATCAAAGCTCCTGAATGGTCAAAATACCTTTTGGGATTTATCAGTTTTGATGAAACGGCCAATTGTGGATGTTGTAAGTTCACTTGTACTGTTTATTCAAGCAGAGCTAATTGAACTCCGGGAGGTGGCCGATTTACCTGCTCCGACGATGCCGATCGCCCCTCAGCCAGAGATTGCTGGAGAGCAGCCCTTAATCGCCTGTGTTGATGACAGTGCTTGGATGTGCCAAACCCTAGAGACGGTTGTGGCAGGGGCTGGTTATCGCTTTTTGGGTATCCAAGACCCGCTGCGGGCTATTCCAACCTTACTCAGCCAGAAACCCGCCTTAATTTTGTTGGATTTACGGATGCCAAACACGAATGGATATGAGATTTGCAGTCAACTTCGCCGCTTGTCTGCCTTTACCGATACTCCGATCGTGATTTTGACAGGTAATGATGGGATTGTCGATCGCGTCCGGGCCAAAATGGTTGGTGCCACCGACTTCTTGAGTAAATCGGTAGAACATGTTCAGCTTCTGGCAGTTTTAGACAAATATCTAACCGTCCAGTCTGGGCAGCAAGTTTAACTTTGGTTTTGTCGCTAATTTCATTTGCTTAGAACTTCAAAAACAATCTATGAACACCATCCTCGTTGTCGATGATTCAAAGACTGATCAGCAGATTGCTACTAGTGCCTTAAAGCAAGCTGGGTATACCGTTGTCACCGCCGCCAATGATCAGGAAGCCAAAATTAGTCTGGCTGCCAAAAAGCCAGATTTGATTGTTTTAGATGTTGTCCTCCCCGATCGCAGCGGGTTTGAAATTTGCCGTGATTGGAAAGATAATGATGCCACTAAAAGTATTCCTGTTATTATTTGCTCCAGCAAAGGTTCAAAAATGGATAAATATTGGGGAATGCAGCAAGGTGCTGATGCTTACCTTGCTAAGCCAATTGATACTGATCAGCTAATTCAAACCGTTCGCAAACTGATTTAATTTTGTCAAATCGCGGCAAAGCCAAAGGAACACTAAAGGTTAAATTAATCTTCCAAGTCTAACAATTAAGCTTACAGAGCAGTTATCAATTATAAGGAGAAATCAAGGTTCATGAATACAGTTCTAGTTGTTGACGATTTAATGACCGATTTGCAAATTGCCTCTGGCTCTTTGCAGCAGGCTGGTTTTACAGTTGTTACCGCCTCTAGTGAGCAAGAAGCCAAAGCTCGAATTGCTAGCCAGAAGCCAGATTTAATTGTGCTAGATGTTGTGTTGCCCGATCGCAGCGGGTTTGAAATTTGCCGCGATTTGAAAGATGATGCCAGCACTAAAAATATTCCGATCCTGCTTTGCTCAACTAAAGGCAACAATATGGATAAATATTGGGGAATGCAGCAAGGTGCTGATGCTTACATTGCTAAGCCTGTTGATCCCGTTGAGTTGGTAAATGCGGTTCGTAAGCTTGTTTAGTTAACCTAAAAAATCAGTATGTTTAGATTGGTGTTCTCTAAGTTGTCCTGAATGCGTTAGAGATCTATAGATATTTTGTGAATGGGGGAATGAGATGGTGGAGCAAGTATTGGGTTCAGTTGGATCCCAAGCCAGTGATCAGTTTAGTTTGTTTGATCCATTTGATCTGCCTGATCAGGTGAGTAAACCGCAGCCAGGTGAGATGCAATTTCTGAGCTTTCCGCTTGGCTCAGACACCCTAGCCATGCTGTCGGTTGATCAGCTCACGGAGGTACTCACCCTCTCGATTGGACAAGTTGTGCCAATTCCTGACATGGCCGCCTACGTTTTGGGAGCCTATAACTGGCGAGGCAAGATTCTCTGGGTGCTTGACCTAGCTCAGCTTTTGGGGCTAGAGCCTTTACACCAGCAAATGGGGAATGCGGCTAGCTACAAAGTATTGGTCAGCCAGCCTGATCGAAAAGCTGCTGCCTATCTGGGTCTAGCGGTCATGAATGTTGATGATATGCATTGGTGCAATCCCAGCGATATTGAGTCTGCCCCCACGGTTGCTGCCACGTCTAGTGTGTCGCCGTTTTTGCGGGGGTTTACGCTCAGCCGCAAGGGTGAAATGCTGCTAGCGATCGATGCTGCCGCGATTTTTGACCGCATGCTGTCTAGCAATTGACCCGCTCAGAATTTTGTGAACCCATTGCTCAATTTAAGCGATGTTCTGAAGCTGACTGCAGATGGAGCAGTTGCATACCGTTATTGACCTTTAGCGATCGGCCTGTATTTTACCCCTGAAAGGATTAAGGATTTTTGCCATGAGTTTATCTGACCGCCCAACTCAGAACTATCAGAACGGGAACCATCAGAATCGAAAGCTGGAAGAGATTGAGATTCCTGTTTCTGAACTCCCGACTTTGTTGATGCCAGATGCGGCTGAGCAAGAGGCTCAGTCGGAGTTACCAAATGCAAATTTATTCGCTAAAGAGCAGATTGGGGATGATCTGGGCCAACCCGAAACCGCAGGCAAAAGTCCGCTAGCTGGGCCAACAGAGCAGCCTCGCGCCAAGGGCATGAGCCTCAGAAATCAACTCTTAACAACGCTTTTACCCGTAACCCTCATTCCCCTGGTTGCGACTGGTTTCGTTGCCAGCAGTATCACCTATCAAAATTCCTATCAAAGAGGACTAGAAGCGGTTCGGGCTCGTACGATCAATAATGCTGACTATGTTGGCAAGGCGGTTCTTCGCAACCTGGAAGTTATCTCGATCGTGGCCACTAACCCATTGGTGATTGAAGCAGCTCAAGCAGGTTCGAGTCAGGCCGGGTCATTGGCTGGGCAACCGACGGCTGAGCTGGAGAAGCGCTACGCTGGTACAAAATTGCTCCAATCCAACCCAATCTTGAATGACTATCTGGTCAGAGTTGCAGATAAAGCGGGTCTAGCCGAAGTTTTCTTTACCAGCAAACAAGGGTTCAACGTTGCCTACAGCAATCCAACCAGTGACTTTTATCAAGGAGATGAGAAGTGGTGGCAGATTGCGAAGGAAAACGGGGTTTATGTGCGTGACCCGGAGCCAGATGCCTCGGCTAGGGTTGCGGCTGGAATTGAATTAAACTTGGCGATCAGAGATCCTAAAACTGATCAGGTTGTCGGCGTAATCAAGGGTGTGTACAACTCTTCCAGCTTAGATGATGCTTTAGTTAATCGCCTGCAACAGTTGAACCAAACTCTAGGGGGGAGCGGTGACAAGACCATGCAACTGCTCAGCAGTGAGAACGCAGTCTTTAGAACCCTGAACCAAGATGGCCCCCAAGACAGCACTGAGCTAATCGGAGGGGATACGGTGCTGAAAGAAATCAACAAGTTTAGGGAGAGTTTTGCCGCCAATCCTGACGTTTCAGAAGTTTTGACAGCACCAATTTTTGTTCATGCTGGCAAGGAATTTGAACTGAGCCGGATCCCAGGGACAAACTGGGTCGCTGTGCTGTCAATCGAAGAAGCTGACTTGGGTGAAGCGGGTCGTAACCTCTCGCTTGTTTTCATTATTCTGACTCCGATTTTGGCAGCCGTGGCTGCGACGGCAATTATATTATTAGCCCGACGAGTATCTCAACCCCTGAACACCCTAGCCGTCGCGGCTGAACAGGTGGCTGAAGGCAATCTAGATGTTCAAGCTGAGGTAAAGGGAGCCGCCGAAAGTCAAACCTTGGCACTCAGTTTTAACAACCTGGTGGAACGAGTCAAAACCCTACTGCAAAGTCAAGAACAAGCAGCGAAAGAGCAGTTGGCTGCTCAATCCGCCATTACCGAGCAGCAGATGGCAAACGCCAGAAAGGAACTGGAAGCCAAAGAGTTCCTGCAAAACCGCGCTCTAGAACTGCTGATCGAAGTTGGGCCGCTGCGTCGAGGTGACTTGACGATTCGAGCTAACGTGACGGAAGACGAAATTGGCACGATCGCCGACTCCTACAACGCCACGATTGAAAGCTTGCGGAAGCTTGTAAGGCAAGTGCAACTGGCGGCGGGAGAAGTCTCACAGACCGCTGATAGCAATGAAGTTTCTGTGCAGGCGCTAACAGCAGATGCTGTGCAGCAGTCGCAGGCAATGCAAGCGGCACTGAAGCAAATTGCGCAAATGACCAAATCGATTCAAACTGTCGCCCAGAGCGCTCAATCGGCTGAGCAAGCCGTCCAATTGGCCAGCCAAACCGTCAGCGAGGGTGACATCGCCATGAACCGAACTGTAGAGGGGATTCTGACCATCCGTGAAACCGTAGCTGACACAGCTAAGAAAGTAAAACAGTTGGGCGAATCTTCCCAGAAAATTTCGAAAGTGGTGAGCCTGATTGGTGGTTTTGCCTCCCAGACTAACCTACTAGCGCTCAACGCCTCAATTGAAGCGGCTCATGCAGGCGAAGAAGGACGCGGGTTTGCCGTGGTTGCCGATGAAGTGCGATCGCTGGCGCGCCAGTCTGCCAAAGCGACGGCTGAAATTGAACAGTTGGTGGCCAACATTCAAACCGAAACCAACGAAGTGGTGACGGCGATGGAAGCGGGAACCCAGCAGGTGGTGGCCGGGACGCAACTGGTGGAAGAAACCCGCCAAAGCTTGGCTAAAGTTGCTCAAGCCAGTGACCAAATTACCGCCCTGGTGCAGGCGATCGCCCAAGCCGCCGTCAGTCAAACTCAGGCTTCTAGTCTAGTTTCAGAAACAATTACCGATGTGGCTGGCATTGCCGACAATACCTCCACTCGTGCGACTCAGGTGCTCGGCTCCTTCCAAGACCTGCTCAAGGTGGCGCAAGACCTGCAAGCCACGGTGAGCCAATTCAAGCTGAGCTAGTCTGCTAGCTCCTGCTCTGGTCAGCAATCTGGTTCACTCGGATCGTCCCTCTACTCGTCATGCCAAGGATGCCAATCATGAGTTTCCCCGACAGCCCAACCCATCCCTCCTTAAACGGAAAGCAGCCAGAGTCAGATCTGCCTATTTCTAAACTGCCCATTTCTGAACTACCTACCCTGCTGATGCCAGAGTCAGATCCAACCGATCAGAAAACGCTGCTGTTAGAGGCACCCGCTTCTGAACCGAGAGCGCAAATTGCCTGGCCCCGCAATGGCCAAACCAAAGGCAGGGGGCTGTGGAAGCGTTTGAGTCTGAGAACAAAAGTAACTGCGGCGGCAATGCTAGTTGGCGTGCTGCCGGTGCTGGTAACAGGTGCTGCCGCCTATACCTTTGCCGGTCAGGCCGTATCTCAACAAATTCAAGATGGCAAACAGGCGCGCGTGAATGCTCTGGCCAGAAGACTAGCAATGTTCATGCGAGAACGACTCAGAGATACTCAGTCTCTGGCAGCAACAGCCGTCTTTGCAAACCCCAAACTAGCAGGATTAGCGACTCCTGAGCAGAAAGAGCAGATTTTAAACGATACCTTGCAGATCTATGGCAAAACGTTCAGCAACATTGCTGTGTTTGATCTGAATGGGACAAGAATCGCTCAGACCCCTGGTGCTCCGGTCGGAAATATTGAAACCAAGGCTTACTTTAAGCAAGTTGTAAAAACTGGCAGTCCGGTGATTGTCAATCCAGAAATGCTGGCAGGGACAGGTGCGATCGTGGCGGTGATTGCTGTGCCGATTAAGAGTACTGTGACTGGGCAAACAATGGGTGTTGTTCGCTCTCAAGTCCCCCTCACCTCCCTCTATACGTCTGTTGAAGACCTTGCAACCTTTGGCGATCAAATTCATGCAATTGACTCCAATGGCAACTTTGTGTTTGTCTCAAAACAGGATATGTCGCTGTTTGGTAAGTCAGTTGATTCAGAATTTCCAGGGTTCTCGAAGCGCATAGTCGGCAAAAAAGCTGATAGCCAGTTTAATCTTGACGGTCAAAATAACCTGCGGTTGGTGGCTTACAAGATCCAGGATAAAGTTCCAGGCATGCCCGACCTAAACTGGGTGGGAATCACGACGCTAGATGGTGATATTGCCCTCAAGCCCCAACACGATCTACTCATAGCTGTTAGTTTAGGAACTTTAATCACTGCACTGTTAGTCGGTGCCCTAGCCGCTTACCTGGCAAACCAAGCAACTCAACCGATCGTTAAAGCGGCGAAAGCAGTTGAAGCCTTGGGGATGGGGAATCTGGATACCCGCGTTGAAGTTTCAGACAGCGAGGATGAACTGGCAGTTTTGGGTCAGAATATTAACCGAATGGCTGCCCAAATTCAAACCTTGCTGAAAGGCCAAATGAGGGCGAGTGAGGAGCAGTTAGCAACTCAAGCTGAACTGGTTCGAGCCCAAACCATCAGTGCCAGCAAGCAGCAAGCAGCCAAAGAGTTTCTGCAAAACAGAGCATTAGAGCTGCTGACCGAGGTTGCGCCTCTACAGCGGGGCGACCTGACGGTGCGAGCTAACGTGACAGAAGACGAAATTGGCACGATCGCCGACTCCTATAACGCCACGATTGAGAGCTTGCGGAAGCTGGTAACTCAAGTGCAGCGAGCAGCCGGGCAGGTAGCCCAAACTACCGACAGTAATGAAGATGCAGTGCAAGAACTCTCTCAAGACGCGCTCCAACAGTCTCAGTCGATCAAGACTGTGCTGAAGCAAATTGAAGAGATGACTGAGTCGATTCAAACGGTTGCCCAAAGTGCTCAGGCGGCTGAACAAGCCGTCCAGGTGGCGGGTCAAACTCTCAATCAAGGGGATTTAGCTATGAACCGGACGGTGGAAGGGATTCTCGCCATCCGCGAAACCGTGGCTGACACCGGCAAGAAAGTGCAGCAGCTAGGGGAATCTTCCCAGAAAATTTCGAAAGTGGTGAAGCTAATTGGTAATTTTGCGGCCCAAACTAACTTGCTGGCGCTGAAAGCCTCGATTGAAGCAGCCAGAGCCGGTGACGAAGGACGCGGGTTTGTCGTGTTAGCCGACGAAGTGCGATCGCTGGCTCAACAATCCGCCAAAGCAACCGAAGAAATTGAACAGCTAGTGACCAGTATTCAGCTCGAAACCAACGAAGTGGTGACCGCAATGGCAGCCGGAACCCAGCAGGTAGTCACGGGGACGCAACTGGTGGAAGAAACCCGCCGGAGCTTGACCCAAATTGCCCAAGCCAGTGACCAAATTACCGCCTTGGTGCAAGCGATCGCCCAAGCTGCCGTTGCCCAAGCCCAAGCTTCCACCGCAGTATCGGCCACGATTACCGATGTAGCAGCGATTAGCAACACCACGTCTGATCGAGCAAATCAGGTGCTGGACTCCTTCCAAGACCTGCTAAAAGTTGCCCAAGAATTACAGACCACCGTCAGTCAATTTAAGCTGAGTTAGTGCTATGGCTATCCATCCCGATATTCGCGACCAGGCTTACCGTTTCTTTGTTCAAGAGGCACCTGAATTTTTGCAGATGATTGAAGCCGAACTGCTGGGGCTGCGTCAAGACCGCAGCACCGCCAAGGTGCATACGCTGATGCGGGCGGCTCACTCGATTAAGGGCGGGTCTGCCAATGTGGGCTTAGCGGAAATTAAAATTCTGGCCCACCGCCTAGAAGACTGCTTTCGATCGCTCTACAACGAAGAATTAGCGATCGACGATCAGCTAGAACAGCTTTTGCTGCAAGCCTATGACTGCCTGCGGCTGCCGCTGCTGGAAGCAATTCGGGTCGGGAGCACCTTTGATGGTGAAGCAGCTCTGATGGCAGCCGAGCCAGTGTTTGCCCAGATTGAGCATCATCTGGGCGACTACTTAGCGACCGAAGATCGCCTGCCGACCGTGGCCGAAATGGGAATTGATATTGCCCTGCAAATTTTTACCACCGATGTCGCCGCAGCCTTAAACCGGATGGCAGCGGTGCAGCCCGATCAGCCAACCCTAACCGTAGAATTGCGCTCCCAAGCGGAAGTCTTTCAAGGCTTGGCAGAACTCCTCGACTTGCCTGGACTGGGGGAAATTGCTCAACTCACCTTGACCGCTTTAGAGCGATCGCCCCAGCAAGCACCCGTGATTATGCAGGTGGCGCTAGCAGACTTTCAAGCCAGCTATCAAGCGGTGATCGACGGCGATCGCAAACAGGGAGGAACGCCAGCTGCCGCATTGCGCCAGCTGGCAGAGGCTGAATCTTACTCAATTAATCTCGAATGCGACTTTAAGCTTGAAAACTTCCACTCCAGCTTCTCTGATCCAGACCTGGAAGACATCGATGGGATGTTTAGCAATATAACCCAACCGAGGGAAGCAGAACCGCTTAGCTCCCTCTGGAGCGAAATTCCAGCCGAAGCTTCATCATCGCCAGAACTTGCGGTAGCTAGCCTCTGGGAAGAATGGGCTGATCAAGCTGATCAAACAGACCCAACGCTGGTCGAGCCTGCCTTGAGCGAACCTAGCACAGAGCCTCCCAGCATTGAAGACATTTTTAATCAAATCGGAGAGCTAACAACTCTTGCTGATCAAGCGAATCAAGAAGCTGACAGCCCGGCGATTCCAGCGGATTTGGCCACGGCCTTGTCTGCGATCGAGCAGGATTTTGACCAACTGCCCAGCTTTGAGGAGAGTTTACCCCCGATCGCAGCCCAGCCGCCTGCCCCGATCTTGACCGCGCAAGCGCCTCAGCCAACCGACAGGAAACCCGCCGAACAACTAACCGTGCGCCTAGAGATGGCTCAGTTGGAGCGGATGAATAACCAGATTGGAGAACTGGCGATTAACCGCAACAGTTTATCGCTGCAAAATGAACAGCTTCAGGCTTCACTGCAAAACCTTCGGCAGAGATTTGAGCAGTTTTTGGGGATTGGTGGGCAACTGCGCACTCAACTCAACAAAATGTTGATTAGCCCCGATCGCTATACGGGCGCTCGGTTACAGTCAACCTCAATGGCGATCACCGCGCCCGGAGCGGCCTACCGCAGCGACTTTGATTCCCTAGAGCTAGATCGCTACGGTGAAATCTATAACCTTTTGCAGTCTGCCGTCGAGTCGATTTTGCTGCTGGAAGAAAAAGTGGGCGATGTCACCCTGTTTGCTGAGCAGTCTGACCGAGGCTTGGTCAAGCAGCAGCAGCTTTTGACCGGGCTGCGCAACGAGCTGATGTGGGCCCGGATGCTACCGCTAGAAAATATTCTCAATCGCTTTCCACGCTTGCTGCGGGAGATGTCGCTGCAATATAAAAAGCCTGTGGACTTGCAGCTCTCTGGGACTGGGGTTTTGGTCGATAAAGCCTTACTGGAGAAGCTTTATGACCCGCTTCTGCACCTGCTCCGCAATGCCTTTGACCACGGGGTTGAATCTGCCCAACTGCGGCAGCAGCAGGGCAAGCCAGAGCGGGGGCAAATTAAAATTCATGCCTACTACCAGGGCAGCCGCACCATGATTGAGGTAACAGACGATGGAGGCGGAATTGATCTAGAGAAGATTCGCACCAAAGCAGTTGAAATGGGCTATCTGCCGGCGCAAGAAGCGGGTCAAGTGTCTAGCGATCGCCTGCTCGATTTCATGTTTGAACCGGGCTTTTCGACTGCTGATCAGGTGAGTGAACTGTCTGGTCGTGGCGTCGGGCTTGATATTGTCCGGGCCCAACTGCAATCGCTCAAGGGCACTGTCAGCCTCACCTCTCATCCTGGCAAAGGCACCACCTTCACCCTGCGGATTCCGCTTACCTTGGGCATCTCGAAGCTGCTGGTGGTTTGGTCGGGGGTGAGCAGTGTCGCCCTGCCTTCCGATAGCATTGAAGATCTCGTCAACCCACAGCCTCAGCAGATCAAGCGCTCCAGCGGGCAGCGCTTTTTACAGTGGGGCGATCGCCTGATCCCGATTTACAGCCTCCAGAATCTCTTACCCTACAACTGCCCTCTGCCAGAAACTGCGCCCAACCTGTCGTTGGGGTCTGTGCCAACCCCGGCTGAATGGGCATCGCCTTTACTCGTGCTGCGGCAGGGCGGGCAACCCTTTGCGCTGGAAGTCGAAAAACTGCTGGTTGAGCAAGAGTTGGTGATCAAACCGCTCAGTTCAGCTTTAAAAGCTCCCAGCTACCTCTATGGCTGCACGATTATGGGGGATGGCACCCTGGTGCCGGTAATTGACACTCTCTCCTTGATCGCCGGCCTGCAAGGACAGCCGCCCCAGGTGAACCAGCCAACCCAGGTGCCGAAGCGCCTACATACGCTGCCAAGCCTGTTGATTGTCGATGACTCTGCTGGCATGCGCCAAACCCTCTCCATGACTCTCGAAAGAGCTGGCTATCGCGTCCTGCAAGCTCGCGATGGGCGGGAAGCGCTGGAGCAGTTGCAGCAGCACCCGGTCAAATTAGTGATTTGTGATGTCGAAATGCCGGTCATGAATGGCTTTGAGTTTTTGACCCACCGCCGCCAAGACCCAGACTTGATGTCAGTCCCGGTTGTGATGCTGACTTCTCGCGGTGGTGAAAAGCATAAACGCTTGGCGCTCCAGCTTGGGGCGACTGACTATTTCACCAAGCCTTATATCGAACAGCAATTCTTGCTCAGCCTGCAGGGGCTGCTGCAAGACACCGCAATCGCCCGTTAAGTAGCGCAATGTTCAACTGCGAAATTAAAAATCCTAGAAAGCCCACTGCATCCTTTTATTGTCTGATTCACAGCTATGGCTACCTTAAACCAGTCCTCATCAGTCCAGACCCTCAAGCTGATCGTTTTTAGCTTGGGTCAGAGCAGCACTAAACTTTTATATCTGGGAGTGGAGATTAACTCAGTCAAAAAAATTATCAGCCAAACCACCATTCACAGCAGTGGGCAGACTTTGGCTGGGGTTGCTCACCTTGACGATCAAGAAGTTACGATTGTTGATTTACATCGGTCAGTCTTCGGTCGGCCGATCCCTGAAGCCAGTTATCTAGTTGTTTTGGGTCTGACCAGCGGCGAACTGCTGGGAATTCCGGTCGAAAAATCGCCAGCTTTGGTGGAAGTCCCCACCACAAATGTGCGAGTTTTGCCAGCCAGCTATCGTCAGGTCGATACGCTCAGCATTGCCAGCCACGTAACGGTTGCTGAAACGGAAGACGGCAGTCAGACTATTTTTCTACTTGATCCGACTCAGATGATTGATTTGTTACCTCGTTTGGCTTCGCGTTAGGTCTGCGAGATGAAAATGCTGGGATGGGTCTTAAACAGATTTTCGAGCTGATCGGTTGGCAAGGGTTGATAGCAGAAATAGCCCTGAACATACTCACAATCTAGCGATCGCAGAACCTCTAGCTGCTGAGAGGTTTCTACTCCCTCGGCTACCACCTGCATGCCAAAACTGTGGGCCAGCGTGATAATCGTGCGGACAATTTCTGTACTGCCCTGGTTAATCCCCAAACGCTGAATAAACGAGCGATCGATCTTTAGAACGTCTACCGGAAAATCTTGGAGCCGACCGAGAGACGAATAGCCGGTGCCAAAGTCATCCATGCTCAATTGCAGTTCCATCGCTCTGAGTTGATCTAGGGTCTGATTGACTGCACCCGCATCGGCAGCGATTGCCCCCTCGGTAATCTCTAGTTTTAAAGAGTGGGGATTAATCTGGGTTTCACGCAAAACTGCCTCGACCTGTTGAATCAAATCTGGCTGCACAAACTGCTGGCAAGACAGATTAGCACTGATACTAAGATTAGCCAGAAAAGAGTATTGAGTCTGCCACTGACTAACTTGTGTACATGCTTTTTTAAGCACCCACCAATCCAAATCAATCACTAAGCCGCTCGACTCCGCCAGGGGAATAAATTGGCTGGGCGGCAGCAAACCCCGCTGGGGATGTTGCCAGCGAACAAGCGCCTCAAAACCAGCAATTTGTAAGCTCTCTAGCAGCACAATCGGCTGATAGTAAACTCGCAGTTCTGCTTGGGCGATCGCCCGGCGCAAATCTTCGGCGTCGATGTCTGTTTTGGCGGGTTGAACTGGCGGCGGAACGGTCGGAGTTGGCAGGTCAATTTGAATATCGGCTTGCTTCACCATCTGGGCAAAGTTGCGAATTACGCCATTGCAGTCTTTGATAAAGCGAGTCATCCACTCTTGAACATCTTGCTGTTGCTCTACCCCAAACACCTGCTCGCCTGCATGGGTAATCTGCCCAGACCGGGAAATTTGAAACTGGCTCATCCAAGGCCTAGACGGGCGAGCAGACTGCAAGTAATTGACTACAAGCAACCCCCCCAGGTACTTTTGCCCAAATTGGCTCAACTGGTTGAGAACCGCTAGCCTCGATTCGAGCGTAATTACAACCGGCGGGGGGGGAGGAGCCACCTCAACTTCCAGCAGCGGTTCGGTTAGCAGCGGGTCAGGGGTTTCCGCGATCGCCACTGGTTCAGGCTCAACCCCAGCCTCCACCTTAATCAGTGGTTTTTGCTCAACCTCAGTCTTGGGGACAACGGGCGCTTGCTTTTTGATACCTAACAGCGAAAATACTTTCGACTCTAGCTCCGCCACATCATCGCTATAAAGATTGCCCTGAGTGCTCAAGCCCTGATGCAAATAGGCTAGGCGCTCCAGCTCGGCTACTTTGGCAGAGGTGTCTATGCCATCGCCAAGCAAGCGATCAAGCGCTTGCTCTACATCTAAAGACCCAGGCACCCCCGCATCAACCACACCTTGACTAGATTGGATCACCCCCAGATTCTGCTGCAGGAGTTTCCGTACATAGTAACGACTAACTGGAGAAAGCTGGGTTAGGGAAGGTTGCATATAAACCTAGCTAGGAACACTTCAAAAAAAACTTTAAAAATCTCGGTCGATATAAATTTAACCTTTTCTTCTAATATGGTTCATTCTGATCTTTTTCTCAGCTTTAATTGACGACAGCTTACGTTTTACTCACCTTTCCTACTAACTTCAGGTTGAATATCACCCTCTTTAATAGAATGCCCGAAAATCGGCCGGAGTGTGCAGTCGATAATTTTGATTGGACTGGAAAAGCTTAGAATAGCCTTAGTTTTTTGGTATCTCGCCCATGCAACTTCAGGAATTAGCCCAGCTAGTGCAGGCTCAAGTTGAGTCGGAGTGCAGTCTTGAAATTACTGGGGTTGCCACCATTGATGAAGCTGAACCTGGAGATGTGACGTTTCTTTCTAATCCAAAATATATTGCCAAACTCCCGACGTGCCGAGCTGGGGCGATTTTTGTAGCCGATAATTTTGATACCAAACTGGCAATGCCAACCCTGCGAGTCAAAAACCCCTACTTGGCCTTTGCTCAGGCGATCGAGCTATTTCATCACAAGCCTCAATTAGCCCGAACTGTCCATCCAACGGCCGTTTTGGGTGAAGGAGTCAGCTTGGGTCAGAATGTGGCGATCGCAGCCTACGTCGTGATTGGCAACCATGTCCAAATTGGCGATGATGTGACGATTCATCCCCACTGTGCCATTTACGATCAGGCCGTGATTGGGGCGGGTTCAACCTTGCATAGCCATGTCGTGATTCGAGAGCAAGTGCGGCTGGGAGCGCGGGTGATTGTCCAAAATGGGGCGATCGTGGGAGCGGATGGCTATGGATTTGTGCCGCTGGCGGACGGCAGCTTCTACAAAATTCTGCAAGCAGGCACCGTCATCCTGGAAGATGATGTTGAGGTTCAGGCCAATTCCGCGATCGATCGGGCAACCGTTGGAGCAACTGAAATTGGTCGGGGCACCAAAATTGATAATTTGGTTCAAATTGGCCACGGCTCTAAGGTGGGACAAAACTCGCTGCTCTGCGGGCAAGTCGGTTTAGCCGGTTCAACCCAGGTCGGCAACCAAGTGATTTTAGCCGGTCAAGTTGGGATCGCCGGACATTTGACGCTTGGCGATCGCGTCGTGGTAGCCGCTCAATCTGGGATTACCAAATCCCTACCGGCGGGGAGCCAGGTTGCTGGCTATCCAGCGATTGATCACAAGCTTTGGCTGCGAACCTCAGCCGAATTCAAAAATTTAGCGACCTTAAGCCAGCGGCTGCGATCGCTAGAGAAAAAATTGGCTTCGCTATCGAGTTCTTTCACCAACCCAGCCGATTCAACCTGATCATTTTGGCGATCCGCGCCTGTTGCAGTTGAAATTGCTGCCGATTACTGCTAATTGCCCAGCGGCTGATCGGTCAATACCCAGTCTGGCACAGGATATTGCGGCGCAATTCCTGAGTCATCTTGACGATTATCGGTGATCAACCAGTCTAAAGCGGCTGCTCTAACGTCAATGGTGGTGCCAGTTTTATCGACGCAGTAACGACCAAATACCAGCTTATCGATCAGCCGCACATCCGGGCCAAGCCGCGAGTAGTCAAAAATGACGCTGTGCTCAACGGTTGCGCCCTCGCAAATTCGGCAATTGGGGCCGATCATGGAAGGCCCGATAATGGTTACGCCATCGTCAATCCGCGTCATGCCGCCAATATAGACCGGGCCTTGAATATCCACCTTGTCCCAATTCACCGAAACATTAATGCCGGTGTAAATGCCGGGTGCCACTTCATGCCCTGGAATTTCAACGTTTGGCACTTCTCCCATCAGGACGCTGCAAATTGCCTGCCAGTAGTCGGGGACTTTGCCAATGTCAACCCACTCAAAATCCATCACTAGCCCATAGAAGGGCGCACTCATCTCGACAAGCATCGGAAAAAGTTGACTGCCAATATCAAACTCTGTTTTAGATGGAATGTAGTCGAGTACCTCTGGCTCAAAAAGATAAATCCCCGTGTTGATGGTGGTGCTGAGTGCTTCTTCTACAGGTGGCTTTTCTTGGAAGGCTTTGATCCGCCCGTCCTGATCAGTGACAACAACCCCGTAGCTAGAGACTTCTTCTTTAGGGACAGACCGCATGATGACGGTGGCGATCGATCCTTTTTCACGATGCCATTTCAGGGCAGCCGTTAAATCGAGGTCGATTAGGGCATCACCACACAAGACGACAAACGTATCATCGAAGAAGGGCGAAAAGTCCTGAATTCGGCGCATGCCTCCGGCTGATCCCAGGGCTTCTCCTACCAGTTCCCCATCTTGAATTCGCCCTTCAAAGGAATAGGCAATTTGGACGCCAAACCGCTGCCCATCTCGGAAATAATCTTCAATTTCTTTGGCCAGATGGCTAACGTTGACCATAATTTGGTCAAACCCATGCTTGCGCAGCAGCTCCACCAAGAATTCCATCACCGGCTTTTGCAAAATCGGAATCATCGGCTTTGGAATTGTGTAGGTAATCGGACGAACTCTTGTCCCTTTACCTGCGGCTAAAATCATTGCTTTCATAGGGTCAAAATTCTCTATAACAATTGGCTCAACTAATCTCAGCGATCGCTGCTGGCGAGGTCTGGCTCTAATTTATACCTCTGTGGCTTCTAAGGAATAGACTTGACCATTGACTAGCAATCGAGTAATGCCCTTGGCCCAAAGGTGAGCTGAGGTATTTTGCAGCAGCCGACTGTCTGGCAGCTTAATAACACGCTGGGTGCGAGGGTTAGCAAACCGCTTGGCCACGCGATGGTTGTCGAAAACGGGCAAGGTTTTTTGCTGCGTTTCTGCTTCTGGGAATTGCCCCAACTCGCCAAAATCTTTCAGCGGACGAGTAATCAGTTCTGCAACTCGGTCAACTACCAAATAGCACGTTTTGGGCAAGCTGGCTTCAGCCAGCGGCACAATATGCACTAACCCATCGGCATGAAGCTGGGGTTTTTCCCACAGGGCTTCTTCACCCTCTAAGGCTTCATCATCCAGGTCTAGATCATCATCCAGGTCTAAATCATCATCCAGGTCTTCGGTTAGCTCGTCATCGGTTAAGTCTGCCAGTTCTGCTTCGATCTCGGCCGTGAGCGCTTGTTGGTGCTTCAAAACAGGCGGGGCTGGCGCAGAGATCACAGGAGCAGAGGCAACAACCTGGGTGAGAGGGCTGACGACTGGTTCAGGTAGAGCGATCGCCGGTTCAGGCAAGGCGACGGCGGGCTGACGGGGCCCAGCAGAGCGGCGGCGCGATCGGCGTGCTTCCGGTTCCGCAGTCACGGGATCAGGCACAACTTGAATGGAGGGAGAAACGATCGCAGGCGAAACGGCGACTGGAGTTGGGCTATCTGCGCCTTTAAGAATCCGGCGAACCGTTGTTGTACTAATTCCATACTGCTCGGCAAGGCTGGGAATTGTGCCTGTGCCTGCCTGGTAAAGGCGGAGAATTTCTTGCTTTTCTAGTTCAGGGAGCTTCTTATAAGTCATGCCAGCAGTACCTTAGATTCATGTCCCTCCCTGGAGAGACTACCTTCATCATTATGCGCTCTATCTTGCTTTGAGCAACTATCTGATTTACAGAGTTAAAGTATGATACATCCCTGCTGATAGTACCAATTGATGACGATAAGTTGCCCTGTTGGAGATTCCGCGGATACAATTTGTCTAGAATTGCGCTCGTAGCTCAGTGGATAGAGCAACCGCCTTCTAAGCGGTCGGTCGTTGGTTCGATCCCAACCGGGCGCGTTAACACTCTCAAGCCTACTACTGGGATTTTCAGCGGCTTTTACCGCTGCGAAAGCCGTTATTATTGTTTGTATTGAAAATTTGTTCGGCATCGCTCCTGTAAAGCAAGTACAGAAATGCTAACCAACGAGGGACTATGTAATTGTGGCAACATTGCCTGAACAGATGGCCCACAGGAAATTCATGATTCAGGGTAGGGCTGATGGAGCCAACAACTGAACAGCTACGTGCTTTCTATCAATTTGTGAGGCGAGCTGTATTGCTGTCTTCTTTGATTGCATTTATAGAGCTTGGCGAAGATAAAAACCTTTACGTTCATCTTGGACGGTACGAGAGTCAGGCAACGTTGCTTTTTCGCATTACGCCCACAGGAGAGGTTAATAACGGTGAATAACTCATCCCCCCAAGACCTATCTCAGCTCACCAGTCGCCAATTAGCTGATCTGGCGTGGGAGCTAAAAGGTACCCCAGAAGTGCAACCCATTTACTGGGAAATCAGCCGTCGGCCCACTAAGTCTTCTATAGAACTGGATGATCCAGAGTGGGATGCTAAAATCACTGCCCTTATTCTGAGCAAGCAATCCCAGCCAACTCCATAATTGGGAATAAGTTTGGGATAGAAGAGTTTGTTAGCCTCTGTAATGCTCTTCAGTACTGAATTGATAGACCGTCTCTTAAACGATTGATCGCAGGTTCGATCGCAACTGGGCGCGTGGGTGACTCCCTATGGATTTGTTTGAACAGCACTACCAGCAGGTGACGGCCGCCGAAGCGCCCTTGGCGGCTCGGATGCGCCCGCGCACTCTCGAAGAATTTATTGGTCAGGATCATATTTTGGCCCCTGGACGGTTACTGCGACGGGCAATTCAAGCCGACCAACTGTCTTCGCTGATTTTTTTTGGTCCGCCTGGCACAGGCAAAACGACCTTGGCTCGGATTATTGCCAATACAACCCAGGCCCATTTCATTGCGATTAACGCAGTGCTGGCGGGGGTAAAGGAAATTCGAGAGGCGATCGCCACGGCCACCGACAAGCGAAAATTTCAGCACCAGCGCACCATTTTGTTTGTGGATGAAGTCCATCGGTTCAATAAATCTCAGCAGGATGCGCTGTTGCCCTGGGTCGAAAATGGCACCGTGATTTTGATCGGGGCAACGACTGAGAATCCTTATTTTGAGGTGAATAAAGCCCTGGTCAGTCGATCGCGTCTGTTTCAGCTTAAGCCATTAACCGAGTCCGATTTGCGCCAGGTTGTCGCCCAGGCGATCGCTGATCCCGAACGGGGCTACGGCCAGCTAGCCGTCCAAGTTGCACCTGAAGCGCTGGCTCACTTGGTGAATGTGGCGAATGGCGATGCTCGCAGCCTGTTGAATGCCCTCGCCTTGGCAGTAGAAACAACCCCTGCCGATCTTAAAGGCCTGATTCAGATTACTCTGCCGGTGGCCGAAGAGTCGATTCAGCAGCGGGCCGTGCTTTACGACAAAGAAGGAGATGCCCACTTTGATACGATCAGCGCCTTGATCAAAAGCGTGCGCGGCTCAGACCCGGATGCCGCCCTCTATTGGTTAGCGCGCATGGTCTACGCCGGCGAAGACCCCCGGTTTATTTTCCGTCGGCTGTTGATTTTGGCCAGCGAAGATATCGGGCTGGCTGACCCGCAAGCAGTTGTCGTGGTGACTGCCTGTGCTGCTGCCTTCGATCGGGTCGGGATGCCAGAGGGACGTTACCCGCTAGCCCAAGCCACGCTCTATCTGGCTACAGCGCCTAAATCGAATAGTGTAATCGGCTTTTTTGACGCTTTGGCTGCGGTGGAAAACGAGCAGTCAGGAGAAGTCCCTGATCCGCTTAAAGATGCCAGCCGCGATCGCCAGGGGCTGGGGCACGGAGCCGGATACCTTTACCCCCATGCTTACCGGGATCATTGGGTGGCTCAGCAATACCTGCCGGACAATTTGCAGGGGCAAGTTTTTTACCAACCGTCAGCCCAGGGCTATGAAGGGCAAATCAAGGCCCAAGTTGAGCAGCGGCGATCGGCTGGTCAAGAGGGGGGAGGCAAAGAGGAGGAAGGGGAAGGTAAAGGCAAGAAAGCAGGAGGCAGAAGGCAAGACGACTAAATTGTGCTTATAGACCCAGTTTTTGGATCAGAACCTCGTCTGGAGCGCGAAAACCAGCCAAAACAGCCGTTCCATCTTTGACGAACAGCGGTCGCTTTAGCAGCATCGCATCCTGGGCAAAAGCGGCAACCCACTGCTGATCTGACCAGTCATCTTTGGCTGGGCCCAGCGATCGGTAGGATTGACCAGAAGTATTCCGGATTGGCTTAGCACCGAGGGTATTAACCCAAGTTTGAATCATCTGTTCTGTCGGCGGCTGCTCTTTCGTATTAATAAATGCGTAGGCCACGCCGCGACTTTCCAGCCAAGCCAGGGCTTTCTTACAGGTGCCACAGTTGGGGATGCCGTAAACTTGGAGAGGCATAGTTTTATTTTTAACTAAAGCAAAATGATCATCTGGCGATCGCAGTCCGTCAGCATCCCTCAACCTGACTGAGAACTACTCAGCAACAAGAGTCCCAAGAAAGACCCACTGTTCCAAATTCCGTGTAGCAGCATTGAGGCCAACAGATTGCCCGATCGCAAATAAACATAGCCCAGCCCCATGCCCAAAACGGTTAAGGGTAGAACATCCGCCAGGTTAAGATGGGCGATCGCAAACACGCCGCCGCTGAGGGCGATCGCTGACCAAGTCGGCAAATAGCGAGTTAAAGAAGTCAAAAAGAAACCCCGAAACAGCGTCTCTTCAAACACGGGTGCCAGCACGGCCACCATGAACCAGAGAATCCCAATTGTCAGCCGATCGTGGCTACCCAAAATAATTTCTAAAATCGGGTTGCCGCCGCCATGATCTTGCAGCAACTGCTGGTTGATTAAAGAAACCACAAACACTAAGGGCAAAACGGCAAAATAGCCAGCCAGGCCCCACCAAAACCAATTGCCAGTCAATTTGAGCGGCAGCCAAGTCAGGGGCTGAGCGACAAACGGGCGGATTGAAACATAGAGAATCGTCAAGCCGGTTGCCATCAACAGGCTATAGGTTAAGAGCGCAAAGGCAGCCTGGATCAGCGGACTGACACTGCCTGCTGTCACCCCCAGCAGCCGAGCCAGCAGCGGTACAAATGCCAAGCTGACCCCAAAAAAGGCGGTAAACCACAGCACCATTACCTGCCAAATCGTTTCACTTGGCCAGGGCACAGAGGTGGCGGCGATCGGTGATCCAGCCTCTGCTGTAGCCGGATCTGAATTTTGCTGACGATAGGTTTTGATGCCAGTCTTAACCAGCCAAAATAGCCATAGCCCAGACCCGAAAAGCCCACCCAGGGTTGGGATTCCACCGACGACAGCTAAGCGCAAGGCAGCGCTCTCGGCGGCGGCTTGCTCTGCCAAGTCCAGCTTGGCCAGCGCTTCTGGTTGGGGTTGAACTTGATAAAGCTGTTGCAGGGCTTGGTAGCGAAACCATCCTTTCAAGGTTGTAGTTAAGGTGGCTTCCGCCTGAGTTAACACTCGCGGAGGCTGACTCCAAAGCCCGGCTAAAATCTGGGCGCTGTCGCTCAGCCGGGGGCTAGTTGACTCGGCGGCTACGGTTGCCCAAGTCTGCTGAGCTTGCTGGGTTTGATCCGCACGGGCAGAAAGGAGACCGATCCGAAGGTCCAATTGAGCCAGTTGCTGTTTGAGCAAGGCGGGCGGCAGACCTGGGGGACGATCGCCGCCAGTCAAATCTGGTTTGAGGGCTTGCTCTAAGCTTTTTTGCAGCGATCGCCGCATTTCGTTGTACTGCTGCAAGCCGTTTTGAATTGGCTCACCTCCCAGCAATTTTTGCCAGGAAGCAGTTTTGTCTTCCGTTTCTAAATCACGCCATTCCGAGGCTTGCAGCACTAAGTCGGTTTGATATAGCTCTAATTGACTCTGGGCTTGGGGTTGAAACAAACTATCCAACAGAGAAAGCCCAATCAAGAGGCTAACAATTAAGGTCAGCCCGATTAAAATCAAACGTTTTAAGGTCATTGGCAAGACTCACAGATAGACGAGGCAATCGCTCAAGAATGATCCCGACTTTACGTTCACTTAAGGGTAGTGGGATTGAAGTCAGGATTTAGGACAACCCACTCAAGTCATCAGCCGGGAATCATTGATGATCGCCCAAAGCCCTGACATGGTGAAGATTAAAATAGGATGCTACAGAAACGGAGAGGGTGGGATTTGAACCCACGATGACGTTGCCGCCATACTTGATTTCGAGTCAAGCGCATTCGACCACTCTGCCACCTCTCCAGGGGATCATGCTTCAAGAAGCAAATCTCATTCTATAGCAATCCGATTTGGGTTTGTGAAAAAGGGTTCCCAAGGAACCCTTTTTCACAAACCGCTGGGTTTCATTGACGATTTAGAACGGTTTATAACTGCTACAGATCACGACCGACAAGACTTAGCGCACATTCTTGAGGGGTTCAACTTGGCGACTAAACAAGTCAGTGAACAGATTCAGAACCGAGCGATCGCGGATCTTGATATTTACGCTCACCGCCATCCCAGACTGCAATCTTACTTTCTTGCCATTGATCATCATAAATTGGCGATCGAGGTTGACCTTGGCTGGAAACGCCACAAATTTACGTTCTTCGGTTGGCGGCAGGGCATCATCACCCACCCAAGCAAGTTCGCCTTTAACATCACCAAACTCGCTAAAAGGAAAGGAGTCAATCCTAACATCAGCTTTCATGCCCTTTCTGACAAAGCCAATATCTTGATTGGTAATGTAAACTTTAGCCACCAAATTGCGATTGGGAACCACTTTCACTAAAGCTTCATTCACGTTTGGATTGGCCACATAGCCAGGCGCGGCTTTCAGGTCAAACACCACGCCCTCAATCGGAGAATGCACATCCTGGTAGCGCAAGACTTGCTCAGCTTGACTCAATTGACTGTCTGTTTCATCCAGTTTTTTCTGGTTTTCAACCAAGGCTTTTGAGAATTGGCTGTCAATCTCGGCAATCTTTTTATCATTTTCAGCAATTTGGGTCAGCAAATCCTTGCGTGAAATCGCGACTGTATTCGTCAGCTTTTGTCTGGCTTGAGTAATCGCGAAGGTCAAGCGAGCAATTTCTTGGGTATAGCGATCAACTTCTACCTGCTGGGTACGGACATCTTGAAATTGCTTCAGGTACTGAATTCGCGACAGCGCCCCAGACTCTTTGAGCGGCTCAATATCCTTCAGAATGCCCTGATTGATTTTTAAGATATCGATCGCGCCAGCCAGTTGGGCCTTGGCCTGAGCCAGTTGCTCTTGCAGTTGAGAAACTTCGAGCTGAGCTGCCTGACGGCGAGAGTCTAGCTCAACTTGGCTCGATTGCAGTCTTTCCCGCTGGTCTGCACTTAGATTACTGCTTTTATTGTTCAATTCTGCCCGAAATAAGCGGTTTTCGTTGGCCAGCGTGACGCGGCTTCTCGCCACAGAAGCCAACCCTGGATTGATTTTAAGGATAGCCGCGCTGGGAGGTGCCACTACCTGATCTTGCATTAGTGAGGTGTATAAAGCATTTTCTTGCCGCAGGTTTGCTTTTATGTTTTGCAGAGAAAGTTTCTGGGCCGCCGCTGCCGATGAGTCGAGGCTGAGCAGTTTTTGCCCCTGCTTCACCTGCTGGCCATCTTCAACGTAGACGGTTTTGACGACGCCGTTGGAAGGAACTTTAATTTCTTGGGTTGACCCTTTGGCCTCTAGTTTGCCTTGGGCTGGCACGGCCTCTTCCAACCGCGCCACAGCGGCCCAAATCAAGCCGAAGGTCGTGACACCAATAATTGACCAGATGATCCCGCGTGACCAAAACCTAGACTGTTGGAGGACAACGGGCTGATCAAAGGGGCCGGGCTTGGGGTCCGGTTTTGGCGGAACGCCAGCGATCGCAGGTTTGCCATTTTCAGGGTTCATAACGTTTTGCCTTGGCTAAATTAAAGGTCTGACTGGCTAGCCTGCTGCTGATAGAGAGCGTAATACTGGCCTCGCAGGGTCATCAGTTCAGTGTGGGTGCCCTGTTCGGCTACCAGTCCCTGATCCATCATAATAATCGTGTCAGATTGCGCAATCGAGGGCAGGCGATGGGTAATGAAGAACACAGTTCGTCCCTTAAAGGCTTCCCGCAGATTGTTGCAGACCTGCCGCTCTGCCAGGTAGTCGAGGGCGCTAGTCGCTTCATCTAGGATTAATAAATTGGGGTTTTGCAGCACCGTACGGGCGATCGCCAACCGCTGCCGCTGCCCGCCAGACAGGTTAGCGCCGCGTTCGCCGACTTGGGTGTTGTAGCCTTGGGGCAAGGTCATAATAAAGTCGTGGGCATAGGCAACTTTAGCCGCTTCGATAATTGCCTCTTGGGAAGCGTCAGGATTGGTTAAGCCAATGTTGTCTTGGACGGTGCCCTGGAACAGCAATGTATCTTGCAGCACCACACCGACCTGCGATCGGACAGAGTAAAGCTCCACCTTACTAATGTCATATCCGTCAATTAACACCCGTCCGGATTCCAGATCGTAGAGCTTGAGCAGCATCTTCATCAGCGTACTCTTGCCGGAGCCACTCTGACCGACCACGCCGACAAAGTGACCGGCCGGAATTTCCAGACTGACATTACTCAGTTGCAGCGGCCCATTTGGAGTAAAGCGAAAACAGGCCCGCTCGTAGGTGACAGCCCCTCTAATCACCGGCATCGGAATATTATCTCGCCCCGCCATTTCAATTTCCTGTGGGCTGTCGATAATATCGCTCAGTCGCTCCAGGGAAAGGGCGGTTTCCTGGAAATTCTGCCAGAGTTGAATCAGCCGCAATAGTGGACTGGTGGTGTAACCAGCAATAATTCGGAAGGCGATTAACTGTCCCAAGGTGAGTTGACCAGCCAGCACCAAATAGGCTCCCACCCACAGCAGGAGCAGCCCGGACAGCTTGTTCAGGAAGTTGCTCATCGAGCCAGCGGTGGTCGAAGTCAAAACCGTCTTAAAGCCCGCATTCACGTAGCGAGCGTAGCGGTCTTGCCAGCGCCAGCGGGCATTTAGCTCAATATTTTGCGATTTGACGGTCTGAATCCCTGAGACCACTTCAACTAAGTAGGACTGAGTTTCGGCGTTCCGCTCAGCTTTGTCGCGGGTTTGCTGGCGAACAATTGGCGCCACTATAAAGGTAAGCAGGGCAAATAGCGGCACGGTGATCAGGGCAATAATTGTCAGCAGCCAGCTATAGATGATCATGACCACGATATAGATCACCGAAAAGACGGCGTCTAAAACCACGGTCAGGGCTGTCCCGGTCAAGAAATTACGAATGTTTTCTAGCTCATTAATTCGGGTTGAGAGTTCGCCGACTGGACGCTTTTCAAAGTAGCGCAGGGGCAACCGCAGCAGGTGATCAATCACCTGCGATCCCAGCGTCATGTCGATCCGATTGGTGGTATCAACAAACAGGTAGGTTCGCAGACTGCTCAACAGGGCTTCAAACACTGCCACCACTACCAGTAAAATCCCCAAAGTGTTTAGGGTGTTAACGCTGTTTTGCACCAGCACTTTATCAATAATTAGCTGGGTAATCAGTGGATTGGCTAGCCCAAACAGTTGGACAAAAAAGGAAGCAACTAAGACCTCAATCAACACCCGGCGATGCTTTTGCACCGAGGGCCAAAACCACGACAGTCCAAACCGCTGTTTGGGCGTTTCTTTGCTGGCTTGCAGCAGCAGGACTTCAGCGGATTCCCTCCAGTCATGGCTAAAGTAGTCGGGCTTGCGGCGCAGAATTCCAGTTTCAGGGCTACCCAGCACCACTTCCCGCTCAGTTACTTTGTAGAGAATCGCAAAGCTATCTTGCCAAGCAATCAGGGCTGGGGCTGGAATTTGCGAGATTGAATTGGCTGGCACATTCACCAACTGCGAGTTTAAGCCAATCATCTCGGCGATCGCCCCACAAACCGGCAGCGAAACTCCCCCCATCCGCTCTGATTGGTTATTGAGCACCCGTCGTACCACATCTCGCCGGAAAGGTAGCCCCAAATGCTGCGAAAGCATCTGAAAGCAGGCCAGGGTGCCTTCAATTGGGCCTCTGGCCCGGACGTGGGGATAGTTATAGGTTTCAGCAGCGGCTTCTCTGTCTAAGGTGGCAGGGCGAGCCGGAGCATAGGGAATCTCTTCCGCCGACAGAACCTCTGGCACAATTGCTGGCTCTGGGTCAATCATGGTTGGCGCATCAAGGGGCGCTTGCGGAAACCCCACCACCCGCACAGGTTTGCTGCCGCCCGGCATGACCTGATCAATCAGAGCGCTGCCCACGGGTAACGGATGTCCGGCACTGCTGACTAACCAGAGCCGATCGCCCTCTAGGGGTGGAGCATTTGGGGTCAGGTAGCGAACAATTGCCTGGCTAGACAGTTCCAGCGCCAAGGCCTTGAGATTTGTGCTGCTGTCAGCTTTGCGGGCCAGGTCGCGCCCCAACAGGTCAAACGCTTCAATCAAACCACAGCGATCGCGGAAGCTCTCAATAAACTCTGGTTGCTCGAACAGCCTTAAAAAAATCAGGCTGGGCAAATTGAGGCAGGTGACTTCCGTTGAAGCGATCGCCAATTCGCACGGCACATCCCGCAATAACCCCACCGCCCCCAGCAGTCCCCCGGCTTCAAGTAGTTCTACTGTGACTGGCGTTTGCGTGCGGGGATCAAGCCCCAGCAGCCTGACCCGTCCTTCGTAAATAATGGAGACTTGAGCTGGCAGGGCATCTTGGACAAGAATCGTTTGACCAACCCGATACCGCAGAAATTGGCAATGCCCAGCTAAAGTTGTCCTCAATGTGTCTGGCAGCCGAGCAAAGGCGGACACCCCGGCCAGAAACGTCTCAATGGTTGTCGGAGTAGAGGTCATGGAACAGAGGTGCGAGTTACAGAATTTGAAGCTAAGTATGCCACGCGGCTAAGGATGAGTGCGAAGTATTGCAAATGATAAACATTTGAACAAGTAAAGCAAAACAACGCTAGAAAGTGTTTGCATTACGGAACATCGATAAAACTCAGTCTAGGAAAAGAACTTAACTCTAGTTGCCAGTCAGAAGAAATGCCTGAAACTGCCTCGAAGCAACAATTATTCTCAGAACTCATCTCACCCCCTAGCCATATGTTGCTCAAAAAGCCTGTGATCAAATTCTTAATTGATCCGTGATTCTACGCTTGAGTTGCCAACCTAATTAAGTTTATTGTCTCAGTATAGGCAAAGCTAGCAGCATTCCTTTTAGCTTAACCTTAGTGTTTGATCAATCTTAGGCAATAATTGGGTTTTACCTATATGGCTAAAGTGTTTCAAGTCGGTGATACTGAAGTTGACTTAGAATCTCTGCCTTCCCTATTGGGCCGCTATCAGTTATTAACCCCTCTATTTAAACAATTAATCATTGACCAAGCGATCGCTAAATTTGACTGTAGTCCTGACGAAAAAGTCAGTGCTGTCGCCGCCTTTTACCAACAGCATCGGTTAGAAACGGAAGCTGAACGCTTAGCTTGGTGCAAAAACCAGCGGATAGCCCCAGCCGACCTAGAAGTTGCCGCTGTTCGCCTATTGCTGATCAATAAGTTTAAGGTTGTCACCTTTGCCCCTAAGGTCGAGTCGTACTTTATTAGCCGCAAGCAGCACCTGGATCGCGTCATTTATTCTCTGATTCGGACAAATGATCAGAACTTGGCTCAAGAGCTATACTTTCGGATTTTAGAAGCGGAAGACTCCTTTGCCGATATTGCTCGCCAGTATTCTCAGGGCGTAGAAGCCAATACGGGCGGTGTGATTGGCCCCACTGCTTTGAGTAAGCCCCATCCTGTGATTGCCAAAGTTCTTTCCGTCAGTCAGCCGGGGCAACTTTGGGCACCCATGCCGCTGGAAAATTGGACAGTGATTCTGCGCTTAGAGCAGTTCATGCCGGCTCAGCTTGATGATTCGATGCGATCGCACCTGATTGATGAGATGTTTGAGCAGTGGCTGCACCAGCAAGTCCAGCAGGTCGAAATGGAGCCTGAGTTGGTTGCTAGCGTCCAGTAACACTTGTTGACGAACAATCCATACTAATCTCAAACTAGCGCTGCGAAGCTCATCTCTTTGAAATGAGCCTCGCAGCGCTAAGAGCATTGCGCGGTATAACATGGTTAAAGCGTATCGCAACTTTCATGAAACCCTTTCCTATTGCCTGTTTGCAAGTTCTCGCTATACCTCCAGAAAACTGACATAACAATGACATACCACTAGCAAACTCACGTCACATCTCCTTTGTAGATTGAGTACATCGAAATTCAAAGGAGAAATGAAATGGAATTTATTCAAGAAGTTGATGAGTTCAGCAACGAGTCGAGAATTGACAGTAAGCCCGCCAAACCTATCAAAATTGTTCAGCAGTTCGATGGTTTTTCTTTCCATCACGAAGCGATCGGTGAGGATCTATTAACTGTGTCTACAATTCAGCCGAAGGACGCGCTGAATAAAGGGACTACTTTCAACAACGCCAATGGTCGCGGTTCTGAGGCATACGATAAACTGATCGGCAACTTTAGCTTAGACAGCTTTAGCAAGCTACGGGGTATGGACATGAAATCAACCGCATACCCTTCAAATTTGGTCAATGACACTCTGATTAACTTTACTGGTGAAATGGGATCACTAGAATCATCTGCAAAGGGGAAAGACGTTGGTGACTCTGAGAGAATTACTTTCGAAGATCCTTCGGATGACAGACCTAGTAGTGTGCCTGGAAGGCTACAGGAAATAATTGATAGTAAGTTTTTTGTTTCATCTTTAGATCGACGTCCGATAAACCAAGATGCCAAGACTTATATCGTAATTCATGGTTTTCAAAATACCATTAACGAGCCTTGGATTAAAGACATGCAGGCGGCTCTACTCAAAAAGGATTCTACTGCCAATGTACTTGCATATGAATGGCCATCTAATCTTTCTGCCGATGAATATGGTACGGCTGCAGCTGGAACTCAAGATGCAGGACTAAGGTTAGCTCACTGGATCAAGGATAAGGGTCTCGATCCTGCCAATGTGGAGCTGATTGGACACAGCTTAGGGGCTCACGTTGCAGGCTATGCAGGCTATGCAATCAATAGTCTCTTTGATAACCGCAAGCATATTAGTCAAATTGTTGGACTCGATCCTGCAGGCCCATTGTTTGAAGATGGAGTCATTTTCAAGAAGCAACTGTTTAGCGGATTAAGCCCTGCCGCAGCCCATAAAGTCATAGCATTTCATACTGATCTTCGTCTTGGGGGAATCAAGAGAGAAGTAGGTCATGTCGATGTCTATGTGAATCTAGCAACTGCTAATCCAGGTGATGGCAAGAGCTCGATGATAACTCGTGATCACAGCTATGCTTACATTCTGTTTATACAATTCCTAGAGGGTAAAAGTTTTACGCAGCCTGATGATTCAAAGGAAGATTTGGATTCTATCCTTAGAAAGAATGGAAGGTTTGATCTACAAACTACGTCACAGCCTATTCTTCCTTATGTTGAAATTTTTCGGCCATATTGTATTGAAGACCTCGGTTCTGAGACTGATGATAAACTTAGCTTAGACAGATTCAACAAGCTGGGGGTTAGTGCTGGGGCTTGTAATGATTCGCTGATCGCGGACAATTTAATCAACTTTCCTCGCGATCAGCGCGTCAGCAGTCAAGGTTCTGAAGCTCAACATTTTGGTAACTCGACGGAGATTTTAGGTTCAGGCTTTCTCAAGAATGTGAGTTGGGAGCAGTTTGCTCCGGTATCTTCACCAGCCCAATTAACGCTGGGAAGTGTTACTCAGTCCAATCCTGTTCTATCTGGATTAGGCGATGCGGTCAATGCAGAAAATCACTATAACTTCCTGAATGTTGGTTCAGAAATTCTCAGTGGCAGTAAGCTTGTTCCCCAGCCAAATTAAGCGCTTCAGCAAATGTTGAACATCAGACCGTCCCAAATTTATGATAATTTGAGGGGTCTGGGCCCTGCCCAGACCCCTCAAATTGTTTTTGCTTGCCAAGCTTGAGAGCAATTCTCAAAATCAGCTCAGTTCTTGTGATCAGTTTAAATGCGACCTAAGCGGTAGGCGCAAAAACTGGAATCGGTTTAAGCAATAATTGTAAAATCATTTGCTAGTAAGCTGTTTGTACTGCTAACTGCCGACCCACTAATGCTGCTGAGGGTGGCAAACTGTCCGCCGACACCTAGACCAGCAATCGCCTGCTTGTTAGCAGCAGCGCTGATCAAACAATCCGGTTTTGGGATGTCCAGACGAGTGAGTGCCTACATATTTTGCACAGCGATCGCCCCTACCAAGGCAAGCATTCCAACTAGCAATAGACGTGGAAGCGATCGCCCTAAGCTTTGGATTAAGTGAACCAAGGGAGGGGTTTAACAGTAGTCATAAAACGATCAGCGGTAGATGAATGATCCGAGACAAACATCAAAACTCCCAAGAAATTGTTCCTTGTACGCTGAAAGGCTGCCCATACTCAACCCGACTCCCAAAATACCCAAACTCAAAATACTCTACGTCAAATAAGTTTTCGAGGTTGAGTCCAATTCTAAATTTATCGCGCTTATAGAAAACTGTGGCATCAGTTCTAAGATAACTTGGGACATCGTAAGTATTGGGTAAATCTCCAGCCCGATCGCCCACAAAAAACAAACCCAAACCAAATCCTAAACCCTTCAAATTACCTTTTTGAATTTCGTAGGTTGTCCACAGATTAAAAGCATGGTTTGGGACATTTTCTAATCGGCTGCCAATATCAAAAGTAGTGTCTTTGCTAATACGGGCATTCGTATACGCATAGCCTGCCAGAATATTCCATCCTGGCAAAATTTCGCCCGTCAAACTCAGTTCAATCCCCCGGCTTTTTTGTTCACCGGTTTGGATTTGAAAATCTTGATCATCGGGATCTGTGACCAAAACGTTGGTACGGGTTAAATCGTACAAAGCCAGCGTTGCGAAAATTCGGTCGTTTAAATCCGCCTTTACCCCAACCTCATATTGATTCCCACGTTCAGGATCAAAGACCGTCTCTGGATTAGCACTACTGCCACTGGTGGGAGTGAATGAACTGATATAGCTGGCATACAGCGAAATAGCGCGGATCGGCTGATAGACAATGCCAATCCGAGGACTGAAGGCACTATCTGACTGGCTACTTTGCGTACCAGTCAGGAAATCTTCATTTCTTTGCTCAACAACATCAAATCGCCCACCTAACAGCAGCTTTACATTTTTTGTGATCGAGATTTGATCTTGAAGATAAATTCCTAGAGAGTCTGTTATTGAAACATCGCTAGATTCAAAAGTAAATGCCCCGGCTGGTTGACCGTAAATAGGGTTAAATATATCAATGGATGCAGCATCGCCAGACGCATATCTTGGTGTTGCGAGTGTAAAACGATACAAATCAACTCCCAATAGAAGCTGATGCTGAATTGAGCCTGTGGAAAACCTACCTACAACATTTGTTGTTAGAGTGTAATTCGTGAAATTTTGGTCATATAGTTCGAAAGTACGACTCATCGTTCGGTTATCGGCATCCAAAATTGCAGGTCTGGTTTGCTCAGCGTAGTAACTCCGAAAACCATACCGAAACGCATTGGTCAAAGACCAATAATCGTTGAATTTATGTTCTAGTTTATACCCAGCTCTTACAGTTGTCCCCTCTATTTGATCGGTCGGTTCAGTCAAGTTGCGATTACGGGGGAGTTTACCGTTCGGGTTTGCAAATATAGTACCTACAGTCGGTAGACCAAATCCGATCCCATCATCTCTAGACTCGATGTAGTCTACGCCTAAAGTTAGCTTGGTTTTTTGGCCAATCGCCAGACTGACGACGGGAGATAGACCGAAGCTTTGACTATTATAAAAATCAACAAAACTTCCTGAGTTTCGATAGGCGACATTGAGACGATATAGAGCCGTTTTTGAGTCATCTAATGGCCCAGAGAGATCAACCGCACCTCTGTAGAAACGATAGCTGCCGACGGTGGCATCAATTCCATAGAAAGGTTCGCTCAAGGGAGGTTTAGTGACGATGTTGATGCTTCCGCCCGGATTACCCAAGCCAAACAGCACGGACGCGGGGCCTTTGAGGACTTCAATTCGCTCCACGCCAGCCAGCTCAACCGAATCTCCAACCCCAGGATCAGGTAAACCATCCCGGAGCACATTATTATTCGATACTCCAAATCCGCGAATTTTGTAGTAAACGGCTGCACCAGCCGAAAATTCTGGAGTGACGCCTGCAACATTTCTGAGCGCATCATCTAAGCGGTAAGCCTGCTGTTCGCGCAGCACTTCTTGAGGCACAATTTGAATCGATTGGGGAATGTCTCGCAGCGGCGTATCGGTTCTGGTGGCAAGGCTGGTATCCGGGACGAAATAGCCTGTGTCTTGCTGCCCAGTCACGACGATTTCCTCCTCCGGTTCGTCCGCTGCCGGGTTGAGGCTGTAGGCCAGTTCTCCTGTTTGCAGGGTTACTTCTGTCGTGGGCAGTGTATTTTTTCCTGTGACGCTGACTCGAATAGTGTTCGCATCCTGCTGTACCACCTGCACTGTTGCAATATCTGGCGTTGGATTTTCGGCGGTGAAAGCTTGAGCATTGGGCAACGTCAACACCGCATTGGGAATGTCCGCAACTAGGCTGTTGCCCTCAGTTCTAAATTTGCTGGCATCGATTTGTAAAGACTTGCCATCTTGGGTTTCCAAAAGGATTTCCAGACTTGTTTCTGTAGAGCTGAGTTGAATGTCAGTTACCTGCACTGTTGTGGCTTCTATTTGAGCAATCCACTCTTGCACCGTTGTAGCAGCCTTGGGGCTTATTACCTCTGGCAGGGTGGGTAGCCTCACGACTTGAGATTCCCTCACAGGCTGTAGCTGATCTTGCTGGTAGCACTCCTCTGCTTGGCAAAAGGAAAGATTTGGAGGGACTTCTGCTGCAACGGCTGACACTCTCAATATCGAAAAAAAGCCTGTTGTCAGCACCAGTAATCGTTGCCAAATTGCCATCACTCACACCAAGCTTGAGAATCTTTCTTAAGAAGATTACCAAGCTACTGGCTGCTTCTGAAAGCGATTTTTACGGTTTGCGGTACTTTTTTTAACGCTAGAGGAACTTTTTGGTTTGCATCTGGTAGCGTTTTGGGGTTACACCAAACTTTTTCCGAAATACTTCGGCAAAGTGGCTACCATTGACAAACCCAACTGAACTAGCGACTTCTGCAATCTGGATTTCCTGATTTTCCAATAGCTGTTGTGCCTGTCTAAGCCGATAGTCCCGTAGGTAGCTAAATACAGGCTGACCAAAGCAGATCCGAAATCCTTCTTTTAAAGTGCGGCTATTTAAGCCGACCAACTGTGCGAGTTCCATAATTGAGGGTGGATTCTCTAGCCGTTGCAGAAGCAGATGACGCGCCTGATAAATCCGATCTACGACATCCGGCTTCAATGCCGCAAATTTTGGGTCGCCATCATGAATTTCAGTTTCCTGTGCAACTAGCAACCCTATCAGTTCTAGAGCTTTTCCTTCCAGGTAGAGTCGCTTGGCAACACCCCGGTAAGCGCAGCCCAAAATTTGCCGTGCCGTTCTTTGCATCGCTAAAGTGGCGGTTTCAGACCGAGCGTAATAGAGTTGGTCAACCGGGCGGATCAGCGATCGCACTTCGGTTGGCAGTTCGCCATTCTGATCCTGGACAAAAGCTCGAAACGTTTCTAGCTGCATATTGACAATCACTTCTAGAAACGGCTGCTGTGGCAGTGTGTCCGATGTTCGCTGTGGCGCTAAACCGATGCCGGTGATGCTAAACTTACCGCCTTCAACCGCTGTGTAGCCATCTGCATGATCTCCCGAAAAGTGAAAGTGATAGCTGAGCCAATCTTGGGGTTCTTCAGGGTCAAGGATGATCATCAGATCGTGCAGTCGCAAATCTCCAATCATGACTTCTAATCCCGCTCGCAATTGAATCGTTCGCCAGTAGCCTTGCCCAAGCAAGGTTGGATAGCTGTAGACGACATCAAGTTGATCAGTCGGGTCAGGGTAGTGTGACTGGATTGCTGGTTCTTGAAATAAATCGCTGAAGGCTTGTTGAGAGAGGGTGATGGACATAATCTAGTGCTTCACCCCAGCCGTCACCTTTGCTTTGCGCTGTCCTCCCTTTTTGACCCGGCGGCGATGCAACCACATCACCAGACCTGTCACCATTAGCACTGTCGGAGCAAGTCCCACAAACACATACAAAATTCGGGACGGAATGCCCCAAAAGGTGCCAAAGTGCAGTGGCCCAAACTGGTTCAGAATTGCTTCAGCGCGGGAGGGCTTGAGTCCATCGCTCACCTGCACCACCTCACCCGTAAACTGATCGAGCGCCACCGAGGTATTGCCCCACTTATTGCTTTCTTGGGCTTGCCGTTTACCGACCCGAAAGGGTTCCTCTGATTTTTCAGGAAACGAAACGTAGGTGGTGGTGGCATTTGGAACAGCCGCATCAGCCCGTTGCAGCAAATCAGCAATGCGTAGCGGTGGCTGGCCGGCGATCGGTTTAGAAACAGGCTCCGCAGGTTTAGGCGTTAAGGTCAAGCCATAGATTGCTGCTTCGACATTGGCTTGTGGGACATTCCAGACAAACCCGGTCAACCCAATTAAAGCCAGAAAAACAGCGGTGAAAATTCCAGCTACTTTGTGAATGTCAAAGTTGGTGCGTTTGATATGGGCATTTTTCCACTTGATCTTGAACCCGGCGATCAGTTTGCGCCAACCTGGCCAGAGAACAATTCCGGTCACGCTAAGCATGACTGTGAGGAGGGCAACAATGCCCATGATTAGCAAACCCGTATCGCCTGCCAACAGCTTGTAGTGCAGGTCATAAATCATCCCGACCCAACTGGTTTCCCACTGGCGATCGCCCATTATCAGCCCCGTGTAGGGATTGACAAACACTTGCCAGTGCTGGTCGCTAGGAGCATGTAGCCAGACCAGATAGGGATGATTGGCCTGGTCTGGAGGGCTAATACTGGCAAGAGTTAAACCCTTAGCCGCGTAGGCAGCTTTTACAGTATTGGTGATCGCAGGCATCGCCACCTGCTGGAGGGTGGGCACAATCTGACCGAACCGCTGGGTTAGCACCGCCTGATCAATTTCGTGCCAAAACACCAGGATGCTACCCGTCAATCCAGCAATGCAAAGCAGAACTCCACCAACCAAACCCAGCCAGCGGTGAAGGTGAAAGGCAGTATTGCGAAAAATTTTAGTATTCATGACAGGCCTTTTGTTGCGGCAAAGTTCTGTAACCTCGAAAACAAGGTCAAGTTAGTCTTACCCATCTTAAAACCAAATGAGAATAGATCCTGTTAAAAAGTTTATTCTTTGGCCTTCTTGCTCTTCACATTCCTGATCGGTAACTATTTGATCACACTCCATTGGGTGACGGGAGCCATTGCCTTCCAGCCTAAAAACTTGCCAATTGGCTCTGCTTAGGCAGCCAGCGTGACTGCTCGAATTTCGCGCTTAGTTACTTGCTCGTCGTGGTGGTAAGCCGCATCCGGCAGACCAGCCAAGCGGAAGAGGGCAGGAATCGAGAGGTCAGCCGGACAGGCGATCGCGATTGTGTTCAAATCTGCGACATTAGTTGTTTGCCAGCGAGCAGCAGTGTCGGTAATGATCCGTTCCTGTTCTCCACCCATTCGTTCCAGGACAGTGCTCTGAGCATGACCAAACCCTTAACTGAAGCCAAAAATCTCAATTGCTGATCAGCTATATTGAGAGCAGAGTAACCGGAGAATCGCGCCATGGTTCGCCTTGATACTGATCTGCCCTTAGTTGGTGAGGATATTCCTGACGAAGTCAAGTTGCCTCCCACCCATTTGTATAGCGATGAGCCGCCCTTGGAAACTGACTGGCACCGTGAACAGATTGACTTGTTGATTCGTCTGCTCAAGTATTGGTGGCGTGACCGCCCAGACTTTTATATCTCTGGCAACCTCACCGTCTACTACAACGAACAGCAGCTCAAACAGCGCGACTTTCGTGGGCCTGATGTATTTGTGGTGCTAGGAACGGAGAAGCGCGATGGTCTTCGACCGACCGTAGGTCATCGCCGCAGTTGGACAATCTGGTCAGAAGGAGGGAAATATCCAAATCTGGTCATTGAACTCCTGTCAAGTTCAACGGCAACCATAGACCGAGGCAAAAAGAAAGACCTGTATCAAGACGTGTGGCGGGTGCCTAATTATTTCTGGTTTCATCCAGAAACACTTGAGTTTGCGGGGTTTGATCTGGTGAATAGTCAGTATCAGGCGATCACTCCTACAGAGGCAGGTTGGCTGTGGAGTGACCAACTAGAGCTATATTTGGGCATTTATGAGCGACAATTGCGCTGGTTTAGCACCGAAGGACAGCTTATTCCGTTGCCAGAAGAGGCAGAGCGACTAGCGAAAGAGCAAGCGCAGCAGGCTGAACAGCAAGCAAAACAGCGGGCAGAACGGTTAGAAGAACTGTTACGATCGCAGGGTATCGATCCTGATCAACTCTCCAACTTGTAATCGAAACTGCGATCGCCCGACAGCGGGCGTGATAGATGAGGGGAGTGGCAAGTATGATTCATTCATAGATTGCCACTCCCCTGTACAACAGGAACTCTTTTGTTGAAGGGAAAAACAGCCGATGTCATTCTGAGGGTTCACGGGTTGTAACGCTCGATGCCCTGTCGTTCTGAGCCTTCATGTAAGAGCGCAAAATTGCATTAATACGAGTCTGATAGCCTTTCCCTTGATCTTTTAGCCATGCCAACACATCGGCATCAAGCCGGATGGTAATAGTGGGCTTGCGCTGGGGCAAAACGACCGTAGCGTTTCGCCAGAAATCCTTATCGGTGGGAATGATGTCTGGATCGCCTGAGACGGCAGCGCGGATATCCGCATCGCTCATGTGGCGCAGGCGTTCCCAGTCCGTTGCGGGTTGTTCATTGGGCAATGTTTTGCCAGTAGGCTCGTCGTTCATGAGGTTCCGACCTCCATGCTGAAATGATCCGTCTCTCGTTATTGTCTCTATCGGTGTAAATCACCGTAATCTCCAGACCGTTCACCAGACCAACGGCATAGATGCGAGTTTCGCCATAGTCGAACCGGCTGTCTTCCCGTTCAAGGGTTTCCCCATCAAATATTCGCTTTGCGTCCTCGAAAGAAATGCCGTGGCGTTCGATGTTGCCAAGATTCTTATCTTTGTCCCAAGTGTATCTCATTGACTGTATTTACACAAGGTAAATATCAAGCTGTGACTTTTCAGGATACCCCCTTTAAGACATCTCTACTCGTTGAACGGGACATTTCCATCCGCCTCACAGCTCACCCTCAACAAAATGTCTTCTTTTGTCGAATATTCTTAAACTCGTGGACATTTGATAAGGGTTTCAGGGGTGTCACCTAGGGCTAACTCTCGACAAAACGATGAGCAATAGCTACGCACCAAGAGTACGCGAACACCTAACCAGCCGCGAGGGGGAACGACTAGGACTGAAATGGTTGCCAAGGTAAAAGGCTGAGCTGATTAGCCCTTATTTAACTACGCTCCATTGGGTGACAGGGGCCATTGCTTTCCAGCCTAAGAACTTGCCGATCGGTTCTGTCCGCTGAATGGCAATTCGGGTCAACTCTCCGCCGAGCTTGCTCTGCCACTCCAATAACACCTGCTCGCTTTCAACCGTTACCGCATTCGCTACAAACCGTCCACTTGGTCGCAAGGCTTGCCAGCAGGTTTCTAAAAGATCTGGTGTAGTTAGACCGCCACCGACAAAAATCGCATCGGGTTGAGGTAAGTTGTGTAACGCTTCTGGTGCTTGACCAGGAATGATTTTTAGGTTTGGTACACCGAGGGCGATCGCATTTTCAGCGATTAAACTCAATCGGGACGGGTGCTGTTCAATCGCTATCGCTCGGCAGCGGGAATGGCTGCGCATCCACTCAATCCCAATCGAGCCACAGCCCGCCCCGACATCCCACAGCAGTTGTCCCGGCAGTGGAGCCAAGGCAGCCAGCGTGACTGCTCGAATTTCGCGCTTAGTCAGTTGCCCGTCATGATGGTAGGCCGCATCCGGCAGACCAGCCAAGCGGGAAAGTGCAGGCCCAGAGGAGTCAGCCGGACAGGCGATCGCGATTGTGTTCAAATCCGCGACATCAGTGGCTTGCCAGCGAGCAGCAGTGTCTGTAAGGATCTGTTCCTGTTCTCCACCCATCCGTTCCAGGACGGTGATCTGAGCATGACCAAACCCTTTTTCAACCAAGACGTTAGCCACAATCGCTGGAGTTTTGCCACTCTCGCTCAGCACCAGCAACCGCGCGCCAGGATAGAGCACAGCGTTAATGAGAGCCGGATCGCGACCACAGAGGCTGAGGGTTTCAACTTCGGTCAGTGACCAACCTAAACGGGCGCAAGCGAGGCTAAAGGCAGACGGGGCAGGCACAATTGTCATCTCGGCGATCGCGATTTGGCGCAGCAGTGTCACCCCAACTCCGTAACAGAGCGGATCGCCGCTGGCCAAGACGCAAACTGCCTGTCCGCGCCGCTGGATAATGGCTTGAATCGAGGTTTCAATCGGTGATGCCCAAATCAACTTTTCGCGGCGGTCATCCGGGGGCAACATCGCTAAATGGCGATCGCCCCCTACAATTACGACCGCCTGCTCAACTAAAGAACGAGCAACTGGACTCAAACCTGCCAGTCCGTCCTCGCCAATTCCCACTACTGAGAGCCATTTTTGCATCTAGGGCTGTATCGGTTTGCTGTCACTGTCGGGCAGGGAAAGGTCAATATCCGTTAGGTACGAGAGGGTCATGGCAGTTTACCCTAGATTTCGGTGCTTTTATGCTGCGCGATCGCGTAGCTCCAAAGCTTTGTATTACCCAGCGCCAACAATTACAGCAATCCTCGATAGCGAATAAAAATCAACACAACTGCCCACGACCCCAAAGCAACCTTGATCGCCACCAGAATATTCAGAATCGGGATCATGCCGCCGCTGATCAACTCGCCCATTTCACCGTGGGGTAGCTCCCCACCAGACAGGGTGAGGATGGACAGGACGATAAACACCAGCACCGAAACCTTCTCCCAGGTGGCGGCGTGCCAGCGTTTGTAGATCTGCTGCATCCACTCTGGCGAAGACGTTATGGCCACTAGCCCGATCGCTGTGCCACCTGCTACCCCGGCCGCAAAGCCACCGCCTGGACTCAGGTGCCCCCGAATTGCCAGTTCGATGCCGACTAGGGCAGATATAGTCGCGCCCAGTCGCGCCAGCAAAATTGAAGACTGATCGGTAAATTGATTGATTTTGCTGGATGGGCGCTCATTGGCCAGCAGAAAATTAGCGCCCATGATGGCGATCGTAAACACGATCACTTCAAACATGGTGTCGTAGAGCCGATTGCGGAGAATAATCCCCGACACGACATTCGGGACACCACTATCTTGCTGAATCGCGGCTACGATTGAGAACGGTAAGCTAGGCGACGGATTTGAAATCAGCAGCATTTTAATGTAAAAAGCCAGCCCAGCGGCAATGTAGACCCATTTCATAACTGTGCCTCCCCAGGATTGGATGGACTGGCATAACTAACGGTAGTTGTGGAGGCGACAAGTTCAGGCTGCATAATTTCATAGAGTCGGCGCAGTCGAGTTGTTGTCTGATAGGGGGAAGATGAATTTGCCTCAGCCAACGCTTCTGGATCTGTGGATGGAATGCAGGTGGCATGAACCTCTTTATCAATCAATGCCTGCTGCAAGTCCGATCGCTGTTGGTAAGGAACTAACTCAACTCGCATCTGGCGTTTGCCAAAAATGGTTTGCAGATCGGCCACCAGTTGCTTAAACTGGTTTGCCTGCGGGGTATCTTGATTCTTTCCGGTTGGTGTCGCATTGTCTGCTAACACGCCTAGGCGCAAGACCAGGGACGATCGTACCGCCACAGCATAGAGGGTAATTGCTAAAAGGGTTCCGACCAGAGCTTCGGTCAGAGCCACGTCTGCTGCCCCTAAAATCGTATAGACCAGCGCTGCGATCGCGCCTAAAATTCCTCGCATTACTAGAGCACGGTAAGGATTAGTCTGTAAAATCACCATTGCCGCCGCCAAGGGCAACAAGGCAGTAATCAAAAAGATGTAGCTATCCATTGTTGTTGCTCTCGCTACTTGTTAGATCAACACTTGTTAGCTTGATACTGCTACTGGAGCAATAAGCCAGCACATAGCCCAGCATCGTATTCCACAGCGCCAAAGATAGGATGGCCAGCAACAGCAAGGGCCACTCTCGCGGTCGTCTCAGCAGCAGCCCAAAGATGATCGCGATCGAACCGAGGGTATCTGATACCGAAAGATTGTGCAGTTTGAATAGCACCGATCGCTTGCCCAGCAGAGAACAAGTGCCCCAAAACCAGAATATTAGACCGATCCCAAGACAGGGATAGCTTAAATAAGTCAGTAGGATAGTCATACCTCACCTAGCCGTTTGAGAAGATGAGCCAGCAGCATAAACCCAGCATTGCCAACCGTGAGGATAATCACCCCGACGACGCCAATCATCCAATCGTCTCGGAGGACAGACACCAGGAGCATAAGGATTGCTGCTTTGGTGGAGACACTGGAAAAAGCCAGCATGGTTTGCCAAATATCCTCTGCTTTCCAGGCGGCATAGAGCGGTATCAGCAATGCCACAAGCATCGCCATTAGCACCAAGGTTAAAATCATCTCGGTTGCCTCCGCCGCAAATGATGGACTTTGTACCAGCCCGCTGGATCGTATTTCAAAACCGTGGTTTTGGGAGTAAAGGTAATCAGGAAGATATCTAGAAAGATTAGTCCTGGCGATCGCTGCTTGCTGACCCGCTCCATGACAATTTCTTCCTGAAGATGGGGGCGAAGCATCAGTTCAATTGCCTCCTGATAGGCTTGCGGAATTGAGAGCATGATTCTTCCCAACCCCTTGAGCAAGTCTTGGAACCGTTCTAGCGAGGTGGAACCACGCGGCAACAGCAGAGCAATGCTAATCCCGATCACGATGTTTGCCAAACTGAAATTGGCCGTTAGCAAAAACCAGATCACCAACCTTAAGATGATGTGCCCAATCATGCGAGTACCATCCAGAACAGTAAAATCAAGCTCAAAATCATCATGCCGATCAGATGCTCAAATTGCTCAAGCAGGCGCGGTAGTTTGACGGCAAGCTGCCGGAAAACCAGCCAGTACGCAAGCCAGCCAAGGGCGATCGTGGCCAGGGGTTTAGCAATATTCTCAACGCTATAGGCTTTGTAGTAGACAACATTGGCACCAAAAAGCCCCCCCAATAACAGCACCATGGCAGCCCAGAATCCCCAGGTTAGGGCAGGTCGCTGATCTTCAGCCAGAGTTTTGTGGGGTAGAAAGATGAATTTCGCGAACAAAATCGCTGTTCCCAAGGCTGCTACATTCATGCCGATTACCTGCCAGGGAACCAAATTTTTCATCGTCAAGATTTTGGCCCCAAACCCAGACAACAAAGGAAAGCCGGAGATTGAAAAGCTAGCAATTACGAGGGCAATCCAAAGCGGCCTATGAATCGGCTGGTGTTGCAGTTCCTGCAAGCTGCGGCTCGGTAACAGCCCGGCAATCAGAAACAGGGCTGATTTGACCAACCCGTGGGTGAGGGCATAAAAACCGCTGACTTCCGGTGCCGCCAAGATAAACCCCAATTGGGAAACCGTGCTAAAGGCTAGGATTCGCTTTGTATCTTTCTCAAAGACGCCATAAACCACGCCTAGCAGAGCAGTGCCGACCCCAAAAATGCGGACAATTGGATCAATCTCCGGCAGCAGCAGCGCACAGCGTACTAACGGCAAAACCCCGGCTTTGACAACGACGCCGGACATCAAAGCTGAAACGGGCGACTCAGACTCAGAATGGGTGAGAGGTAGCCACAGTCCTAAGACAAAAATTCCACCCTTGGCCAGTAGCCCCATCAAGATCAGGGCGATCGCTTCTGGCGGTGCCCCCCGCAACCCAGCAAAATCAAATGAGTGATCGGCTTTATAGACCAGCACCGCGCCGACCAAATAAAATAGCATCGCCACATTGCTGACAAATAGGTAGCGCAGTCCCACCCAAATCGAGCGATCGCTGCGGGGATAGGCAATCAGCAAAAACGCGGCAATACTGAGAACTTCTAGGGCCACGTAGAGGCTAATAAAGTCTGCACAGGCAAAGGCAGCATTGACGCTGCCATGCAAAATTAGCGTCTGGGCAAAGAAAAAAGGAGTCTTATCGCTGCGCCAGCAGTAGAAAATGACGGCTGCTGTCACCAAGGCATTGGTCAAGATAAAAAAGCCAGTCAGCGGGTCGAGCACTAAGCTGACGCCGAAGTGATCGAGCAATCTCAAGTTGAGAGGGGTCTGTGCCACAAAGAGTTGAACGGCAAAGGCCGCAGAAGCCAGCGCTCCTAGCAGGCCCAAATATCGATCCAACTTCGGCAACAGGTAAATCAGGAAGCCGATCAAAAACGGAAACCCAATCCAGAGCAGCGTCAAGGTCGTCATGGAGTATTGCTTTTCTCAATTTCACTACTTTCTAGGGTTGGATTATCCCGTGAGAGCTTGATGACTCCAACCAGCATCAGGGCTTGAATCGAAAAGCCAATCACGATCGCTGTCAAGATGACGGCTTGCGGCACCGGATCGGCATAGGCAAGGGGTTGATTCTTGTAAACAATCGGAGTGAACAATCCCGTCCGGGCAGCGATCACCACGTAGTAGGCGATGACTCCTGTGCTCATCACATCCATCGAGATAATTTTCATCACCAGGTTTTGTTTAAGCAGAATGCCAAAGAACCCGCACAATATGGTTGCAAACACAAAAGCTTCTAGCACAGCAATTTTTCCTTGATCGTGTTCAACTCGCGCATTAATTCGTCATGCGGTAGACGGAGATCGCTGTATTAATTAAATCTCAATTTATTTCATAGATTTTTATCAATAGCAAATGGGATTTAGATCTAAAGACATTATTCTTCATTCTGCGCATTCAGGCTATCCCTTTACTGATTAAATCAAGTCCAATCGGTTGACCCAAAAACTTAAAGACTTTAAGAATCATGGGGCGATCGCAGGATTGAAAAACCAATGTGCTAGGGTTTGAGAACCTGAAGCTGGGAAACTCTGGTGTAATTCCAGGACTGTGCCGCAACTGTAAAGAGGTCTCTCAAGTCAGAATGCCAGTTTCAGATGCGTCTGCTCGACGTTGCTCTCGTTTTAAATCCCCACGTTGCATGGGGAAGCAGCCATGATTTTGTCCGTGCGATCGCCCGACCCCACTGTTCTCACTCCGCCCAATCCCTGCCCCGGCTTGTTCTACACCACCGCCGCCCAAGATGGGTATTTAATCAGAATTCGAGTGCCGGGCGGGCTATTGACCAGCCAACAGTGCCGCGTCTTGGTTGGAGTCAGCGATCCATTAGGGAATGGGGCGATCGATGTCACAAACCGAGCCAACCTGCAAATTCGGGGGCTGGCTGAGCCGCTACCAGATCTGCTGTTGTCGCAGTTGCAGCAAGTCAAGCTGGCTGCCCCGTTCAGCCAAGTTGATCATCTCCGCAACATCATGGCCAGCCCGCTGGCGGGGATTGATCCAGCCCAACTGATGGATACCCGGCCGCTAGTCAGGGACTTAGATCAATATCTGTCTAGCCAGCCTGCACTAGCGGGTCTGCCTGCCAAGTTTAGTGTTGGGATTGACGGGGGGGAACAGGTTTCGATCCGTCAGCAGCCAAATGATGTCCGCTTGAGTGCGGTTCAGGTTGACGGCGAAGCAGAAGCTTATTTTCAGCTCAGTCTGCCAAATAGAGCCGAGCCAATTCTACTCAAATCGAGTCACGCTGTTGCTGCTGTGGCGGCGATCGCCCAAGCTTACCGCAAGTCCTTGGAGCCAGGTAGCAAATCCCGCTTGAAACAGGTGATGCAAACGTTGGGTAGCCAAGCCTTTCTGGAACGTGTCCAAGCCGATCTTTCGTTTCCATTTCTGTATAACGCTGCTTCTCGATCTCCTAGCTCTGCCAATTTTGTCGCTCCGATTGGAATTTTTCCGCAGGCTCAAGTCGGTCGATTTGCGCTTGGAATTGCCCTGCCGCTGGGCCGATTGCAGGTTGTTCAGCTTCAGCAGATAGTAAACTTGGCAGATGGTTATGGCAGTGGATCACTGCGGCTGACGCCTTGGCGTAGCTTGATCTTGACTGATATTGCTAAGGCTGATTTACCGAGGGTACAGCAGCAAGTGGAGGAGCTAGGGTTATCGACCGCAAAAACTAGCATTTGGAGCGGACTGATTGCCTGCTCTGGCACAACCGGCTGTGCGTCATCATTGACTGATACCCAGACCGATGCTAAGGCGATCGCGGCTGAGCTGGATCGACTAGACTCACCCTTGACCATCCATTTCAGCGGTTGCCCTAAATCTTGCGCTCACCACGGCAGCAGCGATCTTACCCTGGTTGGCGCAGCCAGCAATCACTATCACCTCTACATTGGTGGTCTCGAATCTCCGTTCGGACGACAGCTTGCAATCAATCTCTCCCCGGCTGACCTGCCAGCCAAAATCAATCAATTACTGGCCGTTTATCAGAAGCAGCGCTCCCATTCCAGTCAATCTTTCCGCGAATTTGTCGATCGCTACTCCCTGGCTCAACTGCAAGCTTGGCTGGAGGGTCGCTGAATGCTGGATTACATTCGGGATGGAAATGAAATTTACCGCCAGTCGTTTGGGATTATTCGGGCCGAGGCTGAGCTAGCCAATGTGCCCCCTGATTTGGTGACAGTGGCAGTCCGACTGATTCACACCTGCGGCATGACCGATATTGTCCAGGACTTGGTAGCTTCAGCCCAGGCTGCCCAGATCGGTCGCGCCGCCTTAGCAGCAGGCTGTCCGATTTTGTGCGATTCGCAAATGGTGGCAGAGGGGATCACCCGCCGTCGCTTACCGGCGGAGAATCAGATTATCTGTACGCTGAATCAGCCAGAAGTTCCAGCCTTAGCTGAAAAAATCGGTAACACCCGTTCGGCAGCAGCCTTGGAGCTATGGCGACCCCAGATTGAAGGGGCGGTGGTGGCGATCGGCAATGCTCCAACTGCCCTGTTTCGACTCTTGGAGTTACTTGATCAAGGCGTGGCGAAACCGGCCCTGATTTTGGGTTTTCCGGTCGGGTTTGTCGGGGCAGCAGAGTCGAAAGCAGCCTTGGCCGCCGACAGCCGGGGCGTGCCGTTTATTACCCTGCACGGGCGGCGGGGTGGCAGCGCTCTGGCAGCAGCAGCGGTGAATGCCTTGGCTAAAGAAGCAGAGCTTTAGGCGTAACTCAAAATTTAAACTGGAGATCGTTAAATGAATCATCAAAACTCAGATCAAATCACAACTGAAACCAAGCATCGCTCCACGGGTCGGCTGTACGGGATTGGTGTCGGGCCCGGTGATCCTGAACTGTTGACCTTAAAAGCATTTCGGCTGCTGCAAGCGGCGCCTGTGGTCGCTTACCCCGTTTCGGATGGCGGCAAAAGCTTATCGCGATCGATTGTGGCTGGCTATTTGCGCCCTGACCAAATTGAAGTGCCGCTTTGGTATCCGTTCAAGTTAGAGCAATCGTCTCAGCCTTACTATGATGAAGCAGCCGAGAAGCTGGCAGCCCATTTGAACGCCGGACAGGACGTGGTGGTACTCTGCGAGGGCGATCCGTTTTTCTACGGCACGTTTATGTATTTGTATACGCGATTATGCGATCGCTTTCCCACCGAGGTCGTATCCGGCGTGTCCTGTGTGATGGCGAATGCGGCTCAGTTGGGCACTCCCCTCACGTACCGCAATGATGTCTTCATGGTGATACCAGCGATTTTGCCAGCGGCAGTGCTGTCTCAAAAGCTAGCGGTTGCTGATGCGGCAATTATTCTCAAGCTGGGCAAGCACTTTGCCAAGGTCTATGCGCTGCTTCAGGAGCTTGGCTTGGCGGAGCGCGCCCGCTACATTGAACGCGCTACTATGCCCAACCAAAGAATTATCCCCATTCACGACGTTGACCCGGAAACTGTTCCTTACTTCGCATTAATTTCAATTCCTAGCCAGTGGCAACCCTAACCTGCGATGTACTCAACACAGCCTCGTCAACCCAGCACCTGTGAATTCCGGAAACTGTGGTTCAAAAGGTCGTATGACGTTGGTTCGAAAAAGTGGCCAATTCCCAAGAGTCAACGCCTGAAGAGGCACACCAACGCGCAGAACAGGAACGGCAGGCCAAACAGCGGCTGGAAAACTATTTGCGATCGCAGAGAATTAACCCCCGTCAACTGCCAGAATGAACCTCTATCAAACTCTTTTACAACCTTTGGTGTTTAATCGCTTAAACGCTGATCCAGAAGCCGTTCACCAACAGTTGATCCGCACCTGCGCTTGGATTGACCGCCACGGCGATCGCTTCCCAGCCGCTTTCCTCAAACAGCAACTAAGGCAGCAGTTAACTCTGGAAACACCGCAATTGCAGCAGCAACTTTGGGGCTTAGAGTTTCCTAATCCAGTCGGTCTAGCGGCTGGGTTTGACAAAGATGGCGTGGCGGCTGGGCTATGGGCCAGTTTTGGGTTTGGGTTTGCGGAAGTTGGCACCGTCACCGCTCAAGCTCAACCGGGCAATCCCCGTCCGCGTCTGTTTCGGTTGCCGCTAGATCGGGCGGCAATTAATCGGATGGGATTTAATAACCAGGGGGCAGCCGCAATGGCAGCCACCTTAAAAGCGAGAAACACTCAGTCAGTGCCACTGGGCATTAACTTAGGCAAGTCCAAAATTACACCCTTAGAGCAGGCAGTAGAAGATTACCTGAGTAGCTTTCAGCTCCTGCAAGACTGGGGAGACTACTTTGTTGTCAACGTCAGTTCACCGAATACGCCGGGGCTGCGATCTCTGCAAACGGAAGCCCAACTGGCGCCGATTTTAGCGGCGTTGAGCCAAGCCAACCAGGCGCGCAAACCGCTGCTGGTCAAAATTGCCCCTGATTTAGAATGGGCGGAAATTGCGGCAATTGTTGATTTAGCCCAAAAGTATGATTTAGCTGGCATCATTGCCACTAATACAACGATCGCCCGCAGTGGGCTGAAAACCAAAATCATCGTGCAAACTGGGCAGGCGGTAGCGGATGAAGCGGGTGGGCTGAGCGGTGCCCCTTTACAGCAGCGATCGACGGAAGTGATTCGGTTTATCTACCAGCAAACCCAAGGGCAACTGCCAATTATTGGCGTGGGCGGAATTTTTACTGCCGCCGATGCTTGGGCAAAAATCGCGGCGGGAGCCAGCCTAATTCAGGTTTACACTGGCTGGGTTTACGAGGGCCCTTGGATGGTACGCCAGATTCTACAAGGGTTACAATTTCGGTTAGCAGAACGGGGAATCAAGAGTCTGCAAGAGGCGATCGGCACCGCCCTAACCTAAGTCAGCCAGTGTGTCTATGGCTGCCCAGTTGAAACCAGACCAGACTTGGGTTTGACGGCGATCAGGGTAAGGTTTTCAGCCGTGCCTAAGGTTTGATACTTGCTTGAATCAAGCTGTTTCAGCGTCGCTGGATCTACTAGCAAATAGGGTTTAGCCGGAGAGAGCGGCTGGAGTTCAGTTGGTTTAACCGCAACAACAGGACGCTGGCTGTAGAAATCGAGGCTGGGCCGGCTGTAGGCAAAGGAAGTATAAACCGTTGTATTGGCTGGCGTGTGGGCTTTAATTAATTGAGCAACCGGCTTGACGGCGAAAGCCTCATTTAGCTCCCAGAGCCAGACGTTTGAGCTAACAAAGATTGCCAAGCTGAGATAGGTGCCGCCCAGGAGAACCCAAACAAACTGCCGATCGCTCTTGTAGGTCAAATAAGCAGATGTCCCCATCGTCAGAAATAAAACAATTCCTAGCCCAAACAAGAGCGGACGGGTTTCTAGCCAAGCGATCGCTGTGCCGCCAACCAACCCAACCAGGGCCAGCAACAGCAGCAGACCGCTCCAGGCGATCGGGTAGGCCCGCTTCCGAGTCCGAGTAAAAGTATCTTGCGCTAGCGCCAACTGTGCGCCCACGGCTAGGGCCAAGAATGGATAAACTGGCAAAACGTACCAGGGCAGCTTGGTGGTCATGACAGAAATAATCCCCAGAAATCCGACCGTTCCAACCAGAATCAGCGTGCCCCAAGCTGTTTGACGCTGTTGCCAACTTAGCCATAGTCCGCCAGGTAAGAAAATTGCCCAGGGCCAATAGTACTCAATGATTTCTTTTAAGTACATCCAAGGGGGGGCTGTATTGCCATCGACTGCACTCCAAACCCGGTCAAAGGACTGGTTTAAGAAGTGAATTCGCCAAAACTCGCCCCCATACTGAAGTCCTTGGGCCAAATACCAGGCCACGACCGGAGCCAGCCCCAAAACTGCCCCCAGCCATAGATAGGGATTGAAGAAGATTTTGAGTTCTCCCTGTAAAACCATAAAGACAACGGCGATCGCTCCTAGCAGCAGCCCCAAAATGCCCTTAGTCATCAGAATCAGCCCCAAGCTGATGCCAGCCCCAATCGCCCACAGCGGCGATCGGCGTGCTTTGAGCAAACACAGCAACATCAGCAAGAAAAAGCTAATCGTACAGCCATCCATCATCGCTAGGCGACCGTGGCGCAGCACCGGCAAGCAGGTCAGATAGACCAAGGCGCTCAACAGGGCCGGCGATCGCTGCGTAAACAGTTGCCGACCGACCGCATAGAGCAGAGGCACCGCCATGGCGCTAATCATGGCCAAGGGTAAGCGGCTACTCCATTCGCTCACCCCGATTAGGGTATAGCTACTGGCAATCAGCCAGAGGGCTAAGGGGGGTTTGAACTCAAAGGGTTGCCCGGCTAGGGTAGGGTGTAACCAGTTGCCCGATTGAACCATTTCGCGGGCGACAATCCCGTAGGTGCCTTCATCCCAATCGCGCAGGGGTAAGCCACCCAGGTTGAGGCAGTACAAAATCAAGGCAGCGAGACCCAAAACAGCCAGCGTTGAGCCTTCCGCATTCCGCGATCGAGGAGGACTAACCATCGTCCGGTTTAAAAGTTGCATCAAGTTCACCTGATTAAGCATCGTTTATTTTGCATACCCTCGCTAGAGGCAAAGCTGCAAAAAAAACAGACTTTCTGCCTGCATCGTAAAACAGTGGGCCAGTTGGCGATCGCCACGAAGCTGATCGTGCACAGTCGCCCAACTTATATGAACAACGAATATTAGAGAAGCCCTATTCGCTAGCAAAGCTGAACGCATCGTTGCCACTCAGGTTGAGAGGTGTAAACACAGCGCACTCTAGGCAACTAAATCTTGACTATTGAAAGCGAGCATTCCCTACTGACGAGTAAAACCAACAGCGCCGACCAATTGCCCCTGCCTGACGAGTTAACCTAAGGACTGCTATTGCTTGACGAACTGCTTATCATTAAAGCTGTAGCGACCGACGAGGGTTTTACGATCGCCCTCATGATAAACCTCAATTGTCCGACCAACTCGCGGCAAATTAACTGTGACGGTATAAGCCATGTTGGGATCAGGGGATAGATTAACGGGTAAGACAGATTTAGTGACAATTTCCCACCCCCGATCAGGGTCAAAAATTTTTACGTCGTCCCCAATTGTGCAGGAAATATTCAGCGCCACCAAAGGACTAGCCTGCGGCCGATTGAAAATTGCAACTTCGTAGGTCGGACATAAATCTCCGCCTCTGATTAGCTTCAGATAGCCATTGTTTAGGTCATAAATGCCGCCGCTTTGTTTTGCTTCAGTTAGCAGCTTTTGGCGATCAATACCAGAAATAGAATCGCCTTCAGTTAATTTCAAGTATTGGCGTGGAATTTCCATAAAGTAGTCTGCCACCGTTTTGCGAGCTGCTAGCGATACCGGCCGGTCTGATTGCACAGGTATGGCAGGCAAGTTGATCGCTGGGTTAGGAGCGGAAACAGGTGCGACTTGAGAGGCATTGGACGGATTGGAAATTGATCCACAGCTTGTCATCAGCAGGCTCAAGAGGGTGGTGGTGAGTTTTGGCAACATAGCGATCACGTAAGCAACAAGGGGGTAGTCTGAAAGTGTTTTTTCGATCCTAACGTCCGCAAATACGATGGATCGTGGAATGAGTGGGGTTGTCTACCAGATGTATTGATTGAGCAATGATTCTAGCTCAAGCTCAAACCCCGATCGCCCTCAAAATGGTCGATAATAGCTGAGAGCTGATTCATGCGCCAATATTATGACCAAGACTTACCAGGTGGAAATTAGCCACCAGGGACAAACGTTTACCCTTGAAGTCCCAGAAGACAAAGTAATTTTGCGAGCTGCGAATGCGGCTGGGCTAGAGCTACCCAGCTCCTGCAATGCCGGAGTATGTACGACCTGTGCAGCCCAAGTCCTAGCTGGCGAAATTGACCAAGGCGATGCAATGGGCTTAGGGCCAGCCCTGATGGAAAAGGGCTATGTTTTGCTCTGCGTCGCTCATGCCTGCTCAGACCTCAAGATTGTGACTGAAAAAGAAGATGAGGTGTATCATCTCCAGTTTGGGCAGTTTCAGCAGTAAAGGCAGAGGGCAGAAGGTCAAGATGCAAATATGTATTTTTTCCCTTTGGCTAGACAATTATTCCCAAGCCTTGGAATGAGCGTAGCTCATTGAATCATTAATCTTTTCCTTCCTTCTGCCCTCTGCCTTCGCCCTTCTGCCTTCAATCACCATGAGTATCCAGTTTGTGACAGTTGAAGTTGTTTTGCCAGAACTGCGATCGCAGTTACCAGCAGCGATCGCGACGGCGCTGCAACTGCATGGAGAGCCTTTGCGCTGGGCGATTACAAAAGTTACTGATCAAACTGCAACTGTTGAGGCTGTTGTTACCATTACTTGAGCTTGCGACCTTTTACCGCTGTTCTAATGATTCCGACTGGGATTGGGGCCAGTATCGGCGGCTATGCTGGCGATGCTTTGCCTGTGGCGCGGGCGGTGGCTGCGGTCTGCGATCGCTTGATTACCCACCCGAATGTGATGAATGGAGCGCAGTTCTACTGGCCGCTGCCGAATGCTTTGTATGTAGAAGGGTTCGGACTGGATCAGTTTGCGGCTGGGAATTGGGGATTAGCGCCAGTCCATCAAAATGCGATCGGGCTGATTTTAGATCAGGGGATTGAACCAGAACTTCGGCTGCGGCAACTGCAAGCAGCCGAAGCCTGTCGGGCAACGCTGGGGCTAACCTTGACTGATTATCTGGTCACAGATAATCCCCTGAAGGTGGAACTCAAGACGGCTGGGGCAACTTGGGGCACAATTCAAAACCCGGATAGCCTGCTGCGAGCAACCGAAAAGCTGCTCCAGGCAGGGGCAAGGGCGATCGCTGTTGTAGCTCGGTTTCCCGATGATTTGGGCAGTCAAGCCCTTGTGGACTATCGCCACGGCGGCGGAATTGACCCGCTGGCTGGGGCCGAAGCAGTGATTAGCCATTTGGTGGTGCGGCAGTTTCAGGTGCCCTGCGCCCATGCCCCGGCTCTGTTGCCGTTGCCGCTTGACCCTGAGCTGAGTCCGCGATCGGCAGCCGAAGAAATTGGCTATACTTTTTTGCCTTCAGTGTTGGCGGGGTTGAGTCGGGCCCCGCAGTTTGTCGTAGCTGGGCATTCGCCGATTTCTAGGGCAGACGTTGATGCCGTGATTATTCCCGCTAGCGCCTGTGGGGGAAGCGGTTTGCTGCATTTTAGCCAAACTTCCGCCCAAATCATTACGGTCAGTGAGAACCAAACTACAATGCGAGTCACGCCCGAATCGGTTGGAATTCAAGCAACTCAGGTCGCGTCTTATCTGGAAGCCTTGGGAGTGCTAGTCGCCCAACGGGCTGGCGTTGACCTGCGAACCCTCAAATCAGGCGATTCTCGACTGCAATCGCGATCGCTATCAGGCTAAGAGGCTGACCAACGCTTCGATCAAAATTTGATTTTCCTCATCGGTGCCAACGCTAATTCGCAGTTTATCGGCTAAGCCAAGCTGCTTAAAGTAGCGGACTAAAATCCCCCGTTCTTTAAGGGCAAGGTAGAGAGCTTCAGCCTGGGCGGCAGGGGGAGTTGCTAAGACAAAATTGCCCTGAGACTCTAGAACGTTAAATCCCAAATGCTTCAGATCCGTGGTCAGTTTAGCCCGCGAAAGTTTGACTTTAGCAGCGCAGTCGTTTTTGTAGGTTTGATCGCGGATGGCAGCGGTGCCAACGGCCGTGGCGATCGCATCAATGTTGTAGCTATCTTTGACTTTGAACAATCCGGCCAGCAATTTGGGATTGGCCACCCCAAACCCCATCCGCAACCCAGCCAAGGAATAGCCTTTGGAGAGGGTGCGCAGAATGATTACATGATCAAACTCTTGCACTAAGGGCAGAGCCGAAGACTCAGCAAAATCGACGTAGGCTTCATCGATCGCCAGCACCCCCGTTACCTGCTGGGCTAGCGATCGCAGATCAGCCAACGGCACTAGATGCCCCGAAGGACTATTCGGCGAGGCAATAAACGTAATTGCCCCCTTGGCGGCAACTAAATCAGCGATCGGCAGTTGAAAATCATTGCTGTAGGGAATTTCGATCACTTTGGCTGGCTGCATTGCCGCTAGGGTTGGATACAGTACATAAGTAGGAGTCGGGTAAACGACGGGGCGATCGCTGCCTTCGGCACAGGCCCGCACCAGCACATTCAGCACATCATCGCTGCCATTCCCAACGATCACCCAATCGGCTGGAATGCCCAAGGCATCACTCACCGCCTGGCAAAATTCACGCGCAAACGGGTCGGGGTAGCGTCGCAGCCGCTCCGGGTCAAAGTTCCGCAGCACTTCCATCGCGTGAGGCGAAGGCGGGTAGGGGTTTTCATTCGTGTTGAGCTTAATGATTTTGATGCCCACTGGCGGCTGTTCACCTGGAACGTAGCCAGTCATCGCATCAATGGCAGGACGGAAGTAGCTCATGGTCTGGTGAATATTAGTTTTAGCTGCTGAGCTGGGGTTTGAGGGCGCGGATCAGGTCGTGGCGGGTAATGATGCCGGCGAGTTGTCCAGCCGCATCCAGGACTGGCAGGCGGTTAACTTTTTTCTCTAGCATCAGTTGAGCCGCATCGGCGATCGCGGTTTCCGGTGTAGTTGTAATTGGGTTCGCCGTCATCACGTCCTGCACCTGCATTCCCAGCGACTTCTTGAGGTGCTGATGGAAGTGCTCTGGTGATTCAAAATAAATCACGCTGCCCAAAAACGTCAGGTAGAGCGGCGGTTGCAGCGGGGCTTCTCGTACCAGCAAATCCGCTTCTGAAATCACCCCAACCAGTTTGCCCTCCTGATCCAGCACGGGCAAGCCTCGAATCTGATTTTCTTCGAGCACCTTGACCACGGTTTCAAGCGATTCAGTCGCCGCGATCGTAATCGGGCTAGGGGTCATAAAGTCTTGGACGCGCTGGGTAGACATAAACAAGCCAAATAAATTAAAGCTGCTGGGGTCAGAAAACCGAACCCTTACCTCTTAAGGATAGGGCCGTCTGGGGAAGTGTGAAAACTGCTGGGCCGGATTTTAGCTGATTTGAGTGAAAATTATTGATTAGGATTGTTTTCTGAAGCCCTAGCAGGGTTTCAAAACATCATTCGGCCCAACTTTTATGGCGATGTTTAGACCCGGCAGCCCAACGATCGACCTGAGGATATTGAGATGATGAGGAATTCTGAGCGGTTGATTCTGCAAACAACGGGTGATGGGTCGTTGACCTTCTTTTCAGAACAGTTTGAGGAAGCATTTCACAGCCAATATGGGGCTAGGCAGGAAGCAGAAGGAAAGTTCGTCCTGCCAACTCTACTGACCAATTTGGCGATCGCGATTGCCAACCCTGACTCTGAGCCAGCCTCTCCTAGACTGAGCATTTTAGATATTTGCTACGGGCTAGGCTACAACAGTGCTGCCGCCCTAGAGGCGATTTGGGCCGTCAATCCCAATTGCCAGGTGCAGTTGATTGGGCTAGAAAATGACCCCGCAGTGCCCACCGCCGCGATCGCCCACGGCTGCTTGCAGGATTGGTCTGAGCCAGTTCGCCAAACCACCAACGCCTTGGCCACAACGGGAGAGTTTAAGAGCGATCGCCTGCTGGCCCAACTTTGGCTGGGAGATGCTCGCCAAACCATTCAACAGGTTGCTGAGCAAAAATTTCAAGCCGATGCGATCTTTCTTGACCCCTTTTCACCGCCCCGCTGTCCCCAATTGTGGACGGTCGAGTTTTTAAGTTGGGTGAGTCGGTGCTTGGCTCCTACTGGCAGGTTAGCGACTTATTCCTGTTCAGCGGCGGTCAGAGTTGCCCTTCAGCAGGCAGGCTTAGCCATTGGTTCTACTGTACCCGTAGGGCGGCGATCGCCGGGGACAGTGGCTAGTTTTAGTTCGGTCAATTTGCCGCCTTTATCAGAGCAGGAACAGGAACATCTGCAAACTCGGGCCGCGATTCCTTATCGTGATCCTGACCTGCACGCTACGGCGAATGAAATTTTGCAGTCCCGTCAGCAAGAGCAGCAAGGTTGTCAATTAGAATCGACTTCGCGCTGGAAGCAACGTTGGCTCTAAAACATGCTCCTAAAAATTTCCCCAATCCTGATTGCTTTAGGTTTGAGCGCGGTAGGCTGCGCCAATGTCTTTAATTAAGGCGAGAGGAGGATTCCCTTGGGTGAACATATCCAGCAACTGAACTACGCTATATCGGCTTCTGAGACTGCTTAAGGCACAACGACAATAATTTTGCGGCGCTCCATTGCCAGTAAGTACATCCCTGCATGAATCCTTCCGTAAACTGCTGCTCAATCGTGGCGGTAGAATGACTGGCAGATCCACTCTGATTTGACCAGCTTGGCGAAGGAGGGCTGCTTGGTGCTGGTGAAGTAGCAGCAGGATTAGAGTAGGTTGGATTTTGTTTTGCCCAATCTTGCCAACTAGGCTGAGTTTGAGCGCTAGCAACGCTGGGCAATAGGGAGAGGCTTAGGCCAATAACGACAATCAGCGATCGATGCAGCATAGCAGGGAACCCAAGGGGGGAAATTGAGCAGGCTTGAGAGCAGCTACAGCAAACCTGATGGTCAGGCTCTCATTTCCTCGAAGCTAACATTGGTTGCCTGAGTCACCCAACGGTAAAATTACGGACTGCTGAGGGCGATCGCCTTCAGTAATCCTTTAAACAGTCCTCCGCCATCAGTATTGCCCAGGGTTGGATCAGCAGCCCGCTCTGGGTGAGGCATCATGCCTAAGACGTTGCCTTGGCGATTACAAATGCCAGCAATATTGTGGAGGGAACCATTCGGATTGTCAGCCTCACCCCAATCGCCAGTGGGAGCGCAGTAGCGGAAGAGAATTTGTCGGTTGTTTTCCAAGGATGCTAGGGTGTCAGGATCGGCGTAGTAGCAGCCTTCGCCGTGGGCGATCGGCAGTGTAATCACTTGCTGAGGCTGATAGGCTTGCGTCCAAGCCAAATCAGTTCGCTCTACTTTCAGAGAAACCCGATCGCAGATAAAGTGTAAATCTCGATTTCTGACCAACGCCCCCGGCAATAGCCCCACTTCAGTTAAGACTTGAAAGCCATTGCAAATCCCTAAAACTAATTTTCCCTGCTCGGCATGGCGAATCGTCGCTTGCATCACGGGCGAAAAGCGGGCGATCGCTCCACAGCGCAAATAGTCTCCGTAGCTAAACCCACCCGGAATCACAATCACATCTAGGTCAGCAATCTCAGTCTCCTCGTGCCAGACCATCCGGGTTGGCTGTCCTAGTAAATCGCGCATCACGTAAGCAACATCGCGATCGCAGTTAGAGCCTGGAAAAACAACCACCCCAAACTTGATCATGGCCTTTGTCCTCAGAACATAAACTTGCTAGGCAACCTGCAAGGCCGTCAGTTCAAACCGATAGTTCTCAATCACCGGGTTGGCTAATAGCTGGTCGCAGATTTGATCGAGCTGTTGACGAGCAGCCGCTTCATCGGTGGCGGTTAGGGTGAGTTCCACATATTTACCAATTCGGAGCTGTTCAACATTGGTGTAGCCCATCTGGCTTAAGCCAGCCTGAACCGCTGTACCCGCTGGATCAAGCACCGAAGGGCGCAGCGTAACGTAGATTTGAGCTTGAAATTTAGTCATTGTGAATCCCTAATGTGGAGGGTTGTCGATCAGCGATCGCATGCCCTCAATTGTGGCGGGAATGGAGCGCGGATCCATGAACATGACTTTGCTGCTGTCGCTTTTGCCGATCGCTGTGCCCATATCTAAGTAGTTTTGGGCTAGCAAAAACTGGAGGGCTGCTTCGGCTTTTGGATCGGTTTTGAGCGTATTAGCAATAATTTGCAGGGCTTCAGCCGTGCCTTGGGCCCGGAGAACGCGCTGCTGGCGATCGGCTTGGGCCCGGAGGACAATCGTTTTTTGTTCGGCTTCAGCAGCCAAAATGGTTGATTTCTGTTGCGCTTCGGCATCTAAGACTTGCGCTTCGGCCGCGCCACGGGCTGAATTGACCGCAGATTCCCGCTCCCCTTCTGAGGTCAGAATGGCGGCCCGCTTGCGACGCTCAGCCGCCATTTGCATTTCCATCGATTCCAAAACGGCTTTGGAAGGGACAATGTCGCGTAGTTCCACCCGGTTAACCTTGACTCCCCAAGGGTCAGTTGCAACATCAAGGTCTTTGAGCAGGATTTCGCTAATTTGAGAACGAGCAGTGAAGGTTTCATCTAGCTCTAGCCTGCCCATTTCAGCCCGGATCTGGGTCAGGACTAGATTCACCATCGCCATTCTGAGGTCTTCAACCTTGTAATAGGCTTTTTCGAGGTCAATGATCCGCCAGTAGACCACCGCATCGACTGTAATACTGACGTTGTCGCGGGTGATGCACTGCTGGGGCGGAATGTCTAGCACTTTCTCGCGGATGGTTTCTCGATAGACAATTCTGTCGACAAACGGAGTAATAAAGTTTAGTCCTGGATCGAGGCGCTTTTTATAGCTGCCTAAGCTCTCAACCAGAGCGGCATTGCCCTGGTTGACAATTTTGACTGAACTCGACAGGGTGCCTCCGCCGATCGCCAGCAGGAATAAAAAGCCAAAAAACTCTCCCATTTCAACTCCTGTCAGAAAATACCGCTGAAACTATTCTCATGCTTAGCGTACCCTAGGAACCAATCATTCGCTCTGGCAAGACGACGAGGGTTGTCCCTTCTCGTCTAACAACGTAGACCCGCTCGTTGGCAGCAATTTCTAGCTGGGTATCTTCGCAGCGAGCCTGCCAAGAGTTGCCATCGTAGAGGACGCGTCCCTTTTCCCCCGGCAGAATCGCCGTTAAAGTCTTGGCTTCAACCGACTCTTGCAGGATTCGGTGCGATCTCGGCTGGGGTAAAAATCGGCGCGATAGCCAAACTAGCACCACCGAAATCACTAGCCAGAGCAGGGCTTGAATCAAAAAACTTGGCACTACTAAAGCAATTAGGGCCACAATTAGGGCGCTAAAACCCATCATTAACTCCACAAACGCCGTCGGGAAAATGAACTCTGCGACACAGAGGGCAATTCCCAATCCAAACCAAATCCAAACCGCCATTGCTTTTAGTCCCTTGCACCAGGTACTTTCAAGATTAACAGGCTGCTTGCCAGACTGGATGTAATTGCGATCGCACCCGTTCTAACTGCTGTTCCAGTCTGCCCAGAATGCGATCGAATATTATCTTTAGAGTATATTGAGAGCCTCTAATGCTTGTTGGTCTGACAGATGCCGAAACTATCCTGGGGGCGATCGACAACCAAAATTTTTGGCAAGTTGCCGTTACAGGCAGTTTTAGTCATCCCATTTGTGATCCAGGTTTCGCTGGCCGTCGGGCTAACTGGGTATTTTTCGTTTCGGAATGGCAAGCAGGCGGTTCGCAACGTAGCTTACCAACTCGAAGCTCAGGTCAGTTTAAGGGTGCAGCAAAACCTAGACAGCTATTTGAAGGAACCTCAACAGATTAATCAACTTAACTTGAAAGCGATCGAGCTTGAAATGATTGACCTGCAAAATTTTCGGCAATTGGGCGAGTATTTTTGCCAGCAGATGAGAATCTTTGACGTTGGCTACATCAATTTTGCCAATCCGCAGGGAGAGTTTATTGGGGTTGAACGAACGGCAGATGGCACACCATTAATCAATGAGACATTGAAATCTTCGCTATCAACCATGGCAATTTATAGCGTTGATCCCGAATGCCGTCGCCGCAGTTTACAAGGCAACCTATCATCGCAGCCGCCAATCCAAGCAGAAGATTGGTACGCTGCCGCAGTGGAGGCGAGAAAGCCAATTTGGACACCGATCTACCAGTGGGACGACAAACCAGAGGTGATCTCAATTTCGGCCAGTTATCCGATTTACGGTCAAAACGAACAGTTGCTGGGGGTAATTGGAGTTGATTTGATTCTGACTCAAATTAGCGACTTTTTGCGCAGCTTGAACTTGAGTCCATCTGGGCGAATTGCGATTATTGAGCGGAATGGCTTATTGATCGCTAGCTCTAGTCCTGAGCAACTCTTTAAAATTGCCAACGAAATACCGGAGCGACGAGGAATTCTGGGCAGTCAAGACCCGTTGATTTTAGCGGCTGGGCAATATATAAAATCTCATTTTGGCGACTTCGATCGCATTACAACGACTCAGCAGCTTGAGTTTAAACTGCAAGGAAAACCGCAATTTGTCCAGGTGACGCCCTGGAAAGACCAGTATGGGTTGGACTGGTTGATTGTGGTAGCCGTGCCAGAAGCAGACTTTATGCAGCAAATTGATGCCAATACACGCACAACGCTGCTGCTCTGCTTAGTGGCTTTGTTAATTTCAATTTTGGTCGGGATTGCCACGTCTTGTTGGGTGATTCGGCCGATTTTAAGTTTGAATCAAGCGGCCCGATCGCTGGCAGCGGGAGATTGGCAGCAGCGAGTCAGCGTTGAGCGCTCAGATGAACTGGGTGAACTGGGGCAGTCGTTTAATTGGATGGCGCAGCAACTCCAAGAAGCGTTCGCCACTCTAGAGCAACGGGTGATTGATCGGACGACTGAACTGGCGATCGCCAAAGACAAAGCCGAAGTTGCCAACCAGGCCAAAAGCATCTTCTTGGCCAATATGAGCCACGAGTTGCGGACGCCTTTGAATGCGATCTTGGGCTTTACGCAGATTTTGGGACGAGATGCCAAACTATCCGCTGAGCAGCGGGCTAATTTAGAAATCATCAATCGGAGTGGAGAGCATTTGCTTGATCTGATCAATGATGTGTTGTCAATGTCCAAAATTGAAGCTGGGCGGACGGTTCTGAATCCAACCCCCTTTGATTTATGGGAGCTACTAGAGGGCTTACAGGGACTATTGCAGTGGCGAGCAAGCTCTCAGGGGCTAGCGTTAAAGCTGGCGATCGGCCCAGACGTGCCCCAATACGTTCAAACCGACGCAGGCAAGTTGCGGCAGGTATTAATTAATTTATTGGGCAATGCGCTCAAGTTTACCCAAGTCGGCCAGGTAGGCCTGCATGTGAGTAGAGCAAATTCAGCCTCAGATGAATTGAGCGATCAAATCAAAGCCCCAGGATCAGATCTGGTCAAACGTTACATTTTGTCCAAGCAGGACGCTGCTCCTCAACCGATCGATCTCACCTTTGCAGTCGCAGACACGGGCCCCGGCATTGCTCCAGCCGACATGGAGCGGATTTTTGCTGCTTTTGTCCAAACGGAAATAGGGCAGAAGACCCAGCAAGGAACCGGCCTAGGCCTAACCATCAGCAGCAGCTTTGTCCAACTAATGGGAGGCAAGATTCAGGTTGAAAGCCAAGTTGGGCAGGGGGCGACCTTTCGGTTCACGATTCCCGTCCAGCCGATTGACTCGATCAGCCCCCAGATCAGAGCAATTGACCAACCTGTGATTGCCCTGGCTCCAAATCAACCCCCCTGGCGAGTGCTGGTGGTTGACGATCGGCAAGAAAATCGGCAACTGATTATCCAGCTCCTGACTCCTTTGGGGATTGAAGTCAAAGCCGCCAGCAATGGGCAAATTGCCCTGGAAATCTGGGAAACTTGGCAGCCCCAATTAATTTTGATGGACATTCGGATGCCGGTCATGGACGGCTACGAAACGACTCGCCAAATTCGCGATCGTCCCCAGGGCCAGCAGACAGTGATTATTGCTTTTACCGCCAGCGTGTTTCACGAAGAGCGAACCAAAATTTTTGCGGTCGGCTGTAATGACTTAATCTTTAAGCCCCTCCGACCCGAACTGCTATTTGCCAAAATGGCAGAACACTTGGGGTTGCGCTACCTGCATGCTGACTCGTCCCCGCCGCCGCCCCAGCCAGCCCCACTCACCCCCGCCGCCCTAACGGTGATGCCCCCGGCTTGGATTGAACAACTCGCCATTGCCGCCCAAAGTTGTGATGATGAATATGTCTGCCAACTGATTCAGCAAATTCCTCCGCCAGAGATTGCTTTGGCTGATGCCCTGTTGAGCTTAGCGAAAGATTTTCAATTTGATCAAATTACTGCGCTTACTCAGCTATGACTAGTGAACCTGTCCAGCCCAAAGCCGATATTCTCGTGGTTGATGATCAGCCCAATAATCTGAAGGTGCTGGCTGCCCTGCTGGCAGAGCAGGGTTACAAAGTCCGCAAGGCAACCAGTGGCGAAATGGCGCTGCAAGCGATCAGGATATCGGCACCTGACTTAGTTTTGCTCGACATTATGATGCCCGAAATGGATGGCTACGAAGTTTGCATCCAACTGAAAGCATCGCCTGACTGGAGAGAGATTCCAGTCATTTTCCTGAGCGCGCTGGATGAAGCCCTGGATAAAGTCAAAGCTTTTCAGGTTGGCGGGAGTGACTACATTAGTAAGCCTTATCAGATTGAAGAAGTGCTGGCCCGGATTGAGCATCAACTGACGATTCAGCAGCAAAGACAGCAGTTGATCGCCCAAAATGTTCAGTTGCAGCAGCAAGTCCTCTATCGTCAACAAACTGAAGCAATGCTGCAAGAAAGCCAGCATAAGCTATCTCGGTTGGTTAACTCCCTGCCAGGGATTGTCTTTGCTTGCGCTAACGACGCTGACTGGTCAATGCGCTACTTAAGTGAGGGCTGCCAAACCCTGACCGGATATAGCAGTGAAGAATTGAGCGGCCAGTCTGAGTTAAATTACAACCAGATCATTGACCCCAGCGATTGGTCAAGCCTGCGGGCAACCATTGGCGCTGCGATCGCCCAGCAGCAGCCCTACATTGCCGAGTACCGGATTCGCACCCGCTCTGGCGCCGAAAAATGGCTGTGGGAGAAGGGGCATGGGCTGTGGGATCAGGCTGGACAGCTCTTGGGTTTAGAGGGCTTCATTACCGACATCACTGAACTCAAAACGGCTGAGGCTAGCCTGCGGGAAAGCCAAGGCCGATTTCGATCGCTGGTTAACAATATTCCCGGTGTGGTTTATCGCTGTTCCCACGATCTTGACTGGACCTTGGAGTATATCAACGATTACATCAGCGTCATCACCGGATACCCTGCCGCCGACTTGATTGGCAATCATCGCCGCTCGTTCGCCAGCCTCCTCCATCCTGAGGATTACCTAGCGGCTGAGCAAACAGCGAGCGAGTTCGGGCCAACCGGACAACCCTACGACCAAGAGTATCGGCTGATCCATGCCGATGGCAGCATTCGTTGGATTCGCGATCGCAGCTATGCCACCCTCAATGCCCAAGGAGAATGCGTTTACTTTGACGGCATTTTGCTCGATGTGACGGAGTTGAAGCAATCTGCTACTGCCTTGGTGCAAAGTGAAGCTCGCTATCGAGCGATTTCTCAACTCACGACTGACCATGTTTATGCCTGCGATATCAGTGCCAGTGGAGAGATTATTGAGGCCTGGTCAACCTCTAACCTGGGACAAATTCTTGGCAACGAAGACCAAACCGAAGAAGACCAAACCGAAATTGAACCGGGACGTCTAGGCGATATCTATCTGGAAGATGCGCCTCAAGTCAACCAATTCATTGAAGAACTGTTAACCAGCAAGCAGCCAAATTCCCTTGAGTACCGAATTATGACGACTCAAGGTGAAGTGCGCTGGATTCGCGATCGCATCCAACCAGAGTGGGATGAAACCGAGGGGCGAGTCGTTCGCATCTTAGGCGCCGTCGAAGATATTACCGAACGGAAGCTGGTCGAACTAGAGCTGCAAGCCAGTGAGCAGCGCTTTCGGAGCTTGATTGAAACCAGCAGTGATTGGGTGTGGGAAATCGACCAAAACTACACGTTCACCTACTCTAGCCCCACCAGCTTCGATATTTTGGGCTACATGCCCACCGAGGTTATCGGCAAACCCTACCTAGCCTTCATCACCGGGCAGGAAGCGGAGCGGATTGGGCAAATTTTCGCCAGTCTGATTGCGAATCGTCAACCCTACCGTTGCTTAGAAGGCACCTACCAGCACAAAGATGGCTATCCGATCGTGCTGGAGAGCAACGGCAGCCCAATTTTTAGTCGCGGTGGCGCTTTGCTGGGCTATCGAGGGATTACGCGAGATATTACTGAACGGACAGAAGTAGCGGCAGTCCTTCAGCAAGAAGAAGAGAAGTATTACAGTGTGTTTGAAAATGCGATCGATGGCATTTTTCAAACCACTCAAGATGGTAGCTATATCAGTGTAAATCCTGCCCTAGCAAGAATCTTGGGCTACGATTCCCCGGCAGACCTAATCAGCACTCTCACTAATCTCAATCAGGGACTCTACGTTAATCCTCAGCAGCGCCGCCAGTTTGTCACCCAGATCGCAGCCCAAGGCTTTGTTGAAGAGTTTGAAGCAGAAGTTTACCGGCGGGATGGCAGCAAAATCTGGACGGCAGAAACCGCTTGGCTGGTCACTGATCCGAATGGCAATCCTCTCTACTATGAAGGAACGAGCAGAGACATCAGCGATCGCAAAGCCACCGAAATCGCCCTGCTGAAGCGAGAGCGCTACCTGGCAGCCCTGGTAGAAATTCAGCGACAACTGCTCAGCTTTGATGGGGCAGGCTATCCTGAAAGCCTCTATGAACAGGTGTTAGAGCCATTAGGGCAAGCGGCGATCGCCAGTCGTACCTATGTGTTTGAAAATAGTCAAGATGCGTCTGGAAAATTGCTCCTGAGCCAGCGAGCAGAGTGGTGTGCGGAAGGGATTACACCCGAAATTGATAACCCTGCTCTGCAAAATCTCTCTTATGAAACCTGGTTTCCCCGCTGGGCAGACATCTTAGCTCAGGGTGGAATTGTTTCAGGAGCAGTCAGCGAGTTTCCGCTCTCTGAGCAGCAAATCCTGCGTCCCCAAGGTATTTTCTCGGTTTTGATTCTACCGATTTTTGTCGATGGTGAGTTCTTCGGTTTTATTGGCTTTGATCACTGCCTAGAAGCACGACAGTGGGAACCCTCAGAAGTGACCTTATTGGGAGCGGCGGCGGCGGCGATCTCGCTGGCCCTAGAGCAAAAGCAAGCTGAACTTGCCCTGCGAAAGAGCGAAGATCGGCTCCGCCTGGTTGTTTCTAATGCTCCGATTATCCTGTTTGCGACTGATCGGCAAGGGCAGTTTACCCTTTCCCAGGGCAGTAGTTTAGGCACTCTCGGTCTCGCTCCTGATCAAGCCGTTGGTCAGTCAGCCTTTGAGCTATATCAACATGAACCCGATGTCATTTACTCCATTCAGCAAGCATTACAGGGAGAAACCTTCACAACTACGAATCAGGTCAACGGCAGATTTTTTGAAACCTGGTTTACGCCGCTCTTGGGCGAAAATGCGGAAATCGAGGGCACAATTGGGGTTGCGATCGATATCACTGAGCGCAAGCAAGCCGAGTCTCAAATTCAAGCTTCACTAAAGGAAAAAACGGTTCTGCTCCAGGAAGTTCACCATCGGGTCAAAAATAATTTACAAGTGATTTCTAGCTTGTTGCGGCTTCAGGCACAGCGAGTCAACGATCCTCTGATCCAAACCATCTTGGAAGACAGCCAAAACCGAGTCATGTCAATGGCCCTAGTGCATCAAATTCTTTATCAAACCGAAGATTTTGGCCAGGTGGCGCTGGCTGACTATGTGAAAATCTTATCTGCTCATCTTTTCAATAGTTTGAGCGTTGTTTCTGACCGCGTGCAACTCCAGATCAATATTGCAACGGAAGCAACCGTGCCCCTGGATAAGGCGATTCCCTGCGGGCTAATTTTGAATGAGTTGATCAGTAATGCGCTCAAGCATGGGTTAAGGCAGGGCAGCTTAGATGGCAATATTTGGATTACCCTCGTTAAAGAAGCAACGACACGTCTGACTTTAACGGTTGCGAATGACGGTCTGCCCCTGGCAGCAGAGTTTGATGCCGAGACGACACAGTCAATGGGCTTGAAATTGGTGAATGTTTTGGTCGGACAGTTGCAAGCCGACTTCCAGGTTGAACGGGGTGAAACCACCACTTTCTCAATCACGTTTGACCCGACAGCAAATTGAGCCAATCACGGTTATTCCAGAATGTAAGCGCCTTTCTGATTTGCAACCCGCTGCCATTTCTTGAGCTGCACTCCTTGAGAAAAGATACCGCTAATTCGCTTTCTGGCGGTTGCCCACTGCTTGCTGGGTAACGACCCAAACAGTTCTTTGGCAACTAACTCAGAGGTCATCACTTCTCCCGGATGGGATTGCATCACATTACTCACCTGATCCATTAAGCTTTGCCCGCGGCCTTTGCTGGTTGCTGACTTTGTGGCTGTCTGCTTGGCCGCAGGTTTATCACGTTGCGACGCTTTGGCAGACTTAGGCTGCGATTTTGTCGCCTCTGGCTGGCTTGCGGCTGAGTTCGGGTCTTGCCAAGCATAGTCACCGCCTCGTCCCTTCAACTTACTCCATGTTCCTTTTCGTACCCCGTGATTGAGCGTAGCTCTCATCCGAGTTTGCTCTGCTTTCAGGTCTGTGGCACTTAAGCCTCCATAGAGAAACTGGATAACAGCATCGGGTTTGACACCGTTGCCATGATGCTCCTGCAATACCTGTGCCACGGCTGCCATTTTACTCAGATGAGCATAGGGGGCCAGCAACGGCAGTAGCGTCTGTGGACGCCCCTTGCGATTTGCGATCGGTTTAGGAGCGGCAGCGGGTTCAAAAATCTGACTGGGTGGTTCTGCAATCGCGGTTGGACTGGAAAGCTGAGCGATTCCTGATGACCCGCTGGTTAGAGCTGGATGTGCAGGTTCTTGCCGAGTTGCGGCGATGGCTTCACCTTCCCGCAGGGAAATAATTTCATTCAACTCTGCCGTTCCAGAGGGAATGGGGGAAGGATCAGAAGCTGGCAGGAATTGATCCAACAGCAAGGCATTGATATGCACCAGTTGTTGCCGAGCATGACTGGCTTGCTGCTCAAAGTTTTCAATTTGAGCCTGATAGTAATCTCGCTGAGCAATGAGTTGTTCCACAAAAGGGGAGTCTGAAGATTCTGGAGTCATGAACAAAAGATGGTAAAAAGGATTACTTCATTAGATTGAGGTTACCGCAGTTCTATGCAATACGGAAGTAAAATGACTTGCATTTTTTATTCCATCCACGCTTCGCGATTACAACTTTAATTGTTTACCCATTATGCACCGCTTCTTTGCTCGCATACCAATTCCAAATTCGGGCTAGAAAGCTAGCTCCAATCAGATTGAGATCGCAACACTCGTTCAAAATCTGTCTGCGATCGCCATCAGCTTGACAACCAAATTTCAATCATGGAAAAAGTTCCTGCGGCATCTTTCTTGGTGAATCTTCTGGATTTCACAGATTAAATCACCGATTACATTAGCGTGTGACAGCAGTTCTAAATCGAATGCAATCCCCTTCTGCATCCCCAAATCATGCTTGCTGCATACCCATTGCTGCCGGTTCAAATCCGGCTGAAAATTGAGTTTGAGCACTATAGAGCGTTCCCCGCAAATCGGCTCCAGTCAGATTAGTATCCTGCAAATCAGCCGCTTGTAAATTAGCGGAACGCAAATCAGCCCCGCCTAAATTTGTTTTTCTGAGGCTGGCTCCGACAAGGTTGACAAACTGTAAATCCGCCAGCCAAAGACTGGCTGCATCTAAGGTTGCCGATCGCAAATTTGCCCGCTCTAAATTAGCGCCTTCTAAGTTAGCCCTTTGCAAGCAAGCTTCAGTTAAGTTGGCATTCCTGAAGTCAGCAGCATCCAAGCGAGCTTGAGCTAGGTTAATCCCTGAGAGGTCTGCCCGTCGCAGATTCGCTCCGGTCAGATTGATCCCTGGAAAATTTCTTTCTCCAGCCTGATAGCTGGCTAAAAGTTCGATCGCAGAGGTAACTTTAGCAAGCCCCTTTTTGAGGGCTGGAGCATCTTTGCTGATCCTGTTTTGAAGCGGTGGTGGTGGAGGAGAATCTTCAGCGATCGCGACCACTGCTTGCTCCGGCTGTTTCTGGCTCAATGGGGAGACTGCGCCGCCATGCCGATGAACCGACCAAAGATCTGCCCCCGCCAGATTAGCCCCAGTCAAATTAACCCCAACTAAATTTGCCCCCCTCAGATTAGCCCCTGCTAAATTGGCTTGCCCCAGGTTTGCCCCTTGCAGGTCAGCCAGGCTGAGGTCTGCCCCTTGCAGGTTAATTCCAACTAGGTCGGCCCCTGCCAGGCTTGCCCTTGAGAGGTTGGCATGACTAAAGTCTCGTTTGCCTTGGCTGTAGGCGATCAGAAGTTGCCTGACTGAAGCATTTTGCTGCATTCCCTTGTCAATTTATCCCCAGGACTGCTTAAATTATTGCAAAACCAACCCTCACCGTGACCTCACTACCTGAAAACCTGCTCTCTACCCTGCCGGAGTTTTTGACAGAACTCCATCAACGATATATCGATCTGGACGAGGGCAAAGTCGCCAACTACATTCCAGAGCTAGCCAAAGTAGACCCTAGTCTGTTTGCAATTTGTATTGTGACGGTGGATGGGCAAGTCTACCCCGTTGGCGATTGGGAACATATTTTTACCATTCAGTCGATTTCAAAGGTGTTCATGCATGGGCTAGCCCTGGAGGATCATGGGCGGGAATTTCTCCTGACTAAAGTTGGGGTCGAACCGACCGGAGATGCCTTTAACGCGATTATTTTGGATGAAGCATCCAAGCGTCCCTATAACCCAATGGTGAATGCAGGGGCGATCGCCACCACCAGTCTGATTAAAGGTCACAACCCGACCGAACGTCTCAACCGGATGCTAGAGATGTTTCGCCGCTACATTGGTCACGACATTCACATCGATATGTCGGTGTTTACCTCTGAGCGCACGACAGGCAACCGCAACCGAGCCATGGCCTACCTAATGCTCAACTTTGGCATGATCGACCAGCGAGTTGACGAAAATCTCGACCTCTATTTTCAGCAGTGTTCGCTGATGGTCAACTGCCAAGACCTAGCGGTGATGGCTGCCACTCTGGCCAATCATGGGATTAACCCAATTACTGCCGAAACGGCAATTTCGCCTGGCTATATCAAAGACATGCTGAGCGTGATGTACACCTGCGGCATGTATAACTTTGCTGGCGAGTGGGCTTACAGAGTTGGCATCCCGGCCAAAAGTGGCGTTTGTGGCGGCATCATAGGTGTGGTGCCCAACCAGATCGGGATTGGCGTATTTTCGCCGCTGCTGGATTTTCGAGGCAACAGCGTGCGCGGCGTGAAGGTTTGCGAAGCGCTGTCAGACTATTTGCAACTGCATCTGTTTGAGTAAAGGTTTGACGGGATTTAAGGTTTGGTCAGAATAAATAAATTGCCTTCATTTCCGCTCGAAATTCTCAGATCGTGGTCGAGATAGGTCGTCTCTAACCAGGCCTGGCGATTGGAGGGCTTAATCGGAAAATCTAGCCCGACAAACTTTTGTCCGGTTTGAAGGCTGTCAATCAAAGCATCAGGTGACTGATAGCCTAACAGGCTTTTTAAGCCAGAGATGCTGCGCTCGAACTCCACCTGAATCCGCAGCTCGGAAAGCGGGGTAAACCGAGCGACAACGCTAACAATGCTCTCTAAGCCCGGTATCCCGTAGAGTTCAGCAATGTTATACACCTGAAACTGCTGCGGGCGAATGCACTGATAGACTGCGCCCAGCTTCAAAAACGGCAGTTGATCCAAGCCCAGCAGACTTTTACTGCTGGTATAAACCAATTCCCAATTGCCGCCCAGTTTCTCAGGTGCGGCCAAGGGCTGTGGCGTCGGGTTGCGGTCTGCGAGTTGGGCGGCGATCGCCAAAATAGCCTGTCGATCGCGCTCTGTCGCCAACAGCCCACGATTTTTGCCCGCGATCGCGGTCAGTAAATCTGCTTTATCAACCATCGGATTTCGCCACTTGCTCAACTGAGGCCATTCTATAGCCCTGCTCAATTGCGCGTTATCCTGATTCCAGGTGATTCGGCCAAAAATATTTGTGACCTGCTTTAAGGCAAATCAGGAGAATTATTTTTCTGCTCGACAGGCCGGAAAAATCAAGCTTAAAAGCAGGCTCTAGCCATCAGGGCCAGCTAAGATAGTGGTTGGCAAGTTGTAGCGGTTTGATTCCCGCCCAAATTTAATTATGAATAACCCTTCTCTGCGCGAAGAACCCCTAGCTCAAGGCCCAGTCCCCATCCCAACCCGACCCAATGCCTCCATCTTAGACTGGTTGGAAGGTTCAGGGCGATTGCTGGCCAGGGAAGTCAATGAGCGCGATCCCTTGCTCAATGATGAAGAAATCGAAGAAATCAACGCTTTGATTATTGGCGATGATACAGACTTCGAGGAAGATGATGACGTTGAAGCAGAAATTTAGCGATGAAAGAGTCGAGCAAGCTGCCGGGGGATGATTTAGCTGAACCTGCATCCGCTGGTTCTTCCCCGATCGCAGCCCAGACTGAGGGTTGGTCAGTCATCAGTGGCAAAGGATTGTTTTTCCTATTGCTAGCTGGACTTAGCCTAGCAGCGATTGGTCTTGATGCTTCAGCAGGTCGATTCGCTACCCCTGGGGCAACGTTGACTCTACCAGTCTGGGTGAGTGCGCTGGTGGCGGCCGGAACGGGCTTTGTGGTTGTGCCGCTGCTGCGGGCACTCAAAACGGGGCAGGTGATTCGAGAAGACGGCCCCCAAAGCCACGGCAAAAAGTCTGGCACCCCAACGATGGGCGGTATTTTTTTTATCCCAGCCGCTTTGGTTGTAGCGAATATCTGGTCAGCTCTGCTGCAAGTCAACCACCCCGGTGAAGTGGTCGCAGCCTCGGCTCTAACGTTGTTCTACGGGTTTATTGGCTGGTTAGATGACTGGCAGGTTTTACGAAAGAAATCGAATCAAGGCATCTCTGCCAAATTTCGATTGGGACTAGAAGTTTCTAGTGCGGCGCTGTTTTGCCTCTGGCTCGGATCAAGTCATCCCGAAATTACTAACCTGCAGCTTCCTTGGGGACTCGTTTTACCCTTGGGATTGCTGTTTTGGCCGCTGGCAGTGTTTGTGCCGACGGCCCAGAGCAATGCCATTAACTTAACTGATGGTCTAGATGGGCTGGCCGCCGGCACCTCAGCGATCGCCCTTCTAGGTTTGGCGGCTCTGGTGGCCCCGATCTCACCAGGGTTAATGATTTTTGCTGCCTGTTTAAGCGGCGGCTGTTTGGGGTTCTTAGCCCATAATCGCAATCCGGCTCAAGTGTTTATGGGAGATACCGGCTCTCTGGCTTTAGGCGGCGGCTTAGCGGCGATCGGGCTGATTAGCAATAGCCTGTGGGGACTGTTCATTCTGAGCGGTGTTTTCTTGGCAGAGACAATTTCTGTGATTGCCCAAGTCAGTTACTACAAAGCCACCAAGGGCCCAGATGGCAAAGGGAAACGACTGTTCAAAATGGCTCCCTTGCACCATCACTTTGAGCTGAGTGGTTGGTCAGAAATTAAGGTTGTCGCCACTTTTTACAGCGCTACTGCCCTGCTTTGCTTACTCTGTCTAAGTTTGGCTTACTTTTCTTGAGCAGATCAAATTTGGAGATAGATGCGTCGGAGTCACTTTACTTCGTTTACTTGCCTAGCTTGCCTGATCTTGCTGACTGGATGCAGTGGAAAATCTTCATCTGAACTGAAAGCGCTTCGCCCTTACGCAAAAGCTACCCTGACGGCTGGAACGGGCCTGGGTGATTTGCAGCTTGGCAAGACAACTTTGGGCTGGTTTATCAACAAGATTGGTTCGGGCAGAATCGCGGTCTTGATTGGCGATGAGACTGCAATTGAACTCATCTTCCTCAAGGGTGAGGCTAGCTTTCTGTTCCCCGTTGCCATGGCAGGGGCTTGTAAAAAAGAGATTGGTCTTTCTAGAGAACTGCTAAAAATGAGTGAGGATGCCAAGGCTTTCTTGGCAAAATATCCGAAATGCAATCACTTAACCCTATCTAGTATTTCAGTTGGAACTGGCTCTAGCAGTCAGTCTGATACCTTTTTTCAAGGGGCTACGGATCGAGGCGTAAAACTCTGGGCTCCAATTACCGAAGCCGCTCGGCACGGAACTTCACTCAATAATTCTGGTGAATTCGTGGCTGGAGAAGCGTATGCCAATGAAAGTCTTGACCGACTTGAATTTCCATTTGGGATTTATTTTTATTACCCGGCCGGTGCAGGGGCGACCCGAGAAGAAATGATGTCGGGCAGACCTCTATCGCCGGAAAGATTGCGTGAAATAGAAGCATCGGCCAAACAGGCAGCCAAAGATTTGACGATTAAGCGAATGACGATTTTTAGACCCAGCCAATAATCCGGTTTGAAATTAACCTAAATGCAGAAACCTGAGCCTTAGTTTCGGATCAACCAACTGCGATAGACCGGTTGCCCTTGCTCTAGGGTAAAAATTTCCCGTTCTGTCGGGACATTGAGCGGATTAGTTTCTAACCACTGACCGATCGCTGGGTCAACAAACTCAGGCTGCTTGGCAAACCGATCACGCATTTGCTGAGCCATCTTGAGAACATCAGATTGTAAAAAAACAAACCCACCGGAACGGATGCAGACGGCTAAATCTGCCACCAGTTCAGGTTGGACTAACCGTCGCTTGTGCTGGCGGCGCTTAAACCAGGGGTCAGGAAACTGAATAAACACACCGGCCAAGGAACCGGGTTCACACAGCGATCGCAGCGAGGCGTTAGCGTTGGCAAAAACGTAGTGCAAGTTGGTTAAACCCAAGCGATCGCGGAGCAAATTAGCCTGTTCCACCAGCGGTTCGCGAATCTCAATCCCCAGAAAATTCCATTCGGGATGAACTTGGGCTAAATCAAGCAAAAACTTGCCCCTAGCGCAGCCAATATCGAGGTGGAGGGGTTGCTGAAGATTGGCATAGTAGTGAGGCCAATTCAGCCCCGCCAGCGGTGTTTGATACTTTTGGCTGAGAGGATTGACATGCTGACGCACTCTGACCGTCGTCATATTGCTAGATCGCTGCTGCTAAAAAGTTTTGAGCAAATTAGTTTTTGAAATCCTCAAAGTCCCATACCCATCGTCGAAGGTTGGGTTTGACCAAGCGGCGTCAAGGGAAGCATTAGCCGACTCAGCATCCGATTGTCCTCAAGTTTGAACATATCCATCTGCCCACCTAACTGCTGAACAACCCGCTGGCAAACTTTTAGGTGACGCCCTGGTGGCTGGTCTAAGGTCGAAGGCGCCAGCAAGTCTAGATGCTCTTGATGATGGAGGTCAATTAGCAGCCGCGGGTCAATTTCCCCGTCATCTGTAATAGATAGCTCTACCCATTGCCGATTTAGAACTTGACACCAAATGTCGATCCGCCCCCCAACGCTGGCCCGATCGCAGGCCGCCCGGAGCAGCTCGTAAAGGATCAGGTCAATCTTCACAACGTCGCCGCTGAGGGTAAGGTTGCCGTGATTATGAACCTGAATCCAAATTTGCCGCTGCTTAATCAGGGGGTCAACCCGCTCCAGCGATCGCTTAATCAGCGTTGCCAAGACGATTGTTTCTTGCCCCAGTTGGAGTTTCCACGCTTCTCGGCTCGTCAGGCTAGCCAGTCCAGCCTGGAGGGACTGTAATTGACGGGTGACTCGTTCAATCGTCTGGTCAACGCTGCCTTTCTGCCTGATCCAAGTACTGAGGTAATAGCTACAGGTGGCAATTTGGCTGTGCAGGTCTTCTAGGCAATGCTGCTTGTACCAATTCAGAGATTCTAGGGTTTGGTTGCCCTGGTTGAGAATCTGAGTCAGCGCGATCGATCGATGGGCCCAAGCCAAGTGATCAATTAATGTCATGAGGGCGCTCAACTGCAACGGCGACCAAGCCCGATCAACGGTATCAGCCACCAGTAACACTCCAGACGGCTCGTATTCTGGGTCGGTTTGCAGCGCGACAGCCATGATCTGACCAATCTCAATTCCATTCAGCCAAGCGCGAGTTTCGGGGGTCAAATCTCGACTGGTCAGTTGGAGAAGGCGACTGTCAGGCTTGCCGTCTTGGCGCTCTAAAGATTTTTGAAGGGCGCTTTGAATCAAAGCATCTTTGTTGATCTCAATTGTTGCTTCCGAGTTGACGGCAAACTTAGGATTGCTGGCGATCGGTGTCACTAAGCAGCCGCGGGTCTGCCCCGGCATCCAGGTCACAAGCACCGCTAGGGGAACTTGCAGCACCTGCATCACATCCTGGAGGGCAGTTTGCTCCAGCCGCTCAATGTTTTGGGTTTTTTGGATCGAGTTTAAGCCTTGTTGAACTGAGGCATAGACTCGCTGCTGCTGCTCGGTCTGGCGCTGGAGCTGCCACTGATGCAAGATCAGCCCGACCTGCTGAGCAACGGCCTCAATTACGTGCTGCTCCTGAGCCGTCCAAGTCCGGTTAGCGCTGTGGCAAACCAGTAAGACTCCTTCTAAAGCCCGCCCTAAAAAAGTATTACAAGCTAACAGCGATCGCACTCCCAGCTCTAACAAACGCTCTCGCCAAGTCAGCAGCCGCAGGTCTTCCAACAGGTTTTCAATCGCGATCGCCCCATTGGTTCGCTCTAGCATCTGCCAGTCCAAATCGCTCAAGGGCTGAAGGTGCTCATTTAAGGGGCGGTGCTTGAGCAATTGGTTCTGAAAGCAAATCGAAAATCTCCCCGTATCTGGATCATGCAGCAGTAGAAACACCCGCTCAACCTGCAACTGCTGACACAACTGCTCTGCGGCCTGTTTGAGCGTCTCCTTCCAGTCTTGGTCAGTGTAGATGGCGTGGGTTAGCCCTGACAGCAGCGCCTGTTCGGTCTGGGTTTGTTGGATTGCCTGCTCAACTTTTTCCAGAGGGGCAACTAAGGCAATCAGTTGGGCTGCCGCTTGCAGATAAATTTTTTCCTGATCTTGCCAAAGCCGAATCTCGTTGCCATCGACAGCCAAGAACCCCAGCAGTTGCCCTTCCGACAAAATGGGCGCGGCCAAGAGCGACTGAGCTTTAATCTGCTGCATCAACCGCAGCGGCACATTCGTTGCCACGGCACTTTGAGCATCCCCAATTGAAACAATTTGCCTAGATGCCAGGGCCTGATAAAAGCCAGCTATGTCTTGAACCGCAATTTCAATCGTGGTTTGCGACTGCGCCTCTCGGCTAGTCGTTTTGGCGGCATTGACTGCCCGCCGCCAAAAGCAGCGGCGCTCCGGCTCAAACCAATAAACGCTCGTCCGGGTTGGGGCAATAAACTTTTGGGTTTCTAAGACAACCGCAAGCAGTCGTTCCTGCAAGGTTGGCAGTGACCCGACCTGAGCCAGCAACGCCAGCAGAGGCTCATTCGGATGCTTGGCGGGTTGCTGCTTAACGGTGGCAATTTGGGCCAAAGCTGATCCTAAGCCACCCAATAGCATCGATAGCCGCGATAGCTCCTCGGCTCTGAGCGCCCCACCCCAAAGCTGTGACCCCAGCAGCACCAAGCCAATGCAATCTTCGCGATGGCGAATCGGATAGATCAAGGTTCCCTGGACTTCAAATTTCTGGGCCACTTTCCGCCATTCGCCCGCTCGGCTTTCTTCCCGCAAATCCGGCACGCTGGCAGGGCGCTGCTGCACCAAGACTTGATCCAGCAAATCGCCTGGAAAGAGGGTGAATTTTTGCCGGAGGGTATTGACATCGCCTTTGGGAGTAATCCCGCCTTTCCCCAGCAAGGCATGTTCATTCTTGTCGTAAAGGGCAAGCCAAATCAAGCTGTAGTCGAACTGAGCCTGCAAAAAGTTAATCGTTGTCTCAATTAAGGCATCTGGCTGAGTTTGTTCCCGCAATACTTGCAGAACTTCCTCTAGAGCAACAAGGTGTTGGTCATATCCAGTCCTGGAAGTGGGCTGCGCCATAGGCTTAAGGCTGAATGAGAGAACATTTGATTGCAGGCGGCTCCACAAAGGCTGAGACTGGCCAGCATTTAAATCTATACTAAGCGCTGGGCTGAAGATTGTATGCAGACCTAATCCAGCAAAGGTGGTGCTTTTGCTGGGAGTTTAGCCCAAAATTTAAGCCAGCAATTCCACATCCAGCAGGGCGGCTCGAATTGACTGGGCAACTTGTTCGAGGGTGGTCGTTGCAATTTCTGGCCAAATCGGCAGGCTGAGCACCTCCTTTGCTAGCTGTTGGCTAACTGGATAAACCGGATACTTCCCTTGATAGACCGGCAACTGATCCTGGGGAATTGGGTAATAAACCATCGTGGCGATGCCCTGGGCAGCTAGGGATTGCTGAACCCGATCGCGCTGACCGTTGGTAATCCGAATCGTGTACTGATGAAACACATGCCCTTCAGTCACAGCCGGCGTAATAACCGACTCTAAATCTGCCAGCAGCCGATTATAGGTGAGGGCAACTTGGCGGCGGGCCAGGCTCCAGGTGTGAATGTGGGGCAGCTTGACGCGCAAGATGGCGGCTTGCAGGGTATCTAGCCGCGAGTTATAGCCCAGCATCAGATTGTGGTAGCGTCTTTTTTCACCGTGCACTCGCAGCATCTGAGCCGCTTCTGCCAAAGCGTCATTGTCGGTAATAATCATGCCGCCATCGCCGTAGGCTCCCAAATTTTTAGACGGGAAAAAGGAAAATGCCCCCATGTCCCCGATCGTGCCCGTGGATTTGCCGCTCAGCCGAGAGCGGGTGCTGTCTTGGCACTGCCGCTGACAGGTGCTACACAAGCCAAAGTAGCGGGCCCCAAAAGACTGGGCGCAGTCTTCGATCACTTTCAGATCAAATTCAGCCGCAATCTCAATGATTTGAGCCATTGCTGCCGGTTGCCCATACAGATGCACGGGCATAATGGCCTTGGTGCGAGGAGTAATCAGCGCCTTAATCGCCGCCGGATCAATGTTGCAGGTGGTCAGTTCAACATCGGCAAAGACTGGAGTTGCACCGACATTACTAATTGACTCCGCCGTGGCAAAGAAGGAAAACGGAGTCGTAATCACCTGATCACCGGGGCCAATCCCTAAGGCTCGCAGGCTAATGATCAGGGCATCCGTGCCAGAGTGGACGGCGATCGCGTGCTTGGCTCCCAACTCTTCTGCGACTTCCTGCTCAAACAGCCTGACATCTTCACCGAGGATAAATTGCCCTGACTCTAAAACTCGGTCAATTGCTGCCTGAATTTCAGGTTTAAGACTCTGATACTGCGGTTTCAGGTCTAGAACAGGAATTTTTAGTTCGCTCATTATGATGTTACTGCCGTGCCCTTGCTGATCATACGGCACAGGTACAATCCCGACTCGTTTGATCATTGGGTAGTGGTAATTAAGTCAGGATTTCGAGTCACCTGATGATGGAGGTGAGTCTACCTGATCGCGGCGACGCCGACACCGCTCAGAACAATACTTCACTTCTGGCCAGCAGTCAGCCCATTTTTTGCGCCAGCTAAACCGGCGCTGGCAAACAGGGCAAATTTTTGCTGGTAAGTCAGATTTTAGGCGCTGTCGAGGCATGAGGGCATGGTAACGTAGCAATCGCTGGCATTTCTCGTTGTTTTATTTTAAATCCAGCCAAAGCTAAAGATGGGCAGTGCGCTTGGGGTGATTGGGGGCAAAATTTGATGGGTGATCCAGCCCTGAGTCAGATTCGGATTGTGCTGGTGGAACCGGCCGGAGCCTTAAATGTCGGTTCGATCGCCCGCGTGATCAAAAATATGGGCTTGCAGCACTTGGTGTTAGTCAACCCGCAGTGTGATCCCAACTCTGACGAAGCGCGCCAAATGGCAGTGCGTGGCCACGAAATTTTGGCAGCAGCCCAGCAAGTTGCCACCTTGACAGAAGCTTTGCAGGGCTGCCAGCGGGTTATTGCCACGATCGGGCGAGACCACAGCCCAGACCAGTCCGTAGAAGCTCCTCGCCAAGCCTTGCCTTGGCTACTGGATCAGCCAGCGGCGCTGGTGTTTGGGCGGGAAGACCGAGGGTTAACCACCACTGAACTGAATTATGCCCATCGGTTGGTGCGTATACCTGCCGATCCTGCTTACCCTTCTTTGAACTTAGCCCAGGCCGTGGGCATCTGTTGCTATGAGCTTTATCAAGCCGCTGAGCTACTTGAACCATTGCCCGATCGCCCCTCTGATCAAAATCAGAGCGAATCGGTAGCAGAGTTAGCTAGCTTTGAGGCTTTAGAAGGCTATTATCAACACTTAGAAACTGTGCTATTAAAGATTGGTTATCTTTACCCCCACACAGCCGCCAGCCGGATGGGCAAATTCAGGCGATTGTTCAATCGCAGTCAGTTGTCTAAGGCTGAGCTAGCGCTGCTGCGGGGGATTCTCAGCCAGTTAGAGTGGTCGCTAGCAGAGCCAAAAAAAACAACCTAAAACATTTGTGGTTATATCGTTAAGCTGAGGAATTGAGAGTGATCCAGAAATCCGCCCAAAAAACCAAGCAGCGCCTGCGCACCGTTAAAGCAGCTCGCCAGCGCTCGCCGAAACTCCACCTTCAGGAGAATCCGCGCCCGCCGGTAGAATCCGTCAGTTTGCCCCCCAAACGCCCGGTTGCTCGCCCTTCTGTGGCTGGGTTTTTGATGGCAACGGTTCGCCTGGCTGTATTGGGAGTGGGCTTGGCGGCGATCGCGGGTACAACGATCTCAATGGTTCATTCCACAGCCAAAACCAGCAAGCCCAGACCAGAGCCAACCCAGAAGGTTATTGAGGCCGGTGTCCTGGTCAACCCAGCCAAGCCGGTTAACCCAGCTAACCCGATCTCACAGGCGTTGCAGAATGGCAAAGAACTGACGGCGATTGAGCAACGAATTAAAGATTTGGCAGCAGCTCAGCCTGATTTAATGGCGGGAATGCTGTTTGTCAACCTTGACACGGGTGCCTATGTGGATGTGCTGGGCAGTAAGCGATTTTCTGCGGCCAGCATGATTAAGTTCCCAGTCTTAGTCGCGTTTTTTCAGGACGTGGATGCGGGCAAAATCAAGCTGAATGAGCAGTTGGTGATGCGCCCTGATCTGATTGCAACCGAGGCGGGGGTAATCCAATATCAAAAGCCAGGCACTAAGTTTAGCGCCCTCGAAACGGCTGACCTGATGATTACAATCAGCGATAACACGGCCACGAACATGCTGATTGACCGCTTGGGGGGTGCCGCTGCCCTGAATCAGCGCTTTGCAGCTTGGGGGATGACAGAAACAGCAATTCGCGATTGGCTGCCCGACCTGAAGGGCGCAAACACGACCAGTCCGAAAGACTTAAGCAGCCTCATGATGATGGTCAGCCAAGGAGATTTGGTTTCGGTGCGGAGCCGCGATCGCCTGCTGGATATTATGAACCGGACTGTGACAAATACACTGCTGCCCCAAAGCTTAGGCGAAGGAGCCAAAATTTCCCATAAAACTGGCGATATTGGTACATTTGTCGGGGATACAGGCATGATTGATCTGCCCAACGGTCAGCGCTATGTCGCCACGGCGATCGTCAAACGCCCCTTCAACGACCCACGCGCCCAAGAGCTAATTCGCCAGTCTGCACGAATTGTCTACCAAGCCTTTGATAAGCCCCTGCCCCCGCTGCCCCCAGTTCCCAGACCAGCCGCCTCTCCCTCGCCTACCCCAACCAACTAAATTAAAAGGGCCGTCATTAATCAGGTGCTACGGAGAGAAATCATGCAGCAGTCGGTCATTTATCAGGAGTGGAGAGAGGAATTTCTCCAAGAAGGCCGCCGTGAAGGTCGTCAAGAAGGTCGTCAGGCAGAAGGACAAGTGTTGATTCTCCGTCAACTCACTCGCTGCCTGGGTGAAATGACCCCAGAGTTGCAAGCCCAAGTGTCAAGCCCTATCGCTGCCGCAGCTTGAAGCGTTGAGTGTAGATTTGTTTGATTTTTCAGAGCCGGCTGACTTGGTGAACTGGTTGCAAGCCAATCAATAGAAAGCACCTGTAATGGCTACTGTTGAAGCTGCTTGAGAGAATTCCTTTTTGATTCGGTTCAAGGCCAGGAACTTATGAGCGATCGCCTTTAACCCTGCAAGCTTTTGGACTGCAATTGGGACATAGCTACACAACTTGAGGGGCTAGCTTTTTCTCTGGGGCAGTTTCTGGGCTGAGCTGGTCAAGAACCCCAACTAACTCGCGCTCAAAGCTAATTTGGGCCCGGTTGGTGCGTCCGCCAATGTAGAGCTGCCCATTTTCTAGCAGCCCCCAAACCTGGGAGTGAGAGACGTAGCTCATCATTACCCCCAGCATTAGCAGACCAAACCCCAAATAAATCATCGGAATGCCTGGATCAGCTTTGATTTGCAGCCCGGTGCTGCCAACGACATCATCTACCGCCAAGGTGACACCGTTGACTTCGGTGGCCATGCCAGCTCGCAGTGTGGTGACTAACTTGCCCGTCATATCGTAGATAAACATCGTGCCCTGGAGGTCGCGGGCCAGCAAGGATATGCCCGCACTCAGGTCAGGTTTGGTCGGTACCCAGGTGCCCCAAATTCGCCCTTTGCCGCCCGTATCCAGTTGAGCCATTGGCAACTGCAAGACTGGACTTTTGTTGAGGCGGACTCGGACGGCTGCGATCGCCCAATCCGCCTGATAAAGACTGACTCCGTTGTGCTTAAGCGGTTGATTGACGTGAATGGTTTGCCGATCAACTTCTTGTCCCTGCTGATCGAGCACCGACAAATCGGAGTAAAACTGGTCGATCGCCCCCTCTGGCGTGTAGTCGATCCAAAATCGGTTCACCTTGACTGACCAATCCTGGGGAATCTGGGCGGCGGCCCAAGGCCCAGCCTGGACAATATTGCTAATCTTAAACGTCTGCCCACTCGGCACCATTTCTTGGGCCATAAACCCAGTCATCGAACCCCAAATTGCCCCTAACAGAATCAGCAGCATACTGGCATGAACGACAATCGGGCCAATCCGACCAGCCAGACCTTTGCGAGCGTAAATCTGGTTGCCTTGCTCAAAGACTTTGTAGCGCTGGGCTTTGAGTGCCGCCGACATTGCTTCCAGCGAACCTGCTTCCAACTGAGCGCTGAGGGCGAGTTTTTGAAACTGACGCGGTTGGTCATAAAACTTCCAGTGCCGAGCCGCTTTCAGGGCCGGTAGCTGGCGCGTAAACGTGCAGGCGGTCAGGCTAGTGCCAAACAAAATCAGCAGCGACAAAAACCACCAGGTGCGGTAAACATGGTCTAGCCCTAGCGTTAGCAATACTTTCCAGGTCAAAAAGCCAAACAGGGCCGGGTGCTCTGGATAATTCGCCTGGTAAAACGCAGCCGACTGCCCTTGTTCAATCACGGTGCCGGAGACGCTGAAGAGGGCGATCGCCAGCAGCAGCAAAATTGCTAACCGCAGGTCTGCCAGCAGCGGTAAAATTTCCTGTTCAAAAAAGCGGCGGGGTTTTTCTAAAAAAAGCTCAGTCCCAGTCATAGCGATCGGCTTGCAACTCAGAGGATCTAAGTTCATTGTCGCAAGAAACCGCCAGATTTTCCGGTTAAGCAGTTTGTGCAACCCTCACTAATTAACTGCTGTACTACTGCCAATTATGACTGGCTGCAAAATTAGGGCTGCGATCGCTGTGATCAATTCGCTCAGTTCAATCGGCTTGCTCAGATGCTTTTGAAATCCAGCCTTTAACGCTTGCTGGCGATCGAATTCTCCGGCATAAGCCGTCAACGCAATGGCCGGAACGCGCTTGACTTGCTCTTGGGCCCGAATCTGTTGCAGCAGCATGTAGCCATCCATGTCTGGCATCCCAATATCGCTCACAATTAGATCGGGAACAGATTGCTCAAGCGCTTGCAGGGCTTCAATTCCTGTTGAAACACTTGTGACGATCGCGCCTGCTTCTTGCAGCACAAAGGTGACAATCTCCCGTGAGTCTATCTCATCATCGATCACTAAGATTTGCAGGCCATGCAAATCGCCTGTAGAAGCTGAAGGTGTTTCTAAAGAAGGCCGTTCGTTCGCATCCGGTGCCAGGGGGAGTTGAATCGTAAACGTGGCACCTTGCCCTTCCCCAGCACTGTCTACGCTGATTTGTCCCCCGTGCATTTCGACAATTTGGCGGGCGATCGCCAGCCCTAATCCCAGTCCGCCAAACTTACGCGTCGTTGCGCCATCTTCCTGTCGGAAATGCTCAAACACATAGGGTAAAAAGTCAGGATGAATGCCTTTGCCGGTATCAGTAACTTGAATTTGGGACTGAGTATCTGTCTGAGTCAGAGCAACCGTGATTTGACCCTCTGGGGGCGTAAATTTGACGGCGTTAGAAAGCAGATTCCAAACCAATTGTTGCAACCGTCCCGCATCCCCGATCACCGTTCCAGTCTGCGCTAAGACCGTTTTGACGTGCAGCGATTTGGCTTCAGCAGCAAAGCGAACGGTTTCTAGCGCCGATGAAATCACTGCCCCTAAATCAACGGGTTCTTGATTTAAGCTCAATTTGCCGCGCAGAATCCGAGAGATATCAAGCAGATCACCAATCAGTTGGGCCTGGAGTTGGGCGTTGCGTTCGATCGTGGTCAGGGCGTTGGTTGTTTTAGCGGCATCCAAGTTACCGCGCAGTAATAGTTTTGACCAGCCGAGAATCGGATTGAGCGGCGTTCGCAGTTCATGGGAGACGACGGCCAAAAACTCGTCTTTGAGCCGGTTGGCGTTTTCGGCAATCTTCCTTGCCGCTTGCTCTTGCTGTAAAATGCGCTCACGATCGCGTTCAAATTGAACGCGATCGCTGATGTCGGTTGAAATACCAATTAAGCCAATCACCTCTCCAGCTTCATTGCGGTAGGGCGATTTGACTGAAAAGAGAGTGCGTTGACCTGTAGGTGCACTCACCACTTCTTCAAACACCTGGGTTTGCCCAGATTCCATAACGACGCGATCGTTTTCCATCGCCTGCTCTGCTGCTTGACGCGGTTTGTGAATCTCTAGTGAGGTGCGTCCTAAAACTTCTGATTCAGTCAATCCGACCGCAGCTAACAAGCTGGCATTCACCATCAGCAGTTTACCGGCTCGGTCTTTGGCATAAATCAACGTTGAGGTCGATTCGCTGATGACGTTTAAAATGGCATTCTTTTGCTGCAAGTCAGCTTCTGCCCGTTTGCGATCGCTAATGTCAACGCTGGTTGCGACGACGCGGGTGATCCGCCCGTCCGAATCGCGTAAGGGCGTAACGGCAGTGTAAGTCCAGATTTCCCCAATCGGCAAGGTGAGCCGTTCTTCGTATCTGACAACCTGCCCCAGCCGGACTGCACTGCGGTATCGTTCGCAAACCGCCTGCGCTTGTTCCGGTGGGAGAATATCTTGCGGGCGGCTGCCAATCCATTCTTGTAAAGGCACCCCCGACCATTCGACACAGGCTCGATTCGCACTCAGGAAACGGAATTCGTCGCCTAATACTTCCGAAACAGTGATCGCACCCTCAATACCTGCAAAAGTGGTAACAAGCAATGCTTCCGATTCACGCAATGCCGTTTCGGCCCGGGCGCGTTCGACCGTTGCCCAAGTGCGATCAACAACTTCTTGAATCAGCGATACTTCCTCAGCCGACCAGTCATGCGCCACCGGGTAATTGGCAAACAGAACCGCGACTAGGCGACCGGCCTTAAGCAGCGGCACATCCACGGTCGCCCCCAATTGCAGGGCCGCATGAGCCGCTTTCTCGGCAGCGGTCAGGCTTGGGTCATGGGCGATGTCGCTACGCACAACCGTGCGTCCGGCTTTAAACTCCTGTAAAAGTTCTTTACCGTAGTCATCGTAGCGATATCGCCCCTCAATGCCAGGGACGCCGTTCGTATAGTTTCGCGTTACCGCGATCGTCTCGTCATCTGCCTGAGCCTCAGCATACCCGACCCGGCTTGCCCCTAAGTGTTCACCCAACACACAGGCCGCCTGATATTGAATTTCCTCAGCATCGATCAGGGGTCGGAGCGTGTCGTTAAGCTTCAGTAAAAAAGCCTGCCGCTCTTTGGCTGCGTTTGCCTCGCTCAATGCTGCCTGTTCCCGCTCCATCGCCGCCTGGGCTGCCCGCAAATTTTCTTTGGCAGTTTTGAGCGCCGTGCGCCGCGACTGGTTGAGTAGACTAATCACCCCTGCTGCTGCAAAAAACGTACTCAATCGCACGGCAGTCTGGAGATTAAGGATCTGCCATGAATACAATGGCTGAATGAAAAAGTAGGTGATTGCCAGGGTGGATAAGACCGTTGCCAACAGCCCAGCCCGCCAACCGCCATACCAAGCGCTGACCATGACTGCCACAAAGAAAAAGGGTGTTGTCGTCGGATAAAGCCAGCGGAAAAGTAACTGCGTAATCACCAAGGCGATCGCCACACTCAGCACTGCCACGCCATAGAAGCGCAGTTGCGCTCTGGCGCTTTTGCCAATTCGCGATCGGGGGTGCCGGTCAGTCATTTGCTTCAAAGTATCCCGCAAGCAGAGCTTGAGCACAGTTTCGCTGAAGCCGATGGGGCGACGCTTTGAGTTCATTTAACAGCGTTTTTAGCTGCATCAGCGCTAAGGGTGAAGGCTGAGCTTTGCCGTTTTCCCACCGCGCCACCGTCGGAATCGACACGCCTAGTTTCTCGGCAAACTGTGCTTGCGTAAGATTAACAAGCTGACGGAGCTGACGCACAAACAAACCGGTATCGGTGCAAGGCGCAGTTGAGGTGCGAAGGGAGGTTGCCATACATTTACTCGCAGTTTTTAAGCATCAACCGATCAGGTGAACTTTTACCCATCAGACGATGGATTAACCCAACTCAGCATCTACCTTTAGAAATAGGCTGGACAGAGAAACCCCGCTTAAATCAGCCAAGGTGGTTGGATTGCGCTATGTAACCGATGAAGGGGCAGGAATTAGCCGCAAACGCAACCACAAGAAAGAGTTCACATACATGGATCTGAATGGCGATCGGATTCAAGACCCAGCAGAGCTGAAGCGAATTAACGCATTAGTAATTCCGCCTGCTTATCAAGATGTCTGGATTTGTCCATTCCAGAACGGACACTTACAGGCGACCGGACGGGATGCCAAAGGCCGCAAGCAGTATCGTTATCATCCGCTCTGGCGACCTGTCCGCGACCAGACTAAATTCACTCGCATGATTGTTTTCAGCCAGTCTTTACCTTAACCCATAGAAAACGCTACCTAGCTTTCACAAGGCAGCGTTTCGATTAAGCACAACGATTCGATTTATCGGCTATTTTCCATCGCGGTCAGCATCGCCAGGCAGGGCGCGCTCAACTCGATCCCACGCATCACGAGTCGCATGTTTTGCTTTTTCCCAAGTTACTCTACCGTTGCCAGAGCGCTCTTCGTAATTCCGACGCAGGTGGGGTTCAGCTTGATCGTAGGTCAAACCCTGATCGGAATAGTTCGAGTAACCTTCATAGCCAGTCCGGTAAGCTGGTTCATAGTCTTGGTAGTTGTAATCTGACTCCGAATAAGGTCGAGAAGCATAGTTTTCACGCCAGTATGCATCTTCCACCGTAGGATTCACGCGTTCAGCAACACTTTTACCAGCTAAACCACCACTGACTGCACCAACGACAGCGCCAACGACAGCCCCTACAGGCCCACCAACTGCACCGCCAATTGCAGCCCCCGCGGCCCCGGCGCCCGCAGCGCCAACCCCTGTCCCAACTGGATGAGCACCTGGCTCTCCTGTAATTGGATCACGATTAGCATCAGAGTCGTTAACCGTTCTAGCAGTATTGTTGCTCATTGCAAGTTACCTCTTTATTTCTCTAGTAGCGAAGGCTTAAATAAGGTCGTCAATATTGCAACGATACTGAAGAATTAACTTGCCAGCCTGCATCAGAAGTATGATTTTTGGCTCCGCGAAACGATACAGATTCAGGACTGACGCAGAGGCAGAATCAGTCAGAAGGAAGTCGCCCTTAGACTCAAAGATAAGCATTGCCAAACTTGCCGAGCCATCAGCGATCGCGTCAACCCGCGTAAAAGAAATCGATCGCAGTGGGAAAGAACTTCAGATGCACTTCGGAATGCTGCTGTTTAGCTCAGGGTTTTGCGCTTGGCCGTTTCATAAGCATCAACAATCCGATCCCAAGCCGCCCGATCGCCCCCCGCGTCTGGGTGATGTTTCTGAGAGAGGCGACGGTAGGCAGCTCGCACTTGCTCAAAATTGGCAGTTTGTTTAACTCCTAAAACCGACCACCAAGGGATTGCTGCTGGCAGGGCAAACGGTGAGAACACTTCCTCAACGCTGGAAACTCCCCACCGCTCCATGCCGCGCAAGGCAGTAATATGACAGCCGATCGCCCGCAGATTATCACGGGTGAAATCCCACTGGTCACAGGCGAAGGCATAGGATTTTTTGAAAGCAACAAAATAGAGTGCAACCCCTGGGTCTCTTGGTTCCCGAACATTAGCATAGGGTAGGCCATCCCGCCGCAGCGGCAGGTTCGTCGATAGAATCACTTTACTCGCCTGCATCCGCCCCAGTTCAGTCAGCAGTTCATCCCGGGCTTGGACAAAGCTAACTTTGAAGTGCGATCGCATCCGCCGATCGTCTGCGGTTCGGGGTTTGCCAGTCGGCCAAGCTAGAGGAAAGGAAGGGGTGTTCATAATTTGAAGAATAATACTCAACCAGCCCTACCCAAGAATCAGGGTAGCAATCCGATCGGCAGACGCCTCTATTATATTGATTTTCGTACATTAATCAAAATCGATTTTGTTTGCGCCAAGATTGAGCTTTAACGCCAGCGCCCACTAGATCACGCCATAATTGAACGTCAAGCGAATAGACTTAAGATTGTTCAGGATACTTACCGCTATGGCGATCGCCCCCTTAAGTTGGACAGACCTAGAAGCACTGACTGACTTTCAAGTCGATGCTGTGAATGGCCCCACCAATGCTCAAGCTCGCTGGCGTTTGTTTGGTCATCCCGAAGCTGATGTCCAAGTCACGCTCTACCGAGACAATCATGCCTGGTGTCCTTACTGCCAGAAAGTCTGGCTGTGGCTGGAAGAACAGCAAATCCCCTACCGGATCGAAAAAGTGACGATGTTTTGCTATGGGGAGAAAGAAAGCTGGTACAAACACAAGGTGCGATCAGGCATGTTACCCGCGCTTGAATTAGACGGACGCATCATTACCGAAAGTGACGATATTTTGATCGCCCTGGAGCGGGCTTTTAGTCCGTTGGGAAAGGGGATGAAAGACCCTACCGTTATGCCGCTGCGGCAACTGGAACGACTGCTATTTAGAGCTTGGTGCAACTGGCTGTGTATTCCCTCGATTTCACCTCAGCAAGAGCAACAAAACCGAGCCCACTTTATTGAAGTTGTTGGCAAGGTTGAGCAAGCTTTAGCGAGTACCCCCGGTTCATACTTTCTAGCCGAGTTTGGCACCGCTGATGTCATTTTTACGCCCTACGTCGAACGCATGAATGCCAGTTTGTACTACTACAAAGGCTATTCACTCCGGGAGGATAACCCCCACCTCGCTGCCTGGTTTGAGGCAATGGAAAGCCGATCGACTTACCGGGGCACTCAGAGTGACTTTCATACCCATGTCCATGACTTACCGCCCCAGATGGGAGGCTGCTGGGATAACGGTCAACCTCAGACGCTGCTAAATCAGCAGCGGGTAGATCATGGGCCTTGGTTTGGGCTACCTGATGTTGCTTACCCAGAACCAGAAAACTCTCGTCAGGAAGCCCTCTCCCGAGTGATCAAGCATCGGGCTAATATTGTTCGAGTCAACCCCGTAGAGGACAGGCTGTTTGATCAAGCTTTGCGCTGCGCCTTGACCTCTATGATGATCGGTGAGGCCTGTCTGCCACCCCCAGGGTCTGACGCAGGGCTGCGATATTTGCGCGATCGGATCAATGTGCCTCGCGATATGTCTATCTATGCTGGCAAGCGACTCAGGGAAGCTCTAGAGAAAACTGCTGCCTTAGTGGGTGATCAACAAGGCTCGCCGATTCCAATCCGGCATCGGCGAGATCAAGATCCAGCTAACTTTGCCACCAGTTAGTGAGGTAAAACGTTTCATTGCAGAGAATTAAGCCATGTTACTTGAGTTACAGCGGATCAATGTTCCACCGGGGCAGCGCGTCATCTTGCAGGATGTGACCTGGCCGGAATTTGAAACCATTCTGGAAGAATTGGGAGAACATCGCGGCTCTCGGCTGGCCTATGAGGATGGAATGCTGGAGATTATGATGCCGTTACCAGAACATGAGGACGATAAGGAGATTATTGGCGATCTGGTCAAAGCTTTATTAGAAGAATTAGAGATTGAGTTTCGCAGCTTGGGTTCAACCACGTTTAAGAAGCCGACAGCCCAAGGGTTAGAACCGGATCAGTGTTTTTATATTCAGCATGAAGCGGCTATTCGCGGCCAGCAGCGGATTGACTTAAGTGTTGATCCACCCCCAGACCTAGCGATTGAAATTGATATTACGTCCCGAACTCATGCCAGCATCTATCTGGCATTGCAAGTCCCTGAGCTGTGGCGGTTTGACCAAGGAGTGTTCCAAATTAATATCTTGGCCTCGGGTCGCTATCAAGATGTGCCAGAAAGCCCAAATTTTCCAGGTTTAGCCCTAAAGCAGATGATTCCGCGCTATTTGAAAGAAAGTAAGACGGTGGGCAGAAATAAGGTTTTGAAGGCATTTCGCCAATGGGTACGAGAGCAAATTCAAGCATGACCTACTGCAAAAAGCCAAATAAAATCGGCATGGGAAAAAGCGATCGCGATTCTAGGGCTGAACCCACACCGGTTCCGTCTCAAGCAGTTTTGAGACGCTTCCGATAAACGATGACTGGAACACGTTTGTAAGCGGGGGTGCCCGATCGGGTTTCCGTTCTGGCCTTAAAAATCACATTCACTTCCGGGTAAAACATTAAGGCGGCCCCTGCCCGGACGGCACCATAGATCACTTCAATGTTGTCTAATTTGTCGGCATCGCCTTGGACAGTCACACGATCATGCTCCGACAATCCAATCTTTTCGGCATCAATCCGATTCATTAAAATGCAGTGGCGATGGGGCATCCCTCGATATTGATCGCCAATCTTGTAGACGACCGTGTTGTGTTGAGAATAACTGCGTCCGGTCATCAATGCCAGGACAAGAGTGTTACTGGGGTGATCATCAATGCCAAACGCTTGGGGTGTCGGTAGGGTGAGGCTTGGCAGCGGTGTAGTGAACATGACTGCCTTGCCGGATGGAGTTTTGAAGTGGGGTTCAGTCACGATCCGCCCGGAAATCGTGAATTCTTCTTTTGTCTGATCGATCGCCGCTATTTTTTCATAACCGGGAATGGTTTTAGCAATCAGTTGCCGGACGTAGCGGGTATCTTGGAGCTGCCGCCATTCCACCGGATAGTCACCCAGCAAGCAATGCGCTAATTCAGTCAAGAATTCTACTTCAGAAATTAGGTCTGCATTCTTGAGGTGGGTTTGACCTTCATCGTTCAGGCGGACAAAGTTATTTCCAGATTCAACCGTAGTTTTGTGCGGATTTTCAAACCGATTCAGAACAGGAATAATAATCGTGTTGGTGGCCGCCAAACCATTGAAGTGCCCAATGTTGGGTTTAGTGGCGAGGTAGATAATCGTATCAATCTTACCGAGGGCGCGTTTGGCCTGGGCCGAGTCAGGATTGGCCCCATAGAGATTGCCGCCGACGCAGATCAGACTATCCACCTGGTCTGCTGCTGCCGCTTCGATCAGGTCGCGGGTGTGGTAGCCCTTGGGGAGGTTGAGCGATCGCCCTAACAGTTGCTCTAAGGCCTGTTTAATCTCTTCTTTCAGCTTGACGGTGACTCCCATTGAGCCAAAGCCCTGGACGTTAGAATGTCCCCGGACGGGCATCACGCCCGCGCCCATTCTGGCAATCTGACCGCTGATCAAAGCCGTATTGGCAATGCTGTAAACGTTATCAACCCCATTGGTGTGTTGGGTGATGCCCATTGCCCAGCCAAACACAACCCCTTTGGCAGTCCCAATCAGGCGAGCGGCTGTTTCAATCTCGGATTGCGAAACGCCACAGGTTGCAGTCAAGGTTTCCCAGTCGAGCGATCGCGCCTGCTCCAGCACCGCCTCCCAGCCTTCGGTATGGGCTTGCAGGAAAGCCTGATCGACGTGACCTTGCTCGATTAATGCTTTCTGAATCCCAATAAACAAGCCCACATCACTGCCCGGAATCGGTTGGAGATAGAGTGAGGCAATCTCAGAGCCGGGAATCAGCGATTTGACCGGAAAGGCAGGAGAGCCAAACTTCACCAAGCCAATTTCTTTCACCGGATTGATCACAATCACTTTGCCGCCGCGATCGCGCAGTTTGATCAGCTCATTCATCAAGCGGGGATGATTGTAAGCGGAATTGGCCCCCGCCAGAACAACACAATCAGCTTGCTTCAGACTTTCCAGGCTGACGATCGAGGTCTTGGTGCCAAACATGGCCTGGAGAGCAGTGGTCGAAGGAGCGTGACAGAGGTCAGAACAATCTGCCAAGTTGTTTGACCCCAGGGTGCGCAGCATCAATTGCAGCAGAAAGGCAGCTTCGTTGGAGCCGCGTCCAGAACTGTAGGAGGCAATCCGCTGGGGTGGTTTCTGAAAGGCGGCGGTGGCGATCGCATAGATTTCATCCCAGCCAATTCGCTCAAAGCGATCGCTCTTGGCCCGACGAATCACTGGAAAGCTAAGTCGTCCCAGGCGGTCTGCTTCCAGGGATGAGAGCTGCTGCAATTCAGCGATCGGATGGGTATCAAAAAAATGGGCGGGAACCGGCGGCTGAATCTCGGCGGAAATTGCTTCTACGCTTTTCATGCAGCGTTGCAGTTTCTCACCCTCCTCATTGGTAAACCCGCCTTTTTGCCCCCCCGTCCCCCAAGAGCAGGACAGGCAAGCACTGTGATGGAGTAGCGTTTTCCACAACTTTGGCCCCGCTGGCGACAGCGTCTGCTCTGCCCAATATTTGATCACCGGCAGTCCACCGCCAATCTCAGGGGTGTCTTGATTGGTTTCATGAGCCGAGGGCTGAGGTTGGGGATCAATAGCCATAGGTTGCGACAGTGGAGTGGTTTACCAATGAAACCTAGCGTAATTTATGGACTACGGAAATTCCCCATCCGATAGATTTAAGCCGTAAAAATTCGTTTTTCCTTAGGAGATTTCTCAGAAAGATTTTACCCTTCGAGTTGTGCCCTTCGACTGCGCTCAGGGCACGGCTGGCTGAGCGTAGTCGAAGACAGCGGGTAGCTTTTTTGCCAGAAATCTCCTTAGGTCATCGAATTTCTCAGTCAGGCCTGAGCGGCCAGTTGCCAGTGATCATCAGCGTGATTCGACTAACTGGATGCGCCAGAAAAGACTTTACCTGCTGCTTCCTTCAGGAGGTCGGCTTTGTCTGTTTGTTCCCAAGGTAAATCTAGGTCTGGACGACCAAAGTGACCGTAAGCCGCCACATCCTGATAGAATCGACCGCCGCGATCGCTGGGTAAGTGCTTTAAGCCAAAGGTCTGAATCATTCCGGCCGGGCGGAGTTCAAAGTGTTGTTTGACCAGTTCTAGCAGACGCTGATCGCTGATTTGCCCCGTCCCAAACGTATCGACAAAAATGCTAACCGGCCGCGCCACCCCGATCGCGTAGCTCAATTGGACTTCGCATTTGGCCGCCAACCCAGCCGCTACAATGTTTTTAGCCACGTAGCGAGCGGCATAGGCGGCGCTGCGATCGACCTTGGTCGGGTCTTTACCAGAGAAGGCACCGCCCCCGTGCCGAGAATAGCCGCCGTAGGTGTCAACAATAATTTTCCGTCCCGTTAGCCCAGAGTCTCCTTGTGGGCCGCCAATCACGAACTTGCCGGTCGGGTTCACCAGAAACCGGGTTTGCTGATCCGGCTTAATTGCAATATCGCTAAAGACGGGCAGCACCACCAGCGCCCACAGGTCTGCTTTTATCTTGTTCTGGACAGCCACATCATCGGTAATTTCGCCAATTGCCGCCGTGTGCTGAGTCGAAACCAGAATCGTATCAATCCCCACCGGACGCCCATCTTCATAGACAACCGTCACCTGAGTTTTACCATCGGGACGGAGGTAGGACAATTGACCGGTTTTTCTGACGGCAGCTAGCTTGAGCGAAATTCGATGGGCCAAGCAAATCGGTAGCGGCATCAGTTCAGGCGTTTCGTTGCAGGCAAACCCAAACATGATCCCTTGATCGCCGGCGCCGATCGCGTCTAGCGCCTGATCACTCATTTGCTCACGGCTTTCTTGGGCCGTATTTACCCCCTGGGCAATGTCAGGCGACTGTTCATCTAGGGCCACCATGACAGCACAACTGGCAGCAGAAAAGCCATTATCGGCATTGGTGTAGCCAATTTCAGCAATTTTCTGGCGGGCTAAATCGACAAAATTAACCTGGGCTTTGGAGGTGATTTCCCCCGTAATTAGCACCAGCCCAGTGTTGACAACGACTTCCGCCGCCACCCGACTGGCAGGGTCTTGGGCAAGTAGGGCATCCAAAATCGTGTCGGAGATTTGATCGCAGATCTTATCTGGATGCCCTTCAGTGACTGACTCGGAGGTGAATAAATAACGCTGAGACAAAGGCGACCTCTCTTCTGTAGCTAGTAGGAAGACTGTTTTAGGTTAAGAGATTATAACATTGCCTGACGCTGATCCAACCACTTGCGCCAGTTTAAGCTCGCAGGAGGCGCTGAATCATCCCGGTAGTAGAACTAGGCCCCTGAATCTTAATTGATTCAATTTTGCCACCGTAGGCTTGCACTATTGCTGGTTCTGGTATCCGAGCAATCTCGTGGTCATGCGTGGGCAAATATTTGGTTTACTCTAGAAATGGAGTCTAGAACTCGTCAGACCTGAGCCACTTAAGCAGGAAGCAAGGCAATGGTAACAATACCGCTCACAGATCTCGACCAACTTTTTCCGGACAGTGATGGCAAGCCAATGTCAGATAACACTGAGCAATTTCGCTGGATTGTTTTGCTCAAGGAGAACTTGGAGATTTTGTTTGCCAATGATCCACTGGTTTTTGTGGCGGGTGATTTGCTCTGGTACCCTGAGCTATCGACCTTAGTGCCGAGCGTGGCCCCGGATGTGATGGTGGTGTTTGGACGACCAAAGGGGCGGCGGGGGTCTTATCGACAATGGCAAGAAGAGAATATTCCCCCCCAGGTGGTGTTTGAGATTACCTCCCCCAGCAACACCTCGGCGGAGATGACCCGGAAGCTGGAGTTTTATCAATGCTATGGCGTTGAAGAATATTACCTCTACGATCCTGATCGCAATCGTTTGCAGGGGTGGCTACGACAGGGGAGTGAACTGTCTGAGATTACAGACCTGCATGGGTGGATTAGCCCTCGCTTGGGAATTTGCTTTCAGCCAGGAGAACCAGAGTTAGAAATCTACTACCCAGAGGGTAAGCAGTTTCTCTCCAGCGTGAAATTATCTCAGCGAGCAGATCAGGCTGAGCAGCAGGTTGAGCGGGAGAAGCAACGGGCAGAAGAGGCAGAGCAACGCCTAGACCAGTTGACTGCTTACCTGCGATCGCAGGGCATTAATCCTGAAGATTTGCCTTAGCGGTTGCAGCGAGTAGCGATGATATTTACATCTCAATTGGACGATCGCGCTCAGAACTGCTTTATTCTTCAATCCCTGATTGTCGCAGCCGTTCGGCTAGGCGATCAGCGCGTTGGTGTTCGCGGTCAGCCCGTTGTTTTTCTTGCTCTGCTCGCTCTCTTTGCTGCTCAGCCGATTCTAGAGATGTTGGCAACCACTGACCAATAGGGTCATACCAACGCAGCCACAGTCTTTCGATGTCTTGAAAGCTTCCTTGCCATAACCCTAAGCCCAATTTTAATTCTGGTAGCCAGAGTCGGTCTGCTTCTAAATCTACTTCTTGGTACTGGGCACCTCTGAGGGCAAACGCTCGCAGGCGATCGCGATTGTGGTCAAACAAAACGTAGTAGGGAACGCGCAGAATATTTTGATAAACTTCCCACTTGGTCGGAAGTTGATTGACCTCCCGCAGAGTTTGTCCCAAATCTTCTTTCTCGGTGCTCGGAGAAAGCAATTCAACCACAATAAATGGGCTAACGCCTTCTTGCCAAATCACATAGCTGAGACGCAAATCTCGCTGTTCGTATAAACGCGATACACCCACAACAGCAAACCAGTCTGGGCGTTTGTACCACTGTGGATGGTGGACATCAAAGTAGAGATTCATGTCTGCGGCAACAAAAACTTCATCTCTGCCGTACTCCGGGGGGCAAAAGGTTTCCCGCAAAAGCTGAGGCTGAAAATCATGGAATTCGTCTGGCAAGCCTGGCTCCTGCGGATCTTCGCTGGGCAGATCGTACATGGTTGGCAGATAGTCTCTGGCCGGCCGAGGCGGATCTGTTTGGTACATGGCATTTAAGAGGCTAACTAGTTTTAAGCTTAGCAACCAGCAGACGATGAGATAATTTTGGCATCATGAGAGCTGGCGATCGCGATTTCAACTCAAAGCAATGATTTTGTGGATTACTGGCGTCTGGGTTAGTGTGGATAGATAAACCAAGACGCTCACTGCATCTTTATCGCCGACCTTATTGGGAGAGTCAGGCAATGGTAACAATACCGCTAACGGATCTCGACCAACTTTTTCCAGACAGCGATGGCAAACCAATGTCAGATAACACTGAGCAATTTCGCTGGATTGTTTTGCTCAAGGAGAACTTGGAGATTTTGTTTGCTGATCAGCCACTGGTTTTTGTGGCGGGTGATTTGCTTTGGTATCCTGAGCTATCGACCTTAGTACCAGGCGTAGCCCCAGATGCGATGGTTGTGTTTGGACGACCAAAGGGGCGGCGGGGGTCTTATCGGCAATGGCAGGAGGAGAATATTCCTCCCCAAGTCGTGTTCGAGATTATTTCCCCTAGCAATACTGCGGCAGAAATGACCCGGAAGCTAGAGTTTTATCAGCGCTACGGTGTAGAAGAATATTACCTCTACGATCCCGATCGCAACCGTTTGCAGGGATGGCTGTGCCAGGAAAGCGAACTGACTAAGATTGCCGACTTACAGGGGTGGATTAGCCCCCGCCTGGGCATTCGCTTTCAGCCCCAAGAGCCGGAGTTAGCAGTGTATTTTCCTGATGGCAGGCGATTTTTGACAACGGTGGAGTTATCAAACCAGGCTGACCAAGCAGAGCAACGGGCAGCGGAGGCAGAACAGCGGGCCCAACAAGAACAACAGCGAGCAGAGCAAGAAAAACAGCGGGCTGACCGCTTGGCTGACTACTTGCGATCGCAGGGCATTAATCCTAATGATTTACCCTAACTCTGCTCAAGTTGCATCGGTTTTAATCAAATTGCTTCTTGCTTTGCGATGATTTTGGCATCTAAAGACTGACGATCGCTTGGTTCCGCTGAACTCAAACCGTTCACTCCTCTGACATTCGCATTAAATTCTCAAAGGGTTGGGTGTTATTCCAACGATAGGTAAGGAAATCTCGGCGATCGACAGTTAGAATTCGCCCATGATTCAAGTGTTCTGCCAGCACCACCAGGGAAGCATCGGCAAAATCCATTGGCAGGTCAGCATACCGTTCCATGAGAGCGATCGCCCGTTCAATATGGCGACGCTGGAGGTCAAAAACCTCAACTATTTCGCTTGCAACCTGACGCAAAAAGGTAATTTCAGCTTGGATGCCACTAAATTTCGCCAACAGATAGCAGGTTTCGGTAATGACGGGGTAAGTTGTAATCAAGCTTTCCTGCACCGAACGAAATGCTATTTCTGCCTCTCTATGAAATGGGTCAATACGGTTGAAAAGCGCTAGAAATGCTCCCGTATCAACAATGATCATAAACGTCCTTGCTGATACTTATCCTCCAAGTATTCATTAATAACGGATTTATAGTTTGTCGAGAGATCTGGGTCGGTGCTTATGCATCCAATCAATCCTGTTTCTTCAAAGGCTTGAAAGATATTTTTCTTGGGTAGCTCTAACTGTTGGTATCGTTGCTCGATCGCTTCGTTAATGAGATCGATAAAAATGTCATTAAGATTGCGATTTGTTTGCTGCTGAATCTGGCTCAGTTTTTGGAAGTGTTCATCATCTAGTTGGGCTGTAAGCTCCATTGCGCCTTTCCTCGATTTGACTTTGCTTTAATCTTAACAACCAGCAGACGATGAGATAATTTCGGCATCTTAAAGACTGGCGATCGCTTAGTTCCACTGAACTCAATTCTGTTCACGCCTCTGACATTCGGATTAAATTTTCAAAGGGTTGTGTGTTATTCCAACGATAGGTAAGGAAATCTCGGCGATCGACAGTCAGGATTCGTCCATGTTCTAAATATTCTGCCAGCACCACCAGGGAAGCATCGGCAAAATCCATCGGTAGGTCAGCGTAGCTCTCCATTAGGGCGATCGCGCGTTTCTGCTTTGCCACAAGCAATAAAGCCAACATCCTCGAAAATGTCGATCGCATTCTTGTGTAAGGGTTGTAATTGCTGGTAGTAAGCATCAATTGCTGTCTGGATCGCTCCAGCTATGTCTTGATTTGTCTGCTGCTGAATCTGGGTTAATTTCTGAGCGTGTTCTTGATCCAGATGGGTAGTGATTTTCATGGTGCGGTTCCTCTAAGTTTGGGCTATGGCTGGGGCAAAGGTTTTTGGTCTGGCTCTGTTATGGTTTTGGCATCTAAGAGCTGGCGATCGCTGATCATTTTCAACTCAAACCCTTAAGCATCCGCATCATGCAAGAACTCGCTGATAGGCTTGCTCTGTAATTCTGGCTAATTTTTCGCAGGTATAGCGTGCTTCAACCTTGTGTTGCCCAGCCTGACCCATCGCTTCAGCTTGAGTTGGGTTGAGCAGTAAGTGACAAATGCGATCGGCAATCTGCCCAGGGTTTTGCTCCACCAGATACCCATCAACGCCATCACTAATTAATTCTGCCACTGCCGGAATATTGCAGCCAATCACAGGTTTACTAAAGTTCCATGCTTCGACGTAAACTCCCCCAAAGCTCTCTTGTGTAGAGGGAACACAGAGGAGATTAGCAGCAGCGATCGCGTTTGTTTTGGTTTGCAAATCTACTTTGCCTAAGCGGTGAATGCGCGGGTCGGGCATGGCGGCGAAATCTTGCTCTGATTGCTTGACGGCTGGCCCAATGAATACAAACTGCGCTGCTGGTACTTTTTGCCAGACCAATTTAGCTGCCTGAAGTAGTTGTCGATAGCCTTTGTAAAGATAGTGCTGCCCTAAAAACAGCACAATTGGGGATTCAATCTGATACTTTTGCCAAAAAGCAACTGGGTCTGCTTGCTCAGCCAGGACTGGCCCCATGCCAGTCACAGTAATTCGATTGGGTTGTACGCCCAAATCCACTAGGATATTTCGCTCTGCTTCAGTCAAAGCAATCACAGCATCCGCCATTTGATAAAGCTTGATATAGGCTTGGTAACGCCAGCCTACCCAGCGGGGATGATGGACTGGCGTAAACACAAACGGAATCCCGTAACGCCGAGCCACTTGCAACGAGGCGTAGCTTAACCCTTCTCGCCCAATCCGCACGTTATGTACTAGATCAGCCTGATGAGCGAAGGGAATAAGTTGCTTTTCTAGGCAATTGGCGATCGGGGGTAAGGCAACTTGCATCAAGGGATAGTAAAGGGGCAAGTAAGGGAGCAGCCGCAGCTTTTCCTGCCAAGATAATCCCAATCGATGGACGGGGATGCCATCTACTATGTAGTCTTCAGCAAAATCAGGAGCATTTAAGGTTGTGCCCAGCAGCCAATCAGTTCGATTTTGATTCCAGTGGCTAACAACTTGAATTTGATGCTGTTTTTGAAGCTGTTGTGCCAACTGATGTTGGAGCAGTTGGGCACCACCAATGTAAGGTGGGTAGGCTGTTAGGGTAAAAAGTAACTTCATCAATTGATGAATAATAAAATATAAAAAGTGATATCAACCCAAATCATTTTACCAAGCTTCAGAGACTATATATAGAATAAACAGCTTTAAGCCTTGCCATTGACCATGGGCTATATCACGATCCACAAAGAAATTAATAAATAGCTTGAGAAACGTCAAGAATACATGAAATACAAAGGTAACAAAGAAAGCATGTTGATAAAGAAAATAAAGCTTGCTAAAAGTGTAGTGTTTAAACTTAGAAATTTTGTTTCGATTAGTAATAGCTGAAACATCATGATCCACAAGAGCCGCCTGAGTCACAGCAATATGATAGCCTTTTTGATGATATCGGATACAAAAATCAGTATCTTCGCAATAAAGAAAATAGTGCGTATCAAACGTTGGACAATGCTCAAAAACTGCTAAATTGATAATCATACTACAACCGGAAACCCAACAACAGTTTTCTATTGCTGTAGCTGTGCTAGATTTTTCACGCTCTTTATATCGATGGTCTAGTGTGCCAACAAAACGATTAAAATGACCTTTGCCAAACCAAATAAGGCCTTGAGTATCCCGTATTTTAGTTCCAAGTATAGCGATCGAATTGTCATGCTCAAAACATTTTGAAATGTAGCTAATTGCACTTCTGTCAATTGTAGCATCAGGATTGATTAACCAAATCCGGGCATTAGAATCAATATTGTAAATATACTCAATTCCTAAATTACATCCCCTTCCAAAACCGATGTTAATACCAGGAGTAATAACATGTAAATTAACAGAATAATTAGATAAAGAAGATAAAATGTTCTCTTGCGGAGAATTGTTAACAATAACTAGCTTAAATAATAATACACGAGTCTCTAAAATCGAGTTTAGTAAGGCTCGAATAAGTTCAGTAGAGTGATAATTTATGGACAGGAAATAAATCAAAATGAGTATTTAATGCTTGACTTTCGTCCAGAGGCCCTCCATTGATAAAAATATGTAAAGCAATATAAAGTTCATTAGATTTCCATGGGTTTTATCGTTTCAAAAACAAGAGCATTATTACCTAGTATACCGAACCAGGGATTTCTAAGATTATACATACTGACTTCATAGCCAATCTTCCTTAATTTTAAAAGCATCTCTAGAGAAAAGATTACATAAACGAGAATGCCTTCCTTTCTGAGAGGATCACTATGATAAATTGGAGACAATAAATGCTGAAGTTGACCATTTTCGTCAATATATGCTCTAGTTTCATCAAAATATTGATCTTGATAAAAAGGAACTGTGAATACATGTCTACCTCCTGGCTTTAATATTCTGTATACTTCTTCAAATGCCCTATAAGGATCAGGGATATGCTCAAAGCAGTCACTACTTATCAAAACATTAACTGAATCATCGTCAAATGAAGTATTAGTTAAATCTTGATGACAAACGCCATTAATAGTTTCTCCACTTTGATAACTCTTGTCTAAATATTCACTACTAATATATCCTGGATAATCCCGTAGATATTCATGAATACTTCCATAGGTTTCGGTGTTGTAAATGGTAAAATCTGTAAACTGATCTAACAAAGAGACCTTTTGAGCTAATGTTTTAACACTGCTGAATTTCACTCCGGTACTCTTGTAAACTGAATAAAGAAAAATACTTCCTACTTGTCTTTTGCGATTTGTATCACGACAAAAGTAACACTTTCCAGTTTCTCGATAGTTTGATAAAGCCCATTTAAAGAGAGTAACATTGCCGCAAATTGGGCACCTACCTAGTGTTACTTTAGTTTTTAGTGCTAAATTGTCAAAATAAGGTGAATTGATATTATCAATTGGATAAACTTTTTGAGAGGCGACTTGGTGAATCATACTAGAACTTATAAAATATATGATGCAATCTCAGGTAAAAAATCATAAAAACTTCTTTATCAAATTCCTCACTTTCTCTTCAAAGATATTTTTAGAATAGTTAAAAGCCGATTTATGAGCATTATTTGAGATTGTCTCTAAGTTATCAGCACCACTAATTATTTCTATGGTTCTTTGAAATAATATTTCCTTGGTTTTCCACAAAAAACCATTATGTCCGTCACGAATAATTTCTTCTTGCCCACCTGCTTTGTAAGTAACTGGAACACATCCAGAATACATTGCTTCGACTGTGGAAATTCCAAAATGTTCACAGAATTCAGGATATAGTCTTTCAACTTGATACCCTTTGGCATGCCAAAAAATTTTGCTATCAGAATAGAATTTTCTTAGTTCCTTCAATTTAATGTTACTTAGAACATAAATTGGGTAACCTCTGGCTTCGTCTTTAACTTGCTGGAAATAGTCACGATGAGGTGTTGTAGAGGATACACCACCAAGACAGTAATATCTTAAATCCAACTGAGGATATGTATCAATTAATTCTTTGAACCATCTTATCATTTCTAGTTGACATTTACTGTCCTGATCCCCAACAAATCTACCAACGCTAAGAATTTGATTTTTTTTAGATTTAAAGGGGACATATTCTAAATTTTCTAAATTAACAGGAGGGTTAATTACTTCAATAGCCCCAGAGAATTGTTGCTCCAAATGCAACTTGGTAAATTCAGAGTTTACAATGGAAAAAGTATAAGACTCATTAGCTAAGCTTTGATATTGTATAATTGATTTAAAGGTAGATTTTGTAAGCGCTTTAATTTTAGAAATTAGAGATTTTTGAATACTCTGAAGATATTCAACTCTATAGGGAAATTGTATGTGCAAAATATTTTTTCCCCCTTTGCCTAAGATAGGGGGAGTGGTACTATTGCACATACAAATAAAAATATCATATTCAGTTTTATTTAAATAATGTTGATAATTAAATATTGACTTAACTGAAAAATCTCTAAAGGTTATTTTTGATAAATCTATATCTAAAATTTGCCCTAACATGCAATAGGCATCTGAATTGCTACTTAAAAATTCAACTTCATAATCTTCTTGCAGGGCTGATGCAAGAGTCATAATGTATCTTTCACCCCCACCAATATTAGCAGGAAAAGGTGTATATATACCTATCATTACCATAACATTTGCTCATAAAGGAAATTAGAACTGATGGCTTGCCCTACCATACTTTCCCCTAATGAAATCAATCATACCTAAGTAAGAAGCACAAAACACTTGATTTTCTCCTTTCGCTAATTTTAATATAACTTCTTTATATAGAAGATAGCAGAGTACAGGTAATATAAATATTGGTCGATGCTTTAGGGTAAACAATAGCCGATTTCTTACTTCATAGTATGCTCTCTGATGATATCCTTTTGATGATCCTGCAACTTTATGCCACAAAATAGAGTCAGGAACATAAATAATTTTCCATCCTTTCTTTTTGGCGCGGTAACAGAAATCTGCTTCTTCATAGTAAAGATAAAATTTCTCATCCATTAAACCAACAGTCTTTAACATGGAACTTCTGATTAGAAGACTACATCCAGTAATATAATCAACCGACTTTAACTCGTTATAACCTTCTTGAGTTGTACTATATCCCATGCCGACATGCTTTGGCTGGCCTGTCCACTTATCAAAACTTGCTCCAGCATGCCAAATAGTATTTCTATCTGATGCTAAAAGGATCTTTGAACCTGCAATGCCCACTTCAGGGTCATCGTCGATTGCTAAGATCAACTGGCTTAAACAATCAGATGCTACTTCGGTATCATTATTAAGTAACCAAATGTAGTCTGCTTCCGATTGCAACGCTTTTTTGATACCATAGTTTACACCACCTGAGAAACCCAAATTTTCTCCGGTTGAATACAAGGTAAAATACGGCTCATGAGAAACTGTCTCTTTTAGTAGGGAATATGAGTTATCCTTCGAGCCATTATCAACTACCAATACATGGTAAGAGCCATAGGCTAGGGACTTTAAAGTTTCAAGGCAATGAATTGTATCTTCGGCATTTTCCCAATTAAGTAATAATATTTCGACATGTGGGATCTTTGAATTCAACATACTTTAAATACCATGCTAAACGCTTAATTTTACTACTTAATGTTCGATTTATTGTGTGAAAAAAGGCTATAATTTGTGGGTATTCCTAACAGTGATTTTAATTTTAGCCATATCTCTCTCATTTTCCCAAAACTGCTTTGCTTTATGGCTTTTAATTCAGTATGTATATTAGATAATTCTGTTTGAAGAATAGCTAAATTATTATAAGTCGCTTGTAGCTCTTGATAGATATCTTCTTTCGGATCAATATAGATAGAAGTTAAATTACCCAGATTACTTAGTTTCTTATTTGAACAAACAACTATAAAATAAACTGAATTATCTACTGTTAAACTTATCCTCTCTCCCATCTGTTTCTGCGGGTACAGAGCAATTTCTCCTAAGTTGTCTAGATCAAAACTTAATGGCTGTAAAGGCATAATTAAAGAGTTCGCAACTATCTTTTGTCCAAAAAAATATAGGTTCTCAAAGTTCTTATTTAATAAATTTCTAAATTCATCAAAATAGAGTTCTTTAACATGAAAAGGATTATGATTATTGGGTTGATCTGAGTAAACCAAGCGATTTGGAGAAGAGATGATTATTAGCCCATCAGGTTTTAGAACTCGCTTTAACTCTTCTATCATTGCTTCATGTTTGTCATGATGCTCTATGGTTTCAAATGAAATTACTACGTCAATGGATTGAGCATTGATCGGTATTTTTTCACAAGAAGCAACTAAAAATTCAAGTTTACTATTCTCATATCTTTTCTTGGCATGATCAATACATTCTCTATTAATATCTACTCCTAATACAGATTGAGCATATTCAGATAGGATTGACGAACCATAGCCTTCACCACATGCAATATCCATAACAGTTTTATCTTTGACAAACTCTAAAGCTGCTAAGTATCTGTGTAGGTGTTCATAGCGAATAATTCCTTTTTCTGATGGAATATATCTTTCACCTGTAAATTCCATGGCAATCTCTCTTGTTGATAAAGACTAATTCAATGAAGTTTTATTATCAATTTGATATGTCTCCCATTTCATCAAGGGTCTCACTACTCCCGGAAAATGTCCTATAAAATCACCTCTGGCTGATATTTCTGCTAAATCATCGATTATATTAATGATAATTACGTCCTTTTCATGAAGATGAATAAAAAATGGATCTGGTGTAATGATTGCAACGCAAACAGTAATTAGTCCTTCGGTCAAGAAGTTATCTAAAATTTTAACTGTTGAGCGATAGATACCAGGAGATTTTGTTTTCCTTCGCCAATCTTGGTTGGTATCATGCAAATCGAACAGGTTGATATCTTGTTCGTTAAAAAAATTCAAACCTGCTGTCAAAATATAACCTGGCTTCATAACTTCATATACAATCGTTATGTATATGGGTTTTGAAATGATGTAATTTTGCACAACTGTTCCGTCTTGCCCGTGTGCCTTTATTTCGATTAGTTTAACGATTGTGTTACCTGGAGCATCATGATTTTTCCATCTTTTTTGGGGGCTTAACTCTATGTTTCTTTGCAAATATTGATTGAGAACTCTGTTTACGTCGTCAAAGGTATTTAGATATCCTTGTTTGAACAAGATTGCTTGATTACATAAACGTGCTACTGCCTCCATATTATGGCTAACAAACAAAATTGTTTTTCCCTCTTTAGTTGCTACATCACCCATCTTTCCTAAACACTTTTTTTGAAATCCTATGTCTCCTACTGCTAGCACCTCATCTACAATTAAAATTTCTGGCTCTAGATGAGCCGCAACAGCAAATGCTAAGCGCACATACATTCCAGACGAGTAATGCTTAACAGGTGTATCTAAAAACCTTTCAACTTCAGCAAAGTCAACAATTTCGTCAAATTTCTTTCTGATTTCAACCCTGCTCATTCCCAGGATTGCACCATTCAGAAAGATGTTTTCTCGGCCTGTTAATTCTGGGTGAAAGCCCGTACCCACTTCCAGCAAGCTGGCTACTCTGCCTGTAATTTCAATTTCTCCGGTAGTTGGCTCCGTAATTTGGCTGAGTATTTTTAGCAGCGTTGACTTACCAGCCCCATTCCGCCCAATAATGCCAACAACTTCACCCTGTTTAACTTCAAATGAGACATCCTTTAACGCCCAAAATTCTTCCTGATTTGAAGATAAAGTGTCTTTTTCTTTGCGGGTTAGAAGATTTGAGCCAAATGACTTAATGCTGTTGGTAATCGTATCTCGGAGGGTGGTATGTTGCGATCGCCCCTGCTGCTGGTGCCCGATCACATACTTCTTGCCCAGATTGCTGACTCGAATCACCGTCTCAGACATTGAGTCTCACCCGCCCCCAATTTAATCTGTTTAGAGGATAGCACTCACCTGATTTAGAGTATGCCCCAACTGGGCAAAAAGCGATCGTCCTGCCCAAAAATGTTTTATTTGCCCTGCCTGAGCCAAGCCTGTAGGTCAGCAACTTGTTGAAAGTCCAAGAGTGCTTCTGCTAAAGATTCCAGTTGCGGACTCGATAATCCCCTCAGTTCAGCTTCGATTTCTGGTGCAATTTTGCCAAGGCGACGATTCAGTTGACGCATAATTACCGTCAATTCCCCCTCTTGCTTGCCTTCCTGTTTACCCTCTTGTCTACCTTCTTGAAGAATTTCTTGATAAATCACCGATTCGCGCATGATGCCCTCCCGAAACAATTGTTGAATCAAACTCTTGGGGTATCGCAACCCAGCTAAAATCTGGGTACAGTTACTCATCTCATTCCGCAAACTAGCTTCCTCAATTTTAGCCACCTCTGCTGCCACTCGTTCTAGAATCTGTGCTCCCGAATCTGCTTGGGCTAACGCAGCTAATGGCAATAAAGCTGGATCTGCAAGTAACGGCGTCGGATCTTGCTCCCAGAGGCGGAGCACTCGATAGCGATGTTCGGTATTTTCCAGCCTGAACTCTGCTGGTACATTGACTGAAGTTGGCTTGAGCAAAATTAGCACTTGCGTCACAGGGCACCGATATTGGCGATGTAACCTCACCCAATAGTCCAACATTCGCAAAGGCAAAGGTGGATCGGTAATAGGTTCAACCTGAAATTCCAGATGCAGAATTCTGTCCTGAGTTTGCAAAAAAGTGACAGCATCTGCCCGAATCGGTTCAATGCTCAATTCTGTTTTGAGAACAGTTACGGGAGTTTGCGATTCTCCCATCAGCCAGACAGCAAAATTCTGGGGGTATTTTTCAGCGAGGTATTTGCAGAGATTGTCTGTTTCCATACCCGTAGGAATTTCCTATTTGCTCTGGCTCAGCCAAGTCTCTAAATCAGCAAGCTGCGTAAAGTCCAACAGCGATTCGCTCAGGGCCTCCAGTTGCTCCACGCCAAGCTGCCGCACCTGAGCTTCTACTTCAGCCGCAAGCGGGGTAAATCGCCGATTGAGTTGACGCAGGATTAAAGCGGCTGCTTCTTCTTGCCTACCTTCTTGCTTGCCCTCTTGTCTGCCCTCCAGTAAAAATGCCTGCGCCCACGGTGATTCTCTCAAAACAGCCATATCCCACCTCAAAATTTGCTGAACCAGATCCGTATCCAATACAAAACTAGCAAAGAAGGCCAATAATGGCTCCAGATTACTCAGTTGCTGATCAGCCTGCAACCTAAATAGCGCTTCTCGGACGCTGGCTTCTGTGCCGCCGCCTGCCATCAAAGGCACAAAGGGTAACAGAGAAGTCAACGATCGCTCAAACACCAGTTCAGACCCGACTTCCCAGAGGTTAATCACCCGATAATCCTGTCTGGCTTGCATCCCCATAATTTCTGACTGATAGCCCGTGGCGATCGCCGTTCCAGCCGGAGGGGGAAGGATGTTAATCAAAACGGGATAAACCAGCAGATTATATCGCTCCTCCGCCAAGGCAGCATAAGCTCTCATCCGCTTCGGCATTCGGCTCTGGTAGCGCAGTTGCAACTCGCTCAGAACCAAAAACTCTCCGAGTTGCGGACTGTAGACCTTAATCAGAGCATCACTTTTACGGCTAACCCATTGAAATTCAGCGTCAATAATTTCTTGGGCGATCACATCCGTTGACTGAGTCACCCACTGCACCCAAGCATCGGGTGCCAACCCAATTAAGCGTTTGCTACCAATATCAGCGTTTTGACTCATCCTCCCAGCATCTCATAGAATAATTGAGAGTTGATTGCTCAAATATTCATAAAAGCTAGCGATCGCCCCTTCTGCTGGTGCCCGATCACATACTTCTTGCCGAGATTACTAACTCGAATCACCGTCTCAGACATTGAGTCTCACCCGCCCCCAATTTAGTCTGTTTAGAGGATAGCACTCACCTGACTAGAGTATGCCCCAACTGGGCAAAAAGCGATCGTCCTCGGCAAAATTTTCTATTTGCCCTGATTGAGCCAAGTTTCTAAATCAGCGATGGATTCTCGCATAACTTCCCCCTTAGAATATCTGTCTATTTCTCCCGCTGAGTATAACTAGTGCGAGGTTCGTTCAAATCTACTCTTGCAACGAATTCGGGTCAACTCCCAACTCTCTCAGCTTCTTGGCTAACCGTTGGCTGGCAATCCTCTCCTCCGCAAGTGCAACCTCAGCTTGCTCAGCCCGTTGTCGTTCTTGCTCTACTTGCTCAACTCCCCACAACAATAAATTGCCCGATTGATCCCACCAGCGCAGCCAAAAAGCAGCTAGTTGGGCTTTTTGGCCTTGCCATACCCCCAAAAATAAACCAATTTCTTCGATCCAGTAACGACGATACTCATCTTGGATCTGTTGTTGATATTTACCTGCTTCTAAACGAAAAATATCTAATTCTCCTGTTTTCGGGTGAAAAATACCGTAGATTGGCACTTGCAAGATCTGCTCGTAAAAATACCATTTTCCATACGGATAATGAGGATTGATCGAATATTCGCCGCCTTCTGTTTCAGAGACAAACTCGATCACAATCCCCGGTACATCTCCTTCTAGGAGGGGTGTATAACTGCGCCGATTTTCTCCTTCTGGAATCGGCTTAACAGATTTCACATAGACCCAATCTGGGGCTTTAACGATCGTTTTCTCGCTGACATTGGCACAAATGCCAAAGTTTGAGGCAATTAAAATTGACTCTAAGATCAGTCCCGCTAATTCTAGGCTCTCTCGGAGAGCCGCAGCGAGAAGAGGTTGAAGGTTACTTTCCACAGGTTCATCGGGCAAGGTGAAATCGCTGGGTAATCTTTCCCAACTAATTTGGGGGAGTGCGTCGGGCTGACGGACTTGGATGGCTGTCATAGTTCATCCCCTACTCTTAAGATGCGGTCAGTAAAGTAACGACAATTATAGGAACTACATTTGCTGAGCTGCCGGACTGGCGATCGCCCCTGCTGCTGGTGCCCGATCACATCCTTTTTGCCCAAGTTGCTGACTCGAATCACCGGATCAGACATTGAGCCTTACCCGCCCCCAATTTAGTCTGTTTAGAGGATAGCACTCACCTGACTAGAGTACGCCCCAACTGGGCAAAAAGCGATCGTCCTCGGCAAAATTTCCTATTTACTCTGGCTGAGCCAAGTTTCTAAATCAGCGAGCTGCGTAAAATCCAACAGCGATTCGCTCAGGGCCTCCAGTTGCTCCACGCCAAGCAGCCGCACCTGAGCTTCTACTTCAGCCGCAAGCGGGGTAAATCGGCGATCGAGTTGACGCAGGATTAAAGCGGCTGCTTCTTCTTGCCTGCCTTCTTGTCGCCCCTCTTGTCTACCCTCTTGTCGTCCTTCCAGTAAAAATGCTTGCGCCCACGGTGATTCTCTCAAAACAGCCATATCCCACCTCAAAATTTGCTGAACCAGATCCGTATCCAATACAAAACTAGCAAAGAAGGCTAGCAATGGCTCCAGATTACTCAGTTGCTGATCAGCCTGCAACCTAAATAGCGCTTCTCGGACGCTGGCTTCTGTGCCGCCGCCTGCCATCAAAGGCACAAAGGGTAACAGAGAAGTCAACGATCGCTCAAACACCAGTTCAGACCCGACTTCCCACAGATTAATCACCCGATAATCCTGTCTGGCTTGCATCCCCATAATTTCTGACTGATAGCCCGTGGCGATCGCTGTTCCAGCCGAAGGGGAAAGAATGTTAATCAAAACGGGATAAACCAGCAGATTGTATCGCTCCTCCGCCAAGGCAGCATAAGCTCTCATCCGCTTCGGCATTCGGCTTAAATAGCGCAGTTGCAACTCGCTCAAGACCAAAAACTCTCCAAGTTGCGGGCTGTAGACCTTAATCAGAGCATCACTTTTACGGCTAACCCATTGAAATTCAGCGTCAATAATTTCTTGGGCGATCACATCTGCGGACTGAGTCACCCACTGCACCCAGGCATCGGGGGCCAGCCCAATTAAGCGTTTACTACCAATATCAGCGTTTTGACTCATCCTCTCAGCATCCCATAGATAAAGATGATTGAGAGTTGATTGCTTAAGTATTTGTCAAAGCTAGCGATCTCCCTATGTACAATTTTCTATCTGTTCTCATTCAGCCAGGTTTCTAACTCAGAGATCGCGGTAAAGTCTAATAGGGCTTCTCCCAATCCTTCCAGTTGCAAAACCGACAATTGCCCAATTTCAGTCTCCAATTGCTTAGGGACTTTGCCAAATCGCCGGACAAGCTGACGCAGAATCACTCTCATTTCTCCTTCTTGTCTGCCTTCTTGTCTGCCTTCTTGAAGAATATCTTGATAGATGACTGACTCGCGCATGATGCCCTCCCGAAATAATTGCTGAATCAAACTCTTGGGGTATCGTAACCCAGCTAAAATCTGGGTACAATTACTCATCTCATTCCGCAAACTAGCTTCCTCAATTTTAGCCACCTCTGCTGCCACTCGTTCTAGAATCTGTGCTCCCGAATCTGCTTGGGCTAACGCAGCTAATGGCAATAAAGCTGGATCTGCAAGTAAAGGCGTCGGGTCTTGCTCCCACAGGCGCAGCACTCGATAGCGATGTTCCGTATTTTCCAGTTTGAACTCTGCTGGCACATTGACTGAAGTTGGCTTAAGCAAAATTAGCACTTGCGTTACAGGGCACCGATATTGACGATGTAACCTCACCCAATAGTCCAACATTCGCAAAGGTAAAGGCGGATCGGTGGTGGGGTCAACCTGAAACTCAAGGTGTAAGATTCTGTCCTGAGTTTGCAAAAAAGTGACAGCATCTGCCCGAATCGGTTCAATGCTCAGTTCTGTTTTGAGAACCGTCACGGGAGGTTGGGACTCCCCCATCAGCCAGAGAGCAAAATTCTGGGGGTATTTTTCAGCGAGGTATTTGCAGAGATTGTCTGTTTCCATTCCTGTGGTTTTACGCTTCAAAGAGAGTGGATCGGTATCATTTGAGAGTAGGGTTTAGAATCAATCGTTGCGTTATCATGCAAATCACTCTAAATCTTGATGAGTCTCTTATCAATGAAGCCCTTCAACTGACCAATCTTTCTACGCAAGAAGAACTGGTCAATTTGGCTCTAACAGAACTGGTGCGATCGCGTCGTAAGAAAAACCTCCTCGACCTCGCAGGGCAAATTCAATTTACCGAGGCTTTCGACCACAAAGACCTGCGCGAAACTCGTCATGCTGCTAATTGATACTTCGGTTTGGATCAGTGTCTTTCGCGATCGTGCAGGTCAAGTCCGTCAAAAACTCGAAACGCTGATTAGCGATCGTGACGTTTTTTTGACACGATTCACGCAGCTTGAACTGCTTCAGGGGAGCTTGAATGAAAAAGAATGGACGCTTCTTTCCACCTATCTCGAAACTCAGGACTACGTTGAACTAAATTACATCAGCAAAGCTGCGCTCTGTCTTCCGAAAAAACCAGATCCCGCTGCTAAAAATTATGACCAGCAGCAGCATTGAGACTAAAAAACCTTGCCAGTAAAAAGCGATATCTGTGCCCAAAATCGCCCACCGAAAGCCATCAATGATCCCCACCATCGGGTTGAGGGAGTATAGCAGTCGCCACTTGGGCGCAATCACGCTGCTGCTAAAACCAACTGGAGAGATAAAAAAGCCAAGCTGAATCAAGAACGGCAGCACAAATTGAAAATCTCGGTATTTGACGCTGAGGGCAGCAAACCACAGCCCCACCCCAAGCGCCGCGATCGCCGTCACCATTAACAACAACGGCAGCGCCAGAATCCGCCAACTGGGCATAAAGTTATACCAAACCATCAAGCCGAGCAAAATTGAGACCGAAACCAGAAAATCGACCAAACTGACAAACACAGCACTTAGCGGCACAATTAGGCGCGGGAAGTAGACCTTAGAAATTAAATGAGCATTCGCCAGTAAACTCGCCCCTGACCTAGACAAGGCATCAGCAAAAAACTGCCAGGGCAGCAGCGCAGCGCAGACTAGAATCGGGTAAGGAATATTGCCAGAGGGTAGTTTGGCGATCGCCCCAAACACAACCGTAAAGATGACAATGGTTAGGAGCGGTCTGATTAGCGCCCAGGCGATCCCAATCGTGGTTTGTTTATAGCGCACCAGAATGTCTCGCCAGGCTAAAAAGTAGAGTAATTCTCTAAACCGCCACAGGTCTTTCCAGTAGCGGCTTCTGGTATGCCCTGCTTTAATGACTAACCGTTGTGGCGCTTCTGACATGCTTGCGTTTAATCCTGCGCTGATCTTTGTGACGATCGCTATCGTTGATCACTGTAGGTTAAAAGCAGCCCCTCTAGGGTAAGTTTTGGGCCGAGTACCCATTCTGAGGACGGACTGCCCCGATCGCCCAAAAGATGTAAGAGCGATCGCAAACCGTTATAAACAGTTGGGCTGATCGGTATAAGTTGAAAGCAACTGAATTAATGACTCTGATTGTCTTACCTGCCAACCCGATGCAAATGCCCAACCTGACCGCAACTGTCTACCGAACTCTTGCTTACACAGCTTCTGCGGTGGCAGTACTCGCCGTTGCTGTGCCTGCCTTTGCTCAGTCTGTGCCTAAACTGCTAACCATGGGCACAGCCACAGACTACCCTCCGTTTGAATATCGAGCCAGCGACAGCGGCGAAATTATTGGTTTCGATGTCGCATTGGCGAAATACATTAGTCAACGCTTGGGTTACAACCTCAAGCTTCAGGATCTGGCCTTTGTAAAGGTGATTCCAGCCCTGCAAGCGGGCAAGCTCGATTTTGCTGCAGCGGCCATTACGCCCACCCCAGAGCGTCGGCAAAAAGTTGATTTTTCGGAGGCGTACTTTGAGTCCCGCAATACGATCGCCGCTCGCCAAGGGGCTAACCTGAAAACCCTGGCAGATTTATCCGATCGTCGCGTTGGGGTGCAAGATGGCTCGATTCAAGAAGAGCAAATGCAGAAGCTGGCTGCCACCGCGCAGGAGTTACGGGTTGTCCGGTTTAAGCGTCTACCCGACTTAATTTCTGCAATTAAAGCCAAAAAGGTTGATGCTGCAATTATTGAAGATACGGTTGTTGCCACGTATATTGCCGATCACCCAGAGCTAGAATTCAACGTCATCAGCAACCAGGAGCCGGTCACGTTTGCGATCGCCTTTCCCAAGGGGTCGCCCTTAGTCGATGACTTCAACCGAATTATTCAAGAGATGAAAGACAGCGGTGAGTTAGACCGTCTGGTGCGACAGTGGTTTAATCGTTAGCAAACCTAGACACCAAAATTGCTTTCGCGAACTCAAACCCCTCGAACTAGCGGTTTGCAGCCAGCTCTTTGCGCGGGGGCTGAGTGCGGACGGTCAATTCAGAAGCAGCTTCAGCCAGCGATCGCTTGACGACAACACCGCGATATCGCATTTCCGGTTGCCCAGTCGATGGTTCGACGATTGGGGCTTCAGCAGTGGAGGTCTGCTGTTTAATGGGTACACCTCGGTAGATCAGAGTGCGCGTCTGGACTGGCAGGGGTTCAGGTTGCGGCTCTGGCTGAGTCGGCAGGCCTTCACAGCACAAAACCAAAGCTGTGGTGAACTCAACCAAAAGGCTCATCACCCCAAGCTCAGAAGATTTAACGCAGCGCTGCTCAGCGTCTTTGCGGGCGCTGAGGGGAAAAGATGCGACTGGGCTAAAATGTCTGCCTAAGTAGTGAATCGGTAATTGCGATGCAGTTTGAATTGGCGGAATTTGGTGAGAACTATGTAATTAATTTTGTATAACTACTCAATCACTAGATTAGCGCATATTAACGGGTCAAAACGCATGAGTGAGCATACCTTAAAGTACGCGGAATGCTTATCCTCAGCTATCTTGCTTGATTTTACTGAATGCCAGGAACCAGACTTGAACTGGTGACACGAGGATTTTCAGTCCGTTCTACAAAAGCATAAAATCCTTTCCTGGATTAGGTTTTGTCCTCTAAAAAGATTATCTTCACCGAAGTTTCACCGACATAATCATCTTGCAAAAGTTTAGGTAGAGCAGAGGACGAAGCACCTCATATCGATCTGGTAATCTTCTCCCAAACTCTGTAGTTAGAACCTTGCTTCGGTATTGACTTTTGGGCAATGCGATGGCGAAGGCTGGTCAAAGACCATCGCGTTCTGCTTGGAGCAGATGACGAGTGTCATCCAGCAGTTGTATTGGAACAAGGGCTGCCTCTGAGTCATTAAGTTTAAACTTGTCAGGAAAATCGGTCATACAGCGGCAGAACTAGAAATTTTCAGAGTTAGTGGATGAATCAACTTGACAGGTTGACTCAGAAGAGATTGGGGTTTAGCAATTGGTACAAGTTTAACCTTGCGGGAATATGCAGCTAAATCCTAGACAGATCAGCACTCGGCAGCGCAGCGGTCAGCGTTCGCGCGATCGCATCCTTGCCTCTCTCCAAAACCAACCTGACCAGAGCCGCGACCAACTCAGATTTGGGGTTTAGTAATGCTTTCATTACGTTCTGGTACAGAGACTGATGAAAGCACAAAACTGGCAACACCTGACTTTAGGCGAGCTTTATCAGGCTGGGATTGCCAAGTTTCGGCAGGCTCGCCGCGCTTTACAGAACTATAGCCCGGTCAAACTTGATCTGAGAGCGACTCGCAATCTTTGGAGCGTGGTTAGCCCCATACTGATTTCCCCGATCCTCTATGTTCTGGAGGGCTTTAGGGAAAATCGACTTTTACCTGGGGCTGTAGAGAATGATCCCCACAGTCTCCCCTTGCTCAGTCCAACACTTCGCACCCGTCATAAGCCCTGGCATCGGCGGACAGAACGGGTGAACCAGGTTCTGATCCAGGCTTGGACGTTGGGATTTTACACCTACCACCAACTGATTGAGCAGGTGCGATTGCGAACCGGAATTGGGTGCTCCAAACGGGCGATCGCCCGCTTTATCAAAGAACGCCGTAGCTGCAATGCCCCATCTTGAGAAACATACTCGCACCCTAAAAGATGGCACCCAAAGGGTCTACCGCTATGCCGTTGGCACTGATGGTTCACGGAAGACTTTGAGTAGCAGTACCGTTTCAACCGCCTGCTATAGAAGCGCAGAAAAACGTCGGATTGTAGCAGCCCTGCAAGCTAATTCCAGTTTATTGGTTGTCAGTGAGTCTGGTGGCGGTAAAACCACGTTGAGCGAGTGTGTAACTGAGGAACTTGAGCTGCTGGGATTCACCGTTGTCACCGTCAAACCCTCAACCGCCAAGCAAATGCTGGTGGCGATCGCCCTTCAACTGGGCGTAGATTCTGAGTCGTTGGAAGGCAAGCAGTTGACCGCAATGCAATTGATGCAGGCGATCGCAGATCATCTCCAAGACAACCTGGCCTTTCTAATTTGCGATGATGCCCATCGGCTTCAGGTGCAAATCCGCTGCTGGCTAGAACGATTGCATGAACTGGGTCAGCCGCTGCTGTTGCTGGCCACCCATCCGCCCGCGCGGGACATTTTTCTGAAATTGCCCCGGATCGAGTTGGAGCCATTGAGCGATCACGGTATCGGTAACATTACGCATAGTTCAGCCAAGTAAAATATCAATATTATTAGTTTCGACAAATAAAAAGCGAGAAGAACAAATGAGCGATCATAACCGTTTAGTTGAGCAAATCGGAGTTGGGTACTTTGAGTATTTGGCTGGAAGATTAGGATATTTGTTTCGAGAAGTTAAGGAACATGATAAGGGTATTGATGCCGAAATTGAAATTACCCAAGCAGTAGAAGTTCAAAGTCCAATAATTGGAGTTCAAATAAAATCAAGAACAGAGTTTAAAATGACAAAAGCGAATGAAATATCTATGATCGTAACTGAGCAAAATCTTGAATATTGGAGATCGTATGGAAGACCTGTAATTCTTGTGGCTATTTGTAATAAACAAACAGACATATTTTGGACTAGAGTTGATAATTCAGATTCACGAACAATTAGAATAAGTCTTGAAAAAAAGTTCAACGAGCACACTCTACCAAGGTTTACAAGAATTATTTCTCAATACTATACAGATATCGTTTTTAATTTCAAAATAAAAAATGTCTCAGAGGTTTTAGAAGAAATTGGTTCTACTACAATAGAAATACTTCAACCGATTAAAGAAAAACTGACAGTAGCAAGCAAGCTAATGAACGAAAAAAAATTCAATAAATCCGCACAAATATATGAATCTCTCACAATTATTTATGATGACATATTCTCAATTCGACATAATTTGGTTATATGCTTGATAATGTCTAGAAAAATAAACAAAGCAGTAAATGTTGCTGAAAACTTTTTAAAAATGGCTCCAGAAAAATGGGAATCTCATTTTTTATTTAGTCACTGCCTTGGAGTACAAGGTCAATTTGAAAAAGCACATCAGCATGCTTTAAAGGCGCTTCAGATAGAACCATTATCATCAATAGCTTGGACTAATCTTGGACTATTAAATCATTGGCAAGGCCTTGAGAAAGAAGCATATGAAGATCTAAAGGTAGCATCGTTGTATGCTCCAACCAATGAGTTTATTCAATTTAAATTAGCAACTTGTGCAACTTTTTTAAAAGATTATGAAGGAGCAATTTTTCATTATGATGAATGTATTAAACTTAATGAGCATTTCCATGAAGCTTATACAAATAGAGGAATTATACTAGAGCATGTTTGGCGTATCTGGGATGCATTAGATAGTTATGATAAGGCAATCAATATTAATCCACAGAATTTTTATGCTTTATATAAAAGCGCTCACCTTTTAAAGGATCTAGGCTACAACTGTAAATCAGTTCAGCGTTATCATTCTCTTCTCGAAGATTTAGACTTTAAATCGGTTCATATGGAATTGGGGATGCTCTATTGCAGAACAGGTGATTTTACTACTGCTGCTTATCACTTTGACAAAGGTTATACTAGTGATAGTAGTAATGAATTCCAAAACAGAGCTACTGATTCAGTAGTGGTTATCCTTGACATGGGATATGAAGTTTTTTATCGGATAAGGGTTGAGTTTACTCAGGATTCAGCGCATGTACTCTCTGTTGAGTCTGAACCTAAGCTTGCAATGTTTAATAGCATGAAAGTTATGCGTGATTATATAAAATATGCACATATGGTGAATGATAATCTACTTTCGGAAGACCCTCCTGAAGATGCTATGTTTCTCTCAAAAGATGTATACGATCTACTCAGTAGTAACTCAGATAAAGACTAAAATCTACCAAATGGTTAGTAGTCCTCTTTATTGATTCTCTTTTGAGACATTGCTATTCTACAAGGAGTATTCGTTAATTCTTTCTACTACGGCTAACGCGGTAGTGCTCCAGAAATGCGGACGAGACTTCTATAAGACTCACATTGCAATACTTTTGAGATCATGAGTCACATGTTTGAGACACCACCCTAACGCTCTTGTTGATAAACCCTTTCATAACAATCTGGTACAGCAAGAGTTGAAGATCAACCTATGCTGGGTAATCCAGCGAATCTGAAGGTGAAGCAAGGTGATGGCATCCAAAGAGGGCAGGTGATCAGCGATCGCACCTCTAGCAGAACCCAACTAGAGCAGCAACGGCAGGCGATTTGCTTGAAATTGGAGCATTTGAACTCTGTTCTGAACACCCCTGTAAGTCACGCTGTAGAGCAGGCGAAGGTCAGGCACGCTCAATTGAAGGTGCGGCAGCAATCGCCCAGTTCAAACAGCTTTTCGTAGAATTGCCGTCGATGCATCAGCGCCACCTTCGCGCCGCTGGCAATGGCCCCGATCGCCAAATGTCCACTGGTCAAACCGCCGCCAATAATCAATACCTGCTCACCTTGAAGCTGGGTTGATCGTAAATCTATCTGGCTGGAATGGCAGAGGCGATCGCCGGGATAGGGGGTAGAAATCTGCTTCACCCAATCGGGAAAATGGGGTGTACCGCCCCGGTTAGCGACTACGACTCGTCTAGCCAGGATGGACTGCCCTTGAGCTAGCCAGAGTCGGAATCGCAGCCGACGACCCTCTGGCACGGGTTCAATTCGGACAACTTGACCTGGAAAGACATGATCCTCTAGCTGCCAACGATCCACAATATCCTGACAAAACTCCTCAAAGAGCTGGGTTCCTGGTAGATCGTAGGGAGAATGTAACTCCTGGGGGCGAGACTCAGCAAACCGGCGCAGGGCGAAAGGGTTGGGATCGGGGTGATGGACAGCCGGCGATCGCAGGTGGGGAATTTGCAGAACTGCAAATTGTTGATGTCAGCGACTCATCCAAGTGCCACTAGGGTCAAAAGCTAAGAACTGGTCGTGAAGCTGCTTAGATTTTTGGATCAGATGCGTCGCCAAGGTCAGGGCATGAGGGCCGGCTCCCACCAAGGCAATATTGATCGAATTCGGTAAAGCGGAGGTAGCGATTGACATATTCCTGGGTAGAATACAAAATGATTATCATTCTCATTTTATGTCAGTGAGTCAACCTACCGTAATTGCGATTGCTGGTGCCGCTGGAGTCGGAAAAACAACCTGGGTGAGGCAACAGCTTTCTCAAGCTACAGGCGATCGCTTTTATTTCTGCCCCGGTGTGGGCAATGTACCGATTGATTTGACTCAGATTATGTCTGAGTTTCCAACGATTCAGGTGCTGACCGAGCAACAGGAGGTTTATCAATTGTCAGCCCAAGCGACTGTTTATATTGAGTTAGGCTTTCATCTCGACTTGGCCAGCGCCTCTGGGTTTTTAGATGCCGTCGCTGCCAAACGAGTTGCTGTATTGCCGCTTGGGGCGGAAAAGTCAGATTGGCATGACTGGGCAGATCAGGTAGTCGAAGGGGCGACCATTGCAAACTGGGTTGAACCTTCTCACCTGCAACGAGCCGTCTTAACGGGGCAAGTCTTTGATCCTGCCAGTTTGAATCTATTTTGGTTTGAGCTGACCGAAGCAGCCTATGGGCAAATCTGCCGAGCCAAGGGAATTTTTGATCTGGTCGATGGGCGGGCGGTTTGCTTTGATTTTGTGTCTGGACTCTCAGGCAGTACCTATACCGAGCTAAATCTTCACCGCTGGTTGGATGGGCGACCGGAGCGGTTTAGCGGCATTGAGGTGGTCGGGCAAGCCGCAGATCAAGCTGCGATAGCCCAAACTTTAGCAGATTGCGATTTGTCGGATGCCGCGATCGCCCACTATCAAGCCCAACTCAAACAATCTTTAGGAACAGAGGAAGCCGGATGAAAATTGCTGTTATCTCTTGTATTCATGGCAACTACGAAGCCTTGAACGCTGTCTTGTCTGATATTGATTACCACAACACAGAGAAAATCTTCTGTCTGGGAGACTTGGTTGGTTATGGGCCTTATCCCAACGCGGTTGTAGAGATGATTCGCTCCCTCGATATTCTCACCTGCTAGGGCTGCTGGGATGAAGACATCGTAGAAGGGCTGAACGCCTGTGAATGCAGCTATCCTTCGGTTCTGGCAGAGGTGCGGGGCAGGCAGGCCCATGAATGGACAAACCGTGAAATCAATCCAGAGGTGCGAGAATTTTTGGCCCAATTGCCCTTAAGTTTATGGGAAGACAATCTCTGTTTTGTGCATGGCAGCCCCAACAGCCAGCATGAATATATGCTGCCAGAAATCGATGCCTTCACGGCTCTAGAACGGGTGATGTCGAGTGGGGCAGAGGTCTTGTTCTGCGGTCATACCCACGTCCCCTATGTTCGCACCTTGAAAGATAGCCATCTCCAGGTGCAAGTCAAGCAATCTTCTCAGGTACAATCGCGTCACTTTACAGCCGCCGTTAAGCGGATCGTGAATGCCGGTTCCGTCGGAGAACCCCGCCATGGTCGCCCCAATGCCACCTACGTAATCTATGAGACAGAAACCCAACAGGTGACGCTACGGGAGGTGGAATACGACTATCAGAAAACTTGCGCTGCGATCATCGAAAAAGGCTTGCCGCCGATCTTTGCCTGGCGGTTGGCCAGAGGTCTAGAGTTTGCCGAGCGGGCGGATGATCCAAGCCATGTCTGTGAACGGTAAACGGATTCAATGTTGTGCACTTTAAGTTTGGACGTTAGATTCAGTCATGTATTGGGCAATTTTGAGCGGAATTGAAGGCAATTTAGCAGCCTATGAAGCCGTAATGCAGGATCTTGGCCGCCAGAGCACAACGATCTCTGAGCTTTACATTTTGGGCGATCTGATTGGCCCAACCTCTAGCAGCGAAAAGTTGGTGCAACGGGTGCACAACCCGCGCCGGGGAGAACTTAAACCCCAGGTGTGTCAGGGTTGGTGGGAGGAACAATGCCTGATATTGCATGGTTTAGGGCGATCGCCAGAGCCAACCAAACTGACGGAACGCTACGGAATGGCGATGGTGAAAACCCTCTGGGACTCAGTATCAAGGGAAACTGTGGGATGGCTAAAATCCCTCGACTTTGGCTTTTTTGAACTGGATTGCCTGCTCATTCACGGCAGCAGTGTCAGTGTCGAGGACGAGCTAACCCCGGAAACATCCCCACTGGTGATTTGCGATCGCCTGGCACGGATGGGAGCCAATGCTCTCTTCTGCGGTCGCTCTGGATTGACCTTCAAGTATCAACTGCAAGGGGGTTCTACAACCTCCAGCTTAACCACCCTGAACGGTGAACAATCTCCGCACACCGTCGAAGCACCGCCATGCTCTGTCATTGGTGTAGGCAGCGTGGGGCGTATTCCCAGCCATACAGCCTACACACTTTACAATCCGGGTACGGGGCAAGTCGAGTTCAAAACAGTTCGTTACGGGGCAACCAAAGGATTTGGAGCACTCTTATCCAGCAATGCTCTGGACGGTTTTTGAGGTGGAGGCTAAAATATCCGCCTCTATCATCCGTGATTTGAAGTTGTCCCAACGATTGCCCTCAGTAGAAGTTTAGGATGCGACCATTTGTCGCAGTTGCCTACATTTTGGGAGTGTTAGACGACATTGATCATCTAATCAATCCCCGTGTGCAGGTTTTATCTGACATCTGTCGCTTTAGAAGCCTTGTCAGGGGTATTAGATAACAATCGGTCGTTTAAACCATAGTTATACACATGGAGAAGAGTCCTTTGAAAAACGCTAATGTTTTCCTAGACAATTAAGGAGTAGAGTCACAGATTGAGATTGTCTTTCTGACTTGCGATAGGCTAGCCAAATTTGATTGCTTACAGCTTTAGCAGGTTTAAGAATTAGTGTCAGATGATGATTATTAACCCATTCCATACAAAGATAATCAGGTAGAATACTGTAGCCCAGCCCTTGAGCGATCGCCTCACGAATAGTTCGCAAATCTGGAATTACAAACTGAGGATTTACATCGAGTCGCTGACCAAAAACGACTCGCCAAAACCGTCGAATAATCGGTAAATCTTCACTATAGGCAATCAGGGGCTGCGGTCTTAGCCATTGTTCTAGGGAAGTTAGATCAGCTTGCATTACATCCTGAGATATTGGTACAACTACTTTCGGCGAACCAACCAGCCAAAAATTTTCTGCAAAGATGAGTTGATATTCTAGTTCTGGTTTGGCAATCTTTTGAGTCGCGATCGCACAATCAATCTGGTTATCTAACAGTTTTTCGATCAAATCTTGCAGTAAGCCAAACTGAATCGTAAATAGAACCGTATCTTCCTTTGGTAGACGCTCTAAAACATATTCACTAAAAAACTCTGTGGGAGTTCCCAAACGAATATGTAGGGGCGTATCTCCCGGATTTGTTTTGGTGGGAATAGATTCTAGTGCTTCGATCGCTGTAACCACACGAGTATATAACCGCTTCCCATCTTCTGTAGGCAGCATCCGACGCGGCAGGCGTTGAAATAGGAGCACCCCCAATGTTGATTCAAGCCCTGCAATATGCTGACTCACGGCAGGTTGAGTGAGATGCAAGACTTGAGCAGCCCTTGAGACAGTTCCAGCCCGATACACCTCAATAAAACTGCGATACCATTCCAAATTAACCATAAATTAAATTATAGTAACTCTAACATTTCATAATTTGTATTTTAGATATTTTGCCTTTAGGATGAATCCATCAGGTAAATGCAAACGGTTTTAGCCTTACCTGAGCCATTGTTTTTTAGTTGATTTGGAATAATTTCATGTCTAAAAAAGTTCTCGTTGTTCTGACTAGCCACGACGCTCTAGGCGATACAGGTAAGGAAACTGGGTTTTACCTACCTGAAGTCAGCCATCCAGTCGCAGAATTCGATCGCGCAGGTTTGACCGTCGAGTATGTTAGCCCCAAGGGAGGGAAAGCCCCGATGATTGGCATTGATTTGAACGATCCTCTTAATGTTGCCTTCTTGGAGAGTCGTGAAAAAATGGCGCAGGTGAAAAACACATTGCAGCCCAGTCAAGTTAAGCCTTCTGAATACGATGGAATTTTCTATGCGGGTGGACATGGAACGATGTGGGACTTTCCTAATAACCCTGAATTAGATCGGATTGCGGCAACGATTTATGAGCAGGGCGGTGTAGTCGGAGCGGTTTGTCATGGTCCTGCGGGATTGGTCAATATCAAACTATCAGATAGCACTTATCTGGTGGCTGGGAAGACAGTTGCAGGTTTTACGAATGAAGAAGAAGTTGCGGTCGGACTGCGAGATGTAGTTCCTTTCTTGCTGGAATCAACCTTAATTGAACGTGGTGCAATTCATACCAAATCGCCAAATTTTCAAGCTCATGTCAAGGTTAGCGATCGCCTAGTTACAGGACAAAATCCAGCAGCGGCAAAAGGAGTTGGCGAACAAATGGTGAAATCGATCTTAGCTACAGCTTCAACAGTCTCTGTGAACCTATCCCACTACTCCTGAAGCCATTGATCTGCCGTATCTAGAAATCCGTGAAATGACGCAAAATCATATTAGTGGGATAGGTTCTTGTATAAACGTTCAAAAAGCTCCTAGAGAATTATTATGAAAAGACTACTTCTCGTTGTCCTGTCCTATGTTTTACTTGTCGCTCCAGCTTCAACTCAGCCAGCCATAAAAGGGAAAGTTCTGGTGATTCTTTCTAGCACAGATGCGATCGCACTTCAAGGTGGTAAAACATACAAAACTGGCTACTTTCTCAATGAACTAGCTGTGCCAGTAAAACGATTAAAAGAACAGGGCTACTCCGTCACATTTGCGAATCCAAACGGGAATAAACCCACGATGGATATTCATTCTGACTCCGTTAATTTTTTCAATAAAAACGATATAGAGTACCAGAAAATAAAAGCTTTCCATGACAACTTGGTCGAGCTAAAATCGCCGCACAAATTGGCAGATGTAGTTCAAAATGGTTTAGCCCAGTACGATGCCGTCTTCTTTCCAGGTGGTCATGCTCCCATGCAGGATTTGATTAGCGATCCGTCAGTACGACAAGTATTGTTGCACTTTCATCAAACTGGAAAGCCTACAACCTTAATTTGTCACGCACCGATTTCATTAATTGCTGCTATGCCTCAAGCTGATGCTTTTGTATTGGCAATGAAACAAGGCAATCCGAAGAAAGCAGCAGAGTTTACAAAAAAATGGCAATATCAGGGCTACAAAATGACCATTTTCTCTACGGCAGAGGAGCAGATTGCCGAATCGGGACAACTTCAAGGCAAAATGCTTTTTTATCCTCAAGCAGCTCTAAAAACTGCGGGTGGTGATGTGAGGGTTGCTACGCCTTGGAGTAGTCAGGTGGTTCAAGATCGCGAGTTAATTACAGGGCAAAATCCTTTTTCCGATAATGCACTAGCAGAAACACTGGTGAAGGCGATCGAAAAAAAAGAAGGCAACAAAATAAGGAGAGAGTAGAATGAAAATTCAACCCGATCAGTTACGGGTCGGATATATTCCGATCGTCAATTGTTCAGCCATTTTTATTGCTCAAAATAACGGCTATTTTAGAGAATCAGGAATTGAAGTAGAACTGATTCCCTTAATTGGTGGTGAAAAAATCATGACTGCTTTGAGAGAGGGTGAAGTTGAGATTGGCTTCTCCAATGTGGCTTCCACGATTTTTGGATTTGATGATGGGGCAAACTTTGTCTCGATTGTGGGTGGTGCGGCTCAGGATTCTAGCTGCCCAGTGCATGGGATCTTTGTGAGAGCCAATGGTGCAATTCAAACTGTTACCGATCTGGCAAATACTAAAATTGCTGTAAATACTAATCGGGCGATCGATGAAGTTATGGTTCCGCCTCTGGTCGTGAAGTATGGAGCCGATCCAAGCGGGATTCGATTTGTGCCGATCGCCTTCCCAGAAATGTTTGCTGCCCTTCAGCAGGGTGATGTAGATGCGATCGTGCAGATCGAACCATTTGTGACTATTGGCAACGCCGACCCAGATTTGCGTCGTATCTCTTACAACTATATCGAGCTGCAACCAGTTACCGAAATTTCTAGTATGGTGGCAATGCAGCCTTGGGTAGAGCAACATCCTGAAGCTGTGAGAGCTTTTCGACAAGCGATTATCAAAGCAGCAGAATTTGCTAACATCCACGATCAAGAAGCCCGAAACATTCTGGGACGTTACGTTTTGTTAGAGCAAAAAATTCTGGATACAGTCGTACTGCCGAGATTTATCGCTGGCTCTCTGAATGAAGTGTTGTTGGATGAGATGATCTTGCGGATGAGGCAAGCAGGTTGGCTCAAGTCCCAATTTTCTGCTGGTAATTTGATCGCTAAAGTATAGACCTAACGGATAGGAACATTGAGGTATAACAACCGTGTTGGAGCAGATTTACTCAAATCTCTCGTGAGTCGCAAAGTTCTCTATCTACCGTTCAACACGAACGTTAGCTAACTGTCAGAAATGACCTAGAACTGACCTTGGTTTGCTATGAAAGACGAGAAGTTTTGCACAGCAAACATCTGATACGGTGGCTGCTATAATTTTTACCCGGAAGAGTCTGTATTTCCTGAAGGCTGCTAAAACCTATCTTCTCCTTATTTAATCGCTAACGGATTTTCATGATGAAAGTAACACCTAAAACTATTAGCCGAGCCCTGTGCGGTGCGTTGATCGCTTCGACCTTTCAGTTTGCCCCATGGCAGTCTGTTGCCAATGCTTGTACCCGAATTCTGTGGAACGATAACAAGCTAGCAGTCGTGGTCGGGCGGACGATGGATTGGCCGGAATCTACCCAGCCGATGCTCACCATTCTTCCACGGGGTATGAAACGGGACGGCGGGTTGCTTGGTTCCAGCGCGGTCGTGAAGGAAAATCCAGGGCGCTGGATCTCAAAATACGGTAGCGTCGTCACCACTACCTATGGGGTTGGCACTGCCGACGGCTTGAACGAGAAAGGCTTGGGGATGCATATGCTTTACCTGACGGCGACGGATTTTGGGCCGCGCGATCGCAGTAAGTTGGGTGTCCAGGCTGGACTCTGGGGACAGTATATTTTGGATAACGCTGCTACCGTCAAAGAAGCGTTTGAACTCATGAAAGGGATTCAGCCAATCATGGTTTCTATGGATGGCACAAAAGCAAGCGTGCATCTGGCGGTTGAGGATGCGACTGGAGACTCAGCCATTCTTGAATACATCAACGGAAAACTGGTAGTTCACCACGGACGTGAGTACCTGATCATGACCAACGACCCGCCCTACGATCAGCAGCTAGCGCTTCTGAAAAAGTGGAATTTAAACTTCACTAGCGCCACACGTCAAACGAGCCTGCCGGGTAACGTTGACCCGCGCGATCGCTTTGTCCGGGCCACCTATTACGAACGATTCCTGCCCGAACCGAAAAACCAGCGGGAAGCGATTGCCGGCATCCTGGCGATCGCCCGTAATGTTTCTGTTCCCTTCGGTGCTCCCAATAATGCTCCCGGCACGCTCCATAACACCGAATACCGAACCGCGCTCGACCTCACGAATAAACGTTATTTCTTTGAATTGTCGAATAGCCCCAACCTCGTTTGGCTAGATCTCATGAAGTTTAATCTGAACCCTGATGCACCGGTTATGGTTCTCAACCCAGATAACATCGCCCTAGCGGGAGACGTGACCGCGAAGCTTCAGCAGATCTCGAAAGCGCCATTCTGAGGGTGAACGGAGCGTTAGACTGATTGGGTTATCGGTGGGGCAGTAACTTGAAAGCTATCTGTCCGGCTCTGAGTTTTCTGACTTTGAAGCATTCGGCAAAACTCGTACCCATTACGCCAGAATACAAGCATGGCTCGATCTAAAACGCTGTCTTTATCAAACTCACGGGGACGACCCTTCATTTTTGTACTGATGAGAATGTAAATAAGTTCGGATTAGCGATCGCTGATCATTCCTGGCTTCTCCAAGGTCAGGATTTTGCTTCCTGCTGCTCCCAGCAGGGCGAACACAGTCCAAAAAACTCCAGGGTGTGATAGTAAACCTTGAAGGATTTCGACTGTTGCAACTGATTCGCCATCTCTTGGACAGGGCAGAGCGTCAAGGGAGTTGAGGTGCCGCACTGCAAACAGGTTAGGTAATGCTGGTCTTGCTCGACTCGGCTGTAGAGCGCTTCCCCCGTCACCGCTGCTCGACTCTGGACTAATCCTTTTATCTTCAGGATTTCTAGCCCTCGATAGACAGTGGCTAATCCCAGCCGAGGTTGGACTTGGCGCAGATGGGCATGTAAATCTTGAGCAGAAATGGGAGCATCTAAACGTTTCAGAGTTGCTAGGATTTGCTCCTGGTAGTGAGTAAGACGATCAGTTGAACTAGATTGGCTCATGGCAGGTAGCGGAGAAGCAAAGTCACCGTAGAATGGTGATAATCATTATCATTCTATCGCCTGTGAGCACTCCTGCTGAAAAAGTCGCGATCGCTGCTGCAACTAATTTCGGCATCGGTGGATCGGTGCAGCAATTCGCATGGCACTATCAGGGGCAGACCTTTGCCATCGCATACGAAATCCTAGGAAAAGGAACACCCGTCCTGCTGCTACCCGCCTTCAGCACCGTTTCCACACGGGCGGAAATGCGGGGACTGGCAGAGCGATTGGCTCCTCACTTTCAGGTCTTAGCGATGGATTGGTTAGGGTTTGGGCAGTCTGCCCGTGCCCAGCTTGGAGTATCAGCGATCGCTCTACCGTCAGCTATTGCAGGATTTTGTGAGTGAAGTCTTTGATGCACCCGTATCAGGAAATGACAATCGACTTGGCGAGTGGTTGTCGTCATTCCGCCTATGAGGTTGACATTTAATACCCGTCAGATCGTTAGGTATCGTCAAGAAACAAGTTTTACAAGTTTTTCACTCTTTGAATTTGGTGAGATAGTGTAATTCCATTCACCATGGAAGGCATGAGTAGACAAACGAACCGTTCCTAGTTCTGCGTCAGAGAC